>Ga0316204_10000060_pt1 | contig 465291 bp, 454 predicted proteins | sample 6monrhotite_MG_2_FD_205661 | JGI IMG/M metagenome (GOLD analysis project Ga0316204, IMG submission 205661) | Microbial mat bacterial communities from mineral coupon in-situ incubated in ocean water Damariscotta River, Maine, United States -... | ecosystem: Environmental > Aquatic > Marine >...
GGATTGCTTCAAGCGCAACCTTGGCCTTGAAATCAGGCGAATGGTTCTTTCGGTTCGTCATTTGGGATCACTTCTTTCACAAGTTGATCCATCTTAACTACTGGTCCGAAATCTTGCGACCACCTCTCCAAGTGCCATCATGGTATTTTCCAGAATCGCTGACACCAGCCTTTAACGCGCCTACGTGAACTTGATCCCATTGTAGGGATAAAACAGCCTCTTTCCTCGCACCGGTCGCAACTGAGATCAAAAGGAAAAGTTCTATGTGCTCTCGACTTTTGTCTTCGCAACAGTCCAACATCTTTTGGACTTCATTGCGGGTCAGGTATTCGTCACGGGGTAGGCCGTCGCTGACCTTGATTTTGAACTTGGGTTCGCAAGGCGTGCCATATGTTTCGTGTACATGGTTCATTGCGGCGCGAAGGAGTCTTAACTCTTTGCCGATAGTCGAGTCCGACACGGGCTTGTTCGTTTTCGGTTTCAATGTAGCGTGATTTTCCCAACGAACGTGCATTCGCCTCCAAACTACATAATCATCAATAACGGGCTGCAAAATTTGATCTGGACGGAGGGGGCCGAGCTTTTCTTTTGGTCGCGCGGTTTGGGACCTTAAGACAGTATGCTGGTGCGGCGTCTTGTCCGTTTTATTGTCTTCAAGGTACTTATCAATAATCCAGCCAACTGTCAGGTCGCTTGGCGGTTTGATAGCACGAGCGTCTGCTACGATCTGCGGAAACAATGCCTCAGCTTCTACTCTGTCTCTAGTCCCCGTGCTCTTTCGTTCCGGCTTTCGAGTTTTCAGATTCAGCCACGCAACCTCCCAAATGTCATCAGGTCTGGTTCGCAGTCGAAAATTCTCTGTTAGGTGTTTTGGTCTCGCCATATTCGAAACCTTAGTTTGCACACGCTTATCATGCAAGTTGCACGAAAACGAAAGGCCACCCTAAGGTGGCCTTTAACCGTAACTAACTGGGTTTGTTAGTTTATATTGGAGCGGGCGATGAGATTCGAACTCACGACCCTAACCTTGGCAAGGTTATGCTCTACCCCTGAGCTACGCCCGCATCCTTGAGTGAGGCGGAGATATAAAGTCTGGTACCTTCCTGCAAGGGGAAAATGCCGGGCGGGGCGAAAAAGTTGCCGGGGGGCCAGACGGATCCTGAGGTCATGCAAAGAGCTCAGAAATGAGCACGGAAAAGAGCGCGGTTACGTGCGCAGTAATAAGCCCTGTAAAATTCACCGTCTAGCCAAAGCGCAAACCGGTGGCTTGCGATCAACCCGGCGCGTTATTGCGAAACGTTAAATCCGGCAGGATTGCTTCGTAAAGGGCGATCGCCTTGTCCAGAGGTGCGGGCGTTTCGTCTTTGGCCAACATCAGGCTGGCCAATCCGTGCACCAGCGACCAAACCAGCATTTCGTTGCCCTCGACACCCGCGGTTCCCGGCGCAATCGGCGCTGAGACACGCCGCAGCACGTCATAGGCGGCATCGGACGCCTGACAGAACTCTGTGTCAATCTCGCCCCGGTTCGCCCCGCCGAACATCAGGTGGAACAGGCCGGGGTTTGACAATGCAAACGTCAGATAGCCGCGCCCAGCGGCGAGAATATGATCTCGCGGGGTTGTTGGCGCGCGCGCGATCTCGTCCTCCATCGCATGGGTGAAATCCCTGTAGCCCTGCGCGATGACGGCCATCCTCAGATCGGCGAGCGATCGGAAATGATGGGCGGGGGCGGCATGGCTGACCCCAGCCAGCGCCGCGACTTTGCGGATCGACAGGGCATCAGGGCCACCATCACGAACCAGCTCGACACCCGCCGTGATAAGGGCAGCGCGTAGGTCACCATGATGATGCGGGCGTTTTTCGAGCGTCATTCTCACAAGATATCACACAACTTGACAGTGTCAAATTATAACCTTAACTTGACGCTGTCAATTTTGGAGAAACCCTTATGCAACAGATCCGCTGGCCCTATTACCTTGTCGCATTTTTAAGTCTTGCAATCGCTCTTGTCTCTTACCGGTTTCTGGCGCTTGCGCTGGATCAGGCATTTGTTTCGATGACCGGTCATCTGGCGCAGCGGCGGCTGGCATTAATATTGCATGTTTCAGCTGCACCCATAGCTCTGGCCACAGGTGTTTTGCAGTTTCTACCGGGCCTGCGCGCGCGCCGTCCGGGGCTGCACCGCTGGACCGGTCGGGTCTACGCATTTGCCGTTTTGATCGCCGGCGGGGCAGGGCTGCTGCTGGCAATCGGGGCCGAAGGCGGGCGTGTGGCCGGCCTTGGGTTCGGCCTGCTTGCCGTTGTCTGGCTGGCTGTCACCGGCCAGGCGGTGCGTCTGGCAATGGCGCGCCGCATCGCTTTGCACCGCCGCTGGATGATCCGGTCCTTTGCGCTGACCTTTGCCGCCGTCACCTTGCGGATTTACCTGCCATTCTTCATCGGTCTGGGCGGGCTGAGCTATGCGCAAGCCTCGCTCTGGGTTGCATGGCTGTGTTGGGTTCCCAACCTGTTGCTGGTGGAATGGTGGCTGGCGCGGCGCTAGTGCCGCGCCCAGCCTGTTCCAAGCCCCTAGTCGCCCAATTCGACCAACAGGTCCTTGGCGTCGATCTGGCCACCAGCCACGACATGCACAGCCTTGATTGTCGCATTCCGTTCGGCGTGAATGCCGGTTTCCATCTTCATCGCTTCGATCGTCAAAAGAAGATCGCCCTCTTTAACCTTGCTGCCCACGGTCGCAGCCACCGTTGCCACAACGCCCGGCATAGGTGCCCCAATGTGGTTTGGATTGCCGGCCTCGGCCTTGGGCCTGCTTTCCTTGGTCGCTGTTGCTTTGCGGTCGGCGACGCGAATGACGCGCGGCTGGCCGTTCAGTTCGAAAAATACCTTGGCCTCGCCAACGTCATTGGTCTCGCCGACGGCCTGAAGACGGATTTCCAGCGTTTTACCGGGATCAATCTCGACCGCGATCTCTTCGCCCGGTTCCATCCCGTAAAAGAACGTATGCGTCGGCAGGGTGCGCACCGGGCCGTAAATGCGGTGGCGGCCCATGTAATCCATAAAGACTTTGGGATACATCAGGTACCCGTTGAGGTCTTCGTTATCGACGAGCTTACCCTCCAGATCTTCTGACACTTGCGTGCGGACCGCTTCGATGTCCACAGGCTCCATCGAGGCGCCGGGGCGCGTCAGCATCGGCTTTTCACCCTTCAGAATCTTTTTCTGGATAGCCTTGGGCCAGCCGCCCGGTGGTTGCCCCAGATTGCCGCGCATCATGTCGATCACGCTGTCTGGAAAGGCGACGTCGGTCTGAGGGTCTTCGACCTCGGCCCGGGTCAACCCTTGGGCCACCATCATCAGGGCCATATCGCCCACAACCTTGGACGATGGCGTGACTTTGACGATATCGCCGAACATCTGGTTCACATCCGCATAGGTCTGAGCGACCTCGTGCCAACGCTCTTCCAGTCCAAGCGAGCGGGCCTGCGCTTTGAGGTTGGTGAACTGCCCGCCCGGCATCTCATGAAGATACACCTCAGATGCAGGCGCCTGAAGGCCGCTTTCAAAGGGGCGATAATGCTCGCGCACGGCCTCCCAATAGTTGGAAATCTCGCGGATTGCACCGATGTCCAGACCCGTGTCACGATCGGTACGCGCCAAAGCCTCGACCACCGAACCCAGCGTTGGTTGTGATGTATTGCCCGATAGCGCATCCATCGCGGCGTCAACCGCATCCACGCCCGCCGCCGAAGCGGCAAGGATCGTCGCGATTCCCGCACCCGAAGTGTCATGCGTGTGAAAATGGATCGGCAATCCGACCTCATCTTTCAACGCCTTGACCAGAACGCCTGCTGCCGCAGGCTTTAAAAGCCCCGCCATGTCTTTTAGGCCCAAAACATGCGCGCCCGCTGATTTCAGCTCTTTGCCCATCTCGACGTAGTATTTCAGATCGTATTTCGCCCGCTCGGGGTTCAGGATATCGCCCGTGTAACAGATCGTGCCTTCGCAAACCTTGCCCGAAGCGATGACCGCATCCATCGCAACGCGCATGTTTTCCACCCAGTTGAGGCTGTCAAACACCCGAAAAACGTCAACACCGGTCGCGGCGGCCTGAGCGACAAAGCTTTTGACCACGTTATCGGGATAGTTCGTGTAACCCACGCCATTGGAGGCCCGCAAAAGCATTTGCGTCATCACGTTGGGCAGGTCCTTGCGCAGATCGCGCAGGCGCTGCCATGGGCATTCCTGCAAGAACCGGTAAGCCACGTCAAAGGTCGCACCGCCCCAGCATTCGACGCTGAACAGCCCCGGCAAATTGGCGGCATATGTCGGTGCGACGCGGATCATGTCGATCGACCGCATCCGCGTGGCCAAAAGGCTCTGATGCCCGTCGCGCATCGTGGTGTCGGTGATCAAAAGCTGCTTTTGATCGGTCATCCACGAGGCCACGGCCTCGGGCCCAAACTCGTCCAGAATATTGCGCGTGCCCGGGGTTGGCTGATCATTGCGCGGCAGAGGCGGGCGCGGGGTCTTTAGCCCGGCTGCGGGTGCTGTACGCCCTTCGGTTTCGGGGTGCCCGTTGACCGTGATATCGGCCACGTACGTCAGGATCTTGGTCGCGCGATCACGGCGCCGCTTGAAATTGAACAGCTCAGGCGTCTCGTCAATGAACTTGGTTGTGCACTCATTCGACAGAAACGTCGGATGCTTCAGCAGGTTCTCGACAAAGGCGATATTGGTTGAAACCCCGCGAATACGAAATTCGCGCAAGGCCCGGTCCATCCGCGCAATCGCAGCCTCTGGGGTAGGGGCCCATGCGGTGACCTTTTCCAGCAGGCTGTCATAGTAGCGCGTGATCACAGCGCCCGAATACGCGGTGCCGCCATCCAGGCGAATGCCCATGCCCGTGGCGCCGCGATAGGCAGTGATCCGCCCGTAGTCGGGGATGAAATTGTTCAGCGGGTCCTCGGTCGTGACACGGCACTGAATGGCATGCCCGCGCAGATGCACGTCGTATTGAGTGGCCGTTCCCGTCGCCTCGACCAGCGATTTTCCCTCGGCAATCAGGATCTGGGCGCGCACAATATCGATGCCGGTAACTTCCTCGGTCACCGTATGCTCGACCTGAACGCGCGGGTTCACTTCGATAAAGTAGAAATCGCCCGTTTCCATATCCATCAGGAACTCGACCGTGCCTGCGCATTCGTAATTCACATGTTCACAGATCTTTTTGCCCATGGCGCAGATCCGCTCGCGCTGGGTGCCTGACAGATAGGGCGCAGGCGCGCGTTCCACGACCTTTTGGTTGCGCCGCTGCACCGAACAGTCACGCTCGTAGAGGTGATAGATACTGCCGTGCTGATCGCCCAGGATCTGAACCTCGACGTGCCGCGCGCGGGTGATCATCTTTTCCAGATACCCCTCGCCGTTGCCAAAGGCCGCCTCGGCCTCGCGACGCCCCTCCAGAACTTTCTCTTCCAACTCGTCTTCGGACAGGATCGGGCGCATCCCGCGACCGCCGCCACCCCAACTGGCCTTCAGCATCAGCGGATAGCCCACTTCGGCCGCCTGTTTGCGGATCAACGCCATATCGTCGCCCAGCACTTCGGTGGCGGGGATGACCGGCACACCGGCGGCAATTGCGACATGCCGCGCGCTGGCCTTGTCGCCAAGGGCGCGCATCGTGGCCGCCTTGGGGCCGATAAAGGCGATGCCCGCCGCTTTACAGGCATCTACAAAACTGGGGTTTTCGGACAACAGGCCATAGCCGGGGTGGATCGCATCCGCGCCGGACATCTTGGCCACGCGAATAATCTCTTCGATGGAAAGGTAAGCCGCCACCGGTCCCAGCCCTTCGCCAATGCGATAAGCTTCGTCGGCCTTGAAACGGTGCAGGCTCAGCTTGTCTTCTTCGGCAAAGACCGCGACCGTCCGTTTCCCAAGCTCGTTGGCTGCGCGCATGACGCGAATTGCGATCTCGCCGCGGTTGGCTATCAGGATTTTCTTGAATTCGGCCATTGCTCACGCCCCTTTTGCAAGTGCAGCATTTCTAAGCGCAATTTGCCGCGTGGTAAAGCGCTGCGGCGGGTCAATATCGACGCATCAGGACGCGTGATAAAGGGCCGCTTTGAGATCGCTCAGGCTTGCCGCACCGATCTGGGCCATATTGGCGGCCATATCCGCAGCGATAATATCTTGCGCGTGTTGCAGCCCCGGCGCCCCAAATGCTGCAAGAGCATAATGCCATCCCCGCCCCATCATCGTGAAATCAGCCCCCAAAGCCATAGCGCGCATCACATCCAGCCCAGTTTCAACTCCGCCATCAAAGATCAGCGGCAGATTGGTCGCCGCGCGGATCTGCGGCAAAACCTCGACCGTCGCGGGGGCCGCATCAAACTGACGCCCCGCGTGATTGGAAACCCAGATCGCATCGATGCCCAGCCCCTCCATCCGGGAGGCATCCTTTGGATCAAGAATGCCCTTGATAATCAACGGCCCCTGCCAGTCATCGCGCAATGCGCGCAGATAGTCCCAATCAGGCGCGACCCTCAGCTGGTAACCGATATGCGCATTCGAAGGCAGCGTGTCGCGGTTACTGGTGTAGCTTTCGATGAACTTCAGACGCGGCAGCCCCGCTCGCAGCATACCAATGCTCCACCTTGGGCACGTCAACGCCTGTGCGATAATCCGCGGCGTCATCCGGGCAGGCTGGGTCAAGCCGCCTTTCAACTGGCGTTCGCGACGCGAGGGGGCGGGAATATCGACCGTCATGACGAGCGTGTGAAAACCAGCCGCCCGCGCCCGGGACAGCATATCGCGGCGAACGCTTGCCTCGCCGGGCGGGTAAAGCTGGAACCAACCCTGATCCCCGGCAGAGGGCCCCACTTCTTCAGGGGTGCGGCTGGCAACTGTCGATAATGTATAAGGAATGCCCGCCGACGCCGCATGCTGGGCCAGCAGTACTTCGGCACGTGGCCAGATCAACCCCGACATCCCAACCGGCGCAATTCCCAGCGGCAAAGGATACGTGCGGCCCAGAAACCTGGTGCTGAAATCGGGCTGAAACGCACCTTTCAGAACCGCAGGTCGAAACAGCAACTCGTCCAGTTTCACCCGGTTTCGCGATTGCGTCGCCTCGGTCCCGGTCGAGCTGTCCAGAAATTCCCACACGAAATGCGGAATGCGCGCCTTTGCCCGCAGTCGCAGGTCCGAAATGCGCGGATGTGTCATCTGCCTGTTCATTCGGGATTTATGCGGGCTGACAGACGTTGCCGCAAGGATCCTAAGGCTGAACCGGCGTCAAAGTCTGTCTCTATTTGTTAACCGAGCTTTGCAGGGAGCTTGTGTCATCCACGCTGTCTTGCGCGCGCACCGCAATATCGATCCGGCGCGCAGCAAGGTAAACTGCCCGATCTCCGGCATCCGGCGCGCGGCCCACACGCGCCCGAAACCTGTCCGTAAATCCGGGCAGCGCGGCATCGGCGGGCGTTGCAACAAAGGCAGGCGCCCGGGCGTCGGAGGGGGGCATCGGCCGAACCAAAACCGCCGAGACCCCGCTTGGGACGACTGCACCTGCATTTTGAGCGTTCAGCACAATGAAATCGGGGGCCGCTGCCAGAATTTCGTCCCAGGCCAGGCCCCGAACCGGTGTCAGATAAACGTCCATCCCGCCCAGATGACCATCAGAGGTCTGATCGGCGTGGCCATCCCTTTCCTCACTGGCCACCAGAAAAGCCGCGATCATCCCACGCTCAACGCTATCGCTCGCACGGTTCGGAACGACAAGAACAGCATCGAAACTATGTGCGTAAGCGCGCCCAAGCGACGCCGCAACCGCCAAGAGGATCAGCCCGGCGGTAATCAACCGGCGGGTATTCAGATATTGGACCTTACGAAATCTTTGCCGCATAACGGACCTCTCCTCGCTTCGCCCAATACCTTTCTGGCTGCAGCAACGCGCGGGTTCAAATCAAATCTTGGCCAGTATAGAACACATCGCGAACATATCTTTAACAGCGCAACAGAAACCGCTAGACTGGGGCCCATGAGCAGTTTTGACGAAAACGAAGCCTTTGAGGCCGCAGTTCCGCTAAGCCAACAAGCAATGGCCGCGCGCCCCAAGCCCTATCTAGATGATCTCAACCCCGCCCAACGCGAGGCCGTAGAAGCCTTGCAGGGCCCGGTTTTGATGCTTGCGGGCGCCGGGACCGGCAAGACCAAGGCGCTGACCACGCGGATTGCGCATCTTTTGACCACCCAAACCGCGCGCCCCAACCAGATATTGGCCGTGACCTTTACCAACAAGGCCGCGCGAGAGATGAAAAATCGTGTGGCGCGCCTGATGGGCCAGTCCACCGAAGGCATGCCTTGGCTCGGCACATTTCACGCGATCTGTGTCAAACTCCTGCGCCGCCACGCTGAACTTGTCGGGCTAAAATCGAACTTTACGATCCTCGATACCGACGATCAGTTGCGTCTGCTTAAACAGCTGATCATCGCGGCAAATATCGACGAAAAGCGTTGGCCACCACGGCTTTTGGCGGGGCTGATCGATGGCTGGAAAAACCGCGCATGGACGCCCGCAAAGGTGCCCGCCGCTGAAAGTTCGGCCTTTAATCACAAAGGTGTTGAGCTTTACGAAGCATATCAGGAGCGGCTAAAGTCCCTGAACGCCGTCGATTTTGGCGATCTTCTGCTGCATGTCGTGACCATATTTCAGACCCATGGCGATATTCTGGCCCAGTATCAGCGCTGGTTTGCCTATATCCTTGTCGACGAATATCAGGACACCAACGTGGCCCAGTACCTGTGGCTGCGCCTGGTGGCGGGCGGGCACAAGAACATCTGTTGTGTTGGCGACGATGACCAGTCGATCTATGGCTGGCGCGGCGCCGAGGTGGGTAACATCCTGCGGTTTGAAAAGGATTTTCCGGGCGCCAAGGTTGTGCGCCTTGAACAAAACTACCGCTCGACCCCGCATATTCTTGCCGCCGCCTCGGGCGTGATCGATGCCAACAAGGGCCGGTTAGGCAAGACGCTTTGGACCGCCCGGGACGAGGGCGAAAAGGTTCGCCTGATCGGCCATTGGGACGGCGAGGAAGAGGCGCGCTGGATTGGTGAAGAGGTCGAGGCGATGCAGCGCGGCAGCCGCGGATTGCGCGCCTTTAGCCTTGAGGATATGGCCATCCTTGTGCGCGCCAGCCACCAGATGCGCGCCTTCGAGGACCGGTTTTTGACCATCGGCCTGCCATACCGCGTCATCGGTGGCCCGCGCTTTTACGAGCGGATGGAGATCCGCGATGCCATGGCCTATTTCCGCGTCGCCACATCGCCCGACGATGATCTGGCGTTCGAGCGGATCGTCAACACGCCCAAACGCGGTCTGGGCGACAAGGCGCAGCAGAAAATCCAGATGATGGCACGGCAAAACGGTGTCTCACTTTTGGAAGGCGCGCGGCTTTTGCTGGACGCCAAAGGGCTGACCGGCAAAGGGGCCACCGAACTGGCGCGGCTGGTGCAGGGGTTTGATCGCTGGACCAGGGATCTCAGGGGCGGGCAGTCAAGCCACGTTGCCATGGCCGAGGTCATTCTGGACGAATGCGGCTACACCGAGATGTGGCAAAACGATAAAACGCCCGAAGCGCCGGGCCGACTTGAAAACCTCAAGGAACTTGTCAAAGCGCTGGAGCAGTTCGAAAATCTGCAAGGGTTTTTGGAACACGTCAGCCTGATCATGGACAATGAAAGCGACGCGGGCGACGAAAAGATCTCTATCATGACGCTGCACGCGGCCAAGGGGCTGGAATTTCCCGCCGTTTTCCTGCCCGGATGGGAGGATGGTCTGTTCCCCTCGCAACGATCTATGGATGAAAGCGGGCAAAAGGGCCTCGAAGAGGAACGCCGCCTGGCTTACGTGGGTATCACCCGCGCCGAAGAGGTCTGTACCATATCCTTTACCGCAAACCGGATGGTTTATGGGCAATGGCAATCGGCCCTGCCGTCGCGCTTTATTGATGAGCTGCCCGGCGAACATGTCGAAGTGCTGACACCTCCGGGACTTTACGGCGGCGGGTTCGGTGCCGCGGGCATGTCGCGCCCGGCATCGACGCTGGAAAACGCAGCCGCCAGCGCGAATGTCTATAATTCGCCCGGATGGCGCCGCCTTCAGGAGCGCAGCCAGTCACGCTCAACCAGTCAACCGCGCGAAAGCCGCAATCAGATCATCGATCTGGAGGCGATTTCCTCTTTTGGCGAAGGCGACCGTGTCTTTCATCAGAAATTTGGCTATGGGGCGATTGTCGGGATCGAAGGTGACAAGCTGGACATCGCCTTTGACAAGGCGGGCGTCAAAAAGGTTGTCGCCCGGTTTATCGTCCCGGCCGATCAGGCGGATGATGTGCCTTTTTAGATCCCGCAGTTGCGCAGCCGGTTATTGACAGCCGGTTATTGACAGCCTGTCTTTGGCGGCCAGTCTTTGGCGGCCAGTCTTTGGCGAATGTCCAAATTACAGCCTTAGAATCTAAAACGGCGGCACCAGGGAGGATTGGTGCCGCCGCCTTTTTACAGAGAACCCAGGGAGGAGGAGGGCGCTCTGATCTCGGAATAACTCAGTTCTTGTAAGCAGCCTCGTAGGCGATCGACTGGATCTGCGACCGGCTGATCCCCAGATCATTCAACTCGCGGCTGCTAAGGTTGTTCAGCTCGGTAACCGTTGTGCGGAAAACGCGGCGGCGGATCATGCGATCTGCAAGTGTCACGCGCAGCTCGCGGAATTTCGTCAGAAAGCCAACTTCGGCGTGGCGGATGGTATTTGAAAAAGCCATTTCAGGACCTCTTTAATTCTCTAAGCTAGAGCGCGTATCGCTCTGTTTGCTTCGTTCGAGATTGAAGATAGGCAATTGCTGCGATTGCACAATACCCCGGCTCTGCAATGCCGCTATGCAGCAATTGCATAAGTATTGCTGACGTATTTTCAGGCGGTTAGAGTGATTAGGTGGCAACAATGAAACCATGGCTTGCCCTCTGCCTAAAAGAGGATGAGACGTGCGACTTTTACAGGCGGGATGTGAACGATGGCAGTGACGAAACAGGCGGTTCTGGACGCATTGGCGCGGATTATCCTGCCCGATGGGGGCGATCTGGTCTCGCGCGACATGGTGCGCGCGGTGACAATCGACGCAGGTCAGGTGCGTTTTGTCATCGAAGCGCCTTCGCCCGAGATTGCGCAAGTCATGGGGCCGATGCAGGCCGCGGCCGAAAACACTGTGGCCGCCATCGAAGGGGTCAAGGGCGTCTCGGTCATCCTGACGGCGCATGGCGCGCCCAAAGCCAAAGCTCCGCGGCCCGACTTAAAGATCGGCAGGCACCCAACGCCCAGCGATGGGCCCGCCCCTGTGTCGGGTGTCGACCGCATTCTGGCCATCGGTTCAGGCAAGGGCGGCGTGGGCAAATCCACCGTTTCATCCAACCTTGCCGTGGCGCTGGCCCGCCAGGGGCGCCGGGTTGGCCTGCTTGATGCCGATATCTACGGGCCGTCACAGCCGCGCATGATGGGCCTGTCCAAACGCCCAGCATCACCAGATGGCAAAACCATCATCCCGCTGGTCGCCCATGGCGTGACCTTCATGTCCATCGGCCTGATGGTGGGCGAGGCGGACGCTGTGGTCTGGCGCGGTCCGATGCTGATGGGGGCGTTACAGCAGATGTTGACGCAAGTTGAGTGGGGCAAGCTGGACGTGCTGATCGTCGATCTGCCGCCCGGTACGGGTGACGTCCAGTTGACGCTTTGCCAAAAAACCAAACTGACCGGAGCGATCGTCGTATCAACGCCGCAGGACGTCGCACTGATCGATGCGCGCAAGGCGCTGAATATGTTTGAACGCCTCAAGACGCCGGTTCTTGGACTGGTCGAAAATATGTCCACATACATCTGCCCCAACTGCGGGCACGAGGCGCATCTTTTTGGTCATGGCGGTGTTGCTGCCGAGGCTGCCAAAATAGACGTGCCGTTCCTGGGCGCTTTGCCCCTTGAACTCGAGGTTCGTCTTGCCGGTGACGCCGGAACCCCGATCGCTGCGGGCGAAACACCCGCCGCCCAGGCCTATCACCAGATGGCGCGCCGGTTGATCCAAGGCGGGATGGCCTGACGCGAACAGGCATTCCGCCCACTGGTACGGGATTTTATGGGACGGGGCGCTAAACCGTCTGATCTTGAGGCGAATCAACGCTGTTATTTGATCTTAAATCGTGCAAATCAGGCAGCACAGGCAGGCCGGGCCAGCGGTATTCCCCCAATTGCCTGCCGTAAAATCAAAAAACTTGGGAAATTATGGGAAATTTCTGCACTTCGCCTGCGCGTCTATATCTTGTGTGTATACCGTCGCGCTTCCGCTAACTGTGCTACAATCTGGCAGTTTTCATCACTAAACCTTGTGTTTTGGAGTCTCGAAAAACAACATGCAGGGTATAAATCCCAAAATTTTCCGTTGATTTCCATAAATTCCCATGGCATCCCTAGTTACACGATGGGACGGGAAAGTAACGGGGCGACAAGAACCCCAAAGGCACCAAGTCAGGTTTCATACAGGCACCCAGATCATCGAACTAGAAGATCCGACGCGCAAGCGAGCAGACATCCCCCCAGGTGGCACGCGCTGTTGGACATACCCGGAGACGGGACGAGGGCGGCGGATTGAACAGTGGCAGCAGTTCAATCCGCCGTTTCCGTCTAAAGGGCCCGAATTAACGGGCGTATGATCAGATTAGAGGAGCCACGAAGGCAGTGGGTCTCAGGTTCAGAGGTGAAAGCCACCACAAGGTGGATGCAAAGGGCAGGGTGTCTATCCCGGCCTCTTTTCGCCGTGTGCTTGAGGCAGGTGATCCTGAGTGGACCGAGGGGCTGAACCCCAATCTGGTTGTCGTCTATGGCGATCATCGCCGCAATTACCTTGAATGTTACACCATCGACGCGATCAGCGAAGTTGACGAACAGATCGGAAACCTGCCGCGCGGCTCGATGGAGCGTCGGATGCTGGAGCGTCTGTTTAACGGGCAATCGCACGCGACCCAGGTTGACGAAACCGGCCGCCTTGTGCTGCCGCAAAAGCTGCGCGAAAAAATCGGCTTGGGTGGCGAGGCATTCTTTATCGCCACAGGTGACACCTTCCAGATTTGGAAAACGGACACCTACGAGACCGAAGAGCAGGCCAAGACCGAAGCCTGGCTCGAAGATTTCCCCGACGATTTCGATCCCCTCATACTGCTTGATCGAGCACGAGAGGAGTAAGTGATGGCCGCGACGCCCACCGCCGCGCCTCATATCCCCGTTCTCTTGCGGCCAATTCTAAATGCAATTGCGCCGGTTTCGGGCGTTTGGCTGGATGGCACCTTTGGCGCGGGCGGGTATAGCCGGGCCTTTCTGGATGCAGGCGCCGATCAGGTGATTGCCGTTGATCGCGATCCACTGGCCTTTGAACTGGCCGCTGAATGGGCAGATCAATTCGGACCACGGCTGAAAATGGTCGAGGGCAACTTTGCGTCGCTTGACGAGATTGCAACCGATCTTGATGGCGTGGTTCTGGATCTTGGCGTCTCGTCCATGCAGCTTGACCGCGCCGATCGCGGTTTTTCGTTCATTCAGGACGGGCCGCTGGATATGCGGATGAGCCAGTCTGGCCCCTCTGCCGCCGATCTGATCAACAACGCCGACGAGGCGACGCTGGCGGATGTATTGTTCCAATATGGCGAAGAGCGCCAGTCGCGCCGCATCGCCCGCGCCATTGTCAACGATCGTCCCTTTACCCGGACGCTGGAACTGGCAGGGTTGATCGAACGCGTTCTGGGGCGCGGTAAACCGGGCCAAAGCCACCCCGCAACTCGCAGTTTTCAGGCCATTCGCATTGCCATCAACGATGAGTTCGGCGCGCTAATCTCGGGCCTGGAGGCCGCCGAAAGGGCGCTGAAACCCGGTGGCAAGCTGGTGGTGGTGACCTTTCACTCGCTCGAAGACCGGATCGTAAAGCGGTTTCTGGCCTCGCGGTCCGAGACAACTCAAGGCAGCCGTTATGCCCCTGAAACTCAGGTCGAGGCCGGTCAGTTCAAATTGCTGGGTCGCAAGGCAATCGGCCCCGACGATATCGAACTTGCAGAAAACCCAAGGTCGCGTTCGGCCAAACTGCGCATCGCCACGCGCACCGACGCGCCCTCGACACCCTTTACCCGCAAGGGGCTTGGCCTTCCCCGTATAACTGAAATGAAGTTGATCTGATGCGCAGCCTGTTTTCCGTTCTTTCTACAATCTTTGTCATGGCTCTGGCCTATTGGGCCTATCAGGAAAACTATCGCACCCAAGAGGCGCTGAACGAAGTGCGCTCCTTGCAGCGCTCGATCGGTGAAAATCGCGAAAATCTGGGCGTCCTGCGCGCCGAATGGGCCTATTTGAACCGTCCCGACCGGTTGCGCGAACTTGTAATGTTGAACTACGACAATCTGGAACTTTTGCCGCTGACGGCGGAACGGTTTGGTCAGGTCGATCAGGTCGCATTCCCGCAAGACCGTCTTGAGGTGCGCGACACCTTTGACGTCTCAGCCCAAGGCACAGGCGAAGAGGAGCCGCACGAATGACACGCACACCGCTTCGCCCTCTTGCCCGCATCCTCAAAGCCCGCGCACGCGGCGAAAACCCCGAGCTGATTGAAAAGGAAAACATCCGCCTGCGCCACGAGGCGATGCGCGATGCCTCGCGCGGGCGCGCCGAGGGCCGGCTTTTGGTGATGGGCGCCTTCTTTTTGATGGCGTTTGTTTCTGTTGGTGCCCGGATGGGTGTTCTGGCCAGCACCGAACCGGCCGAGCCACGCGCGGCAACCGCAGGCTCTGAAATTCTGGCGCAACGCTCGGACATCGTTGATCGCAATGGCCGGGTTCTGGCCACCAACCTTGCGACAAATTCGCTTTACGCCCAGCCGCCGATGATCGTCGACAAAGAGGGCGCCGCCCGCGCCCTGAAACAGATCTTTCCCGATCTCGACGAAGCACGCATGATCAAGGACTTTACCGGCAAGCGTAAGTTCCTGTGGATCAAAAAGAAAATATCGCCCGAGCAGATGCAGCTGGTGCATGATATCGGCGAGCCTGGCCTGCTGTTTGGCCCGCGCGAGATGCGCCTTTATCCCAACGGAAAACTTGCCGCCCATATCATGGGGGGCGCGTCCTTTGGGCGCGAGGGCGTGCATTCAGCCGAAGTGATCGGCACCGCCGGGGTCGAAAAGGCTTTTGACGACTATTTGCGCGATCCTGCCAACGACGGCGCGCCGCTTCAACTTTCGCTGGATTTGACCATTCAGGCCGCCTCTGAGGAAATTCTGTATGGCGGCGTGAAGATCATGAACGCGCGCGGCGCCTCTTCGGTTCTGATGGATATCCACACCGGCGAAGTTATCGCCATGGCCTCACTGCCCACATTTGATCCAAACGACCGGCCCGCGCCTCTGGTCAAAGGTGTGCCCGCCGACAGCCCGCTCTTTAATCGCGCGGTTCAGGGGGTCTATGAACTGGGCTCGGTCTTTAAGATTTTTACAGCCGCGCAGGCGATCAAAGAGGGGTTGGTCAACCCCGACACAGAGCTTGACACAAAAGGGCCGTTGGTCTGGGGTCGCTTCAAGATCCGGGATTTCCGCAACTACGGCGCGCGCCTGTCCGTGACGGACGTCATCGTCAAAAGCTCGAACATCGGTACGGCACGCATGGCGATGGAAATCGGCGCTGCGCGTCAGCAGGAGTTTTTCAAAACACTCGGGTTTTTCGATCCAACACCGGTGGAGTTGGTCGAAGCCCCCCATTCCAGACCGATTATTCAAAAGAACTGGTCAGAGATCACGACCATCACGGCGGCCTATGGTCAGGGTATCGCCGTCAGCCCGCTGCACCTGGCCACGGCCTACTCCAGCCTTTTGAACGGCGGCACATTGGTTCAGCCGACCTTGCTGAAACGCACTCAGGTTCCGCTGGGCAAGCGCATCGTATCGACCGAAATTTCGCAAGCTTCGCGCGAAATGTTGCGTCAGGTTGTTGTGCGCGGCACGGCCAGCTTGGGCGATGTGCCGGGCTACCGCGTCGGTGGCAAAACCGGCACCGCCGACAAACCCGCACCCACCGGTGGCTATTCCAAGGACAAGGTTATCTCGACATTCGCCAGTGTTTTCCCGGTCGATGACCCCAAATATGTACTGATCGTGACACTGGACGAGCCGACCGAGACATCCGGCACGGAACCGCGCCGCACCGCCGGCTGGACCGCGGTTCCGATTGCCGCCGAAATGATCCGTCGCGTCGCGCCCCTGTTGGGACTAAGACCCAAGGTTGAACCTGCCCGGCTGCTCGCGGTAAAGCAGGCCAGCCACTAATCATGGGGACATCATGTCAGAGCCGGCCCGCACACAATCACTCGCAGCGCTCGGGCTAACCGCCCAGGGCGGGCGCGAGGCCCACATCACGGGCCTGTCGGTTGACAGTAGCACGGTGCGCCCCGGACATCTTTTCGCAGCTTTGCCCGGCGTCAACGTCCATGGCGCCGAATTTGTGCCCTACGCACTAAGAATGCAGGCCGGTGCGGTTTTGACTGATCAGTCGGGCCTGGCCATGGCGCAAGAGGCGCTTGCCGGCACAGATATCCCCCTTATCGTGACCGAAGATGCGCGTCAGGCGCTTGCCTTTGCTGCTGCCCTTTGGTTCGGCCGCCAACCCCAGGTTATGGTGGCCGTGACCGGAACGAACGGCAAAACATCCGTCGCCAATTTCTCGCGCCAGATCTGGGCCTTGATGGGCAAAGGAGCCATCAATCTCGGCACGACCGGTATCGAGGGCGCGCTGACCCGGCCTTTGGGCGCTACCACGCCCGAGCCGATAACGCTGCACTGCGCTTTGGCCGATGCCGCAGACGCAGGGATAACCCATGCCGCGATGGAGGCCTCTTCGCACGGGTTGGCCCAACGACGGCTGGACGGCGTGACGCTGGCGGCTGCGGGCTTTACCAACTTCAGTCAGGATCACTTGGACTACCACGCTGATTTTGAAGACTATTTTGCCGCCAAGGCCGGGCTGTTTAACCGCGTTCTGGGCGAAGACGGCACCGCTGTGATCAATATCGACGACCCGCGCGGACCTGCGATGGCCGACATCGCTCAGGCCCGTGGGCAGACGGTCCTGACCGTTGGGCGTTCGTCGCAGGCGCAACTGCGCATCCACCGCCAGCGCTTTGATGCAACCGGCCAAGAGGTTCAGTTTTCCTGGGGGGCCGATAGCCACCTCGTCCGGCTGGACCTGATCGGCGCGTTTCAGGCCGAAAACGTGCTGGTCGCCGCGGGGTTGGTTATCGCCTGCGGCGCGGACCCCGATGAGGTTTTTGCAACCCTGCCGGAACTTGAAACTGTTCGCGGGCGCATGCAGAAGGCCGCGATCCGCGACAACCAGTCAAACGTTTTCGTCGATTTTGCCCATACCCCTGACGCCGTGGCCACCGCGCTGCACCAGCTGCGCCCGCATGTCATGGGCCGCATCGTTGTGGTTCTGGGGGCAGGGGGCGACCGCGACCCTGGCAAGCGCATTCTGATGGGCCGCGCTGCCGCCGAACACGCCGACCTTGTCTTTGTCACCGATGACAACCCGCGCAGCGAAGACCCCGCCGCCATTCGCGCCATGGTCATGCAAGGCTGTCCTGAGGCGACCCAAGTGCCCGATCGCGCCGAAGCGATTTTGCGTGGTGTTGATGCATTGGGCCCGGGTGATGCACTGTTGATCGCAGGCAAGGGGCATGAGACGGGCCAGATCATAGGCGATGACGTCTTGCCGTTCGATGACGTCGAACAGGCCGGTATTTCCGTGGCTGCGCTGGATGGAAAAATCTGATGGCCCTTTGGACCGCACAAGAGGCCGCAAAGGCAACCGGCGGCTCCGTCCAAGGCGACTGGGCTGCGCAAAGCGTGTCGATTGATACCCGCTCTTTGACCGAAGGCGCCCTTTTTGTCGCGCTAAGGGATGTCCGCGACGGCCATGATTTTGTCGCCGATGCGCTGGCCAAAGGGGCCGCCGCCGCCATGGTCAGCCATGTCCCGCCGGGCGTGCCCGCCGATGCGCCGCTCTTGATTGTGCCCGATGTGCTGCTCGCGCTTGAGGCATTGGCCAAAGCTGCGCGCGCACGTAGTGCCGCCCGCGTGATCGGTGTTACAGGATCGGTCGGTAAGACATCGACCAAGGAAATGCTGCGCGTTGTACTGGGCGGGCAGGGCCGGGTTCACGCGGCCGAAAAAAGCTTTAACAACCACTGGGGCGTGCCTTTGACATTGGCGCGTATGCCTGCCGAGGCGGACTTTGCCGTGATCGAGATCGGCATGAACCACCCCGGCGAAATAGGCCCGCTTGCGCGGTTGGCCCAGCTGGACATTGCTATGGTCACGACTGTGGCCGCCGCCCATCTCGAAGCCTTTGACGGGATCGAAGGCATCGCCGCCGAAAAGGCCGCGATTTTTGAGGGCCTGCACCCCGGCGGCACAGCCGTTCTGAATGCCGATCTTGAAACGACGCCGATCTTGATCCAAGGCGCCCGCCGCGCCAAGGCCAAGGTTATCACTTTCGGCCAATCGGTGGACGCAGATTTCAGTCTCATGGCGGTGCATATTGGGTCCGACACGACCGTAATCCGCGCACAGATCGCTGAGGACGAGCATCTCTTTAAGCTTTCAGCGCCGGGTCGTCATTTTGCCGCCAATGCGCTGGGCACGCTGGCCGTCGTGGCCGCGCTTGATCTCGATGTCGCGATTGCCGCCGTCGATCTTTTGCATTGGTCGCCGCCTGCAGGCCGCGGCACCCGCGAAGTACTGGCGCTGGACCCTGTTGAGGAACTAACGCTTGAACTGATCGACGACGCCTATAACGCAAACCCCACCTCTATGGTCGCAGCCCTTGAGGTTCTGGCCGCAACGCGCCCCTGCGACGGTGTCGGCCGTGTTGCCCGTGGCCGTCGCATAGCGATCTTGGGGGATATGCTTGAACTGGGCCCAACTGCGCCACAGCTGCACCGCGCGCTGGCCGATCTTGTACCCTTTGATAAACTGGACGTCGTCCATTGCGTCGGCCCGCTGATGCGCGGGCTTTACGATGCGTTGCCGATCGAAAAGCGCGGCCTTTGGGCCGAGACCGCGCGCGAAGTGGCGTCGAAGGCCCATTCTCTGGTCGATGCGGGCGATGTCATTATGGTAAAAGGATCGCTTGGATCACAGGTTTCGCTTGTGGTTGACGCGATCAGGAAACTGGGGCATCCGCTGACGGATGACCGTGAAAGGACTGCGTAGATGCTGTTTTGGCTGGCCGATTTTTTTCCCGGCATCGATGGATTTAACCTGTTTCGTTATATCACGGTGCGCGCAGGCGGCGCGTTCTTTACCTCGCTGATCTTTGGCTTCATCTTTGGTCGTCCCCTGATCAATCTGTTGAAACGAAAACAAAAAAACGGCCAACCCATTCGCGCCGACGGCCCCGAAACCCATCTGATCGAAAAAGCGGGGACGCCAACGATGGGCGGTGTCCTTATTCTGGGCGCTCTCTTGGTTTCGACCGTGCTTTGGGCGCGGATCGATAACCCTTATGTTTTGATGGTGCTTTTCGTCACCATGGGCTTTGGCCTGATCGGTTTTGCGGATGATTACCAAAAGGTGGCGCGCGGCAACTCTAACGGGGTATCCGGCCGCGTCCGCATTTCGCTGGGTTTGGTGATTGCCGGCATCGCAGGCGCATGGGCAGCCGCCTACCACCCGCCGCTTTTGGCCGATCAACTGGCCCTGCCATTTCTCAAAGACACGCTGATCAACCTCGGCATACTCTTTGTGCCTTTCACCATGCTCGTTATTGTCGGCGCGGCCAATGCCGTAAACCTCACCGATGGTCTGGACGGTCTTGCCATTATGCCGGTGATGATCGCCGCCGCCGCTTTGGGGATTATCGCCTATGCGGTCGGACGGGTCGATTTCACCGAATACCTCGAGGTCCATTACGTCCCCGGCACGGGCGAGCTTTTGGTGATCTCGGCGGCACTGATCGGTGGCGGGCTGGGGTTCTTGTGGTACAACGCCCCGCCCGCCGCAGTCTTTATGGGCGACACCGGATCGCTTGCCCTTGGTGGCGCATTGGGCGCCATTGCGGTGGCCACCAAGCACGAGATTGTTCTGGCCATCGTCGGCGGTCTCTTTGTTCTCGAAGCGATGAGCGTCATAATTCAGGTGCTTTACTTCAAGAAAACCGGCAAGCGCGTCTTTCTGATGGCCCCGATCCACCACCATTTTGAAAAGCGCGGCTGGGCCGAAAGCCAGATCGTGATCCGCTTTTGGATCATCTCGCTTATTCTGGCCCTCATTGGCCTGGCCACACTGAAGGTACGCTAAGGTGGCTGGGTTCAGGCGCGCCATCCCGACCACAGCAGGCCACAGATGATCCCGGTGCGCGGGCTCAGTGGGGCCAGGGTTGCGGTCCTGGGTCTGGGTCGATCCGGCATCGCCACCGCCAACGCGCTGGTTGCCGGCGGCGCGACACCGCTTTTATGGGACGATAGCGAAGACGCCCGCGACAGGGCCGCCGCTCAGGGTTTTAGCCTGACCGATCTCGCACGCGTTGACTGGGCCAGCGTTCAGACGCTCATCGTCTCGCCCGGCATCCCGCACCTTTACCCTGCGCCGCACCCGGTGATTGACGCCTGCCTGACCGCCGGATGCCCCGTAGACAATGACATCGGCCTTTTCTTTCGCTCCTTTGCGACGCCCCAGTGGGACAACTTCATGTCCGCCCCGCGCGTCGTCGCCGTTACCGGATCAAATGGCAAATCGACAACATCGGCCCTGATCCACCACATCCTTGAACACGCCGGTCGCCCGACGCAGTTGGCCGGCAACATCGGACGCGGCGCGCTAGCCATTGAGCCCGCTATCGATGGCGAGGTTGTGGTGCTGGAACTCTCGTCCTACCAGACAGAGCTGGCCCGCGCCCTGACCCCCGACATTGCTGTCTTTACCAACCTTACACCCGACCATCTGGACCGCCACGGTGGGCTGGGCGGGTATTTCGCTGCCAAACGCAGACTTTTCTCCGAAGGCGGCCCCGACCGCGCAGTGATCGGCATAGACGAGGTCGAAGGCCGGATGTTGGCCGGCCAAATGGCCGAAAGCCCCGCCGATGACCGCGTGATCCGCATCTCGATCCAATCAAAACTCACCGGTCCCGGCTGGTCGGTTTTTGCGCGCAAAGGCTTTCTTTCTGAATACCGCAAAGGCCGTCAGGTGGCATCCATAGACCTGCGCAGCATCCGCGGATTGCCGGGCACCCACAACCACCAGAACGCCTGTGCCGCCTATAGCGTTGCACGAACGTTAGGCTTGGGGCCAAAAGACATCGAAACGGCCCTTGCAACCTTTCAGGGCCTGCCACACCGAAGCCAGATGGTCGGCGAAAAAGACGGGGTGGCCTTCGTCAACGATTCCAAAGCCACCAACGTCGACAGCGCCGCCAAAGCACTTCAGGCCTTTTCAAAAATCCGCTGGATTGCCGGTGGCCTCGAAAAAGACGGCGGCCTTGGCGCCCTGACCCCGCATCTGGGATCGGTCGCGCGCGCCTACATTATCGGCCGCGAGGCCGAGGCTTTCGCCCGCAAACTGGCCCCCCTCGACGCCCAGGTTTGCACGACCATGGCCCAGGCAGTCCAAGCCGCCATCGCCGACGCCCAACCCGGCGACACTGTCTTGCTGGCACCCGCCGCGGCCAGCTTTGATCAATACGACAACTTTGAAAAACGCGGCGAAGACTTTATCGCCCAGGTGCAAATGCATCTGCAGACCGGCTAACCCTTCTTCTTTGCAAAAATACTCATCGCAACACTGACCGGTTACTGACCCGCGGGGATATGGGCACAGGCACCGTTTTGAACCCGCGCCCAACTTACGGCCGTTGCGCGCAATTCGCCGCCCAAATTGGTCAACCACCCTCCTTAAAGGCTGGCGCAAAGACTGGTTTTTGTCTAGGATTGCACTCAGACCCGGCAAACGGGCGAATTTGAGGCAGTAATGGCGGTATCCCATGACGGAAATGGTGTATGGAACGGTCCCCGCGCGGGCCGCTGATCCTGTATTACCCAGATGGTGGCGCACCATCGACAAGTGGACGATGTCATCGATCCTGATCCTCTTTGGGATCGGCTTGTTACTGGCTCTTGCCTCCTCGCCGCCATTGGCCGCCCGCAACGGGCTTGGACCCTTCTACTACGTCTATCGTCAGGCCACCTTTGGCAGCCTTGCTTTGGCGGCGATGTTTGTCACCTCGATGATGTCCCCTTCGATGGTGCGACGCCTTGCAGTGCTGGGCTTTTTCGCAGCTTTCGCCGCCATCGCCCTGCTGCCAGCCTTTGGAACCGACTACGGCAAAGGGGCCGTGCGGTGGTACTCACTGGGCTTTGCCAGCGTGCAGCCGTCCGAGTTTATAAAACCCGGCTTTGTCGTCATCTCGGCATGGCTCATGGCCGCTAGTCAAGAGATTAACGGCCCCCCCGGTAAATCCCTGTCTTTCGTAATGACGCTGGTGATCGTGGGCTTTCTGGTTATGCAGCCCGACTTTGGTCAGGCCAGCCTTGTGCTTTTTAGCTGGGGCGTGATGTATTTCGTCGCCGGAGCGCCTTTGACACTCTTGATCGGCATGGCCGGTATGGTCGTGTTCGCGGGAACGGTCGCCTATTCCAGCTCAGAACATTTCGCCCGTCGCATCGATGGCTTTCTCAGCCCCGAAGTCGATCCCACTACACAACTGGGCTATGCCGCCAACGCCATTCGCGAAGGCGGCTTTTTCGGCGTGGGCGTGGGTGAGGGTCAGGTGAAATGGTCACTGCCCGATGCGCATACTGATTTCATCATCGCCGTTGCAGCCGAAGAATACGGCCTGATCCTTGTGACCCTGATCATTTCGCTCTATGCGCTGATCACCGTGCGCACCCTGATGCGCCTGATGCGCGAACGCGATCCTTTTATCCGCCTTGCCGGCACTGGTCTTGCTTGCACTTTCGGCGTGCAAGCGATGATCAACATGGGCGTGGCCGTGCGGCTTTTGCCGGCCAAGGGCATGACCCTGCCTTTCGTCAGTTACGGTGGCTCGTCACTGATCGCCGGCGGGATCGCTGTGGGTATGCTTTTGGCCTTCACCCGCACCCGCCCTCAAGGCGAAATCGGGGACCTCTTGCGGCGCGGGGGCCGCTGATGACGCCACTTCTGATCATCGCAGCTGGCGGAACGGGCGGGCATATGTTTCCCGCCCAGGCCCTGGCCGAAGCGATGCTGCGCAAAGGCTGGCGCGTCAAGCTTTCCACCGACGCGCGCGGCGCGCGCTACACTGGTGGGTTTCCGCATACGGTCGAAATTGAAACTCTGTCTTCGGCAACCTTTGCCCGTGGTGGCAAACTGGCGAAACTTCTGGTGCCCTTCACCCTTCTGGGCGGGGTCATCGCGGGCACATTTGCGATGTGGCGCGACAAACCTGCCGTTGTGGTGGGTTTTGGCGGCTACCCCAGCTTTCCGGCCATAGCCGCGGCATGGATTTTGCGACGCCCGCGGATGATCCACGAACAAAACGGCGTGCTGGGTCGCGTCAATCAGCTTTTCGCCAAACGCGTCGATGCCGTGGCCTGCGGGACTTGGCCGACCCAACTACCCGATGGCGTTGAGGGCACGCATACCGGTAACCCTGTGCGCAACTCTGTGATGCAGCGCGCCGCCGCCCCCTATATCCCGCCCGGCGACTACCCGATGTCAATCGTCGTCATGGGGGGCAGTCAGGGCGCGCGCATTCTGTCGCAAGTCACCCCCGCCGCCATTGCCGCACTGCCCCAAGCCTTGCGCAAAAACCTGCGTATTGCCCATCAGGCCCGCCCCGAGGACGCCGCCGAAGTTGCCGCGGTCTACGCCGCCGCCGGCATCTCCGCAGAGGTCGAGCCATTTTTCCACGATGTGCCGCGCCGATTGAGCGAGGCTCAGTTGATCATCAGCCGCGCAGGCGCCTCGTCCGTCGCCGATATCTCGGTCATCGGTCGCCCGTCGATCCTGATCCCGCTGGCCGCCGCGATCCGCGACGAGCAAACTGCAAACGCACGCGGATTGGTAGATGCCAACGCAGCAGTCCTGATCCCCGAAAAACGGCTTGATCCCGCGGCGCTTTGCGACCAGATAGCGTCGGTCCTTGAAAATCCGGCCGCAGCTCAGGCCATGGCGCATGCGGCTCTGGGTCAGGGGCGCCCCGACGCGACCGAAAAACTGGTGGAAATGGTACAGGCATTGGCGGATATGAACACATGAATGCTGCAACCAAACTTCCCACCGAAATGGGCCCTGTGCATTTCGTCGGCATTGGCGGCATAGGTATGTCGGGCATTGCCGAGGTCTTATTGAACCACGGCTATTCGGTGCAAGGATCGGACCTGAAGGCCTCGAAAATCACCGACCGTCTGGCCGGTTTGGGTGCGCGCATTTTCGTCGGCCAAAAGGCGGACAACCTGCAAGGTGCTGCCGTCGTCGTCATTTCATCTGCGATCAAGCCGGGCAATGCGGAACTTGACGCCGCGCGCGCAACGGGCCTGCCGGTCGTGCGCCGCGCCGAAATGCTGGCCGAACTTATGCGCATGAAATCCAACATCGCAGTTGCCGGAACCCACGGCAAAACCACCACGACGACCCTTGTGGCCGAGTTGCTGGTCAAAGGCGGGATCGATCCCACAGTGATCAATGGCGGCATCATTCACGCCTATGGTTCGAACGCGCGCATGGGGCAGGGCGAGTGGATGGTGGTTGAGGCCGACGAAAGCGACGGCACCTTCAACCGATTGCCCGCAACCATCGCCATTGTCACCAATATCGACCCCGAGCATATGGAGCATTGGGGCGATTTCGACGCGCTTCGTCAGGGCTTTACTGACTTTGTCTCGAACATCCCGTTTTACGGTCTGGCGTTACTATGCACCGACCATCCCGAAGTTCAGTCCCTTGTCGGGCGCATCACCGACCGGCGCATTGTCACCTTTGGCTTTAACGCCCAGGCCGATGTGCGTGCCACTAACCTGACATACCGCGCCGGCGTTGCGCATTTTGATATCGAGTTCCACCAGGACGGCACCCAGATCCAGGGCTGCACCCTGCCGATGCCCGGCGATCACAACGTCTCGAACGCGCTGGCGGCGGTGGCCGTGGCCCGCCATCTGGGTATGAAGCGCGAGGAAATTCGCACAGCCCTAAGCAGCTTTGGCGGCGTCAACCGGCGCTTTACCAAGGTCGGCGAAGTAAACGGTGTCACAATCATCGACGATTATGGTCATCACCCGGTCGAAATCTCTGCCGTCCTCAAAGCCGCCCGGCAGGCCAGCGAAGGCCGCGTGATCGCCGTGCACCAACCGCACAGATACTCGCGCCTTGCCTCCCTCTTTGAAGACTTTTGCGCCTGTTTCAACGACGCCGATGTCGTCGGTATCGCCGAAGTTTTCTCGGCAGGAGAGGACCCGATCCAAGGTGCCAACCGCGATGATCTGGTCGCAGGTCTTGTCCGTCACGGGCACCACCACGCGCGCGCTGTGACGGATCTTGATGATCTAGAACGTCTGGTCCGCGACGAGGCAAAACCGGGCGATATCGTCGTCTGTCTTGGCGCCGGTACCATCAGCACATGGGCCAACGCACTGCCTGATCGGTTGCGTGGATGAGCCCGTCTCTGATCATCGGTGCCTTCTGGGTTCTGGCAAGTGCCGTTGTTGCAATGCTGCCGATGCGCCGTCAGTATGTACCCGGCGTCACACTGTTGATCCTGGTGCCCTTCGTTCTGGCCTTTATCGGGTATCAGCACGGGTTTTGGTTGTTTGCTCTTGGGTTTGTTGCCTTCGTCTCGATGTTCCGCAACCCGCTGATTTATCTTTTTAAACGTGCCCGCGGCCAACATCCCGAAATCCCGAAATGACGGGTTCTCTGACATTGGCCTTTCTCTGGCTGATCGTGGCCAATGTCACCGCGATGTTTCCCTCCAAAAAGAACCACTGGCCCGCAGCTTATGTCCTGATTGCAATGGGCGTCCCGCTATTGGGTTACGTCACGCTTCAGCACGGGCCATGGGTTGCCCTGATCGCCCTTGCTGCGGCGGCTTCGGTCCTGCGCTGGCCGTTCATCTATTTTGGTCGCTGGCTGCGACGCGTCTTTGCGCGCAACGAGCGCCCGCAGTGAGCCTGGGGCGCTACGAACCAAAAGGTCGGCTGACGCCGGATCGCCGTCTGGACGACCTGACATGGCTGCGTGTCGGTGGGCCGGCGGACTATCTGTTTCAGCCCGCTAACGCCGATGATCTGGCGCAGTTTCTGGCCGGTCTGCCGCCCCAGGTGGATGTTTTTCCGATGGGCGTCGGATCAAACCTGATCGTGCGCGATGGCGGCATCCGCGCGGTTGTTATCCGGATGGGGCGCGGGTTCAACCACATAGACGTGCAAAATCAGACTGTTACCGCAGGCGTTGCCGCTTTGGACGCGCATGTCGCGCGCAAGGCCGCCGAGGCGGGTGTTGACCTGACGTTCCTGCGCACGATCCCGGGCGCCATCGGTGGTGCGGTGCGCATGAACGCCGGCTGTTACGGCTGCTACGTCGCCGACACCTTTGTTTCCGCCCGCGCCATCACGCGCGCCGGGAAATTCGTGACGCTGGGCCCGGATGAGTTGAACTTTCGCTACCGGCAAAGCGACCTGCCGGATGGCTGGGTGATTATCGAGGCAACCTTTCAGGGCCCTTCGGGGGATCCCGCTGAATTGGCCGCGCGCATGCAGGCACAACTGGCCAAGCGCGACGAAACTCAGCCGACAAAGGATCGGACCGCTGGCAGTACTTTCAGAAACCCGGCCGGGTTTTCATCGACAGGACAAGCCGGTGACAGCCATGAATTGAAGGCCTGGAAGGTCATAGATGACGCCGGAATGCGCGGGGCAATGCACGGCGGCGCCCAGATGTCGCCCAAACACCCGAACTTTCTGGTCAACACCGGCAGCGCGACGGCCGCAGATCTTGAAGAATTAGGCGAAGAAGTTCGAAAAAAAGTATTCCAAAACAGCGGGATTCGGTTAGAGTGGGAAATCATGAGGGTCGGTGAAAAGACCCCGAAATAATAAACGTGCAGTAAACGAAAACAAAAAATTCCAGAGGGTCCGCTAAAAGGCCCCGGATCGAGGCGGTAAACGGGATGTCGAGCAGGGCAACCCCCAACGTAACGGTATTGATGGGAGGCCTTTCCGCTGAGCGTGAGGTCTCTTTGTCGTCGGGCCGTGAATGCGTCAAGGCGCTGCGTGGGCAAGGGTATCAGGTCACTGAAATTGATGCGGGTGCCGATCTGGTTGCCCGCCTTCAAGATGCGCGCCCGGATGTTGTTTTTAACGCTTTGCACGGCCGTTGGGGCGAAGATGGGTGCGTTCAGGGTCTGCTTGAATGGCTGCGTCTTCCCTATACACATTCCGGCGTTCTGGCTTCTGCTCTGGCGATGGACAAAGAAAAAACCAAAGCCGCCTATCGATCCGCGGGGCTGCCGGTGGTGGACAGCGTTCTGGCCCGCGCCAGCGACGTGCGCGCACGCCACGTCTTGGCCCCCCCTTATGTCGTAAAGCCAAACAACGAAGGTTCGTCGGTTGGCGTGTACCTTGTGCATGAGACGGCCAATGGCCCCCCGCAATTGTCTGTGGATATGCCCGACACGGTCATGGTTGAACAATTTGCCCCCGGGCGCGAACTGACAACTACGGTTGTTGGCGACAAGGCGCTGACCGTCACGGATATTCTGACCGACGGCTGGTACGATTATGACGCAAAATACGTCGAAGGCGGATCGCGCCATATTCTGCCTGCAGACTTGCCCGACGATGTTTTTGAGGCCTGCCTCGACTATGCCCTGCGCGCCCATCAGGTTCTGGGCTGTCGCGGTGTCACCCGCACCGATTTCCGCTGGGACGATGCGCGCGGACTGGATGGTCTGATCCTGTTGGAGACCAATACCCAGCCCGGAATGACGCCAACTTCTCTGGCGCCCGAACAAGCCGCCGATCAGGGCATGACATTTGGTCAGCTCTGCCACTGGATGGTGGAGGATGCCTCGTGCTCAAGATAACGCGCAGCGAAAACATGCGCCGCGAACCCACCCTGCACAGGGATCCGGGCGCCGAACTTGACCCCGGCCTTCACACGCAGGCCCGGGATCAGCAGCACTCAAACCTTGTGCCCGACCCCAACCTCGAAGGCCGGATCCGCCCGACCCGCGTTCTTTCGCGCCGTGACCCGGCCCCGTCCAGGGTGGCCTACCGGCTTCAGCGTTTGTGGCTGACGCCGCTCTTCCGCTCGCTATTGCGCGTCGGCGTGCCCGCCTTTGCAACCGCGATGTTGGCGGGCGTCTATCTGTCCAACGAAAACCGGGCCGATGCGATGGTCCTGTGGTTTTCGGATCTGCGCGTGTCCATTCAGGAACGCCCTGAGTTTATGCTGCAATCGATGGTCATCGATGGCGCTTCAAAAAACCTTGCCGACGACATCCGCGAAGTTGTTTCTGTCGATTTCCCGATCAGCTCGTTCAATGTCGATCTGCGTAACATGCGCGCGATGATCGAAGAGCTGGACGCCGTTGCCGGCGCTGAAATACGTGTCCGCTCTGGCGGTCTGTTGCAGGTGATCATCAAGGAACGCCTGCCAGCGGTCGTCTGGCGCACGGATCGGGGATTTGAGCTTTTGGACCCCAAGGGCCGGCTGGTCTCCGAGGTGGACAGCCGCGAGGGTCTGGGAAATCTTCCACTGGTTGCAGGCGTCGGTGCCGACAAGCAAATCGGCGAGGCCTTGGCGCTTTTGGTCGCCGCTGCGCCGATGGGCGACAGGATAATCGGTCTGATGCGCATGGGCGAGCGTCGCTGGGATGTGGTTCTGGATCGCGATCAACGCATTATGCTGCCCGAAAAATCACCCGTCGTGGCGCTTGAGCGCGTGATTGCACTGGATCAGGCCCAGGAACTTTTGGGCCGTGACCTGACAGTGGTCGACATGCGCAACGCTGACCGCCCGACAATCCGACTTGCCACCAGCGCGGTGGGCGAGTTCCAAAAAATAATAAGTCTTGAACAAGGAGTGCAGTCGCAATGACTACGGATCTTTACCAGATGCAGCGCGCCATGCGGAATATGCGCACAGCAGCTATGCAACGTGGTGTTGTGGCAATTCTGGATGTCGGCACGTCGAAAGTTGCCTGTCTGGTGCTGCGGTTCGATGGCCCTGATCAGTTCCGCGATCACGATGGTCTGGGCCCGATGGCTGGCCAGTCGCGCTTTCGCGTCATCGGCGCGGCCACAACCCGTTCACGCGGCGTGCGCTTTGGCGAGATCGACACGATGGGCGAAACCGAACGTGCCATCAGAACCGCCGTTCAGGCCGCTCAGAAAATGGCCAACGTCCGGGTTGATCATGTGATCGCCTGTCTGGCGGGCGCCGCCCCCCGGTCTTATGGCCTGGCCGGCGAGATCGAACTGCACGACAGCGTCGTCACCGAAGATGACATCGCCCGCGCGCTGGCTGCCTGTGACGTGCCTGATCTGGGCGAGGGGCGCGAGGTTTTGCACGCCCACCCGGTGAACTTTGCGCTGGACCACCGTTCGGGCATGAAAGACCCGCGCGGCCAGATAGGCAACAAGCTGGCCGTTGATATGCATCTTTTAACGGTCGAAACAGCCGCCCTGCAAAACATCATTCACTGCATCAAACGCTGTGACATGGAACTGGCCGGGCTTGCCTCGTCGGCCTATGTCGCGGGCATCTCGGCGCTGGTCGAGGATGAACAGGAACTTGGCGCGGCCTGTATCGATCTGGGCGGTGGCGCGACCGGCCTTTCGATCTTTATGAAAAAGCACATGATCTATTCCGATACCGTGCGCATGGGCGGCGATCACGTCACCGCTGACATCGCCAAGGGACTTCAGGTTCCGATGGCCACGGCTGAACGGATCAAGACGTTCTATGGCGGCGTCGTTGCCACCGGAATGGACGACCGTGAAATGATCGAGATCGGTGGCGACACCGGTGATTGGGAACACGACCGCCGCAGCGTCAGCCGGGCCGAATTGATCGGCATCATGCGCCCGCGGGTCGAGGAAATCCTCGAAGAGGTCCGCACGCGTCTGGACGTCGCAGGGTTTGAGCACCTTCAAAGTCAGCAGATCGTTCTGACCGGTGGCGCCAGCCAGATCCCGGGCCTCGACGGTCTGGCAACAAAAATTCTGGGTCAGCAAGTGCGCCTTGGCCGTCCTCTGCGGGTGCAGGGCCTGCCACAGGCGGCAACAGGCGCGGCTTTTGCCTCTTCCGTGGGTTTATGCCTTTTTGCGGCCTATCCTCAGGACGAATGGTGGGACTTTGAAATTCCCGCCGACCGGTATCCGGCAAGAAGCCTGAAACGAGCCATGAAGTGGTTCAGGGACAACTGGTAACCCCCAAGATGTGGTTAAACGCGCGACATACCGCCGGAGGGCGACATAATTCTGCCATATTTTGTGGTAAATCGACGTTTTTTCCGTGACGATATGTTAATCTGGGGGTAAGGTTCCCCCAAGATAGGCACGATTGCTGGGCAGGCAGTTGCTGCTGACGGGCAAATGCAGACAGGCAAGAAACGACAGGCGGATATTCTCATGACATTGAATCTAACCATTCCCGGCCAAGACGAGCTTAAGCCCCGCATCACTGTATTTGGTGTCGGCGGGGCGGGCGGAAACGCCGTGGATAACATGATCGAAAAGCAACTCGACGGTGTTGAGTTTGTGGTGGCCAACACCGACGCGCAGGCGCTTCAGCACAATATGGCACCTGCCAAGGTACAGCTGGGCGTCAAGGCAACCGAAGGTCTGGGCGCAGGCGCGCGACCATCCGTCGGTGCCGCCGCCGCCGAAGAAACCATCGAACAGATTGTTGATCACCTTGTGGGTGCTCACATGTGTTTCATCACCGCCGGCATGGGCGGGGGCACCGGAACCGGTGCCGCCCCGATCATCGCTCAGGCCGCCCGCGAACTGGGCGTTCTGACGGTTGGTGTTGTGACCAAGCCCTTCCAGTTCGAAGGTGCCAAGCGGATGAAGCAGGCCGAAGAGGGCGTTGAAAGCCTTCAGAAAGTTGTCGATACGCTGATCATCATTCCCAACCAGAACCTGTTCCGTCTGGCCAATGAAAAAACCACCTTCTCCGAAGCCTTCTCGATGGCCGACGATGTGCTTTACCAGGGCGTCAAAGGTGTGACCGACCTGATGGTTCGTCCCGGCCTGATCAACCTTGATTTCGCCGATGTTCGCGCTGTCATGGACGAGATGGGCAAGGCGATGATGGGCACCGGCGAAGCATCGGGCGAAGATCGTGCCGTTCAGGCCGCCGAAAAGGCCATCGCCAACCCTCTCTTGGATGAGATCAGCCTGCGCGGCGCACGCGGCGTTCTGATCAACATCACCGGCGGCCATGACCTGACACTCTTTGAACTCGACGAAGCGGCCAACCGCATCCGCGAAGAGGTTGATCCGGACGCAAACATCATCGTCGGCTCTACTCTGGACACATCGATGGACGGCATGATGCGCGTCAGCGTTGTCGCCACTGGCATCGACGCCAGCGAAGTTGTGCACGAAGTGCCAGTTCCGCGTCGCCGTATGGCCGAGCCGCTGAACCCGCAAATTCAGGCGGTCGAAGAAGTTGCCGAGAACGTCATGGCGGTCGAGGACGACTATGAAATCGAGGCAGATGTCGCCCCCGAGCCAATGCTGTTCGACGAAATTGACGAAAACGACACCGACCCGATGATGGACGACGACATGTTGCCGCCGCCCGCCTATCGGCCCGAACCTGTTGCCGCGCCTCAGGCGCGCGCGCCACAGCCCGACGCTTATGAACCCGAAGCGAACAGCTTTGTGGCCCCCAAAGCGCCGGCTCCGGGCACGCCTTCGCCAGCGGCATTGTCGCGCCTTCAGGCCGCCGTGCAAAACGCACCACGCCGTGCCGCTCAGGCCGCAACACCGCGCGCAGAACAGCCGCAGGAACGCCCGCGGTTCGGTATCAACTCGCTGATCAACCGGATGACAGGACACCCATCCGAGGCCAGTGAAAACGGTGCAGCAGCGGCGCGCAAACAGCCGCCCGTGCAGAGTTATGAGGAAGAAGCCGAAGTTGATCCCGATCAGGAACGCATCGAAATTCCGGCCTTCCTGCGCCGGCAGGCGAATTAACTCCTACACAGATCGCAAGACAAGAGAGCCGGTTTTGACCGGCTCTTTTCTTTTTTATCAACGGCTTGCGCGTCCAACTTGAATCAACCGGCAATTAACCGCCTATCGTGCAAGGCGATGTTTCAAGCCGTTGCAAAGATTGAGTTGAGACAATGCTACTTACCAATTAGGTCAAATCCACCAGGTCGGGGGATGGATCTGGACGCTTTATTGAGGTTAGCCTTTGCAAACGACGATCAAATCATCTGTGACATTCGCAGGTCTGGGACTTCACACCGGACAGCCTGTTACCATGACGATTCTGCCGGCATCTGCTGAATATGGCATCTGGTTCCGACGCACTGATGTTCAGGACCGCGACAGCCTTGTCGCTGCGCGTTGGGACACAGTTGTTGAGGCGCGTCTTTGCACCCTGATCGAGAACGCGGCCGGGACTTCGGTCTCGACCATCGAACATGTCATGGCTGCCCTTGCCGGTTGCGGCGTTCAAAATGCGCTGATCGAAATTGACGGCCCAGAAGTGCCGATCCTTGACGGAAGTGCGGCCCAGTTCGTGGCAGGCATCGTATCACGCGGCGTTCGTCATCTGACAACCCCGGTTCGCGCGATTGAAATTCTTGAAACTGTCGAAGTTCACGACGGGCTGGCGACGGCACGAATTGAACCTGCAAAGTCGCTTCATATCGACTTTCAGATCGACTTTGCCGATGCAGCGATCGGGCGTCAGGACAAGACGCTGAACATGGCCAACGGTGCTTTTGTTCGCGAACTTTGCGACAGCCGCACCTTTTGCCGCCGTGCGGATGTTGAAACAATGCACGCAAATGGCCTGGCCCTTGGCGGCACATATGAGAACGCGGTCGTTGTCGAAGGCGACGAAGTGCTCAGCCCCGGCGGCTTGCGCCACACCGACGAAGCCGTGCGGCACAAGATGCTGGACGCGCTTGGCGATCTGGCACTTGCCGGCGCGCCAATTCTTGGGCGCTATACGGGGCATCGCGCAGGCCATGCTCTAACCAACAAGTTGCTGCGCGCGCTTTTCGCACGTCCCAGTGCCTTTCGGATGGTCCAATGTGATTCCAACATGACCAACCAGTTGCCCGGCGTTGGCGTCCACCGCGGCGACGTTCCCGTCCACGCCTGAACCCACTATAATCCAAACGATTTCCACCAGCCCTTAGTTTCAAGGGCTTCTCTGGTGTTTGAGCTTTATTGCTAAAGCCTGTCACACCTCGGGAAAAACCCGCGCAAAGACATTTTGCCCGGAAAATTTATGTGCTAGAGCAAAGGCTAGTGGCGCTTTTTCTTGGCGCACAATGAATGGGGTAGGCGGTGAATGGCACGCAGCACATCTAGGGCAGCGCTGATCGCAAGTCTGGTTGCGGCGACATTTCTGACAGCTTGTAGCGGGACCCAAGAGGTTCCGCTGGAATCCTATTCGGCTGAAGATATCTATCGTCAGGCCGAGGCCAAGATGGACGTTAAGAAACCCAAGAAAGCCGCCGAGCTTTTTGGCGAGGTTGAGCGTCTTTATCCTTATTCCGAATGGGCCAAACGCGCATTGATCATGCAGGCTTTTGCCTTTCACAAAGACCGCGACTATGAGAACGCGCGCGGAGCTGCGCAGCGTTACATCGATTTTTATCCCGCCGACGAAGATGCAGCCTATGCTCAGTATCTTCTGGCCTTGTCCTACTATGACCAGATCGACGAGATCGGCCGCGATCAGGGTCTGACCTTTCAGGCCCTTCAGGCGCTGCGCACCGTGATCGAACGTTACCCGGATACCGAATATGCCCGTTCGTCGGTGCTTAAATTTGATCTGGCCTTCGATCACCTTGCCGCCAAGGAAATGGAAATCGGGCGTTACTACCTCAAGCGTGGCAACTACGCCTCTGCCGTGAACCGGTTCCGCGTCGTGGTCGAGGATTTTCAGACTACCAGCCACACACCCGAAGCGCTTTATCGTCTGATCGAGGGCTATCTGTCGCTTGGTCTGAATGACGAGGCACAGACCGCCGGTGCAATTCTGGGCCACAACTTTCAGTCAACCGACTGGTACAAGGATGGCTATGCGCTTTTGACCGGTCGGGGCCTGGAACCAAAGGCGCGCGGCGGTGGTTGGCTGGGCAATATCTACCGGCAAATCCTAAAGGGCGAATGGCTCTGACGCCCATGCGCTTGGCCCCGCCAGACAGAGAGTAATTCGATGCTGCGTGGATTGGATATTCGCGACATGCTGATCATCGATCAGCTGCAACTTGAGTTTCAGTCAGGTCTGAACGTGCTGACCGGCGAAACTGGTGCCGGAAAATCCATCTTGCTTGATGCGCTTGGCTTTGTGCTGGGCTGGCGCGGGCGCGCGGAACTGGTGCGCACCGGCGCCGAACAGGGCGAAGTGACGGCATGGTTTGATCTGCCCGAGGGGCACGCCGCACATGAAATCCTTGATCAGGCCGGCCTGCCGGGTGGCGCAGAACTGATACTGCGGCGCGTGAACGCACGCGATGGCCGCAAAACCGCCTTTGTGAATGACCGACGTGCCAGCGGCGATGTCCTGCGGCTTTTGTCCGACACCTTGGTCGAGCTTCACGGGCAGCACGATGATCGCGGTCTGTTGAACCCGCGCGGCCATCGCCAGCTATTGGATAGCTTTGCCGGTATCGACGGCGAGATCGGAAAGGTTCGTGGTGCATGGCGCACCCTTCAACAGGCCCGAAAAGATCTGGATCAGGCGCAGAACCGTCTGCAAGAGCTACAGAAGGAAGAAGATTTTCTGCGCCACGCTGCGGGCGAGTTGACCGAACTTGATCCTTTGCCGGGTGAAGAGGCCGATCTGGATGCGCGCCGTCGTCTGATGCAATCGGCAACCCGCATCCGCGAGGACATTGCCAAAGCGCTGGACGCCTTGGGCAATGGTGGGGCGGAAACGGCAATGAACGACGCGGTGCGCTGGCTGGAAGGCGCGTCCGCCAAGGCCGAGGGCGGTCTGGACGCCCCGATTGAGGCCCTGACGCGCAGCCTGTCCGAGCTTTCGGACGCCCAGCAAGGCGTCGAAGATTGCCTGAGTGCAATGGACTTTAACCCCAGCGATCTGGAACTGGCCGAAGAACGGCTGTTTGCGATCCGAGCACTGGCGCGCAAGCATGGCGTTCTGCCTGATGATTTGGCCGAGTTCGCCCAAAAATTACTGGCGCGGCTGCATGCGCTGGATGCCGGCAGCACGGATATTGACCGCCTGTCCGATGCGCTGTCTCAGGCCAAAGAGACCTACGACAAATCCGCCGCCGCGTTGACCAAGACGCGCCGATCGGCGGCGCGGCGGCTGGACAAAGCAATGTCCGCTGAACTGGCCCCGCTCAAGATGGAGCGTGCGATCTTTTCAACTGAAATGGCCGAGGCGCCCGCAGGTCCCGAAGGGGTGGATGCAGTTGCATTCACCGTGGCCCCGAACCCCGGCGCGCCGTCAGGGGCGCTGAACAAGATCGCCTCGGGCGGCGAGCTTAGCCGGTTTCTCTTGGCGCTGAAGGTTTGCCTGACAGCCAACGCACCCGGCCTGACCCTGATCTTTGACGAGATCGATCGCGGGGTCGGGGGCGCGACCGCTGATGCCGTTGGCAGGCGTCTGGCCTCGCTTGCCCGCGAAACGCAGGTCCTGGTGGTCACGCATTCGCCTCAGGTTGCGGCCTTGGGCGGACACCACTGGCGGGTCGAAAAAGAAGTGCGCGGCCAGATGACGACATCGACCGTTGTTCCGTTAGGTGCAGATGCACGTATCGACGAAATTGCGCGCATGCTATCGGGCGATACGGTCACCGAAGAGGCGCGCGGAGCCGCCCGGGCGCTACTTGCAGGCTGAGAGAGCACGCAGGCCCACAAACCGGCCTTTTCGATTCCGTTTCAACGGGTTGCACCCTTTTGGTGACTCAATCCCTTAAAAAAAGTCCCCCGAACCCAGTTCATGACCTAAATGACGCCGTGCCTGAACCACGGCGTCATTCACCCAAGCCGGATTGATTTTTTGATTCCCCTTCAGCGCCTTGCGTGGCCCACTTGAATCATTCCCTTAAGTTGCGATCAGTTCAGCCGAACCGTCTTGCCTGGGTTCAAAATATTGTTGGGATCAAGGCTGCGTTTCAGATCACCCATGACCGCCCAGGCCTCGCCATGCTCTGCACCCATGTAGTCCAGCTTGCCCATTCCCACGCCATGCTCGCCCGTAACGGTACCGCCCAAAGCCAGCGATCTTTCAACCATGCGTTTTGACAATTCCTGCGCTGCTGCAAGCTCGGCCTCATTGCCCGGCTCGACCAAAAGGATCGCGTGAAAGTTTCCGTCGCCGACGTGACCTAAAATAGGGCCGGGGATGATCGAACCTTCGATATCGACGCGCGTCTCTTCGACGGCCTGTGCAAGTTTTGAGATCGGAACACAGACGTCCGTGACCAGCGCCGTGGCCCCCTTGCGCGATTGCAGAACCGCGTAATAGGCATTGTGGCGCAGCGCCCAAAGTGCGCGGCGATCCTCGGTTTTGGCCGACCACTCAAAGGGCGATCCGTCGTAATCCTGAACCAGCTCACCAAAGCGTTCCGCCTGATCGGCCACGCCGCTGTCCGAGCCGTGAAACTCGACCAGAAGATGCGGCGCCAGCGGCATCTGGGTGCCCGCGTAGGCATTAAAAGCAGCGGCCGTTGCCGCATCGACAAATTCGATCCGCGCCATCGGAATACCCATCTGGATCGTTGCAATCACGGTGTTCACGGCATCGTCGATCGTAGCAAAAGCGCAGATACCCGCAGACACTGCCTCGGGCTGACCCTGTAGCTTTAGCGTCAGTTCTGTGATCAGGCCCAGCGTCCCTTCTGAACCGACAAAAAGCCCGGTCAGGTCATAACCCGCCGAAGACTTGCGCGCCCGCGAACCGGTCCGGATGATCCGGCCATCGGCCAGAACAACCTCAAGTGCCAGAACATTGTCGCGCATCGTGCCATAACGCACGGCCGTCGTGCCCGAGGCGCGCGTGCCGGCCATCCCCCCCAACGCAGCATTGGCGCCCGGATCAACCGGAAAGAAAAGGCCCGTCGCACGCAGCTCTTCGTTAAGCGCCTCGCGTGTAAGACCCGGCTGAACGACGACATCCATATCGGCGTCATTGACCGACAGGACCCGATCCATTTGGGAAAAGTCGACGGTGATCCCGCCGCGAATGGCCAGTGAATGCCCTTCGAGCGATGTGCCCGTGCCCCAAGGGATAACCGGACAGCCCTGCGCGTTACAGATCTTTAGTATCGCAGAAACCTCCTGCGTATCGCGCGGATAGGCGACCGCATCCGGGGGGGCAGGCGCAAAATGCGTTTCGCTTTGGCCGTGGATCGCCAGATCGGACTTGGACCGCGACAGGCGATCGCCTAGAACAGAAGTAAGCTCGGCTATGGCAGTCTCAATTGTCATCACAGTCCCCCGACAGTTGGGGGTACGGTAGTTCAACCGCAGAGCTTGGGAAAGACCGGGAGAAAGACAATCCATGCCCGCAAGGCCGAAACTCAGCGAGACCGCGATCTGGGATCGGTTGAAAACAGGGCTGCATCAGGCTTGGAAGACTTTACGAAAACGCGGCCCCGGCAAAGTTCAGTTCTGGTTCATAGCACTCTTGATCGGCATCGCGGCGGGTTTTGCCGCACTTGGCTTTCGCATGGCGATCAGTTGGTTGCAGGCCACTCTTTACGGAACCACTGATGTTCGGCTCTTGGCCAGTTTTGCCGAAACCCTGCCGTGGTACTGGATCATCCTGATCCCGGTTCTTGGCGGTCTATTGGTGGGCATCATCTTGCATCGGTTTACGCCCGACGGGCGCGCCCGTGCCGTTGCCGAAGTCATTGAAGGAGCGGCCATGCGCGAAGGTCGCGTTGAAAAACGCGCAGGTCTGGCATCAGCGGTGGCGTCGATCATCACCTTGTCGTCGGGCGGCTCGACCGGGCGCGAAGGGCCTGTCGTGCATCTGGCAGCAGTAATCTCATCCTGGGTGTCGGCACGGATCAATGCCGATGGGATTACCGGGCGTGATTTGCTGGGCTGCGCGGTTGCCGCAGCGGTCTCAGCCTCGTTCAACGCACCCATCGCTGGCGCACTTTTTGCGCTTGAGGTCGTGCTGCGCCACTTCGCAGTGCATGCATTTGCACCCATTGTGATCGCCTCGGTCGCGGGAACCGTCGTCAGCCGGCTTCAGTTCGGCGACGTTACCGAGTTTACGCTGGCCGCCGACGGGGCGCTGGCCTTCTACGTCGAGCTTCCGGCGTTCTTGATGCTTGGTCTTGTGTCCGGGCTGGTCGCGGTCCTTTTGATGCGGTCCGTCTTCTGGGCCGAGGACCTTGGCAACGACCTGCAAAAAAGCACGGGCCTGCCCCCCTGGCTTCGCCCGGCCATGGCCGGGGCCGTTCTGGGCGCCATCGCGATCTGGTTTCCGCATATCATCGGCGTCGGTTATGAAACGACCTCGGCGGCGCTGACGGGCAACCTAATGCTGCACGAAGTTATCGTCTTTGCGATTATAAAAACCGTGGCCGTTGCGGTCACCATGGCCGGGCGCATGGGTGGGGGGATCTTTTCGCCCTCGCTGATGCTGGGCGCGCTGACCGGTCTGGCCTTTGGAATGATCGCAACGTCGGTCTTTCCCGACGTGTCCGGCTCTCAGACCCTTTATGCGCTTGCCGGAATGGGTGCTGTGGCCGCCGCAGTGCTTGGCGCGCCAATCTCAACCACGCTGATCGTGTTCGAGCTGACCGGCGATTGGCAAACCGGACTGGCCGTCATGGTGGCGGTGTCTATGTCGACCGCACTGGCCTCTAGCCTTGTGCACCGGTCGTTCTTTCTGACCCAGCTTGAGCGGCGCAACATCCACCTTGCTGCAGGCCCGCAGGCCTATCTTTTGTCTATGGTGCGCGTGGCCACAATCATGCGCCCCGTAGATGCCAAGGATGCCGCAAACGCAGGCAAATGCTGGGAACTGGTCGAACAGGGGATCTATGTCGATGGCAATGCAACGCTTGAAACGGTCATGCCGATCTTTGACACCTCAAACGCGGTTTACGTACCCGTTGTGACCTTGTCAGGAGAGGACGCACCACCCGAACTTTGGGGCGCCGTTTTTCAGGTTGATGCCCTGCGCGCCTTCAATCGCGCGCTGGCTGCCACTGCTGCCGAAGAGCATTCTTAACCCGCCGCGTGCGCGCCTAAATCCGTTCCACCGTGACATCTTCGCTGGCATAAAACGCAAGGTGTTCCTTGATCCCGGCAACATCACCGATGGGGCTTTCATAGCTCCACACCGCATTCTCCAGAACCCGGCTTTTGGTGACGATCGAATAATAGGTGGCATCACCCTTATGCGGGCAATGTGTTGATTTGTCGGTCTTTTCCAACAAAGCCATCGCCACGCTATTGCGGGGAAAATAGATCACAAACGGATAGTCACCTTCCGTCAGCTCCAACGCATCCGATGTCTCACCCAAGACCGCACCACCGGCGCGAACCGTCCATTTGCCGTCGGCTTTACGTATTTTGATATGATCGGCCATAGCAAATCTCCTTGGTCGGGCGACCCCGTTCGGGTTGCGCTGAATTCTGGGTGTCAGAGCGGGCGCGTCGCAGCCTCAAGCCAGTCCCGCGCGCTATCGCTAACACGTGGGGCGATGATTGCAAAGACCTGGGCGTGATAGGCGTTCAGCCAGTCCCGCTCGCCTGCACTTAAGAATTCAACCTCAACAAGGCTCAGATCAATCGGAACCCAAGTCAGCGTCCTGAAGGTCAGCATGCGGCGATCATCGGCGCCATTCAGGGGCGGTGCCTCTTGCACAACGATCAGGTTCTCGATCCGGATGCCAAAGGCGCCCTCGCTGTAATAGCCAGGCTCATTCGACAGGATCATCCCCGGCTCAAGCGGGACCTCGCCCAGCCGCGACAGCCGCTGGGGACCTTCGTGCACGCTTAGGAACGTGCCAACCCCATGGCCGGTCCCATGATCATAGTCCTGACCGGCCAGCCACAGCGGATAGCGCGCCAAAGCGTCCAGATCGCGCCCGGCCAACCCATGCGGCCAGCGCAGCCGCGAAATGGCGATCATTCCCTGCAAAACGCGGGTAAAAGCGGCGCGTTCCTCGGCCCCCGGATTGCCGCCAACCGCCACAGTGCGGGTGATGTCGGTTGTGCCATCGACGTATTGGCCGCCTGAATCCACCAACAGGATCTGCCCCGGCGCGATGGCTTTATCCGTCTCGCGGCTGACCCGGTAGTGCACGATCGCACCATGGCCACCCGCGCCACAGATCGTGTCGAAACTGATGTCGCGCAATGAATTGGTTGCCCGCCGGAACTCCTCCAGCTTTTCGACGACCTCGATCTCGGTCAGGTGCCCCTTTGGCGCCTCGGCGTCCAGCCATGCCAGAAACTCGATCATCGCCGCCCCATCGCGCAAATGGGCCTGAACCGTACCTTCCAACTCGGCCGTGTTCTTGCAGGCCTTGGGCAAAAGACAAGGGTCGTCGCCGTGCGAAATACTTGCCCCCCCGGCCTCCAGAGCCGTCGAAATCGCCAATGGTGCGGTCTTGGGATCGACCCGCACCACACCCCCCAGTTGCGCCAGTGCGCCCTGAAATTCGTCAGGCGTAAAGACCTTCACATCCGCATCCGGCTTGAACCCCGCCGTCTTGGTGGGATCAACGAAAAGCTTGACCCGGCCCTTGCAATCCAGAATGGCAAAGGCCAGCACGACGGGAATGCGCGCAATATCCGAGCCGCGTATGTTCAAGAGCCAGGCGATGCTGTCCGGCAGGCTGAGAACGACGGCGTCCTGCCCATCCTTGATCAACACCTCGGCAATTTGCGCCCGTTTTTCGGCCGACCCCACGCCAGCCAGCTCTTGTGGATGATCATAGATGGGTCCGCTGGGGGCGGCAGGCTGGTCGCTCCAGATACGGTCAATCAGGTTCTCGCAGGGCCTTAGCGTCAGACCCCGGTTTTTGACAGCCGTCTTCAGGCGCTCAACCTCGGCGGCGGTGTGCAGCCACGGGTCAAACCCGATCACACCGTTCTGTGGCGCATGCGCGACCAGCCACGGGCCAAGTTGCGTCTGGGGCCAGTCAACAGCCGCATAGACCAGCGCAATCTGGTCGCGAACCTGAAGCTTGTAGCGCCCATCGGCAAAGACCCCGGCCTGATCTCCAAGGATCGCGGCAAAGCCTGCTGACCCGGTAAACCCGGTCAGCCACGCCAATCGTTCGTCGCGCGGCGCGACATACTCGCCCTGATGGGCATCAGCGCGCGGCACTAAAAACCCATCCAGCCCCTCGGCGGCCATTTCAGCGCGCAAAGCTGCAAGTCGCGGTGGCCCATCCAAAGGACGGGTCGGGGCGTCGAAAGTCTGAAACATTAACCGGGCCTCCCTTATGCGCGACCATGCCTTGACCGCGCGCCGGTTTCCAGAGGCATAAGGTAACCGCCGCGCCCTTCAGGCATCATCGCGGCCAAGAAATTCAAGGAAGGCCTCGACGTACTCCTCCCAGATTGCATTGCCTAAAAGTGGCAGGTGGTTGGCTGTCTCCAGAACGACAAGTTCGGCCCCCGCGATCCCGGTCGCAAGTTTGCGCGCCTCAGACAGGGGATGCACACCGTCGTTTCGGCCGTGAATAATCAGGGTGGGGCATTTGATCTTGGGCAGCAGCGCTGAATTGTCGACATCGTTGATCGCATCGCGCAACAGCACGGCCATCTCTGGCGAGCAACTTGCATTCATCAGATCGGCACCCTGCCGCACCACATCCAGCGGCCCCTCCGGAAAGTAAGAGAGCAAAAAGCCAGAGGTGAACCCCGCTGTCCGGATTGCGCCAACCCTCGGCGATCATCGCGCGCAACGGATCATGATCCGGCGCACCCCGCCGGCGCGAACGGCCATGCACATACCCACCCACTACGATCAGCCGGCTGACGCATTGGGGGTATTTGGCCGCAAATCTCAGGGCTGCGTGAACACCACCCGATTCCGAATAAAGGGCGAACCGGTCCAGCCCGGCGGCCTTGGCGACAATGGAAATCTCTTCGGCAAACTGGTCAAAGTCCACTTTGACGATGGGTCCCGCTGACTGACCGATCCCAACAGAGTCAAAGCGCAAGACCTCATGATTTGCCTCGATGCGCTTTAGAAAAGCGCGCTCAAACCCGGCTTGCCACTCGTACTGAATATCGGTCAGCGAATGGCTGGACCTTACAACGGGCGCGCCCGCGCCGGAACGGGCATAGGCAATAGCATGCCCCGCGCTGTCCTTGGCATAGCGAATGCGCGGTGCGGCGTTTGAACGTGGCACGAGATCAGAAGGTGACGCGGGTGCATCCGTGGTTACTTTGGCGGCCATCGCAAGCCCGCGACGGGCGAGCGTGCGGATCACGGCCTGATCTTTTCCAGTGTCTCCGACAGCCTTGCGAGCACTGGCGATGCAGGCGCTTATCGCGGGTTCCAATACAATTCGCCCGTGCCATACGGCCCCGACAATCTCATCGCGCGGAACCACACGTTCGCCGTTCTGGGCCAGAAGGTGAATAAGGTCAAAGACTTGCGGCTCGACCGCGACGGGCACGCCGCCGCGGGTCAAGATCATCTTTTCGGCGTCAATCGTGCAATCGGCGAAACGCAATGTCATCCGCTGACTAGAGCCGGGACCGCCCTTTTTTGCAAGAGACTGGCAGTTTCCAAAGGGATTCCCAAGCGGATCTGAGGAGTTTCCAAATCTCCCCCCCAAGCGCGCCACTGCACGACAGGGCAGGGTGGTCAGGTCAGCAATTGGAGAGATCAGATGATTTTACTCGATACCCGCCTGCTTACCCACATGCCCGGCCGCAAACGGCCGCCCCCTTTGGGGATCATGCGCTTTTTGCGTCAAACCGCCCGCTTGATGCCCAAAAACCGCGCCCGCGCCCGCGGATCACTATCAAAGAGCGCGGCCAGCTGTTCGGTCATCGCACCAGCCAGCTGTTCGACATCCGTGATCGTCACAGCGCGGTCATAGTAGCGCGTCACGTCATGGCCGATACCGATTGCTAACAATTCGACCGCGCGGCGGCGCTGAACCATGGCGATAACGTCGCGCAGGTGCTTTTCCAGATAGTTGGCGGGGTTCACGCTCAGGGTGGAATCGTCGACCGGCGCACCATCCGAGATAACCATCAGGATCTTGCGCGCCTCAGGGCGCGACACCATCCGCCGATGCGCCCATTCCAGCGCCTCACCGTCGATGTTTTCCTTCAAAAGCCCCTCTTTCATCATCAGCCCCAGGTTGGGGCGCGTCCGGCGCCATGGCGCGTCGGCGGATTTATAGATGATGTGGCGCAGATCGTTCAGGCGGCCAGGCTGCTGCGGGCGCCCCTCGGCCAACCAGCGTTCGCGGCTTTGCCCGCCTTTCCAGGCGCGGGTGGTGAACCCAAGGATTTCGACCTTGACCTGACACCGCTCAAGCGTGCGGGCCAGAACATCGGCGCAGATCGCCGCAATCGAAATCGGGCGCCCGCGCATGGACCCCGAGTTGTCCAGCAAAAGCGTCACGCAAGTATCGCGAAACTCGGTGTCTTTTTCGATCTTGAACGACAGCGGCGTGGTGGGGTTCGCCACCACACGTGCCAGACGGCCGGCATCCAGAATGCCCTCTTCCAGATCGAACTCCCAACTGCGGTTCTGCTGCGCCTGAAGGCGGCGCTGAAGCTTGTTGGCCAAACGGCTGACGGCGCCCTTGAGCGGCTCAAGCTGTTGGTCCAGATAGGCGCGCAGACGTTCCAGTTCGGCAGGCTCAGCTAGATCCTCGGCGCTGATCTCTTCGTCAAAGCCGGCCTCGTAGATCTGATAATTCGGATCGGCCTCGGACACTGGCTGAGGTGGCGGCGGCTCCATCGGGGCGTCGCCCTCGGGCAACTCGGCCTCGTCACCCATCTCCATGTCGGCCATGTCATCCATGGTGACCTGAGCCTGACTGGCATCCTGCTGCTCTTCCTGAGCTTGCTCGGGCGAGGCATCGGCGTCCTGACTGTCGTCGTCATCGCGCCCGTCGCTGTCAGGATCGCTGTCGTCCTCTTCGGTCTCGGCCTCGTCTTCGTTCTGGTCGTCGTCGCTGTCGGGGTCATCGCCCAGTTGGTCGCCATAACCCAGATCTTCGATCATCTGCCGTGACAGCCGCGCAAAGCTCCGCTGATCTGCCAAAGCCGCGTCAAGGTTGTCCAACGTGCCGGCGGCCTGACCTTCGATGAACTCTTGCCACAGCTCCATCACATTGGCGGCCGCAGGCGGCAGGTCGCGGCCCGTCGCCAAATGCCGGATCAGATAGCCTGCGGCAACCGACAAAGGCGCGTCCGCCGCCTTGGTGATCTGCCCATAGCCACGCCGTTCAGCTTCAGAGCTGATCTTGGCATCGATATTGCCTGCCGTGCCCGGCATCACCCGCGCGCCCACGGCCTCGCAGCGGGCCGTTTCCATCGCCTCATAGATGTCGCGCGCCATCTGGCCCTTAGGCTCGTAGCGCGCATGCGTCGCGGCATCGTGGTACTTGTGGCGCATCGCAAACGCATCCGCCGTACCGCGCGCCAGCAACACCTCTTCGCGCGTCATCCGGCGGCTGACCTGAGGCAGGCGCACCGCATCATTGCTGAGCCCCGGAGGGTCAACCGAAAAGCTGACCGCCAGCTCGGCGTCATCGGCCAAAACGCGCGTGGCTTCGGCCAGCGCTTTCTTGAACGGATCAGCGGGGTTGTCGGATTTCTTGTTCACGCCGCCAGCCTTTCACACCAGTTGATCCTTTTGCCGCCCTTATAATAGACGGCAAGGCCGGCCGACACCATGGTCTGGCTGATGTCGCGACCATCGATCTTTAACCGAATAAGGGTCCGACCGAATTTTTCCCGCCTGTTGACCGGAACGGCTTCGACCACTTTCGAGTCTCTGAGCGTTTGTTCAAGAAAATCGCTGGCGGTCTGCCCCAGTCGGGCCTCGGCCGCGCATCGGGGCTTTGTAATCTCAGGCGTGTCAAATCCAACCAGTCGCGCAGAAACACTTTGCCCTGCACAGCTGACTTTGATCGTGTCGCCGTCAACCACACGCGGGATAACGCAGCCTGAGGTCGAAATCACCGCCAAAGGCCGGACCGGCGTCTGCTCGGGCAAGCTGCAAGCGCCAAGCAAGACCGCGATGCTGGCGGCAAAACCCGTGCCGCTGCGCCGAAACCATGGCGCCGCCGCGATCACTTGTCAGCCGCAGAGGCAGCACTTTCCGGAAGTTCCTCGTCAAAGCAGCGCTGATAGAACTCGGCCACGGTCTGGCGCTCAAGCTCGTCGCATTTGTTCAGGAACGACAGGCGGAAGGCATAGCCGGTATTGCCGAAAATGCGCGCGTTCTCGGCCCAGTTGATCACTGTGCGCGGCGACATCACTGTCGACAATTCACCGTTCATAAAGGCGGTGCGCGTTAGATCGGCAACCGTCACCATCTGGCTGACCGTCTTGCGGCCCTTGTCGGTGTTGTACTGAGGCGCCTTCGACAGAACGATCGCGGCCTCGGCGTCATGGCTGAGATAGTTCAGCGTCGCAACAAGGCTCCAACGGTCCATCTGGGCCTGGTTGATCTGTTGCGTACCGTGATAAAGTCCGGTCGTATCGCCCAAGCCAACCGTGTTGGCCGTCGCAAAAAGTCGAAAGCTGGGGTGCGGCGTGATGATCTCATTCTGGTCCATCAGCGTCAGCTTGCCGTCATGCTCCAGCACCCGCTGGATCACGAACATAACATCGGCACGCCCCGCGTCGTATTCGTCGAACACAATCGCAACAGGGTTGCGCAGCGCCCAAGGCAGAATGCCCTCATGAAATTCGGTGACCTGTTTGCCATCGCGCAGCTTGATCGCATCCTTACCGATCAGGTCGATCCGGCTGATGTGGCTGTCAAGATTGACGCGCACCGTGGGCCAATTCAGCCGTGCGGCCACTTGTTCGATATGCGTTGATTTTCCCGTGCCATGATAGCCTTGGATCATCACGCGGCGATTGTGCGAAAACCCCGCAAGGATCGCCAACGTCGTGTCGGGATCAAACTTGTAGGTTGGGTCAACGGCCGGAACACGGTCGGTTATGTCGGCGAAACCTTTGACCACCATGTCGGTGTCAACGCCAAAAACTTCACGCACCGATACATCCTCGGTCGGTTTCAATTTTCCTTTGTGCGCGCCATCGGCCATCGTTTTATCCTTTCGCCACGCCCGCCGTCCGGGCGCTTCGTGGTGCAACATATTCCGCCCAAGGGCAAGGGGAAGCGCGGCCAGGTTTCCGCTTTGTGCTGGTGCTTGCGCATTGCCCGTGGTTTCATCGCGAAAATTGCCGCAAACCGGGGGACCAGTTGGACAGGGGCTCTATCGAAAAGCTGATTGCAAATGTGGGCCTTGGTGACCGTTCGGCATTTTCCGGCCTTTATGACGCAACCTCTGCGAAACTTTTTGGCGTGGTCCTGCGTGTCTTGAATGACAGGGCAGAGGCAGAAGACGCCTTACAGGAGGTCTATGTCAAAATCTGGCGCAGCTCGGACCGTTATGCGGTCAACGGCCTAAGCCCGATGACATGGCTGATCACAATCGCCCGTAACACGGCGATCGATAAACTTCGGGCGCGCAAAGCACCCAGCGAAGGCGAGGACGCGGTGTTGGAGTTGCCGGATCATGGCCCCACACCCGAAGCGGCAGCAATAGCCGCCTCTGAGAAGGCCCAGCTGGATGGCTGTTTAGGGCAATTGGGTGAAGCGCAGGCAAATGCCGTGCGCGGGGCCTACCTTGATGGGGATACCTATCAGGAACTGGCGGATCGGTTTGATGTTCCGCTGAATACAATGCGAACATGGCTGCGCCGCAGCCTGTTGAAACTAAGGGAATGCCTGGGCGGATGAGCAAGACCGAGGATCATAACGAAGACGACGTTCTGGCGGCGGAATATGCGATGCATCTTCTGTCAGCCCCCGAACGCCGTGCGTTTGAGGCCCGTCTTGAAAACGAACCTCAGCTGCGCGCGGCTCTGGCGGCCTGGCAGGAACGTCTGGCCCCACTGGCCGACGACGTGGCCGAGGTTGCCCCGCCCCGCCGCCTGAAAAAGTCACTGGAGGCACAGCTTTTTGCACCATCGCAATCCCAGCACACAGGCCTTTGGGGGCGTCTGGCACTTTGGCGCGGCTTGTCGCTGGCCTCTCTGGTGGCGGTCATTGTGATGGCGGGCTGGGTGTATTTTCAGCAGACGCCGCAAGGCGGGCCCGTCATGGTGGCCGAAGTTGCCGCCGCCGACGACAGCCTGCGCCTTTTGGCGCGCTATGACGAAAAAAGCGGCGTGCTGGAAGTGTCGCGCCTCAAAGGTCAGGCCGCATCAGGCCGCGCGCTTGAACTTTGGTTGATTGCCGGCCAGGACACAGCACCGGTCTCGCTGGGTGTTCTGCCAACAGATGAACGCGGCCGCATCCTGATCCGCGCCCAGTTGCAGCCCCTGATGACAAATGCCGTGCTGGCCATCAGTGATGAGCCTCTGGGCGGCTCGCCCACAGGGCTTCCGACCGGGTCTGTTTTGGCTGTTGGCCAAATTAATTCCGTATAAAATCAGCATCTTGAAGCCAACTGATGAATCTTTTGATTAAGTCTGAAACTTAATCCAATGCCCTTGCGTGTCTCCTTGTGTAACCGGCCCCAACAGGCGGCCACAACGTCAGGAGACGACAACATGACTATCAAAACCATCCTCGCCGCCCTCGCAATGAGCACCGCAATGGCTTCGGCATCTTTCGCCAACCCAATGGTCGGCGGGGCCGCAATGTTCGAAGAAAAGAACATCGTCGAGAACGCCGTCAATTCGGCCGACCACACCACGCTTGTCGCCGCTGTCAAAGCCGCGGGCCTTGTCGATACCCTGATGTCAGATGGTCCGTTCACGGTTTTCGCGCCTGTAAATGACGCTTTTGCCAAGCTTCCTGCCGGCACGGTTGAGGCGCTGCTCAAGCCCGAAAACAAGGGTCTTTTGACCAAGGTCCTGACGGCCCATGTCGTGGCCGGAAAATGGTCCGCCGCCGACATCGCCCGCAAGGCGCGTGACTCGTCAGACGGATTCTACCACTTCAAAGCCGTCTCAGGTGACGCGCTTTCGGCGCAAGTCAAAGGCAACAACCTTTATATTTATGACGAAAGCGGCACTGCGGGCAAAATCACAATCGCGGATGTGAACCAGTCGAACGGCGTCATTCACGTGGTCGATACGGTGCTGGTCCCTAAATAGGGCGCTCGCCGAACTGTGATCAAAAAGAAGCCGCCCCTGGAACTTGCGTTTCGGGGGCGGTTGCATTTTGAAAGAGCGCAAGTCTTTGCGCGGGGCGGCTTATCTTTGAAAGTTGCGGCTGACCTTGATCTGGTCCCAGGCCCAGACGACCTCTTGCAACTGCTCTTCGTGACCCCGGTCGCCGCCGTTCATGTCAGGGTGCAGCACCTTGATCAGCGACTTATAACATTTGCGGATCTCGGCCTTGGTCCAGTGATCCTTGGCTTCCAGAATATCCAGCGCCCGGCGTTCGGTGGGCGGCAATTTGCGCGTCCCCGTGATCGACTTACCGGGGTTGCGCGTGGCATTCTCACCCAGAACCTGATGCGGATCATCCACACCCAGGCGCGCCCAGGCGCGGGCCTCTTCTGTTGGCTTGCCAAATGGCTTTGTCTCGCGTTCCCAAACGCGGTCCTTGTCCATCTGTGCTTCGAACTCTTCTTCGGTGGTGCCGTTAAAGAAGTTCCATTTCAGGTTATATTCGCGCACATGCGCTTTGCAGAACCAGAAATAGTCATCCAGAATATCGGGCGATTTGGGTGCCCGGTACTGCGCGGGTTCGGAACAGCCGGGGTTTTCACACTGGCGTGTCGAGGTTTCAAAGGCACCGGACATTCCCCGCTTGCCTTTGTTGCGCTTTCGCTTGTCGGACGAGACGCTCATATCGAACCCGAAGGGATCAGATTTTGTCATGGCGACGTTCTTTCTCGTAGCTGCTTTGTCTGTTCGGATCGAAGAGTGTAGAGGTTTCGTCAGCGGATTGAAGAGGGGAGTCGCGTAAAAAATGACCTTGAGTGAAGAAATGCGTAAAAAGCTGGAGGCCGAGTTTCGGCCGACCACGCTGGAGATCGAAGATCAGAGCGAGGCCCACCGTGGCCATGCAGGGTATCAGGAAGGCGGTGAGAGCCATTGGCATATTCGCATCGTTGCGCCAAAGTTTGCCGAAATGAACCGAATTGCACGCCACCGCGCGATCCATTCCGCTCTGGGCCCGGGCATTATCGGGCGCATCCACGCCCTTTCCCTGACTATCGAAAGCTGACGCAGGCCCAAGCTGACCCTCGTCTTTCTGGCGCTAGTCTTTCTGGCGCTAGTCTTTCTGTGCACCGTCTTTCTGTGCACCGTCTTTCTGTGAGCCGTCTTTCTTAGCGGCGCCCTTTTTAGAACTGCCCTTACCGTCAGCGGCTTTGCTCTCAGCGTCGGCGTCTACGTTCTTGTCGGCCTCGTCATCCGAGGTCTTTGACGTCTCGACGCTGCGCAAATGCACCGCCGGGCGCTCGGGCTCGGAAACCGGCATCGTCACAGGCGCCACGATCGCAGCGGCAACGGGCGCACCAACGGGCACCGTCACCGGGGCCGTGACGGCAATGGTTGTGTCGGGCGACTGAACTGCGGGCCAGGTGCGCACTTCGCCGTCAATGGTGCGGCGAAACACCAGAAGGTTCTTGTACTTGGTCTCGACCCGCGTCAGCCGCGTGCGCTCTTCGAACGGCAAGGTATCGGCGCGCAGGTATTCCCAGCCCTCGGTCCCCAACTCGTTCATCAAAAGCTCCAGTGCGTGGGCAACGCGGGCATCTGCGCCTTTGACCCCTTTGCCCTTGGCGCCCTTCGTGGGGGCGGGCACGACCTTGTATTCGTAGCGGGGCATTCAGCACATCCTCTTTAATCAGTTCACAGAGCTAGACATTTATACACACCCAAGCCGACCCCAAGCCCGCCGGGGCACGCGTGCTATTATTGCCCAAGCTTTGCGGCAACAATTTCGTTTACAGCTTTTGGATTGGCCTTGCCACCGGTCGCCTTCATGACCTGACCCACGAACCACCCGGCCAGTTTAGGGTTCTGGCGGGCCTTTTCGACCTGCGCGGGATTGGCTGCAATGATCTCGTCAACAGCCGCCTCAATGGCACCGGTGTCGGTGACCTGTTTCATGCCGCGCTCTTCAACGATGGCCGCCGGATCGCCGCCCTCTGTATAGACAATCTCAAAGAGATCCTTGGCGATCTTGCCCGAAATATCTCCTTTTTGGATCAGCGAAATGATCGCACCCAGTTGCGCGGGCGACACCGGGCTTTGCGCGATTGATTTGTCTTCGTCGCGCTTGAGCCGGCCAAAAAGCTCGTTAATGACCCAGTTTGCGGCAAGCTTGCCGTCACCGGCCTGCGCCACTTCCTCGAAGTAGCTCGCGTTCTCAGCCTCGGCTGTCAGCACACTCGCGTCATAGTCCGACAGGCCGAAATCGGCGATGAACCGGGATTTTTTGGCATCCGGCAGCTCGGGCAGATGCTGGGCCAGATCATCGACCCAGGCTTGTTCAATTTCCAACGGCAAAAGGTCGGGATCGGGGAAATAGCGGTAATCATGCGCCTCTTCCTTGGACCGCATCGACCGCGTTTCGTTTTTGTCAGGATCGTAAAGCCGGGTTTCCTGAACAATCGACCCACCGTCTTCCAAAATGGCGATCTGGCGGCGCGCCTCATAGTCAATGGCCGCCTGAATAAAGCGCATCGAGTTCATGTTCTTGATCTCGCACCGCGTGCCCAGATGGGCAAAGTCCTGGCTTTCCTGATAACGCTCGTAATCACCCGGCCGACAGACCGAAACGTTCACATCCGCGCGTAGGTTGCCGTTCTGCATATTGCCATCACAAGTGCCCAGATAGCGCATGATCTGGCGCAGCTTGACGACATAGGCGGCGGCTTCTTCGGGGCCACGGATATCGGGGCGGCTGACAATCTCCATCAGGGCAACGCCGGTGCGGTTGAGATCGACAAAGGACATGTTGGGGTCCATGTCGTGAATGGATTTGCCTGCGTCCTGTTCCAGGTGAATCCGCTCGATCCGAACCAGCCGCGCCGTGCCGTCGCCCATTTCCACTAACACTTCGCCCTCGCCGACGATGGGGTGGTAAAGTTGGCTGATCTGATAGCCTTGCGGCAGGTCGGGGTAGAAGTAATTCTTGCGATCAAAGGCCGACGCTAGGTTAATCTCGGCCTTCAGGCCAAGGCCCGTGCGCACCGCCTGTGCCACGCATTCCTCGTTGATCACGGGCAACATGCCGGGCATGCCCGCATCCACAAAGGCCACGTTCGAGTTCGGCTCGGCGCCAAAGGTCGTCGACGCGCCCGAAAACAGCTTGGCGCGGGTTGAAACCTGGGCGTGAACCTCAAGGCCGATCACCAGTTCCCAGTCCTCGCGCGCACCGGCAATAACCTTGGGGGCAGGGGCGTCATATGTCAGATCAAGCATCGCTGAAATTCCTAAGTGCTACCGGCCCGGGTTTTAGGCGAGCCACGGCGCAGGGGCAAGCGGTCAGACGCATGGGCGCCAACATGCCGGTCCAAAGGCTGAATGTACACTATGGCTTGAAAATTCCTGCGCCCCGGTCAAATCTGATCGGCATGCGCAAAACCGCCCTGATCATATCCGCCGCCCTCTGCCTCTTCTGGGCAGTGCCAGTGGCGCATGCCGCCGCGACCGAACGACCCAGAGCGCGCCCCGCAGAAAACCCCAGGATGAGTTGGGAGCATCAGGCAGGTGCCACGCTCTGGACGAAAACCGCCCTGTCGGCGATGCGCGCCCACGGTCGCCCGCTGACCCGGATCGTACCGGATGACGTGGCCAACTGGTGCCCGGCCTACGCCAACGCCCCGCCCGATATCCGTGCGCAATTCTGGGTTGGGCTGATCTCGGCCCTGTCGCGCTATGAAAGCACGTGGAAAGAAACCGCCGTGGGCGGCGGTGGCAAGTGGTACGGGTTGATGCAAATCCTGCCAGCCACGGCGCGCGGCTATGGCTGCCGCGCAAGCACGGGCGCGGCCCTGAAAGACGGGACCGAAAACCTGTCATGTGCCATCCGGATCATGGCCGTGACCGTGCCGCGCGATGGGGTGATTGCGCGCCGCGCATCGCGCTGGCGCGGCGTCGCCGCTGACTGGGGACCGATGACCAGCGCTTCGAAACGCAAGGCGATCGCGAACTATACGCGTCGCCAAAGCTATTGCCGGCTGTTGTCGTCGGTTCGGCCCCGCCCACGGGCAGCGCCAAAGCTTTCCAATGACGGATAGGAAATCAAACTTGACGCCTAAAAAAGCGCAAAGTGCCGTCGTTCAGTTTTCACGCCGCGATCGATCAGCGCCTGCTCAAAGGCCCGGTGGGGCGGTACCACTTGTGGCGGCAGCCGCACCTTGCGCCCCGCGGTCGTAAAGATCGTCGCGCGCACAGACATATCCAGCCTGCTGTCAAAACGGACCCGGTCAATCTGATCAAGCCTCAGGCTTTCTGGCGCGCGCGCCCCACCCCAGGACAAAGAGCTTTGGTCCAGCGTCAGCGAGGTCGCCGGATTGGCAATGATTTCCCATAAGATCGGCAAGGTAAAAAGCGCCATGAACCCCGCGATCCGAGGTGAGAAATCAATCGTCAGGATCAGGATCGCCAAAAGCCCCCAAACACCAAACAATACGATAATCGACCGTCTGTTTCGGCCCTGATGAGTTTTCGTGATCGGCGCGTCTAATGTAACCATGCTTCATAGTCTGAAACCAAAAGGTGCATTGGTGCAACATCTTCCTCGATTTGTGCAAACCGCCCGATCGGCGCGCGAAAGATATTGTCGGTCAGATCGTCGTTCACAGTCGAAACCTCGCCGATCAGAACATCGCCGCCTTGCCCCCAAAAGGCGTGCCAGTCGCCCGGCATCAGCGTGACACTCTCGCCCGGTTTCAGGATCAGCACCTCGCCCGCACGAAATCGCCTTTCGATCCCGTCGGTGCGCACCAATCCACCCGCGCTTTCGTCAAACGCACCCGCCTGGTCCGAGCCATAAAGCTCAATCGCAAGATCCGCGCCGCCGCGATTGATAATGTCCTCGGCCTTGATGACATGTGTATGGGTCGGGCTGATCTGATCCTTGCGCGAGATCAGCAATTTTTCAGCGTAACACATGCCCCCGCCACGCTTGAGATCGGCCAGATCGCCGTTTCGCAGGGTGAACAGGAAAAGCCCCAAGGCATCGAAATTGCCTTCGCCATAGTCGGTGATGTCCCACCCCAGCCGCCCGTCGATCACGCGGTGGGCCCGCGCTTTGCGGTCCTGAAACTGCTCGGGCGTCCAATAGGCAAAGGGCGGCAGGACAAAGCCAAAGCTGCGGATCATCTCATCCGCGGCCTGCATGATTTCATTGACACATGATCGCTTCATTCGCCGCTCTCCCGGGGTTTGCTTGCTTGCGCCTTTTTGCAGCCCCGGCATAGGTGCTGCAAGCCCGCAGAGCACACAGTTATTCGATCCCGTTTGCCTCTTGCAAAGCCCGCACATAGGCCGCGATCAACAAGACCTCATCCTGTGTCAGCCCCTCGATCTTGGGCATATTGCCAAAGCCCCAATGGTGCGCGCGCACCCCGTTTTGCACCGCCAGTACAAATGAGTAATCGGCATGCGATCGGTTTCGGTAAACCTTGTGCACCAGGGGCGGCGCGACCCCCTGTTGCCCGGCCGCATTCGCGCCATGACAAACCGCACAGTTTTCGGTGAAAAGCACCGCGCCGGCCGCTGCATCCCCCTCAAGCGCCGGCACCACAACCTGCGCCATAGCCTCACCGGGCTTGGCACCCGCGGCAAGGTCGGGCGGCGCGGCATCATTCGTCCGCGACACCAGCCACCCGGTGCCCAACAGCGTCAATACCACAATGATCACAGAAGATTTCTTCACGCCCGCACCACCATCGCCCACCCGGATCCCGCCAAACCCATCAGGCTGATTTCTTCATCGACGTGCAGGTCCCTTGCGACCAGGCAAGTGCCGCCGCGCCAAAACCTTCGAATATTGCGCGCGAAACAGGATCTTCGGCGGCGCGGTACTCAGGGTGCCACTGAACGCCAAGGGCAAACCCTTTGGACCCTTCGACATAAATCGCCTCAGGCGTGCCATCAGGTGCATGACCATCAACCACGATGCCCTTGCCCGGCTTAATGATCCCCTGACCATGCAGCGTGTTTGTCATCACTTCGCTCTTGCCGATCAACCGGTGGAAAACCCCACCTTCGGTAAGTTTCACCACATGGCGCAGCGCAAATTTCTCTTCCAGCGTGCCATCGGGCGGCATGCGGTGGTTCTGGCGTCCGGGGATATCGCGGATCTCGGGGTGTAGCGTCCCTCCCAGGGCCACGTTCATTTCCTGAAAGCCCCGGCAAATGGCAAGATAGGGTTGCCCGCGCGCCGTCAGTGCCCGGATCAGCGGCAGGGCCAGCCGGTCGCGCTCGCGGTCAAAAGCGCCATGCGCCTCGGTCTCGGCCTGACCGTATTCCTCGGGGTGAACATTGGGCCGCCCACCGGTAAAGACGAAACCGTCACAAACTTGGATCAATTCCTCAACCGACACCAGCGACGGGCTCGCTGGAATGATCAAAGGCAAGGCGCCGGAAACTTCGCGTATCGCGACCGAATTCATCATCCCCGATGCATGCATCAGGTACTGATCGTTCTGTAGGTAACTGTTGGCGATTATCCCAACGACCGGGCGCGTCATCAAAGCCTCCTGCATTGCTCTGATACCGATATAGCCCGATCGCGGCGGTTGAAACAGTCCATTCAGGCGCACAAGCCCCTGTGCACCGGTCGTAAACCATCACAAAGCCCGTCTTTTAGGCGCTGGCCGCAATCCCTGCTGCATCCGCACCCGCAAGTGCAGCCACAACATCGTTCTGCGACGTGTCACCGGTTACGCCAATCGCGCCAATGACCGCGCCCTTCTTGTCGTGCAACAACACACCGCCCGGCACCGGGATGACCTTGCCGCCAAAGGCGCCGTTCACCGCGGCCATGAAAAACGCCTGTTCCTCGGCACGTTTCAACTGCGCACTCCCCGGAAGTCCCAGCATCACCGCCCCATGGGCCTTGCCGCGCGCGATCTCAAATCGCCCCGGACTTGCGCCATCTTCGCGCTCAAAGGCCAATACCGCGCCACCCGCATCCAAGATGACCACCGACAGCGGCTTAAGCTCCATTTCGCGCCCCTTGGTCAGGGTCGCTCGAATGATCGTGCGCGCTTTTCTCAGTGTAAGTCCGGCCACTGTATGCCTTCTTCTTTGCCAAAATACTCTCAGGGGGGCCCGTTAGGGCGGGGGCAGAATGCCCCCTTATATCCCCGGTATAGGCTCAGGCCGCTTTCAATTGCAAACGTCGTGCGTGCAACACAGGCTCTGTATACCCCGATGGCTGAATGCGCCCCAGAAATACCAGATCACAGGCCGCCTGAAAGGCGATCCCACCAAAACCCGGCGCCATCGGTACATAAGCCGGATCCTGCGCATTTTGCCGGTCCACGACACGCGCCATCTTCTGCATGACCTTCATCACCTGACCCTTCGAGATCAACCCATGATGCAGCCAGTTGGCCAGCGCCTGACTGGAAATCCGACAAGTCGCGCGATCTTCCATCAGACCAACATCGTGGATATCGGGCACTTTCGAACACCCCACACCCTGATCAATCCAGCGCACGACATAACCCAGAATACCTTGGGCGTTATTCTCGATCTCGGCATTGATCTCGTCATCCGACAGGTTGCGGCCCTTCATGACAGGCAGGCTCAGGAGGTCCTTCAGCGTACCGCGCATCTGCCCGAGCGCCATTTGCTCCTGCAACTTCAGGACATCAACCCGGTGGTAATGCGTTGCATGCAAAACCGCCGCCGTCGGCGATGGCACCCAGGCACAGGTCGCGCCCGCCTGCGGATGCTCGATCTTGGTCTCCAGCATTTCGGCCATCTGATCAGGCATGGCCCACATCCCCTTGCCGATCTGCGCGCGTCCCGACAGACCACACGCCAACCCGATATCAACATTGCGATCCTCATAGGCCGCAATCCAGGGCTGCGATTTCATTTCGCCCTTGGGCACCATTGGTCCCGCTTCCATCGAGGTATGTATCTCGTCGCCCGTCCGGTCCAGAAAACCGGTGTTGATAAAAGCCACCCGGTGACGCGCTGCACGAATACATTCGGCCAAATTGGCCGATGTGCGGCGCTCTTCATCCATAATGCCCAGTTTGACGGTATAGGGCTTTAGCCCCAGAACCTTCTCGACATGTGAAAAAAGATCATCGGCAAAAGCCACTTCCTGGGGCCCGTGCATCTTGGGTTTCACCACATAGACAGACCCGGCCTCAGAGTTGCGCGCACCAGAGGTTTTGCGCAGATCATGCATCGCAATCAGCGTGGAGATCATCGCATCCATCAACCCTTCGCCAATTTCGCGGCCCTGAGCGTCCAAAATAGCCGGGTTGGTCATCAGGTGGCCCACATTGCGCACCAGCATCAGTGATCGCGCCTTAACACTGATCTCGTCGCCATCAGGGCCGGTAAAGACCCGGTCGGGGTTCAGTTTGCGGGTCAGAACGCGGTCGCCCTTGGTCACATCCTCGCTCAGATCGCCCTTCATCAGACCCAGCCAGTTGCGGTAGGCGCCGATCTTTTCCTCGGCGTCCACGGCGGCCACCGAATCCTCGCAATCCATGATGGTCGAGATCGCAGCCTCAATGCGCACATCCGCGATATGCGCCTTGTCATCGCGCCCGATGGTGTGCCCGGCATCGCAGATCACTTCGACATAAAGACCGTTGTTCTTGAAAAGCAGGGCGTCCGGCGCCTCTGCTGCACCGCGGTACCCGGCAAACTGGTCCGCATCGCTTAGCCGCATTTTCGCACCATCCGGCCCATGCGCCCAAAACCCGTCTCCATCGACCTCGGTCGCCGCGATATCTGCCCAGCTGCATCCCGCCAGCGGAACAGAGCCATCCAGAAAGTCGCGCGCCCAGGCGATGACCCGCGCGCCGCGCGCCGGATCATAGGTCTTCGAAACCGGCAGATCGCCCAAAGCGTCCGTTCCATATAGCGCGTCATAAAGTGATCCCCACCGCGCATTGGCCGCATTCAGCGCATAGCGCGCGTTGGTGATCGGAACCACCAGTTGCGGGCCCGGGGTGCGGGCAATCTCGGCGTCGATATTGCTGGTGTCGATCTTAAAGGCAGGCCCTTCCGGTACCAGATACCCGATCTCTTTGAGGAAGGCCAAATAGGCATGAGCGTCATGCTGCTGGCCGCGATGGGCTATGTGCCAGTCGTCGATCTGGCGCTGAATGGTCTCGCGCTGGTCCAGAAGGGCGCGATTGATCGGGCCAAAGGTGCCTACAAGCTCTGCAAACCCTTCCCAGAAAGCGGCCTTTTCAACGCCCGTTCCCGGCAGCGCCTCAGTTTCTATGAAAGCTGCCAGTTCGGCATCAACGCCCAAACCCGATTTCTCAACCCTATCTGCCCTATCTGCCATGTCGACCTCTGTTCGGTATACCATTGCATTCTATCGCGTCCCGTCCTCGGTTAGAGAAAAAATTTCCGATAGGCAACAAGCCGAATTTCAGAAAAATTAAAGCGGCAGGCTTCGGCGCAGGCGAATGCGCCGAAATTTGCGGCGGCTATTTTGCTGGCGCGGGGCTGCTCACAGCGCTTTGCTGTTCAAGTTTCAACAGCCGCTGCTCGTGCTGGGTCAGAACCTGAGCCACGCTCATCGGCGCTTTTGCCTTGTCAAAATTGGGCACAGGGGCGTCCAGCAGCCAGCTGACATTGGGTTGCTGCTGAATTTGGTCGATCGGTATCGGGCCCTTGGCATTGGCAACGGTCCAGCCGACGAGGCCGACAAACATCACCAAAACAAAGCCCAAAAGAACCAGAAGAATAATCACGACTGGCCGTTCGGATTTCATATCCTGAAAGGATTCCGGGTTGGACATGGCGCGTCCTCCATAAATTTTTAGAACTTGGGCCCTGTCAGGCATCACCGGCCCAAGGGAAAACGCGTCTGAATACCGCTCACGTCGGGCAGCATAGACGCCGATGCCCTACACCTATTAGCTAGGAACGCCAGCGCGCATTGAAATGGCCGCCGCAAGTTTTTCGCGGATTCTTTTGTCCATCTGTTGAAGCCCAGGCTGCGCGGGCCTACCGTTAGGACCAATCCGCTTTGCACCTATTGGAGCTTTCAATGAACACCCAGCCGACGCAGGCGGTCTATCTGTCTGACTACACGCCGCCCAGCCACCTGATCGATAGTGTTCATCTGACCTTTGTGCTGGCCCCCCAGGCAACGCGCGTCAAAAGCCGCATCGCCTTTCGCCCAAACCCGGATGCAAAATCCAGCGCGTTCTTCCTGCACGGCGAGATGCTGAAACTGCTCTCATCCAGCATCGATGGCCAGCCCGTTACCCCCGATGTCAGCGCCGAGGGCTTAAGCGTCGGCGTTCCCGATACCCCCTTCATCTGGGAGGCCGAGGTCGAGATCGCCCCGGCAGACAACACCGCGCTCGAAGGGCTCTACATGTCCAACGGCATGTATTGCACGCAATGCGAGGCCGAGGGTTTTCGCAAGATCACCTATTACCCTGATCGCCCCGACGTCATGGCGGTTTTCACCGTGCGCATCGAAGGTGACGCGCCGGTGCTTTTGTCCAACGGCAACCCGACCGGGCAGGGTGCTGGCTGGGCCGAATGGCATGACCCATGGCCAAAACCGGCCTATCTTTTTGCGCTGGTGGCGGGCGAACTGACCGCCCATAGCGACGACTTCACCACCCGTTCCGGCCGCCATGTGGACCTGAACATCTGGGTGCGCCCCGGCCCGGACGAGGCGAAATGCGCCTTTGGCATGGGCGCGCTCAAACGCTCGATGCGCTGGGACGAAGATGTTTATGGCCGCGAGTATGATCTGGATCTTTTCAACATCGTCGCGGTTGATGACTTCAACATGGGCGCGATGGAAAACAAAGGGCTGAACATCTTTAACTCATCGGCCGTTCTGGCCAGCCCCGAAACCTCGACCGATGCAAATTTTGAGCGGATCGAGGGGATCATCGCGCATGAGTATTTTCACAACTGGACCGGCAACCGCGTTACCTGTCGCGACTGGTTTCAGCTGTGCCTCAAAGAGGGGCTGACAGTTTTTCGCGATCAGGAATTCACCGCCGATCTGCGCAGCCGCCCGGTTAAACGCATCTTGGATGTTTTGACACTCAGAGGGCGCCAGTTTCGCGAAGACAATGGTCCCCTCGCGCACCCTGTGCGGCCCGAAAGCTTTGTCGAGATCAACAATTTCTACACCGCCACCGTCTACGAAAAAGGCGCCGAAATCATTCGGATGCTGCGCCATCTGGTCGGACAAAAGGCCTATGAAACCGCGCTGGATCTCTACTTTGAGCGACACGATGGCGATGCCGCCACGATCGAAGACTGGCTGGCCGTTTTTACCGATGCAACCGGGCGCGATCTGAGCCAGTTCAAGCGCTGGTATTCTCAGGCCGGAACACCGCGCCTCAGTGTCAGCGACGACTTCAAGAACGGCGTTTACGAGATTCAATTCACTCAGGAAACGCCCCCCACACCAGGGCAGGACGTCAAAGGCCCGCAAGTTATCCCCATCGCGCTGGGCCTTTTGGATCAAAGCGGCACCGAAGTGCAGCCAACAACGATCCTTGAGATGACCAAAACCCGGCAAAGCTTTCGCTTTGAAGGGCTCAAATCACGGCCCGTCCCCTCTATCCTGCGCGGGTTCTCGGCGCCCGTCATTCTGACGCGCAAGACCTCAAACCAAGAACGCGCCTTTCTTTTGGCCAATGACACTGATCCCTTCAACAAATGGGAGGCAGGCCGCGCCCTTGCCAAGGACACGCTGGTGACGATGATCAGCGACAGCATCAAACCAGAAACCTCGTTTCTGGACGCCCTGCGCACAGCAGTGTCAGACGACAGGCTGGACCCGGCTTTTCTCGCGCTGGTCCTGTCATTGCCCAGCGAAGACGACGTGGCCCAGACGCTTTTTGATGCGGGCCGGACGCCCGATCCTGAACGAATATATAAGGAACGCCAAGCGCTGCGTCTGGCCATCGCAAACCATTGCGAGGCGGAACTTTCAGAGCTGTACTCCAACCTTCAGATCGATGGCCCGTTCCACCCGGACGCAGAAAGTTCAGGCAAACGCGCGCTGACCAACGCCGCATTGGGGCTTTTGACGCGCCTCGACGAGGGCGCCCGCGCCACCGCGCAGTTTCAAAGCACCAACAACATGACGCAGGAACTGGCAGCGCTTGGCAGTCTCTTGGATGTGGAAAAAGGTCAGGACGAACTGGCAGTGTTTTACGACCGCTGGCGCAAGGACCGTCTGGTGATGGACAAATGGTTCGGCCTGCAAGTGGCCGCCGCAGCGCCGTCGGATGCCGCTGAAACGGCGCGGCGGCTGACTGAACACGCCGACTTTGACTGGAAAAACCCGAACCGCTTCCGGGCGGTGATCGGTGCATTGGCGATGAATGCGGGCGGTTTTCACGATGCCAGCGGAGCGGGGTATGCAGTGGTCGCTGATTGGCTGATCCGGCTTGATCCGCTGAACCCGCAAACCACGGCCCGGATGTCGACAGCGTTCGAGACGTGGCGCCGTTATGATGGCGACAGGCAGGCGATGATCCGCGAGGAACTGGAACGCATCAAACGCGCGCCGGGTCTGTCGCGCGACACCAGTGAAATGGTCACGCGCATCTTGGGATAAGGCCCGACGGGTGCAAAGCGCGGAGCCTCCGGCGGGGATATTTTGCCACAAAGAAATGGCGTCAGAGCGTTGTTTCCATTTGGAAATTTGTGATCAGGGTGCCAAAGCGTTCAACCTCTTGTTCGCAGATAACGCTCCATCCTCGGCGCTGAAAGAAGGGACGCGCCAGATGCGAAGCCTCTGTATAGGCGCGGGACAGGCCGCTGGCGTGCGGCGAGGCAAAACAGGCGTCATAAAGGCGCCCGGCCAGACCTGAACCCATGTTGCGCGGTCGTACAAAGGCCAGATCAAGATGGCCGTCATGATTGAGCGTAAAGAACCCTTCGATCCCATCATCGCTTTCGCCGACAAAGGTGATCTGATCAGCCAGCCGGTCGCCCCAAAGGGGGGGCACGTCGGGGCTGGGTGCCCAGGCCGCGCGCTGTTCTTTTGAGTAGCGTTTTGCTGCACCCTGATGGACGGCCTCGTAAAAGACCGCGCGACAGGGGGCTGCGTCTGCCAGGGAAAAAGGGCGCACGGCTATCATGTGACCGCTGAGCGCTCTTGGTGTTCGGGGCGGTCCCAAAGGCGTTCGTCCATCACCTTTTGGATGGTTCGGGCTGCTGTGATGACATCGGCGTGGTCAATGTAAAGCGGTGTCAGGCCAAAGCGCATGATGTCGGGTGCGCGAAAGTCACCGATGACGCCCAGCCCGATCAAAGCCTGCATCGCGCCATAGCCATGTTCGAACCTGAACGAGACTTGCGAGCCGCGCTGAGCGGGATCGCGCGGTGAGGCCAGTGTCAGCGCAGTACAGCGCGCCTCAACCTCGGCGACAAAGAGTTCCGACAGGTCGATTGAACGTTGGCGCAGGTCGGCCATATCGACGCCCTCCCAGATATCAAGAGCGGCCTCCAGGGCGGCGATCTGAAGGATAGGGGGGGTCCCGACACGCATTCGGTCGATGCCTTGCCCCGGGCGGTAATCTTGTTCGAAATCAAACGGTGCGTCGTGCCCCAGCCACCCCGAAAGGGCCGGGGCCACGTCATCCACATGGCGCGGCGCCACATAGATGAATGCAGGTGCACCGGGTCCGCCATTGAGGTACTTATAGGTGCAGCCAACCGCGAAATCCGCATTGCACCCGCAAAGGTCCAGTGGCACAGCACCGGCAGAATGGGCAAGGTCCCACATGGCGATGGCGCCTTTGGCCTGTGCCGCCTTTGTCAGGGTCGCCATATCATGCATCGCGCCCGTGCGGTAATCGACCTGCGTCAGCATCATCACGGCGACATCTTCGGTGAGGTGAGCGGCCACATCGCCGGGGTCCACGACGACAAGTTGGTGCCCGGCGTTCAGCGTCTTGATCAGCCCCTGCGCCATATAAAGATCGCTGGGAAAGTTGCCGCTGTCACTGAGGATGATCTTGCGCTCAGGCTGCAGCGCCAGTGCCGAGGCGAGCGCCTGATAGACCTTGATCGACAATGTGTCGCCCAAGACAACGCTCCCCGCTTCGGCACCGATCAACCGGGCAATCCGGTCGCCGACCCGACGCGGCGTGGCCATCCATCCAGCGCGGTTCCACCCCGTGATCAGCATCTCGCCCCATTCATCCGCCATCATCGATTGCACGCGTTCTGTGGCTGCGCGGGGCAGGGGCCCAAGCGAGTTTCCGTCCAGATAGGTGACCCCTTGGGGCAGGTGGAACATCGCCTTTGTGGCTGCAAAATCGGTCATGGGTTGCTTTCCGTTCCGTCGCGGGCGCGCGTTTGTTAAATTTCGCCGCCAGCGATCTGAATGGCCTGACCGTTCACGCTTTCGGAACCTTTGCGACAGAGCCATAGGGCAGCGGCTGCAACTTCGTCGGGCGCAATCAGGCGGCCATGCGGGTTCAGCCCGACCATCATTTGTCGCGCCTGATCCTGGGACACGCCTGCGCGGTGCGAGATCGAGGTGACATTGCGCGTAATGATGTCTGTGTCGACATACGCAGGGCAGAGCGCATTGAACGTAATTTCTTGCCCGGCATAGTCGGCTGCCAGTGCGCGGATCAGCCCGACCATCCCATGTTTGGACGCCGAATAGGCCGGCGCGCCTTTAAGCCCCTTCAGCCCCGCGATCGAGGCTACGGCAATCACCCGCCCCCAGCCCGCCTGCCGCATCGAGGTCAGGCTTTCGCGGATCGTCAGGAACGTCCCGTCAAGATTGGTGGCCATCGTCTGACGCCAGACCTCGGTCGAGGTTTTGTGCAGGGCGCGCCCCTCGGCTATGCCCGCATTTGGTACGCAAATCTGGATCGGACCGCGCGCATCCACAGCCGCCGCAATGCCGCCTGTTACACTGGCCTCATCGGTGACGTCCATCGTCAGCGGGAACAACCCCGGCGTCCCGCCGGCCGTTTCCTCCAATGCCGACATCCGTCGCCCGGTGATCGTAACAATGGCGCCATCGGCCGCCAGAGCGCGGGCGATGGCCGCGCCAATTCCGGTGCCGCCGCCGGTGACAATTGCATGTTTTCCGTTCAATTCCATGGCTGCACAATATCGGTTGGATTACTCGCGACAAGTGCCAACAAGCGGGCTAGGTTGAACTTATGAAAAATTTAGATCTCCCCCCCGTCTGGCTTTTGCTGTTTGTCATCATTGCCTGGGCAATGGCCCGGCTCCTGCCCACGCCGCAGTTTTTTCCAGAGGTCTTTAGCTGGGTCGGCGGCGCGCTTGTGCTGGCCGGTCTCTTGATCTCCCTATGGGCCGTAACCACGATGATGCGAGCGCGCACAACGCCGATACCGCGCCGCGACCCCAAGACGATTGTCACATCCGGCCCGTTCGCTTTTTCGCGCAATCCGATCTATCTGGGCGATGCGATGCTACTTTTGGGAGTGGTCCTTTGGTTGCAAAGCTGGATCGCACTGATACTTGTGCCGATTTTCATAATGTTGATCGAACGACGTTACATCATTGATGAGGAAAAGCGCCTTACCTCTCAGTTTAAACAAGAGTTTTTGGCCTACTGCGGCAAGACGCGCCGCTGGATATAGATATTAAACTTAGCGACACGCTTGTGAAATAAAATTACGTCGTGATATTGAACTGCAACCCAAAAGCGGAAAATCCGCGGACAGTTTGAATAAAGGGGCGAAAGCGTGAAGATCGGGACGCCGAAAGAAACATTTGACGGCGAAGCGCGCGTGGCGATGACGCCGGACAGCGCGGTTCAACTGCAAAAGCTTGGATATGAATGTCTGATTGAAACCGGGGCAGGTACTGCCGCCGGGTTCTCGGATGCGGCCTATAAGGCGGCGGGCGTCACGATCAAACGCACCGCCAACGCCCTTTGGAAAGATGCCGAGATCATCGCCAAGGTGCGCCCCCCCTCAGATGATGAGGTCAAGCTGCTTGCCAAGGGTAAGACGCTGATTTCATTCTTCTATCCGGGCCAGAACGACAAGCTGCTCAAGGCTTCGGCCAAGAAGGGCGCCAATGTGATCGCCATGGATATGGTCCCACGTATCAGCCGCGCCCAGAAGATGGATGCGCTGTCATCGATGGCAAACATCGCCGGATACCGGTCGGTCATCGAGGCGGGCAACAACTTTGGCCGCTTCTTTACCGGTCAGGTCACGGCCGCAGGCAAAGTGCCCCCCGCCAAGGTTTTGGTGGTCGGCGCGGGCGTGGCCGGTCTGGCCGCGATCGGCACGGCAACGTCGCTGGGTGCGATCACATATGCCTTTGATGTGCGCCCCGAGGTTGCAGAACAGATCGAATCGATGGGCGCCGAATTCGTGTACCTCGATTTCGACGAGGCCGTTCAGGATGGCGCCGCCACGGGCGGATACGCCGCCCCTTCCAGCCCCGAGTTTCGTGAAAAGCAGCTGGAGAAGTTCCGCAAGCTTGCCCCCGAGATGGACATCGTCATCACCACCGCGCTGATCCCCGGTCGCGACGCGCCCAAGCTCTGGACCAAGGATATGGTCGAGGCGATGAAGCCCGGATCGGTCGTTGTCGATCTGGCCGCTGAACGCGGTGGCAACTGTGACCTGACCGTGCCCGACGAAAAGATCGTCAGCGACAATGGCGTGACCATCGTCGGCTATACCGACTTTCCCAGCCGGATGGCCGCGCAGGCCTCAACGCTTTACGGCAACAACATTCGCCACATGATGACCGATCTGACCCCTGAAAAGGACGGTCAGGTTAATCACAACATGCAAGACGACGTGATCCGCGGCGCGACGGCAACCTATGAAGGCGAAATAACCTTTCCGCCGCCGCCGCCAAAGATCGCCGCGATTGCCGCGCAAAAGCCCAAGCCAGTTGCCAAAGAACTGACACCCGCCGAAAAGCGCGCCGCCGAAGTGGCCGCCTTCAAGGCCCAGACCAAAAGTCAGGTGACCCTGATTGTGGTCGGTGCCGCGGTTCTCTTGGGGATCGGCACTGTCGCCCCGGCCAGCTTTATGCAGCACTTTATCGTTTTCGTTCTGGCGATCTTTATCGGCTTCCAGGTGATCTGGAATGTCAGCCATTCGCTGCACACGCCCCTGATGGCGGTGACCAATGCGATCTCTTCGATCATCATCTTGGGTGCGTTGATGCAGATCGGCTCTGGCTCGGCCCTGGTGATCGTGCTTGCGGCGCTTTCGGTCTTTATGGCCGGGATCAACATTTTCGGCGGCTTTTTGGTAACACGGCGGATGCTCGCCATGTTCCAGAAATCCTAAAGGGCGGGGACGCAAGACATGGAATTCGGATTTACTACGGCGGCCTATGTGGTCGCAGCGGTCCTCTTTATCCTCAGCCTTGGTGGTCTGTCAGGTCAGGAAAGCGCCAAGCGCGCCGTCTGGTACGGCATTTCCGGTATGGGTCTGGCGGTTATCGCCACGCTGATCGGTCCGGGCGCAGGCCTCTGGCCGCTGTCGGTTGTTCTGATCGCAGCAGGGGGCCTGATCGGTTATTACGTCGCGGTGCGCGTTCAGATGACCGAGATGCCACAGCTGGTGGCCGCGATGCACTCGCTCGTTGGTCTGGCCGCGGTCTTTGTGGGCTTTATCGCCCATCTAGAGATCGAGAACGTAGCGGCGCTGAACCTTGAGGGGTCAAGCTTCAAGGACCTTGGGACATTCGCCGCCCTGATCGCCAAGAAAACACCGGTGGAAATGTCGATCCTGCGGGTCGAGCTGTTTTTGGGCATCTTTATCGGTGCCATCACCTTTACCGGTTCGGTCATTGCTTATGGCAAACTGGCGGGCAAGGTCACCTCGGCCGCCAGGAAACTGCCAGGCGGGCATGCCCTGAACGCAGGCGCTGCCATCATCGCGCTGATTTCGCTGGTCTGGTATTTCAGCACCGGTGATCTGGCGCCGCTTGCATTGATGACACTGATGGCGCTTTTTATCGGCTTCCACCTGATCATGGGCATCGGCGGCGCCGACATGCCGGTCGTGGTTTCGATGCTGAACTCGTATTCGGGCTGGGCCGCTGCCGCGATCGGCTTTAGCCTTGGCAACGACCTCTTGATCGTTGTTGGCGCGCTTGTCGGCTCGTCCGGTGCGATCCTCAGCTACATCATGTGCAAGGCCATGAACCGGCATTTTGTCAGTGTGATCCTTGGCGGCTTTGGCGGCACCAGCGGCCCCCAGATGGAGGTCGAGGGCGAGCAGGTTGCCATCGACGCAGACGGTGTTGTCGCAGCACTTGAAGACGCCGACAGCGTTATCATCATACCCGGCTACGGCATGGCCGTCGCTCAGGCCCAGCAAAACGTGGCTGAACTTACCCGGCGCCTGCGCGCTCAGGGCAAAGACGTGCGTTTCGCGATCCACCCCGTCGCGGGTCGTCTGCCCGGACACATGAATGTGCTTCTGGCCGAAGCCAAGGTCCCCTACGACATCGTGCTCGAAATGGACGAAATCAACGATGACTTCCCGTCAACGGATGTGGTTATCATCATCGGCTCGAATGACATCGTGAACCCCGCCGCTCAGGATGATCCAAACAGTCCGATCGCCGGTATGCCGGTGCTGGAATGCTGGAAGGCCAAGCAGGTCTTTGTCTCCAAACGCGGTCAGGGCACCGGCTACTCCGGGATCGAGAACCCCCTCTTTTTCAAAGAGAATACCCGCATGTTCTATGGTGATGCCAAGGCTTCACTGGATCAGCTTCTGACCAAGATCAACTGATCTGGCTGCCTAAGAAATCACCTCAGGGCCCGCCTCGTAAAACGGGCGGGCCTTTTGCCATCGATACCCGCGCGGTGCACCACGGTGCACAGATAACCTGTTATTTCGACAGCATTTTTAGTTTACAGGCCGGACTATCCGGCTAGTGTCCAAGTGAGCCTCAGGATCGAACATGTCACCTATCCAAGATCATCCGCTACGTTACGAACTGGCAAACGAGCTGCATGCCCGGCCATTTCCGGCCGTCACCGGGCCCTCCCACGCCCTTTGTCTTGCGATCAAGCAGCCCGAAAATGCCGCCGGGCGCGACCGCGCCGCGGATCTTGCGCATCTTCTGTCGCTTTTGGACCGGTTCGGCGCCACGCACCCCAGGCCGGGGGCCACGCATTACTTTAGCGATCTTGGCCGCCATAAACTCAAATGGGAAAGCCATACCGAGTTTGTGACCTACACGCTTTTTGTCTCGGGCGTGATGGAGCGTCCCTTTGACATGGCCGCCTTTGACGTCTTTCCCGACGACTGGCTGTCCGAAGCGCCCGGCGCCTGCATCACATCGATGATGGTGCGGGTCGAGGTCGCCAAGTCCGACAAGGAAACCGCAGCGCTTTTGGCCGATTGGTTCGTACCCGAAAGTCTGGCCGCCAGTCAGGTGCTGGATGCCAGCGCGGTCGTCGCCGGTGATTTCAGGATCGATGCCGAAGGACACATGCGCTTTGCGGTCTTTCTGAAACCCGACGTGGGCGCCCGGCGGGCAGGGCGGATCGTCCAGCGGATCACCGAGATTGAGACCTATAAGGCGATGTCGATGCTGGGCCTTGCGCGTGCGCGTGCCCTGTCATCCGATCTGGCCGCGACGGATCAGAAACTGACCCATCTTGTCGGTGACATGGGTGCGATTGGCCAAAGCTCCGAAGAGACGCTGGAAGAGCTTTTGGCGGTCTCATCCGATCTCGAAGGGCAACTGGCCCAGACCAGCTTTCGCTTTGGCGCAACCGGCGCTTACGAGGCTTTGGTCACCCAGCGCATCGAAGTTCTGCGCGAGGAACGCTTTCTGGGCCGCCAGACGTTCCGCGAGTTCATGATGCGCCGTTTCGATCCCGCAATGCGCACCGTCAAGGCCGCCGAGCGGCAGCTTGAAACCATGGCCGAACGCGCAACCCGTGCTGCCAACCTGTTGCGCACCCGCGTTGACGTCGACCGCTCTGGCCAGAACCAGCGCCTTTTGGCCAGCATGGATGAACGCGCCGCCCTGCAGCTGCGTCTGCAGAAAACCGTCGAGGGGCTTAGCGTTGTCGCGATCAGCTATTATGCGGTCAGCCTTGCCAATTACATGCTGGCCCCGGCGGCCAAATACGCGAATGTCTCAAAGACGGTGCTTGCGGCAATCATCACCCCGTTGGTGATCCTTGGCGTCTGGAAAATGGTCCACTCGATCCGCAAAAAGATGGAATAATCGGGCCTGTTTGCGCGGCCCTTACCGGCCCCTGATCCGCGGGTCCAACGCGTCGCGCAGGCCATCACCGATGTAATTCACCGACAAGACCGTCAGCGAAATCGCCAGCCCCGGCCAGATCACGCGCTCGGGATAAAGTTCCATCCTGTCGGTCGCATCAAATAGCAGCTTCCCCCATGTCGGAAAGTCCGAAGGAAAGCCCAGCCCAAGAAACGACAACGCGCTTTCGGTGATGATCGCATTGGCAAGGCCCAGCGTTGCCGACACCATGATCGGCGACATGACGTTAGGCAAAAGGTGGCGCGTGATCATCTTGCCCGGCGAGGTCCCGATAGAGCGTGCGGCCAAAATGAACTCGCGCTCTTTCAGCGCCAGAACATCACCGCGCACGATGCGTGCGGTCTGCATCCATGACGTGATACCAATGCCGGTGACAATCAGAATAAAGATCCCGACCTCGGGCCCGAAACCCGAGCGTAAAACGTCGCGGAAAAGCAGCATAATCACCAACAACAGCGGCAAAAGTGGCAGCGCCAGAAAAAGATCGGTCAGGCGCATCAGTGGCCCGTCCATCCGTTTGAAATACCCCGCAGAGACACCAATCGCGGCGCCCAGAAAAAGCGAAAGCATCATCGCAACCCAGCCAACGGCAAGAGAAACCTGCCCACCGGCCATCAGCTTGGCCAGCGTATCACGTCCCAGATTGTCGGTGCCCAGTGGATGCCCCCAGCTGGCTTTGACACCTGAATCCCAAAGCAGCGTATAGATCGGGCGAATGTCCTTGGCGCGGATATCCAGCCGCTGCGGGTCCAGCGTCCAGACAAAGGGACCAAAGAGAACCGCAAGCGTGATGAAGATCAAAAAGCCACTGCCCATCAGGGCACCTTTATGCGATTTGAACTGATCCCAGACATCCCACCACTGGTTGCGCGTGGGCTGGGCCGGGACGGCGGCGTCGGGGGCGATGATCTCAGTCATAGCGGATCCTCGGGTCCAGAACGCCGTATAGAACATCGGCGATCAGGTTAAAAACAACGATTAGAATTGCAAAGATAAAGGTCAGCGTCTGAACCATCGGCAGGTCATTGGCCTGGATCGCAGTGATCAAAAGCTGCCCCAATCCGTTCACCTTAAAGACCTGCTCGGTGATGATCGCGCCGCCGAAAACCTGCGGCACACCCAGCGCGATCACGGTCACCACCGGGATCATCGAGTTGCGCAGGACATGCACCAGAACCACGATCCGCTCCGACAGGCCCTTGGCGCGGGCAGTGCGCACATAGTCCTGATTGAGATTGTCCAGCATCGAGGCGCGCATGAAACGGCTGATCTGCGCCGCGTTATACAGCGCCAGAACAAAGACCGGCATGATCATCTGCTTGATCTGGAACAGCAGGGCCGGCCAACTGTCGACAACATGCTGGGTGTCATAGATCGACGGGAACCATTTGAGGTTCACCGAAAATACCACGATCAGCAACACACCGGTAAAGAAGGTGGGCACCGAAAACCCGACCATAGAAACGAACGTACCAACCTGGTCAAAGACCGAATACTGCCGGTAGGCCGAATAGATGCCGATCGGCAGGGCGATCACGATGCCCAGAACATAGGACATGCCCACAACCCATAGCGTCTGGGGGATACGCTGGGCGACGATGTCCATCACCGGCGAGCGTGTCTGCCAACTGATCACGCGCAGCTTGCCCTCGGCAAAGCCGGTGCCGGCGAAATGATCAATCAGGTTCAAGGGCTCGACCCAGAAAAACTGGACCAGCCATTTGACGTAACGGATCGGAACAGGCTCGCCCAGGCCCAAAGCCTCGCGCATTTGCTGTTTGACCTCTGGCGGAACCGTCAGCGGCACCTGCGCCATCGGGTCGCCGGGCGCCAGTTCAAGCAGCAGGAAAATGATCAGAGAGATGAACACAAGCGTCGGAATAGAAAATACAAGTCGACGGATTGTAAAATTCAGCATTGACGCCTCGGTTCATGTCTTTGGAATTGCGGTGGCAGGGAGGGTCGGCGCGCCCCCCTTTGGCCCCGGTGACGGGGCAGGGACGCGCCTGTTGTCAGATCACTTCATGCGGTACCAGTCGGCAACGTTCCAAAGTTCACTGTCCCATACGTTCAGCTTTACACCACCAAGGCTGTTGGCGTGGGCCGAAAGACGACCACGGTGAACCAGCGGAATAAGCGTACCCGCCGAGATCAGCATGTCGTTCAGATCGCGCGAGATCTTGGCGCGCTCATCGATGTCGGCTGTTTGTGCCAGCTTGGCATGCAGCGCGTCATAAGTCGGATCACAGAAGCGGCTGATGTTTTCACCCTGCCACTGCGACGTCGGTGTTGGCGCCTTGTCACACAGATAGTTTGCAAGATAGCTCTGCGGATCTGTGCCGTTGAACGTGTTGGCATACATTTCCAGATCGGCATAGAACTTCTGGAACGTATCGGGCGAACCCGGATCACCGCCGAAAAAGACCGACGCGTCGATGTTGCGAAGCTCTGTCTCGATGCCAATCTCCTGGAACCACTGCTTGATCAGAGCCTGAAAGTCCTGACGAACAGCATTGGTCGATGTCTGATAAAGATAGCTCAGACGCACGCCATCCTTGGCGCGAACGCCATCAGCGCCCAGAACCCAGCCTGCATCTTCCAGCAGCTTGTTTGCACCGGCGATGTCCTGAGTGGAGCAATCGAAAGTGGTTGAGTTGACCGCGTCAGGGGCGGGCACAAGGTTACAAGTGACCTTACCGGCCTGACCATAACCAACTTCAACCAGAAGCGGGCGATCGATGGCCAGCGACATGGCCTTGCGCACCGCAGGATCGCTTAGCGATGGGTGCGGGCGCACAACGGAACGCTCGTTCGGGCCAAGGGCCGGATCGGGGTTGGTGTTGTTGACCATGATCCGCTCGACCAGCGGGCCAAAGCCAGCAACCGGCGTGCCTTTGCCACCTTCTTGCATCTTTGCGATCACATCGGGTGCCAGCTGCAAATTCCAGGCATAGTCAAATTCGCCTGTTTCCATGACCGAACGACCTGCCGCGGTTGCATCGCCACCACCCTTGAAGGTCAGCTTTGCGAATGCAGGCTTGCCCTCTTCGCGGAAGTTGGGGTTGGCCGACATCGAGATCACGTCGTTGGGGCGGAACTCGTCCACAACGAAAGGTCCGGTGCCGATCGGGTTAAAGTTGGCCTCGGTGCATTCGGGCGCCTTGGCGCCCATGCAATTGGCAAACTGCGCTGCCTGAATGATCGGGCTTTCACCGCCAACAAACGGGCCATAAGGAAAGGGCGTCTGACCGCCAAAGGTCACTTTAACCGTCAGATCGTCAATCGCTTCGACCGAAGTGACACCTTCGAATTTGGTCACCTGCGCACAGCCACCCGCCGGGTCCATACAGTAATCAGCGGTGAACTTGACGTCCGTTGCTGTGAAGGGCGAGCCGTCGGACCACATGATCCCCGGCTTGATCTTCCATGTGATCGTCGTCAGATCTTCGCTGACGCCACCATTTGCCACTGTGGGCACTTCGGATGCAAGCCACGGTACCAGCTTGCCGGTTTCGTCATAGCGCGCCAGAGGCTCGATCACCAACGATGCGGCCTCGACGTCTTTGGTGCCACCCGAAAGGAAAGCGTTCATAATCGAAGGCGCCTGCCAGTAGATGATCTTTACCTCGCCATCGCGCCCGCGTGGGCCTTCATGCGCGGCTGCGTTTGCCATCGGTGCCAGGGCTACGGCCGCCGCCGCGCCCCATAGGACATTTTTAAGTATCATTGTCGTCTCCTTGTTGGGTGCTCTTGAAACGCCTCAAACGGCGCCCTTTTGCCGGGCGTTCGTGGTGATTGCGTTAAAGTCGAGAGGAGGCAGCGAGAATCCTTTGCGGATACTCGTCCAATTATGCTTTGTGTCCGGGCGGACCATAAGCAGCAGTGCCCTTTGGGCATGCAACACTCCCCAAGTGTTTGTTTTTATTTTTGTTTCCAGGCAGGCCCCAGAGTGAGAGCCGTTCCGAATGAACGAACGCTATCAGGAAAATATCATCACGCAACCTTAAAGATCGACCTTTTGGTCAATTCTTGTCCCGCCGCGCGTCTCGCCGCTAAACGGGCTTGACGCCACCTGAGTTGCGCATAGTTTCAGGGGCGATCATTCATGAACCGGAGATTGAAATGGGCCAACCGGCCACGCCTCGTGCGATTCTTGACGCATTGGTCGGATTCCCGACTGTCAGCCGCGACAGCAATCTGGATCTGATCACTTGGGTCGAAACCTACCTTGACGGTTTTGGCGTGAAATCGACGCGCGTCTATAACGCCGAAGGCAACAAGGCCGCCCTCTATGCCAATGTCGGACCTCAGGTCGAAGGCGGCATTGTCTTGTCGGGCCACACCGATGTCGTCCCGGTAGATGGTCAGGACTGGGCCACAGACCCCTTTAAGGTGGTTGAGAAAAATGGCCGCCTTTACGGGCGCGGCACTTGCGATATGAAAGGGTTTGACGCCCTTGCGCTCGCCGCCGTGCCACGGGCCCTGGAACGCGGCATCAAACGCCCGCTGCAAATCGCATTGTCCTATGACGAAGAGGTCGGCTGTATCGGCGCGCCGCCAATGATCGACCAAATGGTCAATGACGCGCGCCTGCCACGGGCCAGCGCCGTGATCGTGGGCGAGCCTTCGATGATGAAAGTCGTGTCGGGCCACAAGGGCGGCACCGGCTTCAAGCTGCATTTTAAGGGGTTCGAAGTTCATTCTTCGCTGATGCACACAGGCGTCAATGCGATCATGTTCGCCGCCAAGATCATCGAATGGGCCAACCAGATGAACGCCCGGAACATGGCCCGCGAACCCAAAAGCGGCGATGCGATTTTCAACCCACCCTGGACCACCGTCCACGTAGGCACAATCCACGGCGGCACCGCCCATAACATCACCGCCAAAGACTGCCACTTTGGTCTCGATTTCCGCTTTGTGCCCGGCGATGACATGGCCGAATGGGAAGCGCTGATGCGCGCAAGACTGGCCGAGATCGAGGCCGAAATGAAAGCCATCCATCCAAGTGCGGCGATCGGGATCGAACGTTATTTCATCGTGCCCGCCCTGCAGCCCGAAGATCAGGGTGCGGCCGAAACCCTTGTGGGCCGCCTGACGGGGCGCAACACGACCGAAGTCGTCAGCTACGGCACCGAAGCCGGACAATTTCAAGAGCGTGACTACTCCGCCATTATCTGCGGCCCGGGCGACATCGCTCAGGCCCATCAACCCAACGAATATCTGACTGTCGAACAGTTCAAGGCCGGCGAGGCCTTTATGAACGGGCTGATCGACACCTTGAGCGCATAGGAGAAAACAGATGCCTATCAAGAACCGCTTTGCCGAACTTCACGCCGAAATCACCGAGTGGCGCCGCGACCTGCACGAAAACCCCGAACTCTTGTTCGACACGCACCGCACCAGCGCAATCGTCGAAGAAAAGCTAAAGGCGTTCGGCTGTGACGAAGTTGTCTCCGGCATTGGCCGAACCGGTGTTGTGGGCGTGATCAAAGGCAAGACAGATACCGCGGGCCGCGTTGTGGGCCTGCGCGCTGACATGGACGCCCTGCCGATCCTGGAAGATACAGGGCTGGAATATGCCTCCAAGACGCCGGGCAAGATGCACGCCTGCGGCCACGATGGTCACACGGCAATGCTGCTGGGGGCCGCGAAATACCTGGCTGAAACCCGCAACTTCGATGGCACCTGTATCGTCATCTTCCAACCCGCCGAAGAAGGCGGCGGTGGCGGGCGCGAAATGGTCGAAGATGGCATGATGGAAAAATTCGGCATTCAGGAAGTTTACGGAATGCACAATTGGCCCGGCGCACCTTTAGGCAGCTTTGCGATCCGCTCAGGCTCATTCTTTGCCGCAACAGACCAGTTCGATATCCATGTCGAAGGCCTCGGCGGGCACGCGGCCAAACCACAAGAGACAATTGACACAACGTTGGTGGCCAGCCACATCGTTATCGCCCTGCAATCAATCGCAAGTCGCAACGTCGACCCTGTCGAACAGCTGGTCGTCTCGGTCACATCGTTCGAAACAGAATCCAAAGCATTCAACGTCATCCCGCAAAAGGTTGCCCTGCGCGGGACAGTCAGAACACTGGACAGCGACGTTCAGGACATGGCCCAGGAACGCCTGATCAAAATCGCCGAAACGACGGCCCAAGCCTTTGGCGCAAAGGCCACAGTTGAATACAATCGAGGCTACCCAGTGATGGTCAACGCAGAAACCGAAACCGAATACGCCGCTGACGTCGCGCGCAAAGTGTCGGGCGATTGCGCCGAAGCGCCGTTGGTTATGGGCGGCGAAGACTTTGCCTTCATGCTCAACTCCCGTCCGGGAGCCTACATCCTGATGGGCAACGGCGCATCCGCCGCCGTGCACCACCCCAAGTACAACTTCGATGACGAGGCAATTCCAGCGGGTTGCTCGTGGTGGGCCGAGATGGTCGAAACCCGCATGCCATCAAACTGAGCGCCTGCGGCGCACTCTACATCTCGCAGGCCTTCCTTCGGAATGCCGGCTCGGGCCGCCTCCGGCGGGGATATTTCTCCCACAAAGAAGATGGGCTAAGCTGTTTCTTTGTGGGCTAAGTATCCCCGGGGGTCTGGGGGCTGGCCCCCAGCCTGACTTAGTGAGATTTTTTACCCGCCAGTGTGGCTCATGTGGCGTGACATCTGGCCGTCCAGCCGTTGGCGGGAATAGTCAAAATCATGGCCCTTAGGCTTGTGCAGGATGGCTTCGCGGATCGCCTGTTCCAGTGGGGCGTCGCCCTCACTCTGGCGTAGCGGTGCGCGCAGGTCGGCGCGGTCTTCCTGGCCAAGGCACATGAATAGTTCGCCCGTACAGGTCATTCGAACCCGGTTGCAGCTTTCACAGAAATTATGCGTCAGCGGCGTGATAAAGCCGATTTTCTGGCCGGTCTCATTTATTTTGACGTAGCGGGCAGGTCCGCCAGAGCGCTCGTCAAGGTCAGTCAGCGAATGGCGCGTCCGCAACTGATCGCGCAGATCGCTTAAGGCCCAGTACTGGCCAATTCGGTTCTCATTTCCGATGTCGCCCATTGGCATAACCTCGATAAAGGTCAGGTCCATGTCACGCTGGGCGCACCAGTTGGTCAGATCAAAGAGTTCATCCTCGTTAAACCCTTTCAGCGCCACCACGTTGATCTTGACCCGCAGGCCAGCGGCTTGGGCAGCGTCTATGCCCTTCAGCACTTGGGGCAGGCGGCCCCAGCGTGTGATTTCAGCAAATTTCGCTTCGTCCAGCGTATCAAGCGAGACGTTTACACGGCGCACGCCAGCAGCGGCCAGATCATCGGCAAAGCGTGCCAACTGTGATCCGTTTGTTGTCAGCGTCAACTCGTCCAATGCGCCGCTTTCCAGATGGCGCGACATTGACTGGAAATAGGTCATGATCCCCTTGCGGACCAAAGGCTCGCCGCCAGTGATCCTAAGCTTCCGCACGCCCATCCGAACGAAGGTCGACGACACGCGGTCCAGCTCTTCGAGCGTCAAAAGTTCCTTTTTGGGAAGGAATGTCATGTTCTCGGACATGCAGTAGACACAGCGAAAATCGCAGCGGTCGGTGACCGAAACGCGCAGGTAGGTGATTGCGCGGTGAAAGGGATCTATCAAAGGTGTTTCCATAACGTCAGAGACTATGTCCGGATCGCCAGAGCGGCAAGGGCTAACACGACAACGTATGTGGGGATCTGTGGCACAACCAATGGGCCCGCTTTCCGGTTACGGGGTGCGCGGCAAGTGCTTTGCGGCTTCCTTTCGTGCAAATGCGCGCATCGCCTTCCCATGTTCGTCCAGAAATGCACGGATTGCTTGGGGGTCATGGCGCGAATGGTCGCGCAGCCACCATGCCACGGCCTTTTGAATGAACCATTCGGGGTCGTTCACATAAGTGGCAGCCCAACCCAGAACCCGGTCGCGACGTTCCAGATCCTGAGGCTTTGGGTTGCGCATTCGTGCCCATGGCAATGTCATCACAAGTGCCGCCCGCCGCGTCCACATATCGTTGGATTTCGTCCACTCTTCGACGACGTCCAGACGTTTGGGGTCGGCGACAAGCCGCTTTTGCCCGGCGATGGAAACATGGTCGGCAATCGCCCAGGCATCAAACTGCGAAACCCAGGTCGTTATCAAGGCCCAGACGTCGCTGTCGTCAGGTCGGATGCGGGCCTGTAACAATAGCTTGGCCGCGGCCACGCGTGCCTCGTGAACGTCGGTGTCCCAAAGGCCCGTGGCAAGCGTCAGACGATCGCTCAGGCTGAGCGTTGTGCGCCAGTTCCGAACCGCCACATCGATGTCGACGTTCGAAACCCCCAGATAGGCGCGCGGCACCTTGTGATAGGCCAGCATTTCTTCGGCGCGCCCTGGCTGGGCGTGGCCGCTCAACTCGGCAATTGCCTCATCCAGGGTCATTCCACGGTCACTGATTTTGCAAGGTTGCGCGGCTGGTCAACATCCGTGCCTTTTGCCACTGCCGTGTGATAGGCCAAAAGCTGGGCCGGGATTGCGTATAGGATGGGCGATAAAAAATCGTCGGTGCGCGGCATCACAACGGTCTCCCAGACGCCGGTCCTCGCTTCGGCCGCGCCTTCTGTGTCCGTGATCAGAACAACTTTGCCACCGCGTGCCATGACCTCTTGCATATTCGACACAGTCTTGTCGAAAAGCGCATCCCTGGGGGCGATCACCACAACCGGCATCTTTTTGTCGATCAGCGCAATTGGCCCATGCTTTAGCTCGCCCGAAGCATAGCCTTCGGCGTGTATATAACTGATTTCCTTTAGTTTTAGAGCGCCCTCAAGCGCCAGCGGAAACATCGGACCGCGACCGAGGAAAAGAACGCTTTGCGCCTCGGCCAACTTACGCGCGACCTTCTGGATCTCGTCGCTGATCCCAAGCGCCTGGTTCAGGACGCCCGGCAGATTGCGCAGCGATGACAGCCGCGCGGCCAGTTGGTCGTCGTCAAGATGCCCACGCTCTTGCGCCGCGCGCATCGCCAAAATCGCCAGAACGGTCAACTGACAGGTGAACCCTTTGGTCGATGCAACGCCGATCTCGGTCCCCGCAAGGATCTGCAGCGCCAAATCGCTTTCCCGTGCGATCGAACTTTCGGCAACATTCACCACGCAAAGCACCCGGTCAGCCCGCCCCTTGGCATAACGCAGGGCGGCCAGCGTATCGGCTGTCTCGCCCGACTGACTGACAAAAACCGCCAGCGTGCCGGCGGGAATGGGCGGCTCGCGATAGCGAAACTCAGAGGCGATATCGACATCGACCGGGATACCGGCCAGCTGCTCGAACCAGTATTTGGCCGTCAGGCAGGCCAGATAGGCGGTGCCGCAGGCCACCATCGTAATACGCTGAATTTTCGCGAAATCGGGCGTCTCTTCGGGAAGCGTGATCGTGCGCCCATCAGCGGACAGATAATGCGAGATCGCCTCGCCGATCACCGTGGGCTGTTCGGCAATTTCCTTGGCCATGAAATGCTTGTGGCCACCTTTTTCGATCCGCGCGGTGTCAATGTTGATTGTGCGCATCTGGCGGCTGGCCTGCTGACCTGCTGCATCAAAGATCGCCAGCGAGTTGCGCGACAGGATCGCGCGGTCGCCTTCCTCAAGATAGGTGATCTGACTGGTCAGGGGCGCCAATGCAATCGCGTCCGAGCCTACGAACATCTCGCCCTCGCCATGCCCGATTGCCAGAGGCGAACCCTTGCGGGCCGCGATCATCAGGTCCTCGTGCCCTGCAAAGAGAAAGCAAAGCGCGTAAGCCCCCTCAAGCCGATCGATGGTCATGCGCGCGGCCTCTTGCGGCGTCATCCCCTGATCGATGAACGACTGGCACAGCAAAACGACCGTTTCAGTATCGGTTTCTGTCTCAAACGCAACGCCCTGTTGGGTCAGTTCGGCGCGCAGCTCGCGAAAGTTTTCGATGATGCCATTGTGGACGACCGCAACCGACCCGGCCTGATGCGGATGGGCGTTGACCACCGTCGGCGCCCCATGCGTGGCCCAGCGCGTATGGCCGATTCCGCTTTTGCCCGCCAGCGGCTCATGCACCAACAGGTCGCTGAGGTTCATCAGCTTTCCAACCGCGCGACGTCGTTCCAGAACGCCCTGATTGACCGTGGCAATACCTGCGCTGTCATAGCCGCGATATTCCAGCCGCTTTAGCGCCTCGACCAGAATGGGGGCCACTTCATGGCTTCCAAGAACGCCAACAATTCCACACATTTAATTGTCTTTCTTCGCGCCGCGCTCTTTGAGCATACGCAGCCTGTTCAAAAACTTCTCGGCCAGCCCCGGCTTGTTTTGCTGCGGTGTGCGCGACAACGCCATGGCGCCCGCCTCGACATCGCTTGTGACCACGGTGCCGCTGGCCGTCATCGACCGGTTGCCCAAGGTGACAGGCGCCACCAAAAGCGTGTTGCTGCCCACAAATACGTTCGATCCAATCGTCGTCTGATGCTTAAAGACGCCGTCATAATTACAGGTGATCGTGCCTGCACCAATATTGGTGCCTGCACCCACCGTGGCATCGCCGACATAGCTGAGGTGATTGACCTTGGCACCTTCACCGATCTGGGCCGATTTCACCTCAACAAAGTTGCCGATACGCGCGTCATTGCCCAACTCGGTCCCGGGCCGCAGACGAGCGTAGGGGCCGACAATCGTCCCCGCGCCGACATGCGCGCCCTCAATATGGCTGAACGCACGGATGCGCGCGCCGGTCTCGACAGTGACATCCGCGCCAAAGACGACGTTGGGCTCGACCAATGCGTCGCGCCCGATCACGGTGTCATATGAAAAATAGACGGTTTCAGGCGCAATCAGCGTGACACCATCTTCCATCGCAGCCAGCCGCGCGCGGCCCTGAAACTGCGCCTCGGCCAAGGCCAGCTCGGCGCGGCTGTTTATGCCCAGCGTTTCGGTCTCGTCACAAGTCACAGCCGTTGCCGTCAGATCGCGCGCCCGCGCAATCGCCACAATGTCCGTCAGGTAATACTCGCCCGAGGCATTTTCATTGCCAACCTCTTCGATCAGCGAAAACAGGGTCTTGGCGTCGGCGCAAATCACGCCGCTGTTGCAAAGCGTAATCTGGCGCTCGGGCTCCGACGCGTCCTTGAACTCAACGATGCGCTCCAGATAATTGCCATCCATCACCAGCCGCCCATAGCGGCCCGGATCAACCGCTTCAAAGCCCAGGACGACAACGTCGTTGCCGGCCGTTCTGGCCTCGACCATGCGCGTCAGGGTCTGGGGCTGAATGAACGGCGTGTCGCCGTAGAGGACAAAGGCATCACCGCTGAAATCCGCCAGCGCGGCCTTGGCCTGCAAAACCGCGTGCCCGGTGCCCAGTCGCTGGGACTGCTCGACCGATTGCGCCTGCGGGCTGTGATCGGCGGCAGCCGCGGCAACGGCCGTTTCGCCGGGGCCGATAACCACGATCATGCGCTCAGGCTCAATCGCCTGACCCGAGGCCAGCGCATGATGCAAAAGCGGCGCACCCGCCAAGGGGTGCAGAACCTTTGGCAGATCAGAATTCATCCGGGTCCCCTGGCCAGCCGCCAGTAGAATAAGTGCCCGTTTCATAAACCCACCTTTTAATTGTATTTGCGCCGTTTTATCCAAAGGGTGGCCCATCGCAAGGTTTCTTTGGGTCAAAAGGCGTGTCAAAGCGTTACAAGCCAAGCGAAACTTTGCCGAAAGTGTATGAATGAAAACGGTTATCTTCGATCTCGACGGCACATTGGCCGATACCAGCGGCGATCTGATTGCGGCGGCAAACGTCTGTTTTCGCAATGGCGGCTATGGCAATTTGTTGGATCACGCGACCGACAAGGCAACCGCACTCAAAGGTGGGCGCGCCATGTTGCGGTTGGGTTTTGAGCGCGCCCATGGGCAGGCGGACGAGGATGAGGTTGATCGCTGGTACGCGCCTTTTCTGGTCGCCTATGGTGACAATATCGACACTCACACCCGGCTTTACCCCGGAGCCGAGGCGGCCGTGGGCCAATTGCTGGAGCAGGGGTATTTCGTCGGCATTTGCACCAATAAACCTGAAGGTTTGGCCGAAACGCTGATGTCGCGACTTGGCGTGCGCGACCTTTTTGCCTCGCTTGTGGGCGCCGATACATTGCCGGTCAAAAAACCGGATGCGGCCCCCTTCGTGGCGGCCGTAACGCGTGCGGGCGGGCACGTCGCGTCATCGCTTCTGGTGGGCGATACCGCCACCGACCGCAACACCGCACGCGCCGCGGGCGTGCCCTCGCTTTTGGTGACCTTCGGGCCAGATGGCGACGACGTGCGTGCGCTCAGGCCCGAGGGCCTTTTGGAAAGCTATGATGTCTTGCTGCCGCGCGTGAAAAGTTTGATCGGCTGACAAATGTAACCGGAAGGCTGCGCCAATCTGCCAACCGATCGCCCTGCGACTGACGCTTGCGCGCCGCCTGGCCGCCGGGTCACATCACCCGACGCCTCAACCGAATGCGGAAATCCAGCGGGCAGGGTTTCGAACCCCAAGGCGCAACGCAGCGATTGACCGCGCCGCGCCGCGGCAGCATTCTCTGGCCATGGAAAAATTCACCGGAAGTTTCACGCAACAAGAGCCGATCCCGGAAGAGGGGATAGAGGCCGCGATGCGCGTCCTGCGCTCAGGGCGTCTGCACCGATATAACACCCAAGACGATGAACAGTCCCAAACCTCACAGCTTGAGGTCGAGTTTGCCGCCGCGATGGGCGCGAAATACTGTCTGGCTGTCGCCTCGGGCGGCTATGCGATGGCCACCGCTCTTCGGGCGCTGGGCGTCGCACCCGGTGATCCGGTCCTGACCAATGCATTCACGCTGGCACCGGTTCCGGGCGCAATCGCGGGTCTCGGCGCGGTGCCGGTCTTTGTCGGCGTGACCGAGGCGTTGACTTTGGATCTGGATGACTTTGCCCACAAGGCCGCGACCTCAGCGGCCAAGGTTCTTTTGCTCAGCCATATGCGCGGGCATCTGTGTGATATGGACCGGCTGATGCAGATCGCCGATGACGCCGGGATCGCGGTTGTCGAGGATTGCGCCCACACCATGGGCGCGCGCTGGAACGGGGCGATGTCGGGCACCCAAGGAGTCTTTGCCTGCTATTCAACGCAGACCTATAAACACCTCAATTCGGGCGAGGGCGGGCTTTTGGTGTCCGATGATCCCACTCTGATGGCGCGCGCGATCATCCTGTCGGGCAGCTATATGCTTTATGATCGTCACGCCGCCGGGCCGCCGCCCGAGGTATTTGACCAGCTGCGCTATGAGACGCCCAATATCTCGGGCCGGATGGACAATTTGCGCGCCGCCATCCTGCGCCCGCAACTGGCCCGGCTTGCGCATCAGATCACCCGCTGGAACGCGCTTTATCGGGTGGTCCATGACGGGCTGGGCGACACGCCCGGACTGACGGTTATCGAACGCCCGTCCAAGGAAAGCTATGTCGGCTCGTCGATCCAGTTTCTCCTGTTGGACTGGGCCCCGGATGCGGTGGCCGAGGTGCTGACGCGCTGTGCGGCCCAAGGGGTCGATCTGAAATGGTTTGGTGCGGCTGAACCCTCGGGCTTTACCTCGCGCTATGACAGCTGGCGCTACGTCACCGCGCCGCGTATGCCCGCAACCGATCGCATTCTGGGCGGCATCGTCGACATGCGCCTGCCACTGACCTTTTCACAAGACGACTGCGCGTTGATCGCGCGAATTATCCGGGCTCAGGTTTCCGCTGTCTGGCAGGCCCGCGCGGCCTGATCATCCAGACCCTGCCCAGACCGCGGCCAGACCCCGCCCAGACCCAGCCACGCCTTTTGGGGGACTAGACAGAAGGGCCCCGCACTTCTATAACTGAACAAGCGTTCAATAAATGGAGTCCCGTCGATGTTCACCTCTTCCATGCGTTTCGATCTGGGTGAAGACGTCAACGCATTGCGCGAAATGGTGCACCGCTGGGCCCAGGACCGCGTCAAACCGATGGCGGCCGAAATTGATCAATCCAACACCTTCCCGGCGGGGCTTTGGCGCGAAATGGGCGAACTTGGGCTTTTGGGCATAACCGTACCCGAAGAGTTCGGAGGCGCCGAAATGGGCTATCTGGCCCATACCGTGGCGGTCGAAGAAGTGGCGCGCGCCTCGGCCAGTGTCTCGCTGTCCTATGGCGCCCACTCGAACCTTTGCGTCAATCAGATCAAACTGAACGGCACGCCCGCGCAGCGTCAGAAATACCTGCCGCGCCTTATATCGGGCGAACATGTCGGCGCTCTTGCCATGTCCGAGGCGGGCGCCGGATCGGACGTGGTTTCAATGAAGCTGCGGGCCGAGAAAAAGAACGGCTATTACACGCTGAACGGCACGAAATACTGGATCACCAATGGCCCCGATGCCGACACGCTGGTGGTTTATGCCAAGACCGACCCCGATGCCGGCTCCAAAGGTATGACCGCCTTTCTGATCGAAAAAGAGATGACCGGTTTTTCAACCAGCCCGCATTTCGACAAGCTGGGCATGCGCGGGTCAAACACCGCCGAGCTGATCTTTGAAGACGTCGAAGTGCCCTTTGAAAACGTGCTGGGCGAAGAAGGGCGCGGCGTTGCGGTTCTGATGTCGGGACTCGACTATGAACGTGTGGTGCTGTCGGGCATTGGCCTTGGGATCATGGCCGCCTGTCTGGACGAGGTGATGCCCTATCTGGCCGAACGAAAGCAGTTCGGCAAACCCATCGGATCGTTCCAGCTGATGCAGGGCAAGATCGCCGATATGTACACCGCGATGAACTCGGCCCGCGCTTACGTCTACGAAGTGGCCCGCGCCTGTGACCGGGGGGAAGTTACGCGTCAGGACGCCGCCGCTTGCGTCCTTTACGCCTCCGAAGAGGCCATGAAAGTCGCCCATCAGGCAGTGCAGGCCATGGGCGGGGCCGGGTATATGAACGATAGCGCCGTCGCACGCATTTTCCGCGATGCCAAGCTGATGGAGATCGGCGCGGGCACATCCGAAATCCGCCGCATGCTGATCGGCCGCGAGATGATGGGGGCGATGGGGTGAGCGAAGAAAACTGGGAAAAGTTTGAAATTGAATCTGCGAAAAACGCCGAATTTTTTAGAAGTGAGATAGAAAACACAGGAAAAGCCGCTTATGAGTATGGGGTTTTGCTGGTCCGTAATTTGCTACTGTTAAACGGAGGTGCGCTCGTTGCACTTCCAGCGATAGCTTCTGTACTCTCGGATTCCGCCAAACTGGGAGTGAAGGACGCCGCTTTTTTCTTTGTGTTCGGGTTGGCGCTAGCGATGGTTTGTGGATACTTTACGCATGTTAACTGGTTGCTTCACCATCACGCTCATCTAGAACTGCGTGAGCGCCGGGCGAGGCTAATTGCGCTCGCTTACCTTGGCGCGGAATACCAAGACGCCAAAGTAGTTGAAGAGGAAAAAAAGTTAGGGTCGCCGTTTGCGCGTTCTATTTGGTGGACGTTCTTCATTCCTCACGTGACTGGAATTGCGAGTCTGGTTGCATTGGTAGTCGGGGCTTACAAAATACTTTAGGCACAACATGAAACTCCAATCCCAAACCTTCCCGACCTCTGACGACTTCTGCACGAACCGCGCCGCGCATGAGGCCATGCTTGCCACCATAGCCGAGGCTGCGGCGCAGGCGGCAGCGGGCGGCGGTGAAAAGTCACGCGCGCGCCATCTGTCACGGGGCAAGATGCTGCCGCGCGAACGTGTCGCCAACCTTCTGGATCCGGGCAGTGCATTCCTGGAAATCGGCGCAACCGCGGCGCATGGCATGTACGGCGGCGCGGCCCCGGCGGCAGGCGTCATCGCGGGCATCGGGTGCGTACACGGCCGCGATGTCATGGTTGTCTGCAACGACGCCACCGTCAAAGGTGGCACCTATTATCCGATGACCGTCAAAAAGCATCTGCGCGCACAGGAAATTGCCGCCGAATGCTATCTGCCATGCGTCTATTTGGTCGACAGCGGTGGCGCGAACCTGCCCAATCAGGATGAGGTTTTCCCCGACCGCGACCATTTCGGGCGGATCTTCTACAATCAGGCCCAGATGTCCGCCCGAGGCATCGCTCAGATCGCGGTCGTTATGGGCTCGTGCACCGCAGGCGGCGCCTATGTTCCCGCGATGAGCGATGTCACGATCATCGTCAAAGAACAGGGCACGATCTTTCTGGCAGGCCCGCCACTGGTCAAGGCCGCAACAGGCGAAGTTGTCACGGCCGAGGATCTGGGCGGCGGCGATGTGCACACACGGCTGTCGGGCGTCGCCGACTATCTGGCCGAAGATGACGCCCATGCACTGGCGCTGGCGCGCCGCGCCGTGGGATCGCTGAACCGCGCCGCTCTGCCGGACCAGATGAAGTGGGCCACACCAGAAGAACCCGCCTATGACCCTGCCGAACTGCTGGGCGTCGTGCCCGCGGACCCGCGCACGCCCTATGACATCCGCGAGGTCATTGCGCGCATTGTCGACGGCTCGCGGCTGGACGAGTTCAAACCGCGCTTTGGCGAAACGCTGGTGACCGGATTTGCCCATGTTAAGGGCTGCCCGGTCGGGTTGATTGCCAATAACGGCGTCCTCTTTAGCGAGGCCGCCCAGAAAGGCGCACATTTCGTCGAACTTTGCAGCCAGCGTCGCATCCCGCTGGTCTTTTTGCAGAACATCACCGGCTTTATGGTCGGGCGCAAATACGAAAACGAAGGCATCGCCCGCCACGGCGCCAAAATGGTAACAGCCGTGGCCACCACTTCGGTCCCCAAGATCACGATGATCGTCGGCGGTTCCTTTGGGGCGGGCAACTATGGCATGGCCGGGCGCGCCTATAGCCCGCGCTTTTTGTGGACATGGCCCAACAGCCGCATCTCGGTGATGGGCGGCGAACAGGCCGCCGGCGTTCTGGCCACCGTCAAACGCGACGCGATTGAACGCGGTGGCGACAGCTGGTCGGCGCAGGATGAGGCCGAGTTCAAGCGCCCCACGATTGAGATGTTTCAGGAACAATCGCATCCGCTTTATGCCAGTGCCCGACTTTGGGATGACGGGATCATTGATCCCAGAAAATCGCGCGACGTTCTGGCCTTGTCCTTGTCAGCCGCACTGAATGCCCCGGTAGAAGAGACGAGCTTTGGCGTCTTCCGGATGTAGCAAATGGGCAGCGGTGTGACGGTTTTGGGCGGTGGAGCCTCCGGCGGGGATATTTTTAGAGAAATGAAGATTCTGATGGGTGTAGCTATCACAGACCGGTGCAAATTGTGTTCTGGGGTGATGAAATGATCGGCAAGCTACTGATTGCCAACCGCGGTGAGATTGCCTGTCGGATCGCCGCAAGTGCCAGAAAGCTGGGCGTGCAGACGATTGCGGTTTTTTCTGAGGCTGATCGCGACGCCGCACATGTCGCCGCTTGTGACAACGCGGTCCTGATCGGTGGCGCGGCGCCCTCCGAGAGCTATTTGCGCGGCGATGTGATCATTGCCGCCGCACTTGAGCAGGGCGCCGACGCAATCCATCCTGGCTATGGGTTTCTATCCGAGAACCCCGACTTTGTTGATGCCGTTGAAGCGGCAGGGCTGACCTTTGTCGGCCCCTCGGCCAGTGCCATTCGTGCCATGGGTCTGAAAGACGCGGCCAAGGCGCTGATGCAAAAAGCGGGCGTGCCGGTTGTTCCGGGCTATCACGGCGCCGATCAGGATCCGGCCCATCTGGCCGAGGAAGCGGCCAAAATTGGTTATCCCGTTTTGATCAAGGCGGTCGCCGGGGGCGGCGGCAAGGGCATGCGCCAGGTCGACAAGCCCGCCGGTTTTTCGGGTGCGCTGGCCTCGGCCATGGCCGAGGCGCGCAACGCCTTTGGCAATGACGCGGTACTGATTGAGAAATTTGTGACCCGTCCGCGTCACATCGAAGTGCAGGTCTTTGGCGATGGCACCCGTGCGGTGCATCTTTTTGAACGCGACTGTTCATTGCAGCGGCGCCACCAGAAGGTGATCGAAGAAGCGCCCGCACCCGGAATGACGCATGAGATGCGCAAAGCCATGGGCGACGCGGCCGTTCGGGCCGCCGAGGCCATAGGCTATAGCGGGGCCGGGACTGTTGAATTTATCGTCGATGCAAGCCAAGGCCTTTTGGCGGATCGGTTCTGGTTCATGGAAATGAACACGCGTCTTCAGGTCGAGCATCCGGTCACCGAAATGATCACCGGCGTCGATCTTGTCGAATGGCAATTGCGCGTCGCAGGCGGCGAGCCTTTGCCGCCCGAAGCAGACGCGCTGACCATCAAGGGACATGCATTTGAGGCGCGTCTTTACGCCGAAGACGTGCCCGCAGGGTTCCTGCCTGCAACGGGCAAGTTAGAGCTATTGGATTTCAACCAAGGCGCTCGGATCGACAGCGGCGTGCGCACGGGCGACATCATTAGCCAGTGGTATGACCCGATGATCGCCAAGATCACCGTGCATGGGGCCACCCGCGCGGTCGCTTTGCAAAAGCTGAAGCTTGCGCTGGGCCAGACGCGGGTTGCGGGTACTGTGACCAACTTGTCATTTCTCAAAGCCCTGGCGCGTCACACAGGCTTTGGCGCAGGTGACGTTGACACAGGTCTGATTGCCCGCGATCTGGACGCGCTGGCAGCACAGCCCGTTGCCTGCTCGCGCAGCCGGGCGTTGGCCGCGCTGGGCGTGGCCGGTCTGACCGATGCTGGCGCGTCGGGCTTTGTCTTATGGCAACCGCTGATCCAAAGCTTTGCGATGACGTATTTGGGCCAGGACCTGATGGCGCGGATCGCCGTTCAGGGCGCGGGCGCCTATGAGGTGACCATCGCAGAGGACGTGCATCTTGTGACGAAAGCGGGCGAGGGGTGGGCAATCGATGGGGTCCTTGTGCCCGCCAGCATCCACCGGGCAGGGTCCCGCGTGACTGTGTTTTTCGGCAATGCCTACGAATTTTTCGCCATTGACCCTTTGGATCGTCACGCAACCGTGGACGGATCGGGCGCGGTTTTGTCGCCAATGCCGGGTCTGGTGCGCGAGGTTCTGGTCACACCCGGTCAAGAGGTCGAGGCAGGCGATCGCCTTGCGGTGCTCGAAGCGATGAAGATGGAACATGGCCTGACCGCCAACCGCAAGGGGCGCATTGGCGAAGTGCTGGCCCGCGCCGGTGATCAGGTCGAGGCGGGTGCGGTTCTGATCACCTTTGAGGATCCCTCCGAATGAGTCGCTTTGTCGAGATATTCGAGGTGGGTCCACGCGACGGTCTGCAAAACGAGCCGCGCCTGATCCCTTCTGCAGAAAAGATCGCGCTGATCGACCTGTTGTCAGGGGCCGGTTTCAGGCGGATCGAAGTGGCCAGTTTCGTCTCGCCCAAATGGGTGCCGCAAATGGCCGATGGCGCCGAGGTTCTGGCAGGTATTGCCCGCCGCAAGGGTGTGTCCTATGCCGCCCTGACGCCCAATATGCAGGGCTTTGAACGTGCCGCTGCCGCCGGGGCCGATGAGATTGCGATCTTTGGCTCGGCCTCCGAAGGTTTCTCTCGCGCCAATATCAACGCCTCGATCGATGAAAGCCTCAAGCGGTTTCAGCCAGTGGCAGAGGCCGCCGCGCAAGCCGGGATCCCGGTTCGCGGCTATGTTTCCTGCGTGGTGGAGTGCCCTTATGACGGGCCGACCCCGCCTGCCGCCGTGGCGCGCGTGGCGCGTGCACTTTTCGACATGGGCTGTTACGAAATTTCGCTGGGCGACACGATAGGCCGCGCCGAGCCCCGCTCGATCTCAGCGATGCTGCGCGCGGTGCTGCAAGAGGTGCCTGCCGACCGGCTTGCCGGGCATTACCACGACACCAACGGGCGCGCGCTGGACAATATAGAAGCCTCGCTTGATCTGGGGCTTTCGGTGTTCGACGCAGCTGTCGGCGGCTTGGGCGGATGCCCCTATGCGCCGGGTGCAGCTGGAAACGTTGCCACCGAAAGCGTCCATGCACGCCTGACACAGCTTGGGTTCACCACCGGGCTTGATGGCGCGGTTCTGACGCAAGCGGCACAAATGGCGGCCCGGATGCGAAAGGACACAAGCGATGTTTGAGACACTTGATCTTGGGATCGACAAAGCCGGCGTGACCCGCCTGACGCTGAACCGGCCTGACAAGCACAATGCCATGTCGGGGGAAATGATCTCCGAACTGGACACCGCCGCCCGCCAACTGGCCGAGGACGCGGACGTGCGTGTCGTTGTGATGACCGGGGCAGGGGCCAGTTTTTCCGCCGGCGGTGATCTGGCCTGGATGAAGGCGCAGATGCAGGCCGATGATGCGACAAGGGCCCGTGAAGCGCGTGCGCTGGCGATGATGCTCTTTCGCTGGAACACATTGCCCAAGCCCGTGATCGGGCGCGTGCAGGGTCAGGCCTTTGGCGGCGGCATCGGGCTGATGTCGGTTTGCGACGTTGCTATCGGTGTCGAGGGCGCAAAATTTGGCCTGACCGAAACCCGCCTTGGACTGATTCCCGCCACCATCGGCCCCTACGTCGTGGCCCGCATGGGCGCCGCAAAGGCGCGCCGGGTGTTCATGTCGTCGCGTCTTTTTGACGCGAAAGAGGCGGTAGAACTTGGGCTCTTGGCGCAATGCGTAGCGCCCGCCGATCTGGACGCTGCGATCGAGGCTCAGATCAAACCCTACCTTGCAGCAGCCCCCGGCGCGGTGGCCGCGGCCAAGGCCTTGGTGCACGCGCTTGGCCCGGTGATCGACGCCGCGACAATCGACATCACGATCAACGCTTTGGTTGAACGCTGGCAAAGCGATGAGGCCAAAGGCGGCATCGCGGCTTTCTTTGATCGCACGGCCCCGCCCTGGCAAAAATGACCAGCACGCCGCGCAAGGCTTTGCTGCCCGCGATCCACAACCATCGCCCGGCAGGGCGGCATGTGCCGCCAGCCCCCGGAACGGCGCCGGATTCGCGCCATGTGCATAAAAAAACCTCCCCTCAGGGTGATTTTCTATTGGTTTGTGCTGATCGCCTTGGTTGACCGTCCCGAGGGGCAAGAGTAAACCCATCTCAGCCAAAGAGTTGCATACCGCACCATACCGAGGAGCCGATTTTGAGTGATCTGCTAAGAGAGTATCTTCCGATCCTTGTTTTTCTGGGTCTGGCCATCGGTCTTGGGCTGGTTCTGATCCTCGCCGCCGCCGTCGTCGCAGTTCGCAATCCCGACAGCGAAAAGGTCAGCGCTTATGAATGCGGCTTTAACGCCTTTGACGATGCGCGGATGAAATTCGACGTCCGCTTTTACCTTGTGTCGATCCTCTTTATCATCTTCGATCTCGAGATCGCATTTCTCTTTCCCTGGGCCGTGGCCTTTGGCGAAATTGGAATGGTCGGCTTTTGGTCAATGATGGTCTTTCTGGCGGTCCTGACCATCGGCTTTGCCTACGAGTGGAAGAAGGGGGCGCTGGAATGGGAGTAGCGGTTGGAAATACGGCCGGTCCTGACCCTGAGTTCGCCACCCAGGAATTGAACCGCGAGCTTCAGGACAAAGGCTTTCTGGTCACCTCTACCGAGGATGTCATCAACTGGGCGCGCACCGGCAGCTTGCACTGGATGACCTTCGGTCTTGCCTGTTGCGCGGTGGAGATGATGCACACCTCGATGCCGCGCTATGACCTTGAACGCTTTGGCACCGCCCCGCGCGCCAGCCCGCGCCAGTCGGATCTGATGATCGTGGCCGGCACGCTGACCAACAAAATGGCGCCCGCCCTGCGCAAGGTCTACGACCAGATGCCCGAGCCGCGTTATGTGATCTCGATGGGGTCCTGCGCCAATGGCGGCGGATACTATCACTACAGCTATTCTGTGGTGCGCGGCTGTGATCGCATCGTGCCGGTCGATATCTATGTGCCGGGCTGCCCGCCCACAGCCGAAGCGCTTTTGTATGGCATCCTTCAGCTACAGCGCAAAATCCGTCGCACCGGAACGATTGTGCGCTAAGGGGGATCCATGTCTGAAGCGATGAACCAACTTGGTGCCTATATCGAAGGCAAGCGCCCCGATTGCGTCCTGTCGTGGGCTGTGACCAATGACGAACTGACGGTCGAGGTCTCGCTGGCCTCAATTGCCTCGCTCATCGATTTTCTGAAATCCGACCGCACGTGCCGCTTTTCGACATTGGTCGATATTACCGCCGTTGATCACCCCGATCGCGCCAAACGGTTCGACGTCGTCTATCACTTCTTGTCGATGTATCAAAACCACCGGATCCGCCTGCGTGTGGCGGTTCTTGAAACCGACATGGTCGCCTCGATCCACGAAATTCATCCCAGCGCCAACTGGTTCGAACGCGAGGTGTTCGATATGTTCGGCATCCTCTTTACCGGCCATCCCGACCTGCGCCGCATCCTCACCGATTACGGCTTTCGCGGCTACCCCCTGCGCAAGGATTTCCCGACCACGGGCTATACCGAAGTGCGCTATGACGAGGTGCAGAAACGCGTGGTCTATGAACCCGTCTCGCTGGTTCAGGAATACCGCCAATTCGACTTCATGAGCCCTTGGGAAGGCGCCGAATACATCCTTCCCGGCGACGAGAAACCAAAATGAGCGAGCCGCGGCTTCTTTTCGGACTTGGCGCCACCAAGGCAGGCACCAGTTGGCTGCACGACTACCTGTTGCGCCACCCAGAATGCGCCATGCCACGCATGAAAGAACTGCATTTCTTTGACACCATCGAAGACGGCAGCCTTGGCTGGCGGCTCAAGATGCTGGCGCGCGAAGAGGTGGCTCTGACCGAAAAGCTTGCCCGTGCCCGCAACGAAGGCCAGTTTCCGCGCGCGGCGAAGCTGGACGAACGTCTTGCTGAACTTCGGCGCTATATCTCGGTGATCCAAAGTTGCGATCCGGCCGCCTATCACGCCTTTATGCAACGCGTGCGCGGCGATCAGGCCTTGGTGGGCGACATCACCCCGGCCTATGCGCTTTTGCCCGCCGCGCGCCTGTCGCAGATGGCGGCAATGGGCCCGGCGGTTCGCTTTATCTATCTTCTGCGCGATCCGGTTGACCGGCTCTGGTCCAACATCCGCATGATCGCCCATCGCAAATCCAAAGGCCGCGACCCGGCGCCCATTGCCCATCGGATCTTTGACGGCGTTATCGCGGGTCAGGACACCGAGAACTTTCAGCGTTCTGACTATCGCGCGGCATTGACCCGTCTGGCCCAGGCCGTGCCCCAGCCGCAGGTTCTGATCGAGTTCTTCGAAACCCTCTTTAGCGAAACGGCAATGCGTCGGGTTTGCGAATTTCTCGGCCTCAGTTACGTCCAGCCGGCCTTTGCCAAGACAGTGCACAAAGGCAAGGCGCAACTGGTGCTGGACGATGATCGCCGCCGCGCGGCACGGGCGTTTCTGGCGCCCCAGTATGACTATGTGACCGCCCGGATGGGTGGCGTGCCGGAACGCTGGCAGAGAGGTGATTTCTGATGGACGGAAACAAGTTCGACGACGCCCTGACCGGCGAACAGAAGATCCGAAACTTTAACATCAACTTCGGGCCGCAACACCCCGCGGCCCACGGCGTTCTGCGCCTTGTGCTGGAACTGGACGGCGAGATCATCGAGCGTTGTGATCCCCATATCGGCCTTCTGCACCGCGGCACCGAAAAGCTGATGGAAAGCCGGACCTACCTGCAAAACCTTCCCTATTTCGACCGTCTCGACTATGTCGCGCCGATGAACCAGGAACACGCATGGTGCCTGGCGATTGAGCGCCTGACCGGCACCATCGTGCCGCGCCGCGCCTCGCTGATCCGGGTGCTTTACTGTGAAATCGGGCGCATCCTGAACCACCTTCTGAACGTGACCACCCAAGCCATGGACGTGGGCGCGCTGACGCCGCCGCTCTGGGGCTTTGAAGAGCGCGAAAAACTGATGGTGTTTTACGAGCGCGCCTGCGGCGCCCGCCTGCACGCGGCGTATTTCCGCCCCGGCGGTGTCCATCAGGACCTGCCGCCCGAACTGATCGACGACATAGACGCATGGGCCGAAACCTTCCCGCAGGTCCTTGATGACATCGACGGGCTCCTGACCGAAAACCGCATTTTCAAACAGCGCAACGTCGACATCGGCATCATCAACGAACAGGATATTCAGGACTGGGCCTTTTCAGGCGTCATGGTCCGCGGCTCCGGCCTGGCCTGGGACCTGCGCCGCGCGCAACCCTACGAATGCTATGACGAGTTCGAATTTCAGATCCCCATCGGCAAGAACGGCGACTGCTATGATCGCTATCTCTGCCGCATGGCCGAGATGCGCGAGAGCCTCAAGATCATCACCCAGGCCACAGCGAAACTGCGCGACGAACCGGGCGAGATTCTGGCCCGCGGCAAGATCACACCGCCCTCGCGCAGCGACATGAAAACCTCGATGGAGGCTTTGATCCATCACTTCAAACTCTACACCGAAGGCTTTCACGTCCCCGCCGGCGAAATCTATGCCGCCGTCGAGGCGCCCAAGGGCGAGTTTGGCGTCTACCTTGTCTCGGACGGCTCCAACAAACCCTACCGCGCCAAACTACGCGCCCCGGGCTTTCCGCATCTTCAGGCGATGGACTATATGTGCAACGGCCACCAACTTGCCGATTGTTCGGCCATCATCGGCTCGCTCGATGTCGTTTTCGGAGAAATTGACCGATGACGCCCAGCCCGCTTCTTCTTTGCAAATCTACTCCCGCCGGAGGCTCCCCGCGCCTCAAACAGCACCGAAAGTCTCTGTAAATGCTCCGCCGTCTCCATCCTGAACAACCACAAAGCTTTGCCTTTACGCCCGCCAATTTGAAATGGGCCAAAGCGCAGATCACCAAGTTCCCGCAAGGCCGCCAGGCCAGCGCGATCATCCCGCTTCTGTGGCGCGCGCAGGAACAGGAAGGCTGGCTGTCGCGCCCAGCGATAGAAGAGGTCGCGCGCATGCTGGATCTGGCCTACATCCGCGCGCTCGAGGTTGCGACTTTCTATTTCATGTTCCAGCTCCAGCCGGTCGGCTCGCTCGCCCATATTCAGGTTTGCGGCACCACCAGCTGTATGATCTGCGGCGCCGAAGACCTGATGGCGGTCTGCAAGGAAAAGATCGCACCGCGCGCACATGAATTGTCAGCGGATGGCAAATTTTCATGGGAAGAAGTCGAATGCCTTGGTGCCTGCTCGAACGCGCCCATGGCCCAGATTGGCAAGGACTATTACGAGGACCTGACCACCGAGCGTCTGGCCCAGATCATTGACGAGATGCAAGCGGGCAAAGTTCCGGTACCGGGCCCGCAAAACGGCCGCTTTGCCGCCGAACCCCTCTCGGGCCTCACAAGCCTGAAAGAGTTCGACAGCGGGCGCACAAAATACAATGCCTCGGCGCAACTTGCTGTCGATCTTGGTGACACCATCAAGCGCATCGATGGCACCGAAGTTCCGGTAACCACACCTTGGCTGGCAAAATCCGGCAAAGGTGCCGCCAAACCCAGGAAGGCGGCGCCCAAACCCGCGGTCGCAACATCGAAAACGCTGCGCAAGTCCGTGGCCAAATCAACCGCAAAATCCGTTGCAAAACCCACAGCCAAGCCGGCCACCAAACCCATCCGGGCGCTCACAGCCCAGCCTGCACTCGCCCAAAAAGCCACAGCCGGTAAACCCAAGAAGCCGCGCACTATGACCGTACCCCGCAAAGCGGGCGCGGATGACCTTAAGAAAATCAAGGGTGTGGGCCCCAGGATAGAACAAATGCTGCATGGTCTGGGGTTTTACCATTTTGATCAGGTTGCAAAATGGGGCGACAGCGAGGTTGCCTGGGTTGACGAAAACCTAGAAGGGTTCAAGGGTCGGGTCAGCCGCGATGCTTGGGTTGATCAGGCACGCAAGCTCGCAGCCGGAGAGGAGACAGAGTCCTCCATCAAAAGCGCGAAACAAAAAAAATAAATAACAACGGGGACGAATGGGATGCAAAATAACGGCAACAACGGGCCCAGCACAGGGTTCATCACAGTCTTCGCACTCGCAGTCTGGCTGCTTGTGGCGACGCTATTTTACTACCTTTTGGCCTATAGCACCGGCATCTCGATCCTGCTTGGATTGTTGGCTGGCATAGTTGCTGCAATCCTCTTGTTTCTGGGTTCGGGCTCAGGCTCGGACATTGCCGGAACAACGCAAACGACAAGCGCCAGCGCCCCGGCACCCGTGGCCGCCAAATCGGCACCTGCCGCCGCACCTGCTGCTGCTGTAACGACCTCAGGCACAGCGGCACCCGCCGCCGCGGCCAAACCTTCAGTCGTAAAGACAGCAGCCACGCCCAAGGCCGCGTCAAAGCCAAAAGCCGCGGCCAAACCCAAAACCACAAAGGCCAAAGCGTCGGCAAGCCCAGCCGCCACGACCGCCGCCACGACCACAGCCAAAGCACCGGCAAAAGCACCGGCTAAAGCACCGTCCAAAGCACCGACCAAGGCACCGGCAAAAGCCGCCGCCAAGGTGCCAGCCGCCAAAACTGCTAAGTCTGCCAAAACCGCAAAAACTGCGGCAAAACCCAAGGCCGCAAAAAAAGCCGCAACGACAACTGCGTCTAAATCTGCAACGAAAACTGCTGCCAAAAAGGCGGCACCAACGGCCGGCAAACCGAAAGCACTCAGCGCGGCACCCGTTGATGGGGGCGACAATCTCAAGATGATCAAGGGCGTTGGTCCCAAGCTTGAAAAAGCCCTGAACGATCTGGGTATATACAAGTTTGATCAGGTCGCCGCATGGACCAAGAAAGAAGTCGACTGGGCCGATGACAACGTCAAAGGCTCACGCGGTCGCGTCTCTGGCGACGAATGGGTAAAACAAGCCAAGATTTTGGCAAAAGGCGGGACGACCGAATTTTCGACCCGCGTAAAGAAGGGCGGCGTCTACTAGACGCTGACACGCCATGGGTCCTGAGCAAGAAAAAGCACTCGCCCGCCAAGGGAGGATCGCCGCGCTGGTGATTGCGGGCACGATGCTTCTCTGGCTCGGGGCTCAATGGTTGGGGCCGAAACTGGGATTGCCAGGACGCTATGCAATCCTTTTTGATTTCGCGGCACTTGCTGGGTTCTTCTGGGCCCTGGTGGTGACCTGGCAAATCTGGCGCAAGCGCCGGGACGAGGAACAATGATGCTGAAAGATCAGGACCGCATTTTCACCAACCTTTACGGCATGCATGACCGCAGCCTGAAAGGCGCCATCGCGCGCGGCCATTGGGATGGCACCGCCGATCTGGTGAAACTGGGACGCGACACTATCGTCGAGCGGATGAAGGCCAGCGGCCTTCGCGGTCGCGGTGGTGCGGGTTTTCCCACGGGCCTCAAATGGTCCTTCATGCCCAAGGAAAGCGACGGCCGCCCGGCCTATCTGGTGGTGAACGCCGACGAAAGCGAGCCGGGCACCTGCAAGGACCGCGAGATCATGCGCCATGATCCCCACACCCTGATCGAAGGCTGCCTGATCGCCAGTTTCGCAATGGGCGCCCATGCCTCCTACATCTACCTGCGCGGCGAATATATCCGCGAGCGCGAGGCGCTGCAGGCGGCCATCGACGAATGCTATGACGCGGGCCTTCTGGGCAAGAACGCCGCCAAGTCGGGATTTGATTTCGACCTCTACCTGCACCACGGTGCGGGCGCCTATATCTGCGGCGAAGAAACCGCTCTGTTGGAAAGCCTTGAAGGCAAAAAAGGCATGCCCCGGATGAAGCCGCCGTTCCCGGCAGGCGCGGGGCTTTATGGCTGTCCGACCACGGTCAATAACGTCGAATCCATCGCCGTTGTGCCCACGATCCTGCGCCGCGGACCCGACTGGTTTGCAGGTTTTGGTCGCCCCAACAACGCCGGCACCAAGCTTTTCGCAATCTCGGGCCATGTCGAAAACCCATGTGTCGTCGAAGAGGCGATGTCGATCCCGCTGCGCGAACTTCTGGACCGTCACTGTGGCGGCGTGCGCGGCGGCTGGGACAACCTCAAGGCGGTGATCCCCGGCGGGTCATCCGTGCCTCTGTTGCCGCATACCATTTGCGATGACGCGATCATGGATTTCGACTGGCTGCGCGAACAGCGCTCGGGCCTTGGCACAGCGGCTGTGATCGTGATGGATCAGTCGACGGATGTGATCAAAGCCATCTGGCGGCTGGCGAAGTTCTATAAACACGAAAGCTGTGGCCAGTGTACGCCCTGCCGCGAAGGCACCGGCTGGATGATGCGGGTGATGGACCGTCTGGTCACCGGCGAGGCCGAACCAGAAGAGATTGACATGCTGCTGGACGTCACCAAACAAGTTGAAGGTCACACGATCTGTGCCTTGGGCGACGCTGCCGCCTGGCCCATTCAGGGCCTGATCCGGCACTATCGCAACGAAATCGAAGATCGCATCAAACACAAGCGAACCGGCCGCGTCAGCGCCGTGGCGGCGGAGTAGGGCAATGAAACAAGTTATAATCCTCGCCCTGATCCTTGGCCTGTCTGGCTGTGCATCTCTGCGTGACCGCTTTGGCGGCAACAAGCAGGCCGAAGCAGCCCTTCCGTACAAAGCCGAACGGATCAAATCCGAAGATCTGCGTCTGGTTCAGGTGGCCGTGACCGCCCCGGCAACGGCAACCGTCGACGAAATGCGCGAAAGCGTGCGCTTTCAGGCGACGGCTTACTGCATAAAGACCTTCGGCAATTCCGACACCGAATGGGCGACCGATCCGGCAACCGGCGACTGGGCCTTTACCCGTCAGCAAGACGTGGCGCTCTTTACCGGCCGCTGCACGGCAAACTGAGGGCCGATGACATGATGTCCAAGACAACAATGCGCGCCACCTGCCTGATCGGACCGAAACGAACTTTGCTCCTGCCTGCGCCATCGCGGCCCGGAAACAAGAAAGCCAAAGGTATCAGAACATGACTGATCTGCGCAAAATCATCATCGACGAGACCGAGGTAGAGGTCGATCCGGCCATGACGCTGATCCAGGCCTGCGAAATTGCCGGGGTCGAGATTCCGCGCTTTTGCTATCACGAGCGCCTGACCATCGCGGGCAACTGCCGGATGTGCCTTGTCGAAGTTGTGGGTGGCCCGCCCAAGCCCGCCGCCTCGTGCGCGATGCAGGTCAAAGACCTGCGCCCCGGACCCGAAGGCGCCCCCCCGGTGATCAAGACCAACAGCCCGATGGTCAAAAAGGCCCGCGAGGGCGTGATGGAGTTTCTGCTGATCAACCACCCGCTGGATTGCCCGATCTGCGATCAGGGCGGCGAATGCGATCTTCAGGATCAGGCCATGGCTTACGGCGTCGATTTCAGCCGCTTCCGCGAACCAAAGCGCGCCACCGAAGACCTGGATCTGGGCCCGCTGGTCGAAACCCACATGACGCGCTGCATCTCCTGCACCCGCTGCGTGCGCTTCACGACCGAGGTAGCAGGCATCCATCAGATGGGCCAGACCGGACGCGGCGAAGACGCCGAAATCACCAGCTATCTGGGCGAGACGCTGAACTCGAACATGCAGGGAAATATCATTGATCTTTGCCCGGTTGGTGCTTTGGTTTCAAAGCCTTACGCCTTTACCGCCCGCCCTTGGGAGCTGTCAAAGACCGAAACCATCGACGTGATGGACGCGCTTGGCTCGAACATTCGCGTCGACACCAAGGGCCGCGAAGTGATGCGCATCCTGCCGCGCAACCATGACGGCGTGAACGAAGAGTGGATTTCTGACAAGACCCGCTTTGTCTGGGACGGTCTGCGTCGCCAGCGACTGGACAAACCCTATATCCGTGTGCGCGGCAAACTGCGCCCGGCCACATGGCCCGAAGCCCTGAGCGCTGCGGCCAAAGCGATGCAGGGCAAGACAGTTGCGGGTCTGGTCGGCGATCTTGCCCCGACCGAAGCAGCCTTTGCGCTAAAGGACCTGATCGAGGGTCTGGGCGGCTCTGTTGAATGCCGCACCGATGGCGCCAAACTGCCCGCAGGCAATCGCGGCGCCTATGTCGGCACCGCCCGGGTCGAGGATATCGACAACGCCCAGGCGATCATGCTGATCGGCACCAACCCCGAGGTTGAGGCCCCGGTTCTGAACGCGCGCATTCGCAAGGCGTGGCTGAACGGCGCCAGGATCGGCGTCGTCGGCGAGGCGTTGAACCTGAGCTATGAGTATTTTCACGCCGGTGAAACACGTCAGGCGCTGGCCGAGATGTCGGACGGATCTCATAAGGGTGCGATCGGTCAGAATACTCTGGTGATTATCGGGCAGGGCGCGCTGCAGGGCAGTGACGGCGAAGCGGTTCTGTCGCAGGCGATGAGATTTGCCGAAGTGACCGAAAGCCGGTTCATGGTGCTGCACACGGCCGCTGGCCGGGTCGGCGCGATGGATGTGGGTGCCGTGACCAAGGGCGGTGTCAACGCCGCGCTGAAGGGCGCCGAAGTTGTCTATAACATGGGCTCGGATGAGGTGGACATCGCCGCGGGGCCGTTTGTAATCTATCAGGGCAGCCACGGCGACCGTGGTGCACATCGCGCCGATATCATCCTGCCGGGCGCTGCCTATACCGAGGAACAGGGTCTTTTCGTCAACACCGAAGGGCGTCCGCAACTGGCGCTGCGGGCCGGGTTCGCGCCGGGCGAAGCCAAGGAAAACTGGGCCATCCTGCGCGCGCTTTCCGCAGAACTGGGCGCCACGCAACCCTGGGATAACCTGGCAACGCTGCGCCGTGCAGTGATCCAGGCCGCGCCGCATCTGGCCGAGATCGACAGCGTGCCGCAAAATGAGTGGAAACCCATCGCGCCCAAGATGCCCGGCAAGGCCAAGCTTAAATCGGCAACCACGGATTTCTATCTGACCAACCCGATCGCCCGCGCAAGTCAGCTGATGGCAGAACTATCCGCCAATGCCGCCGCCCGCGCCAAAGCACCAATGGCAGCGGAGTAGGGCCTTGAGTTTGCGCGCACCAATCCTTCTTGCGGCGCTGGCCGGTTGCCAGACCGCCCAGAACGTCGATCAGGCGCCGTTTGATCCCGTCTACCGCGGGATCGAGACGCGGCTTCTGGATGATGATCTGGTCAGCTTTATCGTCGAGATGGCAGGCGCGCGCGACAATCAGGATGTGGTTGACTACAGCCGTTGTGCAGCGGCGCAATATGCGCTGATCCGCGGCTACGGCTTTGCACGGCATGTGCGCACAAACGTCGCCGAAGAGGGTGGCATTTGGCGGGCAGATGCGGTTTATACCATCTCGGCAGATCTGCCGCGTGGAACAAAAACAATAGACGCGGAAGTGACGGTCGCCGGCTGCACCGAAGCTGGCATACCGACGGTGTGAGGGGTCAGAATATGGTCGAATTTTTTACAACTACCAATCTGGGCATCCTCTTGTTGATCCTTGGCAAAAGCCTGTTGATCATCGTCCCGCTTTTGCTGGCACTGGCGTTTTTGATGTATGCCGACCGCAAGGTTTGGGCGGCGGTTCAGATGCGCCGTGGACCCAACGTCGTGGGCGTCTTTGGCTTGCTACAAAGCTTTGCCGACTTCCTGAAATACATCGTCAAGGAAATCGTCGTACCTGCGGGTGCCGACAAGGCGGTGTTCTTTCTGGCCCCGATGATTTCGTTTGTGATGGCCGTGATTGCATGGGCGGTCATCCCGTTCAACGACGGCTGGGTTCTGGCCGATATCAACGTGGCCATCCTTTATGTCTTTGCGATCTCCTCGCTAGAGGTCTACGGCGTGATCATGGGCGGCTGGGCCTCAAACTCTAAATACCCCTTCCTTGGTAGCCTGCGATCTGCCGCACAGATGATCTCGTACGAGGTCTCGATCGGCCTGATCATCATCGGTGTCGTGCTGTCGACCGGATCACTGAACTTTGGCGATATTGTGCGTGCACAGGACGGCGATTATGGCCTCTTCAACTGGTACTGGCTGCCGCAATTCCCGATGGTGATCCTGTTCTTTATCTCGGCGCTGGCTGAAACCAACCGCCCGCCGTTCGATCTGCCCGAGGCTGAAAGCGAACTGGTCGCCGGCTATCAGGTTGAATATTCCTCGACCCCGTTCCTGCTCTTCATGATCGGTGAGCTGATGGCAGTTGTGCTGATGTGCGCGCTTCTGTCGCTCTTGTTCTTTGGTGGCTGGCTGTCGCCCATTCCGGGGCTGCCCAATGGCATCCTGTGGCTGGTGGCCAAGATGGCGTTCTTCTTCTTCCTCTTCGCGATGGTCAAGGCGATCACGCCGCGCTACCGCTATGACCAACTGATGCGCCTTGGCTGGAAAGTCTTCCTGCCGATGTCGCTGGCTTGGGTGGTCTTCGTGGCATTCGCCGCAAAATTCGACTGGTTCTGGGGCAGCTTCGCCCGCTGGACAACGGGGGGCTAAGCTGATGTCAAAGATCGATTATACCCGCGCCGCCAAGTATTTCCTGCTCTGGGATTTCCTGATCGGCTTCAAGCTGGGCCTCAAATACTTCTTTGCGCCCAAGGCCACGCTGAACTACCCGCATGAAAAAGGCCCGCTCAGCCCGCGTTTCCGGGGCGAGCATGCCTTGCGCCGCTATCCCAATGGCGAAGAGCGTTGCATCGCCTGCAAACTCTGCGAGGCGATCTGCCCCGCGCAGGCGATCACCATTGATGCCGAACCGCGCGAGGATGGCTCGCGCCGCACCACGCGCTATGACATCGACATGACCAAATGCATCTACTGTGGTTTCTGTCAGGAGGCATGTCCGGTGGATGCCATAGTCGAAGGCCCCAATTTCGAGTTTTCGACCGAAACCCGCGAAGAGCTGTTCTATGACAAGGACAAATTGTTGGCCAATGGCGACCGCTGGGAAGCCGAGATTGCGCGCAACCTCGAACTGGATGCGCCCTACCGATGAACACACCCAAAAACCCCTTCGAAGAGATGATGGCCATGGGTCAGGACTGGGCCAAGGCGCTTAACCCCGCCCTTGCCACCTTTACCCCAAAGGGGTTCGAGGCCCTGTGGCCCACCATGCCCAAAGAGCTGATGGAAACCTTTATGGGCAAGGGGATGAACCCCGAAGGCCTGGACGCCAAGACCCGGCTTTTGCTGGCGCTTGGCGCGCTGACCATCATGGGGGCCCAGGCCGAAGCGCAGGTCCGCCTGACGGTACGCCACGCACTCGAAGCAGGGGCCACGAAACAAGAAATTGCCGAAACCATCGCCCAGATGGGTGTTTTCGGCGGCGTGCCCGCAATGACCAAGGCCATGGAACTGGCCGCCGAGGTCATGGAAACGGGCAAGGAGAGTGACCAATGACCGTCGCAGCATTTGCCTTCTACCTTTTTGCCTTGTCGGTCGTGGCCGCCGGTTTCATGACCGTTGTCGCCCGAAACCCGGTGCATTCGGTCCTCTGGCTGATCCTTGCCTTTCTATCGTCAGCAGGGCTTTTCGTGCTCTTGGGGGCCGAATTTGTCGCCATGCTTTTGATCATCGTCTACGTCGGCGCGGTGGCGGTTCTGTTTCTTTTCGTCGTGATGATGCTGGACGTGGATTTTGCCGAACTGAGGGCCGAGATGGCCAGCTATGTGCCCATCGCTCTTTTGATCGGCGTTGTGCTTTTGATGCAGCTGGGGTTGGTCTTTGGCACATGGACGGCGGCCGATCAGGCGCAATCGCTGCGCGGGGCCATCACGCCGGACATCACGCAGGTTCATAACACAACCGCCTTGGGCCTTCTTCTTTACGACAAATACATCCTCTTGTTTCAACTGGCTGGCATGATCCTTTTGGTCGCCATGATCGGCGCAATCGTTCTGACCGTGCGCCATCGCCGCGACATCAAGCGTCAGGATATCCTGCAACAGATGTACCGCGACCCCGCCAAAGCGATGGAGCTTCGGGACGTCAAACCGGGGCAGGGGCTGTGATGCAAAAGACGGGCAAGAAATTCGGGCAACGGAAGGCCAGATCATGATCGGTATCGAACATTACCTGACTGTCGCCGCGGCACTCTTTGTCATCGGGATCTTTGGCATCTTTGTGAACCGCAAGAACATCATCATCATCCTGATGTCGGTCGAACTGATGCTGTTGGCCGTCAACATCAACCTCGTGGCCTTCTCGTCTTTCTCGGGCGATCTTGTCGGTCAGATTTTCACGCTCTTTGTCCTGACCGTCGCCGCCGCCGAGGCGGCAATTGGTCTGGCCATTCTCGTCTGCTTCTTCCGTGCCCGCGGCACGATCGCGGTCGAAGACGTCAATAACATGAAAGGCTGAGGCAGATGGAAACCATCATCCTCTTTGCGCCACTGGTCGGCGCGCTGATCTGCGGCTTTGGCTGGAAGATCATGGGCGAGAAACCGGCGCAGGTGGTTGCCACGGGGCTCTTGTTCCTTGCGGCCTTTCTAAGCTGGATCGTCTTTCTCAGCTTTGATGGCGTGACCGAGCGCATTCAGATCCTGCGCTGGATCGAAAGCGGGTCTTTGTCCACTGACTGGGCGATCCGGCTGGACCGGCTGACCGCGATCATGCTGATCGTTGTGACGACCGTCTCGTCGCTGGTGCACCTTTATTCCTTTGGCTACATGGCCCATGACGACAACTTCCGCGAAGGCGAAAGCTATCGGCCCCGCTTTTTCGCCTACCTCAGCTTTTTCACCTTCGCGATGCTGATGCTGGTCACCGCCGACAACCTTGTTCAGATGTTCTTTGGCTGGGAAGGCGTGGGCGTCGCCTCGTATCTTCTGATCGGGTTTTACTATCGCAAACCTTCGGCCAACGCCGCCGCGATCAAGGCTTTCGTGGTCAACCGCGTGGGCGACTTTGGCTTTGCTCTGGGCATCTTCGGCCTCTTCTTTCTGGTCGACAGCGTCAACTTTTCGGACATCTTTGCCGCGGCCCCCAAACTGGCCGAAACCCAGGTGCATTTTCTCTGGACCAGCTGGAACGCCGCCAACCTGATCGCCTTTCTGCTGTTCGTTGGCGCCATGGGCAAATCGGCCCAGCTTTTCCTGCACACATGGCTGCCCGACGCGATGGAAGGCCCGACGCCCGTGTCGGCCCTGATCCACGCAGCAACCATGGTCACCGCAGGCGTCTTTCTGGTCAGCCGGATGTCGCCGCTGCTAGAGTTTGCGCCCGAGACCAAGAACTTCATCGTTCTGATCGGCGCCTCAACGGCGTTTTTCGCCGCAACCATCGGCCTTGTCCAAAACGACATCAAACGCGTGATCGCCTATTCGACCTGTTCCCAGCTGGGGTACATGTTCGTGGCCGTCGGCGTGGGCGTCTATTCGGCGGCGATGTTCCACCTTCTGACCCATGCCTTTTTCAAGGCGATGCTGTTTCTCGGCGCAGGTTCGGTCATCCACGGGATGCACCACGAACAAGACATGCGCAACTACGGCGGCCTGCGCAAAAAACTACCCTACACTTTCTGGGCGATGATGGTCGGCACGCTGGCCATCACCGGCGTCGGCATCCCTCTGACCAGCATTGGATTTGCGGGCTTTTTCTCAAAAGACGCGATCATCGAAAGCGCATGGGCCGCCCAGTCAGCCATGGGAACCTACGGGTTCTGGGCCTTGGTCGTGGCCGCGGCCTTTACATCGTTCTACAGCTGGCGCCTGATGTTCATGACCTTCTATGGCGAGGCGCGCGGCGACAAACACACCCACGAACATGCCCATGAAAGCCCGATGTCGATGCTGGTGCCGCTTGGCGTTCTGGCGATCGGTGCGATCCTTGCCGGCATGATCTGGTACAAACCCTTCTTCGGCAGCACCGCCGACGTCCAGAAATTCTTTGGCATGCCGGTCACTGCCGAAGTGCACGCAAGCCTCTCCAACACTCTGACAAACGGCGCGGCCTTTGCCGAGGTTGCCAAATCGGCCGAAGGGTCAAACCACGACACAGCCGCCACCGGCGATGCCCCCGTACCGGGGCAGGGCGCGCTCTTTATTGCGGCGGATAATCAGGTTATCGAAAAGGCGCATGAAGCACCCAAATGGGTTAAATTTTCGCCCTTCATCGCGATGCTTCTGGGCTTTGCCATGGCTTATATGATGTATGTCCGGCGTCCCGACTGGCCTGCGCGTCTGGCCGAAAATCAGCGGCCCCTGTACCTCTTTCTTCTCAACAAATGGTACTTTGACGAAATTTACGACGTCCTCATTGTGCGGCCCACCAAATGGCTGGGCGGTTTCCTGTGGCGGCGCGGCGATGGCGATGTCATCGATGGCACGCTGAACGGGGTCGCGATGCGGCTGATCCCGATGTTGACGCGGCTGGCTGGCCGGGCCCAGTCTGGATACATCTATCACTATGCCTTCGCGATGGTTCTGGGGATTGTCGTCCTGATTACCTGGATGACGATCGGCGGAGGAGCAAACTGATGCAGAACCTTCTATCGATCGTCACCTTCATCCCGCTCTTGGGGGCTGCTATTCTGGCCCTGTTCCAGCGCGGCGATGACGAGGCCGCTCAGCGCGCCGCCAAGTGGCTGGCCATGGGTGCAACCAGCGCCACATTTGTTGTCTCGCTCTTTATTCTGGTTCAGTTCAACCCCGCCGACACCGGCTTTCAGTTCGTCGAAGAACGCAGCTGGCTTCTGGGGCTCAAATACAAGATGGGCGTTGACGGGATCAGCGTTCTTTTCGTGATGTTGACAACCTTCCTGATGCCGCTGGTGATCGCCTCTTGCTGGAACGTCACGCACCGGGTCAAGGAATACATGATCGCCTTTTTGATCCTTGAAACGCTGATGCTTGGTGTCTTCATGGCACTGGATCTGGTCCTCTTTTACGTCTTCTTCGAGGCGGGTCTGATCCCGATGTTCCTGATCATCGGCATCTGGGGCGGCAAGAACCGCATCTATGCGGCGTTCAAGTTCTTTCTCTACACCTTCCTCGGTTCGGTCCTGATGCTGGTGGCGATCGTGGCCATGTATTTCGACGCAGGCACCGCCGATATACCCACGCTGATGACGCATCAGTTCCCGGCCGGCACGATGACCGTTCTGGGCTTTCAGATCGCAGGCGGGCTTCAGACCCTTCTGTTCCTGGCCTTCTTTGCGAGCTTTGCGGTCAAGTTGCCGATGTGGCCGGTCCATACTTGGCTGCCCGATGCCCACGTTCAGGCCCCGACCGCGGGTTCCGTGGTTCTGGCCGCGATCCTGTTGAAAATGGGCGGCTACGGCTTTCTGCGCTTTTCACTGCCGATGTTCCCCATCGGGTCCGACGTGATGACGCCGCTTGTCTTCTGGCTGTCGGCCATAGCGATTGTCTACACATCGCTTGTCGCGTTGGCCCAGTCGGACATGAAAAAGCTTATCGCCTATTCGTCCGTGGCCCATATGGGTTATGTGACTTTGGGTATCTTTGCTGCCAACCAACAAGGTATCGATGGCGCGATCTTTCAGATGCTCAGCCACGGCTTTATCTCGGGCGCCTTGTTCCTCTGCGTCGGGGTCATCTATGACCGGATGCACACGCGTGAGATCGACGCCTACGGCGGCCTTGTGAACCGCATGCCGGCTTACGCGATGATCTTTATGTTCTTCACCATGGCCAACGTCGGCCTGCCGGGCACATCCGGTTTTGTGGGCGAGTTTCTGACCCTCGTCGGCATTTTTCAGGTCAACACATGGGTTGCCCTTTTTGCAACCTCCGGCGTGATCCTGTCGGCGGCCTATGCGCTCTGGCTGTACCGCCGCGTCGTGATGGGTGATCTGATCAAGGAAAGCCTGAAATCAATCACCGACATGACCACGCGCGAGCGGGCGATCTTTGCCCCGCTTGTGGCGATGACGCTTTTGCTGGGTGTCTACCCGGCACTTGTGACCGACATCATCGGCCCCTCGGTCGAGGCGCTGGTCAGCAATTATGAAACCGCGCTGAGCAATGGCGCCCCTGTCAAAGTGGCTGAACACTGATGTTTTCCGCAGATTTCTCTGTCGTTCTCCCCGAGGTCGTGCTGGCGGTCTACGCCATGCTGGCGCTGATCTTTGCCGTCTACACCAAAAAGGACGAGCACGGCCCGATGCTGATCTGGCTGACCGCATTGGTCTTTGCCGGGGTGGCCGTGTGGATATCGCTCTCCTCAGGGGATACGCAATCAGCCTTTGGCGGCATGTTCGTCGAAGATGGCTTTGCCCGCTTTGCCAAGGTCACCGTCCTTGTCTCAGCCGCAGCCGTTCTCCTGATCGGCCAGTCCTACATGGAAAAACACGGGCTTTTGCGCTTTGAATACCCGATCCTTATCTGTCTGGCCGTCCTAGGCATGATGGTCATGGTCTCGGCGGCGGATCTCATGACGCTCTACATGGGGCTCGAACTGCAATCGCTGTCGCTTTACGTCATCGCCGCCCTGCGCCGCGACAGCGTCAAATCGACCGAAGCGGGCCTGAAATACTTTGTTCTGGGCGCGCTGTCGTCGGGGCTTTTGCTATACGGCGCCTCGCTGACCTATGGCTATGCGGGCACGACGCTTTTCTCGGGCATCATTCAGGTGGCCCAGTCGGGCGTCTCTCTGGGGCTCTTGTTCGGTCTGGTCTTCATGGCCGCCGGTCTGGCCTTCAAGGTCTCGGCCGCGCCCTTTCACATGTGGACACCTGATGTCTACGAAGGCTCACCCACGCCGGTCACCGCCTTTTTCGCCACCGCCCCAAAGGTTGCGGCAATGGCACTTTTTGCGCGGCTCCTCTTTGACGCCTTTGGCAATGCCATCAACGACTGGAGCCAGATCGTCGCCTTCCTGTCGGTCATCTCGATGTTTCTGGGCGCCATCGCCGCGATCGGCCAGCGCAATATCAAACGCCTGATGGCCTACTCCTCGATCGCCCATATGGGCTTTGCCTTGATGGGGCTGGCCGCGGGCACGGTTCTGGGCGTGCAGGCCATGCTGATCTATATGGCGATCTATGTGGTGATGAACGTCGGCACATTCGCCTTTATCCTCTCGCTGGAAAAAGAAGGCCGTCCGGTCACCGACATCGACGCGCTGCAGCAATACGCCAAATCCGAACCGACCAAGGCGCTGGCCGTTCTGGTCCTGATGTTCTCCCTGGCCGGCGTGCCACCACTTGTCGGCTTTTTCGGCAAGTTCTACGTTTTGCGCGCGGCCTATGACGCAGGCCTTGCATGGCTGGCCATCGCGGGCGTCATCGCCTCGGTTATCGGGGCTTTTTATTACCTGCGCATCGTCTACTACATGTACTTCGGCGAAGATCGCGATAGCCTTGACCGGGTCTCATCGCCCGTCCTCTGGGGCGCGCTGGTCTTGTCGGCGGTGATCATGGTGGGCGGTATCGTCAACCTTTTCGGTATCGAGGGCATCGCCGCATCGGCCGCCGCCACCCTTGTCAACTGACACTGCTCCCAATTGGCCCGAGGGCTATGGCCGCAAGGTTCTTGAGGCAACCGACAGCACCAGCTCCGAAGCCGCACGCATGGCCCCCACGCTGGCCGGGCCTGTCTGGATACTGGCCCTCAGCCAGTCGGCGGCGCGGGGCCGTCGCGGGCGCCCGTGGTCCATGCCCAAGGGCAATTTCGCCGCCACGCTTGTGATGCGCCCCCAAGGCCCGCCCGAGGTGGTCGCCCTGCGGTCTTTCGTGGCCGCCCTTGCCCTTTTCGACGCCTTTGTCGCCGTCACAGGCCGGGCCGAAATGTTCAGCCTCAAATGGCCCAATGACGTCCTGCTGTCCGGCGGCAAGGTGGCCGGCATCTTGTTGGAAAGCGTGGGCGCAGGTCAGGGTGTGTCGCATCTGGCAATTGGCATTGGCATCAACCTCGCCGAAGCGCCGCCGCAATCGCAACTGGAGCCGCAGGCCATGCGCGCCGTCGATCTGACCTCGCACGCGGGCGTCTTGGTCAGCCCTCAGGCCTTTCTGGATGTGCTGGCATCGACCTATGCGGGCTGGGAAGACAAGTTCAACACACTGGGGTTTGCCCCGATCCGGCAGGCATGGCTGTCGCGTGCTGCGCGGCTGGGTCAGGTGATCACCGCCCGCTTGCCTGATCGCGAAATAACCGGCACGTTTCAGACGGTCGACGAAAGCGGCAACCTGATCCTGCAAACCGCGACAGGGCGTCAGACGATCCCTGCCGCTGACATCTATTTCTAAGGGGGGCGGCTTAATGCTTTTGTGCATCGACTGCGGCAACACCAACACGGTCTTTTCGGTCTGGGACGGCACCAGCTTTCTGGCCACCTTGCGCACATCGACCGAACACCAACGCACGGCGGATCAGTATTTCGTCTGGTTCTCGACCCTGATGCAGCATCACGGCATCAAGATCGACATCTCTCAGGTGATCATCTCGTCCACCGTGCCGCGCGTCGTCTTTAACCTGCGCGTCCTGTCGGACAGGTATTTCCACACGCGGCCCCTTGTCGTGGGCAAATCCGATTGCCGCCTTCCGGTAGAGGTCCGCGTCGATGCAGGCACCGCCGTGGGGCCTGACCGGCTGGTCAATACCGTGGCGGGCTTTGACATGCACGGCGGCAACCTGATCATCGTTGATTTCGGCACGGCCACGACGTTTGACGTTGTCGATGACGATGGCGCTTATATCGGCGGGGTGATCGCACCGGGCGCGAACCTCTCGCTTGAGGCCCTGCACCTTGCCGCCGCGGCCTTGCCGCATGTCGATATTACCCAGCCGGAAAAGGTTATTGGTACGAATACGGTTGCCTGCATGCAGTCAGGTGTGTTCTGGGGATATGTCGGCCTGATCAACGGCATCAACGACAAAATCAAAGAAGAGCGCGGCCGCCCCATGAAGGTTGTCGCAACCGGTGGCCTGGCCCCGCTCTTTGCACAAGGGAATGCGCGTTTCGACGCCTTCGAAGATAATCTGACGATGCATGGGCTGACAGTGATCCATGCGTTCAACAAGGAAGCATAATGAGCAGAAAACGCTTGATTTACCTCCCCCTCGGTGGCGCGGGAGAGGTCGGGATGAATTGCTACGTCTACGGATATGGCCCCAAGAACAACGAACGCTACATCGTTGCCGACCTTGGCGTGACCTTTCCAGACATGGAAACTTCGCCCGGCGTTGACCTGATTTTCCCCGATATTCAGTGGCTCGAAGAGCGCCGCGACCGGATCGAGGCGATCTTTATCACCCACGCCCACGAAGACCACATAGGCGCCGTCGGGCACCTGTGGAACCGCCTGCGCGTGCCGGTCTATGCGCGCGCCTTCACCGCCCATTTGGCGCGGATGAAGATGGAAGATCACGGCGCCGATCCCGAAGCGGTCATAACCGTCGCGGCATGGCCCCAGGCCGTCGAAGCTGGCCCCTTCAAGGTGCATTTCATGCCCGTATCTCACTCGATCCCCGAAAGCGCGGGCCTTGTGATCGACACACCCGAAGGCCGGATCGTGCACACGGGCGACTTCAAACTGGACGAAACGCCGGTACTGGGCGACCCCTTTGACCCCAAACTCTGGGCCGAAATTGCAAAGCCCGGCGTCAAGGCGCTGGTCTGTGACAGCACCAACATCTTTTCGCGCCACGATGGCCGGTCCGAAACATCTGTCGGCCCCGAGATCACCAAACTGGTGGCCGGCGCCAGCGGAATGGTCGTGGCCACGACATTTGCCAGCAACATCGCCCGTCTGAAAACCCTTGCGGTCGCGGGGCATAAGGCCGGACGCTCGGTCTGTCTTTTGGGCCGCGCAATGCGCCGGATGGTGACGGCTGGGATCGAAAGCGGCGTTCTGACCGATTTCCCCACAACCATCACCGCCGAAGACGCAGTTTCGATCCCGCGCGAAAACCTGATGCTGATCGTCACCGGATCTCAAGGTGAACGGCGCGCGGCCTCGGCTCAGCTTAGCCGTGGCAAATACCTTGGCCTGACCATGAAAGAGGGCGATCTCTTTCTCTTCTCCTCGAAAACCATTCCGGGCAATGAACATGGTGTGATCCGGATTATGAATAATTTCAGTGAGATGGGCGTTGATATCGTCGATGACAGCACCGGTCTCTACCATGTGTCCGGCCACGCAAATCGCCCCGATCTGGACCGTGTGCACAAGATCATGGCGCCGCAAATGCTGATCCCGATGCACGGCGAACACCGGATGCTGCGCGAGCATGCCAAACTGGGCACGGCCAATGGCATTGCCTCGCTGGTGGCCGTCAACGGCACCATGGTCGAGCTTTCGGGCAACAAACCCGAGGTTGTCGAGTTTATCGAAACCGGCCGTACCTATCTGGATGGCAAAGTTCAGATCGGTGCGATGGATGGCGTCGTGCGCGACCGCATCCGCATGGCGCTGAACGGCCATGTCATCGCCACACTGATCCTGGAAAACGACGAACCTCTGGGCGATCCTTGGATTGATGTCATGGGTCTGCCGGAACTTGGTTCGTCCAAAGCCTCTCTGATCGAGGTGCTAGAGGCGGATGTCGGTCAGTTCATGCAACGTGCCAGTGACAAGACGCTGGGCGATGACGACAAGCTTGAAACAGAGCTTCGCAAGATCATCCGGCGTTCGGCGCAGGACGAGATCGGCAAGAAACCCGAAGTCACGGTGATCGTCAGTCGCCTGACCTAATGCGTTGAAATCCGTGATTTCAGGCAGCGTTAGGTGATGCAGGTTCAACGCGAAACGCTTTAAGGCGCAAATGACCCGCCCTCAGGGCCGGGTCCTTGTGACAGCATTCATAATGAAAACGGCCCGGGCAGTGACAAACTGCCCGGGCCGTAATTCGTTTCGCAACTGGGACTATCGCCTAGCTTGCGCGCCGGTCTTCAAAGCTTTTGGCAATGAAATCAGGCATATGGTCGCCCATGCCGACGGTCTTGTTGCCACCGCCACCGCCACCACCGCCGCCACCGCCGCCACCGGAACGGCGCTGCTGGCGCGGTTCACGCTCGGCGCGCGGTTCGCGTTCAGGGCGCTCGGTTCTTTCGCGTTCGGCTTTGTCCGCACGCAGTACCTCTTCACTTTGGTCCTGTTGCTCGGCACGGACCTCGGATTTTGGCGCATCCTCGGTCTTCTTGGGCGCGCGCTCCTTGCGTTGCCGTGGTGCGCGCTCGCGCTTGGGTTTTGCCGCAACTTCGTCGCTGTCGCCGGACACCTCAGGCGCACCGCCGGATGGTTTCAGCGGGTTCTCAAGGCGCGGCACACTGTCCTTCACCAAACGCTCGATATCATCCAGGTTTTTCTCATCGCGCGGCACGCAGATCATCATCGCCGTGCCGGTTTTGCCCGCGCGCCCCGTGCGCCCGATCCGGTGCACATAATCTTCGGCGTGGCTGGGCACGTCGTAGTTGAAAACATGGCTGACGTTGGGAATATCCAAGCCCCGCGCAGCCACATCCGAGGCCACAAGGAACCGCAAAGATCCGTCCCGGAACCCGTCCAGCGTTTTCATCCGCTGCGACTGTTCCAGATCGCCGTGGATCGGCGCTGCGTCCAACCCGTATTTCTTCATCGACTTGGCAACGATATCCACATCGACCTTGCGGTTACAAAAGATGATCGCGTTGCGACATTTTTCGCCCTCAGCCTCGATCATCGCACGCAGCAATTCCCGCTTTTCCGTCCCCTCACGCTCGCGGCGCGAGGCTTTGAACATCACCACACCTTGGGTGATCGTCTCCGAGGTTGTCGCGGCCCGTGCAACTTCGATCTTGGCGGGATTCGACAGGAACGTGTTGGTGATCCGCTCAATCTCAGGCGCCATCGTGGCCGAAAAGAACAGGGTCTGGCGGGTGAACGGTGTCAGGCTGAAGATCCGCTCGATATCGGGGATGAACCCCATATCCAGCATGCGGTCCGCTTCATCCACAACCATGATCTGAACACCGGTCAGCAACAGCTTTCCGCGCTCGAAATGGTCCAGCAGACGACCGGGCGTCGCGATCAGAACGTCGACACCGCGGTCGATCAGCTGATCTTGTTCCTTAAAGCTGACACCACCAATAAGCAGGGCCTTGGTCAGCTTTGTGTGCTTGGCATAAGTATCAAAGTTTTCAGCGACTTGAGCCGCCAATTCCCGTGTCGGTGCCAGCACCAGACTGCGTGGCATGCGCGCTCGCGCGCGGCCCTTTCGCAGCATGGTAATCATTGGCAATGTAAACGAAGCTGTCTTGCCGGTGCCGGTCTGGGCAATGCCCAATACGTCACGTCCTTCAAGAGCCGGTGGTATGGCGCCTGCCTGGATTGGCGTGGGGGTTTCGTATCCTGTCTCTTCGACAGCTTTTAGGACTTTGGGGTCCAGTTTCAGGTCACTGAATTTGGTCATGTGCATCCGTGTTTCGCGGACGCAGAATTTGGCCCGCCGATTTTGAGGTCCGACCCGGATGGCCGGGAATGATCGCGCAACTTATACACAACCACCCTCTTTATATAGCGCTCATATTCAATAGGGCGAGTATGGTCAACGGACCTCACCGGAATGTGGTCAATGGCCGCGCTTTGGCGGCATTGTTTCGCCTTCCATTGAAGGCAATGCAACCCTCGGTCGCAATTGGGTCAGATCATCATCTCTTTGGTTGCGCTTAGCGTCAATTCGGGGTGATCACGCTCAATCCGGTCAATATCCCACTGCAGACGTGTCAGATAGACAACGTCGCCATCATGGTCAAAAGCGATATGACCCTTGTTTTCATTCACAAACTTATCCACAGCCGCCTTGCCACCTGTGACCCAGCGGGCGGATGTAAACTGTGACGCCTCAAAACGCACCGGCAGGCCGTATTCCAACTCGATCCGGCTGGCCAGCACTTCAAACTGAAGCGGGCCAACCACGCCAACGATGAAACCCGACCCGATGTTGGGCTTGAAAATCTTGGCCGCACCTTCTTCGGCAAACTGCATCAGCGCTTTTTCAAGGTGCTTGGCCTTCATCGGATCGCCCGCGCGCACGCCCTGCAAAAGCTCGGGCGCAAACGACGGGATGCCGGTGACGCGCAGCGCCTCACCCTCGGTCAGCGTATCGCCAATGCGCAGCTGGCCGTGGTTGGGAATGCCAATGATATCCCCGGCCCAGGCCTCATCCGCCAGCTCGCGGTCCGAGGCCAGAAAGAGAACCGGGTTCGATATTGCCATCGGTTTCTTGGTGCGCACATGGGTCAGTTTCATGCCACGTTTGAAATGCCCCGACGCCATGCGCACAAAGGCCACGCGGTCGCGGTGCTTGGGGTCCATATTGGCCTGAACTTTGAACACAAAGCCCGCAACCTTGGTTTCCTCTGGCAACACCTGACGCGGCTCGGCCGATTGCGGCTGCGGTTCGGGGCCATAGTTCGCGATCCCCTCCATCAACTCTTTGACACCGAAGGAATTGATCGCCGAGCCAAACCAGATCGGCGTCAGGGATCCCTCCAACAGGGCATCACGATCCAAGGGCGGCAGCAATTCGCGCGCCATTTCGATGTCTTCGCGCAGCTTGGCCAAAAGATGTGCAGGCACATGCTGGGCCAGACGCGGATCATCCAGACCGTCGATCTCAATCGTTTCAGCCACCCGGTTGCGGTCGGCACGGTCCATAAGCTCCAGCCGGTCGCGCAAAAGGTCATAACAGCCCAGAAACTCGGACCCCATACCAATGGGCCACGAGGCCGGGGTGACGTCAATCGCCAGATTCTCTTGAATTTCATCAATGATATCAAATGTATCGCGGCTTTCGCGGTCCATCTTGTTACAAAAGGTCAGGATCGGCAGATCGCGCAGGCGGCACACCTCGAAAAGCTTCTGTGTCTGACTTTCAACGCCCTTGGCGCCATCGATCACCATCACGGCCGCATCCACGGCCGTCAGCGTGCGATAGGTGTCTTCGGAAAAGTCGCTGTGACCGGGCGTATCGACCAGATTAAAGCGGAAGTTCTTGTAATCAAACGACATAGCCGAGGCCGAGACCGAAATCCCCCGGTCCTTTTCCATCGCCATGAAATCCGACCGCGTGCGCCGCGCTTCGCCTTTTGCGCGCACCTGTCCGGCCATCTGAATCGCTCCGCCAAAAAGCAGGAACTTTTCGGTCAGCGTGGTCTTGCCGGCATCCGGGTGGCTGATGATCGCAAAGGTGCGGCGACGGGCAATTTCGGGCGGCAGGGCGAGGCGGTTGTCTAACATGCTGGCGGATATAGGTCAGCGCGGGGGCAAGGGCAATGCAGCCAGATGCAATCCTCTGCGCGGGGCATTTTGAAGGCGCGCCGGGGCTCTGCCCCAGCACCGGGCACGAACGCCCGGCGCTTCCCCGGGATACTTACCGAAAAATGAAAACCGCAAGCTTAGTCGTTCAGGACGAAATGACCCGGTGTAACTTCGGTATAGATCGACGGCGCCGGGTCATAGTCCAGCGGAAAGATAGGTGATGGGATCGGCTTGAAGTTCAGGTCCTTTTCCGACTTGCGCTTGCGCGGGTCAGGTACGGGCACAGCGGAAAGAAGGGTCTTGGTATAGGCGTGGCGCGGGTCTTCGAAGATCGCGGCGCGTGGGCCAATTTCGACGATCCGCCCCAGATACATAACTGCCGTCTGATGGCTGACACGTTCGACCACCGCCATGTCATGGCTGATGAAAAGAAACGAGATCCCCAGATCGGCCTGCAACTCCATCATCAGGTTCAAAACCTGCGCCTGAACCGAAACGTCCAAAGCCGAGACCGCCTCGTCGGCGACGATCAGTTTGGGGTTCACCGCAAGGGCGCGCGCGATGGCGACGCGCTGGCGCTGGCCACCGGACAATTCATGCGGGTAACGGCGCAGAAAATCGCGCGGCAACTCGACCCGGTCAAAAAGCCGGGCGGCCCGGTCTTCCAGCGCCGATCCGCTTTCCAACCCATAGTTGATCAGGGGCTCGGTGACCTGATCAAGCAGCCGCATCTGCGGGTTGAGCGAGGCAAATGGGTCCTGAAACACCATCTGCATATCGCGCCGTGCCGCACGCAGATCGCGCGGCGACAGTTTCATGATGTCGCGCCCGTCCATCAGGACCTGACCCGACTGCGGCTCATTGAGGCGCAACAGCGAACGCCCGGTCGAAGATTTGCCGCAGCCACTTTCGCCGACCAGCGACAGCGTCTCGCCGACATTGATCGTAAAGGACACGTCCTCGACCGCATGAACATTGGCAACCGTGCGCCGCATCAGCCCGCCTTTGACCGCGAACCGCTGCACAAGGTTCTTCACCTCCAACAGTGGCTTGCCGGTGCCCAGGATCGGGCCGCGCGCGCTATCTGTCTGGCCCATGATCTTCATCGGCTCAGGCGCCGATTTGCCACGCATTTCACCCAGTTTCGGGACCGCTGCCAAAAGCGCCTTTGTGTAAGGGTGTTTGGGGGCCTCGAAAATCTCTTCGACAGTGCCTTCTTCGACCTTGTTGCCGCGGTACATCACGACCACGCGGTCGGCCATCTGCGCGACCACGGCCATGTCATGGGTGATGAACATCACCGCTGTGCCCGTCTCGCGTTTAAGCCGGTCGATCAGGGCCAGAATTTCGGCCTGAATGGTCACATCCAGCGCGGTCGTCGGCTCGTCCGCGATCAAAAGGCGCGGCTCACAGGCCAGCGCCATGGCAATGACCACCCGCTGGCGCATACCGCCCGACAATTCGTGCGGATATTGCGACAGACGCCGCTCAGGCTCGGGGATGCGCACCAGACGCAACAGTTCGACCGCACGCGCATCAGCCGCGGCGCGCGACATGCCCTTGTGCAACCGCAATCCTTCGGTCAACTGACGCCCAACGGTGAAAACCGGGTTGAGCGAGGTCATCGGTTCCTGAAAGATCATCCCGATCTCATTGCCGCGAATGCTGCGCATCAGGGTGTCGTCGGCCTGGGCCACATCGGTAATGCCCGTGTCTCGGCGAAAGTTCAGGTGCCCGCCGGCGATCTTGCCGCCGCCAAACTCCACCAGTCGCATCAGCGACAACGACGAGACCGACTTACCCGAGCCGCTTTCGCCCACAACGCAAACCGTTTCGCCCGGATTTATGTAGAACGAGACATCTTCGACGCCGACAACGGTCCCTGCGCCGGTTTCAAATTCAACGCGAAGGTTTTCGATCGAGACGAGGGGGCTGTCGAGCATTCAGAGTGTCCATCCATGCAACTGTCCGTGCGCAAGGCTAGCCCTGCGCGCGCGCCCGGTCAAACGGGTAGATGGCCTTGTTGTGAATGGCAGGGCAGGCCCGCCAATGACCTGCAGCCCGCCTCTAGCCGGAACTGGCCGCGCGCAGGCGGTCGGCGGCATCGGCGCTGATCTCGGCCTCGGCAATTTCCAGACCCGCGCTGCGCTCACTGTCGTGCATCTTTAGCCCGTCAATCAGCTTTTCAGCCACTTCCTTGGGCACAGCCGGGCGCGTTCGACGATCAAACAACAGGCTTTCTGCGGCGATCCCTTCGGCATAGATAATCTGATGGTCATCGAAAAGCAGTTGAAAGTAATCAACAAATCCGCCTGATGCGTGCGTCACCGTCTGGCCATTGACCAGATGGCGCGCCTTGACCAGAACTTCGGCTCGGCCAAGGCCCAGCGTATCGCGGCGTTGATAGACAAACAGCCGGTGGTTGGGGCTGACCAGCAGGTCACCCTCGTTGTGCAAAGTGCCCGCCGCAATGTGGATGGGGGCAAATTCGCCCGTGGCCCGCACTGTGTTGGATCCGATCCAGCGCACTTCCTGCGGGCCATCATCGCGCGTCAGAACGCGGTCGCCTGCCTTCAGCTCTTGGATCGGCCTCTGGCGGCCATCGGCCATGGTGATCCGCGTGCCGCGCGCAAAGGAAACACAAGCCACTTCAGCAAAACGCGCCGCCGCCGAAGCACGATCAACACCGATCAGGCGATAGTTCGTCTTGGGCGCAAGCGTGGTCAGCGGCAGGATAAAAATGTCACTGATACTGCCATCGCTGGCCGAGACCTGAACAAGGATCATAACCTCGACTGTCATCCCGTCCGACAGCATGAAAGTCGCCACACTATCAAGGTGCACCGTCGCACCCGGCGCGCCGCAATCGGTACAATCGGCGACGGTAAAACAGCCCTGTCCGTCTATGCCCGAAACCGACAGCCGCACGGTACGGGCCTGCGGGTGCAGTGCATATATGTCGTCAAAGACCAGCTCCTCGGCTTCCATGATCGGATCGCCAAGGTTAGCACCATTGACCACGCTGAACTGCGTGGCGCGATAGACTGGAAGGCTTTGCAACGCGGTTGCAAGCGGCGTGTTCTGATCATGTGGCATCGGACAGCTCACTATGTTTCGGGGGCTGGCTGCACATAGTTCCTGTGTTCTTTGACACAGTCACATCAGGCACCCCACCGCCATAGTTGGGGCTTGTAAACCATTCAGCGGCCCTTGGGTCAAGCGCGGCGTCGCCATTATGGCTCCTCGCACCAGACTGTTTCTTGGCCTGCAACAATCAGGGGGCTTTTCGGGCCGCTGCGCGGGTGCTAGCCCTGCAGGGAACGCAATTTGAAACGGGAGTCGTGGCAATGGATCTGGGAATCAAAGGCAAGCGGGCGCTGGTGACAGCCTCTTCCAAAGGCTTGGGGCGCGGATGCGCCGAAGCTCTGGCCGAGGCGGGCGTCGATCTGGTGCTGAATGCACGCGGCGCCCAGGCGCTGGAAGCAACGGCCGCCGAAATCCGCAGCAAATATGGGGTCGAGGTCACGACAGTTGCCGCCGACGTCACAACCAAAGAAGGCCAGGACAAGGTTCTGGGCGTCGCAGGTCAGGTCGACATCCTTGTAACCAACGCAGGCGGCCCGCCTCCGGGCATGTGGTCCGACTGGGACCGCGACGACTTTATCGCCGCACTGGATGCCAATATGCTGACGCCGATTGCCCTGATAAAGGCCTGCCTGCCCGCAATGATGCAGCGTGGCTGGGGCAGGGTGGTCAATATCACCTCACAGTCGGTGAAATCGCCGATCCCTGTTCTGGGCCTGTCCAATGCCGCGCGCGCCGGGCTGACCGGCTATGTCGGCGGCACCTCGCGACAGGTGGCCGGATCGGGCGTGACGATCAACAACCTCTTGCCCGGCATCCATGCTACCGACCGCGCGCTGTCACTGGACAAGGGCGTGTCGGACGCCCAAGGCATCACAATGGATCAGGCCAAGGCCGCGCGCTGTGCAACGATCCCGGCAGGCCGCTACGGCACGGCGCAGGAATTTGGCGCAGCCTGTGCGTTCCTGTGTTCGACAAGTGCCGGGTTCATCATTGGTCAAAACATCCTGCTGGACGGCGGCGCGGTCAACACAACGATGTAGCCCCTTTCGGCACCTCAGGCACGCGCGCGCCGACGTCGCGTGCCTGTAATCTGCGCCGTGCTCAGCCGGCTGACACAAAGCGTCACATCGGCGTGTCTGCAACCAATGCCGCTAGCGCGCCCAATGCTGCCCTGTTAGCGATATGCCAAATTGATCAGGGAGATTTTTGGATGCTGGAACTGGCTGTAATCGGCGTTTTTGCATTGGTCGTTATTGCAAGCCTCGCCGCGGCACCGCGCCGCGCAAGCGTCGAGGGCTTCTTTGGTGGCGCAAGCGCGCAAGGCAAGGCACCCGGCCTCTGGACCCTTGTTCTGTCACAGGTCACAACTTGGATTTTTGCCCGCTCGCTGATGAATTCGGCCATCCTTGGCTATTACTACGGCATCGCCGGAACGCTGGCCTACGCGGCCTACTACCTGTCGTTTCTGACCGGTGGCTTTATCGTAGGGCGGATCCGTAAATCAGGCGCTCAATCCATTCAGGACTGGATCGGCGGGCGTTTCGGTCGCACCGGCACAACCGCCTATAACACGGTCATCGCCCTGCGGCTCTTGTCCGAGGTTTTTGCCAACCTTCTGGTCGTCGGCCTGATTTTTTCCGCGGTCATGCCCGAATTTGCAGGCGCCAAAACCGGCGCGATCCTTGTCGTTGCGGTGCTGGGACTTGCCTATTCGGCATGGGGCGGGCTGTCGGCCGCACTGCGCACGGACGTCATCCAGATGTTATTGTTCCTCGTGGTCTTTGCCGCCGCCCTCGTGGCGTTGATCGCTTCGCCTGACTTCTCCTTCTCCGCCGTTCTGACCGCCGAAGGCGCATCCGGCGCGCGCAATGGCTGGATCCTTTTGGCCGTCGCCTTCCTTCAGGTCTTCTCTTATCCCGCCCATGACCCCGTCATGATGGACCGCGGATTTCTCAGCGACGAAGGCACCACCCGCAAAAGCTTTCTTCACGCCTTCTGGATCTCGACGCTTTGCATTCTGGCCTTTGGCATGTTCGGCATTCAGGCCTCGCTAGTGGGGGCTGAATACAACAACGAGCTTTTGGGCACATGGGGCGCGATGTTCCCGATGTGGGTCTTTGTTGCACTTCTTGTCAGCCTTCTGATTTCGGCCCTGTCGACCCTCGACAGTGCGCTGGCATCGGCGGCGCGCCTGTCAGTCGAAGAGTTAAAACTGGTCCCGCGCAGCCTGACCGGAGGGCGCATTGCCATGGTGGTCTTTATGGTCGCCGGCGCGTTTTTGACGCTTTGGGGCAACAAGACGCTTTTCGACGCCGTGGCGGTCAGCGGAACCGCATCCATGTTCCTGACCCCGGTTTTGGTGTGCGGGCTGATCATGAAACATCAGGTGCCGCTCTGGTCCTATATGGTGTCCTTCTTTGCCGCCATTCTGGGGGCTGCGGCCTACTTTATGCGCTCAAACGAACTGGTCGCGGCGTTCCTGCCCGACGATCATAAATACGTACAGCTTTTGGCAATCTCGGCCACTGTTCTGGTCGTCGGTTTTGCCGCCGTGCTGATCGGTGGGGCGATGCGTGCAAGGGTTGCAGCAAAGCGCTGAGACTGCTAGGTCCGGACAAAACCAAGTGTTTAAGTCGGGATTGAGATCAAGTTGGAGCGGGCAGCCCCTCGTCTAAAAGCGACACATCTGACGCGCCGGTTCGACGGGCGCGCCGTGGTCGATGATGTCTCGCTCGAACTGCGCTCTGGCGAAGTGACCTGCCTTTTGGGGCCCTCGGGCTGTGGCAAATCTACTACCCTAAGGATCCTCGCAGGGGTCGATGTTCAGGACGCCGGCGAGGTCGAAATCGACGGCCAGATGATCGCGGGGCAGGGCCTGTTTCTGGCCCCCGAACACCGTGGTGTCGGCCTGATGTTTCAGGATTTCGCACTTTTTCCGCATCTCAATGTGGCCCAGAACGTGGGCTTTGGCCTGACCGGGCCGCGCAAGGCGCGCGCGGCGCGTGTGGCCCAACTTTTGGATCAGGTCGAACTGAGCGCGCACGCCCAAGACTACCCGCATCAGTTGTCGGGCGGCGAACAACAACGCGTGGCCCTGGCCCGCGCCCTTGCCCCCAAGCCGCGCATCATGCTGATGGACGAGCCGTTTTCCGGCCTCGATAACCGGCTGCGCGACGAGGTTCGCGACGAGACGCTGGACCACCTCAAACAAGCAGACGCCGCCGTCCTACTGGTCACCCACGAGCCCGACGAGGCGATGCGCATGGCCGATGAAATCATCCTGATGCGTGATGGCCGCATCGTGCAGGCCGGCAGCCCCTATAACATTTACCACGCCCCCGTAGATCGCGCCGCCGCGGCGTTTTTCTCGGATGTGAATATCATCCGCGGCAAAGTCACCGGCGCGCTGACCGAGACGCCCTTCGGAATGTTCCTGGCACCCGGCTACAGCGATGGCAGCAAGGTCGAGATTGTCTTTCGTCCCCAGCATGTTGCGATTGATTTTGATCGCGGCGGCAAGGGTCCCAACCCCACAGTGTCGCAAGGCACGCCCGCGCGCGGCGTGGTTCAGCGCGCGCGTTTCATGGGCAATGAAAGCCTGGTTGAGTTTCGCATGGACCATGACGGGTCGGTCGTGACGGCGGTGGTACCGGCGGTCTTTTTGCCAAAACCGGGAATGGCCCTGTGGCTGTCCATCCGCCGCGACCGCTGTTTTGTGTTCAGCGCCGCCGACTGATGCCAACCGACGGCACCGGGGCGTTGCGGTGGGATTTCGCCTTCGGCGAGGATATTTGATCCACAAAGAATGGATACACAAAGAAGGCCTGCGTCAGCTGCGCGAATGGCGCAGCGCGTAATCGGCAAGGGTTTTTCCTTGTTCTTCGACAAAGAGGCCGGGCAGAACCTCGGCCCGGTCAATTCGGTCCACCCGGAAGGTGCAAAAGTCTTCGATAAGCTCGCACCAGGCGGTACAGGTCCAGACCCGGCCCCAATATTCCAGTTTCAGGGGCCTGATCCTGCGGGTCGTGGCGCGATTTTCAAGATCCGTGTAGTCGATTTCCAGTTTCTGGCGCGACCGGATGGCCGCGCGCAGCGTCGGCATGAACTGAAATCCAGCCGCCGCATCGGCAAAGGGGTAGACCGCAAAGCCCCAGCCAGTGGGCGGCGCGCTGCGGTCTTCGGGAAGCACAGCGTCGATCTTGGCCGAAAGGCTTTTGGCGGCCTGGCTGAGTTCAGCATCCGCCGCATCGCCCACGACGGCCATGCCAAGGTGCAGCGCCTCTAGCTCGACCAAAGTCAGGTTCAGGGGGGGCAGGGTGATCGGCGCACTGAGCTGGTAGCCCATCCCCGGCTCGCCCGCGACCGGAACGCCGCTGGCCTGAAGTGTGGCCATGTCGCGGTAAAGCGTGCGCACCGAAACATGCAACTGTCTGGCCAAGTCGTCGGCACGGTGCAGCCGCCCGTCGCGCAGGATCTGAACAAGCTCGATCAGCCGGTCGGTTCTGCGCATCTGCGGCCCTTTTCGTTTGTTCGGGCGCGCCAGGCCCGCGCCAGAGAATCACCGCCCCTTCAGGCGGGGGCGAAAAGAGGAGCAGCTATCCCCACTCCTGACACTAACCTGTCAGGGGCTTGCCGAAAGGTCAATTCGCCGTAAATATATGCGCCTTTGCGATCAAAAAACCGTTCAACAGGTGCGTTTCGGGCTTTGCCTAGGCCCCGTCACCCAATACATATCCTGAATGTTTTCGGCGGCGCACCCTGCGCCCCACAAGGGAGAGATCGACATGTTCAACAATATTGGCCCGGTGGGTCTGATCCTGATCGCGGTGGTTGTCCTGGTCCTTTTTGGCAAGGGCAAGGTTTCATCGCTGATGGGCGAAGTTGGTAAGGGGATTACCTCGTTCAAGAAGGGCGTCAATGATGGCCAGAAGGAAGTCGAAGACGCTTCGGCCGAAGCTGCCAAGGACGTGACCCCTGAGGAAAAGGACAAGGCATAAGCCCGTCCGTGGTCCGGAGGACCTGAAATGTTTGACATCGGCTGGACCGAGCTTTTGCTGGTCGGAATTGTCGCGCTGATCGTGGTCGGCCCCAAGGATCTGCCGGGGATGTTTCGCACCCTGGGTCGGATGTCGGGCAAGATGAAGGGCATGGCACGCGACTTTCAGCGCGCGATGAACGACGCGGCTGACGATGCGGGCATGTCCGATGTGGCCTCGGACCTCAAAGGTCTCAGCAATGCGCGCAACTTCGGCATGGATAAGGTTGAAGAGGCCGCCAAGTCGATGACCGGATGGGAGCAGGGCATCTCGCAAAAGGCGGTCGGCTCGGAGACGGCGAAACTGGCGCAAAAGCGCGCCGAGGATGCCCGCAAGGTCAAAGCTGGTGCCACTGCTAAGGCAACCGCCAAGACCATCTCCAAGACCAGCTCCAAGGCAACGACCAAAACGGCGGCGAAACCGGCGACTAAGACGGCTGCCAAGACGGCGAGCAAATCGGCGAGCAAAACCAAAGCATCAGCCACTTCCGCAGGCAAATCGGCAGGCAAATCGGCGAACAAATCGGCGGGCAAAGCTGCCCCAAAGGCCAAGCCAGCCACCAGCGCAGCCTCCAAACCGGCCGCTGCAAAATCTCCTGCGAAAAAGGCCGCGCCCAAACCCGCAAAGGGTAAAACCACATGAGCGATACCGACGAGATGGACGACAGCTCGGCGCCCCTGATCGAACATCTGGCCGAGCTTCGCACCCGGCTGATCCGCTCGGTTCTGGCCTTTGTCGTCGGCATGATGATTTCGTTTACCTTTCAGGGACGGATCTTTGACTTTCTGACCCGCCCGCTGTGCGACACGATGGTCGCGCGCGGTCAGGGCGACTGCGGCCTGATCCTGATTTCGCTGCAGGAGGGCTTTTTCGTAGCCATCTCGATCTCGCTTATGGGTGGGTTCATCCTGGCCTTTCCCTATATCGCAATCCAGATGTGGCGCTTTGTGGCGCCGGGCCTCTACAAGACTGAAAAGAATGCCTTTTTACCGTTTTTGGTCGCCTCGCCCTTCATGTTCTTTCTGGGCGCAGCCTTTGCCTATTATGTCATCACGCCGATGGCCTTTGACTTCTTCCTGGGCTTTCAGAAGACCGGCACACTAACCGGCGAAGGCGCGCTTGAAACCGCAGGCATCGCCTTTCAGGGTTCCGCTCAGGCCTATCTGTCGCTGACCATCAAATTCATCGTGGCCTTCGGCCTCTGCTTTCAGCTGCCGGTTCTTTTGACCCTTATGGGCAAGGCCGGGCTGGTGACGGCCCAGGGCCTCAGGGACGTGCGCAAATACTCGGTCGTGGGCATTCTGGTGCTTGCAGCCCTTGTCACACCGCCCGATGTCATCACGCAAGTTATCCTCTTTACGGTCGTCTATGGCCTCTATGAAATCTCGATCTATCTGGTTGCCCGGGTTGAGCGTCAGCGCAAAGAGCGTCTGGCCGAAGAGGGCCTCTTGGACGACGAATTTGACGAAGACTTTGACGACAAAGACGAGGCCGCAGATGAGGCACCCAAGGCATGATCGATGACCCGATGGACCGGATTGCAGCCGCGCTTGAACGGCTCAGCCCGCCACCGGGTGAGCCGGTTGATCTGACCGCGGCGGATGCGTTTTTGTGGCATGTCGACCCTGATCGTCTGGTCCCTGTGGCCAAGGTCAACCGCGTCGCGCTTGATCTTTTGGTCGGTGTCGGGCGCTCGCGCGATACGCTTTTGGAAAACACGCTTCAGTTTGCGCGCGGCCTTCCGGCCAATAACGCGCTGCTCTGGGGCGCGCGCGGTATGGGTAAATCCTCGCTTGTCAAAGCCGTCCATGCCGAGGTTCTGGCCCATGGCGAGACGCTGAAAATCGTCGAGGTCCAGCGCGAAGATTTGCCCTCTATTGGTCGCCTTCTGAACCTTTTGCGCGCCGATGCGAACCGCTTTTTGCTCTTTTGCGATGACCTGTCGTTTTCGCATGACGACCAGCATTACAAATCGCTCAAGGCGGTTCTGGACGGCGGGATCGAAGGGCGGCCTGACAACGTGGTGTTCTACGCCACCTCGAACCGACGTCACCTGATGCCGCGCGACATGATCGAAAATGAACGCGGCTCGGCGATCAACCCCTCTGAAGCGGTCGAAGAGAAAGTCTCGCTTTCAGATCGCTTTGGTCTCTGGCTGGGGTTCCACCCCTGCACACAGGACGAATATCTGCAGATGATCCAGGGCTATTGTGATGCCCATGACATCAAAGTGGACGCCGCAGAACTGCGCGCCGAGGCGGTTGAATGGGCGGCCACGCGCGGTGCCCGTTCGGGCCGTGTGGCATGGCAGTATTTCACCGATCTTGCCGGGCGTCGCGGCGTCCAGATCTGAACGCCGCGCACCGTTTCGCGTCAGTTCAACATCAGTTCAACAATGGAACCGGATCGACCGCGTCAAATCCCTGACGGACCTCAAAGTGCAAAAAGCTGGGGCTGCCGTTGCGCACCACGGCCAGGGCCTGACCGCGTTTGACCTTTGCGCCCTTCTTGACCTTGATGCCGTCGATATTGGCATAGACCGTTAACAGGTTGTCCGCGTGCCGCAAGACCAGGATCGGCACCTGATCAGTGTCCTCGGTGATCGCGGCCACAACGCCCGCATCGGCGGCCTGAACCGTCGTGCCCGCAGCGGCGGCAATGTCGATACCGTCGTTTTTCTTGGCCACAAAGGCGCGGATGATCTTGCCATCCACCGGGGCTGCCAACCGCGAGGCGGATGCCGCCGTCTGTTCGCCACCCAGCTTTGGTGTGTTGGGCTGAGGCGCGACCGCAATCGGTTTGGGCAGCGGCTTGACCGAGCTTGGCGGCTGCGGCGTCTGGCTTCCGGCACCGGGCCGGCTGATCGTGGTTGCAGCGGCGGCATTTGCCTCGACCGCGACGGGGATCAACAGATACTGACCTTCGCGCACGGTCAGATTGCCATCCAACCCGTTCCAGTCGGCCAGCGACCGCACCGAGATATTGTAAAGCCGCGAGATCGAATAAGCGGTCTCGCCACGCTCGACCTTATGGCGCAACGGCTCGCGCCCGCTGGTGCCGGTCTGGGTCCGCCTGGGCGCTGTGCTAACAGGGCCTGCACGGTTGATCGCGTCGCCCGCAAGTGTCGTAATATCAATGCCATCGTCAGGCTGGATCGGGCCCGCCGATATCGCACCTGTCGCGACGGATGGCTCGGACACGCGCCGCGGCAGGGCCAGAACCTCGTCGCCGCGCAATGACACATCTGCCGGCAAACCGTTGTAACGGGCCAACTCGTCGGCGCTGATGCCAACCCGCGCGGCCACATCGCCCACCGTGTCGCCGCGTCGCGCCACGGCGACCTGATAGTTGGGGTATGAAATGATCCCGCGATCATCCGGGCGCGGGCGCGGCTCAGTTGCCTGACGCACCGACGAGGTCGTATCGAACCCGTTGAAAGTGCTGCGCAGATCAGGGTCGAACCCGCCGGCGCAGGCCGCCAAAACAAACGTAGCCGCAGTTCCGGCAAGGATCGGGTAGATAGGGCGCTTGGCCATTGCTCTGTCCTCATGATTGGCCCCGTTGTTTGTCCGGGGCTCTGATCGTCTATTCCTGTCCCAGCCCCTCCAAGAGCGGCACAAAGCGCACCGGGCGAAGCTCGTCGTATTCAAATCCGGTTTCTGTCCGCACCACCTTTATCAGGCTTTGAACGGCATCCGACTGTCCAACCGGTACGACCATGATACCCCCAACACGCAGTTGCGCCAATAGGGGGCCGGGGGGGTCTTCGGCGGCTGCGGTGACAATTATGCGATCAAACGGTGCCTGATCGGGTAAACCATGCGATCCGTCGCCGATCATCGCGGTGATATTGGTCAGGTTCAACTCGTCGAAAATGGCCCGCGCCTCGGTCACAAGACGCCTGTGACGCTCCACCGTATAAACCCGGCGGGCCAACTGGCTGAGGATCGCCGCCTGATAGCCTGACCCGGTGCCGACCTCCAGAACCTTGTCGCGCGGCTGAACGTCCAGCGCCTGCGTCATCAGCCCCACGACCGAAGGCTGGCTGATCGTCTGACCACAAGCAATCGGCAGCGGCATATCCTCATAAGCGCGATTGGTGAAAATCCCGCGCACGAAGGGCCCGCGATCAATCGCCTCCATCGCTTCCAGCGTCCGCTTGTCGCGAACTCCCTTTGATCTCAGGGCGAACAGAAACTGCATTTTCTGTTCCGGGCTGTCCATCACTTCAGCGCCTCTGCAAGCGCGCCCATATCCGCGTGGCTGGTCAGATCCGCGCGCAAAGGCGTCACCGAAACATAGCCTTCGATGTTCAGACAAGCGTCCGATCCCGGCGCCGTCTTATCCTGCTGCGGGCCACCATGGATCCATAAATACCGCCGCCCATTGGGCGAGGTTTCGGGCTTGACCCCGAAATTGATATCCCGCCGGTAACCTTGGGTCGCCGCGGCAATGCCTTTGACGTCACGGCCCAGAACGGGCGGGAAATTCACGTTGTAAAACAGCTTGTAATCAGCCTCCTGGTCCCATGGCGCCGAGGCCACGAGACGCCGGATCGTCTCGGCGCCGAACTTGCGCGCGGCCTCAAACGGATCATCCGCGCGCCCGTTTGCCGGCCCGTAAAACTGTGACAGGGCAATCGACCGGACGCCCTGCAAAGCGCCCTCCATCGCCGCACCGATCGTGCCAGAATAGAGCACGTTCTCGGCCGAGTTATTGCCCCGGTTCACACCAGACAGGATCAGATCGGGCGGCGCATGGCGCATCACGTCGTGCAATCCGGCCAGCACACAATCGGCCGGCGTGCCCTCGACCGAAACGCGTCTGGCTCCCAACTCATGGATCATCGCGGGCTTAAGATATGAGATACAGTGACCCACGCCCGACATCTCAACAGCCGGAGCCACAGTCCAGACCTCGCCATCCGCACCGGCAACGTCCGCCGCAATCTCGGTCAGCACCTCAAGGCCTTCGGCGTTTATGCCGTCATCATTCGTTATGAGAATGCGCATTCGTCGCTCCGGGGCTGCTCTATCGCTTTACTAGTCCAGCCATGCCGGGGCGGCAAGCATTGCCGCAAACGCGCGGGCATTCGGTTGTGAACTGTTGAAACCGGGTGACGTGGCCGCGCCCCAATGCCCATTGCGCAGAACGAAAAAGGCGCCCCCAAACAAATGGGGACGCCCAAAGTAGAAACGACCCGCTTGCTAAGTCAGTCGCTTTCCTTCTTGCTCTTTTTGCCCTTGCCAGACCCTTTGTCGCCCTTCGATCCTTTGTCGCCCTTCGATCCTTTGTCGCCCTTCGATCCGTGATCACCATCACCGCCATCACCCTGATCACCGCCATCATCCGACCCGCTGTCGCCAGTACTGCCACCGCGACTGCCGCCGCCAAGCGCCTCGCCTGGGTCGAGGCCAGCGATCGTGTTGGCCAGATTTTCGGAACTCGCGGACATCTGTGACGAAATCGATCCGATAACGCTCATAGCCAGTGCCACGGCAAAGGCGGTGAGTACGATCCAGTCAACCGTGACCGCGCCCTCGTCGTCGTGAATAAATTTCTTGCCTGCATTCATCGTCATAACGGGGACCTCCAAGATCCTGCTTTGGACTGATGCAGCAAACGCTAGGTAGAAAAAGTGTCAACTTTTTGTTCAACAATAAATAAAATTTAAACGCATTGTTTCCAATGCACGGGGCAATCGCCGGTTGAACGCTTGCAAGGGCCAGTAAAACAAGGCCCAACAGGGTCGTGGTGTTAGCCCGTGATCTGGCTTATCAGCCGTGCCGCTTCGGTCTTGGTGTCACTCAGTGCGCCCCGGTCTTCGCCCGGAAAGAACCGCGCGCGGGTGGCCGTGGGCATTGGATTGGGTTGAACGATCTGCACCCGCGGCGACAGGTTTTGCGTCTCGGCCTGCCAGCTTTGCGCCAGCGCCATTTGCGCGGCCTTCGACGCCGCATAGGCGCCGAAAAACTTGTCACCCACATGCGGGTCGTCGAAAAAAACCGCCCGGGCGCCCTCGGCTGCACGCAAAAGCGGATCGACATAGCCGATCAGCCGCGCCGTGGCGGTAACATTCGTCTCAACCGTCTTGGCCAGATCGCGCGCATCGACATGCGCCGCCGGCGACAGGGGCGGGACATGCACCGCCGTATGCGCCCAAAGATCCAGATGCCCCCAGCGGTCATGCACAGACCGGCAAAGATGCTGCATCGCGCCATCGTCGTTGATGTTCAGCGGCACCAAAGTTGCCTGACCGCCGCGCGCCTTGATCCGGTCATCCAACTCTTCCAAAGCGCCCACCGTCCGCGCCATCGCAATGATGTGAAAGTCCGGCGCAAGCGCCTCGGCCAGAGCCGCGCCAAGCCCACGAGAGGCACCAGTGATCAGAGCAATTTTTTCCATAAGCGCGGTGTGCCGCCTGAACACGCTTTGGTCAAGCCTCAGCCTGCGGGCATTTGCAGAACGACGGTCTTGCCATTGCGCTGAAACAGCAATCGGTCCGCGCCAATGGCCGTCACCCGACCCCAGTTCAGCCGGTCTCCTACTTCCACTTTGCGCATCTTGCCGCTGCTCATCCGCACAAGGGCCGACTTGGCATCCTCGGCGCCAAAGACCCCGATCAGGATCATTTTATGAAGGGCAATCACCCCCGGCTCGGTTGCCTGTTTGGCCACAGCGGCCGTGCTCTTTTGGGTTCTACTCTGGGCCATTGGTTTTCGCTCTTTCGGGGGGCATGTCGCCGTTACAGTCAGGGGCGCGCCATTGCCGCCATTTGGAAAATTCAGGAAAGGTCGCTTTTCGCCCCGTCAGCTAACACGAGGAACGCAGGTCCTAAAGGTCAGGGGGCACCCGCCCGGCGGCATTTGGCCAAAACCGGAAATTCGCGCAAATAATGGCTGATTGACCTGAAGGCAGATCAGGTAAACGTGATCCTACTCAGCCGCCTTCAGCTGAAAACCCTGCTCGATCATGTCCGATGGTTTGACCGGATACTCACCCGAAAAACACGCGTCGCAATACTGCGGCGCCTTGGGGTCACGCCCGCCTGCTTCGCCCACCGCACGGTAAAGACCGTCAAGCGAGATAAAGCGCAAACTGTCCACCGCCAGATGCGCGCACATCTCATCCTCGGACATCGTCGCCGCCAACAGCTTGTCGCGCTGCGGCGTATCAACACCGTAAAAACACGGCCATGCAGTGGGCGGCGAGGCTATGCGGAAATGCACTTCGGCAGCGCCCGCATCCAGGATCATTTCCTTGATCTTGCGGCTGGTCGTGCCGCGCACGACGCTGTCGTCGACCAGAATGACCCGCTTGCCCTTGATCAGCGCCCGGTTGACGTTCAGCTTTAGCCGGACGCCCATGTTGCGGATGCTTTCGGTCGGCTCGATGAACGTACGACCCATGTATTGGTTGCGGATGATCCCCATCGCATAGGGAATGCCGCTTTGCTGGCTGTACCCGATCGCCGCGGGCGTGCCACTGTCGGGCACCGGACAGACCAGATCGGCATCGACCGGCGCTTCTTTGGCCAGCTCCACACCGATCTGACGGCGCGTCTCATAGACCGACCGCCCGCCCAGAATGCTGTCAGGGCGCGAGAAATAGACATGCTCGAATATGCAGAACCGCGGACGCTGGGGCCGGAATGGATAGTGGCTTTCAACGCCCTTTTCGGTGATCACCACCATCTCGCCGGGGTTGATTTCACGAATGAATGCGGCGCCGATGATATCCAGCGCGCAGGTCTCTGATGACAAAACCCAGCCATCGCCGACCTGGCCCAGAACCAGCGGGCGCACGCCCAAAGGATCGCGCACGCCGATCAGCTTGGTGCGGGTCATCGCCACGACCGAAAAGGCACCCTCGACCCGGCGCAGCGCATCTTCCATCCGCTCGGGGATGGTGCGTTGCAGGCTGCGGGCCATCAAATGGATGATGCATTCACTGTCCGAGGAGGACTGAAAAATCGACCCGCGATCAATCAGCTCGCGCCGCAGCGCCGCGGCATTGGTGATATTGCCATTATGCGCAATCGCCGCCCCACCCATCGAAAACTCGCCAAAGAACGGCTGAACATCGCGGATCTGGGTGTTGCCCTTTGACCCGGTCGTTGAATAGCGCACATGCCCGATGCCGATCGACCCGGGCAGGGTTTCCATCAGCTTTTGCGAGGTAAAGTTGTCGCGGACATAGCCAAACCGGCGAACCGAATTAAAGCCCTGCTCGGTGTCATGCGTGACGATCCCACCGGCCTCCTGGCCCCGGTGCTGCAACGCGTGCAGGCCAAGGGCCACAAAATTCGCGGCATCGGCGACCCCGACGACCCCGAAAATCCCGCATTCTTCGCGCAATTTGTCGTCGTCGAAAGGATGTGCTGGTGGCATTTCCAACTGGGCGTCGTGCTGAGTTTCCGTGGTCAAGGGGAATGCTCCGAATCCGTCATGACTGGTGTTACCGCTGACATAGAGCCTCTGGCCGGGACTGTCACGAAACTATCACAGGTTCGCCACGTAACGTCGCAGTTAACGTCACCGTCAAAGCCGATCGTTTACGGCTTTGACGCATTTTTCACCGATCTGCTGCGATCTGCACTGTTCTGCGCCGATCAGCCTCGAATCAGACGCCGCACTCACCGATCAGCTGTTCATAGCGGCCAACAATCCAACCCGGCGCATCCGTCGGCACCCGGTCATTGATGTCCGTCTGAAGCTGGGCAAAGATCTTGGCCGTGCGGCTGTCGTCGATCATCGCAACCTGCTGGTTCACCACGATCCGGTCATAGACGACCAGTGCGACAACAACCAAAAGGATGCCCCTGACAACGCCGAACAGGAACCCAAGCCCCTGATCGATCCCGCCTAACGCGGACCGTTGAACTATCGACGCAAAAAGCGGCGTAAACAGCGACACCACCACCAGCGCCACCGCAAAAACCGCAGCAAACGCTGCTATGATCGACAATTCGCAACTGTCTTTCAGAAATTCGCTCAGCACCGGGATCTGCTTGATCAGAGGTTCTGCCGACTTGGCGAATATAAACGCAAGCACCGCCGCCGCGATCCATCCGACAATTGCCATCGCTTCGCGCACGAACCCACGTGAATAGGCCAGTATCGCCGACAGCACGATAATCGCGCCAACGACCGCATCAATGACTGTGAAGCCTTCCATTTCTCGCTCCATCCTCGGGGTCTAACCTGCCCCGAATACCTCACCTACAAAGCCCGACAAATCCGTCATTTCCATGACCTTTACGCCCGACCCACTGCCGGTTTTGCTTTTTGCCGGCAGGATTGCCCGTGTGAAACCAAGTTTTCCCGCCTCTTTCAACCGATTTTCCGTCTGACCGGCGGGTCTTAGTGCACCTGACAGGCTGATCTCGCCAAAAACAACGCATTCTTTGGGCAGGGCGGCATCCTCGCGCGCTGACAAAAGGGCCGCCGCCACGGCCAGATCGGCCGCCGGCTCGTTGACCCGGATGCCGCCTGCGACATTCAGATAGACATCAAGCCCGGTGAACGGGATGCCGCAACGCGCCTCAAGCACCGCCAGGATCATCGCCAGGCGGCTGCCATCCCAGCCGACAACAGTGCGCCGCGCCTGACTGTGGGGCGAGGGGGCGACCAGCGCCTGAAACTCGACCAACAGGGGGCGCGTCCCTTCGATCCCGGCAAAGACAACCGAACCGGGCGCCGGTTCCTCGCGGTCCGACAAAAACAACGCAGACGGGTTCTTGACCTCGGCCAGACCCTCGCCCGTCATCTCAAAGACGCCGATCTCATCTGACGGGCCGAACCGGTTCTTGACCGCGCGCAAAATACGAAACTGATGCCCGCGCTCGCCTTCGAAATAAAGCACCGTGTCGACCATATGTTCGACAACGCGCGGACCCGCGATCTGGCCATCCTTGGTCACATGACCGACCAGAACAACCGCCATGCCCTTGCGTTTGGCGAATGTCGTCAACTCATGCGCCGCGGCTCGCACCTGACTGACCGATCCCGGCACGCTGTCAACATTATCGGCCCACATCGTCTGGATACTGTCGATGATCGCGATATCGGGCTTTTCCGCCTCCAGCGTCGTCAGGATGTCGCGCAAATTGGTCTCGGTTGCCAGCTTCACCGGCGCCTTGCCAAGACCCATCCGCTGGGCTCGCATCCGAACCTGAGCACTGGATTCCTCGCCCGAGACATAAACCGCCTTCAGCCCCGCCGCGGCAAAGCTTGCCGCCGCCTGCAACAAAAGCGTCGATTTGCCGATCCCCGGATCGCCCCCCACCAAGATCGCCGATGCCTGAACCAACCCGCCGCCCAGAACGCGGTCCAGCTCGTCAATGCCCGATCGCGTACGTTCGGGCGGCGCTTCGTCCGTGGCCAGATCGCTCAGCTGCATGGCGCGCCCGCGCTTGCCGCCCAGTGATTTGCTGGCCGGGCCCGCCGAAAGCGGCGCCTCTTCGGTGATCGAATTCCACGCACCACAGGCGTCACAACGCCCCGACCATTTGGAATGCGACGCGCCACAGGCGCTACAGGTAAAGCTGGTTGATTTTGCCATGCTCTTCTTTTGTCCTAGCCGCCCTGAAACGGCAAGCCAAGGATCAGCGCAATCCCGAATGAAGCCGCGAAAACCGGCAAAAGCCGCGACCATCCCGCCTCAAAAAACGCCGCCGCCAAACCCGCAACCGTCACATAGACGCCAATATAGGGCGCCGCAGCGATCCACAGATAACTCAGCGTCGCCGCGCCCAGCAAAATTCCAGAGATATTGGCCCCATGTGCCAGCCGCAAAGCCCCCCGCGCCTGGATCAGTTGCGCCACAGACCAGAAAAGCGAGACAAAAACAGCCCCCGCCATCACGATGCCAACCATCAGGGTCAGGACATTCATGGCCGCCTCGTCGCCCAGCCCATAGCGATCTGCGCCAAAACACAACCCGTGAACAGATAAAGCCCCCAGGCCGTCTCGACCCGGCCCACGCCGATGCCCTTGGCAATCACGATGTAGAGCGCCACCAGAAACACATCCGCCATCGCCAGCTTGCCCAACACATTCAGCACCGGCAAAACCTTGCGCCGCATCAGCCCGAAATGGATCATCGCCAACCCGATTGTCTTGAGATAGGGCGCAAAGATCGCCAGAAAGGTCACCAAAAGCGCCAGAAACGCGTCACTGCCCCACAGCGATTGCAGCCCCGATATGACCGATATTTCCGACAGCCCGAAAAGCGGCAACAGCCCCGCGCGCAAAATCGGCGCAAACCAGGCGATCGGGAAAAGCACCAACAGCAACAGGTTGCCCCAGCGCAGAAAAGCGCGGGTCATCAGGGCAATCTCATGTCATCGGGGGCGGTGCGGCAGGGGGGCATCGGCGCGTCCTTCGTGTCATCCTGCCTTGTATTACAGCCCACGCCTAGCGCAACAACCCCAAGGCGACCGGCAGAACCAGCGCCAGAACAAAGAGCCCGATTTCCGTCAGGGCGCGCCGCCGCGTCGACATCGCAAGCGAGATCAGCCAGGATCCAACCGCAACTCCCGCCGCAACGACCGACACGATGCCCGGCACCTCAATAAGCACCGACAAAAGCAGCGCCGATATCCCCAAAAGCGCCAGAACCGCAAAGAACTGCGCGATGCCACGCCGTTCGATCATCCGAAAGATCGACCCCAACGCAATGATCGTCGGCCCGGCCAAAGCCCAGGCGACGAACAGAAAATTCATCGCACTGCTGGTTTCGTCAGCTCCCATGCTGCCCCCTCGTTCTATCTGCGCTGACCATAGCGCGCGCCTGAAGCCCTGTCACAGGGCGGGTCAAAAAACGGAGGCGCAACGCGCAGCGGTAAGGTTTAAATGCGCCCAAAGTCACTTGACCCTTGATCGCGCAAGGCACGGCAATTCCGTAAAGCCCATCAAAACGCATGACACTCCACCAAGTATCCGAGTTTTGATAATGCCCTTTAGGGGGTTGATAAAGCAAGATTTTCGTCAATCCCGTTACCGGCGTGAAACAATCCTTGCAGCACTTTTAAAACTGTTTCTCTCAGATGGGCAAATTCTGCCCGATTTCGGGCCCGCCCATGCCCTCCAATGCGCGCTCATGCCCGCACGCCCCGCGTTCACCGCACCGCTTCGATCGGCCCTTCGGCGCGGCCATGCACGAACTGATCGACAAATGGATCGCCCGAATTGTCCAGATCGGCCACCGGCCCGGTCCATTGAATGACCCCGTCGTGAAGCATCGCCACCCGGTCAGCAATCGCCCGAACCGAAGTCATGTCATGCGTGATCGTCATCGCCGTGGCCCCCATCTCGACGACAATCTCGCGGATCAGATCGTTGATGACACCAGCCATGATCGGGTCCAGCCCGGTTGTGGGTTCGTCGAAAAAGATGATCTCGGGCTCGGCGGCAATGGCACGCGCAAGGCCCACGCGCTTTTGCATGCCACCCGACAATTCGCCCGGAAACATATCCGCCACATCCGGCTTTAACCCCACGCGGCGCAGCTTTTCAATGGCAACCGCGCGCGCCTCGTCACGGGGCCGCTTCAGCGATCCGCGCAACAAACGAAACGCCACGTTTTCCCAAACATGCAGGCTGTCAAACAGCGCGCCACCCTGAAACAGCATCCCAAAACGGGCCAGAAACGCATCGCGGTCGCCTTTGGCGGCATTCTGGCCATCAACGCTGATCGTCCCGCCGTCCGGCTGCACCAGCCCCAGAATACATTTCAGCAAAACCGATTTACCCGTGCCCGATCCGCCGATCACAACCATGCTCTGCCCGCGCGGAATTTCCAGGTTGATGCCGCGCAAAACCCGGTTCTTCCCAAAGGCCTTATCAACTCCATCAAGCTTGATCATACCGAGAAAAACGCCTGTGTAAGAAGGAAGTTGGCCGCAAGGATCAACACCGCCGCCGCCACAACCGACGCTTTGGTTGCCCGCCCGACGCCCTGCGCGCCGCGCTCGGATGCCATGCCGTAAAAGCACCCCATCAGCGCCGCGATCCCACCAAAGGCCGCGCCCTTGATCAGCGAAGATGCAATGTCCCAGAACTCTAGAAAATCAACCGTGTTCTGGATATAGGCCGCCGGGTTGAAACCCAGCCGCAAAGTGCCCACCAGATAGCCGCCAAAGACCCCGATGACATCGCCGATCCCGACAAGGATCGGCACGGTTATCAGGGCGGCCAAAACCCGCGGCACCACCAGATACTTGATCGGATGGGTCGACAGGGTGACCAGCGCGTCGATCTGCTCGGTCACTTTCATCGTCGCGATTTCCGCGGCGATAGACGAGGTGACGCGCGCCGCAATCATCAGCCCAACCAACACCGGCCCCAACTCGCGCACCATGCCGATCGCCACGATCTGTGGCACCACGGCTTCGGCGTTGAAACGCGCACCACCCGCAAAGATCTGCAAGGCCAGCGCGCCGCCGGTGAAAAGCGCGGTCATCCCCACCACCGGCAGGCTGAAATAGCCGATCCCGGCCAGGGCAATGACAAATTCGCGTGGGTAAAACGGCGGGCGAACCACATGGCTTGCCGTCCTTGCGGCAAAAATTGCGATCCGACCAATCGCGGCCAGCCATCCCATGGTCGAGCGGCCGATCGCGGCCACCGGGGACAAAATGCTCATTCGCCGCGGCCCGAATAGCGGCGCCGATAGCGCGCGCCAAGGCTGGTCAAAACCTCGTACCCGATGGTGCCCGCGGCGTCAGCCAGTTGGTCGACACTTTGATCAGGCCCCAGAATTTCCAGATACCGGGGCTCTTCCTTCAGGTGGCTGACGTCAACCGTCAACAGATCCATCGACACACGCCCGGCAAGCGGGCAGGCGACACCGTTGGAATAAAGCCGGGCCTTGCCCGTCATCGCGCGGATCAACCCGTCGGCGTACCCTGCGGATACCGTTGCAATCTTTGTCTCTGCCTCGGCCTGCCATGTGGCACCGTAACCCACCGTTTCACCCGCGCTCAGATCGCGCAGCTGAATGACCGGCAGCGACAGGGTCACGACCGCGCGCGCCTGCGCAAAGGGCAACCCGCCATAAAGCCCGATCCCCGGCCGCGTGACATCGAAATGATACTCAGGCCCCAACAGAATCCCACCCGTCGCCGCCAGCGACAAAGGCACATCCACGCCCTCGGTCATTTCCAAAAAACACTCAAGTTGCGCGGCGTTCTGCGGGTGCCCCGGCTCGTCGGCATTGGCCAGATGGCTCATGATCAGCCGCGGTTCTTGCGCCAGCACCAGATCGCGCACCGCCGCCCATTCCGCAGGTTCCAGCCCCAGCCGGTTCATACCGCTGTCCAACTGGATGCCAAAGGGGCGGCCGGGCAGGGCCTCCAGATGCCGGGTCAGCTGATCGACCGAGTTCAGCATCGGCGTCAGATCCAGATCTGCGATCATATCGGTATCGCCCGACATATGACCCGAAAAGACGCCGATCTCAGGGCCGGGGCCAAGCGCCTCGCGCACCTGCGCGCCTTCTTCGGCCACGGCCACGAAAAACCGCCGCGCACCGGCCTGCGCCAGCGCCCGCGCAACCCGCGCCGCACCCAACCCATAGCCATCGGCCTTGACCACAGCCGCAGTTTCCACCGCCCCGTCCGAGGCCGCGTTCAGCGATCGCCAGTTGGCGACAATCGCGCTCAGATCAATTGATAACGTTCCAGTAGCCATGCGTGTTTTTTGACAGCCCGTGCCACAAGGTCAAGGCGCATTCGGCCCAAGCCTTCCCCGAAAGGCGCATCAGAACCGGTCGTCCTCCTCTTTGCCCTGCCACGGCTTGACCAGATTGCCAAAGCGGGTAAAGCGGCCCTCGAACGACAAATCGACCGACCCGATCGGCCCGTGACGCTGCTTGCCGATGATCACTTCGGCCTTACCGTGCACCGCCTCCATCGCGTCCTGCCATGCGGCCATCTTGTCCATCTCGGCGTCGCCGGGCTTTTCACGCTCTTTGTAATATTCCTCTCGGTAGACGAACATCACGACGTCCGCGTCCTGCTCGATCGAACCGGATTCGCGCAAGTCCGACAGCTGAGGCCGCTTGTCTTCGCGGCTTTCCACCTGACGGCTCAACTGCGACAGCGCCACGACCGGGATCTGCAATTCCTTGGCGATTGCCTTCAAACCTTGGGTGATCTCGCTGACCTCGTTGACGCGGCTGTCTTTTGCCGTCGCCGGGCGCACCAGCTGAAGATAGTCGATGAACAAAGCATCCAGCCCATGGGTTCGTTTCAGCCGCCGCGCCCGCGCGGCAAGCTGACTGATCGGCAAGGCCGGGGTGTCATCGATATAAAGCGGACAGGCCTCCAGCGTCTTGGCAGCCTCAACAAACCGGCGAAACTCGGTCTCGGTCATGTCGCCGCGACGGATCTGCTCGCTTGGCACCTCGGATGCCTCCGACAGGATCCGCGCGGCCAGCTGTTCGGCCGACATCTCAAGGCTGAAAAACCCGACAACCCCGCCATTGACCGCGCCATCCGATCCATCCGGCAACTGGCCCTTTTTATAAGCTTTGGCGATGTTGAACGCGACGTTTGTCGCCAGCGAGGTCTTACCCATCGACGGGCGTCCCGCCAAAATCAAAAGGTCGGATTTGTGCAAACCGCCCAGCTTTTTGTCCAGATCCTGCAAACCGGTCGACACACCGGCCAACCCGCCATCGCGCTGATAGGCGGCATTGGCCACCATCACCGCATCCGTGACCGCCTTTAGAAACGACTGAAAGCCGGTTTCGCCCTGACCCTCTTCGCCCAGCTTGTACAGCCGTTGCTCGGCTTCGATGATCTGCTCGCGCGGCTCGCTTTCGACGTTCACCTCGGCGGCCTGAGCACTGATATCGCGCCCCAGCGCGATCAGCTCGCGCCGGATCGACAGGTCATAGATCATCTGAGCATAGTCGCGCGCGGCAAATCCGCTGATCGCCGCACCTGCAAGACGCGCCAGATAGGCCGGTCCGCCCAGCTCTTTCAGCCCCTCGTCATCCTCTAAAAACGCCTTCAGCGTGACCGGCGAGGCCAGCGCGTTCTTTTGAATGCGCGCGGCCGCGATCTCGTAGATTCGCGCATGCACAGGGTCATAAAAATGCTGCGCACCGATGATCGAAGCGATCCGATCAAAGATGTCATTGTTGGTCAGAATGGCACCCAGAAGCTGTTGTTCAGCCTCGATATTATGCGGAAGGTTCACGCCGTCGGCCTGCGGGCCCACCGGGTTGATCGTTGCAACTTCGTTCATTACTGCCCCTGATTTCTGTTCCATTGGGCATAGGCAAAACGCCCCGAATGCGCAAAATGTATATCTCTGTGGAAAACCTGTGCGCAGTCGCCGGCGCGCCTATATTGCGCCAAAGACGCCGTTTCGTCAATATCTGGTGGTTTCGCCCCGGTGCGACCTATCGCCAGCGCCCGAAAAATTTTATCGCCGTCCCGGTTTGTTGCACCGGCGCCTCACTTGGGCGCGCGCGCCGCCTGCCATTTACGCGGGTCCTCAAGAAAGACCTCAACCTCTGTCAGCGTGGCCTCGTCAAAGGACCCTTGAGCGCGCGCTTCGGCCAGAACATCCCACCATGTGCAAAGATAGTGCAACGTGACCCCATGATCGCCCAGCGTCTTAATCGTCTCGGGAAAGATGTCGTAATAGAAAATCACAGCCGTATGGGCGCAAGTTGCGCCGGTTTCGCGGATCGCGTCCACAAACGACAGTTTCGATCCGCCATCGGTGGTCAGATCCTCGACCAAAAGAACACGCTCGCCTTCGCTCATAGCACCTTCGATCCGCGCGTTGCGCCCATAGCCTTTGGGCTTCTTGCGCACATAAGTCATCGGCAGCGCCATCCTTTCAGCCACCAGCGCTGCAAAAGGAATGCCCGCAGTTTCGCCGCCCGCGATATTGTCGAACGCTTCAAACCCCGCATCGCGCATCACAGTGACCACCATGAAATCCATCAGAGCCGAGCGGATACGCGGGAAACTGATCAGTTTGCGACAGTCGATATAGGTGGGCGAGGGCAGGCCCGACGCCAACACAAATGGATCCTCGGCATTGAAATGCACCGCCTTGATTTCCAGCAACATCCGCGCCGTCAGGCGGGCAATTTCGGATTTCTCGGGAAAGGACGATGGGATCATGGGCTGGGGCTTTCTTTTGACAGGCAGGGTTGGACGTCGGATTTTGACGGTGTTCAGGCGGGCGGGTCACCGACCGCCCATAAAAGCGGATGACCGGGATCAAAGACCGTGACCGGGCCCGCGCCGGTTTCAATCCGGGCCGGGTACTTGACCGGGCCACCGCGTGTCAGCGTGATCCGCTCTTCATTGGGCGGCAGCCCATAAAAGGCCGGGCCATTGAGCGCGGCAAAGGCTTCCAGCCGCTCCAGCGCCGCCTCTTCTTCAAAGACATGCGCCAGACAGGACATCGTGTTGGTCGCCGAAAAGACCCCGGCGCAGCCACAGGCGCTTTCTTTGCCCGCGTCATTATGTGGCGCGCTGTCGGTGCCCAGAAAGAACCGCGCCTCGCCGCTGGTGGCCGCTGCGCGCAGCGCCTTTTGGTGGCGCGCCCGTTTCACCACAGGCAGGCAATAGTAATGCGGGCGGATACCGCCCACCAGCATGTGGTTTCGGTTGATCATCAGATGATGCGTTGTGATCGTGGCGCCCAGATCATCGCCGCCCGCGCGCGCATAATCGACGCCCTCGGCGGTGGTGATATGTTCCATCACCACCCGCAGCCCCGGCACCGCCCGCCGCAACGGGTCAAGAACCCGGTCGATAAAAACAGCCTCGCGGTCAAAAATATCCACCTCAGGGTCGGTCACCTCGCCGTGCACGCAAAGGGGCAGGCCGATCTCGGCCATCCGCTCCAGCACCGGGCGCACCGCGTCCAGATCACTGACACCCGAGGCCGAATTCGTGGTTGCCCCCGCCGGGTACAGCTTGACCGCTTTGACCAGACCACTGGCATGGGCCGCAGCCACATCCTCAGGGTCGGTTTCTTGGGTCAGATACAGCGTCATCAGCGGCTCAAACGCGGCGCCGGGTGGCAGGGCTGCCAGAATGCGCGCGCGGTAAGCCGTGGCATCGGCCAGCGTGACAACGGGCGGCACAAGGTTGGGCATGATGATAGCGCGGGCAAAGTGGCGCACCGTTTCAGGCAGCACACCTTCCAGCATTGCGCCGTCGCGCAGATGCAAATGCCAGTCGTCGGGGCGGCGGATCGTAAGCGAGGTTTTCATGACGTCCCGCTAGCATGCCCGCGCCTGCGTTGGAATAGCGCATCGCCGGCAAAAGCAGTGGCCTTGCCATACGATCCGTTGCCTTGGAATTCTTTCGCGGCGCCTATTCTGCCTTGGTCGCCTGCGCATCAACCTGCGTATCAACCTGCCCATCGCCCTGCGAAGGGGCCGGTGGGGCAGTGGCAAGAGCGGCCTCAGCCTCCAGCGCGGCCAAACGTCTGCGAAACCGCGGCGCCTTGCGGCGCGCTGTGGTGTGCCGACAGATCGACATCGCCGCCTTCTGACGCCCTTCGACGTCACGAAAGTTGAGCAAGGCGCGCAGATAAGGCAGATAGCTGCGGCGCGCACGCACCAGACCCGCAAAACTGCGGTCATCCAAAGATCCATCGCCCAAGTGTTCGATCAACGGCGCCAAAAGCGCCATTTCCACCAAACTCGCTTCGATCCGGCCCGCAAACAGGCGCATCTGCTTCAGGCGCACATGGGCGCGATGAAAAAGTGCGGCATGCATCGCATCGACATCATTTGCGGGATCAAAGATCACAACCGCACCATCAGCCGCCTCGATCATATCGGGCGCAAAGCCATACCGGTCACCAAACGGCAGGCGGCGGTACTGGCGAAACCGTGGGTCCCATCCGGTCAGCAAAGGCTCAAGCGTGGCTTGTGGTTCCAGCGCCAGAACACGCGCACCCGGCGCCGCAACCGAAAAGGCCGCCGCTGCGTAACCGCATGACCCGGCGCCCAAAAACACAACCTGATCAAAATCTTCCAGAAATCCGTCATCAACCAGCCGGTCGAAATACCCGTAAACACATGGGTCCCTGAACCAAGTCTGGTGGTTGCAAAGGACGATCAGATGCGACCAGCCGGGCAGCATCGACAGAACATAAGGTAACCCGTCTTCCGACAAGCCACGCGCATTTTCGAAAGTCTGAAAACTGACCAGCAACTTGGGGCTTTCTTCGGCAAACAGAACCGAATGATCCGGCCCCAGCTTTTCGAAATAGCCCTTATCCTCGCCAATCACGGCAAGTTCGGCCAGCCACTCTGCGTCGGTCAGATCGCCAAGGTCATTTTCCGGTTCTGCCATCTGCTCGTTCCCTCATGCTCCACCCCAGCTTATTGTCGTCTGTTTCCCAAACCTTTCGGGCGGAAATAAGAAGCCGACCGGCCGTTTTCGCGACCTTTCCCCGTCGCAATTCCGGCGCGAAAGTGTCGCCGCCCCCCACTGGCCCTGCCAGACTGCCGCAATTGTTACCAAAATGGTGCACTACGCCCCAAAGTCAAAATCCTGCACGCATTAGCCCAAACTAAAAGAACGCCTGCAGCCCGGTCTGCGCCCGGCCCAGGATCAGCGCATGCACATCATGCGCGCCCTCATAGGTGTTGACCGTCTCAAGGTTAACCATATGACGCATGACCTGAAACTCTTCGGAAATCCCGTTGCCGCCATGCATGTCGCGCGCGTGGCGGGCGATCTCCAAGGCCTTACCGCAATTGTTGCGCTTCATCAGGCTGATCAGCTCGGGCGAGGCGCTGTGATCCTCCATCATCCGGCCCAGCCGCAATGCCCCCTGCAGACCCAATGCGATATCGGTCTGCATATCGGCCAGTTTTTTCTGGAACAACTGCGTCTGCGCCAGAGGCTTGCCAAACTGCTTGCGGTCCAACCCGTATTGGCGCGCCGCGTGCCAGCAAAACTCGGCCGCCCCCATCACACCCCAGGAGATGCCAAAACGCGCCCGGTTCAGACAACCAAACGGCCCCTTCAGCCCCTCGACACCCGGCAACAGGGCATCCTCGCCGACCTCAACACCCTCCATCACGATCTCGCCCGTCACGCTGGCCCGCAGGCTTAGCTTGCCGCCGATCTTGGGCGCGCTCAGCCCCTTGGTGCCCTTGTCCAGAACAAAGCCCCGGATCTTGCCGCCATGCGCATCTGACTTGGCCCAGACCACAAAGACATCCGCAATCGGCGCATTCGAGATCCACATCTTGGACCCGCTCAACCGATACCCGGTCTTGGTCTTTTCGGCCCGCGTCTTCATGCCGCCGGGGTCCGAACCCGCATCCGGCTCGGTCAGCCCGAAACAACCGATCAGCGTGCCTGCCGCCAGTCCGGGCAGGTACTTCTGGCGCTGTTCGTCGCTGCCATAGGCAAGGATCGGATACATCACCAGCGACGATTGCACCGACATCATCGACCGATACCCCGAATCGACACGCTCAATCTCGCGCGCCACCAACCCATAAGTGACATACCCCGCGCCCAGCCCGCCGTATTCCTCAGGCACCGTCAGCCCCAAAAGCCCCGCATCCCCCATCTCGCGGAAAATCTCGGGCGCAACCGTGGCCTCGCGAAAAGCATCGATCACCCGTGGCGCCAGCTTGTCCCTGGCAAAAGCGCTTGCGGCGTCGCGCAACATCCGCTCGTCCTGCGTTAACTGCCCCTCCAGGTGGAACGGATCCTCCCAGCTAAAGCGGTTCAACTCGGGCTTGTCCTGACCATGGATCGGCGCTGCAATCGTCATCACTTTGCTCCTTTGCGGGATTTGCCCCCGTCCTAGCTTTTTGGCGCGCCTTGGGCAATCAGCTTGGACAGGGTGCCGCCAAATCTATCCAGAGTTGCCCGCCAATTCACATCCCCAAACCAAACCGCTCCCATCTTGCGGTTGCGCTATTGCACTGTCAAAATGGGGGGCGCATCTATGGTTTTCTCAACACAAAGATAGGCCAATGACAGCTGACACCACCGATATCGCTGCCACCGCACTCGACTGGCACGCTCAGGGGCGCGCCATCGCATTGGCTTGGGTGGTTGAAACCTGGGGCTCGGCGCCGCGCCCGGTGGGCAGCCTTTTGGTGGTCAGTGACGCCGGCCAGATGGCAGGCTCGGTTTCGGGTGGCTGTGTCGAAGGTGCGGTCGTGGTCGAAGCGATCGAGGCGCTGGAGGACGGCGCGCCGCGCATTCTGGATTACGGCGTCTCAGATGACGAAGCTTTCGCCGTGGGGCTGGCTTGCGGCGGGCGCATCCGCGTGCTGGTCGAACCGGTTCTGGCCCAGAGCGCGCAAAACCCCAACACGCATAACACCAGCGCACTCAGCCCCGATCTTCTGGCCGATCTGGTCGCCGCCCGCCGCGAACGCCGCGCCGTGGCTTACGTGGTTGATACCGACACATGGCAACGCCAGCTGGCGCCGCCCGAAACCTTCCCCGAACGCTTTCGCGCTGACCAGTCGGGGTTCGAAGACACCCGTTTCGTGGCCATTCAGAACCCGCCGCTTAAACTGATCGTCGTGGGGGCCGTGCACATCGCCCAGCCCTTGGTTGGCATGGCGCATCTGGCAGGCTACGATCCCACCGTCGTCGACCCGCGCGATGCCTTTGGATCGGCAGCGCGCTTTCCGGGCGAGGCGATTGTGAACGACTGGCCCGATGCGGCGCTGAGCGCGCTGGGCATCGATGCGCGGACCGCCGTCGTGACCCTGACCCATGACCCCAAACTCGATGATCCCGCCCTGATGATCGCCCTGCAAAGCCCGGCCTTCTACGTCGGCAGCCTTGGCTCGACCCGCACCCACGCCAAACGCGTCACCCGCCTGACCGAGGCGGGGCTGAGCGCCGATCAACTGGCCCGCCTGCACGCGCCGGTCGGCCTGAACATCGGTGCCCGCACCCCGGCCGAAATTGCGATCGCCGTGCTGGCCCAGATCACCCAAAGCCTGCGGCAGGGATGATGGAGTTCGGGGCCGTCCCACTGGAGCGCGCGCTGGGTGGCATTCTGGCCCATTCCGAACCTCTGGGTCGCGGCGCGAAACTTCGCAAAGGCGTGGTTCTGGCGCCGGGCGATATCGCCAAACTCAAGGCCGCCGGCCTGACCGAAGTGGTCGTCGCCCGTCTGGGCCCCGGCGATTGCGATGAAAATCAGGCGGCAACTGAACTGGCCGCCGCTCTGGTGCCTGACCCCGCTTCGGCCAACATCCGCATTGCGCGCGCCACGACCGGGCGGGTCAACCTTTATGCCAGTAAACCGGGCGTGGTGGTGCTGGACAGCGCCGCAATCCACGCCGTGAACCGCGTTGATCCGATGATCACCTTTGCCACGCCGCGCCCCTTCCGGCGGGTGGATCAGGACGCTCTGATCGGCACCATCAAGATCATCAGCTACGGTGTGGCCCGCGCCGATCTTGAACGCGCCAAAACCGCCGCCCAAGGCGCGATCCGCCTGCAACCGGCCGGGCGCCGGACCGCATCCCTGATCCTGAGCCAGGTGCCCGGCGCCCCCCAGGATCCCGCCGGAAAAGGCCCGCGCGCGGTGGGCGACAGGTTGCGTGCGCTGGGCGCAACACTGACCGATACAGTCGTTGTGGGCCACGACGAGGGCGAGCTGGCCCGCGCAATGGCGCAGGCAAAGGGCGAGGTGATCCTGATCCTGACCGCTTCGGCCACATCCGACATCCGCGACACGGCACCCGCCGCCCTGCGGCAGGCGGGCGGTGAAATTACCCGCTTTGGCATGCCGGTCGATCCCGGCAACCTGTTGTTTCTGGGGGCATTGGGGGCGCGGCCGGTGATCGGCCTGCCCGGCTGCGCGCGCTCGCCCGCGCTGAACGGGGCCGACTGGGTGATCGAGCGGGTGATCTGTGGCATTGACCTGACGGATGACGAGATCACCGCCATGGGGCTGGGCGGTCTGCTAAAAGAAAGCCCTGCACGCCCGCATCCGCGCGAGACCGGTCAGAGTGTGGCACGGCAGGGCAGGGCGACAAACCCGCCGCGCTGACCTATCCGGCAGATCGGGCGCAAACGCGGCCCGGCGGGATCAGAAAATCCCCTGAGCCAGGATCATCAGAACGCCAGCCATAACGATATAGCCACCATCGATCAGAACCGCAGTGGTGTTCTTTTTGGAAAACCCGCCGCCCGACATCACCAGAACACTGGTCGCCAAAATCGCAAGGATTGCCGTGCCAAGCGCATTGTTTTGGGCGGTGACACCGATCACCAGCGCCAGCAGGAACAGCCCAAGCACCTGAAGGCCCATGGCCATCATCGGCATTTGCTGCCCGTCTTCTTCGGTCAGCCTGCTGCCTTCGGCCCAAGCTTTGGTAAAAAGCCTGCCATACCAAAGCCAGCCTCCGCCAAAGGCCACGATCACACCGACGATTACGGCCAGCCAGTTCAGTGGGGTTGGGTCGGTCATATCAATTCCCTTCGCGGGGTTGGGGCGGCACCGTCAGGCCAAATCACTGAGCCCTGTTACGGCAAGACTACCGCCAGACTAGCAGTTTTGCCGCCCGCGCGACAGCATTTCGTGCAAATTGCCTTGCCCGCCTTAGGCCTGCAATTCGGTCAGGATATCGTCGATAACCGCAAAGCCGCTGTTCCAACCCTTGCCCATATTCGCCACAACAGAAGTAAAACAAGCCAGTTCCGCCGGTGTCGGATCGACCGGTTCAAGCGCCAGCCGCAGCTTGGTTGTGCCACCCATGTCCTCAAATGTGACTGTGGTCAGAATAACGCGCGGCCAATCTGGCATCATGGATGAGGTTGTGATGTTCCAGTTGGCATCGGCCGAGAAATGATGCCACGAGATTTTCTGGCCCTCGATAACCTCCTGAAAATCCATCCGGCTGAGATCGCGCTTGTCGCCCCATTTCATCTCGTTTCGCCAGCTGCCACCGGGCCTAAGATCAAATTCGTGGATCTTGGTCTCTGCGCCCGGACCGTACCAGCGGGCCAAAAGTTCAGGATCGCTCCAGGTCTTCCAGACCATGGCCACGGGGGCATCAAAGGTGCGTTCAATTACAAACTCAGAAGAATTGCTCATTTCATCGTCCTATCATTTTGGTGTTTCAAAATATCGAGAAGCCCGTCCAACTGGTCGAAACTGGAGCCCCAGAACTGTTTGAAGCCTGTCAACCACTCGGCGGCCTGCACCAGGTTCTGGGCCTTGAGTTTGGCCGGCCGGCGCTGTTCATCGACGCTGCGCTCGATCAGACCGGCGTGTTCGAGCACTTTGAGGTGCCGCGAGACCGCAGGCTGGCTCATGCTGAACGGCGCGCCGATCTCGGCGACCGTTGCCTGACCTTCTGCCAGCTTTGAAAGGATGGCGCGGCGTGTTGGATCAGACAGGGCGCCAAAGATTGCGTCGAGGTTTTGGCTGTCTGGGGTGCGTTGTGCTATTTGCATAAACATATTGTTATATAACATTTGTGCTTTTGTCAAAAGGGACCTGACACAGCGACAGCAGAGGTTTTGCGCCGCCTTCGGCGTCGCGGTGCCTCCGGCGGGGATATTTTGGCCACAAAGAAGGGGCGAAGGGTTTTACGATGACGTGCAGTGCGGCGCTAAAAATCGCAATTTGCAGTTCGGCTATTGCAGCCGAAGGTGCAGTTGGTAACCTGTGGTAAGGGCACGAGACTTGGAAGCCTGAACCGTGAAGGGGCGTTGATGTCTGAAGTGACAATGAATGTGAATGGCAAAGCTGTGAGCCGCGAGGTGCAGGGCCAGACCTTGCTGGTAGAGTTCTTGCGCGAAGATTTGTCTTTGACGGGCACGCATGTCGGCTGTGACACTTCGCAATGTGGCGCCTGTCTGGTGCATGTGGATGGCAAGCCGGTCAAATCCTGCACGATGTTCGCCCAAGAGGCCCAAGGGGCAGAGGTGACGACGATCGAGGGGATGGCCAATGCCGATGGATCGCTGTCGGCGCTGCAGCAGGCCTTTCAGGAACATCACGGGCTTCAGTGTGGGTTTTGCACGCCGGGCATGATCATGTCGGCAGCCGCGCTTTTGAAGGAGACGCCAAAGCCCAGCGAGGCCCAGATCCGCGCCTGTCTGGAGGGCAATATCTGTCGCTGTACGGGGTATCACAATATCATCAAGGCGATCATGGCGGCCTCGGGGCAGGAAATGACGCAAGGCGCGGCAGGTTAAGTTCAGCAAGTGGGGCAGGGTGCATTGGCGCCCTCCCGCCAAATTGCGCCGATGCAAGGTGCAAGAGAGATCAACAAAAGGGCCGGACCCATGTATTCATTTGAGATCGATCAACCAACGACGATAGCCGAAGCCGTGGCGACGCTGACCGGCGATGACGAGGCGCAGGCGCTGGGCGGCGGGCAGACGTTGATCCCGACACTCAAAGCGCGCCTTGCCGCCCCTTCGCGTTTGGTCAGTCTCAGCGCCATTCCCGAGATGCGCGGCATTTGCACCGACGATGATGGCCGCATCTGTATCGGCGCCAGCACGACCCATGCCGAAGTGGCCGCGGGCACCAAAGCATCCTATCCGGCGCTTTCGGCGCTCGCAGGTCACATCGGCGACCCGGCCGTGCGCAACCGCGGCACGCTGGGCGGCAGCCTGGCCAATAACGACCCCTCGGCCTGTTACCCCGCTGTGGCGCTCGCCTCGGCCGCGACAATCATCACAAGCGCGCGCGCAATCGCGGCGGATGAGTTTTTCACCGGCCTGTTTGAGACAGCACTTGATAAGGGCGAGATCGTAACCGAAGTCCGGTTTTCAGTGCCTGAGCGTGCCAGCTATCAAAAATTTGCCCAACCCGCCTCGCGTTTCGCGCTGGTGGGCGTCTTTGTGGCCGAGTTTTCGGATGGCGTTCGTGTCGCAGTCACTGGCGCTTCTGAGGCGGGCGCTTACCGCTGGAGCGAGGCGGAAGCCGCATTGAGCCAGAATTTTTCGACCGCCGCCCTTGAAGGGCTTACAGTTCCCGCCGACGGCATGATCGGCGACATTCACGCAACGCCGGAATATCGCGCTCATCTGGTAAAAGTCATGACAACCCGGGCCGTCAAAGCCGCGTCTTGAAGCAGGCCGCGCGTCGCAATAGTGTTACACCCGGCGCACGAGAGTTTCGGAGGCTTCAGTTTGTTCAGTGATATTTGGAAAAGTTACCGGGCCCTGCGATTGGGCGCTCAGCTTTGGATCACGCTGATCCTTGTTCCGGTCAACATGGCGTCCGTGTTCTTTTTGCCTGAACAACGCGGCGTGCTGATCGCGGCCCTTGCCGTGGGCGGCATGACGCCAAATTTTGCTTTGGTTCTGCTTGAGCGGGGGTTTTCCAAGGCGATGTCGCTGTCGCATCTGGTCTTCTGGATCCCATTGGTCCTTTTGATCCCCAGTACGCAGTTTCTTGCAATTTCAGATGGTTACAGCTTGTACCTCTGGATCTTGCTGCTGATCAACCTCGTCTCGCTGGTCTTTGATGTCGCCGAGGCGCGCGCTTGGTGGCGTGGCGATCGCGACATCGCCCGGTAGCCCGGTAGCCCGATCAGGCGCCATAAAGCCCCCCCCTTAAGACCCGCCTCTAGCAAAACGAAAAACGCCCCCGCCGTTGGGCGAGGGCACTTTGATGTCTCTCAAGATGTCAGCGTACTGCTGACGGCCGCGCCGCCTTACTTAGGCATCGGGCCGATCAGCATGATCATCTGACGACCTTCCATCTTGGGCATGTTTTCAACCTTGCCCACTTCCTTGGTGTCCTCTGCCACGCGCAAAAGCAAATCGCGGCCCAATTCCTGGTGCGCCATTTCGCGGCCCCGAAAGCGCAGGGTAATCTTTACCTTGTCGCCGTTTTCCAGGAACTTAAAGACGTTGCGCATTTTGACTTCGTAGTCATGCGTGTCGGTGTTGGGTCGAAACTTGACCTCTTTCACCTCGATGATCTTCTGCTTCTTGCGCGCTTCGGACTCGCGCTTTTGCTGTTCGTATTTATACTTGCCAAAGTCCATAATCTTACAGACCGGCGGGTTCGCATTGGGAGATATCTCAACCAAATCCAGCCCGGCCTCTTCGGCCAGCTGCATTGCTCTTTCGGGCGTCACGACGTCCAGATTTTCGCCTTCGGCGCCAATTAGGCGAATTTCGGTGCCCCGGATGCGTTCGTTTACACGGGGGCCTGTTTCACGCACCGGCGGTGCGTTATGCGGTCTGCGGGCTATGGTGCCAATTCCTTCTGAGGTTGCAAATACTTCAAGCGCGCAAGGTATATGCGGATGCGTGCTCTTTCAAGCGGGTTTCCGGGGAGAACTGCCGGCCTTAACCAACAAACGCCTTTTCAACCACGAACTGACCCGGCTCCGAATTGGCGCCTTCGTTCAACCCGTGCTCTTCGAGGATGGATTTGAGGTCATTGTTCAACCCGATTGACCCGCAAACCATCGCGCGATCATTCTCAGGCCCGAAATCGGTGATCCCAAGGCGCTCAAACAACGTGCCGTCCTGCAAAAGCGTTGTGATTCGCCCCATCAGAGCGCTCTGCTCGCGCGTTGTCGTCGCCACATAGCGCAGCTTTTGGCGCGCCTCTTCCCCCACCAGCGGATCTTCCAGCGTCTCCGCCACCAACTCCTCGCCAAATTTCAGCTCGGCAACATCGCGGCATGTGTGGGTCAGAATGACCTCGTCAAACCGCTCATAAGTCTCAGGCTCGCGCAACAGCGAGGCATAGGGCGCAATCCCCGTGCCCGTTGCAAAAAACCAGATCCGCTTGCCCGGAAGCAGGGCATCATGCACCAGCGTACCTACCGGCTTGGGGCGCAAAATCACCTCATCACCCGGCTTGATATGCTGTAACTTCGACGTCAAAGGCCCGTCCTGAACCTTGATCGAATAAAACTGCAGCTCTTCATCCCAGCTGGGCGAGGCAATCGAATAAGCCCGCAAAAGCGGCTTGCCGTTGTCGCCCATCAGCCCGATCATCACAAATTCACCTGACCGGAACCGCAATGACGCAGGCCGCGTTACCCGAAACGAAAACAAATCGTCCGTGTAATGGTTCACGGCCGTAACGGTCTGGGCATCGGGCAGGGCCCGGATCGGAGTAGCGGTTTCGGTTTTCACGTGTCTCTGCTCGGTCATTGTCATAACGAAAGCTTGCGCTTCGCCCTCTATCTAGGGGTGTTGGGTCCAAAGGAAAAGCCGCGTTTCATCCCGCAAGCCGCGACTGATAGTCATGCTCGCGCCAATCAAAGCGAAACGCCCAGTCTTCCTCGGGCTGTCGCCGGGCCAGGTCGGCACTGATCTCAACCTCGTCGAACCCTGCGCGCCGCGCCATTGCATATTGATCCGAAATCACATGCCCAAAGGCCCTCAGCCGCCCGGCAAACCCCCGCAGCCGCAAAAGCCGGGCCAGCGTAAAGCCGCGCCCATCCGCAAACCCCGGAAAATTCACCCGGATCATCCCGATATCCTCCAGTCGCCCGTTCAGCGCGTCAACATCCGCCTCCGGACCCAGCTCAACCGCCTCAACCGCACCGGCACGCGCCGCCAGTTCCGCCAGCGGGGTCACCGCACCGCTCCAGTCGTCCGCCGCAAACCCTGTGTCCCTGACCAGTACCGTCATCTCACTCATCCTCTCCAGAACCATTCTTCTTTGCCCAAATACTCAAATCCCGAAACAGCGCTCAGGCTTTGGCCCATCAAACTTTGGCCCATCAAGCTTTGGCCCGTCAAACTGCCGCGCCCGCTATCCACGTACCAACTTTCCATTCACAAAATGGATGCCGCATTCATCCTTTGACTGCCCCCGCCAGCGCCCCGCGCGCGGGTCTTCACCGGGCGCCACTGGCGTTGTGCAGGGTGCACAGCCGACACTAGAAAACCCTTTTGTAACAAGAGGGTGACGCGGCAGGCGATTGTTAACCATATAATCCTCAACATCACCGCGCCGCCAATAGGCCAGCGGGTTGATCTTGATCCGGCGTGCCGTCTCGGCCTCAAAGAATTCCAGCCCCACCCGGGCCCCGCCCTGAAACCTCTTGCGCCCGGTGATCCAGGCGTCAAAGGGCTCCAGCGCGGATTTCAGCGGCCGGGTCTTGCGCAGATCACAACAGGCGTCGGTGTCAAATACATGCAAGATCCCATCGGCATCCTCGCGCAAGAGATCACTGCGCTCAGGCCGAACCCGCCGCACATCCGTCAGGCCAAAACGCTCCGACAACATCTCCTGATATGTGATGGTTTCCTCAAACAGCATCTCGGTATCGGCAAAAATAACCGGTGTCGTCCGATCCAAATGCGCGATCATATGCAACAGCACCACCGCCTCGGTGCCAAAGGATGACACCAGCGCCGCACGCCCCACCATCGGCTCGCTCAGCGCCCCGCGCAGCACATCGATCGCCGCATGCGAGGCAAAGCGCTGGTTCAGCGCGCGCGCCCTCTCGCCAACCGTTGGCATCACCCCTTCAAGCGGCATCCGCCCGCGCCTCTGGATAAAGTGCGGCCTTGAACGGCGTCACACCGATCCGCCGGTAGGTTTCCAAAAATATCTCCTCGGGCGACAGCCGCAGATCCAGATAGGACATCACCAATCGCTCGACCGCCGGCACAATCGCATCGGCGGCAAATCCCGGACCCACGCGCTGGCCAATTGCCGCGTTCTGCGTGCCGTCACCGCCCAGCGTGATCTGATAGTTTTCCACCCCGGCGCGATCCAGTCCCAGTATCCCGATATGGCCCACGTGATGGTGCCCGCAGGCGTTGATGCAGCCCGATATCTTGATCTTCAAAGGCCCCACATCATGCTCGATCTTCAACGCGGCAAACCGCTCGGCAATTTCCTGCGCCACAGGGATCGAACGGGCCGTCGCCAGGGCGCAATAATCCATCCCGGGGCAGGCAATAATGTCCGAGATCAGCCCAATATTCGCCGTCGCCAGACCCGCCTCCTGCAAACGCGCGTGAATCTCGGGAATGTCGGATTTGTGCACATGAGGTAGGATAATATTCTGTTCATGGCTAACACGTAGTTCGTTATGTGCAAGTTCTTCTGCAATCCCCGCCATCACGCGCATCTGGTCCGAGGTCGCATCACCCGGTGTTTTGCCATGCGCCTTCAGCGAGATCGACACAATCGCGTAATCGGGGTTCCGGTGCGTTGCAAGGTTGGTATCTGCCCAGGCGCAAAGCACAGGATCGCGCTCCAAAGCCGCCTCAAACTCACCCGTTGGGGCCACTTTATACCCCGGTCCTGCAAAGCCCGCCTCGATCGCCTCCAACTGAGCCTGATCAACACCCGAAAACGCGCCCGAAAGTTCCTCGAACCGCGCCTCGACCATTGCGCGAATGCGTTCAATTCCATGCTCATGCACGGTGATCTTGATGCGTGCCTTGTACTTATTGTCGCGCCGCCCAAGCAGGTTGTAGACGCTGACAATCGCCTCGACAAAGGCCAAAAGATCGCGCTTGGGCAGAAAATCCCGGACCACTTGCCCGATCATCGGCGTCCGACCCAGACCGCCGCCCAAAATCACCTCGAACCCGGTCTTGCCCGCCGCGTCGCGCACCATTCGCAACCCGATGTCATGCGCCCGCGTCACAGCGCGGTCATTGGGCGATCCGGTCACCGCAATCTTGAACTTGCGCGGCAAAAACTGGAACTCGGGGTGATCAGTCGACCATTGCCTCAGCAACTCGGCCACCGGGCGCGGATCGTCGATCTCATCTGCTGCCGCCCCGGCAAAATGGTCCGCCGTCACATTTCGGATCGTATTGCCCGAGGTTTGGATGGCATGCATCTCAACCTCCGCCAGACTGTCAAGAATATCAGGAACATCCGTCAGCTTGGGCCAGTTGAACTGAATGTTCTGGCGCGTCGTGAAATGGCCATAGCCCTTATCCCAGCGGTCCGCGATCATCGCCAACTGCCGCATCTGGGCGCCGTTCAGCGTGCCATAAGGCACCGCAACCCTCAACATGTATGCATGCAGTTGCAAGTAGAGCCCGTTCATCAGTCGCAAGGGGCGAAACTCGTCCTCAGTCAGCCGACCGTCGATACGCCGCGCAACCTGCGCCCGGAATTGCGCGTTTCGCCGGGCCACGAAATTTGCATCGAACTCATTGTATTTATACATCTTTCAGCTCCACTTGCTTGCCATGGGCATAGTTGGATGGCCCCCGCCGACGAAACTCTTCACGAAAATGGACCGGCCTCAGCCCTCGGGGTGCGGCGGCCGCATCGGCCAGATAGGCGCCCACCACAAGGCCCGGCTGGGCCTGCGCCCGCGCCAGATGCTGACCGGCCCGCTCTTCATCGTGCAAAAGCACCGCATTCGCGAAATCACGGCTCCATGAACCATCGGCGTCCAGATAAACAACATCGCCTTCAATCAACGCATTTGCCGTCACGATCTTTGGGGAAAACGCATGTGCCATCATCCAAATTCCTCGTTTTTGATCGCAATCGCGGCCAAGGCTTCACGGGGGGCCAGTCCCCAAAGAATGACCGCCGGAACGCCCTCCGGCACGGCTGATACGGGCCCGCAAAGCCCCGCCAGCGTCGTCGCTCGCACCTTTTGATCCGCGCGCGAGGCGTTCTCGACAATCGTCAGGGGCGTCGCCGGATCGGCGCCATGCATCATCAGCCGCCCTTGGGTAAACCGCGCCGACCGCTTGCCCATATAGATCGCGGCCACAGCCCCCGGACGCGCCAACGCATGCCAGTCCTGCTCGGCAAATCCGCGCATGTCATGGCCCGTCAAAAGCCGGACCGACCCGTTGCGTCCGCGCCGGGTCAGGCTTTGACCAATGCCCGCCACCGCCGCCGAGGCCGCCGTGATCCCCGGCACGACCGACCACGCAATTCCGGCGGCTTCGCAGGCCTCAATCTCTTCGTCCAGACGCCCAAAAACTGTGGGATCTCCGCCCTTTAGGCGAACAACGTGATTCCCCCCCGACGCGTGATGAACGATCATCTCATTGATCTTGTGTTGCGGGACCGAGGCCGCAAAGCCCGTCTTTCCAACAGGAATAATCCTGGCCTCACGGCGCGCAAGTTCCAGGATTTCGGGCGATACCAACCGGTCGTGGATCACCACATCCGCCCGGTCCAGAGCACGCCGCGCCTTAAGCGTCAAAAGCTCCGGATCGCCGGGCCCGGCCCCCACCAGATCGACCCGCCCAGGGGCTGCTTTCTGATCCAGATGCCGGGCCAAAAGCGCCGTCAGAACCCGTTCTGCGTCGCCGTCGATGCCTTGTTCCGGCGCCCTTGGTCCGGATTGATCAAAAGATTGATCAAAAAACTCGGCCCAAAAGCTGCGCCGCGCCACTCCTGGCGTCAAAGCCTCGGCCCTTTGCCGAAACCCCGCAGCGATCCGCGCCAGAGTGCCCAGCCGAGCCGGAAGACGAGCCTCAAGTTCAGCCTTGATCGTCCGCGCCAGAACCGGCGCCGTGCCTTCGGTCCCGATTGCAACCGTAACCGGGTCGCGATCAACGATGGCGGGGGTCAGAAAATCACTGTCGGCCAGATTGTCCACGATATTGACCAAAGCGCCCTCGGCCCGCGCCAGTTGCGCCAGATGCGCGTCCCGCGCGGCATCGTCGGTGGCCGCATAAACCAGCCGCGCATCGCGCATATCCGCACGCCCCGCCTCGCGCGCCACCAGCGTGATCCGGCCCGCCTGAGCCAGATCACCAATCGCCGCATCAGGCAAAGCGGCAAAGACCGTGATCCGGCCCGTGGTCTTAAGCAACAGACGCAGCTTTGCCAGCGCCGTCTCACCGCCGCCGCAAACGACAATACGCTGGCCATCCAAGGCCAGAAAGATCGGAAAATGGTTCATTTTGATATCCAGTTGAGTTGCGCCAGTATAGAACAATGTTCCAAATAGCCGCCATAGATATGGACAAATAGGAACAGATGGCTAGATACATGGCCTGGATGCTGGATATGTTCCGCTAACCTGAGGAGTGCAGAATGGCCGTCCAAATTGACAAGGTAGACCGGAAAATCCTTGCAGAACTGCAACGCGATGCTGGCCAGTCACTTGAGGAAATTGCCCGCCGGGTAGGGGCCTCAAAGACCCCGGTCTGGAACCGGATTCGCAAGCTGCGCGAGGCCGGCGTCATCGGAAATCAGACAGTGGTTGTCGATGCCGACGCCTTGGGATTTGAGGCCTGTTTCTTTGTCCTGATCCGCACCTCCGAACACGAGGCCGAATGGCAGGCAACCTTTCTCAAAGCACTGCGGGAACGGCCCGAGGTGCAAGAGGCGCACCGACTGGCAGGCGACATTGATTACATCCTCAAAGTGCGGGTCAAAAACGCGCGCGCCTATGATCTCTTTTACCAGGCCCTGATATCCGAAGTGCGGGTCTTTAACGTCACGGCCCTTTTGTCGATGGAAGAGATCAAGTCCACCACGGCCCTGCCGCTTTGACCTGAATGCAGGCGCATTCAAAATGAGCGCTTCCGCGCATTTCCTTTTGGGCGGTGGCGCATGTGACGCCTAAAGCAATTCGCGTTAACCCTGAACCACCTAACGCTGTCTGAAATCTCAGATTTCAACTCGTTAGGTTGTGCTGAATGACCCAAGCTAAACGCAAAACGCTTTAATATGTGACGTCGAGCTGGCGCAGGCCGTGAAAGTGATAGATGTCGGCGTAGCGCGCGGGGCATTTCAGGGCCAGATCGGGCAGGCGCTGAAACAGGATCGGCAATGCTGTTCTAAGCTCGAGCCGGGCCAGAGGTGCACCCAGACAGAAATGGATGCCCGCCCCGAAGGCCGCGTTCGGCACCATTTTGCGGGTCGGGTCAAAAAGGTGAGGGTTGCCAAAGATCTGGGGGTCTCGATTGGCTGATCCCAGCAGACATCCGATGCGGTCACCGGGGCGAAAGTTTTGGCCAAAAATCTCGATGTCCTGATAGACCCAGCGCGTGAACATATGCAGGGGCGGATCAAAGCGCATGGTTTCTTCGGTGACGGCCAGAGCGTTGTCGCGGGTGATCCGGTGGTTGGTTTCAAGCAGGGTTTTGACGGCGTTGCCGAGGCTGTGAACCGTGGCTTCATGTCCTGCATTTAGCAAAAGGATCACCGTCGAGATCACCTCGTCAGGGCTGAGCGTGGGCTCTTCGGCGTCTTTGTCATTTGAGATGGCAATAAGGTGCGAGATCAGTTCATCTTGCGGCGCTTTCTGGCGCATGGCTATGAAATCACGCAAAAAAGCGCCGAAGTCATTTGTTGCAGCGATGGCTAGATTTTCGTCCGCCGCCGTGCGACCGGCCTGATACATGCCCACCATCGCGTTGGACCAGCGCAAGAGATCGTCGGTCATGGTTTCGGGGATGCCAAGGAACCGCGCGATCACAATCACCGGGATCGGGCGCGCGAAAGCGTCAAGAAGATCGCATCCGCCCGGAGCAAACACGTCGATCAGCCGGTTGGTGAGCTCCTGAATTTCGGGCTGAAGGATGTTGATCCTGCGCCCGGTAAAGGCGCGCAGAACCGAACCACGCAGCCGGGTGTGGCGCGGTGGTTCGGCCTCGAGCATCGAATGTGCCTCGACCGCGTAAAAGGGGGCATGTTTGGTTGGGATTTCGGGATGAAACCCCGGTGGCGCCTCGCGCCCCATGCGCCGGTCTTTGAGGATTGCATTGACCGCCGCAAAGCTGGTGGCCACGGGCAGATCATAATCAGTCCAGTACACCAGATCGCCCAAGGCACGGGCGCGGTCGTAAAAAGGGTAGGGGTTTTGGACAAAATCGCTGTCGGTGGGGGGCTGGGAGATTGCCTGCACTGTCTTTTGGTCCCCCGGACCGGATTAGGATCAGCGTTTCAGGCGGGTTTGCCGGCGCCCAATGCGTCGTCGAATTTTATCGATTCGCCGCACCCACAAGCATCCACCACATTGGGATTGCGGAACTTGAAGCCCGCTTCGAGCAGCGAAACCTCGTAATCGATCTCTGTTCCGAAAAGGAACATCTGCGCCATCGGCGCGATCATCACACGCGCGCCGTCATCCTCGACGACCTCATCGTTGGGATCAACCTCGGTGACGTAATCCATGGTGTACTCCATGCCCGCACAGCCGCCCTTTTTGACGCCAATGCGCAGGCCCTCGTGACCTTCGCGGGCCATGAGTTTTGCGATCTGGGCGCTGGCGCGGGGGGTGATGCTGACCGCCGCTTTGCCTGGGATGCCGAACATGGGGTGAACTCCTTTGGGGGGTAATCTTAAGTGCGTTCTGGTGCCATCTCAAGTCTGGCGGGATCTGTATGAGACCTTTGGGAGCCTCCGGCGGGGATACTTGGACCACAAAGAAAGGCCCACAAAGAAAGGTTCGCGCGGGCCAATTTACATAAAGCCAAGTTCCAGACGGGCCTCGTCTGACATCATGTCCATGCCCCAGGGCGGCTCCCATGTCAGTTCGACATTGACGGTGCGCACGCCGGGCAGGGGTTCGACCGCCTCGGCCAGCCAGCCGGGCATTTCGCCCGCGACAGGACAGCCCGGTGCGGTCAGGGTCATGACGATTGAGACATCGGAATCTGTTGATATATCAACAGTATAGACAAGTCCCAGATCGTAGATATTGACCGGGATTTCCGGGTCATAGACCGAGCGGCACGCCTCGATCACAGCGTCATAGAGCGGGTGATCGGTTGACGAGGGTTTGATCAGGGGCGTGCCCTGAAGCTCTTCTGGTGCCGTGGCTGTCATCGCGTCTCTCACTAATTCCTGACTAAAGATATAGGGGTTGGCGTCAGGCGCGTCCAGAGGCGGACGCTTAGTCGTTGATGTCGTGTTTGAAGAACTTGGCCGGGGTCTGGCGGTTTTTAAAGAACAGCCGCAGCGCGATCCAGGCGATCAGGGACAGCCCGGCGAAGGTTGCAAGTGCCACTTGCGTGCTGAGCGCGGTGGGCGCAAGCGCCACGATCACCGCCATGACCAGAGCGCCGATCGCAAAGCCCAGAAAGATGAACCCCGGTGCCATGATCTCTATGATGGCCAGAGCGAAAGCCGAGCTGAGCCAGACCCACCAGATCCCGACAAGGGCGCTCATTTACTGCGCCCCTGCAAAAGCTTGAAGGCATCGCCGAAAGCTTCGAGCGCGGCGGCCGGCACGACAATCGTCTGGCTTCCGGTGCCTTGCCCCAGCGTGTTCAGCGCCTCGACCTGTTTCAGCGCAACCTGATATTGCGCGGCCTCGATGCCGTGTTCGGCAATGGCGCGGGCGACAACTTCGGTCGCATAAGCTTCGGCTTCGGCAAGGATGCGGCGCGCTTTGGCGGATTGTTCCGAGGCGTAAAGTTCGGCGTCTGCCGAAAGCTCGACCGCGCGCTTTTTACCCTCGGCCTCGGTCACTTGTGCCCGGCGCGCCCGTTCGGCGTTCAGCTGTTGCATCATTGCCGCCCGCGTCGCCTGATCAAGGTTCACATCCAGAATTTCGGCGCGCGTCACTTCGATGCCCCAGTCGTCGACCGCATCCTCAACCGAAGATTTGATCGTCGAGATCAGGCTCGAGCGGTTTGCCTGCACCTCGTCCAGATCCATTTTGCCGATTTCGGCGCGCACGATACCGGCCACGGTGGTCGAGATGGCGCTGTCGACATCCCGGATCCGGTAGACGGTCTTTTCAGGTTCGGTGATGCGGTAAAAGACCGACGTGTCGACCTGCACCAGCACGTTGTCGCGGGTGATCGCGTCCTGGCTGGCGGTGGGCAACTGACGCTCGAGGATCGAGATTTTATGCGCCACGCGGTCCAGAAACGGCACGATCAGGTTGATGCCAGGGCCCAGAACCGCGTGCAGCCGGCCAAACCGTTCGATCACATGCTTTTCCGACTGCGTGACGATGCGCACGGCTTTCAGGACGACCATGACCAGTAGAACGGCCAAAATCAGATAGACAAAGTTCTGTTCCAGCAGCGACAGCAGAATCTGATCAATGGGCACGGTTAAAAAATCCGATCAAAGGTTGCGTTGGTCTGAATGTGCGGCGCGCCGCCGCCGATTGCAAGTTCGCACGCTTCGCGCTATCGGCGGGGCGAAACCGACAAAAGGCAGGGCGATGACCCCGATCAGCTTTGAAAAGCAGGCCGTTGACGGCAAGGCCCGCACCGGCGTCATCCGCACCCCGCGCGGCGATATTCGCACGCCCGCCTTCATGCCCGTAGGCACCGCCGCCACGGTCAAGGCGATGCTGCCCGAAAGCGTGGCCGCGACCGGCGCCGACATCCTGTTGGGCAATACCTATCATCTGATGCTGCGCCCCACGGCCGAGCGGATCGACCGGCTGGGCGGGCTGCATAAGTTCATGAACTGGGATAAGCCGATCCTGACAGATTCAGGCGGTTTTCAGGTGATGAGCCTGGCCGAACTGCGCAAGCTGACCGAAAATGGCGTCACCTTCAAAAGCCACATCGACGGGTCACGCCACGAACTGACGCCCGAACGATCGATGGAAATCCAGCGGCTCTTAGGCTCGGACATCGTGATGTGCTTTGATGAATGCCCGGCGCTGCCTGCCACCGAACAGGCGGTCGCTACCAGCATGCGCTTGTCGATGCGGTGGGCCGAACGCTCGCGCGCGGCCTTTGGGGATCGTCCGGGCCACGCGCTCTTTGGTATCCAGCAGGGCGGCGTGACGCAGGAATTGCGCGCTGAAAGTGCCGAGAAGCTGACCGCGATCGGCTTTGACGGCTATGCGGTCGGCGGCCTTGCCGTGGGCGAGGGGCAAGAGGCGATGTTCGGCGTTCTGGACTATGCCCCCGACATGTTACCACAGGACAAACCGCGCTATCTGATGGGCGTGGGCAAGCCCGATGACATCGTCGGGGCGGTCGCGCGCGGCATCGATATGATGGATTGCGTGTTGCCCTCGCGCTCGGGGCGCACAGGTCAGGTTTTCACCCGCCACGGCGTTGTGAACATCAAGAACGCCCGCCACCGCGACGACCCGCGCCCTTTGGATGAAAACTGTAGCTGCCCGGCCTGCTCCAGCTATTCGCGCGCCTACCTGCACCACGTCTTTCGGGCCCAGGAAATGATCTCGGGCATGCTTTTGACATGGCATAACCTGCATTACTTCCAAGAGCTTATGTCAGATATACGCGCCGCCATCGCCCAAGGGCGCTTTGATGCCTTCCAAAAGACATTTCACGCAACCCGGTCTCAGGGCGATATCGAGCCGCTGACCACATGACCTTTGATTGGTCGCAACGGCGCCTGATTTCCCCATGACACAGCCGCCTGAATTAACGATCTCTGCCTTGTCTTCCGTCGCAGCCCACTACATGATGTGATGGAAATACAGACAGGCCGGGTTGAAACAGGCACGCTATTAACCCACCTAAACATGCTGTGACAGGAGAAGCCCTGACGCCGCTGCCAAGCAGGGCTACCGGCTTCTTGCTATGAGGTAAGGAAATTACAATGACCGAGCAACTGACGACATCCTATCCGGTACTGCCGCTACGCGACATCGTCGTCTTTCCGCATATGATCGTGCCGCTTTTTGTGGGCCGCGAGAAATCGGTGAAGGCTCTCGAAGAGGTGATGAAGGACGACAAGCAGATCCTGCTGTCTTCCCAGATTGACCCGGGCGTCGATGACCCCACCGCTGACGGTATTTTCGAAGTTGGCGTGATCGCCAACGTCCTGCAATTGCTCAAGCTGCCCGATGGCACCGTCAAAGTGCTGGTCGAGGGGCGCGCGCGCGTGCAGATCACGGAATACGTTGATAACCCTGACTTTTTCGAAGCCAACGCCGAGATCCTCGAAGAGATCCCCGGCGACGACGCGACGATCCAGGCGCTTGTGCGCTCGGTCGCGGCCGAGTTTGAGCGGTATTCGAAGATCAAGAAAAACATCCCCGAAGAAGCCCTGTCCGCGGTCGCCGAAACCACCGAAAGCGCCAAGCTGGCCGACCTTGTGTCGGGCCATCTGGGTGTTGAGGTCGACAAGAAACAAGAGCTTCTGGAAACCCTTGCCGTCGCTGCCCGTCTTGAACAGGTTCTGGGTCTGATGCAGGGTGAAATGTCGGTCCTTCAGGTCGAAAAAAAGATCAAGACCCGCGTCAAGTCCCAGATGGAGCGGACCCAGCGCGAATATTACCTGAACGAACAGATGAAGGCGATCCAGAAGGAACTGGGCGACGGCGAAGAAGGCCAGAACGAAGTGGCCGAACTTGAGGCCCGCATCGCTGACACCAAGCTTTCGAAAGAGGCCCGTGAAAAGGCCGACGCCGAGATTAAAAAGCTGAAAAACATGTCGCCCATGAGCGCCGAGGCGACCGTCGTGCGCAATTACCTCGACTGGATGCTGGCCATCCCGTGGGGCACGACCAGCCGCGTCAAAAAGGACCTTTCGCGCGCCGAAAAGATCCTCGACGATGACCACTATGGCCTTGAAAAGGTTAAAGAACGCATCGTTGAATATCTGGCGGTTCAGCAGCGCTCGAAGAAACTCAAAGGCCCGATCCTGTGCTTGGTCGGCCCTCCGGGCGTCGGCAAGACCAGCCTTGGCAAATCTGTGGCCAAGGCAACGGGGCGCGAATTTATCCGCATCTCGCTTGGTGGGGTGCGTGACGAATCCGAGATCCGTGGTCACCGCCGCACTTATATCGGTTCGATGCCCGGCAAGATCATTCAGGCGCTGAAAAAGGCGAAAACCACGAACCCGCTGATCCTTCTCGATGAGATCGACAAGATGGGTCAGGATTTCCGTGGCGATCCGGCATCGGCGATGCTGGAAGTGCTTGATCCTGAACAGAACTCGACCTTTGTCGACCACTATCTTGAAGTTGAATATGACCTCTCGAACGTGATGTTCCTGACCACGGCGAACTCCTACAACATGCCCGGCCCCCTGCTGGACCGGATGGAGATCATTCCGCTGGCCGGCTACACCGAGGACGAAAAGCAAGAGATCGCCAAGCAGCACCTGATAGCCAAACAGGTCAAGAACCACGGCCTGAAAAAGGACGAGTTCGCACTGCAGGACGCCGCGCTGAAAGAGATCATTCGCACCTACACCCGCGAAGCGGGCGTGCGGAACCTTGAACGTGAGATCGCCAAACTGGCCCGCAAGGCCGTGACAAAAATCGTGCGCAAGCAAGAGGATAAGGTCGAAATCACGCCAGAGCTGCTCGAAGAGTATCTGGGCGTCAAACGCTTCCGCTATGGTCTGGCCGAAGCCGACGATCAGGTCGGCGTGGTCACAGGTCTGGCCTGGACCTCTGTGGGCGGTGATCTTTTGTCGATCGAAGCATTGCGCCTGCCGGGCAAAGGCCGGATGAAAACCACCGGCAAACTGGGCGACGTGATGAAGGAAAGCATCGATGCGGCCTCCAGCTACGTGCGTTCGATCAGCCCCTCGATCGGGGTCAAACCCCCGACCTTCGACAAGATCGATATCCACGTCCACGTCCCCGAAGGCGCCACCCCCAAAGACGGCCCCTCGGCCGGTCTGGCCATGGTGACCTCCATCGTTTCGGTCCTCACCGGCATCCCTGTGAAAAAGGATCTGGCGATGACCGGAGAGGTGACGCTGCGCGGCAACGCGCTGGCCATCGGCGGGCTTAAGGAAAAGCTGCTTGCAGCCCTGCGTGGCGGTATCAAAACCGTGCTGATCCCGGCTGAAAATGCCAAGGACCTGCCCGAGATACCCGACAACGTAAAAGCCGGGCTGACGATCATCCCTGTGGCCCATGTCTCAGAAGTGCTCAAGCATGCTCTGGTGCGTGAACCTGTCGCGATCGAATGGGATCAGGCCGCCGAAGAAGAGGCCGCCGCAGTCAAGGCCGCGCTTTCTTCCAAGTCGGACGATGCCTCGGCCACAGCGCATTAAGGCGCACCGCTAAACGGTTGCTGCAAAAGAACAAAAAGGCCCGCCATTCCTGTGCGGGCCTTTTTCTTTGGCTCTACCTCGTGGCGACAGCCGCAGCAATAACTGCCAAAAGCAAAAGCGGTACCAACAGGTTCCCGCCGGGGCGCGACGACACAACATCGCGCTCAACCACGGCGCCGGTGATGGTGCTGTTGTTATCCTCGTTCCCACCGCCCTCATCGTTTGCAAAAACCGGCAAGGCCGCAACCAAAGCGCAAGTGACTAAAACCGTTAATAGTTTTTTCATGATCTGCTCCAAATGCTACGAATAATCTGCTGATTATAGCTGATTTTGGCCGTTTTCCAAAATCGTGCCCGTCTTGCCGCCCCCTTCAGGCTTTGGCGAAATGGCCCGCCAACCCAAGCGTAAAGCCCGCCACAAAGCGCCGAAAATCTGTCTGTTCTTTGCGTCTTTCGGTGGTTTTACTGCCAGGAATCCGCTAAAGCTGTTTCCAATCGGGCAACAATGCCCGGAGTTGAGGTCAAAGGGGTACAAGAATGCCAAAATCCAAGAGCAGCAGAAAACCATCCAGTCTCGCCAAGTCATCCACCAAGCCAACCGCCAAACCAACCGCCAAGCCATCTGCCAAAACGGATGCGCCAAAGATCATGACCAAAGCATCAGAGCCCAACGCGCCGCGCGCCGTTGTCGCTTCGGCGACACCTGCGTCCACATCCCAAGCCGATGCGCCGATGCTCAAGAAAAAGGAACTGATCGACCGCGTCGTTGCGGCCTCGGGCCTCAAAAAGAAAGATGTCAAACCCGCGATCGAGGCGACCCTAGCCGTTCTGGGCCGCGCCCTCAGCGATGGAGAAGAGCTGAACCTTCAGCCGCTGGGCAAGGTCAAGGTCAAGAACCGCGCGGACAAGCCAAATGGCACTGTCATCAACTGTCGCATCCGCCAGTCCACTGCCGCGGCCACTCCCAAGGCCGAAGGCGGCACCATCAAGCTGGCCACCTTCAGCGGTCAGTCCGCCGACAAGGCCGATCCACTTTCCGAACCTGCCGAATAGGCGCCGCCAGGGCAGGGGCGCCGCGCCCGTCCAACACCGCTTTTTCGCCCTCTATATCGGGGGCGAAAGGGCGGGGCAGAAAACCCGCCAGAAAAGAAATTTCAGTCCGATCCGTAAAATTTGCGCGCCAAGGGTTGCAACAATCCCTGAACCCGCGCTAAAGCACACGTCGTCGGGTGATTAGCTCAGTTGGTAGAGCGCTTCGTTTACACCGAAGATGTCGGGAGTTCGAGCCTCTCATCACCCACCATTCCTTCCCGCATTTGACCAAAAGACGCGCCAGCCAAAGCGCCTTATCGCACAGGTCTGTGCATCTGCGCACAAGTTCTGCAATCTGACATGCCTCCCGCACATCTCTGATCAATGCTACCTTCCCGCCATTGAACCCCAAAAGGATATCAAGATGAGCTGGAACCCCGCATTAGATCCCGACATTCCGACCGGCACCTCCATTGACAGCATCGACACCGTGATTGTCCCGCGCGCCCGCGATCTGGGCGGGTTCGAGGTGCGCCGCGCCCTGCCAGCACCCCGCCGCCAGATGGTCGGCCCCTTTATCTTTTTCGACCAATTCGGCCCCGTCGAACTTTTGTCGGAAAAATCCATGGATGTGCGCCCGCACCCGCACATCGGACTGGCCACGGTCAGCTATCTCTATCAGGGCAAGATCCACCACCGCGACAGTCTTGGAACCGATCAGTGGATCGAAGAAGGCGCCGTCAACTGGATGGTCGCAGGTCACGGCATCACCCATTCCGAACGCACCGACGGCCAGATGCGCGGCAAACGCCAGACCCTCTTTGGGGTTCAGACATGGGTCGCGCTGCCCAAAGACCACGAAGACCGCCCCGCCGCCTTTCAGCACGCCGCGCGCGACGCTTTGCCGTTGCTTCAGGGCGAGGGCAAAAAGCTGCGCCTGATCCTGGGCGAGGCTTACGGCGAAACCGCCCCGGTCGAAACCGCGTCCGAGATGTTTTATGCCGACGCCGAACTTGATCCGGGCGCCAAGCTGCCGCTGCCTGACAACCACGAAGACCGCGGCATCTACGTGATGTCCGGCAGCATCGACGTGGCCGGCGACAGCTTCGAGGCCGGGCGCATGATGGTCTTTCGCCCCGGCGACCAGATCAGCGTCACCGCAGGCCCCGCCGGCGCGCGGCTGATGCTTTTGGGCGGTGCCACGCTTGAGGGGCCGCGCTATATCTGGTGGAATTTCGTGGCCTCCTCGAAAGAGCGTATCGAAGAGGCGAAAGAGGCCTGGAGACGCGAAGACTGGCAAAACGGGCGCTTTCAGTTGCCCCCGGGCGACGAAGCCGAGCATATCCCGCTGCCCGCAACCTGACAAAAACAGCCGTCATGCTGACGCTGCTTTCGGTCTGGCTTCGTTCCGGTCTGCACTGGCCATGGCTGCGGCCTGATGCGTCGGAAACGGCCCTTGATACCTTTAAAAAAGTTGGTCATTTTCAACTTGGATAACGCGCCTTCTGGCTTTGTCCACATCACCCGTGTCGACCGCCCGTTGAATACAGCCAAACATGGTGGTCATGCTCCACCTCCTTTCGGAGTTCCGGTGCTGATCGCCACGGCCAGCGTTTCATCGGCTTCAAGGCTCGTCCAGAACGTCACCAAGCCGGGCAGTTGAACCGCCCGGCAGATCGATCGCCATTTCTGGATCTGGAAAATCTTGTGAGGCGCGGCTTACCCGGCCTCTTTCTCCGCCAGAATTTCTTCCAGCAGAGCCTTCATTTGCCGCTCTTCGATCTCCTCCATTTCGTCCAACGTCATCAGGGATGATCCCGGAACTGTCGTCGACGATTTCTCTGGGTTGACCAATGGGGGCTGAGTTGTCGATTTCTGCATAGGCATCTGCGACCCCTTTCGTTTTTAGGATATGGTAGGTTTTTGGCGCACGGTCAAGCCTTTGCGCTATGGCCTTCGGCTGTGGCTTTCGGCGGCGCGCTCCGGCTTGACGCGCGGCAACGGTCGATCATTCGCCGCCAGACATGCGCGGGTTTCACCCTAATATGCGCCGGGTCAAACGAGTGGCCGCGCGCGAAATACAGTGATAAGCGCCCCAATAGATCAGGGCGCGCCGCCGGCCTTTGGGGCGACGGCGCTTTGGCAAGATGTCAAAACCTCGTCGCGTCGGGCGTTGGCCAGATTGGTATTTCAACATCAGCGGCCCTTGCGCCGATGCCGCCTGAAAAAAGGCGCCCCATTTTGGCGCCCCGGTTTTGGGCGCCCCGTTGCCGGGGCGCCGTGATCCTGATCAGGGATTACATCTTGGTGGGGGGCTGAACCTGTTCCATCACCTTGTTATCCCACTGGCCCTCGACCTTCACGTGGGCCAGACCGCCCAAAAGGACCGCCTCGATCAGGTTGTGGGTGACATAGGCATAGGTCCCGGGCTGTACAAAGGTATAAAGCGCCGCCCCCGCCGATCCGCCACGAATGAACCATGTCTCGATCCCGGTCATCGGCTTATCGGCGAGATTACCCGCCTCCCAAACGTAATCGCCATGCCCGCCGATCAGATGCGGGCGGCTGTCCCGGTTGGCCTGATTGTGAATGAAAAGAACTGTCTCACCCACTTTGGCAGTCATGGCATTGTCCCCGGCAAGGGCCCCCGCGCGTCCGTTGAACACCACATGGCTGGGCACCAGTCCGCGCATCGTGTCCAGGCTGTCCGAAAAGTCATCCAGCGCTGTGGGGTAGTCCTTGAAGTTTCCCTGCGCGTCCTTGGGGATATAGTAGTCCTGTTCGCCGATGAAATACGCACGGTCATAATGAAGCGCCGTGCCATTGCCGTCTGTCAGCCCGTCGCGCGGCAAAACCATGATCGCGCCGTTCATCCCGTGCACCACGTGATAGGGGATCATCTCGCCCCCCGGCGCACAGTGATAGGTGAACGTGCCCGCCTTTAGCGCCCGGAACCGCAGTTTGACCTGCTCACCCGGCAAGATCAGTGTCAGCGCGCCGCCGCCCAAAGCGCCGGTAGAGGCGTGAAAATCGATGTTATGCTCCAGCATGTTGCTGGGATCATTTTTGAGCGTCAGTTCAATATAATCGCCCTGATGACAAACGATCAGCGGCCCCGGAACCGACCCCTCATAGGCAAAGGCCCAGATGGTCGTGCCATTGTCATCGATCTCAACCTTCTTTTCGATGATGTTCATCTCCACTTCGACAATCTTCGGCCCGCCCTTGGCGACCTGATCATGCTCGGGCACACCCGGCGGCGGCACCAGCTTTTGCTTGATCCGCGGCAGCGTCGAAATATCTACATCCGCTGTGGCCTGCCCAAGCAGTTTGACCGCGTCCGTGGTCGAAGTTGCGGTCCCCGCGGCCTGACTTGTCCCGGCCATCATCGTCGCGCCGGCAAAGGCCAGCGAACCGGTTGCCGTCGCAGCCAGAAGGGCGCGCCGTTTGGGGTTTTCAAGGGCATCGGCAGCCGACGCTCTCACAGTTTTATTTGACACATCAGACATTGAAAAACTCCTTTCATTTTTTTAACCACACTGGCAGGGCATCTTCTCTCCGCCATGGGCGCCTTAGCCTTGCTATATCGACAGCCGCGCTGCGTTGATCTGGATCAAATGGCCCGGGATTTCGTAGCGTCACCGCGATGTACGCGATAAATCGCACCCAACCTGGCAAATGAAGAGCCGTGGCTGCTTGACGGGGCTGGCAGGCGCGCTTAGAAGGCACCTCACGCTTGGGGTCAGACCCGGGCGGGCAGTGAGCGGTTGTAGCTCAGTTGGTTAGAGTACCGGCCTGTCACGCCGGGGGTCGCGGGTTCGAGTCCCGTCAACCGCGCCACCACTGTCCCGTCCCGATGCCCCCATGCGCAAAGCGCGGTTGTAGCTCAGTTGGTTAGAGTACCGGCCTGTCACGCCGGGGGTCGCGGGTTCGAGTCCCGTCAACCGCGCCACTTCATTCCCTAAAATGGCAAAACCTCGCGCGCCGCAACCGGCGCTGGGAGCCTAATCAAGGCGTTAGACCCAGCTTAATCTTTGGTTTTTCAGTCACGCCAGCGACCTCATGCGCGACCTAGCCGCACAGATGTCTGCTTCTGCATTGATCGGCCAGTTTTCGCCGATCACAAGGTTGTCTCAGAAATGTGAACGACTTGAAAACTCATGGGGATGGGCGAATGAATAAGATACATCACGCACTGGCGGCGGGCATTCTGACCTGCGCCAGCCTTTTGGCCACAAGCGCAAATGCGGGGGCGGTGGCTCCATTTACTTGCGCCGAATTTGGCACACGTACTATCTCAATCACGTTCGTTCCCGCTGTCACTGTTTCTGAAGGCGATCTTGTAAGCTTTCCTTACCAGGTGGATGCGTCCTTCGACACCTCGACCCCCGAAAAACCTTCGGCTCGCATTGCCGCGTACGGGCCGCAGACCGATTAGGTTGTGCCCACGGGCGCCAAATCCGTTATTTTTATCAACCGGGCAGAAAGTCCGATCGTTTCCTGCGTCCCGGCAGGTGCCTCAGGCAACCTTCCCTCCACCGCTTCCAATCTCAGCGCCAACAGCCAGACCCGCGCCATTACCCGCGGTGTTTCGACCAACTCGCAAAGCCGCCTTTCAGGCTCTGGCAACAATATCGCCACCAAGAACCGCGTCTTTATCTCAACCCAAAACCTGGTCGGCGGCCAGCTGAACACGCTGGAATGGAACACTTGGATCTCAGCTGAGGCGCGTAAGTACAACGGCGCCAGCAGCGGCTTTTCCTATGATGTGGTATTGGGAACGGATAAGCTGATCGGGACTGATGCTGTGATCGGTGCAGTGATCGGCTTTGGCCGGACAGATCTTACGGTCGGCGCTAATTCAACTTCCGCAAAAGCCCCCGCAATTGGCCTGTATTTTGGTAAACGTCTTCAGCAGGATCTGATCCTTGACGGCTACCTGTCCTTTGCGCGACCGCAATATACCACGACCGCCGGCAACTTCACCTCCCGTCGGACCTCGCTTTCATTGTCGCTGACCGGCAAATATGCCACGGCAAACTATGTCGTCCGCCCCTTTGGCAACATCACTGGTTATAGTGAACAACAGCCCGCCTTCAATGCGATCCCCGCAAACTCGATCAGTGACTACAGTGCCAGCGCTGGCGCCCGCTTCGAGATGCTGAAACCTCTTGGTGATGGCAATATGACCCCCTACTTCAGCGCCGCCATCGACTATAGCTACAGCCGCACAACTGCGGTCGGCACCTCGACCTTCTTTTACCCGCGCATCGGCGCAGGCATCAGCGGTCAGGTCGGCGGCGGCCACCTCAGGCTGGACGCCGACGCCGGTAAAGCCAGCGCCGATACCTTCGACTACGGCCTGCGCGCAACCTACGAGTTCAACTTCTAAGCCGCGCCGCACTCTGAGGCCAGGAACATCACCGGGCGCTCCCTCTAAACGGGGGGCGCCTTTTTCGTTTTAGCTCAGCGCATCCAAAATCCGCGCCCAGCTGCGGATGCCCTTGTGAAAGCTCTCCAGGTCGTATTTCTCGTTCGGCGAATGGATCTGGTCGTCGTCCTTGCCAAAGCCGATCAGCATCGCGTCGGTGTCCAGAATATCCTTGAAATACCCCGCGATCGGGATCGACCCGCCACAGCCGATATAGGCCGCAGGGTTCGGCCATTCATCCGACAACGCCAGCCGCGCCTTTTCAAAGGCCGGATCATCCACCGACATCTCCGAAGCGGGCCCGGCGCCATGCGCCTTGAAACTGACACTGCAATCGGGCGGCAGCATCGAGGTTACATAAGCGCGAAAATTTTCGCGGATCTTATGGGGGTCCTGCGTGCCAACCAGCCGGAAACTGATCTTGGCCGTTGCCTGCGCCGGCAGCACCGTCTTGAACCCGTCGCCGGTATAGCCGCCGATGATCCCGTTCACCTCGCATGTGGGCCGCGACCAGATCATCTCAAGCCCGCTGCGCCCCGTCTCGCCCGCAGGCTGGCCAAGGCCGACCTCGCCCAGAAACGCGCCCTCGTCAAAGCCAAGGCCATCCCACTGCGCGGCCAGCTCTGGCGACAACTCGGGCACGCCATCGTAAAACCCCGGCACCGTGATCCGCCCGGTGCTGTCATGCAGCGCCGCAATGATCCGCGCCAGAACCCGGATCGGGTTCATCCCGATACCGCCATACATGCCCGAATGCAGGTCCTTGGAGGGGCCGGTGATGGTCATCTCTTCGCCCAAAAGCCCGCGCAGCATTGTGACAATCGCCGGCGTGTTGTCGCCAAAAAGCCCCGTGTCACAGATCAGCGCGACATCCGCATCCAGCTCTTTGGCGTTCTCTTTCATGAACGGCACAAGCGAGGGCGAACCAGACTCTTCCTCACCCTCGAAAAACATCGTGATCCGCGCAGGCAGCCGCCCATGCACCGCCTTCCATGCCCGGCAAGCCTCGACAAAGGTCATCAGCTGGCCCTTGTCATCGCTCGCCCCGCGTCCGCGGATCACCCGCCCGCGGCTTGTATCCTGAACCTCAGGGTCAAACGGATCACGATCCCACAGCTCAAGAGGGTCCACCGGCTGAACATCGTAATGGCCGTAAAACATCAGATGCGCGCGCCCTTCGCCGGCATGGCCCACCACCATCGGATGGCCCGGCGTGACCCGCTTTGAGGCGTCGAAACCGATGGTTTTAAGGTCATCAACCAGCCACTCTGCCGCCGCATCGCAATCGTCCTTATAGGCGGGATCAGTCGAGATTGACGGGATCCGCAAAAGCGCCTTCAGCCGCTCGGTCGCGGCCTCGATATCCTGATCGATCCTTGCAAGTACGGGCTCAAGCGACATGGGCGGCGCCTCCGGTAAACTGGGTTGAAAATTCGTGGCTCGCCGCGACCCTAGCATGCGGCCTTGAGGTGTAAAGGCAGGCCGCGTAAAACGACACCTGCACCGGCAACAAAGGATGACGCATGAAACTTTTGGGACCAGCAATTTTGATTAGCGCCTTGGCGGCAACATCCGCAATGGCCGAACCCATAGGCGGCAAGGCCGCGCGCAAGATGCTCTTCTCGACCAAAGGCGCCGAGGTGACCATGCGCCCCGACAGCGGCTTGTCGCCCGCCCTGTCGAACCTGCTGAAAGGTGTGACCGAACAAGTGGCCGCCGATCAGGGCTACTATGGCGCCGTCGCCTATTCGCCCGATGATGGTCTGCAACATGCCGCAACCGTCGCCTTGGCCCGCTATCACAGCGTCCCGGCCGCCTCTGCCGCCGCGCTCAAGGTCTGTAACAAGGCCCGCAAAGGTGCCGCCGAATGCCGCATCGCCGCTGAAATCCGCCCCGCCAAATGGAAACCCCGGCCCCTGACACTCAGCCGCGCCGCGACCGAAGGCTTTGCCAAAACCTATCGCCGTGCGGCCCGCCCCAAGGCGCTTGCCATCTCGCCCCGGACGGGCGCTTGGGCGGTCTCGCTGGGGGGCAACGCCAACGCCGACGCTCTGGCCAAATGCAACAAGGACGCGGGCACTGTTGCCGACTGCGAAACAGTGATTTTCGACTGAACGAAAGACTGACCAAAAAATTGTCGCGGCGATTTGTAGCGTTTTTCTCAACGATCAGTTAGCTTATCGATGCTGGGGAAGGCTCTTGCCAGGGGGACCGGTTAAGAAATGAGTTATTCGGACATGTTGGAACAGGCGCTGCAGCGCCTGCACGATGAAGGTCGCTATCGCACATTCATTGATATCGAGCGTAGAAATGGCGCCTATCCCCACGCAATCTGGACCCGCCCCGACGGGCAGGAACAGCCGATTACGGTCTGGTGCGGCAATGATTACTTGGGCATGGGGCAGCACCCCGTCGTTCTGGCCGCCATGCACGAAGCCATCGACGCCGCCGGCGCGGGCTCGGGCGGGACGCGCAATATTTCGGGCACGACGGTCTATCACAAACGCCTCGAAGCGGAACTTGCCGATCTGCACAAAAAAGAATCGGCGCTGCTCTTTACCTCGGCCTACATTGCCAATGACGCCACGCTTTCGACCCTGCCCAAGCTCTTTCCGGGGCTTGTGATCCTGTCGGATGCCGCCAATCACGCATCTATGATCGAAGGCATTCGTCGCAATGGCGGCGACAAGCGCATCTTCCGTCACAACGATGTCGCCCACCTGCGCGAGCTGCTTCAGGCTCTGCCAAAAGACACGCCCAAGCTGATCGCCTTTGAATCGATCTATTCGATGGATGGTGACTTTGGTCCCATGGCCGAGATTTGTGATCTGGCCGAAGAGTTTGGCGCGCTGACCTATCTTGACGAAGTGCACGCCGTCGGCATGTACGGCGCAACCGGGGCAGGGGTCGCCGAACGCGACGGGCTGATGGACCGCATCAATATTGTCAACGGAACGCTGGCCAAAGCTTACGGCGTCATGGGCGGTTATATCGCCGCCTCGGAAATGATGGTCGACGCGATCCGCTCCTATGCGCCGGGCTTTATCTTCACGACATCGCTGGCCCCCGCCATTGCCGCCGGAGCCGCCGCATCCGTGCGCCATCTCAAGACCGATCAGGCCCTGCGCGAACGTCATCAGACCCAGGCCGCGATCCTGAAACTTCGCTTAAAAGGCCTTGGATTGCCGATCATTGATCACGGAAGCCACATCGTGCCCGTGCATGTTGGCGATCCGGTAAAATGCAAGATGATTTCCGATAAGCTATTGGAAGATCACGGTATTTATTGCCAGCCGATCAACTTCCCGACCGTCCCGCGCGGCACCGAGCGGCTGCGCTTTACGCCCTCGCCGGTGCATGGTCCGCGTCAGATCGATGCGCTGACCGATGCGCTTGATGGTCTGTGGTCGCAATGTGCTCTGTCGCGCAGGCAACTCTCCGCCTAATTCGTACATTCGGGTGCAAAAAGAGTTTGTCTGTGGTAACAAAGTCTCAAGAGATTGCGAGCGAGTCGTTTTCTCACGGGGACTGAGGCAAATCGAGGGCAATGATGATCGGGCGCAAAAGCAAGCCCCCGCTCGAAGAGCAGGATAAGCCCAAAGGTTTTGACGATTATGATCTTCGCTTAGGCGATGTCATGCGCGGCGAACGTGCGACATTTGGCAAATCGCTTTTGGATGTTCAGCGCGAGCTGAAGATCAAGGCGCCCTATGTTGCCGCCATCGAAAATGCCGACCCTTCCGCATTTGAAACACCCGGTTTCATCGCCGGATACGTGCGCTCTTATGCGCGCTATCTGGATCTTGATCCCGAATGGGCTTTTGGCAAGTTCTGCCACGAGGCGGGCTTTACCACGGCCCACGGCATGTCATCCGAAGCATCCGTAACCTCGCTCAGAAACAGCCGCCACGAGAAATCCGAAAAGATCAGCTCCAGCGATCCCTTCATGAACCCCAACACCCCCTTTATCCCCTCGGGCAAAGCGGTTCTGTCAGGGATTGAACCGGGCGCCATTGGCTCGTCACTGGTGCTTTTGGCCCTGATCAGCGCAATAGGCTATGGCGCTTGGTCGGTCCTGCAAGAGGTTCAGCGCGTGCGCTTTGCCCCCGTCAACCAGACCCCCGGCGTGATCGCCGATGTCGACACATTCCAACCCTCGGGCGCGGTCACCGCCGCCACCCAAGAGGTCACTGCCTTCAAGGCCCCCGCACTTGACGCGATGGACCGGCTCTATCGCCCCGAAGCGCTCGAAGTTCCGGTGCTGGTCGCGCGTGATGGCCCGATCGCCGCCCTTGATCCCGCCGTCGGTGGCGCGCTGGCTGATGCCGCGCTCGCCCAGAACGGGCGCGTGGCCATGCTGTCACCACTGCCGCCATCTGATCCCGCAGCCCATGAACCGGCCACACCCCAAGTGGTTGCCGCCGACGCCCCTGAGGTGGTTCTGGTCGCGATGATGCCCACATGGGTGCGCGTCCGCGCCGCTGACAATACCGTTATCTTTGAACGGGTTATGGACCGCGGCGAACAGTTCGCCCTGCCCAAGACCCAGGACCCTGCCAGCCTGCGCTCGGGCAATGCCGGCGCGCTGTACTTTGCCGTCGCGGGCCAGACCTATGGCCCCGCAGGCAATGGACCGCAGGTCGTCAAGAACGTCGCTCTGGCCGCGGAGAGCCTCAAGGCCAGCTATGCGGTTGCCGACCTCTCCAAGGCACCCGAAGACGCCAAGCTGATCGCATTGGCCGAGGCAACATCGCTGGGCCAACCCCCAAAGCAATAAACCCTGCGCAAAGGCATCAGGCCCCCCGGGCGGTTGCGTCACCCGCGCGGGCCACTTATCTATGGCAAAAGCCCCGAGAATGTCCCTGACCGCGCGGTGAACACCCTTATGTCGCTCAACCACATCCGCCCCTGGCGCAATATCTACCGGCGCAAAAGCCGTCAGATCCATGTGGGCAACGTGCCTGTCGGTGGCGACGCCCCGATCTCGGTCCAGACGATGACCAACACACTGACCACCGATGTGGCCGCCACCATCGCGCAGGCTCAGGCCTGCGCCGAGGCGGGGGCCGACATCGTGCGCATCTCGGTTCCGGACGAAGCGTCATCAAAGGCGCTAAAGGACATCGTCGCCGAAAGCCCGGTGCCCATCGTGGCCGACATCCATTTCCACTATAAACGCGGGATCGAAGCGGCCGAAGCGGGGGCCGCCTGCCTGCGCATCAACCCCGGCAACATCGGCGACGCGGGCCGCGTGCGCGAAGTGATCAAGGCCGCGCGCGATCACAACTGTTCGATCCGTATCGGCGTCAATGCGGGCTCGCTTGAAAAGCATCTCCTTGAAAAATATGGCGAACCTTGCCCCGACGCGATGATCGAAAGCGGCATGGATCACATCCGCATCCTTGAAGATAACGACTTTCACAACTTCAAGATCTCGGTCAAAGCCTCGGATGTTTTCATGGCGGCGGCGGCCTATCAGGGTCTGGCCGAAGCCACCGACGCGCCCATCCATCTGGGCATCACCGAGGCGGGCGGGTTGATGTCGGGGACGATCAAATCGGCCATCGGTCTGGGCAATCTTTTGTGGATGGGCATTGGTGATACGATCCGCGTTTCGCTGTCGGCCGACCCGGTGCAAGAGGTCAAGGTCGGCTTTGAAATCCTCAAATCGCTGGGCCTGCGCCACCGCGGCGTCAACATCATTTCCTGCCCCTCCTGCGCGCGTCAGGGCTTTGACGTGATCAAAACCGTCGAGGCGCTGGAAACCCGGCTTGAGCACATCAAAACCCCGATGAGCCTGTCCATCATCGGCTGTGTCGTGAACGGCCCGGGCGAAGCCTTGATGACCGACGTCGGCTTTACCGGCGGCGGGGCAGGGTCGGGCATGGTCTATCTGGCCGGCAAGACCAGCCATAAGTTGTCGAACGACCAGATGGTCGATCACATCGTCGAGCAGGTCGAAAAACGCGCCGCCCAGATTGACGCTGAAACCGCAAAAGAAGACGCCGCAACAGCCGCCGAATAACCCGCCCAGAAAACGCTTGAACCTCTAGTCACTAGAGCAATTATAACCTGTCTTATCCAGAACTCAGAAGGAAAAGACATGTCAGCTTGCTGTGGCCAGGACGTCAAATTTGACGGTTTATCAAAAGACTACAAGCGGCGGCTCTGGGCGGTTATCGCGCTGAATGGCACGATGTTCGTCGTTGAAATGGGCGCGGGCCAACTGGCCGGATCCCAGGCGCTCTTTGCCGATGCGCTGGATTTTCTGGGCGACGCGCTGACCTATGGCATCTCGCTTGCGGTGATCGGCGCCTCGGTTCGCATTCGCACCAACGCGGCCTTGCTTAAGGGGGCAAGCCTTTTGCTGATGGCGATATGGGTTCTGGGTTCGACCCTCTACCGGGTCTTCTACGTCGCCGTCCCCGAGGCCCAGATCATGGGCGCAATTGGTTTTCTGGCGCTGGCCACGAACCTGCTCAGCGTGCTGCTGCTGGTCAGCTACAAGGACGGCGATGCCAACGTCCGCTCTGTCTGGCTGTGCTCGCGCAATGATGCGATCGGCAATATCGCGGTCATTCTGGCCGCTGTCGGTGTCTGGGGCACAGCAACCGGTTGGCCTGACCTGTTGGTGGCCTCGCTTATGGCCTCGCTGTTTTTGTCCTCATCCTTTCAGATCATTAATCAGGCGCTTGCCGAAAGCCGCGCTGAAACGCCGGCGAATTAAAGCGAAATGCTCTAGGCCGCACTCACTTTTTACCCCTCAAAGGATCTGCAAGATCTCGATCCGGTTGCCAAAGGGGTTGCTGACATAAATGCGCCGAATGCCTGGGATCTCGCGGCCATGGCTGAACGCAATCTCGTGGCTGGCAAGCTTTTCGCACATCGCTTCAAGGCGACCAACTTCAAAGGCGGGATGCGCTTTGAGGGCAGGGTGAAACGGCTCTTCTACACCAAGATGCACCCGCAGCTCTGCCTTCTCAAACCAAAGCCCGCCGCGCTTGCTTAATGCGGTCGGTTTTGCCACCCGCTCCAACCCCAGAACCCCGCCATAAAACGCCACCGCACTCTCTTCGGCGACGCGCCCCTTCGGCATGGCAAGCTGAACATGGTGCAGCCCCCCAATGTCCAGCCGTCCTGAGCGGCACTCACTTCTTGCCCTTCACCTGATCGGCGGCATAAACGATGTCCTCGGCCCGGCGCCACCCCGGAGATCCGCGCGGCAAAAGCCCCATCGCGCGTTTGCCGTGGATCGCCGCATCCTTCAGCTTGCCTGACACCGCATAACGCTCGGCCGTCGAAAGCGACGCCATGCCGTTGTTGCCCGTCTGCGCATAGGCCGAGGCCAGATCGCGCAACAGCCGCGGATCGCGAAAATCGCGCGCGCGGGCCTTCTCAAGCACTTTAAGCGCCGCACGCGGGTTGCCCGCCACCAGCAATGCGTGCCCATAGCCGCCCAGTATCAGCGCGTTCTTTGGCGCCAGGCTGACCGCCCTTTGATAACTGCGCGCCGCCGCCGCAAAGTTGCGCGATTCCAGCTCGATCTGGCCCTTCAGCTCGAACACAAACGGGTCCTTGGGCCGCCGCACGGCCAGCGCATTGATCTCTTTCATCGCCGCCGCAGGCTTGGGAATACGGTGATAGGCCACCGCCCGCCGGATCAGCGCCACATCCGACGTATCGCCCTTTTTCACCCGCCCCAGCGTCCATGATGGATTGCGCAGAAACGCGCTTAACTTGCCCTGACCGCGCGCGAACCAATAATCGGCCGTGGCATTGGGATTGTTGATGTCCTTATAGGCCGCCGTGAACCCCTCCAGCCGCCGGATCCGGTCGCGCGTCATCGGGTGCGAACGCGCGTAAGGGTCCTGGCGCCCTTCGCTCAGCACCTCTTGGCCGCGAAACAGATCCAGGACATCCAGCATCGCCCTGGGCGCCACCCCGACGCTTGCCATATAGCGGACCGCCGATTGATCAGCGGCGGCCTCTTCGGCGCGCGTATGTGATAAAAACACCCGTGTCGCCGACGATGACGTGCCAATCATGACACCCGCCGCCGCATCCACAGGCCCCCCGCTGGCCGCCACCCCGATCGCCAACAGCATGCCCAGCTTGGCCGCCGTCCCGGCCGATTGCTGATTGCTCAGCCGCCTGCTGATATGCCCGTTGGCAATATGGGCGACCTCATGGGCGATCACCGATTGCAACTCGGCCCGTGTCTTCATCTTCAGCATCAGGCCCGAATGGATGAAAATATGCGTGCTGTCGGCAACAAAGGCGTTCAGCGAGTTATCCTTGATCACCAGTATCTTGACCCGCGACGCAGACAACCCCGAGGCTTGAATGATAGGCGCGGCCAGCTGATCCAGCGCATATTCGATCTCAGGGTCGCGCAGGATCACCTGCGCCCGCGCCCCGCCCACGCTCAAAAACGCAATCGCGATCCAAAGAAGGGCCAGCACCCCCTGACGAAACCTGAACATGCCTGCCATTGACTGTCACCTCTGCACTTGGAACAAGACCGCTGAAAGACAAGGGCCTAAACTAGCGCCCAGTGTAAGGAGAGACCGGTGAAAAACTCAACCCGTGCCCAGGTGGATCCTTTCATTGTGATGGACGTGATGGAGGCCGCACGCCAGGCCGAGGCCACGGGCCGCCACATCATCCATATGGAAGTGGGCCAACCCGGAACACCGGCGCCCGCCGCGGCCCGCACCCAAACCGCCCGCGCCATGCAGGACGATCCGATGGGCTATACCGTGGCCCTTGGCCTGCCAGCCCTGCGCCAGCGCATCGCCCAACTTTACCACGACTGGTATGGCGTGACGCTTGACGCTGAGCGCGTGATCGTGACCGCAGGCTCCTCTGGCGCCTTCCTTCTGGCCTTTACCGCGCTTTTTGATGCCGGCGACCGCGTCGCTCTGGGCGAACCGGGCTACCCCTCATACCGCCAGATCCTGCGCGCCCTTGATCTGACCCCCGTCGGCATTCAAACCGCTCCTGAAAACCGCTATCAACCGACCCCCGCAGATCTGGCATCGTCGCGCGATCTTGCCGGCCTGATCCTTGCCTCACCCGGCAACCCCTCGGGCACCATGCTGGACCATAGCGCACTCAGCGCCCTTCTGGATCAGGCCGCCGCGCAGGGCCTTTCGGTCGTCTCGGACGAGATCTATCATGGCCTGCACTATGAAAACCGCGCCGTCTCGGCCCTAGAGATCAGTGACGATGTCTACGTCATCAACTCGTTTTCCAAGTATTTTTCGATGACCGGCTGGCGCATCGGCTGGATGGTTGTGCCGCCCGGTCACGTGCGCACCATCGAACGGCTGGCCCAGAACATGTTCATCTGCCCACCCCATGTCAGTCAGGTCGCGGCCCTTGCCGCCTTTGACGGCCTGGACGAGCTTGAGGCAAACCGCGCCGTTTACGCCGAGAACCGCCGCCTGATGCTGCAGGGTCTGGGCCAGGCCGGCTTTACCCGCATCGCCCCGCCCGATGGGGCCTTCTACATCTACGCCGATGTCAGCGACCTGACCGATGACAGCCGCAGCTTCGCCGCCCGGATCCTGCAGGAAGCAGGCGTTGCCGTCACGCCGGGGCTGGATTTCGACCCCCTGCGCGGCCATCAGACCCTGCGCTTTTCCTATGCGCGCGCCACCGCCGACATCCGCGAAGGCCTTGCAAGGCTGCAAAAATTCATGGCCGCGCGGGGCTAGGCCCACCACGCGAACCCGCCACCCAAAAACGTGACCCGCCACCACGAGCGCAAGGGATTCCCAGCCGCGCATCATTGCGCTATGATCAGCGTCAAAACGCCCCAAACGGGCCAGAGGCAGGCAAACGATGTTCAGATACCCCACAATTCTCGCGATGTTTGTCGCGCTCCTTGCCACATCCCATTCCGCCACCCCTCTATCGGCCCAACCCGCATCCATATCCCCCCAAGACTTCTCGGCCCGCGCCCGCATCGACCCCGACCGTACCCTGTCGGTTGAAACCGATGATGGCATGGCGCTTGATGTGGCCCTGACACAGGCCGTGCCCTACCGCGTCTTCACCTTGGATGATCCGATGCGCATCATCCTCGATTTTCGCGCCGTCACATGGGACGGGCTTACCCCCAAACGGCTTCAGCGCGCCGCCCCGATACGCGCCGCCGCCCTGGGCCAGCTCGCCGATGGCTGGTCGCGTATGGTGCTCGAAATCGACCGCCCCCTTGCGATTGAAACCGCCGGCATGCTGACCGACCCGGTCGAAGGCACCGCCACCGTCCAGCTTCGCCTGACCGCCACGACCGCTCAGGCCTTCCGCGCCACCATCCAGCCGCCCAAATCGGCCAGTGACGCCGCCCGCGCGGCCCGAACGCCCGCCGCCCAGACCAAAAAACCGCAGGGCGCGCCCCTGACGGTCGTGCTTGATCCGGGCCACGGCGGCATCGATGTCGGCGCCCAGGTGGGCGATCTCAAAGAGGCGGAACTGACCCTCACCTTCGCGCGCGAGATTAAAGAAATTCTATTGCGAACAGGCCGTTACCGCGTCCTTCTCACCCGCGACGAAGATAGCTTTGTCCCCCTCGAAACCCGCGTAGCTTTCGCCAACCAAAGCGGCGCCGACCTCTTTATCTCGCTCCACGCAGATACAATTGCCCAAGGAAACGCCTCTGGCGCCACCGTCTACACATTGTCGGCACAGGCCACCGATATAGCCTCCGAAAAGCTGGCCGAACGCCACAACCGTCAGGATCTGCTCATCGGCCTCGATCTCTCCGCCCAGGACGATACCGTGGCCCGTGTCCTGATGGATCTTGCCCGCCTCGATACCGCGCCGCGCTCTGAAAACCTGGCCCAGGCCATCGTGCAGGGCATCGATCAGACGGGGGCCCGCATCAGCAACCGCCCCTTGCGAGCCTCCGGTTTCTCGGTCCTGAAATCGCCCGATATCCCTTCTGTTCTGATCGAACTTGGCTTTCTCTCGGATGCGCGCGACCTGCAGGATCTGACCTCCGCCAACTGGCGCGCCCGCATGGCCACCGGCATCAGAAACGCGCTTCAGGACTGGTCCGATCAGGATGCCGCCCGCGCCACGCTCCTGCGAAAATAACCCCCCCCCTTTCATTTCTCCAAAAAATATCCAGATCCCGACCCCGCCACAGCCCGCTTGCCCCCCGCAAAAACCGACCCAATCCCCCAATCCACCAATTTGTGAGCGATCCGCCGCCCTTTTTCTGACGATCCGCTTTTGACCCGGGCGAACGCCGCGCGTATAAGCAGGCCGACCGGGGGTCCAACAGACCCCCTCCCACGTCTGAAAGGCGCCCAGCGTTGATCCGTTTCATACTCTCCTTTTTCGGGGCGATCTTCACTTTGATCACTCTGGCCATGCTCTTTATCGCCCTCTCGATCGGGGCGGTTTTCTGGATCTATGGCCGCGATCTGCCCAGCTATGAAAGCCTGGCCCAATACACCCCGCCGATGATCAGCCGGATCTACTCGGGCGAGGGGCGCCTGATCGACGAGTTCGCCAAAGAGCGTCGCCTCTTCGCCCCCGCCGAAGATATCCCCGCCCTCGTCAAACAGGCCTTCATCTCGGCCGAGGACAAGAATTTCTACAACCACCACGGCTATGACGCCCGCGGCATCGCCGTTGCGGCCTTCGACGCGGTCGTCTCGCGCGGCAAAGACGTCCGGGGCGCCTCGACGATCACCCAGCAGGTGATGAAAAACTTCCTTCTCGACGGCTCGCGCTCGGCCGAACGCAAGATCAAGGAAATCATCCTTGCCACGCGGATCGAGAAATCCATGTCCAAGGAAAAGATCCTCGAACTTTACCTCAACGAGATTTTTCTGGGCCAGAACAGCTTTGGCGTCGCCGCCGCCGCCCAGACCTATTTCGACAAGACCCTCGATCAGCTGACCCCGGAAGAAGCGGCATATCTTGCCGCCCTGCCAAAGGGCCCCTCGACCTATCACCCCGTGCGCCAAAAGGCCCGCGCGACCGAGCGGCGGAATTTCGTTCTGCGCGAGATGTTCCAGAACGGCTATCTTGACAAAGCGGCCTATGACAGGGCCGTCGCCGCACCCCTGAAAACCGTCCAGAACGGTGATTACAAGGCCTTCAAGGACACGCTGCCGCCGCGCGATTATCCCACCGATGAAATTCGCCGCCAGTTGTCGCGCGACTTTGGCGCAGGCGAGTTTTTCTCGGGCGGCTATTCGGTGCGCGCCACTATCGACCCCGAAATGCAAACCGCCGCCGCCGCTTCACTGCGCCAGGCGCTCGAAGAATACGATCGCGCACAAGGCATCTGGCGCGGCACGGGCAAATTCATCCCCGCCGCCCAGCTTGGCGATGAAAAAACCTGGCGCGAGGCGCTGTCCGCCATTGATATATCGCGCGATGTCGCGGGCTGGCGTCCGGCTGTTGTGCTTGAGGTTGGCGCCTCCGACGCTCGCATCGGCATCGAAGGATCAGCCATCGCCGAAGGCGGCGACTGGATCAACGCCAAGGACGTGCAATGGGCCCGCCCCTTGGGCGACAACGGTAAACCGGGCCGCAAGGCCCGCGTCGCCGGCGATCTTCTGAGTGTTGGCGACGTGGTTCTGGTGCGCGCTGTGACCAAAGACAGCGACGGCTCATTCCTGCGCTGGACCCTGCGCCAGATCCCCGAAGTTCAGGGCGGCTTTATGGCGATGGACGTCAACACTGGCCGGGTCCTGGCCATGCAGGGCGGCTTTTCCTATCAGGATTCGGTCTTTAACCGCGCCACCCAGGCCGACCGCCAACCCGGCTCCTCCTTCAAACCCTTCGTCTATGCCGCCGCGCTGGACAGCGGCTTTACACCCGCAACCATCATCATCGACGCGCCGATCGAAGTGGCCACCGCCGAAGGCATCTGGCGCCCCAAGAACTCGTCGAACAAATTCTACGGGCCCGCACCCTTGCGCCTTGGCATCGAACAATCGCGCAACCTGATGACCGTGCGCCTTGCCGAAGAAATCGGCATGGACACCGTTGCGGCCTATGCCGAACGCTTTGGCGTCTACGACCGGCTTGACCCTTACCTGTCGAATGCGCTCGGCTCACAGGAAACCACGCTTTACAAGATGGTCTCGGCCTATGCGATGTTTGCCAATGGCGGCGAACGGGTGGAACCCACGCTGGTTGACCGGGTACAGGACCGCTATGGCCGCACCGTTTACCGCCACGACAAACGCACCTGTACCGATTGCCAACTGGCGACACTTGATCCGGGCACCGAGCCGCGCATCGTCTCCAACCGGGACCGCGTGATGAACGCCGTGACCGCCTATCAACTGACCTCGATGATGCAGGGCGTCGTCTCGCGCGGGACCGCCGCACGCACCGTGGGCGGCAAACTGGGCGTGCCCGTGGCCGGTAAGACCGGCACCACCAATGACGCCAAGGACCTGTGGTTCATTGGCTTTACCTCCAACATCGTGGCCGGGTGCTTTATCGGCTACGACCAGCCCCGTTCGCTGGGCAACTCGGCCTTTGGCGGGTCGAACTGCGGCCCTGTCTTTACCCGCTTCATGAAGGTCGCCACCGCCAAATACGGCGGCGGCGCCTTTGCCGTGCCCCCCGGCGGCCGGTTCATCAAGATCGACCGTTTCTCGGGCGCACGCCTGCCCGATGATGCCAGCGGCGATAACGTTGTGGCCGAATATTTCCGCGACGGCGAAGAGCCTGTCTTTGGCCTTGCGGGCATGATCGACGGCGGCTTTGCGATGGGCGCCAACCTGCCGCTCTTTGCCGCAGGGGAAAGCGACAGTGGCCTCCCCCCCCCGCCGCAAACCGAGGTCACAACCTCAAGCGGTAACAAGGTCAAGGTCGGCCCCAAAGCCAGCTTTGGCAGCCTCAGCTCGGGCGGCCTCTACTAAGCGCCACCCGCCCCGCAGGGCCGCAAACCGCGCCAGAACGGGCCATCCGCGCCAACCGCTTGCCCAGCCCGCACCGGCCCTGTATCACCTCGTTCTGAAAGAATTTCCGGGGACAGAGCCCATGCGCGCCGAGACGCAATCAAATATCGATGCCATCGAAAAATCACTGACGCTTTTGCGCCAGAGGATGGATTGGGAAACCGCAGCCCACCGGCTTGAAGAGTTCAACGCCATGGCCGAAGACCCCGATCTTTGGAACAACCCCGACCGCGCTCAGGACTTGATGCGCGACCGTCAGTCGCTGGTTGATGCGGTCGATGGCTATAAGGCCATGGCGCAAGAGCTGTCCGACAGCATCGAACTGATCGAACTGGGCGAGATGGAGGACGACACCGATGTCGTCACCGAAGCCGAAAACGCGCTGAAAGCACTGGTCGAAAAAGCCGCCCAGAAAGAGATCGAGGCGCTTTTGAACGGCGAGGCGGATGGCAACGACACCTTCCTTGAGATCAACGCAGGGGCAGGGGGCACAGAAAGCTGTGACTGGGCCTCGATGCTGGCGCGGATGTATGTCCGCTGGGCTGAACAGCACGGCTATAAGGTTGAACTTCAATCCGAAAGCTCGGGCGAAGAGGCGGGCATCAAATCCGCCGCCTACAAGATCTCAGGCCCCAACGCCTATGGCTGGCTGAAGTCGGAAAGCGGCGTGCATCGTCTGGTGCGTATATCGCCCTATGACAGCGCCGCGCGCCGCCACACCTCGTTCTCTTCGGTCTGGGTCTATCCCGTGGTCGACGACAACATCGAGATCGAGGTCAACCCCTCCGACATCCGGCTGGACACCTACCGATCCTCGGGCGCGGGCGGCCAGCACGTCAACACCACCGATTCCGCCGTGCGCATCACCCACATCCCCACCGGGATCGTGGTCACAAGTTCCGAAAAGTCGCAGCACCAGAACCGTGATATCGCCATGAAGGCGCTGAAATCGCGGCTCTACCAGATGGAGCTGGATCGCCGCAACGCCGCCATCACCGAGGCGCATGAAAACAAGGGCGACGCCGGCTGGGGCAACCAGATCCGGTCATACGTCCTGCAGCCTTACCAGATGGTCAAGGACCTGCGCACCAATGTCGAAACCTCGGATACATCGGGCGTGCTGGACGGCGATCTGGACCGGTTCATGGCCGCGACACTCGCCATGGACGTGGCCGGAAAATCCCGCGCAGAGGCGCAGTCAGACGACGGATAGCGGCGCCGCGCATACGCCCGCCGGGCGCGCGGGCGGCACCTGCCGGATTTGAGTATTTTTGCAAAGAAGAATGAGGCCGCGCGCAAGCGAGGTTGACCTATGCAAAAAGGGCACCCGGTGGTTCGGATGCCCTTTAGAATTTCGTGCAACTGGCGAAAGAGGCGGGCCGCTTAGCTTTTTGCAGGCTCGCCGGCTTTTGCCATCGGCGCGCCGGGTTTGGCGCCGGATTTGGTCAGCGGATCGTCCTGACGCTGGACCGAACCTTCGAAATGTGCGCCGCTTTCGATCGCGATTGTCTTGTGGATGATGTCACCCTCAACCCGCGCGCTGGAGGTCAGCCGCACCTTGAGGCCGCGCACCCGGCCGATGACACGGCCATTGACGACAACGTCGTCTGCCATGACTTCGCCCTTGACCGTGGCGCCTTCGCCAACGGTCAGAAGATGGGCGCGGATGTCGCCCTGAACCTGACCTTCGACGAGGATATCGCCCGAGGTTTTGATGTTGCCCGTGATCACCAGATCAGACGACAGAATCGATGCAGCCGGCTTTGCCTTGGGGGCAGAGGGCTTGAACTCGGGCGCGGGCGCCGAAGATTCTGCCGGTTTCTTGTCGGTGGATTCGCTACCGGATTTGGGGCCCGGCTCGTTGATTTTGCTCTTAGAAAACATTTTTAGCTGCCTTGATGTAGGTCATCGGATTCACAGGCTTACCGCCCACGCGAATTTCATAGTGTAGATGATTACCGGTCGATCGACCGGTGTTTCCCATATCACTGATATGGTCCCCGCGCGAGACCTTTTGGCCCACCTTCACGCGAAGTTTGCTGTTGTGAGCATAGTATGTCTGGATGCCAAAGGCGTGCTGGATACGCACAAGCTTGCCAAACCCGCTGGAAAGCCCGGCGAAAACCACGGTGCCATCGGCTGTTGCATAGACCGGCGTGCCCTTGGGGGCGGCAAAATCGGTGCCATTATGTGAGCGGCCCCAGCGGGGTCCGAAACCGGACGTATAACGGAAAGCATTCTTGACCGGCATGTCGAACGGCGCCTTTTCGGCGGCGATGCGGTACAGGTTCATCCTGTCCATTTCGGTCAGGATCGCATTTGCACGCAGCGTGTCGGGATCAAACTCGCCACCCTTGGTCGACATCGAAATCGGTGTCAGCGGGCCGCCCTGCCCAGAATAGCCGCGGCGCACTTCCTTCAGGATCTGCTGGGTCGGCAGACCTGCAGCGCGGAACATCTTGTCCAATGGTTCAAGCGAGACTGTGACCGCCTCTTCCAGCTTGCCGAAAATGCGGTCGTTCCGCTCTTCGGCCAGCTTCATATCCAGCGTCACCTCGTCCAGATTGGCCACCGCGCGGTCGCGGTCGACAACGGATTGGTCACGCTCGCGCGCCGTGCTGTCCAGCGCCGATGTCAAAAAGCTGACCGTGCCTGCGACATCTTCAAGCCGACCCTTGTTGGTTTGGGTCGACCCGGTCTTGCCGTCAATTTCTGCTGTCAGAACAACAGTTTGCGCGCGCGCATCGTCGCGTTCATTCATCGTGCGGCGCAGCGTCTTCTGGACCACTTCGATGCCGGTCGACAGCTCGCGCTGGCGTCCCTGCGCTGACAAAAGCGCGGTCTGCATCTGTGAAACCTGCTCAAGCGCTGCGGTAAAGCGCGCCTGCGCCTGTTTGGCCTCTTCGGCCCGGTGGTCGCGTTCTTCGGAAAGCGCGTTCAGCCGCGCCTCAAAAACGATCTGTTCGCGCTTTGCCTGCTCTCGCAGGTTGCCCGACCCGATGCTGTCCATCAACAAAATGGCGGTGGCGATGATTGTCCAGGCGACAACGCTGGCGCTGCCGACCCATGCGATTAACTGCATGCTGGGCCTCAGCCGGATATAGCGCATGTCCTGGTCGGATTTCAGAAACAGCCTGCGTTCCGGCAGGTATCGTTCCAAGGCACCGTTGATGCGGTGTGATAGGCTCGCTTTCACGTGTTTTCCGTCCCCAATCTGCGTCTCTTTATTGGTGGCCGCAGCGTCCCCCAGTCCGACATGGCCACCGTTTGATTAACGGGCCAGCCGGAGGGGGGCAAGATTTTTGGCCCCGATTATTGGATTCCGGCGGGAAAGCCGCATCTACCGGCGGGTTTTTGCCGATTGGCCCCCTAGGGGGCCGCCCAAATCGCCCAAGTTCGCCCCCAAGGTCCCTGATGCCCGTTTCAGGATGTCGCCAGTGGCCAGTAAAAATCGGGTGGAATGCCCGCCTCGGCGCGTTTTTCCTCATTAAAGGGCGGCTTCAGCGGTGAATGGAAATAGCGCGTGACCAGTTCATGAAAGACCTGCTTGGGGTCCAGATCGTGGCGCCCGCACAGAAAGTGGAACCATTTCGACCCATAGGCGACATGCGCGACCTCTTCGCTGTAAATCACCTCCATCGCATCGACTGCCATCTGGTCCTTGGCCTTGCGAAAAATCTCGATCATTCCGGGGGTTACGTCTAACCCCCGCGCCTCCAGAACCATCGGCACAACGGCCAGCCGCCCCATCAGATCGCCCGCCGTATCTTCGGCCGCGCGCCACATGCCCGCATGAGCTGCCAACGCGCCGTAGTGGCTGCCTTGCGCCTCAAGACAGTCGCATATCAAATTGAAATGCTTGGATTCTTCATCGGCCGATTTGACCCAGTCGTCAAAGAAACCCATCGGCATCGGCACATCCGTGAACCGCGCAATGATGTCCCAATGCAGGTCCACGGCATTCAGTTCGATATGGGCCACGGCATGCAGGATCGCGATGCGCCCCTCGGGTGTGCCGGGGCGGCGCCGCGGCACATCGCGCGGTGACAGAAGCTCAGGTTTAGCGGGGCGCGCGGGCTGATCGGGCGGCGTGGCTCGGCCCAAGACCGGCGTCTCTCCCGCGGCCCGCAGAGCGGCCCATTCAGCCGCATAGGCGCGCGACAGGGCGGTCTTTTCGCGCCCCTCTGCTGTGCTCAGAACCTCGACCGCACATTCTGCCAATGGCTTCATCTGATCGTCCCTTTTGCTGGCGGCCCCAAAGGCGGCACCCTAGTCCTGCGGTGCCTGAGACAGCGCGCGCGCCGCCTCCAGAACCTCGTTGGCATGCCCCGGCACCTTCACCTTGCGCCAGATCTGCGCCAGCTTGCCGTCAGGCCCGATCAAAAAGGTCGCCCGCTCGATCCCCATCGAGCTTCGCCCATACATCGTTTTCTCAACCCAGACGCCATAAGCCTCGCAAACCTCTCCCTGCACATCCGACAGCAATGCAATGCCCAGATCATGCTTGGCACGAAACTTTCCGTGTTTGGCCACCGTGTCTTTAGAGATGCCGACCACCACTGCACCCGCCGCCTCGAACTGGGGCGCAAGCGCGGTGAAATCGATCGCCTCAACCGTACAACCCGGCGTGTCATCGCGCGGATAAAAGTAAAGGACCACCGCCTTGGAGCGCAGATCAGACAGTGTTACATCCGTGCCGCCATCCTGCGGCAGGGTGAAATCGGGGGCCTTGTCACCAATCTGTGGCTCACCAATCTGTGGCATTGTGCTCTCTTGCTCCTGAATTGAACCCACGGCAATTTTATTAGCCTTCTGTTCGGGCTTTATGTTTTAGCCATGAACGCGCAAAGATAAAACCCAAGGGCCGACAAAGAGCATCAACCGCATGACCACCGAAACCGAATGACCACCGAACCACCAGTCAAACCAAAGCGCCGCCGCCGGGGCAGGGCGGGGGGCTGGCTTGTGCTGACGATGGGTATCATCCTGGTGTCCTTTGCGACGGTCGTTATGCTTCTCAGCCGCGATGGCATCACCGCACCGGCCTGGGCCACCGCCCAGATCGAGGCGCGCATCAACCGCCAGATGCAGCAGGGCAGCGTCACTTTCGGGCGCGTTCAGGTGCAGCTGGCGCAGGGCGGCGAGCCTGTGATACGCCTCCATGACGTCACTCTTGCCAATGCCTTTGGCGCGCCGGTTGCCCGTTTTGCCAAGGTCGAAAGCGCAGTTTACCTGCCGGCGCTTTTGCGCGGTCAGCTTCAGCCGCGCGCCGTCAAAGTCACCGGCGGCACCCTGCGCCTGCGCCGCGACGCGGACGGCACCGTCGATCTGGCGCTCGGCCCCGAAGCCGATTTTCGCTCCGAAGCGTCCGTCGCGCAAGTCCTTGCAGATATTGACAATATTTTCAACTCCGACGCCCTGTCGCTGCTCGATGTCGTTGATGCCACGCAAGTCCGCATCCGCTTCGAAGACGACGTCTCGGGCCGGGTGTTTTCGGTAAAGGACGGGCGCCTGACGCTGTTTCAGTCCGACGTCGGGATCCGGCTTTCGGTGGCCTTCGGCGTCAAAAGCGGCAACAGCACCGCCGATGCGCTTTTGAACTTCTACACCGACAAGGGCGATCCGGGCGCGCGCATCTCGGCCGAGGTCCGCAACCTTCAGCCCCTCGATATCGCCCTGCAGGCGCCGCAACTTGACTGGCTGGGCGGGCTGACCTCGCCGATCTCAGCCTCGGCGCGGCTCCGGATCGAAGCCTCGGGCGCGCTCAGCACGATGAGCGGCACACTGACCCTGGGCGAGGGCAGCTTTACCTTTGACGAAAAAACCAAGCCGATTGCGATCAGCAATGCCAGCACCAATTTCATCTACACCCCCGAGGGTCAGCGCCTGACCTTTGAAAGCATCAATCTGGCGACCAGCGCTGGTCAGATCACCGCCATGGGCCACGGGTTCCTGTCACAAGGCTCGCTTGAGGACCCGCGCGCCATTGTCGGGCAGGTTCAGGTCCCCACCGGCAGCATCGCCTCCGAAGGCGTGCTCTCAGGCGGGCTGACCCTGACCGATGGCGCGCTGGACGTGAAAATTGAACTCAGCCCCTTTGCGATCAACGTCGGTCAGTTCACCGCGACCTCGGGCAAGAACCGGATCAATGCGCGCGGCAAACTGGATCTGAACGGCGATGTCTGGTCGGCCGCACTGGATGTCTCGGCCAAAACCATGTCGCGCGACGGCTTTCTGGCCTTCTGGCCGATCGAGCTTAAGAAAAAGACCCGCACCTGGCTCGACCGCAACATCTCCAAGGCCGATCTCAGGAACGTCGAACTGGCCCTCAGATGGCGCGAAGACACCCCCGTCGAATTCAGCACCAGCTTTGAGTTCATCAATGCCACGATCAGCTACCTGCGCACCCTGCCGCCGATCAAAAATGCGATCGGGCGCGGCTCGATCCTGCGCGACGCGATGTCGATCGAGCTTGAACATGGCTCCGTCAGTCTGCCCGAAGGCCCGGTGATAAATGTCGCCGGCAGCGTGATGAAGATCGGTGATCTCAAACCAAAACAGCCCATGGCCCAGTTCAATCTCGAAACCGACAGCTCGGTCGGGGCCGCTCTGACGCTCTTGGATAAAAAACCGTTTCAATTTCTATCCAAAGCCGGGATGAGCACAGATTTCGTCTCGGGCCGCGCCCGGCTTGACGTGGCTCTGACCCTGCCGTTGCAAGAGCGGATCAAGGTCAAGGATGTGGGTTTTGACGTCATCGGAACCGTCACCGACGCGCGCTCTGAAACACTGGTCCCCGACCGCGTCATCAGCGCGCCGACCCTGACCGTTTCAGCCCAGCCAGACAAGCTTACGGTCTCGGGCAAGGGGTTGATCGACAACACCGCCTTCGACGGCACTTGGGTTCAGCTTCTGGGCCCCGACCACGCCGGCCAAAGCCGCTTTGAAGGCAGCATAACGCTGGATGACAACCTGGCTCAGGATTTTCGCCTGGGCTTTCCCAAAGGCACGTTCCGTGGCGCGGCTCAGGGCCTTATAACGCTGGATATTCAACGCGATACCCCGATTGAATTCTCTCTGACCTCGGATCTGAACCGACTTGGGTTCTCATTGTCAGAGCTGGGCTGGACCAAGCCGCGCGCCCAGACCGGGCGCCTTTTGGTTCAGGGGCATCTGGGCAAAACCGCCTCGGTCGACAAGCTGGTGCTGAACGCCGCAGGCCTGCGCGCCGAAGGCAGGATCAGCCTCAAGCCCGGCGCCGGTCTGGACAAGGCCGAGTTCTCGAATGTCTCGCTTGGCTCGTGGCTGAACGCGCCGGTGACCCTGACCGGTCGGGGGCTGGGCCGCACCCCATCGGTGGCCGTCAACGGCGGCGTGATCGACATCCGCAAAACCACCTTTGGTCAGGGCGGCGGGACAGGGCGCGCCAACGCGGGCCCGATCACGCTGAACCTTGACCGGCTTCAGGTCTCGGACGGGATCGCGCTGAACGGATTTGCCGGCACGCTGACCACAGCCGGCGGCGTCTCGGGCACGTTCCGTGGCCGCGTCAATGGCGGGCCGACCGTTCAGGGCACGCTGGCCCCCGCCAAAGGTGGCACCGCGATCCGCATCCGCTCGCCTCAGGCCGGCGCGGTGCTCAAGGCCGCCGCGGTCCTCAAGAACGCCCAAGGCGGTGACATGGACCTCATTTTGACGCCGCGTGGCGAAAAAGGCGCCTATACCGGGCGCATCACCGTGGCCAACGTCCGCCTTGTCGGTGCCTCGGCCATGGCCGACCTTCTGAACGCGATCAGCGTGGTTGGCCTTCTTGACCAACTGAACGGTCCCGGCATCCAGTTCAGCGATGTCGACGCCGATTTCGTGCTGACCCCCGACCGCGTGGTCGTCACCCGCTCGGCCGCCGTCGGCCCCTCGATGGGGATCACGCTGGACGGCACCTATTTGACCCAGACCGAACAGATGGACATGCAAGGCGTCATCTCGCCGATCTACCTGCTCAACGGCATTGGCCAGATCTTTACCCGCCGGGGCGAAGGCCTTTTCGGCTTTAACTTCCGCCTTGTGGGCAGTGCCAAACAACCCAAAGTACAGGTCAATCCCCTGTCGATCCTGACCCCCGGCATGTTCCGCGAAATCTTTCGCCGCCCACCGCCTCAGGTTCCCAGCCAGTAACTCAGCCAGTAACTAAGCCAGTAACTCAGCCCGTAAAACGGCCCCTAAATCAGCAAAGATGCCCCGATCCCGTGCAACTCTCCGACTTTGACTTTGACCTTCCGACCGACCTGATCGCAACCCGCCCCGCGCGCCCGCGCAGCGCCTCGCGCATGCTGGTGGCCACCCCCGATCAGATCACCGATGCCCATGCCTATGACCTGCCGGGCTGGCTCCGGGCGGGCGACCGTCTGATCCTCAACGACACCCGCGTGATCCCCGCGCGCCTGTCGGGCCAGCGCCACCGCGACGGCGAGGCAGGCCGCACCGCCGCCCGGATCGAGGTGACCCTGCTCGAGCCTGCCCCAAACGGCACATGGGGCGCCCTTGTCAAACCGCTCAAAAAAATCCGCGACGGCGAAACCATCGTCTTCTCGGATGATCTCTCCGCCCGGCTGATCGCCCGCGACGATGGCCGCGCAACGCTGGCCTTCAACCGGGCGGGGGATGATTTCGACGCCGCTCTGGCGGCCGCAGGTGCCATGCCCCTGCCGCCCTATATCGCCGCCAAACGGCCCGCCGATGATCAGGACCGGCACGACTACCAAACCGTTTTCGCCCGAAACTCAGGCGCCGTGGCCGCCCCAACGGCCAGCCTGCATTTCGACGACGATCTGCTGGCCCGGCTGACGGCGGTGGGCGTTGGCCTGACGTATGTCACCCTGCATGTCGGCGCGGGCACCTTCCTGCCGGTCAAGGTCGAGGATGTGACCACCCATAAGATGCACGCCGAATGGGGCGTGGTCAGCGACCGGGCCGCCGCCGATATCGCCGCAACCCAAAGGGCAGGGGGCAGGGTCATCCCCGTGGGCACCACGGCCCTGCGCCTGATCGAAACCGCCGCCCGCGATACCGGTCAGATCGCCCCGTGGCAGGGCGAAACCGACATCTTTATCTACCCCGGCTTTCAGTTCCGCGTGGCCGACGCGCTGATGACCAATTTCCACCTGCCCAGATCGACGCTGATGATGCTGGTCTCGGCCTTTATGGGTACCGCCCGCATCCGCGAAATCTATGACCACGCAATCGCCTGCGAATATCGCTTTTTCTCTTACGGCGACGCCTCGCTTCTGTTACCCGCCGCTGGAATGCGACGGGGTTGAGTCGCACTTGGGCAATTTTTAACAGCTCCGCCCGCATAACCTCTCAGACATCCCGGCACGGAGACGGCAATGATACAGGTACTTAAAGGCTCTTGGGCTTTGCTTCTGGGCATGATGCTCTTGATGGTCGGCAACGGTATGCAAGGCACGCTTTTGGGTATTCGCGGCGGGATCGAGGGGTTTTCGACCTATCAGATGTCGGTCGTGATGTCGGCCTATTTTCTGGGCTTTCTGGGGGGCTCAAAGCTGGCGCCTGAGATGATCCGCCGCGTCGGTCATGTGCGCGTCTTTGCGGCACTGGGGTCGATGATCTCGGCGGTGCTGGTGCTGTATCCGGCGCTGGTTGACCCCGTCGCATGGACCATCGGCCGCGTCGTGATCGGCTTTTGTTTCTCGGGCGTCTACGTCACCGCCGAAAGCTGGCTGAACAATGCAGCCACCAATGAAAACCGCGGCAAGGCGCTGTCACTTTACATGATCGTCCAGATGGTCGGCATCGTCGCGGCTCAGGGCATTCTGGTCACCGCCGAACCTTCGGGCTTTATCCTTTTCGTGATCCCCTCGGTGCTGGTCTCGGTGGCCTTTGCACCGATCCTTCTGTCGATCTCGCCCACCCCCAGCTTTGCCGCCACCAAGGCGATGACTTTGCTCGAGATTTGGCGCATCTCGCCTCTGGGCTGCGTCGGTATGTTCATGCTGGGCGGCGTCTTTTCGGCCCAGTTCGGCATGGCGGCGGTCTATGGCACCGAACGTGGCCTGACCGTCGGTCAGATCTCGGCATTTGTTTCAGCCATCTACATCGGCGCCTTGGTGCTGCAATACCCGATCGGCTGGATGTCGGACCGCATGGACCGGCGCATCCTTGTCACAGTGGCCGCCGGCATCGGTGCGGCTGCCAGCCTTGTGGCGATCTTCTTTGGCGGCTCTTTTACGACCCTCCTTGCGATGGCTTTTGTGCTGGGGGGTATGTCAAATCCACTTTATTCCCTTCTTATCGCCTATGTGAATGACCATCTTCAGCATGAGGATATGGCCGCCGCCTCGGGGATGCTGATCTTTGTCAACGGCATCGGCGCCATTGCCGGGCCGCTGATCACCGGCTGGATGATCGGCGCAATCGGCCCCGAAGGGTTCTGGCTCTATATCGCGATTCTGATGGGCGGTCTGATGGCCTATGCACTCTGGCGGATGACACGCCGCGCATCAGTGCCCGCACATGATACTGGCAGCTACGCGCCAATTTCGATGGCCGCCTCGCCCGTGGCCGTCGGTCTGGCACAGGATTTGTTCATAGAAGCCGCACAAGAGGAAGAAAATGCCGCATAGCCGGACCGGCGCTTGACTTTTATGAAGGTTTTGCGACGTTGGGATAAATCCGGCGCGGAAAACGGGTAAGAGGTGGCAATGCAACGCCCTGAAGACATTCTGAGTTTCTGGCTCGATGAGGTCGAAGAAAAAGACTGGTACGTGGCCAGAGATGATCTGGACCAGACGATCAGGAAACGCTTTGCCGAAACCTGGCAGGCGGCCATGGACGGGGCCTTGTCGCTCTGGCTGACGTACCCCTCGGGAACGCTGGCCTATATCCTGCTGACCGATCAGTTTTCGCGCAACATGTTCCGTGACAAGGCGCGGGCCTTCGCCTCGGACCGGCTGGCGCTGAGCGCGGCCAAATCCGCGGTTGAACGCAAATGGGACATGCGCATCGACGAACCTGCGCGCCAGTTCTTTTACCTGCCGATGATGCATTCCGAAAACCTGGCCGATCAGGAACGCGCGGTACGCATGTTCCTGACCCGCATGCCCAGGACCGGTGCCTCGAACCTCTTGCACGCCAAGGCGCATCGTCAGGTCATCCGACAGTTCGGCCGCTTTCCCTATCGCAACCAGGCTCTGGGCCGGGCGATCACCGCCGCCGAGCAGGACTATCTGGATCAGGGCGGATACCGCTCAACCGTGACCCAGCTTCAGGACGCGGCCTGATCGCGCCCAACCCTCAGGGCAGTGGCGCCGATAGTTTTGCGCCGTGAGTATTTAAGCAAAGAAGAAAGCAGGGCAGGGTCCCTTGGGGGTGCTGCTTATGCGCCGACTGCAACTCTGGTTTTCATGGGGGTTTCTATCGCGGGGCTGGCATGGGTTGAAAAAATAGTTTAACACTAAACCAGTTTTGCGAATGGAGAGACCAATGGCTGCCAAATCCTTTGATATGATCGTGATCGGCGCGGGTCCGGGCGGCTATGTGGCCGCAATCCGGGGCGCGCAGCTGGGCCTGAACGTGGCCATTGTAGAACGCGAGCATATGGGCGGCATCTGTTTGAATTGGGGCTGTATCCCAACCAAGGCGATGTTGCGGTCATCTGAGGTCTTTCACCTGATGCAGCGCGCCAAGGAATTCGGGCTGTCGGCCACCGGTATCGACTATGATCTGGAAGCAGTCGTCAAACGTTCGCGCGGGGTGGCCAAACAGCTGAACGGCGGCGTTGGTCATTTGATGAAGAAGAACAAGGTGACCACGATCATGGGCACCGCCACTTTGACCGCCAAGGGCAAGGTTTCGGTCAAGACCGACAAGGGCACCGAGGAACTGACCGCCAAGAACATCATTCTGGCCACCGGCGCGCGGGCGCGCGAATTGCCCGGGCTTGATGCTGACGGTGATCTGGTCTGGACGTATAAGCACGCGCTGACCCCTTCGCGGATGCCCAAAAAGCTGCTGGTCATCGGATCGGGCGCCATTGGCATCGAATTTGCCAGTTTCTACAACACGCTGGGCGCCGACACGACCGTGGTCGAGGTGATGGACCGGATCCTGCCGGTTGAAGACGCCGAGATCAGCGCTTTCGCCAAGAAATCCTTTACCAAGCAGGGCATGAAGATCATGGAGAAAGCCATGGTCAAACAGCTGGACCGCGCGCCGTCGAAATCGGGGGGCAAAGTCACTGCCCATATCGAAGTGGGCGGCAAGGTTGAAAAGCACGAATTTGACACGGTGATTTCTGCCGTGGGCATCGTCGGCAATGTCGAAAACCTTGGGCTGGAGGCACTGGGCGTAAAGATCGACCGCACCCATGTGGTCACCGATAAGTACTGCCGCACGGACGTTGAGGGGCTCTATGCCATCGGCGACATCGCCGGCGCCCCCTGGCTTGCCCACAAAGCCAGCCACGAAGGCGTCATGGTGGCCGAGTTGGTCGCCGGCAAGCACCCCCATGCCGTTGACCCCAACTCGATCGCCGGCTGTACCTATTGCCACCCTCAGGTCGCCTCTGTCGGTTATTCCGAAGCCCGCGCCAAAGATCTGGGATATGAGATCAAGGTCGGCCGCTTTCCCTTTATCGGCAACGGCAAGGCGATCGCTTTGGGCGAGGCCGAGGGCATGGTCAAAACCGTCTTTGACGCCAAAACAGGCGAGCTTTTGGGCGCCCATATGATCGGCGCCGAGGTCACCGAACTGATCCAGGGCTATGTCGTCGGCCGCCAGCTTGAGACCACCGAACAGGACCTGATGAACACCGTATTCCCGCATCCGACCCTGTCGGAAATGATGCACGAAAGCGTGCTGGACGCCTACGGACGGGTCATCCACATCTGACGTTCACATCTGACGCCCACGTCAACGTCCAGAGGGCGATTGGCGCGCGAATGGCCGCTTTGGCGGGCATTCGCGGACCACAACTGCCGCTTGCTTATTGCTAACTGACAACCGAGCGGGTTACGCGTGCTCCTTATCCGGCAACTGCCAGGCGGCCTTCGAACAAAGGCTTCGCCGCTTCAATTTCGTGTTTCATATGCTCTCTGAACAAAGTCACTCTTTTCGTGTTGCGAAGGTCGCGGTGGTATAACAGCCAAAGTCCAAGTTCATGTTGGCTTTCTGGTTCGCGAAATCGTTCCAAATCAGGATCGCTGTCTCCCAGGAAACACGGAAGGAACCCAACACCAAGCCCCTCTTTCAGGGCCGCAAGAGTTAGCGACGTTTCGTCGACGTAAAACTCGTGGTCTGCCTGTGGCCGCGCCTGTTTGGTCCACGTTCTGTGATTGTCGCAACAGTCCACACCTATCCATTTCTCTGCGGCCTCACCCGATCTTACCGCGGCGCAGTAGCCACAGGACCCATAAACGGTCGACGCAATTGTGGTTAACCGCGTCCCAATGAGCGTCTCTCCGGGGGTGTTGGTTTGTCGGATTGCAATGTCAGCTTCGCGTTCAGAAAGTCGCACTGAGTCATTCGTGACCTGAACGTTGAGTTGGATTTTGGGGTGCGCCGAACTGAAACGGGCAAAATAGGGCATCAAAACCGTGGACGCCATATTTAGGATCGCGGTGACGCACAACTCTCCTGCCGCGTCATCAGAATGTTCCCAGATCGCGCCCTCGAAGGATATCAATTCCTTTTCGATCCTGAGGGCTGAGTCCTCCAGCTCTTTTCCGGCCTCCGTTAGGACGTAACCCGATGCCTTTCGTACAATCAGAGACGCCGCAAGTTTTTTTTCCAGCGCCCGGATGCGGCGCGAAATGGTGGAATGCTGAACACCCAGCCGCTTTGCTGCGCTGCTAAACGACCCCTCGCGGGATACAGCCAAAAATATTCGCGCGTCGTCCCATTGCATGTGATTTCCCTCACCCGGAGCATTTTTGCAAAACCTTTGTTCATTTTCCGGGAATTCCCAAAACCCGTTGCCGATGCGACTATTTTACCAAGGAACCTACCAATACGCCAATTTTGCGCAATCAGGGAGTTCTTCATGTCCGTTGAACATATCCAAAACTCAGTGAACGATGTCATTTCATACCTTACTGAAAACCCAAAGGACGCGCGAAGTACCAGCCCGCCTGTCAGGGCCATAATGGAGAAAGACCTGCGATGCCGCGCCACCGGGACTGACGGTCAATCTGTCGTAACAGATATGCCAAAGGCCGTAGGTGGCGGAAGTAGTGCACCATCGCCCGGTTGGCTGGCGAGAGCGGCGCTTGCAACCTGTGACGCAACCAGAATTGCGTTGCGCGCGGCGGAACTTGGGATTGCTTTGGACACACTCGAAGTCGTCATGGACAGTGTGGACGATGATCGCGGCCTCTTTGGCATAGATAATTCCGTACGAGCAGGCTCATTAAGTATCAGGACCCGGGTGACCATTGGTGCAGCCGGTATCGACCAGCAGATCTTAAGGGATATCGTCGACTATGCCGTGGAACATTCTCCGGTTGCTGATGGTTGCCGGGCTGCGACGCCCTCGACTTTGGAAGTCACAATAACCTGATCACAAAAATTTAGGAGAGTTCAAATGACTGCTTCGCTGTACACCCGCCTTGGCGGCTACGATGGGATTGCAACATTCGCCACCAACCTGATCGGACAGGCGCAACAAGATGATCTGCTGGGTCGCTTCTGGGAAAACCGGGGGGCCGACAGAAACGCCCGTGACCTGCAGGTCCTGATCGACTATCTCGTAAATCAGACCGGCGGCCAGATGTACTACAAAGGTCGCGATATGGCCCTGGCGCACCAAGGCATGGGCATCACGGAAACGGACTGGAACCAGTTCATCAACATCGTCGTCAGCGTCGCCGGAGAGTTGGGTGTCGGACAGGCCGAAGGTAGTGAAGTTATGTCCTTTCTGGAAAGTCTCAAGCCGGATATTGTAACCGAATAAGGCATCAGTTTTCGTTTCTCCCAAGTGAATGATTTCGAGGTGGCAATGAACCAGGATTTTGAGACGTTTGAGGGTGGCTGCATTTGCGGGCAGGTCCGCTACAAGGTAGTTTCCACGCCATTGATCGTGCACGGCTGCCACTGTCGCGGATGTCAGAAAAATTCTGGTTCAGCCTTCGCTGTTAACGCATTGTACGAAGCTGATCGCGTGACACTAATGTCAGGCGAGATAGAGGAGACAACAGTGCCAACGCCCAGCGGGACAGGTCAGGACATAGCCAGATGTGCCGCGTGCAAAGTTGCGGTTTGGAGCAACTATAATATGGGCGGAGCATTAAGAAAGTTTATCCGATTTATTCGTATTGGCACGTTGGATAACCCCGACCGCCTGCCGCCGGATGTTCATATCTACACATGCTCAAAACAACCTTGGGTGGCGCTGCCAGAGGGCGATCTGAAGGCAGATGAGTTCTACGATATCAAAACTACCTGGTCGGCGGGCAGTTTGGAACGCCTCGATAAGCTTAAGGAACTTGTAGGCGCCTGACTTTCACAGGGACCTGCCGATCAAATTTCTGAAAATGCGAATTTGTCCCATTTGGGCCCTGACCAGCCGCCCACGACCGCCCGCATATGTCCGCACATCCAACTACCCCCCGCCCGGCACCCATACCCGCATGACCCAACCTCTGGGCTGAGTGGACTGCCGCGATCACAAGAACACCTTCTCAATTTCTATGGTCGGAGGTGCGCGCATTGTCTGCAGAATGACACAGCTGCGCTCAGCGGCATCAACCAGCGCATTCAGGTGCGATTTGGACAAACCACATTCGGTTTTCAGATCCACCTTCATATGCGCGGTTTGAAACCCGACCGGCACATTGTCGCCTGTCATCAGGGCCCCCCGCACGTCGGCGCCCAGGCTGACCTCAACTTCGAGGTGGCTCAATTCAATCCCCTTAAGCTCGGCAATCATGCGAATAGCCGTATCAAGGCAACTGGCCAAAGCCGCGGCCAGAATTTCGCCCGGGCACGGGAAATCGCTTTCGCCTCCGACGGCCTTGTGCACAGAAACCGGGATGTCGACCGCAATGCCTTCGCCACAGACAACATGCCCGTGAAGCGGATGGTGCGCCGGAACCTGAGCGTCAACAGTACGCGCATGATCGTAAACCCATGCCGCCTCGGGCGTGCCGTGATAAAGCTTTCGCAAGAGCAGCTGCCGGTCAAGAATGCCCAGCGGTCTTGCCGTGCCGAATGACTGAATGTGGGTCAGGTGTTTGGGCTCTAACGTCATTTGACCGCCCCCCGCCGCAGCCCCGGAACAAAGGCAGGCACCTCGCTCTGATAGGCGATGTACTCATCACCGATCTGCGCGATCAGGTCCTTTTCCTCAAAGCGCAGCACAGCGATGACGATGTAAGCTGTGCTCACCAATGTGAACAACAAATGCCCCACCGTCATGGTCGGCGCGGCCCAGAATGCAATCAGAAATCCGGTCATGATCGGATGGCGCACCAGCCGGTAAAGCCCGACCTTGATAAACCCCGGCTGCGTTGCCTGTCGCTTTTTCAGGTTGGCGTAGATCTGTCTGAGGCCAAACAGGTCAAAGTGATCGATCATAAAAGTCGAGGCCAGAACAATCAGCCAGCCAAACCAAAAGAGCGCCGTCAAAGCGGTGCCAGTGACCGTGTTGCTGACATCCCAGATCGGGGCAGTCAGCGGTTGCCAGAACACGAAGATCGCGATCAGCGCAGCACAGGTCATCAGGATATAGGTGCTGCGTTCAGCCGCGCTGGGAATGATTTTGGTCCAGACCCTTTTAAAGGCGGGCCGCGCCATGATGCTATGCTGAAGCGCAAAGACCGACAGCAACAAAAGGTTGATCACAAGGGACGCAACGATCGGCCCCTGAACACCGGCGTCGATGGATTTTGGCACCAGAACATTCCCGACAAACCCAATGGAATAAAGGAACGTCACCAGAAAAATCACATAAGCGGCGATGCCGTAGATAAAAGTAACAGAGCGGCCCATGCCAACCCCCTTTCAGATCGAAATCACCCGAAGAGCCGGGCTTGGCCACAGGGTGCCTGTGCGGGGTGTTGGGGGATAGTTCTCATTTAGTACCAAACCACTACAGAATCCGTAGTAGCCACAAAGGCCGCGGACGCTCTATGCTGGGCCGATGGAAAGCACGACAAAAAACCTATCAGGCAGCTTGTGCCCGGCAATGGCCTCTGCCGACATATTGGGCGACAAATGGACCCTGCTGTTATTGCGAGAGATGTTTTTGGGCACGACCCGGTTTGGCCGATTTCAAAAAGCGATCCCGCGCATGTCTCCCTCGATCCTCAGCAAGCGGCTCAAAACACTGGAAATGGCCGAGATCATTATTCGAAAATCAGCCCCAACCGGACAGGCCACTGAATATAAATTGACGCGCTCGGGCCGCGAACTTGGGCCGATCATCGAAAACATGGCCATCTGGGGGATGCGGTGGCGTAAACGCAGTATCGCGGCGCAGGATTGCGACGTCGGCGGCTTTATGTGGGATTTCCACAGAACGCTGAACACCCAAGGTCTGCCGGATGGCGAAACGGTGATCCTTGTGCAAATTTCCGACCGCAGCGATCTTAACAGCTGGTGGGTGATTGCAAACGGCGGATCGGTCGATCTGTGCCTGACAGATCCGGGCCATCCGGTTGATGTCTACCTCACAGCCACGCTCGCCAACCTGATCGCGCTTTGGCTGGGGGATGTCGGTATAGTCAAGGCCGTCGAAACCCGCGCGGTCTTTCTGGACGGCCCAAGGCATCTGGTAAACTCAGCGCAAGACTGGATGGCCCAGTCCCCCTTGGTTGCGGTAAAACCTGCCTCCTTGGCGGGATGACTTTACAGAGCTGTCGCCGGGGGGCGCCAAAGCCTCCGACGCCAAACCACACCTGACCACCTGCGCCTGACGACCCGCACCTCACCGCACCCAATCAAGGCCACCCCCCCCCGTTAGCCGCAAATCCGTGCTATGCTTTCGGCATTCATGTCCGAAAGGCTTTTTTATGCCCGATCCTTTTCAAAACCTTCAGGCCGCCGATCCTGATTTCGTGGCCCAGATCGCCAAAACCCTCGAAAACCGCGCGGCCGAGCCTGATATGGTCGCCATCACCCAAAGTTATCTCTCGGGCCTGCCATGGGCCGACATCGCGCTGGCCGTCGACGTTGGCTGTGGCACCGGGCCGATTACCCGCGCCATGGCCGCGCATGCAAACGCCGCGGGGCAGGGCGCGCGCACCCTTGGGATAGAGCCTTCGCACGATCTGATCGCGGTCGCCAGAGAGCTGGGCGGCGGTATCGACAACCTCGACTTTGAAGTGGCCGATGGCCTGTTCCTGCCGCTGGGCGATGGCGCCGCCGATCTTCTGGTCTATCACACGGTTCTGACCCATGTGACCGACCCCCCGGCACTTCTGGCCGAAGCGCGCCGCGTTCTGCGCCCCGGTGGAACGCTGGTGATCTGCGACGCCGATTTCTCCAAAGCGTCGCTTTCGGGCGGGGCCGATGACCCTTTGGGCGTCTTTGCCGGAGCCTTTGTGCGCCATCAGGTCACAGATGCCTATCTGGTCGCGCGCCTGCCCGTGTTGGTCCGCAACGCAGGCTTTGACCAGAGCCGCTTTGACATCGCCAACCGGGTGGTGCGCGACAGCGACGGGATGGTGATCTATATCGCGGTCAACGGCGCGCGCATGGTCGCCGAGGGGCTGATCGGCCAACCTCTGGCGGATGCACTGATGGGCGAATACGCCCGCCGCCGCGACGCGGGCACGCTTTATGGGTTCATCCCCTTTGCCACGCTCATCGCGCGCCGCAAGCCGTAACAACCGGCCACAGGCAAACCCGCAAACCGGATCAAGAAGGGAACACAGATGGAAAATTCCGCACTCCAAAGGGTACAGCGCTATGATGCAGCCGCGCACGGATGGGGCGATAAGATGCGCGCCCCGTCAACCGGCCCGGACGGGCAGGGATCTCATCGACATCGGCACCGGAACCGCCGCCTTTTCAGAGGCTTGGGCCGCCCTTGGGCTGCCCGGCGTCGAGGCGCGCATCGTTCAGGCGCCCCTGCTGGGGGCCACAAAACGGGCCCCGCCCTTGAAACGCTCAAAGCCTGAGCCTGGCCAGTGCCCGACCGACTCGTGGCCCGCATGATCCGCATATCTGTCAAGATCACGGGGGCAGTCGGGGCGCGGGCTTGGATCTTTGGTCAGGAAGCTGCGTGACGCCTTCCAGCGCTGCATAATTATGCAACCCAAGCCAGCGATCGATGCTGCGCGACAGGACCGGATCACCGGCTAAATAGGTCTCGCCCAGATCAATCTCGCGCGCGAAACTTGTCCGCCCCAGAAAAATCCCCAGCAGCGACATAACGTTGGTCTCGACGAAAAGGTCGACATCAAATCCGGGAATAGAGGTACAGATCTCGACCGGCGCTCCGGGTTGAAACAAGACCCAATAGCGGTCGTATTCCGACCTTACATCGGCAAAGCGAAACTGCACCACGATCCGACGCTCAGGCAGCGCCTCGGATACAAAATATTTGCGCATGTTCCACATCAGATCCGCGGCGCCGGCCGAACAGGTGGCCGTTTCGGCGTCAATGCTGCATTGCGCCCATTCGGCCATCGCCGTCAAAGCAGGCTCCAGCGCTATGGCCATTTCGGTGCGCATATAATCAACCGTACCGGTGGCGCCATCCTCGATCCGCTCGACCAGTTTAAGCGCCTCCAGCTCTTTCAGCCGTTTGGACAGCAGCGCCGGCGAGATGTTTCCCACCTCGCGCCGCAACGCGTTGAACTTGGTAGCCCCCGCCCAGAGCCCCACAAGGATCGCAATCGTCCAGCGCGGCTCAAGGATCTCGCAGGCCCGCGTCACCGGACAGATCATGCCATAGGGTTTGCCGGCCATCTTCACCTCCTTCTGTGCATCCGTTCCAAGGTCCAAAGGCTAGCGGCTTTGCCCGTTTCCGGTCCAGTTCACAATCCGTACCGAAAACGGTTCAGTTGCTGCACTCAACATCCCTCGGTCCACTGCGCCATCGTGATCTCACCAGGTTTCACCCCCGACGCAGCAATATGAGAGCTGAGGATAACATGACCTATATTCAAACCCGCCGCTCAACCGATGAACATCGCCCGAAGTGCCTGAATTCGCGTTGCGCAAATCCACTCTGGGCTGCGCTCTTTGGCTGGATCCCCCGCTTGCACCGCCGCCTGCACAACTGTCGCAACCTGAGCGCGCTGACCCGGTTGCACGACAAGGATCTAAAGGACCTGGGTCTCAGTCAGCGTAACTTGCCCTCGCTTGCCACCATGCCGCTCTCGGCTGATATTATGACAATGCTGTCGCTCCGCGCAAACGGGGGGACAAGGAACAATTAGCCGCCCTTGGCCGCAATAAGAAAAACATCGCTAATGTTCTCTTAATGTTCTAAAATCCGGTTGGAACCGCCGTCCAGCTGGATTATGTATGAACGATCGATTTCTGGGGTGATCATGGCAGAGCTGAAAAACATCGAAGTGCGCGGCGCGCGCGAGCATAACCTCAAGAACATCGACGTGGACATCCCGCGCGACCGCCTTGTCGTCATCACCGGCCTCTCGGGTTCGGGAAAATCCAGTCTGGCATTCGACACCATCTATGCCGAAGGCCAGCGCCGCTATGTCGAAAGCCTTTCGGCCTATGCCCGCCAATTCCTTGATATGATGGAAAAACCCGACGTCGATCATATCTCTGGCCTCTCGCCCGCCATCTCGATCGAACAGAAAACCACCTCGAAAAACCCGCGCTCGACCGTCGGCACCGTCACCGAAATCTACGATTATATGCGCCTTCTTTTCGCCCGCGCCGGCACACCCTATTCGCCCGCCACCGGCCTGCCCATCGAGGCGCAACAGGTTCAGGACATGGTCGACCGCGTCATGACCCTGCCCGAAGGCACGCGCGCCTTTCTTCTGGCCCCCATCGTGCGCGACCGCAAAGGCGAATACCGTAAGGAATTCATCGAGTTACGCAAATCCGGCTTTCAGCGCGTCAAAGTCGACGGCACCTTTTACGAGCTTGACGAGCCGCCCACGCTGGACAAGAAATTCCGCCATGACATTGACGTGGTCGTCGACCGCCTTGTGGTCCGCGAAGGTCTTGAAACCCGCCTTGCCGACAGCTTTCGAACCGCCCTTGATCTGGCCGACGGCATCACCGTGCTTGAAACCGCCGTGGGCGAGGGCGAAACCCCCGAACGCATGACCTTTTCGGAAAACTTCGCCTGCCCGGTTTCGGGCTTCACCATCCCCGAGATTGAACCGCGCCTTTTCTCCTTCAACGCCCCCTTCGGCGCGTGCCCTGCCTGCGATGGCCTCGGGGTTGAACTCTTCTTCGACGAACGCCTCGTCGTCCCCGATCAAACACTCAAAATCTATGACGGCGCGCTGGCCCCATGGCGCAAGGGCAAATCGCCATACTTCCTGCAAACCATTGAATCCATTGCCAAACACTATAGTTTCAACAAAAACACCCGCTGGAAAGACCTCGACCCAAAGATCCAGCAGGTCTTCCTCCATGGCTCGGGCAAGGACGAAATCCCTTTCCGCTATGACGAGGGTGGCCGCGTCTACGAAGTGTCCCGCTCCTTCGAAGGCGTCATCCCCAATATGAAGCGCCGCTACCGCGAAACTGACAGCGCCTGGATCCGCGAAGAGTTCGAGCGCTACCAGAACAATCGCCCCTGCGGCACCTGCGGCGGCTACCGCCTGCGACCCGAGGCTCTGGCCGTCAAAATCGGCCCCGCAGGCGGCGGGCCGGACGAACTTTTGCACGTCGGTCAGGTTGTCCAGATGTCCATCCGCGAGGCTTACGACTGGACCCGCGCCGTCCCCGAACATCTGACCAACCAAAAGAACGAAATCGCCCGCGCCATCCTCAAGGAAATTCGCGAACGCCTTGGGTTCCTGAACAACGTGGGCCTTGAATACCTCACTCTCAGCCGCAACTCCGGCACGCTCTCGGGCGGCGAATCGCAACGCATCCGACTGGCCAGCCAGATCGGATCGGGCCTGACCGGCGTCCTCTACGTGCTCGACGAACCCTCGATCGGCCTGCACCAGCGCGACAATGGCCGCCTTCTGACCACGCTGAAAAACCTGCGCGATCAGGGCAACACCGTCATCGTCGTCGAACACGACGAAGAGGCGATCCGCGAGGCCGATTACGTCTTCGACATCGGCCCCGGCGCCGGCATCCACGGCGGCCAGATCATCGCCCATGGCACGCCCGATCAGGTCATCGCCGACAAAAACTCGCTCACCGGCCAATATCTCTCCGGCGCCCGCTCGATCCCGGTGCCCGCCACCCGCCGCAAGGGCAACAAGAAAAAAGTGACCGTGGTGAAGGCCACCGGCAACAACCTCCAAGAGGTCACGGCCGATTTCCCGCTGGCCAAGTTTGTTTGCGTCACCGGCGTCTCGGGCGGCGGCAAATCCACCCTGACCATTGAAACCCTCTTCAAGACCGCCTCAATGGCGCTCAACGGCGCGCGCCAAACCCCGGCCCCCTGCGAGACGATCAAGGGCCTTGAACACCTCGACAAAGTCATCGACATCGACCAGCGCCCGATCGGTCGCACCCCGCGCTCCAACCCCGCCACCTATACAGGGGCCTTCACGCCGATCCGCGACTGGTTCGCAGGCCTGCCCGAGGCCAAGACACGCGGCTACAAACCGGGCCGCTTTTCCTTCAACGTCAAGGGCGGCCGCTGCGAGGCCTGTCAGGGCGACGGGCTGATCAAGATCGAAATGCACTTTCTGCCGGATGTCTATGTCACCTGCGAAACCTGTCAGGGTGCCCGCTACAACCGCGAAACGCTTGAGATCAAATTCAAGGGCAAATCCATTGCCGACGTCCTCGACATGACCGTCGAAGACGCGCAGGAATTCTTCAAGGCCGTCCCCTCGATCCGCGAAAAGATGGATGCGCTGATGCGGGTGGGGCTGGGCTACATCAAGGTCGGCCAACAGGCGACCACGCTTTCGGGCGGCGAGGCACAGCGCGTCAAACTCTCCAAAGAGCTTGCCAAACGCTCGACCGGGCGCACCCTCTACATCCTCGATGAACCCACAACCGGCCTCCACTTCGAGGACGTGCGCAAACTCCTCGAAGTCCTGCACGAGCTTGTCGATCAGGGCAACACCGTCATCGTCATCGAACACAATCTCGACGTGGTCAAAACCGCCGATCACATCATCGACATCGGCCCCGAAGGCGGCGACGGCGGCGGTCGCATCGTGGCATCCGGCACCCCCGAAGAGGTGGCCGAAGTCCAAGGTTCACACACCGGTCGCTATCTCAAACCCATGCTGTCGGCCAAACGCGTCGCCGCAGAATAGTCCGCAGAATAAACCGCCGAATAATTCGCCGAATATCCCGCTTCTTTGTGGCGCAAATATCCCCGGGGTTTGGGGCAGCGCCCCAAAATCTACCGCATCCCCCAAAATGTACCGCATCGCGGTACAAAATGTACCTATCACAAGGTTTTCAGCCCGTCAGCCGCGTACCTCAGCCCCGTCTGCGGCTCGCAAACCGTGGCAGCATCGCGCTGAAATCGCGACCCCGGCCATCCTCATCTTCGACAAACTGCCGATAAAGCTCGGCGGCATGTTCACCCATCGGCGTATCAGCATCCACAGCCCCCGCCGCCATCTGGCTAAGCCTCAGATCTTTCAGCATTAAATCAGCGGCAAAGCCGGGGCGATAATCATTATCCGCAGGGCTTTTGGGTCCAACACCCGGCGCCGGGCAATAGGCATTCATCACCCAGCTATAGCCGCTCGAAGTGCTGACCACGTCAAACATCTTATCCCGCGCCAGACCTAATTTATCAGCCAAAACAAAGGCTTCACAGGTCGCAATCATCGTCACACCCAGGATCATGTTGTTGCATATCTTGGCCGCCTGACCGTTACCCGAAGGCCCGCAATGCACCGCCTTCTGGCCCATGATCTCAAACAAAGGTTCTGCAATTTCAAAGGCTTGCGCAGATCCACCCACCATAAAGGTCAGCGTCCCGGCCAAAGCACCCCCCGTACCCCCAGAAACCGGGGCGTCCAGCGCCAAAACGCCTTTTGTTTCAGCCATTTGCGCGACATCTCTCGCGCTTTCGACATCCACGGTCGAACAATCCAGAAATACCGAGCCAGTGGCCATTTCAGGCAGGATTTCGGCCGCCACAGATTTCAGGATATCCCCGTTGGGCAGCATGGTGATCACCACCTCAGCGCCCTGCACAGCAGCACTCGCCGAAGCCACTTTGATCACCCCTTCAGGCACATCAGATACCGGGTCAAAGCCCTTGATATCATGTCCTTCTTTGGCAAGATTGGCCGCCATTGGCGCGCCCATATTTCCCAACCCGATAAAGCCGATTTTCATCTCATCATCCCTCCAAAAAGCTCAAGTTATCTGCACCCAAAGGCATCAACATTGCCGACATTTCCGCCCCCGATACCGTCCGCGGTCCGGCGTGTTTCCACGCAGGCGCCCGGTCCCGGTCAATAATAGCCGCCCGGATCCCCTCCAGAAAATCACCATGCTCAGCGGCCCGCGCGGTGAACCGAAACTCTTGCGACAAAGCATACCGGATGTCATCGCGGGCCCGCACTCGGTGAATTAGCTCTATGGCGCAAACTGTTGATAACGGGGAATTTTGTGCGATCTTTGCTATCGTCTCATTGTCACCAATGTGCTCCAGAGCGGTCAGAATATCGCGTAGCTCCTCACCCGCAAAAGACCGGTCAATCGCCTCTTGCATCGCCATCAGCGGCCCATCGGGCGGTGTCACTGCGGCACTGTCAACCGCGCCCGCGTCGCCCGTCTCAATCAGTGCTGTTTTCACGCTATCCCATTGACCCGGCGCAATAAAATAGTCTGCGAACCCGCAATGGATTGCGTCGCCCGCATCCATTCGCGCCGCCGTGGTCCCCAGATACTCGCCCATCCGCCCTGGTGCCCGCGCCAACAACAACGACCCGCCGACATCCGGGATCAACCCGATTGAGCATTCGGGCATCGCGATCCGGCTGCCGCCATCCACGATCCGGTGTGATCCATGGCAACCCACACCCACGCCGCCGCCCATCGTAAACCCTTGAAGAAAAGAGATAACTGGCTTTGGAAATTCAAAAAGCTTCGCATTCATCCGGTACTCGTCGCGCCAGAATTTGCGCCCATAGTCAAAGTCGCCGCGCCGCCCGGCCGCATACATTTCCGCAATGTCGCCACCTGAACAAAAAGCCCGATCACCCGCGGCGTCGATTACCAAAACCCGAACCGCGTCATCAGTGGCCCAGAGGTCCAGCGCACGCTCAATGGCCAGGCACATCTCCCATGTCAGGGCGTTCAGGGCCTTTGGCCGATTGAGTGTTATCCGCCCGGCAAACCCTTCTTTGCGGATCAGAATGTCGGTCATTTTCCGGCCAGCATCTGGCGCGCGATGATCAGGCGCATGATCTCGTTCGTGCCTTCCAGTATCTGGTGAACGCGCAAGTCGCGGACTAGTTTTTCTATACCATAATCAGCAAGATAGCCGTAACCGCCGTGTAGTTGCAGGCATTCGTTCACGACCTTGGATCCGGTGTCGGTGACAAACCTTTTGGCCATCGCACAGTATTTCGTGGCGTCCGGAGCGCCTGTGTCCAGCTTCCAGGCCGCCTGACGCAAAAGAACCCTTGCCGCTGCCATTTCGGTCTCGATATCGGCCAGTCGAAACTGAAGCGCCTGAAACTGATCCAGCGATTTCCCAAACGCGCGCCGCTCTGCCATATAGGCCAGCGTGGCATCCAGCGCCGCCTGCGCCCCACCAAATGAGCAGGCCGAGATATTCAGCCGACCGCCGTCAAGACCGGCCATTGCATAAGAAAATCCTTTGCCTTCAACGCCTAAGAGGTTAGCACGCGGGATTGCGCAATCGTCCATCTGGACCTGACGGGTCGGTTGGCTGCGCCATCCCATCTTGTCCTCAAGCGCGCCGAAACTCAGACCCGCGGTGCCATCTTCGATCACCATTGCCGATATTCCGCCCGGCCCTTCGGCGCCCGTGCGCGCCATCACGATGTAAGCGTCAGAGTACCCGCCGCCCGAGATAAACGCCTTGGTCCCGTTCAGGATATAGCCCTGATCATTGGGCTCGGCGCGGGTTTTCAGGGCGGCTGCGTCTGATCCCGACCCAGGTTCGGTCAGGCAATATGAGAACACGGTTTCCATCGTCAATGCACCGGGCAGGAAGCGTGATTTCATCTCGTCCGATCCGAACTTGTCGATCATTGCCGCGCACATGTTGTGGATCGAAAGAAAGGCCGCGACGGAAGGGCAGGCCATTGATAAGGCTTCGAAAACAAAGGTCGCCTCAAGACGGGTCAGGCCCGATCCGCCGCTTTGCTCCGAGACGTAGAGCCCGCCAAAACCCAGCTCGGCCAGCTTGGGCCAGAGCGTTTTGGGGATGTTGCCATCGGTTTCCCATTTGCGGGCATTGGGCGCGATATGGTCCTCGCCAAAGGCGCGCGCCATATCGAAGATTGCGGATTGTTCCTCGGTCACTGCGAAATCCATCGGCCCGAGATCCTCCCCCAGAGTTAAAATGAACGCCCGTTCATTTTAGGTCGGCAAATGCGATGCGGCAAGCCTTGGTGCGACCCAAGGCTTGCCGCAAGGGCAAATCACTCCATCGCTTTGAAGTTGAATTCGCCACCTTCCTTGATGCCCGAAGGCCAGCGTGCGGTCACGGTTTTGGTGCGCGTGTAGAACTTAAAGCTGTCGGTGCCATGCTGGTTAAGGTCGCCAAAGCCCGATTTTTTCCAGCCGCCAAAGCTGTGATAGGCCAGTGGGACAGGGATCGGCACGTTCACACCGACCATGCCGATGTTGATCCGATTGGCGAAATCACGGGCAGTGTCGCCATCGCGGGTATAGATCGCCGTGCCGTTTCCGTATTCGTGATCCATAGCCAGCGCCAGCGCCTCTTCATAAGTTTGCGCGCGCACGGTCGACAGGACGGGCCCAAAGATTTCCTGGCGGTAGATGTCCATATCAGGCGTGACACGGTCAAAAAGGTGCGGGCCGACAAAGAACCCATCCTCATAGCCCTGAAGTTTAAAATCACGCCCGTCAACGACCAGTTCGGCCCCCTGATCGATACCGGTCTGAACCAGCCTCAGGATGTTTTTCTTGGCGGCCGCGGTGACAACCGGACCATAGTCGACGTCATTTCCGGCAGTGTAGGGGCCAACCTGAAGATTTTCGACCCGTGGCGCCAGTTTGGCAATCAGCCGGTCAGCCGTGTCATCGCCCACAGGAACCGCGACCGAAATCGCCATGCAGCGTTCGCCAGCCGCGCCATAGCCGGCCCCGATCAGCGCATCTGCGGCCTGATCCATATCGGCGTCGGGCATGATGATCATGTGGTTCTTGGCGCCGCCGAAACACTGGACGCGCTTGCCGTTGGCACAGCCGCGAGAATAGATATACTCGGCAATCGGTGTTGATCCGACAAATCCGATAGACTGAACGGTCGGGTTGTCCAAAAGGGCGTCAACCGCCTCTTTGTCGCCATTGACGATCTGCAGAACGCCCTTGGGCAGACCCGCTTCTTCCAGAAGCTCGGCCAGCATCAGGGGCACGGATGGATCACGCTCGGATGGTTTGAGGATAAAGGCGTTGCCGCAGGCAAGGGCCGGGGCAAACATCCACATCGGGATCATGGCGGGAAAGTTGAACGGCGTAATTCCTGCTGTGACACCAAGGGGTTGGCGCATGGAGTACATGTCGATGCCGGGGCCCGCGCTGTCGGTATATTCGCCCTTCAGAAGATGCGGAGCGCCAATGCAGAACTCGACCACTTCCAGCCCGCGCTGAACATCGCCCTTGGCGTCTGGAAAGGTCTTGCCGTGCTCGCGGCTCAGCGCCTCGGCCAGCTTGTCCATATCGCGGTTCAGAAGGCGTACAAATTCCATCATCACACGTGCGCGACGCTGTGGGTTGACCGCGCCCCAGGCCGGCTGCGCCGCCGCCGCGATGGCAACTGCGGCGTCTACTTCGACCTTGGATGCCAGTGGAACCCTGGCCTGAACCTCGCCGGTGGCGGGGTTGAATACATCGGCAAAACGGTCCGAGCCGCCTTTGGCGTGTTCACCGTTAACGAAATGGCTGAGGTCTTGCATGGGCTTTCTCCTTTGGAATTTACGCGGAGCATAGGCTTGCATAAATGATTGGGAAAGCGGCAATATGCCAAACACGTTTTGCAAAAATACCGGGATAGGGCCAATGCGTTGGGATGACATGCGAATTTTTCTGGCCGTGGCGCGGGGCGAAAGCCTGTCATCGGCGGGCAAGGGGCTGCGGCTTGATCCGGCAACGATCGGGCGACGTGTTGCGCGGCTGGAGGAAGACCTGGGCGTGGTCCTTTTTGGCAAATCGCCCAAAGGCTACGCGCTGACCGACGAGGGGCAAAAACTGGTGGCCCATGCGATGCGGGTCGAGCAACAGTTTGAGCTGGCGCGCGAGGACGTGCGCGCCGAGGCGGGGCAACTGACCGGCCAGATCCGGATCGGTGCGCCCGATGGCTGTGCCAACTATATCTTGCCGCAGGTCACCGCAGATATCGTCGACCAGAACCCGGGGCTGGAGGTGCAAATCGTTGCCCTGCCACGGCTTTTCAACCTCTCAAAGCGCGAGGCGGATATGGCGATTGCGGTGTCTTTGCCGCCGACGGGCCGATTGGTGGCCCAGAAAATCACCGATTACCGCCTGCATCTGGCCGCCTCACAGCATTATCTGGACAGCCACGGGCCGATCCATACTGCGGCGGATCTGAGTGGTCGGCGGGTCGTGGGATACATCCCCGACATGATCCATGACCGCGAACTGGACTATCTGGGAAGTATCGGGATCGAGGCGGTTGGCCTTGCCTCAAACTCGGTCTCGGTTCAGCTGAACTGGCTGCGCCAGTCTGCGGGCGTGGGGATAGTACATGACTTTGCGATGCCCTCGGCGCCGGGGCTGCGCCGGGTGCTGGCGCATGAGATTTCGCTCAAACGGGCGTTCTACCTGGTGCGTCACGCCGATGATCGGCGGCTCGAACGCCTGAACCGGTTTGCGGCCCTTTTGGCGCAGGGTGTGCGTGCCGAGGTTGAAAGGTTGGAGGCCGAGGCTTGACAGAATGCCGCACCCACGGCGAGCATGGGACCAATATAGGTATTTAACCGGAGGTCATTGCGATGCTTGTTAAACAGATCCTCATGTCAAAAGCGGACGGTGCGGTCGTAACGCTTGCACCGGGGTCGTCGATTTCGGATGCCGCGCGCCTGATAGCCGATAAGCGCATTGGCGCGGTCGTCGTATCGCCCGATGGGAAGACGGTGCTGGGCATTTTGTCTGAGCGCGATATCGTGACCGAGCTGGGCCGGCGCGGGCCATCGTGCCTATCCGACACAGTGGATGCGGTGATGACCAAGACGCCTGTGACCTGCACGGTGGATATGGTTGCAGACCAGATTTTGGCAACGATGACCGAAGGCCGCTTTCGCCACATGCCCGTCGTGGGGGGCGACGGCAAAATGGTGGGTCTGATCACGCTGGGCGATGTCATCAAAGCGCGCCTGATGGAGCTTTCGATGGAAAAAGATGCTCTCGAAGGTATGATAATGGGTCACTAAACCCTTGATCCTGCGCGGGTCTTGGTGTTGCTTACGCCCCAACTAAGTAAGGGGGACGGCAAATGCGCGTCGGACTATATCCAGGGACTTTCGACCCGATCACACTAGGCCATATCGACATCATACGTCGGGCCGCGGCTTTGGTGGACAAGCTGTTTATCGGCGTTGCGATCAATCGCGACAAGGGGCCTTTGTTCAGCCTCGAAGAGCGCGTGGCCATGATCGAAGAGCAATGCCGCGCCCTGTCAGAATCAACTGGCATGGAAATTGTCGTGCACCCGTTTGAGAACCTTCTGATCGATTGCGCCCGCGATGTGGGCGCCGGGATCATCCTGCGCGGCCTGCGCGCCGTTGCAGATTTTGAGTATGAATATCAGATGGTTGGCATGAACCGCGTGCTGGATAATTCGGTCGAGACGGTTTTTCTGATGGCCGACACCCAGCATCAGGCCATTGCCTCGAAACTGGTCAAGGAAATTGCCCGGCTCGGCGGCGATGTCAGAAAGTTTGTGACACCGACCGTGGCTGAAGCATTGAAAGACCGTTTTTCCCACTAGCACCGGGTTAGCACCGCGCCGGAACCGGGCCAGCACCGGGCCAGCACCGGGCCAGGGCGGCAATGCCGCCCATTTCCCCAGTGTTACAGAAACTTGCCCATCGCCACGGCGGTGTCGGCCATGCGGTTGGAAAAGCCCCATTCGTTGTCATACCAGCTGAGCACGCGACACAGGCTGCCTTGCAGAACTTTGGTCTGATCGGTGGCAAAGATCGACGAATGCGGGTCGTGATTGAAATCGATCGACACCAGCTTTTCGTCTGTAACCCCAAGGATACCTTTGAGCGGTCCGGCAGAAGCTGCAGCCACGATCGCGCCGTTGATCTCTTCTATACTGGTATCGCGGGCGGCCTCGAAAGTCAGATCAACGACCGAAACGTTGGGCGTGGGCACCCGGATCGAAACGCCGTCCAGTTTGCCATCAAGTTCCGGCAAAACCAGACCCACGGCTTTGGCGGCCCCGGTCGAGGTGGGGATCATGCTGAGCGCAGCGGCGCGGGCGCGGTAAAGATCGCCGTGCATCGTGTCCAGCGTCGGCTGGTCGCCGGTATAGCTGTGAACCGTGGTCATCAGGCCCCGCTTGATCCCGATGGCATCGTTGAGAACCTTGGCCACTGGCGCCAGACAGTTCGTCGTGCAGGACGCATTCGACACGACAATGTCGCCGGCCCCCAATGTGTCATGGTTCACACCGTAAACGATAGTCTTATCGGCCCCCGCACCCGGTGCCGAGATCAGAACCCGCGAAGACCCGTTATCCAGATGCGCCTGGCATTTTTCCTTGGAGGTAAAGATGCCGGTGCATTCAAGTACTATATCGATATGCGCCCAAGGCAGTTCGGCGGGGTTGCGGATCGCCGTCACCTCGATCGGGCCGCGCCCGGCGTCGATCGTGGTGGCTGTGGTGGTCACGGTTGACGGAAACCGGCCATGCACGCTGTCAAATCGCAACAGATGGGCGTTTGTTTCAACAGGGCCCAGGTCGTTGATCGCCACGACCTCAATATCGGTGCGGCCGCTTTCAATGATCCCGCGCAAAACATTGCGCCCGATCCGTCCAAATCCGTTGATTGCTACTTTGAGTGTCATCTGTGCCTCCGTTTCGCTGCCCCTGCGCGAGGCAACTCTGAGAAAAATCTTGTGATGTTAACGCTAACAAATTCAATTTTGGCAGCGCGTCAAGTCACCTAGCGCCAGAACGCGACATATTCGATCAAATCGGCCAGCTTGCCGCCCAGAAATACCGGAAGGGTTCCGCCGAAATAGGCCCAGTCAACGACAAAGAGAGCGACGACCATAAAGCCCAAGATAATGGCAAGCCGGTTGGTCAAGGTTTCTCCGCCTGTAGTTGTTAGTGGCCAAGGCGCCCCATTGCGGCGGCGACATCCGCCATGCGGCAGGAAAAGCCCCATTCGTTGTCGTACCATGCCAGAACCCGAACCGTCCTGCCACCCACGACTTTTGTCTGATCGGGGGCAAAGATCGACGAATGCGGCGTGTGGTTGAAATCAATCGAGACCTTGGGCTCTGGGTCATAGGCGAGAACTGCGCCCATATGACCTGAGGCGGCCTCGGCCACCGCGGCGTTCACCTGATCGACGGTCACATCGCGGCTTGCCTCAAAGGTCAGATCAACCGCGCTGACATTGGGGGTAGGGACCCGCATTGCGGTGCCATCCAGTTTGCCCGCAAGCTGTGGCAGAACTTCGCCCAACGCTTTGGCGGCCCCGGTCGAGGTCGGGATCATTGCAAGTGCTGCGGCGCGCGCGCGGTAGAGGTCGTTGTGGCGCCGGTCCAGCGTTGGCTGATCGCCGGTATAGCTGTGGATCGTGGTCATGATGCCACGCTCGATCCCGATCGCGTCATCCAGAACCTTGGCAAGCGGGGCCAGACAGTTGGTCGTGCAGGACCCGTTCGAGATCATGCGATCCTGCGCCAGCATGTCACGATGGTTGACGCCGTATACGACGGTGCGGTCGACGTTGGTTGCCGGGGCCGAGATCAGAACCTTGCCTGCGCCACGCTCAAGGTGAACCGAGGATTTATCGCCGTCGTTAAACTGACCTGTGCATTCCAGCACGACATCGACACCTTCCCAGTCCAGCTCGGCCGGCTCGTAGGTCGAGAAAACCTTGATCGGACCACGGCCCAGATCCAGCGTGTCATCCTTGACCCGCACTTTGGCGCCAAAGCGGCCATGCACGCTGTCATAGCGCAGAAGATGCGCGTTGGTCTCAATCGGCCCGGTTGCGTTGATCTTGACGACACTGACATCGTTGCGCGCGCTTTCAGCAATATGTGCCAGCGTCGCACGCCCGATGCGTCCAAACCCGTTGATCCCAACCGTTACCGTCATAGATTATCTCCAACCGCGTCAATATGTGCCGCCGGATATAGGCGAAATTGGTGGTACAAAAAAGGGAAAAGTCCTGTTTTGACAATATGTTAGCGGTAACCTTGGCGTATCGGCATAAGATAGCGCTAACAGTTTGCGCCAACAGTCGGGGGCGGGCATGATCGCCCTTCGTGGACGTGGTATTTATGTGGAACGGGAGAATCTGTGGTGTTTGTTAAATGAGTGGATTGCTGGCCCTGCTGGACGATGTCGCTGCGATTGCAAAGGTTGCAGCGGCTTCGGTGGATGATGTCATCGGGCAGGCGGCCAAGGCCGGGGCCAAGGCTGCGGGTGCGGTGATTGATGATGCCGCCGTGACGCCGAAATACGTGCAAGGGTTCGAGGCAAAGCGCGAGCTGCCGATCGTCGGGCGCATCGCGCTGGGGTCGATCCGCAACAAGCTTTTGATCCTTCTGCCTGCGGGGCTGGTCCTGTCATCTTTTGCGCCTTGGGCGATTTCACCATTGTTGATGCTGGGCGGGGCGTATTTGTGTTTTGAGGGGGCCGAAAAGGTTCTGCACGCGGTCTTTCCCAAAAAGGGCCACGAGGGGGCGGATGAAGCAAAGAAAGGCGATCCCGCGCATCTGGAAGAAGCCAAGGTGCGCGGCGCGATCAAGACCGATTTCATCCTGTCCGCCGAGATCATGACAATTGCGCTGGCCGCGATCCCCGAAAGCTCGCTGGCGATGGAGGCCGCGACGCTGGCCGTTGTTGCGGTGGGCATCACGGCCGTTGTTTACGGCGGTGTGGCGTTGATCGTGAAGGCCGATGATTTGGGGCTTTTGATGTCCCGTGCGGGCCGCTTGGGCGTAACGCGCGCCGTGGGTCGCGCGATTGTGCGCGGGATGCCGGGGTTTCTGACGACGCTGACGGCGGTGGGCACGGCGGCCATGCTGTGGGTCGGCGGGTCGATTGTCATCCACGGGATGGAAGAATTGGGGATGACCGAGCCGGGCCATACCATCGAAGTGATTGCGGCCAGTCTTGGCCATGGCGTGCCGCAAGCCTCGGGCGCGGTGGAATGGTCGGTCAAGGCGGGTCTGGATGGCGTCTTTGGCCTGATCCTTGGGGCGCTTCTGGTGCCTCTGGCCACCAGGATCATCGCCCCGGTGTGGCAACGTTTCGGCGCCAAGGTCTAGGCCCAGGGCGTCAGGCTAAAACCCATCAAAAAGGCGCGGAGGGGAGCTTGCCCCCGCGCCTTTTTAATCTGTTAAGGCGTTTCGCGTTTTGCCTGAGACACTCAGCATCACCTAACGCGAAATGCTCTGGGGCAGGGGGTTAACCCAGCAGCGCGCGCACCTTTGCGGCCACAGCCTCGGCCGTGATGCCAAACTTCTCATAGAGAACCTCGGCCGGGGCCGATGCACCGAAATCGGACATGCCGACAAAGCCGGCCTTGGCTTCGCGCCCACGCTCGCCCAAAAGCCATTTGTCCCAGCCAAAGCGCACGCCGGCCTCTACCGCGACACGCACCGGACCACCGGGCAGGACCCGCTTGCGATAGCTGTCGTCCTGCGCCTCGAAAAGTTCCCAGCAGGGCATCGAGACAACGCGCGTGCCGATGCCTTGCGCCTCAAGCAGATCGCGCGCGGCCATGGCAATCTCGACCTCTGAACCGGTGGCCATGAGGATCGCCTGACGTTTGGACGTGGCATCGGCCAGAACATAGGCACCCTGGGCGACCATGTTCTTTGTCTTGAATTCGGTGCGCACCGCAGCCAGATTTTGGCGCGACAGGGCCAGAACCGAAGGTGTTGTCGTCTGGGAAAGGGCAACCTCCCAGGCTTCGGCGGTCTCTGTTGCGTCTGCCGGGCGCATGACCATCATGTTGGGCGTGGCCCGCAGCATCGCCAGATGTTCCACCGGCTGGTGCGTCGGCCCGTCTTCGCCCAGACCGATGCTGTCATGGGTCATCACATAGACCGGAGCGATCTTCATAAGGGCCGACAGGCGCATCGAGGCGCGCGCGTAATCGGTGAAACACATGAAAGTGCCCGAGTAGGGTTTGACGCCGCCATGCAGCGCCATGCCGTTCATTGCCGCGGCCATCGCGTGTTCACGGATACCGTAGTGAATAAAGCGACCCTTGCGGTTGTCGGCATCAAAAATACCCAGATCAGCGGTCTTTGTATTGTTCGAGCCGGTCAGGTCAGCCGAACCTGCCAGCGTCTCTTGCATGATCGGGTTGATCACCTCGAGCGCCATTTCAGAGGCTTTTCGCGTGGCAACCTTGGGCTGAACATCGGCCAGCTGCTTTTTCAGCGCCTTGATCGTCGCGGTCAGCTTTTTGGGCACCTCGCCGGCAAAGACGCGGGCAAATTCGGCTTGTTTGTTGGCGGAAAGATCGGCCAGACGGCCCTCCCATTCCTTGCGCGCCGCCTGACCTTTGGCGCCAATCGCGGCCCAGGCATCGCGCACGTCCTTTGGAATTTCAAACGCCGGACAGTCCCAGCCATAGGCGGCTTTTGTATCGGCAATCAACTTGGCATCGGTTAATGCGCCGTGGCCTTTTGAGGTGTCCTGTGCCGACGAGCCAAGCGCGATATGCGTCTTGCAGGCGACCATGGAGGGCGTGTCCGCGGCTTTGGCGGCCGTTATGGCGCGGTCGATGTCGGTGGGGTCATGCCCGTCGCATTCGAAAACCGACCAGCCCGAGGCGGCAAACCGCGCCATCTGATCCGTGATATCCGACAGATCCACCTTGCCGTCGATGGTGATGTTGTTGTTGTCCCAAAGGACGATCAGGCGGTCCAGTTTCTGCTTGCCCGCAAGGCCGATCGCCTCTTGGCTGATCCCTTCCATCAGGCAGCCGTCACCGGCGATGACGTAAGTGTGGTGGTCGATGATCTTTTTGCCCCACTGGGCGCGCAAAAGCTCTTCGGCGATGGCAAAGCCGACCGAATTGGCAACGCCCTGACCCAAGGGGCCGGTCGTGGTTTCAACGCCCGTGGCGTGGCCATATTCGGGGTGGCCTGCGGTGATCGCCCCCCATTGGCGAAAGTTCTTGATCTGATCCAGCGTCATATCGGCGTAACCGGTCAGGTGCAAAAGCGAATAGATCAGCATCGAGCCATGGCCCGCCGACAGGATGAACCGGTCCCGATCGGCCCAATTCGGCGCGGTGGGATCAAACTTGAGGTGGTTCTCGAAAAGCACGGTGGCGACATCGGCCATGCCCATCGGCGCGCCGGAGTGCCCCGAGTTGGCGGCAGCAACCGCATCCAGTGTCAGGGTGCGGATTGCCGCAGCTTTGCGCCAGTGTTCGGGGTGCGTTGTACGAAGGGTCTCGATGTCCAAATTCTCTGTCCTTTTGCGCCATGACCGTCAGTTTGCGGGGTTGATACCAGTCCGGGGGGTAAGATCAAGGAGGCAGGGCAAGTGGTTGATCGTAAAGGGGGCGAAATCTTTCGGAGCATTGGTTAGACTTGTAAAAAGAGCGGGCACCGGGCGATTCGCCGATCCACAGGCCACCGGGCGCCAAAACGAGCAGCAAGGAGATCTTGTCATATGAGTGATATTGTCGATCTGGAACGTCGGATTACCGCGGCGCTGGAACGGATCGGTCAGGGTGTTGAGACGCTCAAAGCCTCAAAATCCGAGGCAGCCGGTGAAATGGACGCGCCATCGGGCAATAACGATGCGCTTTTGGCCGAGCTGGAAGACGAACGGGTCGTGAATGCTCAGCTGACCGAACGGTTGCGGGTGCTGAAGGAGAAACACGACGGCGGCGATAATGATCAAAGCGAAGTTGTGGCCGGACTGCGCGCGCAGGTGGCCGCCGCCGAAAGCGGGCTGGCCAAGCTGAAGGCCACAAACGCCAAGCTGCGCGAAAACAACGCGGCGCTGCGCGAGGCAAATGCCAGCGGCGTCGGTCAGCCACATCTGATCAACAAATCGATGCTGGAAGAGCTGGAAGCGTTGCGCGCCACGCGCGAGACGGATGTGATCGAGGTTGATGCCATACTTGCGGAATTGAAAGACGTGCTGGAAGGGGGCCCACATGCCTGAAGTTGTGATCAACATTGGCGGGCGCAGTTTCGAGGTGTCCTGTCAGGCGGGCGAAGAACATTTTCTGCGATCCGCAGCCAAGCTTTTGGACGCCGAGGCGACAACCCTTTCAAGTCAGATAGGCCGCATGCCCGAGCCGCAGATGCTTTTGATGGCGGGGCTTATGCTGGCCGATAAAACCGCCGGTCTGGAAGAAAAGCTGGTGCAGGCACAGGCGATCCTGAGCAATCAGGAAAAGCGGATATCGGAACTGGAAAATGCGCCGAAACCGCCGCCTGAACGGGTCGAAGTGGCGGTTCTGCCAGATGGTGTGGTCGACACATTCGCCGAACTTGCCGCCCGCGCCGAAGCGCTGGCCGAAACCGTCGATCCGCGCTAGCGCTGCATCGCGAAGCAAGAAAAGCAAAGCGCCCCTGATTTCAGAGGCGCTTTGCTTTCGTGAAACCGGGTTTGAGCCCGGCGCTGTAACGCGCGCGGCGTTTCAGCCGTTTGCTTCGCGGATCTTGTCGGCGGCGTCCTTGTCATAAGTTACGCCGTTTTTCTCAAGCAACTGGTCCAACTCGCCCGACAGGGTCATTTCGGTGATGATGTCACAGCCACCCACGAACTCGCCTTTGACATAAAGCTGCGGGATGGTCGGCCAGTCAGAATAATCCTTGATGCCCTGCCGAATTTCATCGTCAGACAGCACGTTCACATCGGCAAATTCGACGCCCATGAAGTTTAGCACACCGGCCACGCGGCTGGAAAAGCCGCACTGAGGCATCGATTTTGTGCCCTTCATGAAAAGAACGACGTCATTGTCGGATACGGTTTGTTTGATCGTGTCTTGAGCGCTCATTTTAGCTGCGTCCTTTTCTAACCCGGTCCCAGATCGCTGCCTTTGGGGCCCTCAGGTGATGTCTTGGTTCAATTCTGCCGGAAGTTGCGGCAAATTCCTAGTCCGGCGCCTTGGTGGTCAGGGCCAGCGCATGCAATTCACCGTGAGCGCCGTCCATTTTGCCCTTCAGGGCCGCATAAACGGCGCGTTGTTGTTGCACCCGGTTTTGGTCACGAAAGCTTTCGTCGATGACCTCTGCCACGAAATGCACGCCATCGTCGCCCTGAACGGTGATTTTCGCATTCGGCAGGGCCTGCCGGATCATGTCTTCGATTTCACTGGGTTGCATCGGCATAAATTGTGAACCTTGTTGCGGTTTCGTCAAGATTTAAAGGCGCAGAAGGGGGGCTGCAAGAGGCGGTTAGGAAATTGCCTGTTCAAAGCCACCCATAAACAGCGTCGTCAGTTCCTCAAGCGTGGCCTCGGAACTACCGATCCTGACCTTGTCACCGCCAAAGCGCCCCACGGTCCTGAGCGGGATGCCCGCCTGACCGGCGGCAATCATCAGCGCCTCGGCACGGTCAAAGGAACAGGCGATCAGATAGCGCGCCTGATCTTCGCCAAAGTTGAAGGCTGTGGTGCCATCCTCCAGCGTCACCCCAATGCGGCCCGCATGGGCCATCTCGAAAGCGGCAAGCGCAAGCCCGCCATCCGACAGATCGGTGGCGGCGGTGATGTTTTCACGGTTTTCGCGGATGAAATCGCCATGTGCCTTTTCAGCGGCCAGATCGACGTGCGGCGCATCGCCATCTTCGCGGTTAAAGACCTCGGCCAAAAGCGCTGATTGGCCAAGGTGGCCGTCGGTCTGCCCCAGCAAAATCGCGAGATGACCATCGCGGGCGGTGCCGCTGATCAGCTCGTCTTCGGAGTTCAAAAGCCCCACCGCGCCGATGGTGGGTGTCGGCAGGATCGGCTGACCGTCGGTTTCGTTGTAAAGCGAGACGTTGCCCGAAACGATCGGCATGTCCAGCGCCGAGACCGCCGCGGCAATGCCTTTGATGGCGCCCACGAACTGACCCATGATTTCTGGCTTTTCGGGATTGCCGAAGTTCATATTGTCGGTTGTGGCAAGGGGCAGGGCGCCGACCGCACAAAGGTTGCGATAAGCCTCGGCCACTGCCTGTTTGCCGCCCTCAAATGGGTTGGCGCGCACATAACGGGGCGTCACATCCGAAGTGAAGGCCAGCGCCTTGGGCGTCCCATGCACCCGCACGATCCCCGCGCCAAGGCCCGGCGTGCGCATCGTGTCGGCCATGACCATCGTGTCATATTGTTCGTAGACCCAATGTTTGGAGCCATAGTTGGGCGAGGCCAGAAGCGCCTTGAGCCCGTCGATGGGATCAACCTCGGCGACGGCATCCATTTCAGCGGCGACCGGCGTTTCGACCCAAGGGCGGTCATACTCTGGCGCATTGCCCGACAGCGCCTTGAGCGGCAGATCGGCCATGACAGTGTTGCCTTGCATGATCAAAAAGCGGTCCTCGGCGATGGTTTCGCCGACGATTGCGAAATCGAGGTCCCATTTGTCAAAGACGGCCTTTGCCTCTGCCTCAAGCTCGGGGCGCAGCACCATCAGCATGCGTTCCTGACTTTCCGACAGCATCATCTCATAGGCGGTCATATTGCGCTCGCGCACGGGGACATGATCCAGATCCAGCCGCACGCCCAGATTGCCCTTGTCGCCCATCTCAACCGCCGAACAGGTCAGGCCCGCGGCCCCCATGTCCTGGATCGAGATCACGGCGCCGGTGGCCATCAGTTCCAGCGTCGCCTCCATCAGGCGCTTTTCGGTGAAAGGGTCGCCCACCTGCACCGTGGGGCGCTTTTCTTCGATCGTATCGTCAAATTCAGCCGATGCCATCGTCGCGCCGCCCACACCATCACGGCCGGTTTTGGCACCCAGATAGACAACCGGCATGCCCACGCCCGAGGCGGCGGAATAAAAAATCTTGTCAGTATCGGCCAGACCGGCCGCAAAAGCATTGACCAGACAGTTGCCATTATAGGCGGCGTGAAAGCGCACTTCGCCGCCCACGGTGGGCACGCCAAAACAATTGCCATAGCCGCCGACACCGGCCACCACGCCCGACACCAGCGAAGGCGTCTTGGGGTGTGAGGGTTCGCCGAAGGACAATGAATTCATCGCCGCAATAGGGCGCGCGCCCATGGTAAAGACGTCCCTTAGGATGCCGCCCACGCCGGTTGCAGCCCCTTGATAGGGCTCAATATAGCTGGGGTGGTTATGGCTTTCCATTTTGAAAACAACGCATTGCCCGTCGCCAATATCAACGATGCCCGCGTTTTCGCCCGGACCACAGATAACTTGCGGCCCCGTAGTGGGCAGGGTGCGCAGCCATTTCTTGGAGGATTTGTAAGAACAGTGTTCGTTCCACATGGCCGAAAAGATACCAAGCTCGGTAAAGCTGGGCTGGCGGCCGATGATGTCGAGGATCAGTGCGTATTCATCATCGCTGAGGCCATGGGCCTGGATCAGTTCGGGTGTAATTTCCGGCTCGGTCTGCAACTGTAGTCCCCCAGGTTTTGCCGAGTTTTAGCCGGAACGGGCAGGGGATAAAAGCAAGTATCGGCGCGCTTTATTGACGCAAAAATAGGCGATGACGCAAAAAAAAGGCCGAGACAAAGCTCGGCCCAAGTCCAACAGGGAGGTAAGAGATGAAGGACAAGCCTTCGCTTCTCTTGATGGTCAGTTAGGGTTGGGGTGCTGGGCGTTCAAGAGAATTACGCCCAATTTCACGAAAAGCCGTTATGCGTCTGCTGCATATCTCAGCTATCCGCCTCGGATTTAAGCTTTTTTCGGTGCGCGGTGATCTCGCCGGTGATGAAGTCGCGGAACGCGGAGATGCGTTTGGATTGCCGGAGCTCTTCTGGGTAGGCCAGAAAAACCGGCACCTCGACAGATTCGACATCCGGCAGAACCCGCACCAGATCCGGTTCGGATTCGACAATATAGTCCGGCAGGCAGCCGATCCCGAGGTTATTGATAACCGCCTGCAGAACGCCAAAGTAGTTATTGACGGTCAACAACGAGGGCACGTCATGGGCGAGGATCTGATTGATCAGCTGCGCCCCTGCCGAAACCTGGGCGCTTTTGGTGTTCTGGCTGATCAGCCGGTGTTCACCAAAGTCCTCCATCCGCGCAGGCATGCCATTCTTGGCGATATACCCGGGCGAAGCGTAAAGGCGCATGCGCACGCTCATCAGGCGGCGGCGGATCAGATCGGCCTGACTGGGCTCTTTCATGCGGATGGCGACATCGGCCTCGCGCATGGGCAGATCCAACACCCGTTCTTCCAGCATCAGGTCGATCTTGAGGTCGGGGTATTTTTCATAAAGGCGCGTGAGGCGAGGCGCGAGCCAGAGCGAGCCAAAGCCGATCGTCGTGGTCACGCGCAATTCGCCAAAAACCTCTTCTTCGCTGTCACGGATCCGCGCCGAGGCCGTATCAAGCCGTTTGGCCATCGACGAGGTGGCGTCGAACAGAAGTTCGCCCTGTTCGGTAAGAATCAGTCCGCGCGCATGGCGATGAAAAAGCGTGGCATTCAGGCTGTCTTCGAGCGCACGGATCTGTCTGCTCACGGCAGATTGACTGAGGTGCAGAACCTCACCGGCATGTGTCAAGCTGCCAGCATCGGCCACTGCGTGAAAGATTCTAAGCTTGTCCCAGTCCATTCTGACGTTACCGTTCTTAAATACCTAAACTGCGGTAACAGAGTTACCGGGAGAGGGCTATTGATTGCAAACGCCAAAGGCACATGTTTTTCATTTTGTAGGTCAGAGTTTTTGACCTATTATGACGCCATGCGCAAACCTGTGGGAGGGGCGTGATGACACTGCCTGATATTTCTCTGAAAGATCGCTATGATCTGGAAAAGTCACCGGTCCTGATGAATGGCACGCAGGCGCTTGTGCGTTTGATGCTGATGCAAAAGGCGCGCGACAAGGCGGCGGGGCTGAATACCGCAGGCTATGTCACCGGGTATCGCGGCTCGCCCTTGGGGGCGGTCGATCTTCAGATGGCGCGCGCCGAAAATGTGCTGAAACCGGCCGATATCACCTTTCAGACCGGTCTGAACGAGGATCTGGCGGCCACCGCGCTTTGGGGCGCGCAGCAGGCCGAGTTGCGCGGTGAAGGCAAGTTTCAGGGTGTTTTCGGGCTTTGGTACGGTAAAGGGCCGGGCGTTGACCGTTCGGGCGATGTCATGCGCCACGCCAATATGGCCGGAACCTCGGCTCTGGGCGGTGTCCTGATGGCGATGGGGGACGACCACACGGGCGAAAGTTCGACCACTTTGCATCAGTCGGACTGGGCGATGATGGACGCCTATATGCCGATTGTGTCGCCCGCAGGTGTGCAGGAAATTATGGACTATGGCCTTTATGGCTGGGCCCTGTCGCGTTTTGCTGGTGTCTGGGTCGGTCTGAAAACGATGAAGGACACGGTCGAGGCGACCGCCGTTGTCGATGGTCGCCCGGACCGGATGAGCTTTGTCACCCCCGATTTTGCTATGCCCGATGGGGGCCTGAACATCCGCCTTGTCGACACGCCCATCGCGCAAGAGGCGCGGATGATCGACTATAAGCGCTTTGCGGCCGAGGCATTTGCGCGCGCCAACCGGATCGACAAACGCGTCTGGGGCAAGCCCGGCGCCAAGATCGGTTTTGTCGCCGCTGGCAAGAACTGGCTGGATCTGGTGCATGCGCTGTCGCTTTTGGGGATAGACGAAGCCGAGGCCGAGCGTCTTGGCATCACCACCTATAAGGTCGGGCAGACATGGCCGCTGGACATGGACACCTTCCATGAATGGGCCGAAGGGCTGGAACTGATCGTGGTGGTCGAAGAAAAGCGCAAGCTGATCGAGGTTCAGATCAAGGAAGCGGTGTTCGATGACCGAAATGGCCGGCGCGTTTATGGCTGGCACAAGGGCGATACATGGGAGCATGGCCGCAGGTTAGAGCTTTTCCCGACGCGTTTCGCACTGGACCCGATCCAGGTGGCCGAAAAGCTGGGCGGTATATTGATCGAGGAAGGCCGCAACACAGACGCGCTGAAGGCGGCCCTGGGCAAGCTTGAGGATGCCCGGCGCAACGACAACGCCAAGGAAATTGCATCGCGCCTGCCATATTTCTGTTCGGGCTGTCCGCATAACAGTTCGACCAAACTGCCCGATGGCAGCCGCGCCTATGCCGGGATCGGTTGTCACTATATGGTGCAGTGGATGGACCGCGAAACGCTGGGCTTTACGCATATGGGCGGCGAGGGGGCCAATTGGGTTGGCGAAGCGCCGTTTTCAACGCGCGAGCATGTTTTTCAGAACCTTGGCGATGGAACCTATAACCATTCGGGCGTTCAGGCCATTCGCGCAGCCTTGATGGCGAACACCAATATTACCTACAAAATCCTGTTCAATGACGCGGTCGCAATGACCGGCGGTCAAAAGAATGACGGCGGGCTGACCGCGCCGCAGATCGCGCGCGAACTTGAGGCGATGGGCGTGGGCCAGATCGCCATTGTGCGCGACGAAAAAGAAGAGGTGGACCTGTCTGAGTTCCCCAAAGGGATGCCGGTGCATCTGCGCTCTGAACTGATGACGGTTCAGGAAGAGTTTCGCAAAATCAAAGGCGTCTCGGCGATCATCTATATTCAGACCTGTGCCGCCGAAAAGCGCCGCCGCCGCAAGCGCGGCCAGTTTCCCGACCCCGACAAGCGCGTCTTTATCAACTCGGATGTCTGCGAGGGATGCGGCGATTGCGGGGTTCAGTCCAACTGTGTCTCGATCGTCCCGGTTGAAACCGAACTGGGGCGCAAGCGCGCAATTGATCAATCGTCGTGCAACAAGGATTTTTCCTGCGTGAACGGATTTTGCCCGTCTTTCGTGACGGTTGAAGGGGCCCGGATCCGCAAGGAACCGGTGACGCAAGTGACCCTGCCCAAAATGCCAGAACCCAAGCTGCCGGCCATCGATGGCACTTTTAATGTGGTGATCACCGGGGTCGGCGGAACCGGCGTTGTGACGGTCGGCGCGATCCTGAGCATGGCCGCACATCTGGACGGCAAAGGCGCGGGCATGATCGAAATGGCCGGGCTGGCCCAAAAGGGCGGGGCGGTTCACATCCACTGCAGGATTGCAGAAAAACCCGAAGATATCAGCGCGATACGCGTGGCTACAGCCGAGGCGGATACGCTTATTGGCGGCGATCTGGTGGTCAGCGCAGGTGCCAAGACGCTGGGGTTGATGAAAACCGGAAAAACCGGCGCAGTGGTCAACAGTCACGAGATCATCACTGGTGATTTCACCCGCAACACCGAATTTCACCTGCCAACCGACCGGCTGAGCCTGGCGTTGGAGGCGCGGCTGAAAGAGCGTCTGCGGATGTTTGATGCAAGTGCATTGGCCAAGGCGCTTTTGGGCGATTCCATTTATTCCAACATGATGATCCTTGGCGCGGCATGGCAAATGGGCATGATCCCGCTGAGTTATGAGGCAATCGGCCGGGCGATAGAGCTGAACAAGGCCGCCGTCGAGGGTAACAAGAAGGCCTTTGAATACGGGCGCTGGGCGATGCTGGATGCAGATGCCGCCGCACGGGTTCTGACGCCGGGTGTGGTTGAAAAACCAAAGACTGTCGAAGAACAGATCGCCTTTCGCGCTGATCACCTGACCGCCTATCAATCAGCGCGGCTGGCCCGCAAATACCGCCGCTTTGTTGACCCTATAGGGGATGGGGAACTGAAGGCTGCGGTCGCAAAAGGGTATCATAAGCTTTTGTCTTATAAGGATGAATACGAGGTTGCGCGGCTATTACGCTCGACCCGCCAAAAGGCGCGGGACGAATTTGATGGCGATCTGAAGTTCACCTACCATCTGGCTCCGCCGGTTCTGAGCGGTAAGACCGCGACCGGACGCCCCAGAAAACGCGCCTTTGGTGGCTGGATCGGTAGGGCATGGGCCCCGCTGTCACGGCTGAAATTCCTGCGCGGAACGCCGTTTGATCCCTTTGGATACTCTGCCGAGCGCCGGATGGAGCGGGCGCTGATTGCCGAATATACCCGCGATATGGGCGCGGTTCTGGCAAAATTTTCGGACCAGAACCGCGCGGTTTGTCTGGAACTGGCGCAGCTGCCTTTGCAGATCCGTGGCTTTGGGCCGGTTAAACAGGCCAACGCGCTAAGCGCGGGTAAACGGCGCGAAGAGCTGTTGGCAACTCTGCGCGCAGGCGGCGGCGCCGAAAAGATCGCGGCGGAGTAACAGGGCATAGGGGCCGCCCTTTCACAAATTCGACACGCGCTCTGGTTAGTGAATGCAGCAACCGTTAGATGGCGGCAAAAGACCGGAGAACGCCCCCTTGCAGCAGGCCCAGGTTGCGCGCGAAATCAGCTATGCCAGTTCGGCCGCTACAATTGGCGGGCGGGCTTTGATCCGGGCGGTCGAAAACGCCACCGGGCGGATGCGGCTGATCCGCCGTGCGCGCGGTTACGAAGACGAGATTGCCCGAGGGCGCGATTTTTGGACAGTGATGGGCGAACGCTATGGCGTGACGCTGGATATCACCGGGGGCAGCCTGAGCAATATCCCCGCAACCGGCCCGCTGATCCTGATCGCCAACCACCCTTACGGCATTCTGGACGGGCTGATGATGGGTCAGATCCTGTCGCAGCGTCGCGCCGATTTTCGAATTCTGGCGCATCGCGTGTTTGGTAAATCAAGCGATCTGAGCCGGGTAATCCTTCCGATCTCGTTCGATGGCACCAAAGAGGCGACGCGCACCAATATTGAGACCCGCAAGGCCGCACTTAACTACCTGACCGGTGGGGGCGCCATCGGGATATTTCCCGGCGGAACCGTGTCGACCTCGTCGCGGCCCTTTGGGAGGCCAATGGACCCCGGTTGGCGGTCGTTCACTGCCAAGCTGGTGGCAAAATCAGGCGCGCGCGTTGTGCCGGTCTATTTCGAAGGCCAGAACTCGCGTCTCTTTCAGATTGCCAGCCATGTGCATCTGACGCTGCGGCTGGCACTTTTGATCAATGAGTTTCGCGCCCGCGTTGACGCACCTGTGCGTCTGGCCATAGGACGCCCGATTGATCCGGGGCAATTGGCGGCACATGGCCGCGATCCCAAACAGATGATGGATTTCCTGCGCAAAGCCACGTATGAGCTTGCCTCGAAGCCCTTGCCATCGCTGGCCTATGGGTTCGAGTTTGAGCAACGTTACAAGGCGTAACAACACATGGCCGTCGGGATTTTTGACAGTGGATTGGGCGGTTTGACCGTTCTGGATGCGGTGGCCAAGCGCTTGCCGGATGCCTCCTTTGTCTATCTGGGCGACAATGCCCATGCGCCTTACGGCGTGCGCGATGCCGACGATGTCTATGACCTGACCTGCAAGGCGGTTGAACGGTTGTGGGAGGCCGGTTGCGATCTGGTTATCCTGGCCTGTAACACGGCCTCGGCCGCAGCGCTGCGGCGCATGCAAGAGGCGTGGATCCCTGCTGACAAGCGTGTCTTGGGCGTTTTTGTGCCACTGATCGAGGCTTTGACCGAACGCGAGTGGGGCGATAATTCGCCGCCGCGCGAAGTGGCGGTCAAGCATGTGGCGCTTTTTGCGACGCCTGCGACCGTCTCGTCGCGCGCGTTTCAGCGCGAGCTAGCCTTTCGGGCGATCGGTGTTGATGTCGAAGCGCAACCCTGCGGCGGTGTCGTCGATGCGATCGAAGAGGGCGATCTGATCCTGGCCGAGGCTTTGGTCAATTCGCATGTCGAGGCGCTGAAACGGCGGATGCCACACCCTGAAGCGGCCATTTTGGGCTGTACCCACTATCCGCTGATGGAAGAGGTGTTTCAGGCCGCGCTGGGCAAGGATGTCAAAGTCTATTCGCAGGCCGATCTGGTCGCAGAAAGCCTGGCCGATTACCTGACCCGCCATCCAAAGATGCTGGGCACGGGCAGGGAAAGCTATTTCCTGACCACAGGCGATCCCCAGCGCGTGTCCAACAAGGCGACCCAGTTCTTGCGACGAAAAATCGAATTTATCGCCGCCTGATTGCGGCCACGCCGTTTTTTCCCTATCTCGCTATTTGAATTCCAAGGAGGTCTGAGATGACCCATAAAATCGCCATTCTTGGTGCGTCCGGCTATACCGGGGCTGAACTGGTCCGGCTGATCGCCACGCATCCGAACATGAAAATCACGGCCCTTTCGGGCGACCGTAAGGCCGGGCAACAGATGAGCGAGGTCTTCCCGCATCTGCGCCATCTGGACCTGCCGGTTCTGCAAAAGATCGAAGAGATCGACTTTGCCGCGATTGATCTGGCCTTTTGCGCGCTGCCACATGCCACCAGTCAGGCAGTGATCAGTGAACTGCCGCGCGATCTGAAAATCGTTGATCTGTCGGCCGATTTTCGGCTGCGCGACCCAGAGGCTTATGCCAAATGGTACGGCAAACCCCATTCAGCGCCTGAACTTCAGGCCGAGGCGGTCTATGGTCTGACCGAGTTTTACCGCGACGAGATTGCCAAGGCGCGGCTGGTCGCGGGCACCGGATGCAATGCGGCCACCGGCCAGTTTGCGCTGAACCCGCTGATCAAGGCCGGCGTTGTCGATCTTGATGAGATCATCATCGACCTCAAGGCCGGTGTGTCGGGCGCGGGCCGGGCGCTGAAAGAGGGGCTGTTGCACGCCGAAATCTCGGAAGGGTACCATGCCTATTCCGCTGGCGGTACGCACCGGCATCTGGGCGAGTTCGATCAGGAGTTCAGCCGCATCGCTGGTCGTGACGTCAAAGTTCAGTTCACGCCGCATCTGATCCCGGTCAACCGGGGTATTCTGGCCACCGTTTATGTCAAGGGCGATCCGGGGCAGGTGCATGAGGTCCTGACTTCGGCATATCAGGACGAGCCTTTCGTCGTGACCCTGCCGATGGGGGAGTTGCCATCGACGCGGCATGTGCGCGGATCCAACTTTGTCCACATCGGAGTGACCGCCGACCGGATCGCCGGTCGCGCAATTGTCATCGCCGCTTTGGACAACTTGACCAAAGGGTCCTCTGGACAAGCATTACAAAATGCGAATTTAATGCTGGGCGAAGATGAAACGGTCGGGCTGATGCTTGCGCCGGTATTCCCCTGAAAGGTTCCTTATGAAGGGTCTTAAGAAAAAACGTCGTATTCAGATTATCTTGATGGCCGTGATCGCTCTGGTAATCTCGACCGGGTTGATCGGCTATGCAATGCGCGACGGGATAAATTTTTTCAGAAGCCCGACGCAGGTGGCCGAAACGCCGCCTTCGCCCAATGAGGTTTTCCGCATTGGTGGGCTTGTGGCGCAAGGCAGCCTGATCAAGAACGAAGGCGGCAATATCATCTTTGATGTGACCGACGGCAACGCGGTCGTTCCTGTCGCCTTTACCGGCATTCTGCCTGACCTCTTTAAAGAGGGTGAAGGCATGATCGGGCTAGGGCAATACGTCAACGGCACATTTCAAGCTACTGAAATTCTTGCCAAACATGACGAGACCTATATGCCGCGCGAGGTTATTGATGCCCTGAAAGAACAGGGCATCTACAAGGAAGCCACGAACTAGCGCACGGTCCTAAAAGGCCAAATTAACCAAATTTTCCGAGTCTCCCTGACGTTGATAATAACGCAGAGGAGGCGGCTTGGATGCTGTCTGTCCGCAAGATTGCCGAAGAGATTGTGGCGCGCGAAGGCGGCTATGTGAATGACCCCGACGATCCCGGCGGGGCCACCAACTTTGGCGTAACAATTCATACGATGCGCCGCCTGGGTCTGGACCTGGACGGCGACAAAAAGATCACCACCGCTGATCTGCGCAAGCTGACACGCGACGACGCTGTTGGGATCTTTCTGCGCCACTATTTCGAACGGCCTCGCATTGGGAAATTGCCAGAGGCGATTCAGGCCAGTGCCTTTGATATGTACGTCAATTCGGGCGCTAACGCGGTCAAAATCCTGCAACGGCTGTTGCGGGACATGGGGCTGAACGTCGCAGTTGATGGGGTGATCGGACCCCAAACCATCGATGCAGCGGCGCTTGCGGCGGCGCGCGCGCCTGAGCATCTGGCAGATGCATACGGCATCGCCCGGCGCAATTATTACTACAGGTTGGCGGATCGACGCCCGACGCTGCGCAAGTTTGCGCGCCGCCGCAACGGCGGCAAAGGCGGTTGGATCACGCGCGCTGAAACCTTTATCTCGCCCCGGTTCCGGATGACCGATGACGAGCACAGCGCGCGGGTGTCGTCATGGGCATGATCGAGGGTCTCTTTCGCCTGCTTTTCGGCGGCGGGCGCAACACGGTCAAGGAAACGGTCGAGGTGTTTCGCGAAAATGCTGAAGCGTCGGCTTTGCGAGATTTCGGTCTTCGCGGGGATGCGCTGGACCAGTTCGGCCGTGAGTTTGCCGCGCCCGCCCAAGGGCTGTTTGACCGGATCATGGACGGGGTCAACAGGTTGCCCCGGCCCGCGCTGGCGCTTGGAACGCTTGGGCTTTTCATAGCAGCGATGGTCGATCCGATCTGGTTTGCTGCCCGCATGCAGGGCATCGCCCTGGTGCCCGAACCGCTGTGGTGGCTTTTGGGGGTGATCGTGTCGTTTTACTTTGGCGCACGTCACCAGATGAAGGGCCAGGCTTTTCAGCGCTCAATCGCCCAGACCATGCTGAACGCAGCCACCGTCACCAGCAATATCTCGGCGCTACAGGCGCTGTCGCAAGAACCGGCGGCCTTGGCGGATAAGGACGAGGGCGGGCAGGGCGCACAAACCAACGCCGCCCTTGCAGAATGGCGGGCGCAAAAATGAGTGACACGCTATGGGCCACCATTCTGACTGAAAACGGGCCGTGGGCCTTGTTGGTCTTCTACCTTTTGTGGCGCGATATCCAGAAAGAACAGGCCATCCGAGAGGCATTGAACAAAAGCTCAACCATCCTTGTCGAGCTGACCACGCTGATCAAAGAACGCCTGCCGAGGGGAGGGTAAGTCGATGTTTTGGCGACGTTTACGAGTTATTATCCGCAATCATTTGACTGAGCGCGGACTGAAACGGGCCATGGCCCGTCATCGCCAGGCGGCCGAAGGGCTCGACGCGGCGCTAAGAGAGGTACTGCAAAAATGAAGCGGGCAATCGGATTTTTCGTCTGCATGGTTCTGATCTTTGAACTAGGGGCAATTATACTGGGGTATTCTTCGGCCTACAAGCTTGGGTATGGGGCAATATCGATCATGGGGATGATCATCGCGGCAACCTTCCTGTGGCTGTGGTGGGTGCGGGCAACGCCCCTGGCCCTTGGCATGGCGTTCAGTTGGGCAGGATCGGGGACTGTTATGGGCTGGTGGTGGAGCTACAACATCCTGGGCTCCCCCGAAGCGATGCACGATAACAAAGCACTTTTTGTTTTTCTGTCGCTCTACATCGTGGGTGCGGTGATGCATTTTAAGGTTATTCAGCAGGCCCTGTCGCTGCCGCGCAATATATTCTGGGTTCCGGTGGGCGGGGCGATGTTATTGTCGGTTCTGGCCTGGCGGTGGGCGGGTTAGGCATAGGTACAGGCGGCCCATCAATCGGCGCATACGAAAATGTGAGGGGGCGCGACAATATCGACCGTGCTTTCCTGTTGGACGGCGGCCAATCCGCGATTAGGGTGGCGCCATGATTACAGAGCTTGGCCACTTCGCCCTTATCCTCGCCCTCGCCGTTGCTGCGGTGAACACAGTTGTCCCCATGATCGGTGCTGCCAAAGGCTGGCATCGATGGATGGCCATAGGAGAGCCTGCGGCCACCGCCCAGCTGATCCTTGTGGCATTTTCCTTCACGGCGCTGACGATTGCCTTTGTTACTTCGGATTTCTCGCTCAGGCTGGTGGTGCTGAACTCGCACACGCTTAAACCGATGCTCTACAAGATCTCAGGCGTTTGGGGGAACCACGAGGGGTCGCTGTTGCTGTGGGTCGTGATCCTCAGCCTTTTTGGCGCCTCCGTTGCCTGGTTTGGCGGCAATCTGCCGGCCTCTTTAAGGGCGCGCGTTTTGGCGGTGCAGTCGTCGATCGCGACGGCCTTTCTGGCCTTTATCCTACTGACATCAAACCCTTTTTTGCGGCTAATCACGCCGCCCTTCAATGGCGATGACCTCAATCCGCTGTTGCAGGATCCCGGTTTGGCCTTCCATCCGCCGTTCCTCTATCTGGGGTACGTCGGCCTGTCGGTTTCGTTCAGCTTTGCCGTCGCCGCGCTGATCGAAGGGCGCGTCGATGCTGCATGGGGCCGCTGGGTGCGCCCATGGACCCTTGCGGCCTGGATTTTCCTGACCATCGGTATCGGCCTTGGGTCCTGGTGGGCCTACTACGAGCTTGGCTGGGGCGGTTTCTGGTTCTGGGATCCGGTTGAAAACGCATCCTTCATGCCATGGCTTTTGGCCGCCGCGCTGTTGCATTCGGCCATCGTGGTCGAAAAACGCGAGTCGCTGAAAAGCTGGACGATCCTTTTGGCGATCATGGCCTTTGGCTTTTCGCTGATCGGCACGTTCATCGTACGCTCGGGCGTGATCACCTCGGTCCATGCCTTTGCCAGCGACCCCGAGCGGGGCATGTTCATTCTTGGCATCATCGGTGTCTTTATGGGCGGAGCGCTGACGCTTTACGCCGCCCGTGCCCGGGTGATGGAGGCCAAGGGCGCCTTTGGGATGGTCAGCCGCGAATCCGCGCTGGTTCTGAACAACATCCTTTTGGCGGTCACCTGTTTCGTGGTCTTTGTCGGAACCGTCTGGCCCCTGGTGGCCGAGCTGACGTTCGGCCGCAAACTGTCGGTCGGAGCGCCGTTCTTTAACATGGCGGCTACGCCATTTTTCCTGATCCTAGGCATCGTTCTACCCATTGGCGCGATCCTGCCGTGGAAGCGTGGAAAAGTCGGCCGAGCCATCAAACGGCTTATCCCGGCCGCCGCGCTGGCAATCGCCGTCGCAGCACTGGTCTGGGCGATGCAAAACAACGAAAGCGCCCTTGGGCCGATCGGCGTAATGCTGGGCACATGGCTGACCGTCGGTGCGGTGATCGATCTGGCCATGCGCACGGGCCGCGGCACGATGGGCGAGCGTCTGACCCGGCTTTGGCGTCTGCCACGGGCGGACCTTGGCAAGGCCGTGGCTCATGGTGGCTTTGGCGTGACTGTCTTTGCAATCTCGGCCCTTTTGGCATGGCAGGTCGAAGACATCCGCGCCGTGAAACCGGGCGAAAGCCTGCCACTTGGAAACTATGTAATCCGCCTGAACGAAGTGCATGATGTCCGCGGCCCGAACTTTACTTCTAACATGGGCGAGGTTGATATCCTTCAGGACGGCACTGTGATTGCGACGGTCGAACCCGAGCGCCGGTTCTACCCATTTGCAGGCATGCCAACGACCGAAGCGGGCATCCTGAGCGGCGTGATGCGCGACATCTATGTCGTCATCGGTGACCCTCAGCCGAACGGATCCTGGGCGGTACGCAGCTATATCAAGCCCTTCGCCAACTGGATCTGGGGTGGTGCCATCCTGATGGCTTTGGGCGGTGCCTTGTCCCTGTCTGACCGCCGCTACCGTGTCGCGGCCGGCGCGCGCAAAGCAGCCGCCAATGCGGTGCCAGCCGAATGACCGTGATCCGCGCCGCCATTTTGTGGATCCTTCTGGCGTTGCCGGCCTTTGCCGTGCTGCCCGACGAAATGCTGTCGGACCCGGCACTTGAAGCGCGGGCACGAGAGATCAGTCAGGGGTTGCGGTGCCTGGTCTGTCGCAACGAAAGTATCGACGAATCCGGTTCGGATTTCGCCCGCGATCTGCGCATTCTGGTGCGCGAACGCCTGACCGAGGGCGACACCAACAAAGAAGCGGTGGCCTTTATCGTCAACCGCTACGGTGAATATGTTCTGCTCAGCCCGCCTGCTACTGGTTCAACCCTGATCCTTTGGGCGGCGGGTCCGATGTTGTTGGGCACAGCCCTTCTTGTGGCGCTGCTTTACCTGCGCAGGCGCAGGCCGCAAGGCGCGACAATGGCCCTGACCGAGGCCGAGAAAGTTCAGTTGGACCGGATTCTACGCGAGTGACGCATGGTTTTTCTTTCCTAAACTGATCAGTTCAGTATCTTGTCCGAAAGGATTGAGAGGGCTGAAATGGATTATTCCACAATTACGTTAGATATTGACGCGGGGCTTGCGGTTTTGACGCTGAACCGCCCCGATGTCATGAACGCACTGAACACACAGATGCGGGCCGAAATTACGCATGCCATGCGCGAGGCGGGCAAATCGGCGCGCGCGGTGGTTTTGACGGGTTCAGGCAAAAGCTTTTGCTCGGGTCAGGATCTGGGCGACCGGGCCAATGCGGCCAATCTGGATCTGGAACGCACGCTGCGCGACGAATACGTGCCCATGCTGAACGCGATCTACGACTGTCCCGTGCCGACCATTTCCGCCGTCAACGGCCCCTGCGCCGGGGCCGGAGCAAACCTGGCCCTTGCCGCGGATGTGGTGATCGCCAGCCAAAGCGCCTATTTCTTGCAGGCATTCACCCGCATCGGCCTGATCCCCGACGCCGGCGGCACCTATTGGTTGCCGCGCCAGGTGGGCTTTGCCAAGGCAATGGGAGCCGCGCTTTTCGCCGAAAAAGTTACCGCCCAACAGGCCAGTGACTGGGGCATGATCTGGGAAGCAGTGCCGGACGCCGATTTCGATCAGCACTGGCGCGGGCGCGCAGCCCAACTGGCCGGCGGACCGACCGTGGCTTACCGGCACGTCAAAACCGCCCTGCGCGAAAGCTTTGGCAATTCGCAAGAAGAACAATTGGCGCTAGAGGCCCGACTTCAGGGCGAATGCGGTCAGACCCGGGACTTCAAAGAAGGTGTCATGGCCTTCCTGCAAAAGCGCCCGGCCGAGTACGAAGGCCGCTAATTCGCGCCAAATCGCTAAAATGCAAAACCCCGCCTGAACTGAATTCAGGCGGGGTTTTATTTCGATCAGGGCGGCAATTGCCGGGGTTAGCGGTTTTCGACATCCACATAGTCGCGCGCTGTGGCGCCACAATAAAGCTGACGCGGCCGGCCGATTTTCATCGCCGGATCCTCGATCATCTCTTTCCATTGGGAAATCCACCCAACGGTGCGGGCAACGGCAAAGATCGGCGTGAACATCGACGTGGGGAACCCCATCGCATCCAGGATGATGCCGGAATAGAAATCGACATTCGGATAGAGTTTTTTCTCGATGAAATAAGGATCGCTCAGCGCGATCTTCTCCAGCTCTTTGGCGACCTGCAGTGTCGGGTTGTTATGGATGCCCAAGAGGTCAAGAACCTCATCAGCCGACTGTTTCATGACCTTGGCGCGCGGATCAAAGTTCTTGTAGACACGGTGGCCAAACCCCATCAGGCGGAACGGGTCATTTTTGTCCTTGGCGCGCGCGATATATTCAGGGATCTTGTCGACCGTCCCGATCTCGCGCAGCATCTCAAGACAGGCTTGGTTGGCGCCGCCATGGGCCGGCCCCCAAAGGCAGGCGATACCCGCGGCGATACAGGCAAAGGGGTTCGCCCCAGAGGACGAGGCCAGACGCACCGTTGAGGTCGAGGCGTTCTGTTCGTGATCGGCATGCAGCGTAAAGACACGGTCCATCGCGCGGCTGAGGATCGGGTTAACCTCGTAATCCTCGGCAGGGACCGAAAAACACATCTGCAAGAAGTTCGACGCGTAATCAAGGTTGTTGCGCGGATAGACGAAAGGCTGACCGACCGAGTACTTATAGGCCATGGCCGCAATCGTCGGCATCTTGGCAACCAGCCGGATCGAGGCCACTTCGCGTTGCCACGGATCGGTGATGTCGGTGCTGTCGTGGTAAAACGCCGACATGGCGCCCACGACACCGACCATAATGGCCATCGGATGGGCATCACGGCGGAAACCGCGGAACAAATACATCATCTGTTCGTGCAGCATCGTGTGGCTGGTCACGCGGCTTTCAAAGTCATCCAGTTCCAGTGCCGTCGGCAGGGCGCCGTACAAAAGCAGATAGCAGACTTCCAGAAAATGGGACTTTTCGGCCAGTTGGTCGATCGGATAGCCGCGATGCAACAACTCGCCCTTATCCCCATCGATAAAGGTGATCGAACTGTCGGTCGCCGCGGTCGAAGTAAAACCGGGGTCATAGGTAAATACATTGGCCTGCGCGTAAAGCTTGCGCACATCGATCACATCCGGTCCCACCGTCGGTGAATAGATCGGCAGATCGAATTCCTGACCATCAATCGTCAACTTGGCAGATTTTGTTGTAGAATTATCCTGCATCATAGTCCCTTTCGTGGCGCCCGCCCTGTACGGGCCGCGGGTCATTCAAAAAAGGGCCAGAGCCCTTTTTATTGCGTCGCGTCTGTCAGCCGGGCGATAGTTTCGGTCTGACCGATCACAAGCATCATGTCGAAAACACTGGGAGTAACGGCCCGGCCAGCAATCGCAGCGCGGAGCGGCGCGGCGAGCTTGCCCAGTTTGAGGCCATGAGCCTCTGCAACCTGAGCAACAGTCGCCTCCAGCGTGTCGCGGTTCCAGCTAGCATTTTGCAGGTGCGGCGTCAATTCACCCAGTATACCGCGGGATACACTATCCAGGGCCGCGGCCGCCTTTTCATCTGGAACAATTGGCCGCTCTGTCAGAATAAAACTGGCCTTTTCAATGAGTTCAGGGAAGTTTTTGGCCCGCTCTTTCAGGCAGTACATCCCATCCAGCATCATAGTTTTTTGCGCATCACCAAAAGGTTTTTCACCAGTGGCCGCCAAATATGCCTCAATCTCGTGCAGCAGCGCAGCATCGTCAGAGGCGGCGATATGCTGACCCGACAGATTGTCGAGTTTTTTGAAGTCAAAACGCGCAGGCGACTTGCCGATTCCGTTGAAATCAAACCAAGATTTCGCCTGCTCGTCGCTAAAGAACTCATCGTCCCCATGGCTCCACCCCAGGCGCGCCAGGTAGTTGCGCACACCTGCCGCCGGATACCCCATTGCCTGATATTCCTCGACCCCAAGCGCACCGTGGCGTTTCGACAGCTTCTTGCCGTCCGCCCCGTGGATCAGCGGGATATGGGCCCAAACCGGCACCTGCCATCCCATGGCATCATAGACAAGCATCTGGCGCGCGGCATTGGCCAGGTGGTCATCCCCACGGATGACATGGGTCACGCCCATATCGTGATCATCAACAACAACGGCCAGCATGTAGGTGGGGGTACCGTCAGAACGTAAACAAATCATGTCGTCCAGCTGATCGTTCTGAAATACAACCCGGCCCTGAACCTGATCGTTGATCACGGTTTCGCCATCGCGGGGCGCTTTCACGCGGATGACAAAAGGCAGATCGGGGTGGTCTGCGGGCGCCACGTCGCGCCACGGCGAGCGAAAGAGCGTCGAGCGCCCCTTGGCCCGTGCGGCTTCGCGGAATGCGGCAATCTCGTCCTGGGTCGAGAAGCATTTATAGGCGTGGTTTGAGGCCAGCATCGCATGGGCCACCTCGGCGTGGCGGGGGGCGGCGTCAAACTGGCTGACCGCCTCGCCGTCATAATCCAGACCTAGCCAGGTCAGCCCGCGCAGGATCGCCGCTGTCGCCTCGGGCGTTGAACGCTCGCGGTCCGTATCCTCAATCCGGAGCAGAAATTTACCGCCCCGGCCGCGCGCATAAAGCCAGTTGAAGAGCGCCGTGCGCGCCCCGCCAATATGCAGATAGCCGGTGGGCGAGGGGGCAAAACGGGTGACGATCGGACGCTCGGACATTGGTGATTAACCTTTTGGAAACCATGGTGGGCCTAACCTGCAGACCGATACCGACAAGGGCAGGAGAGAACAAGGGTGCGTGCCCTGACAAGCCTCGCCAAGGCGCTTCAGAATGAACGCGGGCACCTTTTTCCATGGGTGCCTGTGTTCCTTGGGATTGGAATCGGCACATATTTCACACTGCCCGTCGAACCGGGCTGGGCGGCCTATCTGGCGCTTGGCGCGGGCGCGCTTTTTATCATGGCCGTCACGCGCCATTTGCCCGAAGGCTTCAGGCCACTGGCCGTTGCTGCCGCCCTCACAATGATGGGCCTTGTTTTGGCGGGCTTGCGCGCCCAAAGCGTTGCCGCCCCGCAACTGGGCTTTCGCTATTACGGCCCGATCGAAGGGCGCATCGTCAAGATCGACCGAAGCCAGTCCGACCGCATGCGACTGACCCTTGATCGCGTCACACTGGAAAACACACCGCCTGTGCGCACACCGGCGCGCGTGCGTGTCTCGCTGCATGGCGACCAGGGGTTTGTGACGCCTCTTCCGGGGATGCGCGTGATGATAACCGGGCATCTGTCGCCGCCGCAGGGACCGGTTGAGCCGGGCGGTTTTGATTTTCAAAGGATGGCCTGGTTTCAGGGCCTGGGCGCAGTGGGTTATACCAGAACGCCAGCGCTGGCTCTGGAACGCCCGGGCCCGAACCAGCCGGGGCTCTGGATACACCGCATCCGAATGGCCCTTTCCGCCTGGATGCAGGCCCGCATTCCGGGCGAGGCGGGCGCCTTTGCCGCCGCCATCGTCACCGGCGACAGATCGGGCATCGGGGTCGAGACGCTGGCCGATTTGCGCGCCTCGAACCTGGCGCATCTTTTGGCCATATCGGGTCTGCACATGGGGCTGTTGACCGGCTTTGTTTTTGCGGCCCTGCGCTATGGTCTGGCACTTATCCCATACTTGGCTCTGCGCCTTCCGACCAAGAAAATCGCCGCCGCGCTGGCCATGATCGTGGCGGCCGTCTATCTGGCGCTGTCGGGCGGCAATGTTGCCACCCAGCGCGCGTTCATAATGGTCGCGGTGATGCTGACGGCTATCCTTTTGGATCGTAAGGCAATGACACTGAGGGCGGTGGCTCTGGCCGCTGTCATCGTTCTTTTCCTGCGGCCCGAAGCGCTGACCGGTCCGGGATTTCAGATGTCCTTTGCGGCCACAACCGCGCTGGTGGCGGTCTTTGGTGCCTTGCGCGATCACCCCCACCTTCAGGCCTGGGCGCCGGGCTGGCTGCGCCCGGTTCTGGCGCTGGTGATCTCATCGGCGGTGGCCGGTGCGGCGACTGCGCCAATTGCAGCGGTTCATTTCAACCAGATCGCTCAATACGGGCTATTGGCCAACCTTCTGACGGTTCCTGTCATGGGCAGCATCGTTATTCCGGCCGCTGTTGTGGCGGCGCTGCTTTATCCTTTGGGATTGGCCCAACTGGCGTTGGAGGTAATGCGCCTGTCGATCAACTGGATCCTTGGTGTCACCCATTGGGTGGCAGGGATTGAGGGGGCTACATCGCATGTGCCAACCCCGGCGCCCGTCGTTCTGGCGCTGATCGCACTGGGCGGGCTGGGCGTGATCGTCTGGCAGGGCAGGGCGCGCCTGATCGGTCTTCCGGTCATGGCACTTGGCTTTGTGATCTGGACCCAGACCCAGCGCCCGATGCTGCTGATCTCGGACGGGGGCGAGATATTTGGTCTGATGACCGATGCAGGTCGCACCTTGAGCAAAAAGCGCGGGCAGGGGTTTGTCGCCACAAGCTGGCTGGAAAATGACGGTGACACTGCGGCCCAGCCGGTTGCCTTTCAGCGCAGCGGGATAGGCGGCGAGAAAGGCGCGCTTAGCTTTTCAGTGGCCGGGCAATCCTTTTTGCATCTCTCGGGCAAATCCGCCGCAGGGCAGTTACAGGATCGATGCAGGGGCGACATCTGGATTATCATGGCGACAAAGGCTGAAACGGCTGGCGATTGCGTGATCTGGGATCAGCGGCGTCTTGCGGCGACGGGAGCCGTGGCGATCACTGAAAAGGACGGAAAACTGGCCATTCGCACAGCGCGCGAAAGCGCGGGCGAACGGTTGTGGAACCGGCGCAAACCGCGCCGGTCGAAATCTCAATAAGTGCGGATCAGACCCACCAGCCGGCCCTGAACCTTGACTTGATCATCACGAAAGACGCGCGTTTCATAGGCCGGGTTTGCGGCCTCAAGGGCGATCGCGGCACCTTTGCGGCGGAACCGCTTGAGCGTGGCTTCCTGACCCTCGACCAGCGCCACAACGATATCGCCATTATCGGCGGTCGAGGTTTCGCGAATGACCACAACGTCACCATCATTGATCCCGGCGTCGATCATGGAATCGCCTTTCACCTCAAGCGCATAGTGATGATCGGTCCCGCTGAGCATCGATCCTGGCACGGCAATATTATGCGAAACTTCGCTGATCGCGGCAATTGGCGTGCCGGCCGCGATCCGGCCCATGACCGGCAGTTCCATCGCATGCACCGGTTCCACTGACATCGCCGCAGGCGGTTGCGCGCTGCGGTCGCCATCGATCACCCGGGGCGTAAAGCCACCCTTGTCCATTGCGTCAGGCAGGCGCACGATTTCAATCGCCCGGGCCCGGTGGGCCAGCCTGCGAATGAAACCACGCTCTTCCAGAGCGGTAATCAGCCGGTGAATTCCGGATTTCGATCGCAGATCAAGAGCTTCCTTCATTTCGTCAAAAGAAGGTGGAACCCCGTCACGCTGAACGCGCTTGTGAATGAAACCCAAAAGCTCAAGCTGTTTCTTGGTCAACATTTTGGTCAAACCTCCACCAGTGTATACCGCGCTGAAACGGCGCGTTCTGGTCATGTTCTTACCATGTTCCCTGTTTGTGTCAACGCTTTGCACGTAAATCGCCGCTAGAGCGGAATATATTCCACCAAGTCGCCCGCATTGCGCGGGCCATCGTGGGGCGCGCGGATCAACAGCGCATTGGCTGCACTCAGCACCGTCAAAAGCGAGCTGTCCTGACGTTCAAAAGGGGCAATTCCCGCGCCATCAAGGCGCGCACGCATGTAATGCTCGCGCGGGCCATTGGCACCGACATTGATCGACAGGGGTGCGGATTGACGTGTCATCGCCGCCCCGCCCAGACCTAGCATCTTTCTGATCATCGGGATCAGGAAGACCTGACCACAAACCAGCGCCGAAACCGGGTTTCCGGGCAACCCGCAGAGTGCGGCGCCCTCCAGCCGCCCGGCCATGATCGGTTTGCCCGGGCGCATTGCAACCTTATAGAACGCGCGGTCCATTCCCAGATCGGCGGCGACCTGACCCACCAGATCATGATCGCCTTCCGAGGCGCCGCCGATGGTGACGATCAAGTCCGCCCCTCGTGCCAGTCCAAAGGCCGTCTCAAGCGATGCCGCAGTGTCGCGCGCAATCGGCAACAGCCGGGCATTGGCGCCAATGCTTTCGACCAGAACTTTCAACCCGAAAGAATTTGACGCGATGATCTGATCTGGGCCGGGGTTTTCACCGGGCATGACCAGTTCGTCGCCCGTTGCCATGATGGCAACCTCAGGCCTGCGCGTGACATGCACCCGTGCCACGTTCATCGCCGCCAAAAGAGCAACTTCGGACGGCCCAAGACGACAGGGCGCCTCAAGCTTGGTACCCTCGGCAAAGTCGCCGCCGGCAGGGCGCAGGTAGAACGAGCTGTCCAGGTTCTGGTTCAGCGTAATCGTATCGCCGTCGCGCTGGACGTCTTCCTGAATGATGATCCGGTCTGCACCTTGCGGCACCGGCGCGCCAGTAAAGATGCGCGCCGCCTGACCAGCCGCGATCTTGCCATCAAACCGATGCCCGGCCGCAGATTCGCCAATAACCGTGAACGTGGCACCGGCGCGCGCCTCGCTTGCGCGCAGAGCATAGCCATCCATGGCCGAGGCAGCAAAAGGTGGCTGGGCACGTGTTGCTTGCGCTGATCGGATCAGAACCCGCCCACCTGCATCCGCCAGATCAACCTCTTCTGCATCCAACGGATCGACCAAAGCCAAAAGCGACGAAAGCGCCTGTTCTACGGTGATCATGTCGCTTCGTAACGGCCTGATTTTCCGCCTTCTTTCAGCTTCAGGCGCACTTGGGATATCACCATGGATTTCTCAACCGCCTTGAGCATGTCATAGACCGTCAATGCCGCCGTTGAGACCGCTGTCAGCGCCTCCATCTCGACGCCGGTCTGGCCGGTTGTCTTGACGGTTGCAGTGATGCGAATGCCCGGAAGGTCGGGATCGGGGATCAGATCAACGGCCACGCGGGTGATCGCCAGAGGGTGACAGAGCGGGATAAGATCGCTGGTCCTTTTGGCACCCATGATGCCCGCAATCCGCGCAATACCCATGACATCACCTTTTTTGGCAGTGCCTTTGGTCGCAATCTCAAGTGTTTGCGCGCTCATCTTAACGTAGCCTTCGGCAACCGCCATCCGGTCGGTCACTGATTTATCCGAAACATCCACCATGTGGGCGTCACCCTTGGCGTCGAAATGCGTCAGGCCGGACATCTAAAAGCTGCCTGGTGTCAGCGGGTTGGCCAAAAGCGTGCGGGTGGCCGCCGTGACATCGCTCTGGCGCATCAGGCTTTCGCCGATCAAAAAGGCCCGCGCCCCATAGCGCGCCAGATCGGCCAGATCTTCGGGCGTGTTCAGACCTGATTCCGATACGATCACACGTTCCGCCGTGGCCATTCGCGCAAGGCGCCGCGTGACGCCGAGGTCGGTCTCGAATGTATTCAGATCACGGTTGTTGATCCCCAAAAGCGGCGATTTAAGCAGCTCTGCGCGCTCAAGTTCCGCCTCATTGTGAACCTCGATCAAAACATCCATGCCCCATTGGATCGCTGCCGCTTCAAGTTCGGCGGCCTGAGCGTCGCTGACACTGGCCATGATGATCAGGATACAGTCGGCGTTCAGCGCGCGCGCTTCGGCGACCTGATAGGTGTCATACATGAAATCCTTGCGCAGGATCGGCAGTTTGACCGCGTTATGGGCATCAACCAGATAGCTGTCGGCGCCCTGAAACGAAGGCGTGTCCGTCAGCACCGAAAGGCAGGTGGCGCCGCCTTCGGCATAGGCGTGTGCCAACTCGGGCGGATCGAAAACAGCGCGGATCAACCCTTTGGAGGGGCTGGCTTTCTTGATCTCCGCGATAAGCCCATAGCTCTGGCGCGTCGCCTCTATCAATTGCTTGGCAAAGCCGCGCGGGGCCGTGGCCGAGCGCGCGGCATCCTCGACAGCCAAAATGGGTCGCTCGGCCTTGCGCGCGGCGACCTCTTCCAGCTTGTAGGTTTTGATCTTGTCCAAAATTGTACTCATGAGGGTCAAATACCGCGACTGTGAACAGATTGAAAGTGATTGCGGCGATGGCGCGCGGCAGTGATATGCCAGAATAGTATAATTTTTCTCAGGCCGACGTGACGCGCGCCAGCCCCTGAACTTTTTCAAGCGCTTTTCCGCTGTCGATTGACTGGATCGCCATATCACGTCCCTGAACAAGGTTACTGGCCGCACCTGCAACCACAAGCGCTGCGGCCGAATTCAAAAGAACCGCATCGCGGTAAGCCGAAGCTGTGCCCGCCAAAAGCGCCTGAAAGGCCAGACCGTTTTCCTGAGGCGTTCCGCCCAGAATAGCCTCAAACGGATGCACGGGCAGGCCCGCGTCTTCGGGGTGCAGTTCAAATTCCGTGACCTTGCCGTCGTTGAGCTCGGCAACATAGCTGACTCCGCAAATGGCCAACTCATCCGTGCCATCACTGCCATGCACCAGCCAGGCCCGTTCGCTGCCCAATTCGGCCAGTGTTTCGGCCATCGGGCGGATCAGGTCGCGTGAAAACGCGCCCGTAAGCTGGCGTTTGACGCCCGCGGGGTTGGTCAGGGGACCAAGGATGTTAAAGATCGTTCGCGTACCCAGCTCGGACCGCGTCGGCATCACGTGTTTTATCGCCGGATGGTGCATCGGGGCCATCATAAAACCGATGCCGACTTCTGCCAAGGCGCGTTCCACAACCTCAGGGCCAACCATCACCTGAATGCCCATCTGGCCCAGAGCGTCTGCAGCGCCTGATTTCGACGACAGATTGCGGTTGCCATGTTTGGCCACGGGCACGCCCGCGCCCGCCACCACAAAGGCCGTCGCGGTCGAGATGTTCAGCGTACCCTTGCCGTCACCCCCGGTGCCGACGATATCCATCGCCCCTTCGGGGGCTTTCACCGGGTTGCATTTGGCGCGCATTACCGCAGCTGCGGCGGCATATTCGCCAACCGTCTCGCCGCGCGTGCGCAGCGCCATCAAAAGCCCGCCGATCTGGCTGGGCGTGGCTTCGCCGTCAAAGAGGATGCCAAAGGCCTCTTCAGCTTCGGCGCGGGTCAGGGGGCGGTCAGCGGCCGCACCGATCAGCGGCTTGAGGGCATCGCTCATGCCGGCACCTTCAGCTTGAGCGCGGTTCGGTTGAGGAAATTGGACAGCAGTTTGTGCCCATGTTCCGAGGCAATGCTTTCGGGGTGAAACTGAACCCCTTCGATGGGCAGCTCTTTGTGGGCCAGTCCCATGATTGTGCCATCCTCAAGGTCTGCGGTCACTTCCAGCACGTCAGGCAACGTGTCGCGATCCACCACCAGCGAATGATAGCGCGTTGCCGCAAAGGGCGAGGGCAGCCCGGCAAAGACGCCGCGCCCGGTATGGCGTATCTGGCCCAACTTGCCGTGGACAATCTCGTGACAGCGCACGACTTTGCCGCCAAAGGCCTCGCCAATGGTCTGATGGCCAAGGCAGACGCCCAAAAGCGGCGTGCGGGTTTCGGCGGCGGCCTGCGTCAGCGCCAGGCAAATCCCTGCCTGCGCCGGATCACAAGGCCCCGGCGACAGCAAAATCGCCTCGGGTTTCATGCCCATCGCCTCTTGCACGTTCAGCGCATCATTGCGACGCACGACAACTTCGGCCCCCAACTCGCCCAGATAATGGACGAGGTTGTAAGTGAAACTGTCGTAGTTATCGATCAAAAGCAGCATTTCCGCACCCTTATGAGAAGGAGGGGTGTGAGACGCCTCCGGATCGCGGTATACATGGGACGAGCAGCGCCCCGCGGTCAAGGTCTGACGGGGTGCAGGTGAGCAGGTGAGCATTAAAAAAGAGGGGGTGACCTCCATGTTGCGCGGATTTCTTTCGGGAATTTTTTGGGGCACCGGTTTGTCAGTCGCCGTGGTCGCCGTCATTTCGGTGCTTGGCAACAACGCCGAACGGGTGATGCCGAGCAAGGCCAGCGAAGTGGTGGTGCCCGCAGGGTCCAGTTTTAACCGCGATGCGCCCGAAGGTGCGGCCACAATTCCGTCAACCGACAAGGATGTGACGGCGGCAGTTGCGCCCAGTGTTTCGGCCCCGACGCTTGAGGCGCCCGCATCGCCCAGCACCGACACCGCACCGGCGGCCCAGCCGCAGACCGGCAATCTGCCGCAGGCACCTTCCACTACGGCGCTGGCCCCCGATGCGCCCGGGGCCGTTGCCCTTGGGATGGAAGAGCCGGTTTTACCGAATCCCCAGGCCCTGGTGCCCGAAGCGCCAAGCGCCGACATTGCCCCGGGTGCATCAGGGTCCGCACCGCCGTCCGCACCCGCAGCACCCGCGCCGCAGCCTGATCAGCAAGTTCTGGCCGATGTCGGCACGTCCCAGGCTCCCGCGCTAACGGCCGAGCCCGCGCCCGCGCCTGTGCCTCAGCCTGCGCCGCAACCAGCACTTACACCTGAACCCGCGACCGAACTGGCGCCCGAAATGGCTCCTGGGCAGCAAAAGCCGCCAGTTGTCTCGAAATTTGAAAGCGATGCCGAGATTGGCATCGTTGCAGGGGTGACCACCAACAGGCTGCCCCGGATCGGCGATCTTTCTCAGGAAGTTGCCCAGGCGCCCGTGCGCGCGATCCCGGCCATCGATGCCTTTTCAGCCCCGTTTTCGAACCCCGAAGGCAAGCCCGAGATGGGTATCTTGTTGCTGGACGTAACACCGCGCCCCAGCCTGACCCAACTGGCAGAGTTCCCTTTCACGGTGACCTTTGCAGTTGACGCCAATGCCCCCGACGCTGCCCAAGCCATGTCGCTTTACCGACAGGCGGGTTTTGAGGTGGCGATGCTGGTGCGGCTGCCCGAAACCATGACCCCAACCGACGCCGAAGTGTCGTTCGAGGTCTACAAAAAACGCCTGCCAGAAGCTGTGGCAGTGGTTGATGCGCAAGATAGCGGGTTTCAGGTGAACCGGCCACTGATCGGCGCGATGATGGCGATCCTGAAGGATCGCGGTCTGGGTCTGGTGGCTTATCCACGTGGTTTGAACACGGCCCTTCAGGTGGCCGAGCGTCAGGATATCCCGGCCAAGCTGGTCTTTCGGTCTTTTGATGACAACAACGAGACACCTTCGGTCATGCGCCGTTTCCTGGATCAGGCAGCGTTTCGCGCGGGTCAGGAAACCGGGGTTCTGGTGGTTGGGCATGCGCGCCCCGAAACGATCCAGACCTTGGTCGAATGGGGCGTTCAGGGCCGTGCTATGACGGTCGAACTGGCACCGCTTTCGGTGATCCTGAAAGCGCCGAACTGATCGACGTGTGGCAAGCCAGAGTATTTCGCGTTAAACTTGGTTCGCCTGACGCTGCCCGAAATCACAGATTTCAACGCGTTAGGTGATGCTGAATGTCTTAAGTTAAACGCGAAACGCTTTAGCCGTTTGATCCGCCCGAAAAGCGGCCTGCGTCGCGCGCGGCCATGCGGATGGCCTTGGCCTTGTTGACCGTTTCCTGGTACTCTGCCTCAGGGTCGCTGTCATAGACGACACCGCCACCGGCTTGCATGTATAGCGTCTGATCTTTCAGAACCGCCGTGCGCAGCGCGATGCACATATCCATGTCGCCATTGGCCGCAAAATAGCCAACACCGCCGCCGTAGACGCCGCGCTTTTCTGGCTCCAACTCGTCAATGATTTCCATCGCGCGCACCTTGGGGGCGCCCGACACGGTACCGGCTGGCAAACCCGCCAGCAGGGCGGATAGGGCGTCGTGATCATCCGACAGCTCTCCCACCACATTCGACACGATATGCATCACGTGGCTATAGCGTTCGATGATGAACTTCTCAGTGGGGCGCACTGTGCCAACTTTAGACACTTTACCAGTGTCGTTGCGGCCCAGATCCAGAAGCATCAGATGTTCGGCCAGCTCTTTTTTGTCCGACAAAAGATCGGCCTCAAGCGCGCGGTCCTCTTCGGGAGTGGCGCCGCGCGGGCGGGTGCCGGCGATCGGGCGGATCGTCACCTGACCGTCAAAGACCCGCACCAGAATTTCCGGGCTGGCGCCGATCACCTGAAAACCACCGAAGTTGAAATAGAACATGAAAGGCGAAGGGTTCGTCCGGCGCAGCGAGCGGTATAGCGCAAATGGCGGAAGCGTGAACTTCTGGCTCCACCGCTGGGCGGGGACCACCTGAAAGATGTCGCCCGCGCGGATATAATCCTTGGCCTTTTCCACGGCGGCCTTATAGCCGTCCTTGGTAAAGTTCGACACAGGCTCGTCTTCAGGCGCGGCCTGACCCAGATCGCGCGTCTCGCCGGGCAGGGACCGGTCCAGATCGCGCACTGCGTCCATCACCCGTTCAGCGGCCTGCGCATAGGCCGCCCGCGCCGACAGGCCATGATTATTGGCCCAGACCGGCGAGACAACCGTCACCTCGCCCTTGACCCCGTCCAACACCGCCACAACCGAAGGGCGCAGCATCACAGCATCGGGCAGGCCCAGCGGGTCGGGGTTCACATCTGGCAGATGTTCCACCAACCGGATCATGTCATAGCCCAGATAACCAAAAAGCCCTGCCGCCGAGGCGGGCAGGTCATCTGGAAGATCAATCCGGCTTTCGGCGATAAGGGCGCGCAGACTGGTCAGTGGCGAGCCTTTGATTTCTTCAAAACCATCGGGGTCGAAGCGCGCCTGACGGTTGATACGGCTGACATCGCCCCGGCAATCCCAGATCAGATCAGGCTTCATTCCGATGATGGAATAGCGGCCACGCACCTCGCCGCCGGTCACGGATTCCAACATGAAAGCGTCGCGCGCCGCGCCGCCCAGTTTCAGCATCAGTGACACCGGCGTGTCCAGATCCGCGGCCAGCCGGGCATAGACGACCTGATTTTTGCCGTCTGAATGGCCCTTTTCAAAGGCCTCGAAACTGGGCGTCAGTTGCATTGTTCAGGGGAACTGGGCGTGAACGGCATTGATCGCCGTCTGGTTGACCGAAATGCCCGCATCCGATTGGACCGCGCGGGTGAAGGCATCAAAGATGTCCTGCGCCAGCGACTGCGAGGTCTGGGTTTCCAGCGCATTGTTGACCGCTGCCGTTTCAGGGTCACCCAAATCCGCGGGTGCAACATCGTCCAGCCGCACAATAAAGGCGCTCTCGGCACCCTCAATCACGCGCACATCGCCTTTGTTCATCTCAAAGACCTGCGCCATCAGATCCTGAGGCGTGCCCTCGATGAAGGCATCGCGCGTCTGCGCCTCTTCGACCGTCGCGGTCAGGCCAAGGGCCGCCATGTCGGTGCCCTGGGCAAGGGTCGGTTTAAGCGTTGTGGCAAGTTCGACCAGACGCTTGGTCGTCTCGGCGCTGTCCCAACCTGCGATCACCTGATCGCGTACCTCGGCCAGCGGCTGAAGTTTGGGGGCAATCACCTCGTCCAGACGCAGCGCAAAGATACCGCCATCGTTCAACTCGACCACGGCCGGAAAATCATCGGACTTGGCAATGGCCGCGGCGTCCTTGAACGCCTGATACCCGGCGATGTCACCATCTGTATCGGGTGTCCAGTTGATGGTTCCCAGAACCATCGGTGTTTCATTGGCAATTTCTTCCAGCGTGGCACCACCGGCCAAAAGGTCGTCGACGGCCGCGATCTCGTCCGAGATCTGCCGCCGGGCACGTTCGCCCGCAATTTCGTCGAAAAGCTGCTGGCGGGCTTCTTCAAAGGTCGTGTTCTCGGCCGGCAGGATCGCGTTCATCCGAAAAACCGCGGGGCCAAGCGTCGAGGGCAGGGGCCCTGCAACGCCGGGCTCGGTCAGAGCAAAGACAGCGGCACCTGCGCCGCCCAGATCTTCGATCGTCACATCGCCCAGATCGGCGTCCGACAGCGACAGGCCGCGCTCTTGGACAAGCTGGTCAAATGTAATCTCACCCGAAGTGATCCGCGCAACGGCGGCGGCGGCTTCTTCTTCCGTGGCAAAGACCAGGCGTTCGACCAACCGACGCTCGGGCTGGCTGAATTCGGAAATACGGTCCTGATAGGCGGCTTTCAGGGTGTCTTCGTCAACCTGCACCTGATCGACGATCATATCCGGTGTCATCCAGACATAAGTGATCGCGCGGGCCTCGGGCAGGGTAAAGGTTGCCTCATTCGCCTTATAGTATTCCTCGAGCTGCCCACCCGTTGGCACAGGGGCGCCGGTGATCAGATCCGATGCCGTCAATTCAGCCCATGTAAAGCTGCGCGCCTCTTTGATGTAGGACAAGAGCGATCGGGTAAACGTGCCGGGGGCAACGACGCCGCCAACAACGCCCGTTTGCAACAAGGTGCGGGCCGTTTCCTGGCGGATGTTGTCCTCGAACGTGCTTTCCTTGATGTTCGAACGCTCAAGCGCATAGCGGTAAGCCTCGCGGTCAAAGCTGCCATCGGGGCCCACAAAGGACGGGATTTGCACGACCTGATCGCGCACCCGCTCGTCGCCAACCGACAGGCCAAGGCGCTGTGCCTCATTATCCAATGCGGCGGTGCCCAAAAGCCTGCGCAAAACGGCCTGATCCAGACCAAAGGCTGCGGCCTGACTTAGCTGCAGGCTCTGGCCGGTTTGTGCCTGAAAGGCATTCAATTCGTCCTGAAGCGCACGGGCATATTCGTCGACCGTGATCTCTCGCTTGCCGACCGAGGCCACACTTTGCGTGCTGCCACCAAAATTGCTGGTGCCAAATCCGGCAAGCCCGACGATTAGAAGGCCAAGGATGATCCATACAATCACCCGTGATGCCTTGCCCTTAGATGCGCCTGCCATGGAACCCCTCCGATAAAATGTCGAGCCGATCAATAGGCGGTTGAAGGGTAGGGGGCAAGTGCTGCCGCGCTACTTGTTTTTCACAGGCGCGAGACGGTCAAAGAGTTGGTCGATCCCGGCGCGGTCCACATTGGCAAAAGCGATGCGCAACTGGCGCTTGCCGGCTGGGTCGCCTTGGGGGGTGAACATCGTTCCGGGCAGGCACAAAACCCCGGTTTGATCGACCAGGCGCTTGGCCAGCGCGTCCGAGCTTTCGTCAAACGGGTGCTGAACATAGGCAAAATACGCCCCGCAACCCAAAAGCTTCCACCCCTCAAGCCGGCCAAAACCTTCCTGGATTGCCGCGCGCCGGTCGAGGATTTCGTCACGTTCTGCGGCCAGCCAGCCCTTGAGATTACGCATCCCCCAAAGCGCGGCGCGTTGACCAATCTGATTGGGGCAGATCGCCACCGTATCTAGAAATTTCTCTATCTCTTCAAGGCGTTCGACGCTGGCAACCACTGCACCAACCCGGTGCCCGGTCAGCCGGTAGGCCTTGGAAAAGGAATAAAGATGGATCAGCGTCTCAGACCAGTTGGCATGGCTAAAAAGGTCATGCGGCGCGCCGGAGCGGCTGTCAAAGTCACGGTAAGTTTCATCCACGATCAACGCCAGACCATGCGCGCGCGCCAGATCATAAAACGCGGCCATGGTTTGCGCGGGGTATTCAGCACCTGTGGGGTTGTTGGGCGTCACAAGAACAATCGCGCGGGTGCGCGGGGTGATCAGCCCTTGGGCATCTTCAGCGCTTGGGATCAGGCCCTGACCGCAGTGCAGCGGCACGGTTTTCACCCCCGCAATATCCAGCCACATCTTGTGATTGAAGTACCAGGGCGTGGGCAAAATAACCTCGTCGTCAGCCCCGGCCAGTGTCGAGATGGTCGCCGCAAACGCCTGATTGCAGCCCGAGGTGATTGCAACCTCTTGCGGTGATATCCGGGGCCCATAGGCTTGCGCCCATTGTTCGGCCACTTCGGCGCGCAAATCGGGCAGGCCCAGAACCGGCCCATAGAGATGCGCCTCGGGGTCGTTCATCACGATGTCGGCGATTGCACGGCGCATGTTTTGCGGCGGCGGATCAACTGGAGCTGCCTGACTGACGTTCAAAAGCGGGCGTTCGGGCGGAAATTGCGCCTCGGCGATCCAGCGGCGCGCCTCCATCACCGGGGGGCGTTCGGTCGCGGCCATCGAAGGGTTCAAAGGGTGGGGCAGCTTGGTCATGATCGGTCCACCTTGTTTAGTTTTCCACAAGCCGGGACTTGCGACGTTCTTGCAGATATTCGCGCCAGACCAGTGCGATAATGATGATGTCAAAAATCGAAAGCACGATCATCATCGGCGACAAGGTCAAAAAGAACCGCATGATCTGATAGATGACAAAGCCGGCCAGCACGACAATCGACACGACATAGGACCAGCGCAGCCGCGCCAGCAGGGCCAGTGCAATCGCGATATTCAACAGCCCATGACCCACGAAATAGATCACATAGAATGTATGCGCCTCAATTGAGAAACCCTGTGCTGCGTGCTGAAGCCAAAGAGCCAGTGGATCGGTCGGGTCTTGCAGCGTTTCGGCTGCTGTCACTTGGGCGACCCAGCCAATCAACTGGCTTTTAGATGTCGCCCAAAGCCCCAAAGCCGTCAGAACCTGAGCCAACCCCAGCCCCAGCTTAAAAAGCACCGAGGCAAGATAGGAGTTATGCAACATCCGGTCCGATAGGCCCGGCCGAACCTCAGGGGCGCCTGCGCTTTGCATCCTAATCGGTGCCGCGGTAAGGCTCGACATATTGCAGGGCCATATCCCAGGGGAAAAAGATCCAGGTGTCCTGACTGACGCCGGTGATAAACGTATCAACTTGCGGCTCGCCCTTGGGCTTGGCATAGACCGTGGCGAAATGGGCGTTCGGGTAAAGTTCGCGCACCAGTTCCAGCGTCTTGCCACTGTCGACCAGATCGTCGACGACCAGAATGCCGGTACCATCGCCCATCATCTCAGCGTCAGGCGATTTCAGAACCCGCGCCTTGGCCTGGCTTTGATGGTCATAGCTTTTGACGCTGATCGTATCGACGGTGCGGATATCCAGCTCGCGCGCGACAATCATCGCAGGCGCCATGCCGCCACGGGTGATGGCAACAACGGCCTTCCATGCGCCGGCATCAGGCCCCTTGCCATCCAGACGCCAAGCCAGTGCCCGGCTATCGCGATGCATCTGGTCCCAGCTGACGTGAAAACCCTTTTCATGCGGCAAACGGTCAGTCATGCCCTAATCCTTTGTAATATCGGGCGCATCGACCGCCTTCATTCCAACAACATGATAACCAGCGTCGACATGCAAAACTTCGCCCGTCACAGCCGAGCCAAGATCAGACAGAAGGTAAAGCGCTGATTTGCCGACCTCGTCCTGGGTCACGGTGCGGCGCAGCGGCGAGTTATATTCGTTCCACTTCATGATATAGCGGAAATCGCCGATCCCACTGGCCGCCAGCGTCTTGATCGTGCCGGCGCTGATCGCATTGACCCGAATGCCATCCTTGCCCAGATCCTCGGCCAGATAACGCACGCTTGCCTCAAGCGCGGCCTTGGCCACACCCATGACATTGTAATGCGGCATCACCTTTTCGGCGCCGTAATAGGTGAGCGTCAGGCAGGACCCGCCTTCGTTCATCATCTTTTCGGCGCGCTGAACCACGGCTGTGAATGAATAGACCGAGATATCCATCGACATCTGGAAATTCGCGCGGCTGGTATCAACATAGCGGCCACGCAGTTCGGATTTGTCAGAAAAGCCGATGGCGTGAACGATAAAGTCCATCTTGCCCCAGCGCTTTTGAAGCTCGTCAAAAAGCGCGTCGATCGACGCCTCATCGCCCACATCGCACGGCAGGACGATATCTGAGCCTACAGATGCCGCCAGCGGATCAACCCGCTTTTTAAGCGCATCGCCCTGATAGGAAAAGGCAAGCTCGGCCCCCTGGTCGGCCAACGCCTTGGCGATACCCCACGCAATTGATTTGTCATTGGCAAGACCCATGATCAGGCCTCGTTTACCGCTCATGAGCTGTGTTGACATCTGCCCCCCAACCGAAGTGAAACTGTCCCAGACGTTTAGGCGATCGTCCGGGCCCCATCAAGGGCGCTACGACATCGCCGGGGGCTTGGATCGCACCCAAGCGTCCTGTCGACCCGCGACCTGGTAAGAAATGGAGAGTTTTATGGAGCGTTTGGGGATTTTTGCGGGTGACGACCCGTTCCAGATTGCGAGGGATTGGCTGGCAGAGGCGGAAAAGAGCGAGCCTAACGATGCAAATGCGATGGCCGTCGCCACCGTTGACAGCGACGGTATGCCCAACGTTCGAATTCTTTTGCTGAAAGAGATCGAGGCTGACGCCTTTGTGTTCTACACCAATTACTCCAGTCAAAAGGCTGAAGAAATTGAACAAAGCGGGAAGGCAGCTTTCGTTTTGTATTGGAAGTCGCTGCGCCGCCAGATTAGGGTCCGCGGAACCGTAACCCGCGAAGATGGCGCTCGGGCGGACGCGTACTATGCGTCGCGCGCTCTGCAAAGCCGTATTGGCGCGCATGCCTCGCAACAATCCAAACCGCTGGGCTCGCGACAGCAATTGATCGACCAAGTTGAGACCCTGTCGCAACAACTGGGCACGAACCCGCAACGACCCGAAAATTGGGGCGGGTACCGGCTTTCACCTACGCAAATTGAGTTCTGGTCTGACGGCGAGTTCCGGCTGCACGACAGGTTTCAATGGTCAAGGACAGAATCTGTAAAGGCGTGGGATATCAAAAGGTTATATCCCTAATTTTGGCGCTTCGTGAATGACATCGCCCTTCTTCGCCCATCTTTTCGCTTGCAACCTGATCGAAGAATGGCACAAAGATAACCGGGGGCGGAAATAATTGCGCAGTGTGTGACGGTGCGTGTTTGTGGATGGCGAAAGAGCAAGAGTTTATGGATCGGCGCGTAATAGGCCACGTAAAATGGTTCGACCCTACCAAAGGGTTCGGTTTTGTGGTCGCAGATGAAGGCGGTCCCGATATTCTGCTGCATGCGAATGTACTGCGGAATTTCGGCCAAAGCTCAATCGCCGACGCTTCCGCGATCGAGCTTAGCGTTCAGGAAACGGAACGCGGTATGCAGGCGACCGAAGTTCTGAAAATCCAACCCCCAGAAATCATTCCGATCGAGTTGGAAGATATCGACGGCATCTCGGCCGAAGAACTGGCCGCTGAGCCGCTTTTCCCCGCACGTGTCAAATGGTTTGACAAGACCAAGGGCTTTGGCTTTGCCAATATCTTTGGCCACCCCGAGGACGTCTTTGTCCATGTAGAGGTATTGCGCCGCTCGGGTCTGGCCGATCTGCAGCCGGGTGAGGCGATCTGTCTGCGTACCACCAATGGCAAGCGCGGCCGCATGGCAACTTGCGTGACCTCATGGGAAGTTGCGAACCAGGTCGACGAATGATCCGCCGCGCTTTATTAGGTCTGGCCGCCGCCCTGCTGTTTTCGGGCGCAGCGCTTGCCGAAGTTTCCACACCCTGTTCACCCGCCCAGGCCGAGCTGAAAGGCGACAATGGTACAGTGCGATTCTCGGTCGAGATTGCCGATACCGCCGCCGAAAGGGCGCAGGGCCTGATGTATCGCGAAAAGATGGCCACCAGCGAAGGCATGCTGTTCTTTTTTGAACGCCCCCAAAAGGTGTCCTTCTGGATGAAAAACACGCTGATACCTTTGGACATGCTCTTTATCTCGCCTCAGGGGCGCGTCGAAAAGATACATGAGAACGCAATTCCGGGCGATTTGACCCCGATACAAGGCGGTTCGGGCATTTTGGCGGTGCTGGAGATTAATGGCGGGTTGGCGCGACGCCTTGGGATCAAGGCCGGTAGCATCATCCGGCACCCTGGATTTGACCAATCGAACGCACTTTGGGCCTGTTCTGAGAGTTAGGCCTTTTCAAGCCGCAAAGAGGACGTTAGAGACACCCCTGTTCGGGGCGTAGCGCAGCCTGGTAGCGCGGCGGTTTTGGGAACCGTAGGTCGTAGGTTCGAATCCTATCGCCCCGACCACCACCTCTCATCAGTATTTGGACCTATCCGTCTGCGGGGCAGTGGGTGTGGCAGATCGGCACTTTTGCGGCCAAGCCATAATTCTCTGAACAGGGTTAATTGTTGGCGCTCTCCGAATCTTAACAGGGCTGCCGCGGCGTTAACCTTCGCTTAATCGTTCAGCTTTGACGGGTAACGCAGCCGAACCTAAACGCTTTTTCACGAACCTGTGAGCCATGGCCCCTGACCGACCTCCTGCGCCTCACAGAACAGGACCCCGGTCAAGAGAAACTTGTCAAAAAAACGTTGATTTTTTCGTTGACCCGCTATGCTGCTATACGCCAAGTTGTGGGGGCTAACCGACACGCCACTAGATATAGTGGTCGGGGTGCAGGGAACGGGAAAATACCAAACGAATTGGCGACGCATTGTTAGTTGCCGGGCGGAAGATGTGGGAAGCGTCTTTTCGCAGGGAAACACTGTTACTTGCACGCTATTGCGGTGCGCTGGAAGCGCGGATTCCGAAACCTTAAGAGTTTCGTTCCGCAAAATGAGACAATTCAACGAGGCAGAAGTTGAAAAATGAAGATTGATCGCAAATTTACCAAGGCCGGGCAGGACGCATATGCGGACGTCGCCTTTACCAATACGACGTCCGAAATTCGCAATCCCGACGGGACGATTGTGTTCAAGCTTGAGAACCTCGAAGTTCCACAAAGCTGGAGCCAGGTAGCCTCGGACGTTCTGGCACAGAAGTACTTTCGCAAGGCGGGCGTCGCCCCCAAGCTGAAGAAGGTTAAAGAAGCAAACGTGCCCGAGTTTCTGTGGCGGTCCGAGCCTGCAACTGACGAGCGCGGTGGCGAAAACTCGGCCAAGCAGGTTTTTGATCGACTGGCAGGGGCCTGGGCCTATTGGGGCTGGAAGGGCGGCTATTTCTCGACCGAAGCAGATGCCAGCGCCTATTATGACGAGATGCGCTATATGCTGGCCACCCAGCGCGCTGCGCCAAATTCGCCTCAATGGTTCAACACCGGCCTGCATTGGGCATATGGAATTGATGGCCCCGCACAGGGACACTTCTATGTGGACTACAAGTCCGGCAAACTGACGAAATCCAAATCCTCATACGAGCACCCTCAGCCCCACGCCTGTTTCATTCAGTCGGTCAGCGATGATCTGGTCAACGAAGGCGGCATCATGGATCTGTGGACCCGTGAAGCGCGGCTGTTCAAATACGGCTCGGGCACAGGCACCAACTTCAGCTCGCTGCGCGGTGCAGGCGAAAGCCTGTCGGGTGGCGGTCGCTCAAGCGGTCTGATGGGCTTTCTCAAGATCGGTGACCGGGCAGCGGGCGCGATCAAATCGGGCGGCACCACGCGGCGCGCGGCCAAGATGGTCATCTGCGACGCCGATCACCCCGATATCGAGCAGTTCATCAACTGGAAGGTGATCGAAGAACAAAAGGTGGCGTCAATCGTCGCCGGTTCCAAGATGCACGAAGCGCATCTGAACGAGATTTTCGCGGCCATCAAATCCTGGGACGGCAAGGCCGAAGACGCCACCGACCCCAAGGTCAACGAGACACTGAAGGGCGCGATCCGCGCGGCCAAAAAAGTGTCGATCCCCGAAACATACGTCAAACGCGTTCTCGACTATGCGCGGCAGGGCTATGAAAGCATCGAATTCCCAACCTACGACACCGACTGGGACAGCGAAGCCTACAGCTCGGTCTCGGGCCAGAACTCGAACAACTCGGTCCGTGTGACCGACGCATTCCTCAAAGCGGTTGAAAACGACGAAGACTGGGACCTGATCAACCGGGTTGATGGCAAGGTTGCCAAAACGATCCGCGCCCGCGAATTGTGGGAACAGATCGGCCATGCCGCATGGTCCTGTGCTGACCCCGGCATTCAGTATCACGACACGGTCAATGCATGGCACACATGCCCCGAAGACGGCGCGATCCGCGGCTCGAACCCTTGTTCGGAATACATGTTCCTGGACGATACGGCCTGTAACCTGGCCTCGATGAACCTGCTGACGTTCTACAAGAATGGCGAGTTTCAGTCCGAAGACTACATGCATGCGACGCGGCTCTGGACCCTGACACTGGAAATCTCAGTGACCATGGCTCAGTTTCCGTCCAAAGAGATCGCACAGCTGTCCTACGACTTCCGCACCCTTGGGCTGGGCTATGCCAACATCGGCGGCTTGCTGATGAACATGGGGCATGGCTATGACAGCGACGAAGGTCGCGCGATCTGTGGCGCGCTGACCGCGATCATGACGGGCGTGGCTTATGCCACTTCGGCCGAGATCGCCGGTGAACTGGGCCCCTTTGCAAAGTACAAGAAAAACTCCAAACACATGCTGCGCGTCATGCGCAACCACCGCAACGCAGCTTACGGCAAGACCGATGGCTACGAGGATCTGGACGTCAATCCGGTTGCATTGGACCACGGCAATTGCCCGGACAAACGTCTGATCGAGCTTGCAAAAACGGCCTGGGACGAGGCTCTGTCTCTGGGCAAGAAGAACGGCTATCGCAACGCGCAATCCACGGTTATCGCACCCACCGGTACGATTGGTCTGGTGATGGACTGTGACACCACCGGGATTGAACCGGACTTTGCCCTGGTAAAGTTCAAAAAGCTGGCCGGAGGCGGTTATTTCAAGATCATCAACCGCTCCGTCCCGGCGGCGTTGGAGACGCTTGGGTATTCTCCCGCCCAAATTGAAGAGATTGTCTCCTTCGCTGTCGGCCATGGTACGCTGGGCAATGCGCCCGGGATCAACCACACATCGCTGATTGGTCACGGGTTCGGACAGGCCGAGATCGACAAGATCGAAGCCGCTTTGCCAAGCGCATTTGACATCCGTTTCGTGTTCAACCAGTGGACGCTGGGTGAAGAGTTCTGCACCAAGACGCTGGGAATTCCGGTTGAAAAGCTGAGTGATCCGTCCTTTGATCTTTTGCGCTCGCTGGGCTTTAACCGCTCTGACATTGATGCTGCAAACGACCATGTCTGTGGAACGATGACGCTGGAAGGCGCGCCATTCCTCGACGAAAAGCACTATAACATCTTTGATTGTGCGAACCCTTGCGGCAAGAAAGGCAAGCGTTTCCTGAGTGTTGACAGCCATATCTACATGATGGCAGCAGCCCAGTCGTTCATCTCGGGCGCGATCTCCAAGACGATCAACATGCCCAACGACGCCACGATCGAAGACTGCCAGGCCGCATACGAGCTGAGCTGGTCGCTGGGCGTCAAGGCCAACGCGCTCTACCGCGATGGTTCCAAACTCAGCCAGCCTCTGGCCGCCGCTTTGGTCGAAGACGACGACGAAGCCGCAGACATCCTTGAAAGCGGATCGACCCACGAAAAGGCGACTGTGTTGGCTGAAAAGCTGGTCGAGAAAGTGATTGTCAAAGAGATCATCAAATCGCACCGCGAAAAGCTGCCTGAACGGCGCAAGGGCTACACTCAGAAAGCCATCGTCGGTGGTCACAAGGTCTACCTGCGCACAGGCGAATACGAAGACGGCGCCTTGGGCGAAATCTTTATCGACATGCATAAAGAGGGCGCTGGCTTTCGCGCGATGATGAACAACTTTGCGATCGCCGTGTCGGTTGGCCTGCAATATGGCGTGCCACTGGAAGAGTTCGTCGAGGCCTTTACCTTTACGCGCTTTGAACCCGCGGGAATGGTTCAGGGCAACGACAGCATCAAGAACGCAACCTCGATCCTGGACTACATCTTCCGCGAACTGGCCGTCAGCTATCTTGACCGGACCGATCTGGCCCATGTCAAACCCCAAGGCGAAAGCTTTGACGACCTTGGTCGTGGCCACGAAGAAGGCAAACGCAACATCGGCCAGGTCTCTGAAAGTGCCGCCAGCAAGTCACTGGAAGTACTCAAGCAAATCAGCTCGACTGGATATCTGCGCAAGCGCGTGCCTCAGGAACTGGTTGTCCTTCAGGGCGGGGCAGGCGCGGTGGCACTGGACACATCCGCTGACCCAATGGCTGCGCTTCAAACGCTGGTGCCGGAAACCGGTGCAGGCTCTAGCACGGCCGTGTCATCAGGCACCGTCGCAATGAACCTGCGCAGCAAAGCCAAGATGCAGGGCTACGAGGGTGACCCTTGCGGCGAATGCGGAAACTACACGCTGGTGCGCAATGGCACTTGCATGAAATGCAACACATGCGGAGGCACCAGTGGCTGCTCATAAGGCAGCCTAAAAAAGAATACTCATCCGGGGCGGGTGCGCTCGCCCCTGACGCGGATCAGGCCGCAGGCATAAACCGGGCGGTACCAATGATGAGCCTGATAAGCGAAACTTACGGGGGGGCCGACGGCCCCCCCCTTTTCTTTGCCCAAACGAAATCCAATCCAATTGAGCGCACCTCGCGGTGCGCACGACATTCATGATGGGCACCATGTTGCGGTCGATCGCCTCTAAACTGTCCCATGATTTCTTTGTGGCCAAAATATCCCCGCCGGAGGCGGATCAGACCTCACGGCCCATACGGCGCAATTGGTCTTGAATGCACGTTTTGTCGGCATGACTGGTCTCCAACGCATAGACATAAGCGTGCACCAGATAGAATGCGCGCGCGGTTTCATCTGCTGTCAGGGCGGCCGCGTCCTGATAAAGCTGCACCAACGCGCCGCCATCGCCCGCGCCGTGCGCCGCCAAAATCTCTGCGTCGAGGGTAGCCGCTTTCATTCTGTGCTCGCGCGATATGCCTCAACCCGGACCGCGACCCAGTCGTGGAACACATGTGTGGGCCCGTCCATTACTGGTGAGAACCGGCCACCGTCGAACGAAGGTGAATGGCGTCCGCGCTGCATCCCTTCGACGACGCCGATGTCTTCGACAAAGACGCCCTTCCACAGCTCGGTGTTCTTTTGGCGCAAGTCGGGGCTGGTTGTGGGGGTCGCGTAATAGATGTGGATGTGCTCAACCGTTTCTTCCAGGCCTCGCGGTTCTAGCACGATCGCATAGCAATGGTCGCGCTGAACCGCCAAGAGGACATTTGGAAAGAGTGAGACATACTCGGCCCCTTCTTCCCATTGGTCCGACAGCGCGGCAAAATCAGGAAAAGCCGCTCCGTCATCACCTTTCATCTGGCGGTAGACCAAAGTGCCTTGGCCCGAATACTGACCTGCCTTTTCAATATGATAGTGGTCTTCCAGACGGGAATAGCTGTTCAGCCCAGGGTGCACCCAAGGCAAATGATAGCTTTCGCAATAGTTCTCGACTGCCAGCTTCCAGTTTGTCTTGAGGGTTAGTTCGAACCGGCTGTCAGCGCCGCCATGGTACAGCGGCTGGTCGAACTCGGCCCAGCGGGCGATCAGATCGGCATGTACTTCTTGGAAAGCTGGTGCATCGCCCGAGATGTTCACAAACACCACGTCACGCCAGATATGGCTGCGGACCTCTATTAAGCCAAGCGTTTGGCGGTCGATGCCGGGGTGCAGGTTCTGGCCCGGCCCCCCGATATGCGGTGTGGAGACCAGCTTGCCTTGGGTGGAATAGCACCAGCTGTGATAAGGGCAGCGGATCGCACCTTCGATCTTGCGTGCGGTGTCGACCAGGATCATGCCGCGGTGCCTGCAGACGTTCTGAAAGACCCGAACGACGCCAGCCTTGTCGCGCAAAACCAACAGCGGCACACTCAGAAATGTCAGGGGGTACGCATCACCCGGCTCGGGGACTTGGGCGCCGACGCACAGCGCGGCCCAGGTTGAAAAGAGCAACGCATGTTTCTCTTCTTCAAAAACCACAGGGTCAGTGTAATGGGCATTGGGCAGGCCTTGCGCGCGCTCCAGCGGCTGTCGCACGGCACTGAGATCCGTGTGGGGCAGGTCTTTGGCCATCGCAAGGCTCCGCTTTGTTCGCAGGGGCTACGGCAACCATCTAACGCCAGACGTGCCCGTCGACTGCCGTCAATCCGCGACGGGCACTTGGCGTACTGCGACATTTGGCCGATCTATTGGTCCAGAAGGCCTTCGATACATTCGTTCTGACGCAAGCCAAGCCGCTGGCGCAAAGCCTTTCGCGCGCGCGACAGGCGCGACATAATTGTCCCGCGCGGCAGTCCCGAGGCCTGGGCCATCTCTGCATAAGACAGCCCACGCAAACAGGCGATCAAGAGCGAGCTTTGCTCGCTCGGCAATGTCCTGAGTGCGGCCAGAACCTGAGACAGGGCGAAATGCCCTGAGGGCGGCGCGGGCTGCGCGTCTGGGTCTTCACCGGTCGAAAGCTGAGGCGCCCGGCGCGCCAGGTTGCGCAATGTCGTTCCGGCATAGGCGCGCAGGTTCTCAATTTCGGCGCCGTTTTCGAGACGCCGCAGCAAGGCCAAAAGCGTCTCTTGTACCAAATCTTCGGCCCGCCCCGGTGCGACGGCGCGCGCGGTCCTGCGCAGGGGCTGATAGAGGGCGATAATTTCACCTGAGTTCACGGTATGCATGATCAAATCCACAACTTGTTACGACCCAACCATGCCACGTCCCCAAGACCGGGCAAGGCCGGGGAAATCCGCCATCGGCTGGCTCCCGCGCTTTTTCGGCGGACAATGGCAAATTGCGCGCGCGCATAGGCGGCGCCCTGCGCAGGACAATCGGGGGCGGGAATAGAGGCGGGGATTTACGCTCTTGTAAGGTAAGGCCTGGACAGAACCGGGTCTTGGTAACCTCTAAAAGGAGCTTCTCACTATGGCGCGTTTTTCAATGGTACTTTTGGCCCTGGCCGGACTTTCGATGATCGCCTTTTCGGTCAGTGCCGCAACCGATATGACCAAGATCGATACAGACGGCGACGGGATGTATTCCTTTGCCGAAATGCTGGTGGCCTACCCTGAACTGGGCGAGACGACTTTTAACGCGGTCGATGTAAATGGCGACGGCATGCTGAACGATGCCGAACTTGAAGCCGCGGTCGAGGCGGGCGTTTTGCCAGAAATGGCCGGCTAGTTTTAACCCGCCATCTCCCCCGCCATCGCCTATAGTGCCGGCCCCGCCAGCTTCCCCTGCTGCAATGCACCCGGGGTCGGCACGAAAGATGCAGGGCGTGCCCCACGCCGCCCTGCGTCGAATTTCTAAGTTACCGGTCTAAGTGCTGGGGGGCTGTCAGCTTAGCGCGCGCGCCATGTCACCAGAAGGCTGGCCCAGAAGTTCCACAAAGCGCCCATGACCGCCCCAACCATGCTGGCGGCAGCCCAGTTCGGCCAGACCGAATAGACAGCGCCCGCAGCGCCGACATTGGCAATCGCACCCAGCGAGCAGACCGCGTAGAAAGACAAAAGTCCGCGAAAGAACTCGCGCCCTTTCAGCATCCGATCGCGATAGGTCAGGCGGTTGTTGAACATGAAATTCGTGGTCATCGCGACAAAGACGCCAAAGATCTGCGCCCAAAAAAACGTCACACCCGGTAGGGCCAGCGCAAGGCGCACCATGGCCAATTGCACGACCACGCCCGACATTCCAACCATCAGGAAGAGCACAAACCGGATGGGCAAAAGCCCCCCTGTGAGGCGTGAAACCAAGAGACCCAGAAATTCCAGTGTCGTCGTGCCGTCCATCTTGCTGTCGCCGCTGTGGCGTTCGCGAAATGTGTAAGGCAGCTCTTTGATCTTCCACTGACCGCGCGAGGCCGACAGCATGTCGGCAAGGATCTTGAAACCCTGCTTTTGCAGATCCAGCGCCACCTGATTAAAGGCGGTGCGGCGGATCATGAAAAAGCCGCTCATCGGATCAGAGGCCGTGATCTTCAGCATCTTGCGCGCCAGCCCGTTGGCCCGGTCCGATCCCCATTTGCGCATCGCCGTCAGGCCCGTACCGGCCGAGCCATCCTCGACATTGCGCGACCCGATGACCAGATCCAGCTTTGGGTCGGCGTCTAGCGCGCGGAACATGCTCGCAAGCAGCGTCTCGTCATGTTGCAGATCGGCGTCGATCACCGCAATCACCGGCGCGATGGACGACAAGACGCCCTCGATACAAGCGCCAGACAAGCCGCGACGCCCGATCCGGTGCAAAACCCGCACCCGTGGGTTTTCACGGGCCACGGCACGCACTTCGCGCGCGGTGCAATCGGGGCTGTCATCATCGACGAACACAACTTCCCAGTTGATCCCCTCAAGGGTCTTTTCCAAAAGCCCGACCATCGGGCGTACATTGCCCTTTTCGTTATAGGTCGGCACAACGACGGTCAGTTGCGGAAGAAAGGGTGCAGTCATCGAGGGCGCCTTTGGCTCACTGGCAATTTCGTCCCGCTTAAAGCACCAGCCCGCCGGAAATGACAAGCCGTTTGCCCAAACCACCCGCAACGCGCTATAGGGCGGCGAAACTTTGCCGGAACTTCAGAAGGCCCTTACCCCTGTGACACGCACCCCCCGGCTAGATCTGACCATCGCGGTTTTCCTGACATTTCATCTGGCACTGGCCCTGGCCGTGCCGCTTATTCAGGACGAGGCTTACTATACGCTTTGGGCGAGCGGGCCCAGTTGGGGATATTACGATCACCCGCCGATGATCGCCTGGTGGATCGCGGCTGGTGAGTGGGTTTTTGGCGCAAACCGGATGGGTGTTCGCCTGGTTCCGGTGCTGGCGGTTGCCGGGTCAACGGCGGCGGTCTGGCGCATGGCGCTGTTGCTTGCACAGGGTGACCGGCGCGCAGCGGGGCTGGCCGCGGTGTTTTACAACGCGACGGTTCTGGTACTTGTTCTGGGGTTCACGGCCACGCCCGATGCGCCATCGCTGGTCTTTTGGACCATCGCAAGCTGGGCCGCGGTCGAGGCGACAACATCGGGCAAGCCGTTGCGTTGGTGGGCCCTTGCCGGAATTGCTGCGGGCCTTGGTATCCAGTCAAAGTTCACCAATATCTTTTGGGGCGTGGGCATGGTTGGCTGGCTGTCGGTCACACCAACCGGGCGCCGCTGGCTGACGCGGGCCGGGCCTTGGGTTGGCGCGGCGCTGGCGATTGTAATGATCGTGCCGCTGATTTGGTGGAACATCGCCAATGATCTTGTGGGGCTCGAGCGTCAGTTTGGTCGGGTCACCGAAGCGGGGTTCACGTCGGGGTTCCTGATCGAATACCTGATTGTGACGCCGATCCTGATCACGCCTCTGATCTTTTGGGCCGCAGTGCGCGGCATCAGGGCTGTACAAGGGCCGGGGCGCGGTTTGCTGCTTTGGCTGAACGCGCCGCTGCCGGTCTATATGATCTGGCACAGCCTGCATTCGCAGGTTCAGGCCAATTGGCTATTGCCGATCTTTCCCGCCGTTGCCGTTCTGGCCGGTGTCTGGGCGGCCGGGCAGGGCGCGCGCTTTGGCGCTTGGGCCGCAAGTGTCGGGCTGGCAATCTCTGCGCTGATCCTGACGTTGGGATTTTGGCCTGGAACGCCGTTGGTCCGGGCCAATAACCCGTTCAATCAGACGCGCGGCTGGGCAGAGACGCGAAGTGAGTTTCAGCGCATCGCGCAAGCGGCCGGCGCAACCTGGATCGTGACAGATGATTATGGCAAGGCTGCGATCCTGTGGTGGTACCTGCCGGATTTGCAGGTGCGTGATATCACCGAACCCAATCGCTATTTGTTCCGCAAGGATTTGCCGCAACGCTTTTGCGATCAGCCCGCACTGATGGTTACCGAAAGGCCCGGTGCGCTGGATCTGCCATTTTCGAAGGTGTCGGGTGAAACGACGATCCTGCGCCGGTCAGGCCGTGCCGATCTTGTGCGTTACCGTGTGATCCCGGTTCAGGGATACCTTGCGGGCGCTTGCGCGGATTGATCCAAAGGGCAGGGCGGCTGGCGCCACCCTGACGCTTCTTTTTTAATCGGCTCCGCGCGACAGGGCCGCAACGCCGGTACGTGCCGTTTCCTCAAGCCCCAGAGGTCGCATCAGATCGGCGAAAGCGTCGATCTTTTCCGACGTGCCGGTGATTTCAAAGACAAATGAGCCAAGGGTGGAATCCACCACATTCGCGCGAAAGATATCGGCCAGACGCAAAGCCTCAACCCGTTTTTCGCCCGTACCGGAGACTTTCAAAAGCGCCAGTTCGCGTTCAACGGGGCGCCCTTCGACGGTCAGGTCGTGCACATCATGCACCGGTACAATGCGCCCCAGCTGGGCCTTGATCTGTTCGATCACAGCAGGGGTCCCGGTGGTCACAATTGTGATCCGGCTAAGATGCCCGCCATGATCGACCTCGGCCACAGTCAGGCTTTCGATGTTATAGCCGCGCCCCGAGAAAAGCCCGATCACACGCGCCAGCACGCCCGGTTCGTTTTCAACCAGAACCGCCAGGGTGTGCTTTTCGATAAGCTCGCCATTGGGATCGCGAAGGTCATAGGCTGAATGCCGCGATGACCCTTTTTTTAGTTTGAGTGCCGACATGAGTTTCTTCCCTTTTAGCACTTTGCATTCTTTGCCCCGTCAGGGCGCGTTTGATTTTCAGATTACCTAGACCATCACCGCGCCCGAGGCGCCGATGGCATCCTTGGTCGAGGCCGATCCAAGCAGCATCTTATTGTGCGGCTCGCCCGATGGGATCATCGGGAAACAGTTCTCGTGCTTTTCAACGAGGCAGTCAAAGATCACCGGACCGTCGTGATTGATCATTTCCATGATCGCATCATCCAGATCGGCAGGGTCCTTGCACAAGATGCCTTTGGCGCCAAAAGCCTCGGCCAGTTTGACGAAATCAGGCAGGGCCTCGGACCAGCTTTGTGAATAGCGCTGACCGTGCAAAAGCTCTTGCCACTGGCGCACCATACCCAGCCGTTCGTTGTTCAGGATGAACTGTTTGACGGGCAGGCGGTACTGCACTGCGGTTCCCATTTCCTGCATGTTCATCAACCAGCTGGCCTCGCCCGCGACGTTGATAACCAAAGCATCCGGATGCGCCATCTGAACGCCGATCGAGGCCGGAAACCCGTACCCCATCGTGCCAAGGCCGCCCGACGTCATCCAGCGGTTGGGGTCTTCAAATCGCAGGTATTGCGCTGCCCACATCTGGTGCTGGCCAACCTCGGTACAGATATAGCGGTCGTGTTTCTTGGTCAGTTCTTCCAGACGGCTCAGCGCATATTGCGGCCGAATTGTTTTGCCGGTCTGCTCAAACGCCAGACAGTTCACCTTTTTCCAGCCGTCAATCTTGGACCACCACTTTTTGACGCCCGCCACGTTGGACTTGCGTCCGCGCGATTTCCAGATCTTCAGGATATCTTCCAGTACGTGGCCAACATCGCCGATGATAGGAATATCCGCATGGATCACCTTGTTTATCGATGATGGGTCAATGTCGATATGCGCCTTTTTCGATCCGGGGCTGAAACTGTCCAGACGGCCAGTGATCCGGTCGTCAAAACGCGCACCGATGTTGATCATCAGGTCGCAGTCGTGCATCGCAAGGTTGGCCTCATAGAGGCCATGCATGCCCAGCATACCCAGCCAGTGTTCGCCCGAAGCAGGGTAGGCGCCCAACCCCATCAGGGTCGATGTGATCGGAAATCCGGTCGATGTCACAAGCTCGCGCAAGAGTTGGCTGGCCGCGGGGCCTGAGTTGATCACGCCGCCGCCGGTGTAAAAGACCGGGCGTTCGGCTTTTTCGATCAGTTCGACCAATTCGGTGATCGCGCCAATGTCGCCTTTGACGCGCGGCGCATAATGCGAGGTGCGCGATTTGCCCGGCGCGGTGTAGCTTGCACTGGCAAACTGGACGTCCTTGGGGATATCGACCAAAACCGGGCCGGGGCGGCCGTGGGTGGCGACATGAAAAGCCTGGTGGATCGTCTCGGACAGTTTCGAGGTTTCGCGAACCAGCCAGTTATGCTTGGTGCAGGGCCGCGTGATGCCAACGGTATCGGCCTCCTGAAAGGCGTCATTGCCGATCATGAAAGTGGGCACCTGTCCGGTCAGAACAATGATCGGAATGCTGTCCATCAGCGCATCCGTCAGGCCGGTCACCGCGTTGGTGGCGCCGGGACCGGAGGTGACCAGACAAACGCCCGGCTTACCGGTTGAACGCGCATATCCTTCGGCGGCATGAACCGCGCCTTGTTCGTGGCGTACCAGAACGTGCCGGATATCGTTTTGCTGAAAGATCTCGTCATAGATCGGTAGGACGGCGCCACCGGGATATCCGAATACGACATCCACACCCTGATCCTTCAGGGCCTGAATTACCATTTTCGCGCCGGTCATTTGACGTGTCATCTTTCTCTCTCCAACTTCCGCATCGATTGCGCATAAAAAAGCCCCCGTCCGGGCGGGGGCGCATGGGGTTCCCTTAGGGTTTCCGTTACCGGCCCATGCGCCATTTTCCCACCACGACTAGAATGCTGTGCATTCGGGATACTCCTTGTTTCGTGGGCGAGACATTATGGTGGGTATCTGTGCCCGTCAACCAGCAACGGCGAGAAAATATTGTCCTGATGCCCGAATTTCTTTCGCATTGTTGCGTGTCATTGTGGATTTAGGTAATTTTAGGGTCGGCAGGGGCGTGCCTTGCATCAAAGCCCAACGCCAGTCCCCTGTAAAACGCCGTGTTCCATTGCGTAACGCGTCAATCCAGCGGTCGAACTGATGCCCAGTTTGCGCTTGAGGTTCTTGCGATGCGTCTCGACCGTGCGGACCGAAATGTCCAGTTCAGCGGCCACCTCACGGTTGGACTTGCCTTGCGCCAGTTCCAACAGGATCGTCTGTTCGCGAGAGGTCAGCGGTTCGCGCCCGTCCGTCGTATTGGGCTTCAACGAGGCCGTGGCGCCTGTGCACAGATACCTTTCGTTTCGCATGACCGTGTCGATCGCGGTCCGAATTTCCTCGGTCGGTACGTCTTTGAGGATATACCCCACAGCGCCATGCGACAGCGCAGACGAGATGTATTCGGCGCTGTCATGCATCGAAAGGATCAGGATGCGGGTGCCGGGGCGGCGTTCCAATATGATCTCGGTTGCCGTCAGTCCGCCCACCTCGGGCATATTGAGATCCAAAAGAACGACATCGGGGGCCAGCGCCTCGACCTGTTCAATCGCCTCGCGCCCGTTCGACAGGGTGCCCACAACACAGATGTCGTCATAGGTCTCAAGGATCGCTTGGATGCCTTCGGCGACCATCGGGTGGTCATCGACGATCAGGACACGGATTTCCGCATTCATGCACTTGCCTTCTTTTTGCTTTCAGGGGGCAGAAGATGCGTCAGCGGCACCTGAGCTTCGATCACGGTGCCAGAGCGCGACGACAGGATGCGCAGCGTCCCGTCCAACTGTTCCATCCGCTCTTGCATGTTCCTTAAACCGATCCCCGATTGTTCCTGTTCTGCGGCGGCGTTGTTGCGCATTCCGCGCCCATTGTCCTGAATACGCATCGTCGCACCACTTTTGTGACCGCCCAGCTTTAAAGAAACCCATGTGGCACCGGAATGGCGTTCGATGTTCATCAGCGCTTCTTGAGCGATGCGGTAAAGCGCAATCTTGGAATCCTTGTCCAGCCGGTTGCTGAAAACAACGGTCTCAAACTCGGTCTCGATACCGGTGCGCGTCGAAAACTCTTCGATCAGGGATTTCAGCGCCGGGCCAAGGCCCAGATCATCCAGAACGCCGGGCCTCAGATCGCGGCTGATGCGGCGCACCTCTTGGATCGCCCCCGACAGCCCGTCGATCCCTTTGTTCAGGCTCCCGGGCGCGCGGTCGTCACCAAGGGTGAGGTGGCGCCGCGCCAATTCAAGGGCATAGCGCGCGCCCACCAGAATCTGACTGATGGAATCGTGTAATTCACGCGCGACGCGCCCGCGCTCTTCTTCCTGAGTGTCAAAGATCCGTTGGGTCAGCTCTTTTAGTTTGGCATCCGCCAGCCGCCTTTCGCGAATGGTGATCAGAAGTCCGGTCAGAAACACCGTCAGCAGGGCCGACAGGGTTATGACGCCGATCCAGATAAAGGTGCTGCGGATGCGCGCCTGGGTGCTGGCGCGGGCCGCGGCCACCTTTTCAAGAATGTCATCGATAAAGATGCCTGTGCCAATCGCCCATTTCCAGTCCTGTAGGCCCGCGACATAAGCCACCATACGTGCGGTTTCACCCGTCGAGGGCTTGATCCAGTCAAAACTGTGATAGCCGCCGCCCTTGCGGGCAAGCTTGATCAGCTCGTCCGTGATCGGCGTGCCGTTGATATCTTTCAACCCGCGCCAGTTTTTATTGATCAGATAGGTCAGGCGCGGTGAAACAAGGTTGTTTCCGTCGTAGTCGAAGACGAAAAAGTAACCGTCCTGACCATAGACCATCGCCGAAAGGATCTGGGTCACAGCCAGTTTTGCCGCTTCGTCGTCCGGTCCGGCGCGACCATAGATGTTGATAAAGGCGGTGCGTGCCAGCGAGATGTAATTCTTCATCTCTTCGCGCTTGGCGGCGATCAGCTGGGTCTCAAGTGCGGCAATCTCGCGTTCGGCCAACTGGCGCGACTGATAGGTGACAAGAACCGCAATGGCACCCGCCGCAACCACAAGCGGGATCGTGGCCAGAAGAAAGATCTTTTGCCCGTAGTTCAGTCGCAGGCGGCGACCGATCCCCTCGAAAAAGCTGCGCACCTATGATTCGACCCAAGATTGTTTTTCCCGCGACCAAGATGAGGTTTTGCCCGCACGAGGTCAAACAATGGTGTCATTGCTCCCTAAATCCAGGGTTTTTTGGGGTTTGGGACGCCCGGGCGTTCAATATGCGTAGGACTGGGTATTTACCAAATTGTGTTCATCGCTAGTGTCGCACCACTTGAAACGATCCGTCCGCGTGTCGCGTGGACTGTTTCTATGGGAGGATTACTAATGGATCGTCGTTCTTTTCTGAAAACATCTGCTCTTGGTGGTAGCGCTGCTGCAGCTTCGACGCTGGCCGCACCCGCATACGCCCAAGGCAAGCGGACACTGACAATGGTTACGTCGTGGGGCCGTGGCCTTGCTGGCGTTTTTGACGCCGCTCAGCGCAGCGCCGACAGCATCAACGCCATGACCGACGGTCAGCTGACCGTTGACATCAAGGCCGCCGGCGAACTGGTTGGCGCCTTTGAAGTTTTTGACGCTGTGACCTCTGGTCAGGCCGATATGTACCACGCCGCTGACTATTATTTCACCAGCCAGCACCCCGCCTATGCCTTTTTCACCGCAATCCCGTTCGGCATGACCGCTCAGGAACTGGTGAACTGGTACTATCAGGGCGATGGCCATGCGATGCATGACCAGTTGGGTGAAATCTTTGGCTTGAAATCCTTCCTGGCCGGTAACACCGGCGCACAGGCAGGCGGTTGGTTCCGCAAGGAAATCAACGGTCCCGGCGACTTTAACGGTCTTAAGTTCCGTATGCCCGGTCTTGGCGGCAAAGCCCTTGGTTTCATGGGCGCCAGCGTTCAGAACCTGCCCGGCGCCGAAGTGTACCAGGCGCTTGCCTCGGGTGCGATCGACGGCACCGAATGGATCGGCCCATGGGCGGACGAAAAGGCCGGCTTCCAGGAAATCACCAAGTTCTACTACACCGCTGGTTTCCACGAGCCGGGCGCAGGCCTCAGCCTTGCTACCAACCGTGACGTATTCGACAGCCTTTCGCCGGCCCATCAGAAGGTCATCGAGATTTCGGCCGCCGAATGTCACCAATGGAACCTGGCTCAGTTCCTGAACAACAACGGTGCCGCTCTGCAGCGTCTGCAAGCCGGTGGCGTGAAGGTTCTGGAATTCCCTGACAGCGTCTGGGATGCCTTTGGCGATGCCAGCAAGAAAGTCTATGACGAATTCATGGGCGACGACCTGTTCAAGGAAGTCTTTGTAAATGTTCAGGATTCGATGAGAGCCTCGTCGAACTGGCTTACCAAATCCGAAGGCGTTTACCGCACACAGCGTGACCGCGTTCTGGGCTAATCCGGCCTTTTGAACTAACATTGAATTGGGCCTCCTGCCTTTGGCGGGCGGGCCCAATTCGATCTGACAGCGCAGCGTCAGCAATAATCCAAGATGCCGGGGGGAAAGATGCTGGACATCATTTACTGGATCATCAGCAATATCGGGTTGTCCTTTTACAACTTTGGCTACGCGATCAGCCACCCATATCTGTGGCTGGACTGGACCGACAAACAGGCGATGATGAGGTTCATCTACTACGGCGCCTCGGTTGAGTTGTTTTTCGTAGCTCTCAGTGTTTTTCTGATCATCTCGGCTATCGGGTTCTGGAAGAACCGCTTTATGTGGGCATGTGTCCGCGTGCTGGAGGGCTTTGCCAACGGCGTCGGCCGGTTCTTTGCATGGGCCGGGCTTTTGATGGTTCTGCAGCAGATCGTGATCGTTTTCGTTCAGCGTATCTTTACCCAAGCCACCCTGACATTCGGGTTCGGCTCGTCCCTGACCTTCGACGTGAGCTGGTGGTCAGAAGAATTGAAGTTTTACAATGCGTTGGTTGTCACACTTTGTGCGACTTACACATTCGTCCAAGGTGGCCATGTGCGTGTGGACCTTGTCTATTCAGCCGTCTCATTTCGCACCAAGCGGATTATCGACATGGTCGGATCGCTGATCCTGATGATGCCTGCGGCAGTGCTGACATATATGTATGGATGGTTCTTTCTGTGGCGCCATCTGATCGTGCCCAAACCATCCGCATCCGACACGCTGGAGCGGCTTTTGGCCAAATCGCGGGCGCTGCGGTGGAACGTCGAAACCATCGGCTTTTCGCCCAATGGCTTTACCGCTTACTTCCTATTCAAAGTGCTTTTGCTGGCGTTCACCGTGATGGTGATGCTTCAGGCCGTCGCCTTTTTCTACCGCTCATACCTTGAGCTGAAAGAGGGTCCTGAAAGCGAAGGCAAATACCTGGACAAAGACCTGCTGGGCGACGAAGACGCCGAGCTTGTGGCAAACATACACTAAAGGGGCAGGGTGAATGCTGTTTGGACTTGATGGCGTAGAGATTGGACTGATCATTGTCTTTCTCTGCCTCTTTGGTGGAATTCTTTCGGGTTTTCCGGTGGCTTTTGCCATCGGCGGTTCGGCGGTCATCTCTTTCGGGATCATCGCGGCGCTGGACAGCTCGGGCTTACTGATCCATCAGGCGGTTGACCCAAACAGTCAGCCCTACCTTGATCTGATAGCCTCGGGCATCAGAGAGGTCGACATCTCAAAATTCAGGTACCCCGATCTTCCAAGGGTCGCCGAGCAGATCCTGACCGGCGGTTGGGAACGCGCGATGGACCGCAACATCAGCTTTATCGTCAACCGCATGAACGAACGTGTTCTGGCCGGTCAGTCGATTGAGACGCTTTTGGCGGTTTTGATGTTCGTTCTGATGGGTATCACGCTGGAACGCTCCAAAATCGCGAACGATCTTTTGACCACGATGGCGCGGGTCTTTGGCCCGCTGCCCGGCGGACTGGCCGTCTCAGTGGTGATCGTTGGTGCCTTTCTTGCCGCCTCGACCGGGATCGTTGGCGCGACGGTCGTGACGATGGGCCTTCTCAGCCTGCCCACGATGCTGCGCAACAACTATTCACCCGAACTGGCGACAGGGGTCATTGCGGCCTCTGGCACTCTGGGCCAGATCATCCCGCCCTCGATCGTGATCGTCCTGTTGGGCACATTGGCCGGAGACCTTTATTCAGCCGCTCAGGAAACCCGCGCTCAGGCGGCGGGCTGTTCGGATGCGCTGACATATCTTGGCAAGGCGGCGGTTGTGTCGGTTGGCACACTTTTTCAGGCCGCTCTTTTGCCGGGCATCCTGCTGGCTCTGCTTTATGGGCTTTACGCATTTATCTATGCGCTCTTTAACCCCTCCAAGGCGCCGCCGGTTGTCAGTGACGGGGCGGGCGGGTCTGGCATAACGCGCAACGAGGCGCTGACTTGGTTCCTTGGCGTTCCTGTGGCTCTGATCGCTGCGGTCGTCATGTCAGGCCAGATCGGGATTATCGGCAGCCAGGACATCACCGTTGACAGTTTTTCGGATGCCACCAAAAGCACCGTTCTGCGCACCAATGTGTCTGAGCAGTGCAAGGCGTCCATGATTGACCTGCACGGTCAGGCGAAATGGGATTTGGCCGTTTCACAGCAGGCCGTAATCGATGCCGCCGGCGGCGCGCAACAGTCGCGTGCCCTGACCGCCGAAGAGCGCCTTGTCGCCCTGAAAGACAAAATCGCAGCAACACCGGTAATCGGAACGGGCGTCGCCGTCATGTTCCTTCTCTTTGCGCTGGTCCTGACAACGGCGCGCGGCGTGGCCCCCATAGCTGACCCGCGCCCCTTGGCGATTGGCATGGTCGGCGTGATTCTGGCCTTTCTGGCGGATGCGTTTCTGATCGCCCCGACAACTGGGCCGGGGATGACCTTTTTGATCCTGGCCGCGCCTTTCCTTGTAACCCTTTACGGGATGCGTTTCGCCGCGGGGCTTTTGGGCCAGAACGAACTTTTGCGCGTCGTCTTTCCGCCGCTTGTTCTGATCGTTGCGGTTCTGGGATCGATTCTGGGCGGCATCACCAATCCGACGCCCGCCGCAGCGCTAGGTGCTGGCGGTGCAATTATGTTGGCGGCTTACCGGCGTTTGCGCGACGAGCATAAAAGCGGGCGCATCATCATCATGTCGACCTTTGCGATCGTGATCATGATCCTGGTCGGCGTGAACTTTGATCTGCGCGTCAATCGCGAGGCCGTCGACTTTGAAAGCTGGGTTGCCTTCATCATCGCGCAAGCGGCTTACCTCTATGCGATCTTCGGCATCCTCTTTGCCTGTTGGACGTTGTTTCGAACTGGCGTACTTAGCCCGGTCGTGCGTGAAACTGCCAAAGTGACAAGTATGGTTTTCACCATTCTGATCGGGTCGCAGATGTTGAACCTTGTCGTCATCTCCTTTGGTGGCGAGCATTACATTCAGCAATTCCTGCGGTCCTTTGACAATGAGATGGCGGTCTTCCTGATCGTTATGCTGGTGCTCTTTTTCCTGGGCTTCGTTCTGGACTTCCTTGAGATCATCTACATCGTGATCCCAATTGTCGGGCCGGTCATCTACGGCGGCACGATGGATCCCAAATGGGTGACCATCATGATCGCGGTCAACCTTCAGACCTCGTTCCTGACGCCACCTTTCGGTTTTGCGCTCTTCTACCTGCGTGGCGTGGCGCCCAAAGAAGTTACGACCGGACATATCTATCGCGGCATTGTGCCCTTTGTCGGTATTCAGGTGCTGGGACTGATCCTGCTCTGGCTTTTCCCTTGGGTCGTGACGATTGTGCCGAACCTGATCCCCAACTGACGCCGTCAGCCGGGTCTGACCAAATTGAGCGGGGGCCGACGGCCCCTCTGACCAAATTGAGCGGGGGCGGTCGGCCCCCGCGCGCTTTTTGTCTGTTTGGTACGTGGTGGCGGTGTTTACGCCTGATCCTTGAATTCGATCAAATCCCAGGCATTGCCAAAGGGGTCTTCGAAGACGGCGACCGTGCCGTAAGCTTCGGTGCGTGGGTCTTCGCGGAAATATACGCCCTTGGCCATCATTGCGGCGTGATCACGCAGAAAATCATCCGACTGCAGGAAAAAACCCACGCGGCCGCCGGTCTGGTTGCCAATCGCTGTTGTCTGCTGGGCCCCGGATGCTTTTGCCAGCAAGAGCCGCGTCTCGGCCCCCGGTGGCGCGACCAGTACCCAGCGCTTGTCTGGCCCGAGGGTAGTGTCCTCGATCAGTTCGAAACCCAGGCTATTCACATAAAAATCGATACCCGCATCATAGTCGTGCACCACCAGCGTCACTGCCATGATCCGGTTCATCAGCGGCGCGTTGGCAAAGTATCGGGAAGGTTAATCCGCGCAACCTGTTCCGAGATCGGATCGACCGACAGAGGGTGCGTTTCAGCCGCAAAGCTTTCAGGATCGTCAATGGTTCGCCATTGGCCGCCCGCGTAAACCTCGAGCGCCGAGAACCCGGCCTTGTAGCCCATCTTGGGACTGCCCGGGACCCAATAGCCCAGATAGACAAAGGGAAGCCCTGCCTCTTTGGCGATCCGAATATGGTCGAGGATAATGTAAGTGCCCAGGCTTTGCTTTGTGAGCGCCGGATCATAGAAGGAATAGACCATCGACAGCCCGTCATCCAGAACATCCGTCAGGCAGACCGCGCTGAGTGCTGTGCCAGTCTCATCCGGCGCAAGGGGGCGCGAGTATTCGATAACCCGGCTTTTGACCGGCGTCTCTTCGACCATCGCGGCAAACTCAAAGATATCCATATCTGCCATCCCGCCGTCCGCGTGGCGGCTGTCGAGATAGCGGCGAAAGAGCGAAAACTGATCCTCGGTCGCCCAGGGCGACGTCGCCTCGCGCCGAAGGTCCTTGTTTTTGCGAAGCGTGCGGCGTTGGCTTTTGGATGGCGCAAAATCAGCGACCCGGATGCGGGCCGACAGACAGGCCGAACAATCGGCGCAGGACGGGCGGTAAAGCACGTTTTGCGACCGACGAAAGCCTTGCTTGGACAGGGCGTCGTTCAACGTCTCGGAATGCTCGCCCTGAAGTGCCGTAAAAAGTTTACGCTCCATCCGGCCATCCAGATATGGACAGGGCTGGGGTGCGGTCACATAGAACTGTGGCGCAAGGGGCAGGGTGTGGCGCATCTGAGGTGCATCCTGTGGAGTTACCTACAAATGTTAGCAAGCCGACCCCGTGTCGCCAACCCCCTGAAATTGAGCAAGGTTACCGGTGGCTGTGGGACGCCTGTCTGGGTTCGCCCTTAACTTTGAGCCGCACGATTTATCGCCACGCTGCCCAGCACCATATCTGTCAGCCCCTGCTTGCGCGCCGAGGTCAGCATCAGAACTATTGAGATGATCTGAGGCGCGACCATCGAAACCGATACCATATAGCCAAGCGTGTGAAGGGCCGCCATCGTGAGGTCAAATCTTTCTCCGCGGCGGGTGCGAAACTCGATCGCGACAAACCGCATCCCCAGCGTTGCGGACCCCGATGCCATCGTCACGACGCGGTAAACAAAGCTGACCACCATCCAAAGGAACGGGTAGAAAAAGAGTGCTGTAAAGGCCGTGAAGGGGATGATCAGGACCGTAACCACAAAGATCACGACCACATCTGCCACCCAGGCCACCAGCCGTTTGGTCGGGATGTCCTGGTAAAATTCGGCCTGGTGATCAGGATCGGGAAGAGAGTTGTTTGCGTCGCCTTGGTACATTTTATTCACACGTCAATTACAGGAACAGGGCTTGCCCCCGTCGTGCGGGGGCAATCTTGGTTTATCACGCAACGCCTTTGGCGTCATCGTTTTCATCATCACGGTCATGACCGGATGCTGAGGCCCTGTCATCCATGAACTGGTCAAACTCAGACTTGTCCTTGGCCTGACGAAGCCGCTGAAGGAAGGCTTCGAAGCTAGTCTGTTCTTCTTCAAGACGGCGCAGCGTATCTGATTTATAGGCATCAAATGCCGAGTTGCCGCTGGATTTGAACGAATGATTTCGAAAGTTTGTGCGCTTGGCACAGCTGCCATTGAACATGCGTTTGCTCCAGATCATATAGCCCAGAAGGGCAAGGCCCACGGGCCAGAAGAAGATAAATCCAAGAACCATGGCAACTATCCATGCGCCCTTGCCGCGTTGATCAAGCCAGTTTTCTGCTTGGTTAGGCCATGTGGCGATGGTGCTCATAGAGGTCTCCAACTAAAGGTTTCTGTTGATGTGAAGGCTATTCACATACTTTCAGATGGGGCACGAAAAGGGCCCGCGCAAGGGGATGTAAAAACTTTTTACATTAGGGTCGGAAATTCAGGGGCTTATTGCACCGATCTTACGAGGGGTCTTCGGTAAAGTCGCCATGCACGGCCCCGGTGGTGCGGATCAATGCATCCGGGGCAATCGCAAAAACATGGCGCGGCGTGCCTGCCGCCCCGAAAACCTGATCAAAGCTTAGCAACGCAGGATCGAACCAGGTCCGCACCGGTGTGAGATGGCCCAAGGGGGCGACCCCGCCAATGGCAAACCCAGTGGTGCGGCGGATAAATGCGGCGTCCGCTTTGCCCAAGGGTTCACCGGCCAGCGCTGTTGCCTTGCGCGCTGAAACACGGTTGCCGCCCGCCGTCAGAAACAGGACCGGCAGGTCACTGTCTGCGCCGCGAAACACAATCGATTTGACGATCTGATCCAGGTGGCACCCCGCACCCTCGGCCGCCTCGGCCGCTGTGCGAGCCTGTTCAAGTTCGATCACATCGGCCGTCAGGCCAGCGGCATTCAGCGCCGCAATCACACGTTTCAGGCTTTTGCTCATGGCTTTGAGGTATTTACCTTCAGCGGGCTGCGCAAGGGCCGTTGACGCGCCGGGTCGCTATGACATGGTAAGTTATGGAGTTTCAAAACGCTATCACCCGGGCACCGATTGCCTATGACGCGGCGCTGGGTACATCAGCCGTCGCCGCGGTCACGACCTTGCCATCAGAACTGCGCGAACTTTTGATCGGGGCCGCGGGGTGCAGCCCCTATCTGGCCGGGTTGATCCAGCGCGAAGCTGAATGGCTGGAGGCGTGTCTGGCAACCTCGCCCCAGGCTGCGCTGGACGCGCTTGAGGTCAAGATCACCCAAACTCCCTTGCCCGAACTTCCTGTGGTCCTGCGGCAAGCCAAACGCAAAGTTGCCCTTTTGGTGGCGCTGGCCGACCTGGGCGGGATATGGCCGCTGGAACAGGTCACAGGCGCGTTGACCCGCTTTGCCGATCTGGCGGTGCATTCGTCTTTGCGTGCGCTTGTGGGCGCGCAGATTGAGCGGGGTAAGTTTCCGCCCGTTCTGGGCGCGCCAGGTGACACTGCGGGGATGGTCGCGCTTGCGATGGGCAAAATGGGCGCGGGCGAGCTGAACTATTCGTCCGATATCGACCTCATATGTCTTTTCGATGAGACCCGATTTGAGCCCGACGACTGGGGTGCTGCGCGTACCGTTTTCGTGCGCGTGACGCGCCTGATGGCCGCGATGTTGTCGGATCTGACAGGCGAAGGCTATGTTTTTCGCACCGATCTGCGCCTCAGGCCTGATCCCGGCGTGACCCCTGTCTGTATGGCGATGGCCGCCGCCGAGCGCTATTACGAAAGCGTCGGGCGTACCTGGGAGCGTGCAGCCCACATAAAGGCGCGTGCCGCTGCCGGTGATCTGGCCGCAGGTCAGGCATACCTGCAGCGCCTGACGCCCTTTGTCTGGCGTCGCCATCTGGACTTTGCGGCCATTCAGGACGCCCACGACATGGCGCGCCGCATTCGCGATCACAAAGGTCTGGCCGGGCCGATCACCCTGCCGGGCCATAACGTCAAACTGGGGCGCGGCGGCATTCGCGAGATCGAGTTCTTTGCCCAGACCGGACAGCTGATCTATGGCGGGCGCGACGACGAGTTGCGCCAGCGCGGCACAGTCAATGCACTTACGGCCCTTTCTGAAAAGGGGCGCATTTCCAAAGAAACAGCCGAAATTCTGGTTCAGGACTATCGCGATCTGCGCGAAATTGAACATCGCCTTCAGATGGTCAACGACGCCCAGACCCATGATCTGCCGGCAACGGACGACGGTTTTGACCGCATTGCGCGCTTTATGGGCGCAAGTGACACCGGTCAATGGAAGGCGCAAATGCTTGAGCGTCTGACGCGTGTTCACGCCCTTACGGAAGAATTTCTTGCCCCCTCCGAGGCCCCCAAGAAAAAACGTCCCAATGACCAGTTTCGCGAAATTACCGCGCGTTGGCACAGTTATCCCGCTTTGCGTTCGTCGCGCGCGGTCGAAACCTTTGACCGGATGCGCGACGACCTGATGCGCCGCTTTTCGGACGCCCCGCGGCCTGATCAGGCGATCGCGGTCTTTGATGGTTTTCTTGCCGGCCTTCCTGCTGGCGCCCAGTTGTTCGCGCTGTTTGAGGCCAACCCGCAACTGGTCGATCTGATCGTCGATATTGCGGCGACCGCACCGGGTCTGGCGCGTTACCTGTCCCGAAACGCAGGTGTTTTCGACGCGGTTATCGCCGGTGACTTCTTTTCCAAATGGCCCGGCGCCGCGGCCCTGACAGAGGCCCTGACGGACGAACTGGCAGGCGAGGATGGCTATGAGGCAAAACTGGATGCCGCGCGCCGCTGGGCCAAGGAATGGCATTTTCGGATCGGGGTTCACCATTTGCGCGGGCTGTCCGATGCGGCCCGGGCAGGGCGCCAATACGCCGATCTGGCTGACGCGGTTCTGGGCGCGGTCTTTCCGGTTGTCAGCACAGAGTTTGAGATCAAACATGGGCGCGCTCCGGGCCGGGGCGCTACGGTGCTGGGCATGGGTTCACTTGGTGCGGGGCGGTTGAACGCGGGCTCGGATCTGGATCTGATCGTGATTTACGACGCAGGCGGCGTCGAGACATCAGAGGGCCGCCGCCCGCTGGCCGCGCGCGTCTACTACGCCCGCCTGACACAGGCCTTGGTCACCGCGCTTTCGGCGCCAATGGCCGAGGGGCGGCTTTACGAGGTGGATATGCGCCTGCGCCCCTCGGGCCGGCAGGGGCCAGTTGCCACATCGCTGGGGGCGTTCACGGCGTATCAGGAAACTCAGGCCTGGACCTGGGAGCATCTGGCGCTGACGCGTGCGCGTGCAGTCGCGGGGTCCACAGCACTGGCCGGGGACGTCGAAGCGTTTCGCCGCGCGTTGTTGAAACGCCCGCGCGACGGCGCCAAGACCCTGAGCGATGTGCGCGACATGCGTGCGCGCCTGTCGGCAGAAAAGCCCGGCACAGGTGGTTGGGATGCCAAGCTGGGCCCGGGGTTTTTACAGGATATCGAACTGGTCGCCGAGACGGCAGCACTTTTGTCAGGCAGCCCTGCACATGACGTCACAGGCCAATTGCAGTCAGGTGTCGCAATCGAATGGATAACGGTCGATGAATGCAAAGCGCTTGGCCGGGCTTTCGACGATTTCTCGACCCTGAACGCGGCCGCCAAGTTGCTGACCGACAGCCCCCTGAACCCCGAAGAGATCGGGGCAGGCGGACAGGCCTTTGTGCTCCGAGATTTCGGGCAGGGTACGCTGGCCAGCCTGACAGCCCGTCTTGACGCAGCAGCAAAAGAGGCGTCAGAAGTCATAGAGTTGGCGCTGAGCCGCGACATCAAAGGGTAGGGCAGGCCATGAAAATCGAAGACGCAGACTGGAAAGGTCTGATCCGTGAAAGTTACCGGATTGACGGGATCACTTCTGAGGAATGCCGCTCGATCTTTCTGGACTGGGCAATTTCGCTGCGCGGCGAGGCGGATGTCCGTGATCAGATCACTGTGCTTTTGGATCACTACAAGCCACAAAACCCCGATCACCCGATGACGCAGGTGCTGATCGAAGGGTTGCAGGCGCCACAATTCAAAGGGCGGCGCGGCGGGCGCAAGGCCCGGTTGCGGGACTAGGCGGTTAGTGCTGCGGCCCCGCGGGCCAAAGCTTCGATCCCGGCCCAGTCGCGCGCCTTGACCATCGAAGGTGGCGCAACCCATGACCCGCCCACACATAAGGTGTTGGCAAGCGACAGATAGTCGGGCGCGTTCTTTGGCGTGACACCACCCGTGGGGCAGAACCTGATCTGGGGGATCGGCGCTCCGATGGCTTTGAGCGCCGGTGCACCCCCCGATGCTTCGGCGGGAAAGAATTTTTGTACGCTATAGCCGCGCTCATAAAGGCGCATCGCTTCGCTTGCGGTGGCCGCCCCGGGCAAAAGCGGCAGATCCTGATCTTCGCAAGCCTGCAACAGGCGGTCCGTGGCCCCCGGCGAGACGCCGAAGGTCGCGCCCGCCGCCTTTGCCGCCGCGACGTCCTGCGGCGTCAAAAGGGTGCCCGCACCCACGCGACCACCCTCAACCCGCGCCATTGCACGGATCGCATCCAAGGCCGCAGGCGTGCGCAGGGTCACCTCAAGCGCTGGTAATCCACCGGCCACAAGGGCGCGTGCCAAAGGCTCGGCTATCGACGCATCCTCGATCACCAGAACCGGAACAACCGGCGCGAGGCGGCAAATCTCTTGGGTCAGTTTGCTGGCAGCTTGCGGGGTCATGGCATGTTCACTTTCGTCTTGCAGGTGTAGGTTGGTCGCATGGGCCTGATTGGCAGGGGTCTAATTGATCGAACAGGCGCCCGTTGTGGCGGCCCCGGCCGAGCGGCGGAAAAGATCAAACATCTCGCGCCCGATCCCGTAACAGTTTTCGCTTAGATCCGGCGTCTCTGGTGTGCGTTCCAGCACGCCTTGCGTCAGGATGTCCAGCGTACCCTTAACCGCATCCAGACGCAGGATATCGCCATCGCACAGACGTGCAATGGGTCCACCGTCCACGGCTTCGGGACAGACATGAATGGCCGATGGCACCTTGCCCGAGGCCCCCGACATCCGGCCGTCGGTGACCAGAGCCACCTTCAGCCCGCGGTCCTGTAGAACCGCCAGAATGGGTGTCAGCGAATGCAGCTCGGGCATACCATTGGCTTTTGGCCCCTGAAAACGGACAACTACGATGGTGTCGGTGGTAAACTCGCCCGCGCGAAACGCCTGCTTTACCGCCTCCTGGGTGGCAAAGACCCGCACTGGCGCCTCGACGATATGACGCTCGGGCGCCACTGCCGAAACCTTCATAACGCCCTTGCCCAACGTGCCAGCCAATTCCTTTAGGCCGCCAGTTGCCTGAAACGGATCGCGCGCCGGGCGCAAGATTTTGTCGTTCAGCGTCTCGCCCGCACCTTCCTGCCAGACCAGACCTTGTTCGGTCAGCTTTGGCTCGCGTGTATATAAGGCAAGGCCATCGCCCACGACGGTCTTTGTGTCGGCGTGCAAAAGCCCTGCCTCCAGCAGCTCGCCGATCATATAGCCCAGACCGCCCGCGGCATGAAAATGGTTCACATCCGCCAGCCCGTTTGGGTAAACCTTGGCCATCAGCGGCACAATTTCTGACAGATCGGAAAAGTCCTGAGGTTCGATCAGAACGCCCGCCGCCCGCGCCATCGCAGGCAGGTGCAAGACCAGATTGGTCGATCCGCCTGTAGCCATCAGGCCAACCATGCCGTTCACAAAGGTCTTTTCGTCAAGGATATGCCCAGCTGGCCGAAAATCATTTCCCAGCGCCGTGATCGCCAGCGCCCGGCGCGTGCCCTCGGCCGTCAAAGCATCGCGCAGCGGCGTGCCTGGATTGACAAAACTCGCCCCCGGCAGGTGCAGGCCCATAAACTCCATCAGCATCTGGTTCGAATTGGCGGTGCCATAAAACGTACAGGTGCCCGGGCCATGATAGCTGGCCATTTCGGCGGCCATCAGTTTGTCCCGGCCAACTTCACCTTGAGCAAACTGTTGGCGCACCTTGGATTTGGCGTCATTGGGCAAGCCCGAGGTCATCGGTCCCGCAGGCAGGAAAACCGCAGGAATATGCCCAAAGGTTGCCGCGGCAATCACCAGACCCGGCACGATCTTGTCGCAGACCCCCAGATAGATAGCGGTGTCAAATGTGTTGTGCGACAGCGAGATACCGGCGGCCAGCGCGATCACATCGCGCGAGAAAAGCGAAAGCTCCATTCCCGGTTGGCCTTGGGTGACACCGTCGCACATCGCCGGAACCCCGCCCGCGACCTGCGCCGTTCCACCGGCCTCGCGGGCGGCCTGTTTGATCTGATCGGGGAAATCCTTGAACGGCTGATGCGCTGACAGCATGTCGTTATAGGCCGTCACGATCCCGATGTTAGGTGCGTGGCCTTGGGTCAGGGCCTCTTTATCGGCGCCCATGGCGGCGTAGGCATGGGCCTGATTGCCGCAAGTCAGATGCGCGCGGCGCGGTCCGTCGTCTGCGGCGCGCGTCATACGCGCCAGATACCGGCGCCGCGTGCCGGCGCTGCGCTTAACAATCCGCGCGGTGATATCTGCAAGCCTGCCGTCGATTGTCATGGGGTCCGTCCTTAGTCGGGAAACTCGTAATCCACATATTTCGTTAGCGCTAACAATGCCAGTGCTATTTGGTGGATATCGCAGGTTGGCATCGTCGCAGAGAGGCATGGGAGAGGTCAATTCACCCCGGAAATGGACATAATTTGGCGAAATATTGCCTCAATTCATCAATATTCCGATGTCCGAGCAAACATGGGCAAATGCCCCCCGATATGGGCCTAGCGCCCTTTGGAGGATAAAGAAAATGAAAATTCGTGGTTACGTTATGATGGCTATCGCAGCTTTGGGCCTTTCAGCCTGTGCGAACACCGATATTGCCACACGGAACGCCCCGATGACGGCGCCGGTGATCACGGCCAAGGTCGCGGCCTACAATGTGCAGCAAGTCCGCGTGACCGTGCCCGAAACCCTGAAGGTTTCCGAGGCAAACCTCTTTTACCCGGTTGGCGACATCGTTTGGCGCGGCGATGCCTTTGGTAACCGCTATGAGCAGGTTAAGTCGATTTTTGACGATGGATTTGGCCGGGCCGCGGCCCAGCTCAAGCAGGGTCAGGAAGTGATCGTCGACATCACGGTCAAGCGTTTCCATTCGCTGAGCGAAAAGGCTCGCTTTACGATCGGCGGCACCCATTCGATCCGCTTTGATATGACGGTTCGCGACGCCAAGACCGGTGCAGTCGTTCTGCCAACACGCGAGATTTCCTCGGATCTGGTGGCCTATGGCGGCAACCGCGCCATGGAAGCCGAGCGCAAGGGTCTGACCCAGCGGGTTCGCGTCACCAAGCACCTGACCAACGTGTTGTTGCAGGAACTGTCGACCCCAATCTCGGGCCCGGTTGCAGATGCAGCCGTTGCAAGGCGCCTCAACTCGATCTGAGGCCTTTCCGACAGCAAGAAAATTCCTTAAGGGGAGGGCATGATGTCCTCCCCTTTGCCATTAGTGCGCCTCAAACCAAAAACCGATCCCCGTCGCCTGCGGCGGGGTTTCCCGTGGGTCTATGCCAATGAGGTCGTCACCGATCGGCGCACCCGTGCCCTGACGCCCGGTGCGCTGGCACGCCTTGAGGACGGCGAAGGCCGCGCCTTGGGGCTGGTTGCGGTAAACCCGGTGTCCAAGATTTTCTGTCGGATGCTTGGGCCTGACCCTAAAGTTGCAATCGACGAAAACTGGTTTGCGGCCCGCCTGGACAGGGCGCTGAAACTGCGTGAGCAACTCTACGACGCCCCGTTTTATCGGCTGGTCCATGCCGAGGCTGATGGCCTGCCGGGCGTCATCATCGACCGCTTTGGCGACACTGTGGTTATTCAACCCAATGCCGCCTGGGCCGAGACGCGCTTTGAAGAGCTCTCTCGCGCCGTTTTGCGCGTCACCGGTGTGACCTCCATCGTCAAAAGCGCGTCGGGCCGTGCCCGTGCATTGGAAGGGCTGGACGAGGAAAGCGGCGTGACCCAAGGCGCCGTCAGCGGCCCAATAGCCGTGCCGATGAACGGGGCAACTTACATGGCCGACCTTTTGGGCGGACAGAAAACCGGCATTTTTTTCGATCAACGGCCAAACCATGCGATGTTCCAGCGCCTTGCCCGCGGCGGTAGCGTTCTGGACGTCTTTTCGCATGTGGGCGGTTTCGGTCTGGCCGCTTTGGCAGGGCGCGCGACGCAGGCTTTGGCAGTCGACGGTTCAGCGCCTGCTCTTGAATTGGCCCAGCAAGGCGCCGCCGCCATGGGCGCATCCCAGCGGTTCGATATCCGCCGTGGCGACGCCTTTGACGTCATGAAGGCGCTTGGGGATGAGGGCCAGAAGTTTAACGCAGTGGTCTGTGACCCGCCGGCGTTCGCACCTTCAAAACCAACACTTGAGGCAGGTCTCAGAGCCTATGAGAAAGTGGCCAAAATGGCCTGCCCGCTGGTTCAGGACGGTGGCTATCTGGTGCTTTGTTCGTGTTCTCATGCAGCTGACCTTGAGAAGTTTCGCGCAAGCTGTCTGCGCGGAATTGGCCGGGCAGGGCGGCGCGCCCAGCTTTTGCACACCGGCTTTGCCGGAGCAGACCATCCGCAGATGCCGGAACTTGTTGAGACGGGATACCTCAAGGCGCTGTTCTTCCGGCTTGTTGCGTGAAGCTTTTCCTCGACACTTGCGTTCTATACCCCACGGTGATGCGCGAGGTTCTGCTGGGGGCGGCCAAGGCGGGGTTTTACACACCGCTCTGGTCCGCACGGGTTTTGGAGGAATGGGCGCGCGCAGCGATCAAGATCGGCCCCGGGGGCGAAGCGATTGCACGCGGCGAAATTGCGATACTGAAGGCCGCATGGCCCAGAGCCGAAGTTGAGCCGCGCGCCGGTGATCTGGCCCGTCTCTGGCTGCCCGACCCAGACGACATCCATGTTCTGGCCGCCGCCGTTGCGGGATCGGCAGATGCGATCGTGACCAACAACGCGCGGGATTTTCCCCGCAACACGCTTGCCGAAGAGGGGCTGTCGCGCGCCGATCCCGACGCTTTGCTGCGCGGGTTCTTTGAGGCAGATGCAGACAGGATGCGCAGCGTTGTTCAAAGCGTTCGCGCCGAGGCTGAACGCCTGTCAGGTGAGCCATGGGAGGCGCGCGCACTGCTTAAAAAGGCGCGTTTGCCGCGTCTGGGTCGCGCTGCGGCGGGGATCTGACAAAGCCTGCCACGGCCTGCGCTGGTGGTGGGCGTGCGATGAGTATTTTTTCAAAGAAGAACTTGTAGCTTAGCGTAGCGACCAATTGGATTCGTTGCGCTCAATTGCTTTGATCCGATCCTTGGTGGTGGGGTGGCTCATCAGCCAGGCGGGCGGTGCGCCGGCACTGGATTGGGTCAGGGCCTCTAGCTTGGCGAAGAGCGTTTTCTGAGGGCCGGTGCCGATCCCGGATTTGATGAGCAGGGCGGTCGCATAGGCGTCGGCTTCGTATTCGTCCTGACGCGACAGGCGCGCGGCCAAAAGCGAGGTCAGCGTATTGGCAAGAAAGACGCCGATGCCGGGCAGAAACCGTGAAAAGACCATGGCGAGCGCAGTGCGCAAGGCGTTCTGGCCTGAAAAATCAATCATCCGCCTGCGTGAATGGCCAAGTGCCACATGGCCAAGTTCATGAGCGATCACACTGGCCAGTTCGGCGCCTGTCACTTCACCGGTTTGAAACTTGCGGTAGAACCCACGCGTGATAAAGATGCGCCCATCAGGTGCGGCCAGGCCGTTTACCGGGTCAATTTCATAGATGTGGACGCGGATGCGTGGCAAATCCAGTGCCCGCGCCATATCGGCGGTCAGCGAACCCAGAACCGGATCGGTCAACTCGCGCGAGCGCGTGTCCAGTTCGCGCGATGTCCGCCAGACCGAAAAGCGGTACATCACCAGAGCATAGAGTATGGCCAGAAGGATCGGTGTGAATTTGAACATAAGCAAAGGATATGGGGCCAGCACGCGCGGGCGGCAAGTAAATTTAGAGTTTGCTTTTGTGGCCGTTGCCATGGTGAAGCGCTGCACGCAGCCAGAAGCCAAGCCCGATGGTGACAGCAAGGGCCGCCAGAAAGCCCGAGGCATTGCCCAAAAGGTCGGCAAGCTCGGCTATATGGCCGGCAAAGGCCCAACCCAGCCCGACATAGGTTGCAACCCAGACGACCTCGCCCAGGACGCCGGCTTGGGTGAAATCGCGCCACCCAAGGCGCGCAGCGCCTCCGGCCAGATTGATCCACGGACCCAAGGGGCTGAACAGCCAGCGGCTGAGGAAAATGCCCAGCCATCCGCGCCGGTGCAAGAGATCCACCGCTTTGTTGACCAGTCGGGCACGTTTGGGTTTTGCGCGTAGCCGGGTCAGAAGCGGCCCCCCGCCGCGTCGGCCAATGGCATATCCAACCTGGTCGCCAAGGATGGCGCCGGACAAGGCCGCAGTCAGTGTTTGGGTCGCTGCCAGATCGCCTGACGCCACAAACCCGCCCGCTGTCATCATGAAAAGAGAGGCCGGAACCGGAACCGCAAGGCAACTGAGAAACGTCACCATACCGATCAGCCATGCGCCGTAGCGCGGAACCAGTTCCAAAAGTTCAGACGTCATTGGCCGGGCACCACAGGCATCTTGGCCAGCGCGACCTGAAGCCGCGAGATCAGGACCGCTTCGGTGATGCCCATTGACGTGGCAATCTGGGCGAGCGTTGTACGGTGCCCGGGGGCCTGTGACATGCCCATGGCAGCCAGCACAGCCTCGGCCGGCACCTTCCATGAATGCGCGACATAGTTGACTGTCATCCAAGGCCGGGGCGGTTCGTTCCGGTGTTGGGGATTTGACCAGTAGACCGAGTAAAACAGGAATCGCACCGCAAAAAAGAGCGTGATCATCCCAGCCAAAAGGAACCCGATCAGGGCGGCGCGGTGGTGTTGCCAGAGGCGAGCAAGGGCATGTTTCATCGGCTCAACTGGCGCATTCCGGCCTCGATCCCATGCAGGGTCATTGGCACCATCCGATCCTCGAATATGTCGCGGATCATCTGGGCGGACTGTGTGTATTGCCAGTGGCTTTCCGGCGTCGGGTTGATCCAGAGGTTCGATGGCCATTGCGCGCGCGCCCGCGCCAGCCAAGTCTGGCCGCTTTCCTCGTTCCAATGCTCATTTGCGCCACCGGGATAAGCAACCTCATAAGGGCTCATCGCGGCGTCGCCGACAAAGATGCATTTATAGTCCGGGCCATAGGTGCGCAGCACTTCGGTGGTTGGTGTCTGGGCATTCCAGCGGCGGCTGTTGTCACGCCAGACGCCTTCGTAAAGGCAGTTGTGAAAGTAGTAATATTCCAGGTGCTTGAACTCGGCGCGCGCGGCGCTGAACAGCTCTTCGACCAGCTGGATATGCGGGTCCATTGAGCCGCCCACATCGAGAAACAACAGCACCTTGATCGCATTGCGCCGCTCGGGGCGGGTTTTGACATCAAGATAGCCATGCTCGGCCGTGGCGCGGATTGTGCCGTCCAGATCCAACTCGTCAGAGGCCCCGTCGCGTGCCCAGCGGCGCAGGCGTTTTAGGGCCACCTTGATGTTGCGCGTGCCCAACTCGACCGTGTCGTCAAGATTGCGGAACTCGCGCTTGTCCCAGACCTTGACAGCCCGACGGTGGCGCGATCCTTCTTGCCCGATGCGCACGCCTTCGGGGTTATAACCATAGGCGCCAAACGGCGAAGTGCCCGCGGTTCCGACCCATTTCGAGCCGCCCTGATGCCGGCCTTTTTGCTCTTTCAGGCGCTCTTTCAGCGTCTCCATCAGTTTGTCAAAGCCGCCCAAAGACTCGATCTCTGCCTTTTCTTCGTCCGAAAGATGCTTTTCGGCCATCCGCTTCAGCCAATCTTCGGGGATGTCGACCGCTTCCATCACCGCCTCGATGCCGATCTCTTCGAGACCCTTGAAGGCGGTCGAAAAGGCCAGGTCGAATTTATCGAGGTTGCGTTCGTCTTTGACCATCGCGGTGCGGGCAAGATAATAGAACCCTTCGATGTCATAAGTGACAAGGCCGCGCTTCACGCCTTCGAGAAACGCAAGATATTCCCGCAGTGATACGGGAATTCCAGTGGTGCGAAGTGTGTCAAAGAAGGGCAGGAACATCTACCTGATCCGCAGTCTACCCGATCCGTAGGGCGATAATTACCAAAACCAGCATGATCAGCCCGAAGAAAATGGCATAGCTGCCAGCGTATTGCGCCATATCCAGCGCTCGCCCTTTTCGGGATTTTGCGCGCAGAGCGCCAAAGATGGCACCCACAACCATTGCAGCCAAGACGAAGTACATTTTTGCCCCTTATGATCCCCGGCGTCTGGGACTGAGGGCTGCTATTTCTGACAACCTTGTCCTGACCTGCCGGTCCGAACCAAAGCCATACCTTGCCCAGCCTAGGCTGTCGAGACGTGCCGCCCGCGCTTCGTCGCCGCGGTTCAAAAGATCTAGCGCCTCGGCTTTCAGCATCAGGAAGGTGGCCAGAAGGGAGGCGTTTTCAGCCGTTTCCACAACTGGGATATGCGCGTTGATCAGGGCAATGGCCTCTTCTGCCTGACCGGCGGTCAGCGCAAAGGCGGCCATTTGCATTGCGACATGGGCGGCCTGCAACTGTGTATCGGGCTGCGAGGCATAGATGCGTCCGGCATGCAGAAATGCAGTGAGCGAGGTTTCAGGATCGGTGCTTAGCGACAGGCGGCCAAGCGCAAAGAGGCTAAAGGCATAGCGGCTGTCGTTCCAGCCGCGATCCTCGGCATAGGCCACCGCGCGTTTCGCAGCCAAAACGCGTTGCCGCATCGACGTTCTGGGCCCCAAAGCGGTTTCGATTGCATCGATCCAGTAGCGCGGCGTGACACCGGCATAGTCGTTCGAGCCGCGTGCGCCATTTGGGTTGATCCGTGCCAGAATGCCGGGCAGGGCGGCCCGAACCTGATCACGGGTCATTCCGTTGCGCAACTGCGGCGAATAATAGATCCGCAGCATCAGCATATCAAAACCAGTCAGAACGGCGTTGAAGTTGTCGTCGTTAAAGACGCTGTCGGGCAGGCGATACAGATCGTTCAGCGGACCCAGCGCCTGAGCCAGTTCTTCGTGCAGACAATCGCGCACCTCCTGCGGCGAGACATCGCCGGGAATAAAGATCGCGGCTTTGTTTCGCCGGGTCAGCGTGGTCCAGTCAACGGCGCGGCCACGCCGCTCTCTTTTGTATTCGGCCCAGCTTGAGACGCGGGGCACAACAAAACAGGCCGCCTGAGGGACGATGCGCTGTAACTCGCCGCGCGGAATAGCTTCGATCGTGATATTCGCAGTAGCATCCGCCGACGGAACGCCCAGAATGTTGATCCGCGCCTCGCGGCGAAGACGGTCCAGAAGGCGGCCCAGATCGGGGCCCATGCTGGCCGGGGCCCTGCCCACGGCGCGCACCGTGATGCGCCCCTCAAACCGGGTCAGGATCGGCAGGGCGCGCCCGCTTTCCATCTGAAACGAAAGATCCAGAAAGTCGCGCGCCAGAACGGCGTTCGACCGGTTCGGTGCGCGCGTCACCGTATTGGGAAAGCTTTTCATCGGCGGCAGCGTGCTTGGAAACGCCGCCAGCCGGGCCGGCGCCTCGGGCGAGGGTGCAGGGGCGCAGGCCGAAAGCCCGAGAATCATTGGAAAGATCAGGTGTTTTATCAATTCAGGTCCGATTATACTTAATAAAGGGCGTTAAAACACCAATACGATCATAAAGCTTTCGCGCTTGTAAATTAAAGTCTTGCGTAAGCCAGTAAACACCAGGTGAACCCGCCTCATCGGCGGCCTTGTAAACCGCCTCGATCAGGGCCCGCCCTACGCCTTTTCCGCGTACCGAAGGGTCTGCGTAAAGGTCTTGCAGGTAACAGACATTCTCAACCTTCCAGCCATGGCGGTGAAAAAGGTAGTGGACCAGCCCCACAGGGCGTCCGCCATCAAACGCCATAAAGCCGCTGAAATCCTGAGGGTCATCGCCCAAAAGGCGCGCAAACGAGCTGTCATAGACCTCATCAGCGACGGAAGTTTCGTAAAACTCCAGATAGTCGCGCCACAGGTCTTGCCAAGCAGGCCGATCACTGGCCGCAAGGGGGCGAATTTCGATAGTCATGCCGTCCTGTTCCTTTGGCCAACTATGATGCAGCGTAGATCGCCAAGTCGAAAGGCCATAATAAGGCCGGTTAAAGAAATTAGAAGGACTTCTGAAGGCACCCCCCCCAAGTGACCCTTTGTTCCGGCCAACACTCCCAAAGTTTAGACTGGCCAGAGGCGCGGTCTGATCTATGGCCTCACCTCTGGCTGCGTGCCATGAAGGCCAGCCGTTCGAACAGATGCACATCCTGCTCGTTCTTCAAAAGCGCGCCATGCAGTTTTGGCAAGGCATTTGCGCCGTCCCGCTTCAGGTCTTCGGGCGACAAATCCTCAGCCAGAAGCAGCTTGAGCCAATCCAGCACCTCTGAAGTTGAAGGCTTTTTCTTAAGGCCCGCTGTTTCGCGCACTTCAAAAAACTGCGTCAGGGCGGCGGTCAAAAGCGCCTCTTTGATGCCCGGGTGGTGAACTTCGACAATCTTGCGCATCGTGTCCATGTCCGGAAAGCGGATGTAGTGAAAAAAGCAGCGGCGCAGAAACGCGTCGGGCAGCTCTTTTTCGTTGTTGGAAGTTATGATCACCACGGGGCGATGGAGTGCTTTTATCGTCGCGCCGGTCTCATAGACGTGAAACTCCATCCGGTCGAGTTCCTGCAAAAGGTCGTTTGGAAACTCGATATCGGCCTTGTCGACCTCATCGATCAGCAAAACCGATTTGCCGTCGGCCTCAAACGCCTGCCACAGCTTGCCTTTGCGGATATAGTTGGCCACGTCATGCACCCGCTCGTCGCCCAGCTGACTGTCGCGCAACCGGCTGACCGCGTCATATTCATAAAGCCCCTGCTGGGCCTTTGTGGTCGATTTGATGTGCCATTCGATCATCGGCAGCTTGAGCGCCTTGGCAACCTGGCGGGCCAGTTCCGTCTTGCCGGTGCCCGGCTCGCCCTTGACCAGCAAGGGCCGTTCCAGTGCAACGGCGGCATTTACCGCGGTTGTCAGGTCTTGAGTTGCCACATATGCATCAGTACCGGTAAATTTCATGGTTTGTTTCAAGCGCCTCTGCCTTTGAATTCACGCGTTTCTATCACAATGCAATTTACCTTCAACCTCACGTGAATGGGGAGTGACATCCCCTTGCGGTTGGAGTATCCCGGCGGCGGAACCCGCCGGATGACATATAGTTCAGATCATATAGACCCCGGCCTGCGAGAGGGAGCAGGTATGAAAGCAGAGGTTTTTCTGCCCGACGACTATCGTCCTGCCGAAAGCGAGCCATTCATGAATGAACGGCAGCTTGAGTATTTCCGCCGAAAGTTGCTGAACTGGAAAGCGGATCTGATGGACGACACCAAGCACACCATCGAAGGTTTGCAGGACTCGACACGCAACATCCCCGATGTCGCCGATCGTGCCAGCGAAGAAACAGATCGTGCATTGGAACTCAGAACCCGTGACCGCCAGCGCAAGCTGGTCACCAAGATCGACGCAGCTCTGCGCCGGATCGACGAAGGCGAATACGGATACTGCGATGAAACGGGCGAGCCTATTTCGCTGAAACGCCTTGATGCGCGCCCCATTGCGACCATGTCGCTGGAAGCACAAGAGCGTCACGAAAGACGCGAAAAAGTCCACCGGGATGACTAAGCCTTTGGGTCCGAACCTTTGGGGTCCCGCAGCTTTGTAAAAGATATACGCCGGACAGTGATGTCCGGCGTTTTTTGTTTGCGGTATCGCTTCGGGGGCAGGGCGCCTAAATCTCTAACTCAAGATGCGGGCGCCCGTCCGATGTCCGCTCGCGCGAAGACCCAGCCGGGCCGACAACGGCACTTATGCGTTTGCGAAAGTTTGAAAAGCTGTCAAAGGCCACGACATCGACCGGCTCGTCCAGCTCCAGCACCAGTCGAAACCACCCCGACGACAGGGTTTCAACCGCAACAACCGTCGCCTCGAACGGCTGCGCCAGATAACGCCCGCGCGCGCGCCCGCCCAAGCTCCACCCGTCGGGCGGGCGGTTGCCGATTGCGGCATGAAAACTGTTCCAGTCGCGAAACCCATGCTGATGCGCAACCAGCTCCAATGCGTTGCTATGGTTGACTTCTGTACCCTGACCGGCCAGCTCAGCGCGCAATAGCTTTGCCTGTTCCTTGGCCTCGGCCCCGGTGGGTAGGTGTCGGCTCATGATGTGCCCTCCATTGCTGTTACAAAAAGTCCCCAGCGCATCGCGCGGCGCCCGGCGGTTTGGACCAGAACGCCAAATGTCAGCAAGAGTAACATCAATTCGGCTACGGGCCCTGAGATCCAGACACCCGTTTCCCCCAAGCTGAAGGACAGGATAAAGATCAGCGGTATCGCGAAAAGATAGGGTTTCGAGATACCCAAAAGGGCCGCGCGACCCGCATCGCCAATGGCCTGAAAATACGAGGCCGTGATCATCAGAGGCCCGGCGATAAACATCATCAGAACCATCAGTGGCAAGATGCGTGCGACTTCGGCAACCACGGCCGGATCAGTGACAAACGCCCCGCCGATCGCGGCGGCGTAAACCGTCAGAGTCAGCTGAACAATTGCGCCATAAGCCATTGCGACGCCAAGCGCGATCAACAGGCTTTTGTTTGACCTCTGCCACTGGCGCGCACCGAAATTGTTCCCGGTGATCGTCTGCATGGCAAACGACAGTCCCAAGAGCGGCAGAAAAGTAAAGGTCAGAACGCGGGTGATGATCCCATAGGCAGAAACGGTTGTTGCATAGGTTGGGCTGTTGATGATCTGTAGCGCGGCCATGATTGCCCCCGACACCAACGCCAGACCAACAAAGCTGAGGCTTTGCGGCGCACCAAGTGCCAGGATACGGCCCCAGGAATGCGTCAACCGGTTGTTTAAGAGGGCCGAGAACCGCAATTCGGTCGCCCCCCAGCCCCGAAAAACGATCATGATCACAAGCGCCAGAGCCTGTGCCAAAGCCGTCCCATAAGCCGACCCCGCAACCCCCATGTCAAGCTGAGCGATCAGGAGGTAGTTGAACAGGATGTTCGCCAATGTGACCAAAAAGCTGACGGAGGCCATAAGGCCCACGCGCCCTTCGTTGCGCAAAGCATCGGAATTGACAGACAACACGAACATCAGTGGCGAAAAGAGCACCGTAATGCGCAGATAGGTCAGGCCCATCCGGGCCAGTTCATCCGATCCACCAGCGGCCAGATAGGACACCGGGCGCCCCAGCACCGCGTAGGCCACAATCAAAATTCCGCCCGACAACAACGCCAGCCCGTGCGCTCCTGCAAAGACACCGCGCGCCTCGGCCAGACAATCGCCTCCAAGATGCCGCGCCAACAGGCTGGACATCCCGTTGGCAACCAGCGTCGAAAACGCGACGATCAGCATGTAGATCGGAAACATCAAAGTCACCGCAGCCAGCGCCTGAGGCCCAACGTAATGCCCCAGAAACAATGCGTCCGCGACGGCCAGAAGACCGTTCATGCCCATCACGAAAATGATCGGCAACGCGGTTCTGAAATAAGCAGCCCCTAAAGGCGCATCAAGAAACGTATTGGATGGGGGTTCAGACATTGCCCCGTACTCCTCTTGCAACAATCGCGCAAACTAAGGACGGGCACCCGCGTTACCATCCGCGCAATCGGCGTGGAGGATTACAAAGTCAGTCTGTTGCAGAACTTCACCAAGACAAAAGTCAGCGGGTGGCAGGCGTCAGCGGCCTGCGCACTAGATAGCTCTGCTCTCACCAAGCGTCAAGCATGCTCGGCGGCTTGCCGCGAAACCAGCCCTTGAAACAGTCGGTTTGCACGCAAAGGTGTTCAGTCTATTTTACGCGCGGAACCAAAAACCGCCCAACCCCATCAAACGGAGATTTAGATGCGCGACCTTATCCTTTGGCAAAAACTCGAAGGCGCCGTGGTCTTTCTGGCCGGTGTCGCGCTTTTTCTACAAGACGGCGCTGGCCTGTCGTGGTGGGTGGCACTTCTGGCTTTTTTCGTCCCGGACCTTAGTTTTGCGGGCTACGCCCTGGGCCCAAAAGTCGGGGCATTCGGCTATAATCTGGTGCATGTCTATGCGTTCGGGGCAATCTTTCCGGTCGCGGGCGCGGCACTTGCAATGCCGGTGTTTGGTGCTCTCGGTGCACTCTGGCTTGCGCATTCGGGTTTTGACAGGATGCTGGGTTACGGGCTGAAATCAACGCAAGGCTTTAGCGTCACGCACCTTGGGCAGATTGGAAAAACGCCGTAAGGGCCGGGGGGCTTTCAGGGCGCGCGCTTCACGCGTCCAGTGTGACCCAGACCGGCACATGGTCTGACGGCTTGTCACGCCCGCGCACATGGGCGTCGATCTGGCAATCTGTCAACAGGTCAGCGCATTCAGGCGTCATCAGGAAATGGTCGATCCGGATACCATCATTGCGGTTATAGGCGCCCGCCTGATAGTCCCAGAATGAGTAATTATCGGGCCCCTGATTGCGCGCGCGAAACGCCTCTGTCAGCCCAAGGTTCGTCAGCCGCCGCCATGCGGTGCGGCTTTCCATCCGGAAAAGTGCGTCATCCTTCCACGCCTCGGACCGCTTTGCGTCCTCAGGTTGGGGGATGATGTTGTAGTCGCCCGCCATCAGCGCAGGCTCTTCTGACGCCATCAACGCCTTTGCGCGCTCTTCCAGCCGGGCCATCCAGGCCAGTTTATAGTCATACTTGGGCCCCGGAACCGGGTTGCCATTGGGCAAGTAAAGACCGCCTACGCGTATCGCCTTGTCGCCTATAACCGTCGCTTCGATCCAGCGCGCCTGTTCGTCCTCATCATCCCCAGGCAGCCCGCGCGTGACATCCTCAAGCGGCAGCTTGGACAGGATAGCGACGCCGTTAAAGCCCTTCTGACCATGTGTTTCCACGTTATAACCACGCTCTTCGAACAACTCGCGCGGAAACCCCTCATCAACCGACTTGATCTCTTGCAAAAGCGCTACATCGGGCAGGGCCTCGTCCAGCCAGTCGGTCAGCGCCTGAACCCGCGCCTTGATACCGTTGATGTTGAAGGTTGCGATTTTCATTTCAGGCTCTCCCGGAGGGCGGTGTTGATCTTTGGTCTATCGCGCACCCGACGCCCAAGACAAGCGCGTTGCGCCGCTAGCCTTGCGAAATTGCAGTGCCTGCGGCCCAACCCGATGACCAGGCCCATTGAAAGTTGTACCCGCCCAGCCAGCCGGTCACATCCAGAGCCTCGCCAATGAAATAAAGGCCCGGTGTCAAAGCAGATTGCATCGAACGCGCAGAAATCCGGTCGGTTGATACCCCGCCCAACGTGACCTCGGCCGTGCGATACCCCTCCGATCCGGAGGGAACCAACTCCCAAGAATGCAGTGCCTCGGCCACCTGCTGCAACCTGGCGTCCGCATAATCGGCGATATTGCCGGTCAGTTCCAAGCGCTTGGCAATGTCGTCGGCCAACCGTCCCGGCAGAAGCTCTGCCAGAATGGTCGCCACGCCCTTGCGTCCGGCTTCGACCCTACGCTGGCGCAGGTGTTCATAGGCCGACCGACCCGGAACAAGATCAATCACAATCGCCGCGCCTTCGTGCCAGTAGTTCGAAATCTGCAGGATCGCAGGCCCCGAAAGCCCGCGGTGCGTGAACAAAAGCGCCTCATCAAAGGACATTCCGTCGCAGCTGACCCGCGCGTTCAGCGACACCCCCGCCAACGCCTTCAGCCCTTCCAAAAGCGCGCCCGAGAACGTCAAAGGCACCAGCCCGGCGCGCGTCTCGGTCACTTCATGGCCAAACTGGCGCGCAATGTCATAACCGAACCCGGTCGCCCCCATCTTGGGGATCGATTTTCCACCGCAGGCCACAACCAGGTTCCGGGCGCGCACAAGTCCCCGCACAGACCCCCGTGTCGTGCTCAGCACAAACCCCGCATCCCCGCGTGTGATCGCCTGAACGCCCGTCTCCAGCCATAACTCTGCCCCGACTGCCCGCATCTCTGACACAAGCATCGCCACGATATCCTTAGCTGAATTGTCACAAAAAAGCTGCCCCAGCGTCTTTTCATGCCATGCGATCGCGTGACGCTCGACCAGTGCGATGAAATCCCACTGCGTGTAACGGGCCATAGCGGATTTTGCGAAATGCGGGTTCTGCGACAGAAAATTCTCAGGGCCTGCGTGAAGGTTTGTAAAGTTACAGCGCCCGCCACCCGAGATGCGGATCTTTTCGCCGGGCGCTTTTGCGTGATCAATGACCAACACACGCCCGCCCGCATGGCCCGCACACATCATGCCAGCCGCACCCGCGCCAATGATTACAGTATCAAACTCTAACATCCGCCCGCCCTGATGTACCAAAGCGTCCGGGTCAAGGGGCCTCATTCTTCTTTGTCACGAAATACTCTCGCCGAAGGCGAAACGCGGCGCTACATCGAAAACGAAGTGCCACAGCCGCACGAAGACGTGGCATTGGGGTTCTCAATCACAAACCGCGCGCCAATCAACTCGTCTGCGAAATCAATCACCGCATTCGACAAAAACGGCAGGGACACGGCGTCAACCACAACCTTTTGCCCTGATCCTTCAAGGATCAAATCGTCACCCTTTGGCGCGTCCAGCTTGATCTCATACTGAAACCCCGAACACCCGCCACCTTCGACGGCCACGCGCAGGGCCTGATCGCCGCCTTCTGCATTGATCTCCGCCAGACGGGCAAATGCGCGCTCAGTTACGCGTGGAGGCAAGTTAAGGTCCATTTTCAAAGGTCCCGGTTTCCAGTTGGTGTCATCCGCAATATATGGGGAGAAACCTCAGGCGACAAGGACAGGCCGTCAGATGCTAAATCCATATGCTACATTTCCCGAACGTTCGCGCGGACGCCTCGTTGCCGAAGAGGAAAGTACGTTCAGGTCCTGCTTTCAGCGCGACCGCGACCGGATCATCCATTCCAGCGCCTTTCGCCGCCTCAAACACAAGACCCAGGTCTTTATCGAACATGAGGGCGACTATTTCCGCACGCGGCTGACCCATTCGATCGAAGTGGCGCAAGTTGCCCGCACAATCAGCCGCGCGCTTGGCCTCAACGAAGAGCTGACCGAAGCTGTGGCGCTGGCCCATGATCTGGGCCATCCGCCCTTTGGTCACACCGGCGAGGATGCTCTGGCGGCTCTGATGGCCCCTTTCGGTGGCTTTGATCACAACGCTCAGGCGCTGAAAATCGTAACATCTCTGGAACGCCACTATGCTGATTTCGATGGGCTGAACCTGACATGGGAAAGCCTTGAAGGCATTGCCAAACATAACGGCCCGGTGACCGGCGATCTACCCTTCGCTCTCACCGAATACAACGCCCGTCACGATCTGGAACTGGACACATATGCCAGCGGCGAGGCGCAGGTTGCAGCACTTGCCGATGACATCGCTTACAACAGCCATGATCTGCACGACGGTCTGCGCGCCGAGCTTTTCTCGACCGACGAGCTGGCCGAACTTCCGCTTCTGGATGGTTGTTTTGCTCGGGTCGACGAACTTTACCCCGGCCTTAACTATTACCGCCGCCGCCACGAAGCTTTGCGCCGTTTCTTTGGTCTCTTGGTGGCCGATGTGATTGACGTCGCGCGCGAAACACTGGCCGTCGAAGCCCCCAAATCGGTCGAAGATATCCGCGCAGCCGGGCGCCCAATGATCCGTTTTACCGATCCGGTCTGGTCCAACCTCAAAGTTATTCGCGAGTTTCTCTTTCACCGGATGTACCGCGCGCCCGACGTGATCATCATGCGAAAACAGGTGACAGAAGTAATTAACGACCTATTTCCGCTTTTCATGCGACAGACCGATCTCTTGCCAAAACAGTGGCGCAAGGACGTGGCCGACGCGCGCGGAGAAACCGAACTGGCGCGCATAGTGACCGACTATATCGCTGGCATGACAGACAGGTTTGCCATTCAGGAACACGCCCGCCTTTTGAAGGGCGAAAAATAACACGCGCCCAAGACGCAGAACCGCGCTAAGGCCTGCGGGACAGACAGTGATTTGAGTAAGGGTACAAGGATATGAGTGTTTCTTCCACAGTGGCGATGGATCCGGTAACCGCATTTGCCTTGGTCGGTACAATCGGCGTGGGCGCCCAGTGGATTGCCTGGCGCCTGAACTTACCGGCCATTGTGCTGATGCTTCTGGCGGGCGTGATCATCGGTCCGGTCGCCGGGCTTTTTGACCCTGTGCGCGACATTGGCCCCCTGATGGCGCCGATGATATCGATCGCGGTTGCGATCATCCTTTTCGAAGGTGGAATGACGCTGAACTTTCACTCGCTGCGCGATGCGGCCAAAGGGGTGATGCGCCTTGTGGTGATCGGCGCGCCCCTTGGGTGGCTTTTGTCGACACTGGCGCTGCGCTATGGCGCGGGGCTCAGCTGGGAATCCTCGACCGTCTTTGGCGGTATCATGATAGTCACAGGTCCCACCGTGATCGCCCCGCTTTTGCGTCAGGCCCGCCTGTCGCGCCGCCCTGCGGCCCTTCTGCAGTGGGAAGCGATCGTCAATGACCCGATCGGCGCGCTGGCCGCTGTTCTGGCCTTCGAAGTTGTGCTGGTCATCAACACCGCCACCACCGCCGCAGAGGCAGTGGGCGTTCTGGCGCTGGGTGTGCTTGTCGCCTCGGCGCTGGGCCTTGCTGCGGGCTTTTTGCTGGCCGCTGCCTTCAAGCGGGGCCATGTGCCCGAATACATGAAAGTGCCGCTTTTGTTTGTCGCGCTTCTGGGCGTCTTTGCAATCTCAAACACGGTTCTGCATGAAAGCGGCCTTTTGGCTGTCACCCTGATGGGCGTTGTCATCGCCAATGCCGATCTGCCGTCATACGAAGAGCTGCGCCGATTTAAAGAACATGCCACCGTCCTTTTGGTCTCGGGTGTGTTCATCCTTTTGGCGGCCTCTCTGGATTTTGCCCAGCTCGGCCAGCTTGACTGGAGCGCGGCCGCCTTTGTCGCTGTGGTCGTTCTGGTCGTGCGCCCGGCAACGGTGGCACTTTCGCTGATCGGCACCGGCCTACCATGGCGCGAAAAGCTGTTGATTGCCTTGATGGGGCCGCGCGGCGTGGTCCTTGTGGCTGTGGCGGGGCTTTTTGGGGACCGGCTTGCGGGCCTTGGTGTCGTCGACGGAAGCCTGATTGGCCCGCTGGCCTTTGTTCTGGTGGCCGCAACCGTGGTGCTGCATGGTTTTACCGTCAAACCGCTTGCCCGCGCGCTGTCGCTGACCGGCGGGGATCGCCCCGGCATCCTGTTGGTGGGTGGCTCGCGCTTTACCACCGGCTTTGCCAAGGCGCTGTCGACGGCGGATGTTCCGGTCCTGTTGAGTGATCCGAACCCCGGCCACCTGCGCGCGGCCCGCAAACAGGGAATGCCCACCTTCTTTGGTGACATCCTGTCGGAGGCGGCCGAACGCAAGGTTGAAGTTATGAGCTACGCCGTCCTTGTCGCCGCCACTGACAATGACGCCTACAACACGCTTGTTACAACCGACCTCGCACCAGAGTTCGGACGCGACAACACCTATCAGGTCGCCCGCGAGAACGAGGCAAATTCGCGCTATGCGCTGCCTGCGACGCTGGGTGGTCGCGCCTTTGCCGGCGGAAAAACCCACACCGAGCTTTTGGAGCTTGTGCGCGCCGGTTGGGGTTTTGGTCAGCACCGCATCGGGCCCAATGAGACGATAGAAGAGTGGCGCCAGAATAACGCCGATGCGATCATCATGGCCCGCGTTTTACCGTCGGGTGAAATTCGCCTGCCTGCACCAGACGAGATGCCGCGCACGCCCGAGGGGTCGATCATCGTGTTTCTGGCCACCAAAGAGGTTCTGGCAGCTTTGGCCGCAAGCGAAAAAGCCGCCCGTGCCGAGATTGCCAAGGCCGAAAAAGAGGCCGAGAAGGCTGAAAAGGAAGCGGCTCGTGCGGCGATCAAGGCCGACAAAGCCCGCATTGCAGAGGCAGAAGGCGCAAACCGACCCAAGCCCAAAGCCTGACCCCGCGGCGTTGACTCTGAGGCGTTGACTCTGCGGCGTTGACCCTGCGGCGTTGACGCGGCGGGCTCCCGTGATAAACCCCGCCTGAAACCAAAAAGGCCGGACCAATGAACCTGTTCACAGATATTCGCGCAGCTGTGCTGAGCGCGCTGGACAAATTGACCGCTCAGGGGCTTTTGCCGCAGGGGCTGGATTTTGCCAATGTGACGGTCGAGCCGCCGCGCGACGCCGCGCATGGGGACATGGCCACCAATGCGGCAATGGTGCTGGCAAAGCCTTCGGGCAAAAAACCGCGCGACATCGCCGAGGCGCTGGCCGCCGAACTGATGGCCGACGATCGGATCACAGACACCGAAGTAGCCGGCCCTGGATTTCTGAACCTGACACTGGCACCCTCAATGTGGCAGGGCGTTGTCGGCGCAGCTTTGGCCGAGCGCGCCGATTTTGGCCGCTCGGACATGGGGCAGGGGCGGCGGATCGATATCGAGTTTGTTTCGGCAAACCCTACCGGGCCGCTGCACGTGGGCCATACCCGTGGCGCCGTTTTTGGCGACGCTCTGGCGGCGCTTCTGGATTTCTCGGGCCATAAGGTCACGCGCGAATATTACATCAACGACGGCGGCGCTCAGGTCGATGTTCTGGCCCGGTCTGTCTATCTGCGCTATCTCGAAGCGCTGGGCCAAGAGGTTGCGTTCGAAGAAGGCACCTATCCCGGTGACTATCTGGTCCCCGTAGGTGAGGCGCTGAAAGCCAAGGTGGGCGACGCCTATGTCGGCAAGCCAGAAGATGTCTGGCTGACCGAAGTGCGCGAGTTTGCGACCAAGGCGATGATGGATTTGATCCGCGAGGACCTGAAGGTGCTCGGGATTGAAATGGATGCCTTCTTCTCCGAAAAATCGCTTTACGGCACGGGCCGGATCGAAGCAGCTCTTGCCGATCTCGACAGCAAGGGCTTGATCTATCGCGGCACGCTTGAACCACCCAAGGGCAAGGTCCCCGAAGATTGGGAACCGCGCGAGCAAACGCTTTTCAAGTCGACAGAACATGGCGATGACGTGGATCGGCCTGTAAAGAAGTCCGATGGCGGATGGACATACTTCGCCCCCGATATCGCATATCATTATGACAAGGTGACGCGTGGCTTTGATGGGCTGATCGACATCTTCGGCGCCGATCATGGTGGCTATGTCAAAAGGATGAAGGCGGCGGTTTCGGCCCTGTCGGGGGGCAATACCCCGCTGGATATCAAACTGACACAGCTGGTGCGCCTTTATAAGGACGGCCAGCCCTTCAAGATGTCCAAACGTGCGGGCACGTTCGTCACGCTGCGCGATGTCGTCGATCAGGTTGGCCCTGATGTGACACGTTTTGTCATGCTGACACGCAAGAACGATGCGCCGCTGGATTTTGACTTTGACAAGGTTCTGGATCAGTCCAAGGACAATCCGGTCTTTTACGTGCAATACGCCAATGCGCGGGTGCATTCGGTACTGCGCAAGGCCGCCGAAGCCGGCATCGACACCACCGCCGCGCCCGATCTTTCGCTGATTGCCCACGAGGCCGAACTGGCCGTTGCCAAAAAGATCGCCGAATGGCCAAGGCTGGTTGAGATTGCCGCACGCACCGGCGAGCCGCATCGCGTTGCCTTTTACCTCTACGAACTGGCCTCAGAGTTCCATGCACTTTGGAATCGCGGCAATGAATTGCCTGATCTGCGCTTTGTTCAGGACGATAAAGCCGCCTCGGTGGCAAAAATCGCCCTTGCAAGGGCCGTTTCCGTTGTTATTTCCGCCGGTCTTGGTATCTTGGGGGTAACTCCGCTGGAAGAAATGCGCTGACCAAGGCGCGGCCGGACGGGGCTGAGGCTGTAAATAGACCAACACGGTGGCAAACCACCGGACGGGCAACGAGGCGAAATATGGGCGTGACGGATCCTTATGGATATTCCGACGGCGCGGAGGCGGGTCAAATGCCCAAGTCCGGCGTGTCAATTGTAAGCACTTTCTTGAACTGGGTTGGGGCAATCACTTCGGTGGCCCTGGTCGCAGGGCTTGCCCTGTGGGGGTACAAGCTGACCGTGCGCGATGTCTCGGGCGTGCCCGTCGTGCGCGCGCTGGAGGGGCCGATGCGCGTGCAACCCGAAGATCCCGGCGGATCGCAGGCGGCCCATCAGGGGCTTGCCGTCAACGCGGTTCAGGCCGAAGGCACAGCCCAGGCGCCTGCGGACCGGATCATTCTTGCGCCCCGGCCAATTGAACTGACCCAAGCTGATATTTTGCCAAAACCGACACCCGGCAATCCCGCACCCCAGCTTCAGGCTGATGCCGCGACGGATAGTACAGACGAAAGCGCTGCGAACGACCCGGTTCTGGCCGCTTTGCAAGAGGCTCAGCGTTCCGTCAACCAATCTGCCGACACAGCCGAGACGGGCGCATTGCGCATCTCATCGGCGACGCCCGGCGTCTCGACTTCGCCGCGCCCCAGAACGCGCCCCGATGCGGATATCGTAAAAAAGGCCACCAGTTCGGCGGTCAACGTGACGGCCGCCACAGAGGTTGACGTTGACGCCGACACATTGCCCGCCGGAACCCGGCTGGTCCAGTTGGGCGCCTTTGACAATGAAACGGTCGCCAAGGCCGAATGGGATCGCCTTGCCTCGCGTTTTGGGCCTTATATGGCTGAAAAGAAACGCGTTATCCAAAAGGCGCAATCGGCCGGGCGCAGCTTTTATCGCCTGCGTGCCATGGGGTTTGACGACATCAATGATGCACGTCGCTTTTGTTCGGCGCTTCTGTCCGAAAACGCCGCCTGCATCCCTGTCGTGATCCGCTAAACATGCGCCGGGGGGCCTTCATCCTTGGATGCCAGGGCCCCGAACTGACCGCCAAAGAGCGCGCTTTTTTTGCCGAAGCGAACCCTTGGGGCTTTATTCTTTTTGCCCGCAACATAGAAACGCCGGATCAGGTCTTGCGCCTGACGGATGCCCTGCGTGACGCGGTTGGGCATCAGGCCCCGATCCTGATCGATCAGGAAGGCGGCCGGGTAGAACGTATGGGCCCGCCGCACTGGCGCCATTGGGCACCGCCGCTGGAACAGATGCAGATCGCAGGCCCGCGCGCCATGGCACTGCGTTACGCCCTGATCGCCGCTGAACTTCGCGCAGTGGGGATCGACACCAATTGCGCCCCGGTGGCCGATATCGCCCGCGACCAGACCCACCCGGTGTTGCGCAATCGTTGCTACGGCAAGGACGTGCAAACCGTGACCGACACCGCCCGTGCAGTCGCTGAGGCGATGCTGGAGGGCGGCGTCCTGCCGGTTGTCAAACACATGCCCGGACATGGCCTGTCACAGATTGATAGCCATATGGACCTGCCGCATGTGGACAAAGAATACAATTGGCTGATGAGCCATGACTTTGCGCCATTTCGCGCGCTTGCCGATCTGCCCATGGCGATGACCGCGCATCTGGTTTTTGACCAGATCGACCCAGAGCGTCCGGCCACGCAATCGCCCCGGATGATCGACCTGATCCGCAAGGACATCGGCTTTGACGGATTGCTGATGACCGATGACATCTCGATGCAGGCGCTTTCCGGCACAGTTGCCGAACGCGGAGCCGCCGCGTTGAAAGCGGGGTGTGACGTGGTTTTACACTGCAACGGCGATCTGACCGAGATGCAGACGATTGCCGAGCTGGGGCAGATGTCTTTGACGTCACAGTCACGCGGCGATCGCGCATTGGCGCGCCGGATTTCGCCCGCTCAGGTTGACATCCGGCACTTAGAGGCCGAATTTCGGGCGCTTGTCCCCGAGGTGATGCATGACTGAAACATTCCAGGATCAGACCCAGGTCGAGGCGCGCCTTGCCGCCGAGGCGCTAATCGTTGATGTCGATGGCTATGAGGGCCCTCTGGATCTGCTCTTGATGATGTCGCGGACCCAGAAAGTAGACTTGCGCACAATCTCGATCCTGCATCTTGCCGAGCAATACCTTGCCTTCATCGAACAGGCCAAGGGGTTGAGGATCGAACTGGCTGCCGATTATCTGGTCATGGCGGCCTGGCTCGCCTTCCTTAAATCGCGCCTTTTGCTGCCTGCCGATCCCAGCGATGGCGGGCCATCGGGCGAAGAGCTGGCCGCGCACCTGGCCTTTCAGCTGGAGCGCTTGCAAGCCATGCGCGATGCGGCCGCGAAACTGATGGCGCGCGACCAACTGGCGCGCGATTTCTTTGCACGCGGCATTCCCGAAAGCGTCGCGCGCGTTCGCAAGGTGACATACACCGCCACAATTCTTGACCTGATGCAGGCCTATGCGCGGTTGCGCACGCGTGATGATTTCCGCCCCTATGTGATGGATCGCGAGTCCCTCTTTACGATGGAGCAGGCGCTGGACCGTCTGCGCGGGCTGATCGGCTATGCCGGTGACTGGACCGACCTGATGAGCTATTTGCCCGAAGGCTGGGAAGCCGACCCCAAAAAGCGCCGCTCGGCGGCGGCGGCCACTTTTGCGGCCTCGCTGGAACTGGCAAAGGCAGGCAAGATCGAAATCCGTCAAGACGATGTTTTCGCCCCCATTCAGATCAAAAAGAGAAGTGACCCGAATGACGGTTGAAGCGCCGCAGAACGAAAGCCTTTTTGAGGCCCCGCCAATGGGCGAGCAGGAACGCATGGTCGAAGCCGTGCTTTTTGCCACAGCCGAACCGGTAACCGTGCGCGAGTTGATGGCGCGGCTGCCGCATGGATCGGACCCGGCCGAGGCGCTGGCGCACCTTAAGAAACGCTATGAGGGGCGCGGCGTGTCCGTGGTCAGGGTTGGCGACGCATGGGCCATCCGCACGGCACCCGATCTGGGTTTCCTGATGCAAAAGGAATCCGTCGAGACGCGCAAACTGTCACGTGCCGCGATCGAAACGCTGGCCATCATCGCTTATCATCAACCGGTAACTCGCGCCGAAATCGAAGAAATTCGCGGTGTGGGGGTAAGCCGGGGAACCATTGACCAACTGCTCGAACTGGAATGGATCCGCTTTGGGCGTCGGCGCATGACGCCGGGCCGCCCGGTCACATATGTTGTAACCCAAGAGTTCCTTGACCATTTTGGACTAGAGAACGCCCGCGATCTGCCGGGTCTCAAGGAACTGCGTGCAGCAGGTCTTTTGGAGAACCGGCCACCGCCGGGACAGGCAATTGACTTTGACCAAGGCGACGAAGACGAGCCCGAAGAAGACGAAGATCAGGGCGAAATGTTTGAGCCATAACAAAGGAATAGACCCATGAACGTGAACCAGATCATCAATATGGTTATCCGCATCGTCATGCGGCGGCTTTTGAATACAGGCATCAACAAGGGGATGGAACTGGCGACGCGCAAAGGCAAGACCAAGGGCGCGCCGACGGCTGCGGATAAAGATCAGATGGAACAGGGGCGCGAAGATGCCAAACGCCATCGTCAGGCGGCCAAGGCGACCCGCAGGTTGGGACGTTTCTAAAGTCGCGACTGTGCCGTGATCAATTCAGGCGGCGCCTTGGATCTGCGCCTCGTAGTCCTTTGCGTCAAACCAGCCCTTTGACGTGCGCACCAGCATTCCGTCGTCCAGTTCCCATTCTTCCCAACCGCCCAGCTTGACGTGATTGCCGGTTTTGACGTGATGACCTTCAAGCGTCCATGCGAAAACCGCGTGATCGCCGGCAGTTCTGATATCATCGCAATAGATCACCAGATCGGGGAATTCGGCGTGAAACCCGGTCGCCATTTCAGCAATTGCCGCGCGCCCGGCCAAAGCTTCGCCCCGGTTGATCGTAATCTCGCCTTGCGGGGAATAATGCGCGGCCACGGCCTCGGGATCTTTGGAGCACCATGCCTTGGCATAGTCTGTGGCTTTCTGGGTTAGGTCGCTGACTTTAACACTCATCGGTTCAATCCTTTGCGCTAAAGCGCTACAGATTGGACCCAGTTGGCCATTTTGTCGAGCGTCAGGGCGTTTTGGCGTGAGTGCCTTAGGTTTTTGGCCCTGACGATTTCGCGTCATCCCAGCGCCATGACGTTGATCTTGCCCTTTTTTCATACACCAAGAATCCGGATGGCCACGGGGGACGGGGCAATCTCCGCGTGTCCGATGGGCCGGTTCCCACAACCTAAAGTATTGATCCAGATCGTTGACACAGATCAATGCGCGCCAACGAATTTTGCCAAAGAATGCCCTTGTTAGCAACGCCATTGTGATCGGATCACGCCCATGCATTTACACCCTTCAAATCTTACCCACTCGCCGCTTGACCTTTCAGCCATGGCAATTATCGGTGTGATCTCTGGTCTCGTCGGGGGGCTGGCTGAAGTCCTCTGGATATGGCTCTACAGCAGTATCGTCGGCGATGATCCACTCGCCATCGCAGCGGCGGTCAGCGCGACCTTTGTCACGCTGGGTGGCCCGATAGCGGTTGTTTTGGGATTGGCGGTTCACATGGTCCTGGCCGCGGCTTTGGGCCTTTCCCTGACAGCTGCGCTCAGGCTGGCCAGTCCGCGGCTCGCCCGAAGCGCAAGCGAGGTTTTTCTGGTCGTGATCGCTCTGGTCGCTGTCTGGGGCGCCAACTTTTTCGTTCTATTGCCAATCATCAACCCCGGCTTTGTGCACATTGTTCCATTGCCGGTAAGCCTGATCTCGAAACTATCGTTCGGAATTGCCGCGGCATATGTCCTTCACCGAAGGGTATGGCGTTCGGGACTTTCCGCAAGCTGAACTGTAATTTGAAAGGAGATGGAAGATGTTTAAGAATTACGAACTGTTGTTGCATCCAACTTTCGGCGTTCTGGGAATGCTCGCTGCGGTCTGGGTGTTCGTAGAAGCGCTTAACCCGACGCCGGCGGGCGAGGCACGGATGCGTACAGCGGCGCGCACCGGCGCGGTCATGACTATATCACAGCCGGGTACTACTATGTGCTGTACTATGGTGCCGACAAAACCATGATCAAGGCCGGTCCATGGCCCTGGGCACACGCGTTTTTCATGGAAACCAAAGAGCATACATTTTTTCTGGGCCTTTTTCTGGCAACACTTCTTCCTATCGTTGTAGGCACAGGAGGGCTGGCCAAGGCCGCGGGGCGCCGTCGTCTGGTGCAGTGGAATTCTGCCGGTGTCGTCGTCATGGTTCTGGCCATGGAGGGCGCAGGTGCGATCATCAGCATGGGCGCCAAACTGGGCCTTATGTCCAAAATCGGCGTTTAAAGGAGGGTTGAAAATGACTGATATTCATCACCAGGCGGCGGCCAATGTGGACGAAAACGAGATGCTGGATACAAAAACCAGCAGCTATGTAACCGCCTATGCCATTACCGCCCTGTTCAACGGGCTGCTGGTGCCGATCAAAGAGAAAATACCGTTTATTCTGGATGCTATGAAGGCCCTTGGCCATCATTGGGTGACGCAGGGTATTCTTGATGTCATCGTGTTCTTTGCAGTGGCAATGTGGCTCAGCGGTAAAGATCGCCAGATCAGTGCAGCCAAAGGCGTCAACTATCTGATCTGGTCCACTGTCGTGGGCGGTCTTCTGGTTGCTGGTTTCTATCTGATCGGGATTATTTGAATCAAAACGGGCGTCGATTGAAAAATTCTGCGACGCCCGTTTCACGGTGCCGGGACGAGATTAGTCCGGCTTGAAGTGCTTGGACAGCTTCAGCCCCTGACCCTGATAATTTGACGCAATCCCCGCGCCATAAAGTTGGTCGGGCACTTCGGCCATGCGTTCATAGACCAGCCGGCCGACGATCTGACCATGTTCCAACACAAAAGGCGCCTCGTGACAGCGCACTTCCAGAACCCCGCGCGATCCGGTGCCGCCCGCGGCTGCATGCCCAAACCCGGGGTCAAAAAAGCCGGCATAATGGACCCGAAATTCGCCAACCATTGCCAGATAGGGCGCCATTTCTGCGGCATACTGCGGCGGGATATGAACCGCTTCGCGGCTGACAAGGATGTAGAACGCACCGGGGTCCAGGATGATGCCGCCATCGGTGGTGCGCACTTCTTCCCAATAGTCGCGCGCGGTGTAATGCCCGATCCGGTCCAGATCGATGACACCAGTATGAGGTTTGGCGCGGTATCCGACCAGATCACCGTCCGCGGGTTTCAGGTCGACCGAAAATCCAAGCCCCTGATCAATATGCGCGGGGCCGGAAACCAGCGTCACTTCGTCGTGCAGGGCTGTCAGCTCGGCGTCTGTCAAAATGGCCTGACCGCGCCGAAAACGGATCTGGTTCAGGCGCATGCCCGGACGCACAAGGACCGAGAAAGAGCGCGGACAAATCTCGGCATAAAGCGGACCGTTATAGCCCGGTGCGATACGGTCGAACTCTTCGCCGCCATCGGTGATCGTACGGGTCAAAAGATCAAGGCGCCCGGTCGAAGATTTGGCGTTCGCCACAGCCTGAACATCGCCTGAAAGCGCCAGCCGTTCCATCAATGGCACGACATAAACGCACCCCTTTTCAAGAACCGCGCCGCCGGTCAGATCGACGCGGTGCATCTCGAACTCTTCGAGCCGCTCGGTCACGCGGCGCCCGGCACCGGCCAGAAATGAGGCCCGCACCCGGTAGGCGATATTTCCAAGGCGCAGATCGACGCTGGCTGGTTGGATTTGCTCGGGAATGACAGGAGGCTCAGCCGCGATCTCGCCATTTGCGATCATCGCCGGCAGTGCCTGACTGGGCAGAACGCCTGTACCGGTCATAAAGCTGCCCCCGCCTATAGAAACGCCCGCGGCCAAAGGCCTGCGGGCGGTGGTTCGATGGTCGGGCTAGCAGGACTCGAACCTGCGACCTTCCGTCCCCCAGACGGACGCGCTACCAGGCTGCGCCATAGCCCGAACTCGGGGGTCTTCATAGCGGTTTTTCCGGGCGGGGCAAGCGCGAATAGGCAACAATCACCGGCTCATCTGCCCATGCGGTCGCGCAGCGCGCTCAGGCGTGCATAAAGCGGTGCAATCTGGTCGCGCTTGGTGGCCATTGCGGCTTTGTCCATGCTGCGAATCTGTGCGGCAATGGCGGGTGGCACTTCCAGTGCGGTGTCGGCCGGGTCGTCACCAATGCCGTCAGCAACCAACGGCTCTGGCGCCTCTGGCGCGTCATCGGGTGGGCTGGAAAGAGGCGGTTCCTGGCTTGGCTCTGCCTCAGTATCGGCGGCCTCTGGCTCTGAATTTTGCGGCGGCTCTTGCGGGGCAGGGGTGTCTTCTTCCAATTGCGCCGCCTCAGCTTCGTCCTTGGCAGCTTCTGCGACGCTGTCTTTGGCGTCATGATCCACCTGCGCCGCGCCGTTCATACCCCCGGCGGTTTCAGCCTGATCCGCGGCACGGTCGTCACTTTGGCGCGCCTCCTGAAGCACCCGTTCAGCCATCTGGGGCGAAATCGCCGGAGGATTTTGGGACGCCTTGGGCTTGTCTGCATCAGAGATGTCGGAAACCGGCTTGTCGGCTTGCTGATCCTTCTTCTCAACCTTCAGGGTCGCGGCCACATCCGCCTCGTCAGGCGCGTCGAAATCACCGTCCATATCCAGCGCCGGTGACAGCGCCGATACATGCTTAATGCCTTCTTCGCGCAGGATTTTCTGAACACCTTTGATGGTCATCCCATCTTCGTGCAAAAGCTTTTTGATGCCGCCCAAAAGCTGCATATCACCGGGCCGGTAATACCGGCGCCCGCCGGCCCGTTTGACCGGCTTCACTTGCGAAAATTTGCTTTCCCAAAACCGCAGAACATGCGCCGGGGTTTCAAGCCAACTGGCAACTTCACTAATGGTGCGAAAGGCGTCACGCGCTTTTTCCATTCCGCGCCCCGTGCCTTAACGCTTGTTTCCCGCCGCGACGCGATCCTTCATCAAGTGCGATGGGCGGAACGTCAGTACACGACGTGGGTGGATAGGAACCTCTTGCCCGGTCTTGGGATTGCGGCCAACACGCGCCGCTTTGTCACGCACCGAAAAGGTGCCGAACGAGGAAATCTTGACGCTCTGACCTTTGACCAAAGCATCCGACATATGAGCAAGAACGCTCTCTACCAATTGAGCAGATTCGTTGCGGCTCAGGCCGACTTCGCGGAAAACAGCTTCACTCAAATCCATACGTGTGAGTGTATTGTCCGACATTTCATGTCCCCTTGTGATTTCACGAGAGGATGAGAGAATTGATTTTCCGAGTCAATATCAATGGCTTGGATCGGCGCCTTAAACAGCGATTACCAGCGCAGAACGACCGATCCCCAGGCCAGACCGCCGCCAATTGCCTCTGCAACGACCACATCGCCGGGATTTATCTGTCCATTTTGGACGCCGACCGACATGGCCAGAGGAATCGATGCAGCCGAAGTATTGCCGTGATCCTGCACCGTGACGACGACATTTTCCATCGGGACGCCCATCTTTTTGGCGGTGCCCTGAATGATCCGGATGTTGGCCTGATGCGGCACGATCCAGTCGACGTCGTCACCCGTCATCCCCAGTTTGCCAAGCGATGTATGTGCCGTCGCCGCCAGCTTTTCGATCGCGTGGCGAAAGATTTCCTTGCCCTGCATCCGCAGGTGACCGGTCGTCTGGGTCGAGACGCCGCCATCGACATAAAGCAGGTCCTTGAACCGCCCGTCCGAATTCAGGTCAGTCGCCAGAATGCCGCGATCTGCATTGGTGCCCGCGCCTTCCTGAGCCTCAAGGATCAGCGCGCCCGCACCATCGCCAAAGAGAACGCATGTGCTACGGTCGGTCCAGTCCATGATACGGCTAAAAGTCTCGGCGCCGATGACCAGAACACGGTCTGCCTGACCAGAAACGATCATTGCATTCGCATTTGCCAGCGCAAAAACGAACCCCGCACAGACGGCCTGGACGTCAAAGGCAAAGCCCTTGGTCATGCCCAGTTCGGCCTGAACCATGGTTGCCGCAGACGGAAAGGTCAGATCGGGCGTCGAAGTGGCCACAACGATGGCATCGATCTCATCGACCTGCATACCGGCGTTGGCCAGGGCTGCACGCGAAGCGCGCGCCGCCAGATCCGAGGTTGTCTGACCTTCGGCTGCAAAGTGCCTCCGCTCAATGCCGCTGCGGCTTTTGATCCAGGCGTCGGAAGTATCCAGACTGGATTCGAATTCCGAGTTTGGAACGATACGGTCGGGCAGATAGTGCCCGACACCCCTGACGACAGCGCGTCGTGTCATGTTTTGCTCTCGCCCCCGGATCCCTCTGCCTGCGCATCTAAACGCGGTGTAGAGGAAGTTGCAACACGCGCGGCCAGCCGTTCAGTGAAACCCGACTGAGCCAGCGTAAAGGCCAGTTTTATCGCCGCTGACACGCCGGTTGCGTCCGCCGATCCATGCGATTTTACGACCGTTCCATTCAGTCCAAGAAAGACGCCGCCGTTCACCTGACGCGGGTCGGTCCGTTTGGACAGCCGACGCAGCGAGGTCAGCGCCAACAGCGCCGCGATTCGCGACAAGGGCGTCGCCTTGAAGGCCTCCTTTAACAGATCGCGGATCAGGCCTGCAGTGCCTTCGCCCGTCTTCAGGGCGATATTTCCGGTAAATCCGTCAGTGACCACTACATCGACCCGATCCGACGGAATATCACCGCCCTCGATAAAGCCGATATAGTCAAAATTGGCGCTATCGGCGACCTGCGCGATCAACTCGTTAGCCGCTTTCAGTTCGGGACGGCCCTTGTGCTCTTCGGTGCCGACATTCAACAGCCCGACCCTTGGACGCTTGATCCCAAGGCCGTTGCGCGAATAGGAGGCGCCCATCAGCGCATATTGTGAAAGATCGTGTTCATCGGCGCGAATATCGGCGCCAACATCCAACATGATGTTGAACCCGCCGGGATTGCGCGAGGGCCAGAGACAGGCGATTGCCGGCCGGTTGATGCCGGGCAGGCGGCGCAGGCGCAGCATCGACACCGCCATCAGCGCGCCGGTGTTGCCACAGGACACCGCGACATGGGCGTCGCCGTCGCGCACAGCCTCGATCGTCGACCACATCGACGTCTCTTTGCCGTTGCGCATTACCTGACTTGGCTTTGCGTCCATCGTGACCACTTCTTCGGCATGCCGGATCTCGACCCGGCCCGCCAAAATCTTGCGCCGAGCGACCAGCGGCTTTAGCGCCGCGGCGTCACCGTGCAGGATAAAGTGGATATCTGCGTTTTTCGCAGCCGAACGCGAAAGCCCCGCCACCACTGGGGCAGGGCCTCTGTCGCCGCCCATGGCGTCGACGGATATAACGAACCGTTGTGGGGTGATTACCGCTTCGGTCATGGCCCGCGAGGGGCGCCGCTTGTTACGCGGCGTCCTCATCGTCTAGGTCGATCTCTGCGGTTTGGGCGACAACTTCACGGTTGTCGTAGTGGCCGCAAGCGCCGCAAACGTGATGCGGGCGCTTAAGCTCACCGCAGTTGGAACACTCGTCCGGGTTGCCAGCAACCAATGCGTCGTGTGAACGGCGCATGTTACGGCGCGAACGAGTGATTTTATTCTGAGGGACAGCCATGTCTCAACCTCGGCGTTTAGAGGGGGTAGAACCCCCGGTGTTTTTCAGGCGTTCAAGGCCGTATTGCCCTGATTTGCCTGCTTGTATGCAAGAGGCCGCGAACATACTCAGATTCGACCCACGCGCAAGTGTTTTTCCACATGGCACGCCACGTGTCAGTCTTCCTTACCTTGGTCCAGCTTTTTACGCAATTGAGCAAGTCCCGCAAAGGGCTTGAGATCGCTGTCGCGCAACGGCTCGACCCCCTTGGCCGCAAAGGCGGTCTGTTCCAGATCAGCCCCCGGCGCGCGCGGATAGTCAGGCAGGGCAAGCGCCAGCGCCTCAATCGCGATCTGGCCCAGATCAATCACCGCCCCCAAAGGTTCGATGGTGTCGTCCTGCGGCATTTCCATTTCCGAACTTGCGTCCTCGCCTGTCTGCGGGAAATTGAGTTCGCTCAGGTATTGGCGGGTCACCGTCGTGTCGATCCGGGTCGTCACAGGCTCTAGCGTGACGACACAAGATTGCACGACCGTGGCGCCAAGTTTGGCCTCCAACTGCCAGTCGGTGCTGTTTTTTGGGGTCAACCGGCCGGTGAATGACATTTTCTTTACGCCCAGAATCTCCAGTTCCTGTGCGATGGCCGCACGCGTCTGTGCGTCCGGAACCAGTGAAAACTGGGTTGCCTTGCGGTTTGGCAGGTCCGCAAAGCGCAAAATCTGACTAAAAGCGAGTTCTGACATTGTCAGCTTCCTTTCTTGAACCATGCTCGAACCTTCTGTAAGCTGGTCGTCAGGCAAGTCACGGGGCGACGAGAAAGTGGGAATGGCAAGACTGAGCGGCTTTTTCAAGCTTTGTGCGGTTTTTCTTTTGGTGTCGGGCTGTGCCGCGACTTACCAGAACCATGGCTATGTACCAACTGACACCGAACTAGAGGCGGTGACAGTGGGCGTAGACAACCGTGATACGGTTGCCGAATCCATTGGGCGACCCACATCGACCGGCGTTCTTAAAGACAGCGGTTACTACTACGTGCGCAGCCGGTGGAAAAATTTTGGCTACCGCGCGCCTCAGGAGATTGACCGCCAGGTGGTTGCAATCTCTTTTGATCAGGCGGGCATCGTCGAAAATGTCGAACGCTTTACCTTGCAGGATGGTCAGGTCATCGCGATTTCGCGTCGCGTGACAGACAGCAACATCAAGGGCATCTCGCTCTTGCGTCAGCTGTTGGGGAACCTGGGCAACATCAACGCCGGCCAATTCCTGGGCGGCGGCAACTAGTCCTTGGCCTCAAAGTCCAGCGCCACACCATTGATGCAATAGCGCAGGCCGGTGGGTTGCGGCCCATCGGGAAAGACATGGCCCAGATGCGCCTCGCAGCGGTTGCAATGCACCTCGGTGCGCCGCATTAGCCAGCTGTTGTCGCTTTTCTCGCCCACCATCTGAGCATCCAGAGGCGCGTAAAACGACGGCCAGCCGGTACCGCTTTCAAATTTGGTGTCCTGATCAAACAGCGGCGCGCCACAACAGGTGCACCGGAACGTGCCGGCATCCTTGGGGAAGCTGTCATGGGTATGGGCCCGTTCGGTCCCGTGTTTGCGCGTGACCTTATAGGCCAGATCAGACAGCTGGGCCTTCCACTCTGCTTCGGACTTGATAACTTTTTCCATGCTTCTGACTTCCCTTGATGTCTGGCCCTGGTTTCCGGCCCTGGTTTCCGGCCTTGATGTTTGGCCGTGATGGCTAGTCGGGCGCCGCCTGCGCGCCGGCCCGTATGTCACGGCTTGTGCCGAAACCGGCCTCGTCGCATATTTAGGCTGAAATGATCGCCTGTCCAAGTGAGGAGCGCAGATGCGCGTGTTCGGCAAAGGAAGATACCGGGCGCGCCGTGCTGAAACCCAGCACGATATAGAGGCCACACAGCGCCTGCGCCATTTGGCGTTTCGCAATTGCGAAGGTATCGACACGGATCGTTTTGACGAAATCTGTCACCATATCATGGTCGAAGAGGTCAAAAGCGGCCTGCTTGTCGCCTGCTACCGGTTTATGCCGCTGGCTGGCGGCGACGAGATCGGCCAAAGCTATTCGGCCCAGTTCTATGACCTTTTGGCACTGCAAAGCTTTCCCGGCCCGATGGTCGAGATTGGCCGGTTCTGCCTGCAACCCGGTTTGCACGACCCTGACATCCTGCGCGTGGCCTGGGGCGCATTGACACGATTTGTCGACCAGGAAGGGGTCGAGCTGCTGTTTGGCTGTTCGTCCTTTCCCGGCACAAGGCCCGAGGCGCATAGCGATGCCTTTGCCTGGATCAGGGACCGCCACCTGGCCCCGGAACGCTGGCAGCCTAGGGTGAAGGCGCCAGAGGTCTTTCGCTTTTCAACCCAGCCGCGGCGCAAACCGGATGCACGCCGCGCGCTTTTGGCGATGCCACCGCTCTTAAGGACCTATCTGGGCATGGGCGGCTGGGTCAGTGACCACGCCGTCATCGACACCGGCATGAACACCCTGCATGTCTTTACCGCGCTAGAGGTGAAATCGGTGCCTGCGGCGCGCGCACGCGCCTTGCGGGCGGTTGCCGGCTAGGTTTTTGCCGCGCCAAGCTTGGGCCGTCTGGCGGGGCTGTATGACAGAAACCGCCCAAGCCCCACAAACCGGGTGTTGACGCGCCCCCACCTTGCGCATAGCTCGCTGCAATGGCCGCACCCCTTTTACAACTTTCCGATATTTCCCTGACCTTCGGCGGCGATCCCGTCTTCGAAGATCTTTCACTTGTCGTGCAGGATCGTGACCGCGTCGCCCTTGTCGGGCGCAACGGCTCGGGCAAATCGACCTTGATGAAGGTCATGGCGGGGCTGGTCGAGGCGGATCGCGGCGACCGCGTTCTGGCACCCCAAACCTCAGTCGGCTATATGGAGCAGGACCCCGACCTATCGGGTTTTGCCACGCTCGGTGATTTCGCGACCAGCGGGCTGGAGCCGGGACAGGACTATAAGGTCGCCGCCGTCGCCGAAGGGCTCAAATTTGATCCCTCGGGCGATGTGGCCACCGCGTCGGGCGGCGAGCGTCGACGCGCGGCTCTGGCCAAGCTTCTGGCCGAAGCGCCGGAATTGATGCTGCTTGACGAGCCGACGAACCATTTGGATATCGAAGCAATCGGCTGGCTGGAACGCGAACTGGCAGGCACGTCGGCCGCCTTCGTTCTGATCAGCCACGATCGCGCCTTTCTGAACGCATTGACCCGTGCGACCCTTTGGATCGACCGGGGCGTTGTGCGTCGCCAGGAACAGGGCTTTGCGGCCTTCGAGGCCTGGCGCGACAAGACCTGGGACGAAGAGGATGACGCGCGCCACAAGCTGAACCGCAAGATCAAGGCCGAGGCCCGGTGGGCCGTTGAAGGGATATCGGCGCGCCGCAAGCGCAATCAGGGCCGCGTGCGCGCTCTGGCTGATCTGCGTGCAACCCGCGCCGATATGATCAAACGTCAGGGCACGGCGAACATGGTTTTGGGCGGGGCACAGGCCTCGGGCAAAAAGGTGATCGAGGCTATTGGTATCAGCAAGAAATTCGACGGCCGTGAAATTCTGAATGGATTTTCGCTGACCATTCAGCGCGGCGATCGCGTGGCATTGGTCGGACCCAACGGCGTCGGAAAAACCACTCTTTTGAAGATGTTGACGGGCGAACTTGAACCCGATGAAGGCACTGTCAAACTGGGCACAAAACTGGACACCGCGGTATTTGACCAGAACCGCGAAGCGCTGGACCCCAACATGAGCCTTTGGGAAAGCCTTGTCGGCGACAAGGAAATGGCCGTCTCGGGCAAGGCCGATCAGGTCATGGTGCGCGGCACCCCGCGCCACGTTGTCAGCTACCTTAAGGACTTCCTATTCTCGGATGCTCAGGCCCGTGCGCCGGTTCGTTCGCTGTCGGGCGGCGAAAAGGCGCGCCTATTGCTGGCCAAGCTGATGGCGCGTGAATGCAACCTTTTGGTGTTGGACGAACCCACCAACGACCTTGACGTGGAATCGCTGGACCTTTTGCAGGAACTTCTGGGCGATTTTGCCGGTACCGTCATTCTGGTCAGCCACGACCGTGATTTTCTGGACCGTGTCGCAACGACTACAGTCGCCTTGGAAGGCGACGGCAATGCCACGGTTTACGCCGGCGGTTGGTCGGACTATCGCGCCCAAAGAGGTGGGGATGTCACATCAACAACCACGAACAAGGGCAAGAAAAAGAAAGATAAATCAGCGCCGGTAGCAAAGGCCGCCGGGCTGAGTTTCACCGAACGCCACCGGCTGGACGCGCTGCCCGCCGAAATGGAACGCATTGAAGCAGAGATCGGCAAACTGGTCGCACTTCTGTCAGACCCCGAGCTTTTTACAAAAGAACCTATGAAGTTCCAGAAAGCTACCGACGCCCTTGTCGCGCGCCAGGCTGTTCTGGACGCAGCCGAAGAAGAATGGATTTCATTGGAAGAACGCGCAAACGCATGATTGATCAAGTGCTTGCATGAATTAGTTCATGTCAATCTCAGGGCGCCATCGATGCGAATTGTTTCGCCGTTAAGATAACCACATTCGACAATTGTCTGGGCCAGATGGGCGAATTCCTGCGGCCGTCCGGGCCGCTTGGGAAAGGTCACTTTGGCCGAAAGTTCGGCCAGTGCCTCGTCTCCCAGACTTTCCAACATCGGCGTCATGAAGATGCCCGGCGCAATCGCCATCACGCGGATACCCTGACGCGCCAGATCGCGCGCAATCGGCAGGGTCATCCCCGCAACACCCGCCTTGGATGCCGAATAGGCCGCCTGACCGACCTGACCTTCCATCGCCGCAATCGAAGCGGTGTTGATGATCACGCCGCGCGCCCCGTCGGCGTCAGGTTCGTTCATCTCCATCGCTTGCGCTGCAAGCCGCAAGACGTTGAAAGTTCCAATTAAATTGATCCCAATAGTTTTCGAAAACCCATCCAGAGAATGCACGCCAGACTTGCCCAGAATGCGCTGTCCGGTCACGATCCCAGCACAGTTGACCACCACGTTCAGGCCGCCCATCTCTGCCTTGGCATGATTGACACCGGCCTGAACCGATGCCTCGTCGGTGACATCGACAGCGGCGAACGCGGCACCAATGTCGCGCGCGATGCTCTGACCGCGTGCTGCGTCGCGATCAAGGATTGTGACCTTGGCGCCCATGGCGCGGAAGTGGCGGGCCGTCGCCTCGCCCAGACCCGAAGCGCCGCCGGTAATGATCGCCGATGTTTGTGTGATGAGCATTCCAAACCCCTAAGTTATTGGCCTTGCGCGCGATTGGATCGCAACCGGCGCGGACTGTCCAGTACCTGTCAGGGCAGGTGGATTGCAAAGGCAGCGCGGATCGCGCGATCAACTTCGGGTGCAAAAGCTGCGGTTGCCGAGGCCGCCAGAATTTCTTCTTTTCGCGCGGTTGCATTGCGCAAAAGGTTCGGCTTGCCGATCTCGGCCCATTCCTTGGGTGAGGTCCGATCACCGATCTTGGGATAGATGTATTCGGTCTGCATCAATGCCAAGGTTTGATCAGTGCCCAGATAGTGGCCCGGCCCGCCGATACATGTGGCGCGCATCGTCTCAAGGCTGAGCGTGTCTTGCGTCACTTCGATCCCGCGCACACAGCGCTGAACCTGCCCCAGCATATCATCGCCCAGTATCAACGATTCCAGACAGAACCCCAAAAGTGAGGCATGCATGCCGACCGCTTCATAGACCATGTTCAGCCCCGCCAAACCGGCCATCACGTTGGATGTCGCCTGTTCCCAACCGGCCTGCATGTCCGGCATCTTGGCATCGGCAATACCCGCCGCCGCGCCGCCTGGCAGCCCATAAAAGCGGTGCATCTGGGCGCAGCCCGCCGTTAAAAGAGCCTGCTCACCTGAACCACCCGACATCGCGCCAGTGCGCAGGTCGCTGACAAAGGGCCATGTCCCAAAGACGGCCGGGTGACCCGGTGCCATCGCGTTTACATAGACGAGGCCAGCCAGACATTCGGCAACCGCCTGAACAATTGCGCCGGCAATCGGGGCCGGGGCCGTGGCGCCCGCCTGACCCGCAGACAAAAGCAAAACCGGCATGCCGCCGCGAATGCATCCTTCCATCACCCGGCAGCTTTCGGTGGCAAATTTCATCGGTGGTACGACGAAACAGTTCGAGTTCGACACGAAAGGTCGCGCGCGCCACTGCGCCTCTCCGCCTGCCATCATATGCAGCATCTCAAGTGCCGGGGCTACGTAGTCGGGTTCGGTAAACGAGGTGCCGACATGTTTGGTCGTGCCCGAACAGGCGGCATAAATCGTGTTGAGGTCCATCTCGCGGTTGTCGGGGATATCGCGGCAAACCATGGGCCGCTGAAAGAAATGCACATTGTCCAGCGTCTCGACGATCCGGGCGGCATCAAAAAGATCCTGAACCGTGCTTTCACGATAAGCGTTGCCCTCGACATCGACGATGTGAACCGCAGCACCCGCCGTTCCGTAATAGACCCGCGTGTCGCGCAGATCCAGATCATGGACCGGGTTGCGGGCGCAAAGTGTGATGGACTTGGGCGCAATCGCCAGCATGTCTTCGACAAGGGCGCGCGGGAAACGGATACGTCCGTCCTCGCCTTGGATCGCGCCCGCCGCCGTCAGGATATCGACCCCCGATTGCGGCGCATCCGCCAGTCCGATCTGCTCCAGCGCATCCAGTGCAGCGTAGTGGATGGCTTGCACGTCCTTGTCACTAAGCGGGTTGTAACGCCCGCCGGACATTCCGGGGCGTACCGGGCGGATGTTGTCGGCAAGCGGGGCGGCGCGAAGAGCGTGGCGAGCAGCGCGGCCACCAGAGCGGCGTGCATGTTGTTGTGTCATTGGTCGGTCGGTCCTGGATCAAAAGGGTCAAAGGGCGAGGCATGTGTCACCCTTGTGGTCGCCCCCGCGCGGCGCGCCCACGTTCGGCACCAATGGTGCGAACAACCAATGCTATGATCCAATCCCTTGACTGCACAGGGCGACCTCCCACAAATCAAATAGGGCCACGGGATGCCGCCTGTGTTCTGGCCTGTTTGCGACCCATGAGGTCAATTGCGACAGCGTGTCTGTCGCCGGTTTGGAAACAATGGATTTCCCCGGATTTGGCAAGTTCTTGCCTGAGCGGCAAAGTTCAGCCGACTGATACTAAATGCTTTTTGCGCTTTGCCAAAGAGACGTTAGTTTCGCGATCAAGGCGGGGATGGCCGGTGTTTGGCAAAGTCAAACGCTCTAAGAATAAAAAGGAACGTATATGGGACGAGCAACTCTGATCGGGCTTATGGGCATCCTCTCAGGCCCGGCCACGGCAGGAGACCTCACAGGAATATATGGCGGCGTCCAACTGGGGCAACTGGATGGGCGTGTCTCTGCGCAGGGGCGCGGTTCAATCGGTGGTGTATTTATCGGGTATAACAACGACAATGATCGTGTCGTTCTGGGTGGCGAATTGGACTATAACACCATGGATATCGATCTGGGCGGAGTGGCCCGGATCGACGGGCTGGCGCGGCTGAAACTGCGCGGTGGATATCTGGTAGGTGATGCATTTCTTTACGGTACTGCAGGGGCGGCTATGGTCGCTGCCAACCCGCTAAAGGACAGTGGTTATGTCTTTGGGGCCGGCATTGGCTATGACCTTGGCAACAGGATGTCGCTGGGCAGCGAGCTTTTGTATCACGACATACGGGACATCAATAATTCCGGACAAGACGCTGAAATTATAACACTTTCAGCACGGTTGGCGTTCCAGTTCTAAAAGCTTTCGGCGGTCGCGGGCGTCTACCACTTGCCGCTTGCGCCGCCGCCCGAACTTGACCCGCCACCACCGCCGCCAAAGCTTAATCTGCTCTCTTGGGATGAAAAGTAAAACTCTGTCTCAGTCACCCAGTCGCAGTTAGAACAGCTCTTGCGGATCCGTTTCTTTCCGCGCATGCCATTGATGGCCCCGTGGATCGTTTCTTCGCTCAGTGACAGGCTGCGTTTCCCGCAACGGGGGCATTTACGAAACGGGCTGATAATGCTCGATATTCTCCGGCGTTCGGCAAAGCCAATCATAACGGCGACAAGGGTGAAAATGATCGCGATCACGCCTTTGTCCAGCCAGAACCCTTTGCCGGTCCCATCCTCGCTGAGGCTCTGGCCTGCGCTGAACGGCCGGGCGATCTGCTGAAGGGTGGCAGCGATACCCTGCTCAATCCCTTGGGCAATCCGGGCATTCCGGAACTCAGGCAAAAACGCTTCGTCGATCACTTTCTGTGCGACTGCGTTCCACTCAGGGCCATATCCTGACCCCAGCGCGACACGGATGTTTCGGTCGCCGAGCAGAACCAGAACCAATATGCCGTCATTTTTCGAAGCACTTCCAACGCCCCAGCCGTTGAACATGCGCACAGCAAAGCTTTCCAGCGATGCGCTTGGATCATAATCGGCGCGGCTTTGGGCGATGGCCAGCGTCACCTCGGTCCCCGATGTCTCGTACCACTCGCTCAGCCTGTTTGCGATGCGCTCTTTCGTTGCGGGGTCCAACGCCTGTGCATGATCGCTCACGAATTTGCCGATGCGGTCAGGATAAGGCGCAGCATCTGCCGCCGTTAGCGTCAGCAATGCAAATAGGGCGGCCAGAAAGCCCTTCATTTCAAAAGATCGTCGATTGTCGCTGCGGGTGCGGCTTTGGTCAGAGGGGTAAAATCACCCTTGGCAAACATTGTCTGCGCGGCATCCAGAATGGCGCGATGCGTGACCCGCGCCAGGGCCGATCCCAGCGAAATTCGCGCCAGCCCCATGCGGGCGTATTGCGCCCGCGTCAGTTTGGCGTAAGGTCCTGCGGCCAGAACATTGACCGGCTTGGATGTTGCCTTGACCACACGGGCCAGATCGGCGGGCGTTTTGGGTAACGGAACATACAGCCCATCGGCCCCGGCCTCGTCAAAGGCTCGAACCCGCGCCAGCGCTTCTTCGATGTCATAGTTGCCGGCCAATATCCCATCGGCGCGCGCCACCAGAAAGAAATCCTGGGGCAGGGCCCGCGCGGCCGCCGCTGCCGCGGCAATACGCTCAACCGAAAGGGCGCGCTCATAAGATGAGGTCCCCGGCAGCGCAGTGTCTTCGATACAGATCCCCGCAAGACCGGCTTCGGCGGCAAGACGAACGGTTTCGGCGCAATCCTCGGGCGCCTCGCCATAGCCGTTCTCAAAATCACCTGACACCGGAATGTTAACCGCCGCGACCAGGTCCTGAGCATGGGCCAAAGCCTCGTCGCGGGTCACAAGCCCGGTGTCGGGGCGCCCCAAAGTAAAGGCATGTGCCGCCGATGAGGTCGCGATCGCCTGTGCGCCAAGGGCTGCCAGCATTTTGGCCGACCCTGCATCCCACGCATTGGCCAGAATGAAAGGGTCACCGGGGCGGTGCATCTGTCGAAATTCTGCACCAAGATCATTGACCATTGTTCATATCCTTTTTTGCGATGTGATGAGCGAATTTCAAAAGCGTCTGCAGGGCCGTTTCAAAGGCTGCATCAGAAACCGTCATCGCAACCCTTATATGGCCGGCCGCCGCCTTGCCAAAGCTTTCGCCGGGCATCACGGCGATTGCGCGCTCATCCAGCAATCGGTTGGCGAACTCTTCACCACTCAGGCCGGTCGCGCGGATGTCCAGCATCATATACATTGCCCCCGCCGAAGGGATCAGCCCCACAAGGTTTTGCGCGCCCGTCAGAGCAGTCCCCAGCGCCCGTCGCCGCCGAAACGGCTCGGCGATTGCGCGTTCAAGCGCCGGACCCTGTTGCAGCGCAAAATACGCGCCATCTTGAATATAGCCCGGCACACCATAGGTGGTATTGACGGCCAGCTCTATCAGACAATTGATTAGGTCCTCCGGCCCCACGACCCACCCCACGCGCGATCCGGTCATCGCATGGCTTTTGGACATCGACCCGATGACCAACGTCCGTTCGGTCATGCCATCCAGGCTGCGGGGTGAGATATGGTGCCCCTCCCAAATCTGGGTGTCGTATACTTCGTCCGAGATCAGCCAGAGGTCATGATCACGGCACACCCGCGCCACGCCCTCTATCGTTTGGCGCGAATAAACGACGCCGGTGGGGTTGTTGGGCGAATTGATCAGTAAACTCCGCGCCCCATTGGCACTTGCGCGTAAATCCTCTTCGCGCGGCTCAAAAGCGTCTTGAGGGCGTGTTGTGACCGGCACCGGCGTCGCGCCCGCGCTGCGGATCGTGCCCGGGTAGGTGGCATAATATGGATCGAGATAAAGCGCCCGGTCACCGGCGTCACAGACCGCCATATGGGCCGCAAAAAGCGCCGCTTGTCCGCCCGGCGTGATCATCACGTTGGCGGGCGTCGTAGGCACGCCGGTTTGCGCCTCAACCCTTTGCGCGACCGCCCGGCGCAGCTTTGCCACACCCGGCACAGCCGCATAGCCGGTGTGCCCGCCCATAGCCGATTTATGCATGGCCTGCAGGATTGCAGGATCGGTGGGGATATCATGCTCGCCAATGGTCAACTGGGTAATCTCTTGCCCATCCTCGACCATCCGGCGCGCCCGGTAAAAAACGCCCCAGCCACCGGCTCCGTCATCTGTCAAAGATGTAATTCGTCGTGATAGCTGCATGGCGGTTCCTTGGGCGCACACGGGGCGTGTTCGGATGTCGACTGGAAGGCAAGCCCGACCCATTGTCAAATGCCGCCCCACCGCACCCTTTGATTATTCGACCGCGGTGCCGAACAACACGATCAAGGCCCCCAAAACCGCGAAGGCCGCAAAAAACGGCGACTTCCACCTTGCTTGGGGCTGTGACCAGGCCGAAATTGCGGCAATCCCCGATTGCAAAGCGTAATAGGCGGCAAAGGCGCGCGAGGCGTAGCTGATGATCTGAAAGAGATCCGTGGTCCAGGTCAAACCCACCCCCACAAGGACCAAAACCACATACCCCTGACGCGGGCTGACCCGAAACCGTGTCAATTCAGATATCAATCCGCCTGCGCCACCGGTATCAGCCACCGCCGCACTGAATTGCGCGCTTAGTGCCGCGGCCACCAACATCAGCGGCAGGATCGGGGCGACAACTGCCATCATGTCGATGATCGCGGTTTCGCTGAGGTTCAGCGTCCCTTGGGGAAAGACATAAGCCAAAAGACCGATGTAAATCATATAGATTGCCGCCGCGACCCCCTGTGCCAGCTGCATCGACCTTATTCGGGTGCGCGCGTCATAATTCGCCCCCAGATAGCGCGAAGTTTCAAACCCCTGCACCGTGACAATGAGGCCAAATGCCAAAGTCACTGCCGGCCAGCCCGAAACTGTCACCCTGTTCAGCACCAGATGTCCGGCACTGCTCTGCTGCACAAAGTAAAAGCTCAACCCCACGATCAGCCCTGCAATGATGGACAGTTTGATGCCCACGCTGATCTGCTCCATCCGCTCCAGTGCGGAAAACCCGCGCGTCCAACCGACAACAAGGATCAAAACCAGTACAGCTGTGGTCAGAATGCGCGCATTCACCGGTGAATCAAAAGCCGTAAGGCTCAACCCGAAAGCACCAAAAAGGTTCAGGTAGTAGGCGACCGAGATCACATAAGCAAAGGCCAGCGCCCAAGAGGCGACAACCTCCAGCATACGCGCGCCAACTGACCTGTCGCACGACGCGTCATCCAAAGTCGCGATATTAAACCGGATCGCCGAGCCAAAGAAATAGGCCCCAAGGCAAAGCCCCGCCATGACCAGCGGCGCATAGGCGCCATACGAGGCATCAAGTATGGGCCCCAGAACCAGAAACCCACTGCCAATGATCGATGCCAACGGCGTAATAGACGCCCGCCACAGTCTGGCCCGCGCAATTGGTGGGTACACCAGCAGAGCAGCCACAGCGACGGTAAGCAATATGATCACGGCGTTTTCCATAGCCGCAGCGATACCATTTGCGCGCCCAGCGTAAACCCCCAACTTGCAGGCACAATGCCTCCACAATCTACCTGCCCTCCGGCTTCACTGCTCTTAAAATATCCCCGCCGGAGGCTTCAACGGGGATCCGGGGCTTCGCACATTGCCCTTGGCAAAAGCGCCAAGCGGCTGCTAGTCAGGGGGCTATGACGCACCGCATCACCATTTGTTGCTGTATTACCCGCTGACATAGCCGCGCGGGTCGCTCTTTCTGTTTCCAATCTTTGGTGAAATTGCTAGGCCCCGCGCTAACCGCGCGCGAGGAGAGATCGATGGTGGACATCCGCCTGCACAATACCAGGACCCGCAAGAAAGAGCTTTTGCAGCCTTTGGACCCTAAAGACGTGCGCATGTATGTATGCGGTCCCACGGTTTATGACCGCGCGCATCTGGGCAATGCCCGCCCCGTGGTGGCCTTTGATACGCTCTTCCGGCTCCTGCGGCACGTCTATGGCGCCGACCACGTCCGATATGTGCGCAATTTCACCGATGTCGATGACAAAATTAACGCCCGCGCCGCCCAGACAGGCCGCTCTATCGGTGAGATCACGGATGAAACCATCAACTGGTTTCTCGACGACATGGGCGCATTGGGCGCGCTTGGACCTACCGCTATGCCGCGCGCTACGGATTTCATTGCGCAGATGATCACCATGATCGCAGAGCTGATCGACAAGGGCCATGCATATGAAGCTGCGGGCCATGTTCTGTTCCGCGTGCGGTCATACAAGGACTATGGCGCGCTTTCCGGGCGCAGCGTTGACGACATGATCGCCGGCGCAAGGGTGGAGGTTGCTCCCTTTAAAGAAGACCCGATGGATTTTGTCCTCTGGAAACCCTCAAGCGGCGATCAGCCCGGCTGGGACAGCCCTTGGGGCATAGGCCGCCCCGGCTGGCACATTGAATGCTCGGCCATGGCGCGCGAGCTTTTGGGCGAAAGCTTTGACATCCACGGCGGCGGCAATGATCTTATGTTCCCACACCACGAAAATGAGATCGCCCAGTCGAAATGCGCCCACCCCGGCAGCGATTTCGCCCGTATCTGGATGCACAATGAGATGTTGCAGGTCGAGGGCAAGAAGATGTCCAAATCGCTGGGCAATTTCTTTACCGTCCGGGATCTCTTGGAACAGGGTGTGCCGGGCGAAGTGATCCGCTTTGTCATGCTCAGCACCCATTACCGCAAGCCGATGGACTGGACCGCCGAAAAGGCGATAGACGCTGAAACCAAGCTTCATGGCTTTGTTGAACTGATCGCAATGCATGGCGATCTTCAAAAGGCAATGATGCTGGAGCCGCAACAAGCCCTGATTGAGGCGCTATCCGACGACCTGAACACACATGCCGCGCTGGGGCTTTTGAGTAAGCTCGATAGTTCGGAAGATGCCAATGATCTGGCGCGCAGCCTTGTATTCTTGGGTCTCTACTCCCAAGAACGACTGACCCAGCGCATAGCTGGTTTTCGGATGGGGGTCGAAACCCTAAAGATTATCGCCCAGAATTTGGAAACCGCCCGCCAAGAGGCGATGGCGACGAAGGATTTTTCCAAAGTGGATCAGATCAAAGGTGTTTTGATGTCTGCGAACGTGAGCATCATGATGACGAAAGAACAGGTGATTTTGCGACCTGATGTCGACTTTGACCCCTCCAAACTTGAGGCTCTGAAATGAGGAACCCGGCATCTCAAACTAGCCGCCCGGCTTGGCCGGGCAGCGCCCGACCCGCCCCCCACGGGGCGGGCGCTTTGCACCCACCCCGCCGGGCCGGGCGCTGCCCTATGTTGGGAACTTGTCAATGACCCGCGAACGCCTCTACCTCTTTGACACGACGCTGCGCGATGGTCAGCAGACCCAAGGCGTTCAGTTCTCGCAGGCCGAAAAGCTACAGATTGCTCAGATGCTTGATGATCTGGGTGTCGATTACATCGAAGGCGGCTGGCCCGGGGCCAACCCAACCGACAGCGCCTTTTTTGAAAGCCCGCCAAAAACCAGCGCCACGCTGACCGCCTTTGGCATGACCAAACGCACCGGCCGCTCGGCCGAGAACGACGATGTTCTGGCAGGTGTCATAAACGCCGGGACGCCTGCGGTTTGTCTGGTCGGTAAATCCCATGTCTTTCATGTCAAAACCGCGCTGGGCGTCAGCCGCGAAGAAAACCTTGAAAACATCCGCGCCTCGGTGGCGCATCTGGTGGCAACCGGACGTGAGGCCATTTTTGATGCCGAACATTTCTTTGATGGCTTCGTTGCTGAGCCTGAGTATGCGCTGTCCTGCCTGAGTGTCGCTTTGGAGGCCGGCGCACGCTGGGTTGTGCTTTGCGACACCAATGGCGGCACGTTGCCCGCAGAAGTGGGCCGGGTCACCGGTGCGGTCATTGCCTCGGGCATCCCCGGCGACCGATTGGGCATTCACACCCATGATGACACCGAAAACGCCGTGGCCAACACGCTGGCCGCAGTGGATGCAGGCGCGCGACAGATCCAGGGGACGTTGAACGGGCTGGGCGAGCGCTGTGGCAACGCCAACCTGACCGCGCTGATCCCGACGCTCTTGCTGAAAGAACCCTATAAGTCTCGCTTTGAAACCGGCGTAAGCAAGGCCGCTTTGGCGGGGCTGACGCGGGCCTCGCGCAAGTTGGATGATATCCTGAACAGGCTGGCAAAACGGTCGTCCGCCTATGTCGGGGCCTCGGCCTTTGCACATAAGGCGGGCCTGCATGCCAGCGCGATCCTTAAGGACCCATCGACCTATGAACATGTTGATCCTGCAAGCGTGGGCAATGCGCGCATCGTGCCGATGTCCAATCAGGCCGGACAGTCGAACCTGCGCAAGCGTCTGTCCGAAGCGGGACTGAACGTAGCCAAAGGCGATCCGGCGCTGGGCCGTATCCTGGACAGGGTCAAGACCCGCGAGGCCGAAGGGTACGCATATGACACGGCACAGGCCTCGTTCGAGTTGATGGCGCGCGAAGAGTTGGGGCAGTTGCCACGGTTCTTTGAGGTCAAGCGGTACAAGGTCACGGTCGAGCGACGCAAAAACAAGTATGACGAGATGGTCAGCCTGTCCGAAGCGGTCGTGGTGGTGAAGGTTGACGGGCAAAAGAAACTGTCAGTTTCGGAAAGCATGGATGCCCAAGGGGCGGATCGGGGGCCTGTCAACGCGCTGGCAAAAGCACTGGCCAAGGATCTGGGCCCCTACCAGGAGATCATAGACGATCTGCGGCTGGTGGATTTCAAGGTGCGTATCACCGATGGCGGCACCGACGCCGTCACCCGCGTGATTATCGACAGCGAGGATAGCCAAGGCAGACGTTGGTCCACGGTCGGCGTGTCGGCCAACATTGTGGATGCGAGTTTTGAGGCGCTTTTGGATGCGGTGAACTGGAAACTGATCCGCGACGGCGCAAGTTAGGGCTGTTTGGATTTGGATATTTGCAGAAAAGTGAAGGGTCAGCCATGAGCGAGACCTCATGCGCGGCATTGGTTAAAAAGGCGGATCCGGACCGGTTTTTATCGGTGATGGCCGCGCCACCTGCCGCGCGCGCGCCATTGTTTGCGATCTATGCCTTTAATGTCGAAGTATCACGGGCACCTTGGATGACGCAGGAAGCGATGATTGCCGAGATGCGCCTGCAATGGTGGCGCGACGTTTTGGATGAAATTGCAGAGGGCAAAGCGGCCCGCGCCCATGAAGTCGCCGAGCCTTTGGCCCGCGTTCTCGATGCGCAAGGGGCGGAGATCCTTGATCGGTTGGTCGTGGCGCGCCGTTGGGATATCTACCGAGATCCATTTGAGGATGAAGCGCATCTGCACGCATACCTACAGGATACATCGGGGGGCTTGATGTGGGTGGCTGCCCGCGCGCTGGGTCTGCGTTCAGAAGAGGCCGCGGTGCGTGATATCGGCTTTGCCCTCGGCGTTGCCAATTGGTTGCGCGCAGTACCCGCGCTTGAGGCGCAGGGGCGGATCCCTTTGGTGGATGGCCGGCCAGAGGCTGTGGCGGCCTTGGCAAGGCTGGGGCTGTCGCGCCTTAATGCGCGGGTTGGCGATGGGCGCGGCTACCCCGCGTTGCGCGCAGCCTGGCAAGCGGGACCGATCCTGAGGCTGGCCGCGCGCCATCCGGAACGTGTTGCGCAAGGGCGGCTGGGGCTGTCTGAGTTCAAACGCAAGGGGCTTTTGGTCATGAAAAGCACGCTGGGACGGTATTAGAGCATCTGGCGCAGGTTCTTGCGCTCATGCCGCAAGAGCCAGAGCAAAGCACCGACGGCCAGCATCAAAAACGGGACCATTGCGATGTTAACGGCCGTCCAACCCTGACTGACATTGCCACCCGAACAGTTCATCAACCCGCCCGAGGCCAGTGAGGCAACCGTCACACAGCCAAAGACGATGGCGTCGTTCATGCCCTGAACACGTCCGCGTTCATGCGGCAGATGCGCCGAGGCCAGCATTGTCGTGGCGCCGATGAACCCAAAGTTCCAGCCAAGCCCCAACAAAACCAAAGCCACGTAGAAATTCATCAGCGTGATACCTGAAAGAGCGACGGCGCCCGCACCGGCAACGATAAAGAGCCCAACGGCAGTCACCCGCTCGACCCCGAAGCGGTTGATCAGGTGACCGGTAACGAACGAAGGCGCATACATCGCCAGAACATGGGCCGAGACAATGTCATTGGCATGGTTTTTGCCAAACCCGCTGCCGACAACGGCCAGCGGCGTCGAGGTCATCACCAGGTTCATCAAAGCATAGCTGACCATCGCGCAGATGATCGCAACCGCTATGCGAGGCGTCCGCAAAAGCTCAAGCTTTGAGCGTGTGACAAGGGTTTCTACCTGTGATGTGCGGGACTGGCCCTTGGGCAAGTCGAGCCTGAAGAAAAGCGCCATACCGACGACGTTCAGTACAACAACCGCAATGTAGGTGCCCAGATAGGGCACTGAATAGGCGTCCTGCACGACCTTGTTAAGCTGCGGCCCGATGATGGCCGAGATCAGGCCACCGGCCATCACATATGAGATCGCGCGCGGTTTGAATTTGTCCGAGGCCACATCGGTGGCGGCAAACCGGAAAAACCCCTGTGACGACATGTAAATGCCGGTCAGATAGGACCCGATCAGGAGGAAGGAAAAAGAACCGGTGAACAGTCCAAACGCACTGACCACGGCGCCAACTGCACCACCTGTGGCCCCAACCAGAAATCCGGCGCGACGGCCATGCCGCTGCATCAGCGGGCTGAGCCATGGGGCCGTGGTCATCGAGCCAAAGACGATCAGCGAAATGGGCAGGGTCGCAAGGCAGGGCGAGGGCGCCAAAGTGGTCCCGGCAAGCCCGCCGATGACGAAAATCATCGGCATCTGGCTGCCTAAAAATGCTTGCGCGGAGACAAGCACGCCAACATTGCGCCGCGCGCGACGATCATCATAAATTTCGGTCATGGGCCAAGCGTTAGACCCTTCTTAGGGCAGGGGCAATACCGGCTGAATGATATGCGCAAAAGAGCCCGCGACGCGGCCCCGGACAAGGCCCATGGGCGGCAACTCTGTCCCTTCGGCATCCTGCGCTGAAAAGAGCGGCTCACCCTTGGCCATCAGCGTCGTTGCATAGTGAAACTCATGGCCCATGTGCTTTCCAGGGAAAGGGCCGGCGGTGGCACTCAATCGCCGGTATCCCAATGACAGTTTGCGTTTGGCAAAGCTGGTTTCAAGATCCAGAAGACCGACCATCTGATGGCGTTGGCCATCGGCATCAACAAGCCCTTGTCCAAGGGTCATGTAGCCGCCGCATTCACCATATATATCAGATGTTTGTGACGCATTTCTTATGCCGTATAGAAAACGCTGACTGGCGGCCAGTTGCCCGGCATAAAGCTCTGGATAGCCACCGGGCAGAAAAATCAGATCGGCCGCTTGCGGGGGGTCGTCGGCAAGGGGTGAGAACGTTGAAATCTGGGCGCCCTGAGCGCGCCAATCGGCCAAAAGATGCGGGTAGGCAAAGGCAAAGGCCGCGTCTGACGCGATGGCAATCGACTGGGCCGGGGGCGGCACCCTTGGACAGTTTTGAGCGGTCGGAAGCGACGCCGCAAGCGCCAACAATTGATCAAGATCCACTGCCTGTTCGACGACGTCCGCGGCCCGGTCGATATAGGCGTCCAGATCGGTGCGCTCACTAGCCTGCACCAACCCCAAATGCCGCGAAGGATGGTGCAGGCCGGGCGCCCGGTGCACCGCACCCAGAACGGGCAGGCCCAAGGGCGCAATTGCGCGACGCAACATTAATTCGTGCCGGGGCGAGCGGACCTTGTTCAGGATCACACCCACAACCCGCGTAAGGGGCGAAAAATTGGCAAACCCAGCGACCAAGGGCGCAACCGATTGCGCCATATGGCTGGCATCAATAATCATAACAACGGGCAGGCCCAGATGCCGGGCCAGATCTGCAGTGGCACCTTTCCCATCGGGCGGCGCGCCGTCAAAAAGGCCCATGGCCCCTTCAATCAGCAAAAGCCCCGGACAGGCGGCGATGGCGGTCAGACGTGGCTGTGACATGGCCCAGGCGTCCAGGTTAAAGCACGCCGTGCCACAGGCGGCCTCGTGAAACCGTGGATCGATGTAGTCAGGTCCGGATTTCGCGCCACGCACGGCCATTCCGCGCCGTGAAAGAGCGCGCAAAAGCCCCAAGGTAATCGTGGTTTTGCCGCTGCCCGAAGCCGGAGCGCTAAGGATCAGACCCGTGCCCAGCGCGTCAGTCATGCGCTTTCAGCGGGCCTGCCACGTCCCAACGGGTCCGTGTTGCGCGGGCGTTCGCCCAAGATTTGTGATTGCCAGTCAAGGGCTTGGCGCATCAAAACGGCCTGACCCACACAAATGATCGCAGGCGGCTCTATGCCCGCACTTGCGATGTCAGCCTCGGCGCGGGCCAATGTTGTTTCAAGGACCCTCTGGTCTGGGGTGGTGGCAGAGGTGGCGATGGCGACAGGTTCGTCCTTGCCGCGCCCCGCGGCAATCAGGGCGGCAGTAATCTGGGCGATGTGTTTCATCCCCATATAGATCACGATCACCTTGCTAGCCCTTGAAATCGCTTGCCAATCTAAGGAGCTGGGTGTCTTTCCGGATTGATCGTGGCCGGTTACAAAGGTTACCGACTGGTTGACGTCACGGTGTGTGACAGGAATGCCCGCATAGGCCAGCCCGCCGATCCCGGCTGAGATGCCGGGAATGATGCGGATCGGGATGCCGTGCTGCACAAGTGTCTGAGCCTCTTCGCCGCCGCGCCCGAATACAAACGGGTCACCGCCTTTGAGGCGCAAAACTCGTTTGCCACTTTGAGCAAGTTCCACAAGGTGCAGCGAGATGTCGCGCTGTTTGGCTGAGGGTTTTCCGCCGCGTTTTCCAGCGTAGATATGTTGGGCCTCTGGCGCCCATTCCAGGATCTGGGGCGCGACCAGCGCGTCGTAGACAATGACGTCCGCCTGACGCAATGCGTTCAACGCATGCAGGGTCAAAAGGCCCGGATCGCCCGGTCCAGCCCCACAAAGCCAGACCCAGCCGGGCTTAAGTTGCGGCCAGTCGCCGGATGGAAGTGAGTCGCTCATGCCTTCTTATGACCGGCTTGGCGCGCCGAGCAAAGTGCAACCACGACTGAAATCAGCGGATTGGCGGCATCGGCGAAGCTGGCTATGGTCCGCCAATGGCACGCAAACCGGACAGAGAGTTACGCAAAGGATGGACCACGGGCGCCTGTGCCACGGCGGCCACCAAAGCGGCACTTGCCCGGCTTTGGGGCGGGGCCTTTCCCGATGAGGTGACAATCACCCTGCCGCGTGGGCAAACGCCGGTTTTCGCCGTCGCTCACCGCGATGAGGGGCCCGGCTGGGCCGAGGTCGGGATCACAAAGGATGCCGGCGACGACCCCGATGTCACCCATGGTGCATTGATCATTGCGCGCGTCAGTGAGGCGGCTACTGGCGTGGTGTTTCAGGCAGGCGAAGGTGTCGGGACCGTGACGATGGCCGGGCTGCCAGTGGCCGTAGGAGAGCCTGCAATAAACCCGGTACCACGCCAGATGATCGAGGGCGTCGTGGCCGAGGCGGCGGCGGCCTATGGCGTGGCCCAAGGCGCCACTGTGCGCCTCAGCATTCCTGGCGGGCAAGAGTTGGCCGCTAAAACCTGGAACCCGCGTCTGGGTATTGTTGGTGGGCTGTCCATTCTGGGCACCACAGGCATTGTGCGCCCATTTTCCTGTTCGGCCTGGATCGCCTCGATCCACCGCGGTATCGACGTGGCGCGCGCGGGCGGGCAGACCCATGTTGCAGGCTGCACCGGATCGACAAGCGAAAAGGCGGTTCAGGCGCTTTATGGCCTTCCGGATCACGCGATGCTGGATATGGGCGATTTTGCCGGCGGGCTGATCAAGTATCTTGCCCGCCACCCGGTGGCGCGTCTGACCGTGGGTGGCGGTATCGGCAAGATCACAAAGCTTGCCCAAGGGGCAGGGGACTTGCACTCAGGCCGCAGTCAGGTCGATTTTGAGCATCTTTCGCGCATTTCGCGGGCCGCAGGGCTGGCCCGCATCGATGACGCCAATACAGCGCTTGAGGCACTCGAGCGCGCTGGGCCAGGACTGGCACAAGAGGTCGCAAACCTGGCCCTGGCCGAGGTTCAGCGACGCCTTGAGGGCACGCAAGTCATTTGTGATATTGTCATCGTCGACCGTGCAGGCAAGGTCGTGGTAAGGGCCGCGCCATGACGGTTCTGCTGTTGGCCGGCACCGGTGAGGCCCGTCAGTTGGCCAAGGAGTTGTCGGTCATGCGGCCTGACACAATCGCTTCGCTATCGGGGGCGACAAGGAGCAGGGCGGCGCTTGGTCTGGAAACTCGGATCGGTGGTTTTGGTGGTGAGGCCGGGTTTCGAGTATTTTTGGCAAAGAAGAAAATCAGTGCGATTTTGGATGCTACGCATCCATTTGCGGCCGCAATAACAGAGCGGACAGCGCGCGTGGCGCAGGAACTTGGCATTCCCTACCTTCAGCTTTTGCGCCCAAGATGGCGCGCCGGGCCGCAGGATGACTGGGTCGAAATCGAGCGCGAAGAAGAGGCGGCCTTGATCATACCTGGGGCTGCATGTGTGTTTTTGGCAACCGGCCGTCAGACGCTTGCGCGATTTACAGGGCTTGCGGGGCGGCGCACCTATTGCCGCCAGATTGATCCGCCTGAGCATCTTTTTCCCTTTGCGGGGGGCGAATTTATCATCGGACGCCCGCCGTTTTCGGTTGAGCAGGAGGTCGAACTTTTTGCGCGCCTCGGTGTTGACTGGCTTGTGGTCAAGAACGCAGGGGGCGCTGCGAGCCACACCAAGCTGGATGCTGCGCGGCAATTGGGAATTGGAGTTTTGATGATCAAACGACCTGCGACGCCTCAGAGTGCACGCGTTGAGACGGTTAAGGAGGCGCTGGAATGGGTGGCACAGCTATGAGCGTGGGACGGATCATCAAATCGGACGCATGTGTGGCCGAAGGGGCCGCGGCTTTGGCCGCCAGGCATCCAAAGCTGAGGGCGGCGCTGGCGGAAACGGGGCCGTTGCCATTGCGCCTGCGCGAGGACGGGTTTGGAGCCCTTTTGGATGCAATCATCTCACAACAGGTATCCGTCGCTTCGGCCAAGGCAATTGCCGGGCGAATGCGCGAGGCGCGGCTTTGGCAGGCCCAAGCGGTTCGCGCTGCAAGTGACGAGGCCCTGCGCGCGCCCGGGCTTTCACGGCAGAAAATTCGCTATGCGCGGGCTTTGGCAGAAGCTGACCTGGATTACGCCGCTCTGCGCCAGACGCCCACCGAGGAGGTGGTAAAGACGCTGGTGGCCGTGCCCGGGATTGGCCAGTGGACGGCCGAGATCTATGCGATGTTCTCGCTGGGGCGCGCAGATGTTTTCGCCCCCGGCGATCTGGCCCTGCAGGAAGCCGCGCGGGTTCTTTTTGAACTGCCTGAGCGGCCCTCGGAAAAGGCGTTTCGCGTGATGGCTCAGGACTGGTCGCCTTGGCAAAGCATTGCCGCGCGTATCCTTTGGTCATACTACCGGGTGATCAAGGCAAGAGAGGGTATCGGGTGACACGAGAGCTGAATTTCAAACGCAAGGGACCGGTAAAGGGCAACTCCCTTGTGATTTTCTTACATGGCTATGGTGCTGACGGCGCAGATCTGCTGGGCCTGGGCGACGCATTGGCCCCACATATGCCACAGACGGTGTTCATGGCGCCGGACGCGCCCGACCGCTGTACGGGCAATCCAATGGGATACCAATGGTTTCCGATCCCCTGGCTGGACGGGTCCGAGCAATCGGTTGCCGATGCCGCAATGGCTAGTGCCGCCAATGATCTGAACGCGTTTTTGGACGTCGCGATGATGGCCGAAGAACTGACGCCCGACCGCATTGTCCTTTTCGGGTTTTCGCAAGGTGCGATGATGAGCCTTGAAGTGGCACCGCGCCGCGCCGCGCCCTTCGCGGGCGTTGCGGCATTTTCAGGCAGGTTGATCCGGCCCGAGGCCTTGGGCGCCGAGGCCCTTTCAAAACCACCGGTTCTGTTGGTGCATGGTGACGCCGATGAGGTTGTTCCTTTTTCGTCAATGAACGAGGCCGGGCAGGCGCTGAACGCGGCAGGCTTTGAGGTTTACGCCCACGTCATGCAAGGCACCGGCCATGGGATCGCGCCGGATGGCCTGTCTGTGGCTTTGTCTTTTATGGCTGACAAACTGGGGATCGAAACCCCAGTTTGATATAATCCGTCGCATGCCTGTTACGTTAAAGCCCCAAGGTGCAAGCATCTTTGGATTTCAAATGACAGGGGGGTATGATGCCCAAATCTCTTATACTTGCCGCCGTAATCGCAGCGAATGCTGCAAGCGCGGCGCGCTCGGAACCTACCGTTACCGACTTCATGATCCCGCCGATTGCGTTGGGGACCGTCAGCTTTGTGGGAGGCAAGACCATGTCGTTCGATATCGGCGTCGGGTCGGGCGCGACGCATGGCGCGGATCAGGCGAGCGATCTTTTTTATACGCTCAGCGATCGCGGGCCCAATATCAAATGCAAAGACGCCCAAAAGACGCTTGGCCAAAGCACCGAGGCGCTTTGTGCCGGGGAAAAGAGCTCAAAGATTTTCCCGATGCCAACCTATGCGCCGCGCATATTGGAATACCGGTTGAACAGCGACGGGCTGAGCCTTGTGCGGCAATTGCCGCTCAAAGGCACCTCGGGCGGGCCGATCACCGGGTTGACCAATCCACTGACGGTGACAAATACCGAAAGCAGTTTTGACCCGATGGGCCAGCGACTGGCCTTTGATGCCAGCGGCCTGGACACCGAAGCACTGGCCGTGGCCGGCGATGGCAGCTTTTGGATTGGTGAGGAATACGGTGCGTCGATCGTGCATGTTGGCGGCGATGGCACGATTTTGACGCGCTACGTGCCAAAGGGCGAAGAAGAAGACCTGGCAGCGGCGGATTATCCCGTTGTGGGCGCGCTTCCTGCTTTGGTGGCCAAGCGCAAGCTGAACCGGGGAATAGAAGCGGTGGCCCTGTCGCGCGATGGGCGGTCTTTGTACTTCTCGATGCAGAGCCCGCTGTCGAACCCCGATGACAAGGCTTATGCGCAGGGGCGCTACCTTCGGATCTACAAGTTTGACATTGCGGCCGAAAAAACTGTCTCAGAATGGCTTTACCCTATGGATGCGGCGGAAAGCTTTGCCGCTGACAATGCAACAAAGCCGCGCAAGCCAAAGGACGTAAAGCTGTCGGAAATGGCGATGCTTGAGGATGGACAGCTTTTGGTGCTGGAGCGGATATCCAAGACGACGCGGCTATACCGGATCAATCCCGACGTGACGGGCAAGGTTGCAGCCAAGTTCGACCTGGCAGCGACAATGCCGGCGTTAGAGGGATTGGATGGTCAGGCGCTGAACGCGGCAGCTGTGGATCTGCTGAAGAAAGTTCTGGTGCTGGACACCGACAACCTGAAAGGCAAGCCCGTAAAGAAACTTGAAGGTATCGCGGTAATGTCCGACCGGCAGATCGTTTTGGTGAATGACAATGATTTTGGTTTGGGCGGGGCGTCTTTTGCGCGCGTCGTGACTTTTGCCCAGCCGATTTCACGCACCAAGGCGGGCGGGTCCTGAAATAGGGTGCCTGGTCTTAAACTGCCGGGTTTCAGTCGTTATGTATATCTGACAATCCCCGCTATTTCTTGGGGGTTGTCACACCAAGAACACCTTATATAGTCTGGAAATGACGAATGTGAGAACTGGGGCGGGGTGGCCCGTCTTGAAGCCGGGAATGACAGACAGGCAGGGCAAGGAAACATTCAGTAATGGACGGCGAGTTTAGAACGAACTTTGTACGGGCCCCAAGCGGACTGCGCCAAAATCCAGCGTTGGTTCTGAACGCTGATTACCGGCCACTGTCCTATTATCCGCTGTCGCTTTGGCCATGGCAGGAAGCCGTCAAAGCCGCCTATCTGGACCGTGTCACGATCATCGCGGAATACGACGAAGTTGTCCGAAGTCCGACAACCCAGATCCGCATCCCTTCGGTCGTTGTACTCAAGGATTTCGTGAAACCTCAAAAGCGCGTGGCATTTACCCGCTTTAACCTGTTTTTGCGCGACCAGTTTTGTTGTCAGTACTGCGGCGCGGTTGGCGATCTGACCTTTGATCACGTCATCCCAAGGGCGCGCGGCGGGATCACAAGTTGGGAAAACGTGGTGGCAGCCTGTTCGCGCTGTAATCTCAAGAAGGGCTCAAAAAGTTTGCTGCAGACGGGAATGACCCTGCGGCGCACACCGCGACAGCCGGGCGCCGAAGAGTTGAAAAACCAGGGCCGGAAATTTCCACCTAACTTCCTGCACGATAGCTGGTTGGATTTCCTATACTGGGACGCCGAGCTGGAGGCCTGAGGGCAGACGCCTTCGGCGAGAGTATTTTTTCAAAGAAGAATTGGCGTTGGTGTCAAGCGGAACAGCTGGCGCCCCCCAGAACGCAGAATTTCGCGCAGTGGGGGTGGTTGAGGCTGACGTCGCCCTCGGCCTCTTGCAGGGTGCGGCCCAATTCAAACTGGGGCGCGTAGGGCAAAAGAGTGCAAGCCAGAACCGCCGGGGCTGCGGCGCCCTTGCGTTTGACGACCATCCGCGACGAGGCACACATCACCGCGTCGGGCGATACATTCAGGATGCCCCAGCAATCGGTCGTGATCTCAGGCACGTCGGCGGTTTCATCCATCTCGGGAAAAAGCACCGTGTCGGCCAGGCTTTGGGCATCAATGGCAAAGCTGTTTTCGGCAAAAAACCTGGCATAGCCGGCACGGCTGACCGTTTCGGTTTCGCCCCAGACCGTGCGCCCGGCGACAGTCATTGAAAACCCCGCGTCGCGCAGCCACTGCATGCCTTTGAGCATTTGATCAAAGCTGCCTTTGCCGCGCTCTTTGTCGTGCAGAGCCGGGCCCCAGTGATCGACAGAAATGCGCATCGTCAGCTGATCGCCATAGTCGGCCAAAAGCCCAAGCAGGCCGGATTGGACGCTTTTGCGCATCATCGGGCGCATTGCGTTGGTCAGGATCAGAACCTTGTAGCCGCGTTCAAGGGACCGGCGGGTCATCTCGATCATTTCAGGGTTCATGAAGGGTTCGCCGCCGGTAAAGCCGATCTCTGTGATCGGCCAGTTCCGGGCTTTGATCTGGTCAAGGTAATCGGTGACCTCATCGGCGGTGATGTAGACGAGGCTGTCGTTTGTGGGCGAGCTTTCGATATAGCAGTTGACGCAAGTGATATTGCAAAGCGTACCGGTATTGAACCAAAGCGTTTGCGGCTTGCTGAGGGGCACGCTGGCGCGGGTTTCGCCCTTGCTGGTGATCCCAGGGTGCTCGAATTTGCCATAAGGGGCGTCGTTTGGCGCGTTATCTTTCACTCTTGGATCCTTTTAGCTGGGGACGTGCCCGAGGCTTTGTGCCAAGAGCTATCGTCAAATGGGGACGCAAAAAAGACCCGGCGGCCGGGCTGACACGGTTGTGATGCAAAATTGCGGTGCTAGACTTGGGGCGAAGGTCCGGATAAGGGTGCGCCGTTAGCGCTAACAGTGGCGATCCCGGCGACGCAAAATGCCCGGGCGCCCGTTTGAACAGGAATGGACGGCAACGATGGTTTCACGCGTAATCCCGGTGGATACATTCGACCTGGTGATCTTTGGGGGCACCGGCGATCTGGCCCGCAGAAAGATCCTGCCGGGTCTCTACAGGCGCTTTGTTGCAGAACAGATGCCGGGCGATGCGCGTGTCATCGGGGCCGCCCGGTCCGAATATGACGACGCAGGGTACCGCGCCTTTGTGGCTGAGGCTTTGGACGAGTTTCTGCCCAAAGGCCTGCGCGATCCCAAGGCCGAGGCTGAGTTTCTTGAGAGGCTTTCCTATATCCCGATCGATGCCCGTGGGTCCGAAGGTTGGAAAGAGCTGGCGAAAACTGTGCGCCCCGATGTCATTCACGCTTTCTATTTCTCAGTCGGACCGGGGCTTTTTGGCGATTTGGCCGAGCGGCTTCATGAACATAAGATCGCGGATGCCCAAAGCCGCGTCGTGGTCGAAAAACCCTTTGGTCGCGACCTTGCAACCGCCAAGGCGCTGAACGCCGTCCTTGCGGCCTCGTTCGATGAAACCCAGATCTATCGCATTGACCACTATCTTGGGAAAGAGACGGTGCAGAACCTGATGGCCGTGCGCTTTGGCAATGTCCTGTTCGAGCCGCTTTGGAACAGCCAGTATATCGACCACATTCAGATCACCGTCGCCGAAACCGTTGGTGTTGGTGGACGTGGAGGGTATTACGATAAATCCGGCGCGATGCGTGACATGGTTCAAAACCACATGATGCAGCTTTTGTGCCTGATCGCGATGGAGCCACCCTCGAAATTTGACCCCGACGCGGTCCGCGATGAAAAGCTGAAGGTTATTCGTGCGCTGGAACCGATTGAGCCCAACGAATTGGTGCGGGGTCAATATGGTGCCGACGGCGACAGGCCCAGCTATCGTGATGATGTTGAAGATCCACAATCACGCACCGAAAGCTTTATCGCCATGAAGGCCCAGATCGCCAATTGGCGGTGGGCGGGGACGCCGTTTTACTTGCGCACCGGCAAGCGACTGAAATCGCGGATGAGCGAGATTGCGGTTGTATTCAAACGCACGCGCCACTCGATCTTTACGGAAAATGAGGGCGAGCATCAGAACGTTCTGATCATTCGGCTGCAACCCGATGAGGGCATGACCCTGACGGTTACGATCAAAGAGCCGGGGCCGGGCGGGATGCGCTTGGTTGATGTGCCGCTGGATATGTCGTTCGCCGAAGCTCTGGGCCCCCATGGCGAAGATGTGCCCGACGCCTACGAGCGGTTGATCATGGATGTCATCCGGGGCAATCAGACACTTTTCATGCGCGGTGATGAGGTCGAGGCGGCATGGGCTTGGACCGATCCGATCATTGGCGGCTGGAAAAAGCGTGGCGATGTTCCCAAATCTTATGACACAGGTTCGTCAGGGCCAGATGACGCGCTGATGTTGTTGCACCGCGATGGTCGGCGCTGGCGCGAGATCAGGCCGGAAGGAAGCTAAGCGATGAAATTCGTCGAATACCCAGACCGCGAGATGTTGATGATCGAGCTGGCCAACAAAATGGTCAGCGGCCTGAACGATCAGCTGATCCAGCATCCCAGCGCTTTGCTGGCCGTGCCCGGCGGGACAACGCCCGGCCCGATATTCGATGTCCTTTCTGCCGTTGATCTTGAGTGGGACCGCGTCTGCGTGATCCTGACCGATGAACGCTGGGTGCCTCAGGATGATCCGCGTTCAAACACGCGTCTTTTGAAGGAACGCCTGTTGGTCGACCGCGCAGCCTCGGCCAGGCTTTTGCCACTTTATGCCGATGCGTCCACACCCGAAGACAAGATCGGCGAACTGTCGGCCGCTCTGATGCCCCAGCTTCCGATCTCGGTTCTTTTGCTGGGAATGGGGGCGGACATGCACACCGCGTCGCTGTTCCCGGGCGCCGACAATCTTGAACAGGCACTGGCACCGGGCGCGCCGGTTTTGATGGCCATGCGAGCCCCCGGCGCGCCCGAGCCGCGCATCACCCTGACCGCGCCGGTTCTGGACAATGCCCTGTCAAAACACATCATCATAACCGGTGACGAAAAGCGCCGCGCAGTCGAGCGTGCACAACAGCTGGACGCCATAAAGGCCCCGGTCACAAGTGTCTGGAATGGAGCGACAGTACATTGGGCGGCCTGACCAAAACGGACTGGGATGACCTGGTTGCAGCGGCGAACGCCGTAAAGGATCGCTCTCTTCTTGGGCTTTTTGACGAACCTGACCGCGCCGCGAATTTTTCGGCCGACGCGCTTGGCATGCTCTTTGACTTTTCCAAAACCAACATTGGCGCGCCCGAGTTGAACCATCTCTTGTCGCTTATAGGTCAGGCCGGGGTTGCGGACAAACGCGACGCTATGTTCGCAGGCGAAAAGATCAATGAAACCGAAGATCGCGCCGTCCTGCACACGGCCCTCAGATCGCCCGCTCGCGAGGTGCTGGTCGACGGCCAGAACGTGATCCCCCAAGTGCGCCAGACTTTGGCCGCGATGGAGGCTTTTGCTCATTCCCTTCGCAGCGGTGCGTTTGTGGGGCAGGGCGGTTCGATCACGGATGTGGTCAACATTGGCATCGGTGGCTCGGATCTGGGTCCTGCCATGGCGGTTCTGGCTCTGGCGCCCTACCACGACGGGCCTCGGTGTCATTTCGTGTCCAACGTCGATGGCGCTGACATTACCGATACCCTAGCCGGGCTTGATCCGACACGAACGCTTGTGATTGTCGCATCCAAAACCTTCACGACGATCGAGACGATGACCAACGCCGAAACCGCGCGCAAATGGATGCGCGCCAAGGTCACTGACCCCGCCGCGCAATTTGTCGCCCTGTCATCGGCGACCGAAAAAACCACCAGCTTTGGCATCGCTCCTGAACGGGTCTTTGGCTTCGAAGACTGGGTCGGCGGGCGCTATTCGCTCTGGGGCCCGATCGGGCTTTCGTTGATGCTGGCCATCGGCCCTGACAATTTTCGCGCCTTTCTGGCTGGCGCTGCCGAAATGGACGCCCATTTTCAGACCGCTGATCCGCGCGATAACCTGCCCATTCTGCTGGCGCTTGTGGGGGTCTGGCACAATCAGGCGATGGGCCATGCCACCCGCGCGGTCCTGCCCTATGACCAACGCCTGTCGCGCCTTCCCGCCTACCTTCAACAGCTTGAGATGGAAAGCAACGGCAAATCCGTGGCCATGGATGGCACGGCGCTGGAGGTCAATTCCGGGCCCGTCGTCTGGGGCGAGCCCGGCACCAACGGCCAGCACGCTTTTTACCAGCTGATCCATCAGGGTACCCGCATCATTCCGTGCGAATTTCTGGTCGCAGCCAAGGGCCATGAGCCCGAGCTGGCCCATCAACACAGCCTTCTGGTCGCCAATTGCCTTGCCCAATCGGAGGCCCTGCTGAAAGGGCGCTCTCTGGTACAGGCCCGTGAAATTCTGGCCGCGCGCGGGTTTGACGGCGCCGAGCTTGACCGTCAGGCCCGCCACCGCGTCTTTCCCGGCAACCGGCCCTCAACCACCCTGATCTATCCAAAATTGACGCCTCGCGTTCTGGGTCAGATCATCGCCCTTTACGAACATCGTGTCTTTGTCGAAGGCGCGCTTTTGGGCATCAACTCATACGACCAATGGGGCGTCGAACTGGGCAAGGAACTGGCCACAGCACTGGCGCCGGTCGTTCAGGGCAATACCCCACCCAAAGGCAAGGACGGATCGACCCAGGCGCTGGTGCACTACATCCTTGATCATCAAAGCTAAGGGGCAGGGCACCCACTTTGGCGCCTTCGAATTCAGCTTGAACCGACAGGCCTGCTGGTAGTATTAAGCCTGCAGACGCGGGTGTAGCTCAATGGTAGAGCATTTGCTTCCCAAGCAAGTGACGAGGGTTCGATTCCCTTCACCCGCTCCAATTCCTCCAACACACCCGTCGTTATAACGCACAGGACTCTGTTTCTTTGTGGCCCAAATATCCTCGCCGAAGGCGCAGCACCGCGGGGTGTTGCTGATCTGCCCTTCTAGCCCCTGCGCCGCGCCCGCCGCCGTCCACCGCCGCCCTCGCCACCTGCGTTAAAGTTCACATCCGGAAGGGTAACGATCGAATTCAGGATCGGAAACGGCTCAACGGCATTGGGAATGTTCGAGGCATTTACAAAATGCTCCTGAAAACGCGGCTCAATCGCGGTCTCGATCTTGTGGATACGGCGCACCGTCTCTTCGATCTCGCCCCGCGCCATCGTATTCAACAGCGCGATGCGCGCGCCGGTTCCGGCTGCATTACCCGCACTTGTGACCTTATCCAGCGGAGCGTCCGGGATCATACCCAGCACCATCGCGTGTTTGGGGCTGATATGCGCGCCGAAGGCGCCAGCCAGAACAACGCGGTCCACCTTGTCGACGCCGAACTTATCCATCAGCAACCGGGCACCTGAATACAGCGCCGCCTTGGCCATCTGTATCTCGCGGATATCGCGATTGGTGACGGTGATGCGCGGGCCACCGTTCGCGGTGTCATCATGCACCAGATAGGAATAGGTCCGCCCATCCAACTCGCAACGCGCCGTTCCGGTCTGCTCGGGCGATCCGATCAAACCGGGGCCATCCAAAATCCCGGCAAGCCGCATCTCTGCAACCATTTCAATGATGCCTGATCCACAAATCCCGGTGATCCCAGTGCTTGCAATCTCTGCATCGAACCCCGGCTCATCGGACCACTTTTCACTTCCGATAACTTTATAGCGGGGGTCTTTGGTGACGGGGTCTATCTCGACATGCTCAATTGCGCCGGGTGCTGCGCGCTGACCTGAACTGATTTGCGCCCCCTCAAAGGCGGGCCCTGTGGGCGATGAACAGGCCAGCACCTTTTCGCGGTTGCCCAGAAGGATTTCGGCATTCGTGCCGACATCAACGACCAGAACCAGATCCTCTGACTTGTCGGGCGCCTCGGACAGGGCCACGGCCGCCGCATCGGCGCCCACATGGCCCGCGATGCAAGGCAGGAAGTATATCCGCGCCGCAGGGTGCATCGCCAGTTCAAGCTCGCTTGCCCGGAGCCGCAACGCGGAAGAAGTGGCAAGTGCGAAAGGCGCCTGTCCCAGCTCAAATGGATCAATGCCAAGGAAAAGGTGATGCATGACCGGGTTACAGACAAAAACGGCGTCCATGATCAGTGTCTTTTCAATGCCCGCCTCGGCGGCCACCTGATCAAAAAGCGTGTTCATCCCTTCGCGCACGGCGCGCGTCATTTCTGCGTCGCCACCCTTGTTCATCATCGAATAACTGACCCGGCTCATCAGGTCTTCGCCAAAGCGGATTTGTGGGTTCATGATCCCCGAAGAGGCGACAACCTCGCCACTTTGCAAGTCGCACAAATGCGCCGCGATCGTGGTTGATCCCAAATCAACGGCCAACCCATAGATCGACCCATCATAGAACCCCGGCCAAAGCTGCATGACGCGGGGCGGGTTTTCACCATCGCCCAGATGCACCGCACAGGTGACCTTCCATTCGCCCTTGCGCAGGATCGGCTGCATCGTCTGCAAGATGCCCAGATCGGCATGAACGTCGCTCAGTTCCCACTGGTTCAAAAGGGCGACACAGAGCCGTTCCATATCGCCCGAAGGGTCGTGCATGTCAGGCTGGGCCACCTCGACATAAAAGAGCCGTATGGCGGGGTTCATCGTGATGTCGCGCGCCTCGGCCCGCTTGCGGACGACCTGGCGGTGAACCTGGCTTTCAGGCGGTACATCAATGACGACATCGCCCTGAACCGTTGCCTGACACCCCAGGCGCCGACCCTTGGTCAGGCCGCGAATGTCATCATAGCGTGCCTCGACCGAATTCCACTCCGACAGCGCATTGTCGGCCACGGTGACGCCGTGCTTGGGAAATGCGCCATAGGACGGCGTGATCTGACACTTGGAACAGATGCCGCGCCCGCCACAGACGGAATCCAGATCAACGCCAAGCTGGCGCGCCGCTGTCAGAACCGGTGTGCCCTTTGCAAAGCGCCCGCGCTTGCCGGAAGGGGTGAAAATCACAAGTGGGTCAGTATCGCTCATCTTGGTTCCTTATTCGCACGTAACACGGGTGTATGGCGGATCGCGCCCGGTGAAAAGTGCGTGGCGCGACCAAAGCGTGACCTATGCGTCAATGAGGCCCCAGAATGTCGACCCCCAGCACCCAGACAGTCAGCGGAACGGGTGAAACGGCCAGGGCTATTGTCAGGATCGTGGTTGGCGTCGGGTAGAGCCGGCTCAGCCCCGCCAACATGGCAATCCCGCCACCGCCGCCGATCGCCGAGTTGCCCGGCAGGTTAAAAAGCACCAACAGCGCCAGATACCGAAAGCGAATAAGATAGCCACCCCAGCGGCCTCCTACGCCGTTCTGCAAGGCTTCGACCCGCGCCGCAGGTGGCATTTCATGCATTCGGTCCAGCCAGACACAGGCACGTTTCAACCTGAGGTCCGCAAGTAGGCGATACAGCCACCGGTAAGACAGAAATCGCCCCGCCAGAAATGCGCCCACAAGGCCCAGAACCGTGGCCAGATAGACATAAGGCGCCACGCCAGAACCGGCGAGAAACATAAGCGAAATGCCGATTTCGACGCCTGGAACAAAAGGCACCGCAATTAAGATCGCATAGACCAGCAACATGAGCACCAAAAGCCCACCCATCAGGGTCGAGCTGCGCCCAACGGTGGAAAACCAGCCCATTAGCTGGTGCACCACCAGTGCGATCGCCAAAATGGAAAAAGCCACCGCCGCCAGCCGCACAAGTGAGCGTCCAATTGGTGGATAGTCAAACTTGTCGGCCAATCGGGCCTCCTTGAAAAGCGCGGCGCACACATGAGGTGCTGACCCCGGTAAGGCCCATGCAGTTGGCGTGCTTTCGTGAACTGGATCGACTTAATAAATTTCGATAATCAATTCAGGCTGCTCCAGCCACAGCGATCAATATCGACATACTCTAATAGGGTTTCGGTGACATCGCGACCCACCAGGCGCGAACAGCCTTCTTGCACGTCCTCGCCCAGGAAAACCGATACCACACCATCGGCCGAATTCACAGTGCTGCTGCACAACGTCTGGCCGGGATCAAGCCACTAGGTTTCGCGCGCGCCGTCGTCGGATTGGGCGACAAAAAACATACGCTCCTGCGTCCCGTTGACGATACAGACGCCATGACCAGACCGATGTTCTGAACCAGTCTCAGCCGTGGCCTCAGCCTGGACCAAACTGACCTGCAGCAACAGGCCAATGACCGCACTGCCAATGCCCCAAATTTGCTTTCCCCGAGAATGAGTTGCCATAACGCGCCGCCTTCCAACTGTCCCGTTGGCCCCATCAAACCCGGCCCGTGGGTCAACAAAAACACACGTTTGAGTGATGCATTTGTTAACCGAGTTGATCCATGCCCCAAGGCTTTTCGCGCTAGGCCTATGCCTACGAAACTTTAAATCGTCTTGGGAAAAGGAATTGAACTATGAGAAATTGGATAATGGGTGGAATTGCTGCCGCCACCATCAGCCTCTCTGGCGCGATGGCCCAGAATGCCCCTTTTGGAACCGATGATGACGCCGCATATGCCGCCCTTTTATGGGATGTGATGCAAGGCGCGAAACTGGTGGGTGACGGAATGATCCGGGCCTTGCCTTATGAAGGCGTCGAGCCGCACGGCATGATGCTGGAGACGTTCTATACCACCGCCACGATCAAGGGGCACACCGGCGATCTGATCGTCAAGCGCAACTTTGGACCGGCGGGGGTGTCTGCCGATGAGGTACTGACCGATCCGGGCAAACATCTGGGCGCGGTCACGGTGATGTATCGCCGCGAAGAAGGCTTTGACGCTGACAATCAAAATTGGTTCTGGGTCAAATACCTGCCGGATGGATCGCTGGACAAGAACCCCAAGGGGATGCGCCTTGCCGGGCGTGTGGCCAAGGGGGCGGATGCGGGGTGCATTGCCTGTCATTCGGGCGAAGCTGACTATGTCTTTACGACCGACGCGACGTTGAACATGATGAAGTAACCAAAAGTGGCGGCGCATATTTCAGCGCCGCCGCTTTTTTGTATCCACCAGCAAGGCAAAGCCTTTGGTCACACTGACCGCATTCTTGGCCTTAGGCCCGCCGCCGCCGCCGTCCACCGCGACCGGACCCTTCGGCCAGTGCTGCCGTGCTGGCCTCGGCAAAAGGTGTGCCTTCTGCCACAGCGTCCAGAACCCGGCTGAACTGAATCCATTTCGATCCGTTGGGGTCGTGGTTCATCAGAAAGTTCGCCGCGCGGATGGCTTCCATTTCGACCGGGCGAACCGGGTTCATGATCGCGCTGGTCATGCCCGCGCCGATTGCCATGGGCAAGAACGCCGCATTAATGCCGTGCCTGTGGGGCAGGCCGAACGAGATGTTCGAAGCGCCGCAAGTTGTGTTTACACCCAGCTCGTCACGTAGTTTGCGCACCAGTGTAAAAACCTGCTGACCCGCCGTTCCCATCGCGCCGATCGGCATCACCAACGGGTCCACAACGATGTCATGGGCTGGAATGCCGAAATCGGCGGCCCGCTCGACGATCTTCTTGGCCACGGCAAAACGCACTTCTGGGTCTTCGGAAATGCCGGTGTCATCGTTGGAAATGGCCACGACAGGCACATTGTATTTCTTGACCAGCGGCAGAACCAGTTCCAGCCGCTCTTCCTCGCCGGTGACCGAGTTCAAAAGCGGCCGCCCCTCGGCAGTTGCCAGACCGTTTTCCAACGCGCCGGGCACCGAACTGTCGATGCACAAAGGCACATCGACAATTGCCTGAATGCGCTGGATCAGCTTGGTCATCAGCATCGGCTCGACAAAATTGTTGTCGGCATAGCGCGGGTCTTCGGCCATTTTATTGGTGAAAACCGCACCTGAGTTGACGTCGAGGATCATCGCACCACAGGCAACCTGCTCCAGCGCATCGCGCTCAACGGTCGAAAAATCGTCCATCTCCAGCTCGGCGGCCAGCTTTTTGCGGCCTGTTGGGTTGATCCGTTCGCCGATCACGCAAAAGGGTTCGTCAAAGCCGATGACGACGGTTTTTGTCTTGGATTCGACGGTCGTGCGGGTCATGTTTGATCCTTAATCGGCAATGACAGGGGCCGCAGAATTGCCGCCGTTCTCAATTGCCCAGTTTGCATTTGTCTTGATGCCGCCCAGCGGGAAGAAGTGGACGCTTTCGATCCCGAAGTCGGGGTTTTCGGCCTTGTAGTTGGCCAGCTGCGTCAGAACCTCTGTCGGCTCGAACGGCATGACCAGTTTGGTGACATCGCGCGCGCGCTTTTGAAGCACCTTCAGTGAGGGCCCCACGCCACATGCGATTGCGAATTTAATCAGCGTCTGCAACTTGGCGGGCCCGGCGATACCAATATGGACGGGTAGGGTGACGCCTTGGGCATTCAGCCGGTTAACCCAGTCGATGACCGGCTGTGCCTCAAAACAGAACTGCGTGGCAATCGCCATTTGAGCATCACTGCGGTTGGCAAAGTCCTGTTTCCAGCGCAGGGCTGTCATCACCTCGGCGTCGCCGCCCTTGGGGTCGATATCGCGATTGCCTTCGGGATGGCCAGCAACGTGCAGGCGCTTGAACCCTGCCTTGTCGAAAAGGCCGGTTTCCATCAGTTGCATGGAGGACTGAAAATCGCCGAAGGGTTTGGTGACGCCACCGGCCAGCAACAGCGCCTGTTCGACACCTGCCTCGCCCTGATAGCGCGCGATCCAATCGCCCAGCATGGCCTTATCGGCTATGATCCGAGCAGGGAAATGCGGCATGACCGGGAAACCCTCGGCGGCCACGCGCTTTGCCGTGGCGACCATGTCCTCGATCGGGGTGCCCTCGATATGGGCGATATAGACCCGCGTGCCGGGGGCTAAAAGCGCGCGCAGGTCGTCGACCTTTTCCGCCGTGCGCGGCATCACTTCGATGGAATAACCCTTCAAAAAGGCCTCCACCTTGGGGCTTGCGACCTTGGGTGCTGCGGTATCCCGCGACTTGAATTTCAGAAGGGCCATCGCAGCCTCCCATAAACTGGCCATATCAGGTCTGGGCCTGCGCCCATCCGTCATTGGCAATCAGCGCCTTGATGCGCACTTTGTCGTACTCAGCTTCCAGCCGGGCCGCCTCGCTGGCCGCAACCTCGTCGGGATTGCCCTCAACCACATAAGGCTGAGCTTTGCGCCACTCTGCCAGATAGGCATCTGTGTCTTCTGCCCCAACCTTCATCGCCGCCCGGTCGATGGCTTGCTCAAACCGCTCGGCCAGTTGTACCTTGGACCCACGGCGCCCCTTGCCAACAATGACCTGCGCGGGGATGTCGCGCCAGAAAACAACGGTGACGTCAGGCATGATTGATTCCTCTTCCTTGCGTCCGCTTTTAGCGATCCGCATCGCAATACAGTGTCGGTTTTCGACATAAGCGGTCTGTCTAGCGACGTCACCGGGGATTTGGTTCATAATGTTCTTCGGTCCCGCTCAAGCAGCTTTGCCTGAGTTGCTTGGCTCCACATGCACATTTATCGGTCAAATGCACCGCTTCCTCTTGCTCCAGGCGCCCGCCCGCGTCTAATGTGAGCCAACACGAAATGGAGGGCGTAAGATGGCGCCCAAGCGTCCCGATGGTGCGGGCGCGTTCCCGAAACCGGTCGAATCTCTCGCACCCCAAGCTCCCGATCCGGGTCGGCTTTACGCCGCTTTGGACTTGGGGACAAATTCTTGTCGCATGCTGATTGCCCAACCCAAGGGCAATCAATTCCATGTTGTTGACAGCTTTTCAAAATCTGTACAGCTGGGCACCGGGCTTGAAGCCTCAGGCAGGTTGAACCGCTCGTCCATGGCCCGCACCGTGCAGGCGCTGCGCATTTGCCGCCGCAAACTGGAAAAACACCAGGTCAAATCGATGCGCCTTGTCGCGACCGAGGCCTGCCGCCGCGCCACCAACGCCGGACACTTCATTTCGCATGTCAAACGCGAAACCGGGCTGGACCTTGAGATTATCGAACCCGAAGAAGAAGCGCGCCTTGCCGTGATTTCCTGTGCGCCGCTGGTCTCGACCCGCACCGAACAACTTCTGGTCGTCGATATCGGCGGGGGTTCAACCGAACTGGTCTGGATCGACGTCTCAGGGCTTGACCCGCGCGATCGCCCACGCGCGATTATGCGCCTCAGACGCGGCTTTTCACCCGTCGGCTCGCCGTTCCCCGCCGCCCGCGTTGTCGACTGGATTTCCGTACCTCTCGGCGTGGCCACGCTGCGCGAACAATTCGATGACGTCGAAAACGATGCCGCGCGCTTTGCCCTGATGAGTTGGTTTTTTGAAGAGAACCTGATCGATTTCAAGCCCTATGCCTCGGAACAGACACGCGAAGGGTTTCAGATCATCGGCACAAGCGGAACAGTCACCACCGTTGCCGCCTCGCATCTGGGCCTCAGGCGCTATGACCGCAACAAGGTCGATGGCCTCAGGATGAGTTCGGACCAGATTGACACGGTGATCCGCAGCTACCTTGCGATGGGCCCCACCGGTCGGCGCAATGACCCCCGCATCGGCCGCGACCGGCACGCCCTGATCATGTCGGGCGCGGCAATCCTGCAAGCGCTTCTGCGGTCTTGGCCCACCGATCAGCTTTCGGTCGCCGACCGTGGCCTGCGCGAAGGCCTGCTTTACGCCCAGATGGCTGCGGACGGCGCGCTCGAAGACGGGCCTTTCTGAAAAGGGCCTTTCTGCGCGGCGTTAATTTGGCTAAGACGCGTCCCTGCAGTTCAAGGTCGGCCCATCCCCGACGCAATAGCGAACGGACAAGCAAGATGACAAAGAATACCAGCGGGCGCGGACAGCGCGATCTGAGGGTCAAGGTCAAGACGGCGCGCGGGCGCCGGCTGTCCTCGACGCTCTGGCTCGAGCGTCAGTTGAACGACCCCTATGTTCAGCGCGCCCGCAAAGAGGGCTACCGCGGTCGCGCAGCCTTCAAGATCCTTGAACTTGACGATAAATATCATTTTTTCAAACCCGGCGCGCGGGTTGTCGATCTGGGCTGTGCTCCAGGCGGCTGGTGCCAGATCGCTGTGCCCCGGATCAACGCCTTGGGCGACAAGCCCGCCAAACCGCAGGGCCGTCTGATCGGCGTGGATCTGCAAGAGGTGGAACCAATTGCAGGGGCGGAACTGCACCAACTGGATTTCCTGGACGACGACGCCGACGAAAGAGTAAAAGCCTGGCTTGGCGGCGAGGCGGATGTTGTCCTCTCGGACATGGCCGCCGCATCTTCGGGTCACAAACAAACCGACCACCTGCGCATTATCTCTCTCTGCGAGGCAGCCGCGTATTTTGCCTTCGATGTCCTGTCAGAGGGTGGCACCTTCGTGGCCAAAGTCCTCGCAGGCGGCGCCGAGGGCGAGCTGCAGAAACTGCTGAAACAACGCTTTACCAAGGTCGCAAACGTCAAACCTGGCGCCAGCCGCGCCGACAGCTCTGAAAAATTTGTCGTCGCCACCGGGTTCCGCGGCCGCGACAGCTGACTTGCACAGATCTTTGTGGGTCAAACATCCCTGCCAGAGGCACAAAAGGCACGCAGTGCCGCAAAAATCAGCGTCTCGCCAACGGCGAGGCCGCAATCTCGGTAATGTTCTGAAATCCCCATCCCGCCAAGGCTGCCAGTTTTCGCATTCTTTCCGAAAGCTGGTTCCTTGGGAGATAGTGGCGGAGAGACAGGGATTCGAACCCTGGGTAGGCTTGCACCCACAACGGTTTTCGAGACCGCCCCGTTCGACCACTCCGGCACCTCTCCGCGAAGGGTCGGCGTCCGTTTAGTTTGCTACGGCGACACTGGCAAGGGCGATTTTGCATTGCCAGCACCCTGCATCTTGCTAGCCTGCTTTTGCAATCTGCGAGGTTTCCCAATGCCAGCCCTTTTTCAAAGGCTCACTTTTCAATGGTCTGGCGCTTTTCGCGCCCTTGCCGGGCATCTTGGCCGGGCAACCTCATGGATGCTCGTCGCGGCCATACTGTTGACCCAGACCGCACAGGGGCAAACCCTATCGGCTCAGGAAGCAGCGCGGCTGGATCGGATTGATGCCTTTATCGAGGTGATGGGCTTTGACGTCATGCTGGAAAGCATGGTCATCTCGGCGCGCCGCGCGCCTTCGATGCTGGGCATAGATGAAAAGGACTTTGGGCTGGCGTGGGTCGCCCAGGTCGATCAGATTTTCGCGCCCAAAAAGCTGAACTCACAGGCCAGAACCATTCTTGCAGAAACGCTGTCTGATGACGCACTTGATCACGCGGCCAGCTTTTATGCCTCATCCTTTGGCCAAAAACTGGTTCAGGCTGAAAACGCCGCGCATATGGAAAGTGGTCCGAAATCCATCGACGCGGGACAAAGAATTGTCGCCGCGCTGGTTGAAAGCAACTCGCCCCGTCTGGCCTATTTCTCGCGGCTGATGCTGGCCACCGGGCTTGAAGAAACCGCCGTGCGTTCTGTCATTGAACTGAGGGTTCGCTTTTTGACTGCGGCGGCAGACGCCGGCGTCATTGACCTGAAAATCCGGCCGGACCAGTTGCGCGCGCGCCTGATGCAACAACAGACGCGTCTGCGCACCGCGATCAAACTTCAGACCTTGGCCAGCAGCGCCTATGCGTACCGTGATTTCACGGATGATGAAATTCTGGCATACGCCAAAGAGCTTGAAACCCCGCAGATGCGCGGCGTCTACGAGCTTTTGAACGCGATCCAGTATGAACTTGCGGCCGAGCGCTACGAAGAGATCGCTCGTCGTCTGGCCGATCTGCAGCCTGCACAAGAGCTGTAGCGCGTGAAAAGAATTGCGCAGATGTGATGCCGGGGGACTTGGAAAGCCCCGCCGCTGGCGTTATCGGTGGGTGAACCTTCAGACCCGGAGATCCCCCTTGATCCGCACACTCATCTTTACGGCCACGCTTGTCCTTTGGGCCCTGCCGGGGTCCGCCGAAGTCTCGCCCCGACTTCAGAAAATGTTCAGCGCGATCGATCTGTCGGGCACGATCGATATCATGCGGCAAGAGGGCCTCGACTACGGCCAAAGCTTGCGTGACGAGATGTTTCCAAATTCGGGTGGCTCAGGCTGGGGCCGGTCGGTCGACAAGATTTATGACGACAAATGGATGTCCCAGATCGTCCAGGAAGGCATGGCGAAATCCCTGACCCAAGGCGACATCGACCCCGTTATCGCCTTTTTTGAAACGGATCTGGGCGCGCGCATCATCCGGCTGGAGCTTTCGGCCCGCCGCGCGCTTTTTGACAAGGACGTCGAAGAGGCCAGCAAGCAACGTTTCAAGGATATGGCGCAGGAGCTTGATCCGCGCGTTACGCTTTTGGAACAATTTGTCGAGGCCAACAATCTGATCGACGAAAACGTAGCCGGCGCAATGAACTCGAACCTGGCGTTTTACCGCGGCCTGCGCGATGGCGGGGCCAAGGGGTTCGATCTGGGCGAGGCGCAGATGCTTGAAGACGTCTGGAGCCAGGAAATCCAGATCCGGGTCGACACTTCGGAATGGGTCTATGGCTATGTCTCGATGGCCTACACGCCGCTCGAGGATGGTGACCTTCAGGCCTATGTCGATTTTTCAAAGACCAAGCCGGGGCAGGCGCTGAACAAGGCGCTGTTCGGGGCCTTTGATACGATGTTTGTCGAAATTTCATATAAGTTGGGTAAGGCGGCTGCACGCTACTTGTCGGGCGAAGACATCTAGGTAACCGTGCCTTTCGCTTGCGACCCGCGCATCAGCACTTCGACTGCAGCGGCCGATACGATCAGAACCGTTCCAAGCGCTTCGCGCCAGCCAAATGTCTCGCCCGCCAGAACCGCGGCCGAAGCAATGCCAACGACGGCATCGCTCATCAACAACAGCCCGACCCGTCCGGGGCTGAGAACCGTCGCGGGCCAAACCGTAAGCGCCAGCATCGGGATGACATAAAGTGCTATCGTCACAGCGACCGGCGCGGCCGCCGCCATAGCCATCAGCGGGCGGTCCGGGGCAGGGGCGCCCACCCCTGCCAATAGCGTCAGCCCGGTGACGATCAGGCTTCCGACGGCAAAGGCGATGACCAGATCCGCCACCGGAACCTGCCCCATCCGGTAAAGTTGAAACGACCCCAGCGCCCATGCGACGCCCGATGCCAGCGCAAGGTAATCCCCCGCGTTGGGCGGTTTCGCCATCGCGCCCGCGGATCCCACGACAACAACCAGCCCGCCAAAGGCCAATACCAAGGCGCCCGCGCGCGCAAGCGTTATCCGTTCGCCCAAGAATGCGATGCCAAGGAAGGTGCCCCAGATCGGCGTGAGGTAAAACAACAAGATCGCGCGCACCACATCCGTCATCAAAAGCGAAGTAGAGTAGAAACTGAAGGCCGCCCCGGTCAGCAAGCCGCAAACCGACAGCCCGCGCCAATGGGCGACCAGTCGCCGGCCACGCCAAGCAATCAACGGAACCAGAAGGGCAACAGTGGCCAGATAGATCACCGCACCCGCCCAAGCGCCCCTCAGCCCCAGATCACCCAGATAGCGCACCGGCAACCAATATAGCCCCCAAAGCGCGCCACCGACGACAATCCCCGCACTGGCCAGAACGACGCGGCGGTTGGCAGGGTGATGCTCGGCGTGATGCGCGGCATCATGCACGGCGGCGCCAGCATCAGGGAGGGGTGGGGCTTTCTGGCTCATCACCCAGCCATGCCAGAGCTTGTGCACCCTGTCGAGATCGCCCAAGAAGAACGCACAGGACCGCGGTGAAAGATCAGCAGGACATTGCTTAGGGCACCGATAGCCGGGCCAGAACACTGCGCAACCCTGTCAAATCGTCGGCACGACCGGGGTCTTGACTTCGAAACCCAGCTGCACGATAAGCGCGGCTTCCGGTGGGAAGGTCCTACCTGAAACATGAAATCTCGCTCCGATCCGGGGGCGCGCTGTTCGCGGTGCCAAAATGGCAAGAACGCCTGCTTAGCAGGGACCACAGAACGCGGAAAACAAGGGAAAGACGCATATGTTTGCGGTCCTCAAGACAGGCGGCAAGCAGTATAAGGTTCAGTCGGGGGATGTCCTCCGTGTTGAAAAACTTGCTGCTCACGCTGGTGAAAAAATTCAATTCAACGAGATTCTGATGATCGGTGCCACTGTTGGCACGCCGATGATCGACGATGCTGCGGTTCAGGCCGAAGTTATCGAGCAGATCAAGGGCGAAAAGGTTATCCACTTTGTAAAGCGTCGCCGTAAGCACGGCTCGAAGCGTACAAAAGGCCACCGCCAGCAGCTGACACTGCTGCGCGTGACAGACATCCTTGAAAAAGGCGCAGCCAAGTCGGGCGTCAAAGTTGCTGTTGGTACCGGTTCGGTTCCCGCATCCGAGCGCCCCGTATCTGGCACTGCCGCAGCCAAGCCTGCCAAAAAGGCGGCTGCAAAGGCGGCCCCCAAGACCGCAGCCAAGGCTACCACGAAAACCAGCGCGAAACCCGCTGCGAAAACCGAAACAAAAGCTGCGCCAAAGGCCGCAAAAGCCGCGCCCAAAGCGTCAGCCGCAGCAGATGACCTCAAGCAGCTTTCGGGTGTAGGCCCGGCGCTTGAAAAGAAGCTGCATGAAGCAGGTGTCACCACCTTCGCTCAGATTGCAGGCTGGTCGGCAGCGGATGTTACTGATATGGACGAGAAACTGTCATTCAAAGGTCGCATCGAGCGTGAAGGCTGGATCGCTCAGGCCAAAGAACTGACTAAAGGCTAAGGAGAGACCAAATGGCACATAAAAAAGCAGGCGGCTCCTCACGGAACGGACGCGACTCAGCTGGTCGTCGTCTGGGCGTAAAGAAATACGGTGGCGAACTTGTCGTTCCCGGCAACATCATCATGCGTCAGCGCGGCACCAAGATGTGGCCGGGCGAGGGCGTAGGCATGGGACGTGACCACACGATTTTTGCCAAGGTTGATGGAAACGTCCTATTCCACAAAGGCCTTAAAGGTCGCACCTTTATTTCGGTTCTCCCGGTGGCGGAGGCCGCTGAATAAGCCGAAAGCCCAACACGTTAAAGTTTTTAGGGGATCGGCCACAAGCCGGTCCCTTTTCATATTTAAAAGGCGCAACATGACTGTCGCCACCATTTCATTCCTGACCTTTGCAGGCGCACAGGTCGGCACACCGGGCCCCGCCAATATGGCGCTTTTGGCCACAGGCGCGCGATTTGGATTTCGCGCGGCGTTGCCTTTTGTCGGCGGCGTCATCCTTGGCAAACAACTGATCATCTGGCCCATCGGCTTTGGCCTGATGGAAATCTCGGATCAGGCGCCATGGTTGTTTGAAGGCCTCAAATGGGTCTCGGCGCTCTATATTTTCTGGCTGGCCTGGCGCGTGGCCAACATGCGCCTTTCGGTTGATCAGTCTCAGACCCGCACGCCGGGTTTCAGGGCCGGATTGCTTGTCCATCCACTAAACCCCAAGGCCTGGGCGATGATCACAACCGGTTTCACTTCTTTCGTGAGCCCCGGCACCCCGATCTTGCAGGCCACGGCCACCATCGCCATGTCCCTCTTGGTCACCCAGATAATCCTGCACCCGATTTGGACATTTGCGGGGGACCGGATTGCGCGCAGTGTTGCGGGCACTCCGGCTGAACGAATTTTGATGTGGTCGCTTGCGGCTCTTACTGTCTTGTCTGTTGTCTTCGTGCTTTTCCAGGGAGGAAACCCATGAAACTTGAACCCGTCGTCAATCAGCCGGTTGTTGAAACCGACCGCTTTATCCTGCGCCCTGTGCGGCGCTCGGATGCCGGGCTGATCGCACGCTATACCGGTGATCAGCGTGTCGCCTGCATGACGTCGTCCATTCCACACCCTTTGCCGCCCGGCGCGACCGAGGCGTTTATAACGCTTTGCCAGTCCGACAAACGGACTGAGGATGTCTGGGTCATGGATGGCTCGGCCCAGGGTCATGCCGAGGTGATGGGGGCCATCGGGCTGAACCGGGTTGATCTGACACAGGTTGAAATCGGCTATTGGGTGGCACCTGCGTTCTGGAACGCGGGCATCGCGTCGCTGGCGGTCACCGCACTTCTGGCGGCCAACCCGATGAAATCAAAAACCGTCTTCGGAGCGGTCTTTCAGGATAACCCTGCCTCGGCGCGGGTTCTGACCGGCGCCGGCTTTGACTATCTGGGCGACGCCGAGGCTTACTCGGTGGCCCGCAAGGCCACGGTTCCCACCTGGACCTACCTTAAGAAGCTTGGGAAATGACAGCCGATCTCCAACCCTTTGTCGTTCAGACACCACGCCTGACACTCAGCGACTTTGGGTCGGATGACTGGCGCATCGCCCGGGCCGAATGGGGCGTGCCGCAGATTGCGCGCATGATGTCGACGGTGCGCGCACCATGGTCCGAAGATCAGGTGCGCCACTGGATCGACAGTCGCCGCTTTCGCGGCGAGCCGGGCTTTGGAACGGCCGTGCGCACCAAGGCAGGCGATCTTATCGGCACGGTCGGTTTCGACGGCGCACCGGCCAGCATCGGCTATCTTTTTGGCCTGAAACACTGGGGGCAGGGCTATGCCACCGAAGCCATCGGTGGCTTTGTCCGGGCGATTTTCGATCGCTTCGCCCAAGTCGCTTCGATCGATGCCAGCGTGATGGATGACAACCCCGCCTCGGCGCGGGTCCTGACGAAACTCGGCTTTCGTACCGCAGGGTGCGGCGAATGTAACTCGCACGCGCGGCTTGAGCCTGTGCCAAATACCCTCTATCGCGTGGATCGAAACACGCTGAAAGTTGTGACATGAAGTTTCTCGATCTCGCCAAAGTCTATATCCGCTCAGGCGGCGGGGGCGGGGGCTGTGTCAGCTTCCGGCGCGAAAAATACATCGAGTATGGTGGCCCCGATGGCGGCGACGGCGGGCGCGGTGGAGATGTTATCGCCGAAGCGGTCGATGGTCTGAACACGCTGATCGACTTTCGCTATCAACAGCATTTCTTTGCCAAGAACGGCCAGCCGGGCATGGGCAAGCAACGCACCGGTCGTGATGGCGATGATATCATCCTGCGCGTCCCCGTCGGAACCGAGATCCTGGATGAGGACGAAGAAACCGTTCTGGCCGATCTGACCGAAGTGGGCCAGCGCGTGCTTTTGGCGCAGGGCGGCAACGGTGGCTTTGGCAACCTGCATTTCAAATCCTCGACCAATCAGGCACCGCGCCGTGCAAATCCGGGCCTTGAAGGCGTCGAACGCACGCTATGGCTGCGCCTGAAACTGATCGCGGATGCGGGCCTTTTGGGTCTGCCCAACGCGGGCAAATCAACTTTTCTGGCCGCCACATCCAACGCCCGCCCCAAGATCGCCGACTACCCCTTTACCACGCTGCATCCCAACCTGGGCGTCGTCGGAATTGACGAGGCCGAGATCGTGATGGCCGACATCCCCGGCCTGATCGAAGGCGCCCACGAAGGGCGCGGCATCGGCGACCGCTTCTTGGGCCATGTTGAACGCTGCTCGGTGCTGTTGCATCTGGTCGATGGCACCTCCGAGACGGTGGCTGCAGATTATGCCACGATCATCGGCGAGCTTGAGGCCTATGGCGGCGAACTGGCCCACAAACCCCGGATCACCGCGCTCAACAAAATCGACGCGCTGGACGAAGATAAGCGCGCCGAGCGCCGCGCCGAGCTTGAAAAAGCCGCAGGCGCCCCTGTGATGATGCTTTCTGGCGTCAGCCGCGAAGGCCTGCCAGAAGTCCTGCGCGCGGTGCGCCGCACGATTGAGGGCAAAAAGAAAGCAGTCCTCGATCAAGAAGCCGAGGATACACCATGGCGTCCTTGAGTGACGCAAAACGGCTGGTAATAAAGATCGGCTCAGCCCTGCTGGTTGACCGCGAAACCGGCCTTTTGCGCTCTGAATGGTTGGCCAGTCTGGCCGTCGATGTCGCCGAAATCCGCGCCCGCGGCACCCATGTGATCCTTGTTTCATCAGGGTCCATTGCACTGGGCCGCGCCACGCTGGATTTGCCTGCGGGCACTCTGGCACTTGAACAATCCCAGGCCGCCGCCGCCGTCGGTCAGATCCGACTTGCCCGCGCCTATGAAGAAGTGCTGGGCCCGCATGGGATCATCACCGCTCAGGTGCTGGTGACGCTTGAGGATTCCACCGATCGCCGCCGCTACCTCAACACCCGCGCCACCCTTGAACAACTGTTGTCACTTGGCGTCGTTCCGATCGTGAACGAAAACGATACGATCGCCACGGACGAGATCCGCTACGGCGACAATGACCGCTTGGCCGCCCAGATGGCTGTGACCGTCGGGGCGGATCAACTGGTGCTTTTGTCGGACGTGGATGGCTTCTACACTGCCAACCCCAAAAATGACGCCGCCGCGCGGCGCTTTGATCTGATTGACAAAATCACGCCAGAGATCGAAGCAATGGCTGGCGACGCAGGTTCAGGTCTCTCCAAAGGTGGGATGAAGACCAAACTGATGGCCGCGCGCACCGCCACCGCGGGCGGCTCGGCCATGGCGATCACCGAGGGCTCTGTCATGAACCCCCTCAAAGCACTCCAAACGGGCGCCCCCGCCACATGGTTCCTGCCCGAAGTCGACCCGCAAGCTGCGCGCAAACGCTGGATCGCTGCCATGAAAACGCGCGGCGAAATCATCGTCGACGCAGGGGCCGCACGCGCCCTGGAACAAGGAAAATCGCTACTTCCCGCAGGTGTCAGCGCCATTTCCGGCAGTTTCGGGCGCGGCGATCCGGTTGCAATCTCGCACGGCGGTAAGATCCTGGGCCAGGGCCTTACCCGCTATACCGCCGCCGAAGCCCGCGCAATCAAGGGCCATCAAAGCAGCGATATTGAAAACGTCCTTGGCTATCCGGGCCGCGCGGCCCTGATCCACCGCGATGACATGGTCCTTTAACTTCTTCTCTTTTGTCTAAATACTCAAATTTTCATGCCCAAAGACGGTGATCGCGATGACAGACAGCACTGAAATAACAACCCTGATGGACACCATCGGCGCCCGTGCCAAAGCTGCTTCTCGCGAACTGGCCTTTGCCAGCGGTGCCAGCAAACGCGCCGCCCTGATGGCTGCAGCCGATGCCGTCTGGACCCGCCGCGCCGAGATTATCGAGGCCAACGCCAGGGACATGGACTATGGCCGCGACAAGGGCTTGTCTGATGCCATGCTTGATCGGCTGATGCTGGATCAAGACCGGATCCAAGGCATCGTTGACGGCCTGCGCGCGGTCGCCGAGCAGGACGACCCGGTCGGCGAAACCCTTAGCGATTGGGACATGGCCAGCGGTATCCACATCCGGCGTGTGCGCACACCTCTGGGTGTGATCGGCGTGATCTATGAAAGCCGGCCAAATGTCACGGCCGACGCAGGTGCGCTTTGCCTTAAGGCCGGAAATGCAGTCATTCTGCGGGGCGGATCAGAAAGCTTTCATTCCTCAGGCGTCATCCATTCCTGCCTGCAACAGGGGTTAAAGGCCGCAAGCCTTCCCGCTGACGCCGTGCAACTTGTCCCCACCCGTGACCGGGCCGCAGTCACGGCCATGTTGCAGATGACCGCCTATATCGACGTGATCGTGCCCCGTGGTGGCAAAGGGCTGGTAGGTCTTGTTCAGCGCGAGGCGCGTGTGCCGGTTTTTGCCCATCTCGAAGGCATCTGCCACATCTACATCGACAAGGCGGCTGACTCTGAAAAAACCCGCCGCGTTGTCCTGAACGCCAAGACCCGGCGCACCGGGATTTGCGGATCGGCGGAATGCCTGCTGATCCACCGCGATATCGCAACCGGGTTGGGCCAAACCGTTCTGGATGACCTGATGGCCGCGAGCGTCGAAGTGCGCGCAGGCGAGGGCCTGAAGGGCAGCGTTGCGGCCAATCCCGACGACTTCGGCAAAGAATTTCTGGACATGATCATCGCCGCGCGCATTGTCGATGACGTCGATGGTGCGATTGCTCATATCACGCAATTTGGTTCAAATCACACCGACGCCGTCATGACCGAAGATGACGCCGTTGCTGATCGCTTCTTTACCCGGCTCGACAGTGCAATCCTGATGCGCAACGCCTCGACACAATTCGCTGACGGGGCCGAGTTCGGGATGGGTGCCGAGATCGGCATCGCCACCGGCAAGATGCATGCGCGCGGACCAGTTGGCGCGGCGCAGCTAACCAGCTTTAAGTACCTTGTGGATGGCGACGGCACGGTGCGCGCCTGAGACAGGCTTGGCCAGAGGCGGGTCTAGAAAGAGATCTCGATCCGCGTCTCTGCCAGAACGGTTTCCAACACCTTGCCAGTGCGCTGCAAAAGTTCGGGCACAAGGCCGAAATGAACCTCCGAGGCGCTAACCGACAGGGCGCCCGACACATCCGCCAGAACGGCCCAGGTCTCCGGCACGATCTTCATCTTTTCGGCACTTCCCGTCAGGGTCCAGTGGTCGTCATCTTCGGACACCTCAATCTTGCCACCATATGGCATCGCGCTTTCAAGGCACTGGATCAGCAGGAATGCCAGCTTGACGTCCTGCCGGGCACAGACGTCATGGGGCCGCCAATCAATCCTCAGCCGCCCACCACGTGTGACATCGTTCAAGACCGAAAGGATCTCTGTGCGGCCGATTTCCTGATCTGGTCCTGCTGCACCAAAAGCGATGCGAAAGAACCGGATGCGGGCATTTGCATTCTCGACACTCTCTGAGATCAGCGCCATTTCCGGCCCGGCAAGCGCGCCCGTCATCGAAAGCAGTTCAACACCATTGCTGATTGCGCCCAAGGGGCTGATAAGGTCATGACAGATGCGCGAACCCACTAGGGCCGTAAGGTCGATCGGTGTATTAGCCATTTACCACTCTCCATCGGAGGCAACATGAATTCACTTCTTGAACCGGGCATGTTTGTAAAAAACCCGAGCCAGCCTGATTGGGGAATTGGTCAAGTACAGTCAAACATCGGCAACAAGATCACGGTGAACTTTGAGCACACCGGAAAAGTTGTTATCGACAGCAACCGAGTTGATCTCGTTGTGGTATTTAACCCCTGACCACTTGCTTGCTTCCCTAAGGGCAGCTTAGCACAACCTTAACGTGTGTCTAGCCCAACAGTGTTATCTGGTTGCGACGCATTTGCACGGACACCGTCACCAGAGCCTTAACAAATTCCTGACAAGACGCTTCTTTTTGCCCCCATTACCGATTAGATAGCGCCAAACAGCGTCTGGACCACATATCACCTGATGATCCCCGCCAATTCGAACTTTGAAGTGCGCCTGGCCACGTCAGCCACGGACCTCGCCGCCTCTCAGCGGTTGCGATATGATGTTTTTGTAGTTGAGTTGGGCGGTGACGGCGATATGGTTGACCATCAGGGGCGGCTGGAACGGGACCGCTTTGATGCCCATTTTGATCACCTAGTCCTGATTGATCACGACCGCAAAGCGGACCCTTTGGAACAGGTCGTGGGGGTGTACCGCCTGATGAAAACGGACGCAGCCGATCAGCTGGGCCAGTTTTACACCGACGATGAATATGACCTGAGCCCTTTGCGCGCCACCGGGCGCAACTTGCTTGAACTTGGGCGCTCGTGCCTGCATGCCGATTATCGTGGCGGCACGGCCATGCTACATCTCTGGAGCGGCCTTGCCGATTACGTTCAGGCCCATGAAATCGAGATCATGTTTGGCGTTGCCAGCTTTCACGGCACGGACATTCAGGCGCTTAGCGGGCCGCTGTCGTTTCTGCATCAACGCCACCTTGCGCCGCCCGAACTGAGAGTGCGTTCACGAAAGTTCCAGAACATGGATCTGATCGGTGCAGACAAGCTGGACCGCGTTGCGGCAATGGCGGCAACCCCCTCGCTGATCAAGGCATACCTGCGTCTTGGCGGCTATGTGGGCGAGGGCGCCTTTGTCGATCATGCCTTTAACACAACGGACGTCTGTCTGGTCATGGATACCCAGCGCATGAACGAGCGTCAGCTGGGCATCTACACCAAAAAGCGCAGCCCATGAAGACGCCCCCAAAGACGCCAACGACCACATGGGATGATGGTCAGTGGCCGCCGTCGGAGCCCGTCGGCGTCTTTGGCTGGCTGCGCGCAATTTTTCGCGCTGTGCCGCTGGCGATTGTAACCTTTGGCGGGCTGGCGCTGCTTTTGGTCCTGCGCCTGATCGAGATGCCGATATTTGGACTAAAGCGACCCGTGACACCATGGATCACGCGCTTTGTCTGTAAATCGGCATTTGTGATCCTGGGCGTGCGCCATGTGGTGCGCGGAACCCCGATGACCCAGAACGGGGCGGCGGTGTCCAACCATTCGTCATGGCTGGACATATTCGCGCTCAACGCACCGCAAAGCATCTATTTCGTCTCAAAATCCGAAGTGGCAGGCTGGCCCGGCATCGGCTGGCTGGCACGTGCCACGGGTACGGTTTTTATCAACCGGCGCGCCCGTGACGCCGCACGCCAGCGCGCGATCTTTGAGGCGCGCCTGCAGGCAGGACACCACCTGCTTTTTTTCCCCGAAGGAACGTCGACGGACGGTCAAAGGATACTTCCCTTTAAATCCACCCTTTTTGCGGCGTTCTTTTCAATGGATCTGTACGAGGATTTGTGGATACAGCCCGTCACGCTGATCTACACTAGCCCCCAAGGTGCCGATCCGCGGTTCTATGGCTGGTGGGGCGAGATGGAGTTCTTTGAGCATCTGCTCAAAACGCTGGCGGCGCGGCATCAGGGCGGGGTCGAGGTGGTCTATCACGCACCTTTGAAAGTCTCAGATTTTCCCGATCGCAAGGTTCTGGCCGCGGCATGCGAAGTCGAAGTGCGAAAAGCCCTGCCAGAGGCCTGAGCACCAGGGTCCCTTAGCGGCTATTCCATCTCACTTTTCAGCGCCAATAGCGTGGCCAACGGGTCGTCGGTGCGCCAGATCTCTTCACCGATCCCGAAAAAATCTGTCATGCCAGCCAAAGCCGAAGCATGCTCGGGCGTTATGGCCCCTTCGGCGACTACCGGCACTTCGATCACTTCCGACCACCAGTTGAAAAGGTCAGGCTCGGCCACAGTGCCGTCGCCCAAGGCGGTCGCCCCCACAGGGCCGAAGGCCACGTAGTCGGCCCCGGCTTCGCCCGCGTTCAGGCCTTCATGGCGCGAGGCGCCGCAGTAGGCGCCGATGATCGCGTCGCCGCCCAAAAGCTTGCGCGTGGCACGCACGCTACGGGCCCCGTCGGTCAGGTGAACGCCATCCAGCCCCAAACGCTCGACCATTCCGATATGCTCGGCGATCACAATGGCGACATCGCGGGCATGGGCAACTTCGCGCAGAACATCGGCCGCACGCGCAACCCAGTCTTCGTCACGGCTGGCCAGTGCAAGGCGCAAACAGGCAATCTCGGTCCCATCAAGAACCTGCGCCAAGAGGTCCGGAAAGCTGGACAATTCAAATTCGGGCGGGGTGATAAGATAGATTTGGGGCGTTTCTTCGGCGGCCATCGTCGGGCTCTCCTTGTCGTCGTCGCGCTGCTATATCCGTAAATGATGCGCTTGGCTACTTCGCAGGCAGCGCGCCGACAAATTCAACTGCCAATGCCAAAAGCCCTGCGCGCACGCCATCGTCGCCCAATCCTTCGGCGTCAAGGCTGACCATGGTCGCCATCGGCTTGCCGGTGAATTTCATCGGGCCAACGCCAGCCATCGTCAGAGCCTGTGCATGGTTGTCCTTGCCAACTCGGTACATCGCACCGCCACCTGACGAGGCCCCATGCACGCCGCACAGCATGTTGCCATTCATCATATATGCCAACCCGCCAAACATCCGCTTTTCCGCGATCCCCGATAAATGCGCGACATCGCTGCGCATCAGCTCGATCGTTCCTTCGTCTATGGCCATGCGGCATCTCCTTGCCATGGGTTGCGCCCAAGCGTATCACCCCCGCGACCCCTATCGAAAGCCTCAAATGACCCCGCGACCTCAACCGACCTTTGTGCTTGTCCGCCCACAGATGGGCGAAAACATCGGCGGCGCGGCGCGGGCGATGTGGAATTTCGGGCTGGACCGGATGCATATTGTGGCCCCGCGCGATGGCTGGCCCAGCGGCAAGGCCGTGGCCATGGCCAGTGGGGCAGGGCGCCTTCTGGACGACGCGCGCCTTTTTGACACCACGGCGGATGCTCTGGCCGAGGCTGATTATGTTTTCGCCACAACCGCACGTGGGCGCGGCCTGACCAAACCCATCGTCTCGCCCGAGCGCGCGATGGAAATGGCCGCCGAAAAAATCGGGCAGGGCCAAAAGGTCGCCATTCTTTTTGGCCCCGAACGGGCCGGGCTGGAAAATGATGACATCGCCCGCGCCAATGCCATAATCTCGGTCCCGGTGAACCCCGAGTTTCCGTCGCTTAACCTTGCACAATGCGTTCTGCTGACGGGCTATGAATGGCGCCGCCATGCAGGCCAGATCGATCATGAGCGGCTGGAGATGGCCAAGACCGAACAGGCCCCCCAGATTGAGATCGAAAAGTTGGCCGAACATTACGAGGCGCGGCTGGAAGACGCGGGGTTCTTCTTTCCCCAGACCAAGGCGCCGGGCATGAAAATCAACCTGCGCAACCTTTGGTCACGGATGCCACTGACGCGCGCAGATGTTCAGATGCTGCACGGAATACTGCGACAATTGCTCAGAGGGCAAAACACGCCCCAGTGACTTGAAGCCCGCACCCGCCAACCCTAGTCTGCCGGCAATCCCGATCCGCCCCAAAATGGGCGCACATAAGGACATGACATGACCACCAAAAGAAGCATTTTCGAAGATGTCGCCGACGGCACCCAGCAGCCGGCCAAGCCCACGGGCGGATTGATCGATGGCGCGAAAAGGGGCGACCGGCGCGGCATTCGTATCTGGTTGATGGTTCTTTTTGCGATGGTTCTGGTGATGATCGTGGTGGGCGGCCTGACCCGGCTGACTGACAGCGGCCTGTCGATCACCGAATGGCGGCCTCTGACCGGCGCGATCCCGCCCATGTCGACCGAAGCCTGGATGTCAGAGTTCAGCAAATATCAGGGCATACCAGAGTTTCAGCTGCAAAACAGCGAAATGACAATGGCCGAGTTCAAATCCATCTATTGGTGGGAATGGGGCCACCGCCAGATCGGCCGCACCATTGGATTGGTCTGGGGTGTCGGGTTCTTCTTTTTCTGGCTGACATCGCGCATCCCTACCGGCTGGACCGGCCGACTGGTAGGGATTGGGGCGCTCGGCGGTCTGCAAGGTGCGATTGGCTGGTGGATGGTGTCCTCGGGCCTTGGCGGTGAGATGCTGGATGTGGCCTCGTACCGGTTAGCGATCCATCTGGGGCTGGCCTTTGCAATCCTTGGGTTGATCACTTGGTACATCCTTCAGCTGGCCCGCAACGAGGTTGATCTGCTACAGGCCCGGCGCGCCCGCGAAGTGAAACTCTTCAAGATATCGACCGGGCTGATGCATTTCGTCCTGCTGCAGGTTCTTCTGGGCGCGCTGGTCGCCGGCATAGACGCCGGGCGCACCTATACCGACTGGCCGCTGATGGCCGGTTCGTTCTTTCCGCCGTACCCTTTTGACCTGACACCGATCTGGCGCAACTTTTTTGAAGACCCCGGGCTGGTTCAGTTCATTCACCGGATGGCCGGATACCTGTTGCTGGCCTTCGCCATTGTTGTCTGGCGCCGCGGCCATGCCTCGGCCCGGATCGGCACGCGGCGTGCCTTTGATTGGGCGATGGGCATGATCCTTGTACAGATCGCTCTGGGCATCAGCACCGTCCTTTACGCCGCACCCTGGCAGATCGCGATCGTGCACCAGCTTGTGGCGGTCATCGTCTGGGTTCTGGTCATCCGCGCACGGTTTCAGGCCGGCTATCCCATCACCCAAACCGTGCGGGGAGCCTCGGTATGAAAGCATTTGATCAACTGATGAAGTTTCAGCGCCAGACCGAAGCGCTGTCCCAGGTGGCCGGGCGGTTGGGTTGGGATCAGGAAACCATGATGCCCCGCGGCGCCGCCGAACAGCGTGGTGAAGAAACCGCGGCAATGGAGGCGGTGTTGCACGCCCGCCGGATCGATCCGCGCATCGGAGACTGGCTGGGCGCGATTGACCCCGCCGATCTGGACGACAAGGGCCGTGCGCATATCCGCCATATCCGCCGCGCCTTTGATCGGACCTCGAAAGTTCCCGCGGCCCTGGCCGAAGAGATCGCGCGCGTCACTTCCGTCGCGCAAGGCATCTGGGCCGAGGCGCGCGCCGACGAAGATGTGGCGTCGTTCTTGCCGACCCTTGCACGCGTTGTCGATCTGCGCCGCCAAGAGGCCGCTGCACTGGCCGGGTCAGGGGGCGATCTTTATGATGCGTTGCTGGAGGATTATGAACCCGGCGCAACAGGCGCCAGCCTTGAAGCGATGTTCAGCGAATTGCGCCCCGCACTGGTGTCCCTGCGCGAGCGTGTCTTGGGCGCTGAATACACGCCCAAGCCCCTGAACGCGGAATTCCCTGAGGTTGGCCAGCTGCGCGTTTCAACCGATCTGGCTAGACGCTTTGGTTATAACTTCAAAACCGGGCGCATCGACAAGGCGGTGCACCCGTTTTCCAGCGGGTCCGGCCGCGATGTTCGCATCACAACCCGAACTGCGCTGCGCGATCCATTCAACTGCTTTTACTCGACGATCCACGAGGTCGGGCACGCCTGTTACGAGCAAAACATCGACCCAGAGTTTGGCCTTACGCCTTTGGGGCGCGGCGTCTCGATGGGCGTTCACGAAAGCCAGAGCCGGATATACGAAAACCAGCTGGGCCGGAGCCGCGCCTTTTGCAACTTCCTCTACCGACGTATGGCCGAAGAGTTCGGTGATTTTGGCGTCCGCGACGCCGAGGCCTTTTACGGCGCGGTCAACCGCGTGAACTCGGGCTATATCCGCACCGAGGCCGACGAGGTTCACTACAACCTGCATGTGTTGTTACGCTTTGATCTGGAACGCGATCTGATTGCCGGGCGGTTGGAGGTCAAAGACCTTGAAGCAGCTTGGAACGCACGGTTTCTTGCCGATTTTGGCGTGGCCGTCGACAAGCCGTCGAACGGCTGCTTGCAGGACGTGCATTGGTCGGTGGGCCTGTTTGGGTATTTCCCGACCTACTCTTTGGGCAACGTCTATGCAGGGTGCTTGAACGAAGCGATGCGCGCTGCGGTGCCGGGGCTGGACGCCGAGTTGTCCCGCGGCGAGACGGGGCTGGCGACAGAATGGCTGGGCGAGAACCTGCAGCAGTTCGGCGGGCTTTGTGAGCCGCGTGAAACGATCCGCCGCGCAACGGGGCAAGAGCCATCCGTGGCGCCGCTTTTGAACTATCTGGAGACTAAGTTTACCCAGCTCTACCGGATTTGATAAGCGGCAAGGATAGTGGGGGGGGGCGCTGCCCCCTCCGACGCCAAGGCGCCGTCCCCCGGGGATATTTGTGCCACAAAGAAGCGGGTACCGGTTAGCTGGGGGTGATCGTCCATCTTGTGGCCAGATCATCAAGCCCCGCGCCAATGAGATCGCGCAAAGCTTGGCCGTCGGCGTGTTCAAGCCGCGTAAGGTAGAGGCAGGATTTTCCGGACTTATGCTTGCCAAGCCGGTTCATTATGGCGGGAAAGGGTGCGTAGCCGGGCATGACGTAGATAGTCAGATGCGCCTTGCCGACGGCAAACCCGGTTGCAAGGCACACGCCCGAACGGCCGGTCGCATAGGTATAAGCGTAAGAGCCATAGCCGATCATCCGCCCAGACCAGAGGCGCGGCGAAAACCCGGTAACCTCGTCAAAGATCTGTCTAAGGGCGCGGGCCTCTTGTTGCCGGTGCGGATGTTCGATTGCAGCGATATAGGCGTCAACCTGAGAGGCCGCTCTGTCGGTCATTTCGTCCAGCGCGGATCGCGTTTTTCCAAGAAGGCCTGAATGCCTTCTGCGGTGTCCCGGTTGGCCAGGTTTTCGACCATGACCTTGCCCGTGTAGGCATAGGCCTGATCCAGTGGCATTTGCAGTTGATCATAAAATGCGCGTTTGCCGATACGCACTGCCGAGCTGAGTTTGGCCGCGATGATGCCCGCCATTTCCCTGGTTTCATCGGCCAGAGCCGACGCAGGAACGGCGCGGTTGATCAGCCCCAGTTCGGCGGCCCGCGCGGCGCTTATGAACTGCCCGGTTGTGAGCATCTCGAACGCCTGTTTGCGCGTGATATTCCGTGAAAGGGCGACCATGGGGGTCGAACAAAAAAGCCCGATATTGACACCATTGACGCCAAAACGCGCGTCCTCGGCGGCCACGGCAAGATCGCAAGAGGCGACCAGTTGGCACCCTGCGGCCGTGGCCAGCCCATGCACCTGAGCGATAACGGGTTGCGGCAGCCGGGGAATGGTTTGCATTAGCTTTGAGCATCGCTGAAAAAGGTCGGCGAAATAGGCAGAGCCGCTGTCTGGAGCATCGCGCCCGGCGTTCATTTCTTTCAGATCATGGCCCGCACAAAAAGCGCGCCCCTGACCTGACAGGATCACAACGCGGATGGTGTCGCTTTGCTTTACGTCATCAAGGGCGCCCTGCAACGCAGCCAGCATCGCATCAGACAGGGCGTTCAGCCGGTCAGGCGCGTTCAGTGTCAGTCTGCAGATCGGGCCATCGTCGTGGCGTGTAAGTATGCTCATCTTGCCCTCGGACTTATGTTGCGCCAAGTCTAGGCGCGAGGTTGCCCAAGGGGAAGACATGGATTTAAAGATGACGATCGACGAGTTGCACGGGTTCCTTGCACGGGAATTTCCCCAGGTCGCAGGTGAGTTTGCGCTGGAAGAGCTAAAACCGATGTCCATCAGGGTGCGCATGGCTGTGGGCAAAAAACACCTTCGTCCCGGCGGCACCGTGTCGGGCCCTTCAATGTTCGCCCTTGCCGATGTTTCGGTCTATCTGGCCACGCTTGCAATGATCGGGCCACAGGCACTTGCCGTGACGACCAGTTGTAACATTGATTTCATGCGCAAGCCCGAGGCGGGCGCCGACCTTGTGGCCGAGGCGCGGCTTTTGAAACTGGGACGGGTTTTGGTGGTTGGCGATGTCATGATGTACTCGGACGGAAATCGCAAGCCAGTGGCACGCGCCTCGATGACTTATTCCATTCCGCCAACGGGGCAGGCGGGGTAACTGCGTTGTGACCGCAAGCCGATTGTCACCTGCGCTAAGGTCGCCCAAGCTGGAAGCCGCGATCGGGGTCAAGTGGCGTATCAGGCCTGAACGAATTGAATGCAGGGAATAGTGAGGGCGATATGGCACAAACCAAAGGCGGTCGGGCGCGGGCGATCATTTCGAATTGGAAATTCAGGCATCTCGGTGCGTTGGTTCTCTCGGCGCTCGTTGTCTATGGATTTGCAATGCTGCGCCCTGAATGGTCGCCAATGCACCGTTGGAACCGCGCCTTCGGCGATGCCTCTCTGGTGCTGATTGCGGCTGTGATGGCCATGGGGCCGTTGTCGCGGCTCTGGCGCGTCTTTGCGGCCACTCTTGCCTGGCGGCGCGAACTTGGTGTCTGGGGCTTTATCGCAGCCGTGGTGCATGGCGGATTTATCCTGTTTGGCTGGGTGGATCTGGAATGGCCACGTCTTTTCGGTTTAGAGTTTCACCCCGGCCTTGGCCAGTATGTCATGTTCGACAAGGGGTTCGCGCTCGGCAACAGCATCGGCATTCTGGCGCTGGTCTATGGGCTTGGCCTGGCGCTGACATCGAACGATCTTTCGCAAAGGTGGTTCGGCGTGGCCATCTGGAAGTATTTTCAGCAGGGCGCCTATATTCTCTGGGCGTTGATTGTTGCGCATACGGCCTATTTTCTCTTTGTCCATTTTCTGGACTTTCACCGGCAGGTGCCTGAACCCAACGCCCTGCAGTGGCCTTTCGTGGCGCTGGTGGCACTGGTTGTGGCACTACAGAGCGCGGCGTCATGGCAGACCTGGCGCCTGCGTCGTCAAAGGGCGATCTGAATGGCGAAAATGTGGGGTAAAATAATACCTAATTTCTATCCTATTGTTTTTGCTTCACTAAACGCCGCGTTCAGCGCTTGACTGTGTCCCCTTGGCAGTTGATAAGCAGCCCCTGTAATGACCACCACCGACCTAGGGTGCTTGAAATGAAAACCTTCACGGCCACGCCGGCCGATATTGACAAGAAATGGATCCTGATCGACGCCGAGGGCGTTGTTCTGGGCCGTCTTGCAGCGATTGTGGCTATGCGCCTGCGCGGCAAGCATAAGGCGTCCTTCACTCCGCATATGGATATGGGCGACAACGTAATCATCATCAACGCGGACAAGATCCAGTTGACCGGAAACAAGCGCATGAAGCCGAACTATTGGCACACGGGTTATCCCGGTGGCATCAAGTCGCGCACCACGGGCCAGATCCTGGAAGGCAAGCACCCCGAGCGTGTTGTCATTCAGGCCGTCAAGCGGATGCTTCCAGGCAACCGTCTGAGCCGTCAGCAGATGACAAACCTGCGGGTTTATGCGGGGGCCGAGCATGGTCACGACGCGCAAAAGCCCGAAGTTCTGGACGTGAAGTCCATGAACTCCAAGAATACGAGGACCTGAGCATGGCCGAAGAGATCAAATCGTTGGACGAGCTGGACGCCGTTGCCGAAGGCACGCCTGCAGTTGTCGAGACCATGACCCCGGCCGAGCCGCAGCGTGATGCGCTGGGTCGTTCATATGCCACTGGCAAGCGTAAAGATGCGGTCGCCCGCGTCTGGATCAAACCGGGTTCCGGCAAGGTCACCGTCAACGGCAAAGAGATGAGCGCTTATTTTGCACGCCCCGTGCTGCAAATGATCCTGCGTCAGCCCTTCACCGTCGCCGGTGTTGATGGCGAATTTGATGTGATGGCAACCGTCAAGGGCGGTGGTTTGTCGGGTCAGGCCGGTGCGGTCAAGCACGGCATTTCAAAGGCTCTGCAGCTTTACGAACCCTCGCTGCGTGGCGCCCTGAAAGCTGCAGGCTTTCTTACGCGCGACAGCCGCGTTGTTGAGCGTAAGAAGTTCGGTCGCGCCAAGGCCCGTAAGAGCTTCCAGTTCTCCAAGCGCTAATCGCTCCGGGGTTCGGACCTCACAAAAATTCAGGAAGGGCTCGCAATTTGCGGGCCCTTTCTTTGTTCAGGGTATCGCACGGGTCATCCCGGTAACAGGCTTACAAACAGCCCCATGAAAAGCGTAGCCGCGCTGGTCAGGGTCAGGACCACGGCAAGTGCCGGGTCGGGCCGGTGCAGGGTGGACGCCGATGCAGGACGGGGGCGGTACATCGCCACGACAATCCGCAAATAGGCCGCCAATGCCAGAACGCTGCCAATGATCGCCACGATGGCCAGCCACAAGAACCCGGCATTCAGAACAGCGGTGAATAAATAGGCCTTGCCGATAAATCCGAAAAGCGGCGGTATGCCCGTCAGTGACAAAAGATAGATGATCATAAGGACACCGGTGGCAGGCGCGGCGCGGCCGAACCCTTCAAAATCTTCCAGCTTGCGACCGGCAATCAAGATCACGCCAAAGACCCCAAGGTTCATTGCAACATAGGCCGCTCCAAAGACGACAAGCGATGCCAAGGCAAGATCACCAGTACCAACCGCCACAACACCCAGCAGTAGATACCCCGCCTGCGCAATCGACGAGTAGGCGATCAGACGTACGATTTGCGTTTGCACAAGTGCCGCCAGATACCCGTAGATCATCGTCACCGCCGAAAGAGCAGCGATTGCCACAGGCCAGCCGGTGCTGGTCGGCAGATCGCGCAGCACCTGCGCCAAGGCAAAAACTGCCGCCAGTTTCGTGATGACCGACAGATAGGCGGCCACCGAAACCGGCGCGCCTTCATAGGCGTCGGGCGCCCAGAAATGAAACGGCACAACCGCCGCCTTATAGCCCAGTCCGACGATCACCGCGATCAGACCGGTCGCGGCAATCAACGGGCTGTGCCCGAGGCCCGCAAGCCCGGTCAAAAGCGTCGTTCCCGCTCCGCCGAACCAAAAGCTTAACCCGTAGACCATGATCGCCCCGGTCACCGATCCAAAGACCAGATATTTCATCGCAGCCTCGGTTGCCGCATCGTCACGCGGGAAAGCCACCAGAGCAAAGGACCCAAGGCCGGTCAGAACAACGCCCAGAACCAAAAGCATCATATCACCTGCGCCCGACAGCATCAGCGCGCCCAGCGTGACCAATACGATCAGGGCATAAACGCTGCCTTCGCGTTCTTGCCCGGCAAGCTCTGACCGGACCAGCAATAGTGCCAACGCCGTGCCCGGCAGCAGCACCAGTTTGGCCCAGCCACTCAGCATGTCGATCCGGTAGGTGCCACCAAAGACAGTCGTGTCGGCGTTCAGTACCTGCAAGGTCAGCGCACTGGCCAGCCCCAACCCCATTAGCCCCAGTCCAAGGGCAAGGCGCGGCATGCGCAACATCTCGGCCACCAGCATCGCAAATGCCGCCAGCGCCAAAGACATCTCAGGATAAAGCAGCGAAAGGTCGCGCGCCATATCCATTACATCGCCGCCGTCGTGGAATGGATCATGTTCAGCAAAACGCCGGGCGCGACACCCAGAACGACGATCAGCACAAGAAGCGGGACAATCACCCAAAGCTCGCGCCGATCCAGATCGGCCATCCCGGCCCATTTGTCATTCGCAGCACCCAGAAACACGGCGGCAACAGCACGCAGGTAAAGGCCCGCCGTAATAACGATGGCGATAATGGCCACCGTCGCCCAGGGTTGAATGTTGAGGGTCGCCAGAAAGATCTGAAACTCGGCCGGGAAATGCGCAAGCCCCGGCAGCCCGAGCGAGGCAAAGGCCGAGACGATAAAGGCCCAGGCCAACCATGGAACCCGCGCCAACAGCCCGCCGAACGCCCCGATCTCGCGCGTCTCGGCACGGTCCTGCAGCATGCCGACCAGAAAGAAAAGCGCACCTGTAACCAGCCCATGACTGACCATTTGCAGGGTCGCACCATCCAGTGCCACAGCGCGCATATTGCCGTCCATCGTCAGCCCTGCAACCGCTACACCCATGACAACATACCCCATGTGATTGACCGACGTGTAGGCGACCATCTTTTTAAGATCACTTTGGGCAAGGGCGACCAAAGCGCCGTAAACCGCGCTGAAGACACCAAAGATCAGGATGATCACGCTAGCCTTGGAAAACGCCTCGGGCGTCATCTGAAGCGCAAATCGCACCAGCCCGTATGTTCCAAACTTCAGCATCACACCGGCCAAAATCACACTGCCGACGGTGGGAGCCTGCACATGGGCGGCGGGCAGCCATGTGTGTACCGGAAAGGACGGTATCTTGACCGCAAAGGTAAAAAGCATCGCCACCAGCGCCAACATCGCGCCAAGCCCGGCCAGCGGCGGTGCGTTGATCCAGGCGCGCATGTCGAACGTGCCACTGGACAGGTAAAGCCCAAGGATCGCCAGAAGCAGTGGCAAGCTGCCCAAAAGCGTATAGAGAAAGAACATCAGCCCCGCACGCTGGCGGTCCTCATGGCCCCAGCCGGTGATCATGAAATACATCGACACCAGGGACACTTCGAAAAAGACGTAAAACAGCAGGCCATCCAGCGCAGCAAACGTGCCAATAGCGGCCGTTTCCAGCATCAGCATCAGCACGATAAACGTCGGCGCCCGGTCGCTCAGGCGTGTCGAATAGAGCGCCGATAGGAAAAACAGAACCGCCGTGAGCAGGATCAGCGGCAGGCTCAGCCCGTCTATGCCCAAACGAAACGCGGCCCCGATCGATGGGATCCAGGCAATCTCTTCGACTTGTGCAAAACCGCCGGGGGTCGTGCCGCGCGCCCAGATTGCAAGGGTGATCATCAGAACCAGCCCCGTTGTGGTCACCGATATCAGATGCGCCACCCGGTCCGGGCGTGTTGGCAAAGCCATCAGCAAAAGGCCCGCAAGGAGCGGCAGGAAGGTGGCAAGCGACAAGAGCGGAAGCGTGGACATGAAATTTCCTCAGGAATAAAGCGGCGCGGCCAAAAGAAGAGCTGCCAGAATGGCTATGCCAAGAACGCTCAGGGCAAGTTCGCGGTGGATAAGACCAGTTTGCAGGCGCCGCACGCGGGTGCCGGCATCCTTGGTGCGGCTGACAAGCGCAAAGATCACGCCGTCAATGGCGCCTTCGTCATTGCGGCGCCCCAAGGTTGCCAAGGCGCGCGTGCTGTTTGCGGCACCAAGGGCTGCGTTGTAGATCCGCTGGTCCAGCGTTTCACAAAGTCGCGCCAGCGCCAGAACCGGGCGCAGAACCAGACCGTCGATGCCACCAGCCACCACGAACCCCGATCCGGCCCAGCCATAAAGCGGCCCCAGAACCTGCGCCGGCGTTGCAAACCAACCCAGCGCCAGACCGGTCATTGCGGCAGCCAAACCCAACGCCGACGCCAGTACCCCGGTCGTCAGGGCTGTGCCCAAAAGCTCTTCGATATAGCCAAAGCTGCCCCCCAGAACCGCCGCAAAAAACGCCAACCCACCAAGACCCGCGCCCATCCATGGGGCCCGGTCAACCCGGTCAGCTTGAGGGCTCCGGTCGCTTTGGCGTTTCCAAAGCACGCTTAGCGCCCGCGCCATATAGGCCCCCGTCAACAGCGTTCCGATCATTGCAAAGGGCGCCAACCACCAAAAACCGGGGGCCGAGATTGCCGCAGCGATCACCGCATCCTTGGAAAAGAACCCCGCCAGCGGCGGAACACCGGCCAGCGCAAGGGCCGCAAGCGCAAAGGCTGCAAAGATCCCGGGCCGCGCCCGCGCGGCACCTTTGAGATCTGTCAGCGTGGTACTTTCGCGGTCGTGCTGAAACACGCCCGCCCCCAGAAAGAGCGCGCTTTTGATCGCGGCATGGGCGATCAGATGCAGGAGGGCCGCCACTGGCACGCCCGCACCCACCGCCACCAGCATCAGGCCATACTGGCTTGAAGTTGAGGCGGCTAAAAGCCGTTTCAGATCACGCTCGGCCAAGGCAATCATACCGGTCACCACCGTGGTGATCCCGCCAACGACACCAATTGCCAACAGCACCGATGCTGGCAGCATTGGCGCGGCGCGGATCAAAAGGATCGCCCCCGCCGCCACCAGAGTTGCCGAATGCAAAAGCGCTGATACGGGCGTTGGGCCAGCCATTGCGCCTTGCAGCCAGTTTTGCAGTGGCACCTGTGCCGACTTGCCCATAGCCGCAATCAAAAAACCAAAGCCCGCAACCAACGCGGCCACCCCAGAGGTGCCGAGCGTGGCGTCAATACGGCTGGTTCCAGAAGCGCCGATCAGGGCAAAAGCGGCCACATAGAGCCCCAGATCAGCGCTTCGTGTGTAAAGAAAGGCACGCGTCGCGGCAGCGGGCACATCTTTGCGCCCATGCCAGAAACCGATCAAAAGATAGCTGGAAAAGCCAATCAGCTCCCACGCGGCCAAAAGCGTGATCCAGTCACCTGCCAGAACCAGTGTCTGCATTGCGGTCACAAAGAATAGCATCGTCGCAAAGAACCGCGGCTTTTCAGGGTCTTGGCGCATATAGCCTATGGCATAAATCAAAACAAATCCGGCCACGGTGGACACCAGAACCGACAAAAGAGAAGTCAATGGACCTGCATCAAGGATCAACGGTAAACTAGGTAGCCCGGGCAACTGAACCATGGAGTTTAGGCCCCTGGAAGCAGTCAAAAGCAGCCCCAAAGACCCAAGCATTGCCAGCCCTGAGGCCATAAGCGCCAACGCCGCAGGGGCGCGCCGAACTGCCAGAATGATGAGTGCTGCCGCAAAAGGCGCACCCAGCGTGAGGGCCAGAAACGTCATCCCTTCAACGCCCGCGCTTCTTCCATCTCAACCGACCCACGTGAGCGGAACCGCGCAATCGCCACACCAAAGCCGACGGCCATTTCCACTGCCATCACGGTCATCACGATCAGAACGAACATCTGGCCCGACATCGCATCGGGATGCAGATAGCGCCAAAAGGCCACAAGATTGACCAAGGCCGCAGCCAGCATCAACTCGACCCCCATCATGATCATCACAAGGTTGGTTTGGCTAAGCGCGCCGTAAAGGCCCACGCCGAAAAGCCCTGCGCCGATGCTAAGCGCGACCGCCAGTTCAATGATCATGACCTGATCCCTTTTCATGGGGGCCCTCGGGGGCAACGGAATGCCTTTTGGGCGGGGCGATCGCCACCATGGTTGCGGCAATCATTGCCGTCAGAATGGTCAAGCCCGCGCTTTCAAAAATGAACATCGAGCGGCCCAAAAGCTCGATACCCAAAAGTTCCGTCTGGCGCGCGGGTAAGGGCAGGGTATCGGCACCCACGCCCCAGTTTCCCAGCCACGCAACCGCCAATGCCGCGAGAAACCCGATCCCCCCGGCCCAAAGCGACCGCTTCTTCTGATGCGTCATCTCCATCGCGCCAAGACCGCCGGGGTCCATCATGAACATCACCATGAAGATCGCCATCACGCTCATCTCGGTTGCCATCATCATGATCTGCAGAACGCCCAGAAACTCGGCCTGCATGACCAGAAACATCGCGCCGATTGCGGTCTGCGAAAACAGGAGCGCCAGTGCTGAGCGCACCATGGAATGGGTCCGGAAAACCACAACTCCGAACCAAAGTGCGGCACCGCCGAAAAAGGCCAAAAAGAACAATGATCCGGTCATATCGGCACCACCAAAACAAGAAGGCCAACAACCAGAATGTTGATCAATGACAAGGGAATGCCCAGTTTCCAGCAAAGCGCAAGAAAGCGTTCTTCGCGCAGACGTGGAAAGTAGCGCCCGGCGCTTAGCATCGCGGTGGCCACCGTCAGCGTCTTTATTCCGCTCCAAGCCCATCCGGGCAGCAGGGGCCCATGCCATCCTCCCAGATAGAAAGTCGTCGCAGCGCCCGCCAGCGCAAGTATGAGGACCAGCCGCGCCAGGCGCATCACCAAGTATTGGGGGCCGGTATACTCTGCCTCTACCCCACCGGCCAATTCGCCCGGTGCAACCGGCAAATCCAGCGGTGGCAAAAACGCCAGCGCCTGCGCGGCGATCATGAAAAGAGCAAAGCCCAAAGGTTGATAAAGGACATTCCAAAGCTGCGCCTGCGAAGCAACAATCTGAGAGGTCATCAACGTTTCAGCCCGCATTGCCACGGCCGTAATCGGCATCACGATCAACATCGCATAGCCCAGAAACTGACCCAGAAAGCGCCAGCCGCCGATCATCGCAAAAGCGCCATCCGGCCCCCAACCGGCCATGATCAGCGCAACCAGAACGTATGCCAGCGCAGCATTGAGAAAAAGCGCGCCCGTCGCCATATCGGCAAGGATAAGCCCGGGTCCAAGCGGAATTACCGAAACCGCAAGAACACCGGCGACCAGAAGCAAAACGGGGCCGGCCTGATAAAACAGGGCGTCCGATTTTCGGGTTAATGTTGCTTCGCGTCCCAGCACCGCCAAAGCCGCGCGGGCAGGGTGCAACGGGCCAAAAGTGCCGTGCACCGCCCAGCTTTCGATCACGGCCAAAAGATAAAGCCCGATCGCCAGACTAATCAGTGGGGCCAGCACGCTCATTTCGGAACCTCCCACGGGTCGAGATCCAGTTGCGCCACTGCCGCCAGCGCATCGCCCAGCTCTCTCTGGTCCGTAATTGCCGCAACGGTTTCTGCGCGCGGCGCTGAGGGCGTGGTCAGCGCTGCACCTGTGATCTGGCCATTGTGCAACTCAAGCTTGAGCTCTGCCATGCCACGCGCCGTTTCAATTCGCGCCTGACCTTTACCGTCAGGCTTTTCCAAGGGGCGCGCAGGCTCAATCGACGGCACAAGCTTTAGTGCAGTGGCGTCACTGGCCATGCGCCCAAGGCGATCACCTGCGCGATGTAGTGAGGGGGTCACCAAAAGCGGCGCCCAGATCCGTGACTTTGTCACGTCCGCAATCAGTTTCGTCAGGGCCGCGCGCAGATCTGCGACCTCTTCGGCGTCCCTGGCCACCATCAGTCGTTGTTGCATCGACGTGGTTTTGCTCTGCAAACCCGCCGCACCCTTAAGCCGGGCCATTCCGGCGATCCAACTCAGATCTGAGATCAGCCTTTCGCGGGCCAAAGCCGCCTTGCGGGCCTCCGTTACTTCGTAAACCGGGGGCACATCTGACGCGTCTTCGAGTGCCATCCAAACCAGCATGGGGTAGGCAACCGTCGTGTGGGGGCTGAGATTTGCCAGATAACCGGCCAGTTCATGAGGTGCACAGGGCAGGATTGAAGACATAGCCTTAGCGTCAAAGAGGCCCCGCATCTTTGCACCCGCAACTGTATCGCCATCCAGCGTCAGTGTCAGCGTCAGGCCGCCGGCAAGCCCCGGATGAAAGGGACCGAAAGTGACTTCCAGCCATTCCATTTTCAGGCCATCACCGCTGACGGGCATATCTTTGGTCATGCCGACCATCGACATGAACTGAGGTTCGATCCCGTCGTCGTCGGGCGCGTCCATGGTGTGACCTGAATGGCCCGAGTGGCCCGGGCGATCTGCTTGAGGCTCTGCCGCCATCGCATGGGCCTTGTGGTCGGCGTGATCACCATGCGCCATCTTGCCCGCTTTTTGTTTGATCAGTGTCATGCCGCACTTGGGGCAGTTTCCGGGCGCGTCGCTTTGCACTTCGGGGTGCATCGGACATGTATAGGTATCGGTGGTTTCCGTAGCGACTTGCGCATCCTTGTGATGCATTTCATGACCGGAATGGTCCGCGTGGTCATGCCCCGTCGGGGCGGGTTTTGGCATCTCATGCCCGCTATGGTTGTTGTGGCTTTTGTGGCCCGAATGGTTGCCATGGTCCTTGTGGGCATCTTGCCCACCATGCCCATCGTGGCCACCATGACCATCGTGCCCATCGTGGTCCGCGTGCCCGCCATGGCCTTGCGCCGAGGTTTCACGTTCAACCAATGTCATGCCGCAGATCGGGCAGCTGCCCGGCGTGTCCTGAACGATCTGGGGGTGCATCGGGCAGGTGTATTCAATCTTTGCCGAAAGCGCCGGCGCATCGAAATCTGAAACTTCGGTCGAGAATGCACCACCCGCGAAAACCGCCCTCACTTTGGCCACTGCCGCCATCAGCTCTGACTGGGATGAACCAGTTACCACGTCAGGAACAGGTAAAGGCGCACCGGTTGCGTCGCCGATATCCAAAATGGCCCGGGGGCGCGGCATTTGGGCATAGACGACCGATGCCGCGCCCTTCAGGGCCTCTGGCAACGTGCCGACCACGACCAGAAGGTTTGCATGGCGCGGCGTGGCAACCACCGTCAGCCCCGCCGCTTTCAAGTCCAGACCATGGGCCTGGGCGACATCAATGCCCGGGATCACAAAAGCACGCAGGTCCTGCGCCATGGCGCGGGCCAGTACCTTGCGAAATCCTGAAAACGCCGCCTGACGCGCGCCGATCATCATTGTCGCCTCAGCGCGCCCTGGCTCCAGCCATAAAGCAGGCCCAGAAACAGGATGGCCAGAAAGACGCCCATATCCAAAAGCGCCGTCAGCCCCTCTTGGCGATAGACAACCGCCCATGGGTACATAAAGGCCATCTCCATATCGAAGGCCAGAAACAACAGGGCATAGCCGTAATAGCGCGCGTGATACCGCACCCAGACAGGATCACGCGACAAAGTGCCAGAGGTGGCGGGAACATCCTTGGCAGGTTCGGCGCGCCGACGCCCGACCGCCCGTGCCAACCCGTAAAGGCACAAGACAAAGCCCAGCGTTCCAAGCGTCAAGCCAAGTAGCAACAGATACTGAGAAACCGCACTCATCCAACACCGCGTCCCTGGCGCAAATTGGCTTAATTACAAGGGAAGAGTATCTCACTTGGCGCGCCGATCAAGTCCTCCTGTAGGTGGAACCCCTGCAATTAATTCTGGGCGTTACGCGCGAAACTGCTCTGCGCGCCACAACTTGCTCAAATTACCGGGGCTTGCCCAAAACCTGTTTTGCTGCCAAGTTTTCCCTTGGACGGCACGCCCGGGGCGGCAAACCCTTGTGCCAAGGATCACAGCGATGCGTTACCTTTAAACGGCGCTGATGAATGACCAACTGTATAATGTGCTTGTGGCTTTGCGTTTCATGAGGCCACCCGCGCGGGAAAGGGGGAATTCATGCAAGCAATTGATGTCATGACGAAAAACCTCGTCACGGTAGTGGCTGACACAACTGTCGAGGATGTGGCAAAGCTGCTTTTAAGGCACCACATCAGCGCAGTGCCGGTGGTCACGGACGACAATCAACTCGTGGGAATTGTCAGCGAAGGCGACCTGATCCGCCGGATCGTTGACGAAGAAGCCCCGCGCAGATCCTGGTGGCTTGAGCTGATCTCGGGGCAGGGCGCTGTTGAGGATTACATCAAAACGTACGGGCGTCACGCACGCGATGTGATGACCCGCGATGTGATCAGCGTGCCTGAGGATCTTGAATTGAGTGAGATCGCAAAGCTGTTGGCCAAGCGGCGTATCAAGCGGGTTCCTGTGGTCGCAGAGGGCCGGATTGTCGGCATCGTCAGCCGCTCGGACCTGTTGCAGGGACTTGCCAGCGCGCCCACTACCAAAACCCTGCCCGTGGCGGACGACCGGATCCTGCGTGAGCGCATCCATCAGGCGCTGGTCGATGTGCCCGGTGTGGCTGTGTCACTGGTCAACGTGACCGTCTCTGACGGGCAGGTCCGGATCTGGGGCGCGGTCAACAGCGACTTTGAGGAAAAGGCAATTCGCGTGGCGGTCGAGAACGTGGAAGGCGTGCGCGAAGTGGACATGCAAATGGGCCGTATTCCGGCCTGGAGCTACGGCATCTAACGCGCCTTTTTCGGCGCCGAAAAATTCAATTGAACGACTTTACGGATAGATCAATGTATCAGAACGCAAATCCCCATGACATTGGTCCCGACCAGAACGTCTCTGGTCACGGGCCCTTTGCCTCGCGCCTGCTTGACCGGGTGCTTGGCCAGATCATTCACACCGGAGCGCTGGATCTGCGGCTGCCTGATGGGCGGCTCAGGCATTTTGGGCGGGGCCCGGCACAGGTTGCCATTCGTATCCATGACTGGAAAACCGCCCGCCGATTTGCCCTGAACCCCGATCTGGCCCTGGGCGAGGCTTATATGAACGGCCATCTAACGGTGACCAAGGGCGACATCTACGACTTTCTGGCGTTCTGCATGATCAACATCGGCCCTGACCGTCAGACCGGCGATCACGGCTATTGGATCCGTCGTGCCCAGCAACGCCTGCGCTGGTTGGGGCGGCGATTTGCAATGTATAATCCCATCGGTCGCGCGCAGGAAAACGTGGCGCATCATTATGACCTGTCCGACAAGCTCTACGAGCTCTTTCTTGACGACCAGCGTCAGTATTCCTGCGGCTACTTCGCCACGCCCGATGACACGCTGGAAGAGGCGCAAGCCGCCAAGATCCGGCATATTGCCGCCAAACTGGACCTGCACAAAGGGCACCGTATTCTGGACATCGGATCAGGCTGGGGTGGCCTGGCGCTTGCCTTGGCGCGTGCGGCCGAGGCGGATGTCACGGGGCTGACCCTGTCCACCCAGCAGCATGGCTATGCCAATGACAAGGCCGCCAAGGCGGGGATGTCAGAGCGCGTGCGTTATCATTTGCGCGACTACCGCCTGGAACAGGGGCGCTATGACCGTGTTGTGTCTGTGGGGATGTTTGAACACGTCGGCGTCGGCCACTATGACGAATATTTCGCCAAGCTGGCCGATTTGATGCGCGACGATGGTGTTGCCCTGATCCACACGATCGGCAGCGTGGGCGAGCCGACCTCGCCCCAGCCCTGGATCCGCAAGTATATCTTTCCCGGCGGCTATGTGCCTTCGCTTTCCGAGATCACGCCGGCGATTGAAAAGGCGGGGCTGATCGTGACGGATATCGAGGTTCTGCGCCTGCACTACGCTGAAACGTTGAAAGCCTGGCGGCATCGGTTCCTGGCAAACCTTGATAAGGTCGAAAAACTTTACGACCGCCGGTTTTGTCGGATGTGGGAGTTTTATCTGGCGGCCTCGGAATCCGGGTTCCGCCACAACGGCCTTGTGGTGTTCCAGATCCAGTTGGCCAAGCGGCTGGACGCCCTGCCAAGGACGCGCGATTACATCGCCCGCGACGAAGCCACTCTCAAGCTGAGGTAAAGATGGCGCAGCACACTGCGGTGACCGGACCCGATTACGCCGGCGTGCACCTTAAATTGCAGTCGACGGTCGCACCGCGCTGAAATTGCGCCATTAATGCCCCCAGATCCGTGGTGCTGAACCGCTTGGGAATGAAACGTCCAGTCGGTGATCACTGCCACCGTCGACGACGCGCAGGTCCCTGATGTGCCAGAAAAAACACCTGATCTTGATGCCGCCTCCTGCGAGGCTGCGGCACGCGGTTGCCCTGTTCGCAGTTCTGGCCCTGTCTGGATGCCTGCCGGAAAATACCTCTTTCATGGACCCACAAGGGACAGTCGCCGCCGCCCAGCGGTTGCACCTGATCCGGGTCACCGCGATCACCATGATCGCCGTTCTGCCGGTTCTGGTCTTGGTACCATGGCTGCTGTGGCGCTATCGCTACGGCAACACCAAGGCGCGGTATCGCCCCAATTGGGAGTTTTCGCTGCCTCTTGAGGTTGCCATGTGGGGCGTTCCGCTGGCAATCATCGCGGCCCTCTCGGTGCAGCTTTGGAAAAGCACCGCTCAGCTTGATCCATACAAACCGCTAGAGCCGGGGATCGCCGCGCTGAACGTGCAGGTCGTCGCACTGAACTGGAAGTGGTTGTTCATTTATCCCGATCTGGGCGTAGCCAGCGTGGGCCAGATGGCCTTTCCCATCGATCAGCCCGTGTCCCTGACCCTGACCAGCGACACGGTGATGCAATCGTTCATGATCTCGGCGCTGGCCGGTCAGATTTACGTCATGCCGGGGGGCACGACAAAGCTGAACCTTAACGCCAATTACGTTGGCACCTTTCAGGGCCAGAACACTCAGTTCAACGGCTTTGGCTTTCAGAACCAAAAGTTTGAAGCGGTCGGCATGTCGATGGATGCCTTTGCGACCTGGCTCGACAAACTGCGCGCCGATGGCATTCCCTTGGACGCTGGGGTTTATGCAAAACTTGCGGAAAACTCGACGCCCGCGCAGGCGCATGATCAACTAAACAATGGCGCGATGCCCAAGCGCGTCGTCTATTTCAAAAGCGTCACGCCGGGTCTCTTTGACAGCGTCCTCGCGCGCTATCGCGGCGGTCAGCCTCTGGCCCACGATCAGCAACCCGGTAGCGCCACCTATAGCGCCACGCAAGCCGGGGCAGGCAACTGATGGCAAAAGGCGCGTGGTTATGACCCCTCAAACTCCCGCAAGTTGGATCTTTGGCCGTCTGGAACTGCAGGCGTTGCCCTTTACCCAAGCCATCCTGCACCCCGGCCCAAGCGAGCTGATTGCCGCCGGCGCCGCAGCCCTTGTCGTATTGGCCGCGCTTGCAACGCTGGCCCTGATCACCTGGTTCGGGCTTTGGCGGCCCTTGTGGCAAAACTGGCTTACCAGCGCCGATCACAAGCGCATTGGCATCATGTATATGGTGCTGGCCATGGTCATGCTGGCGCGCGGCGTGGCCGAGGGGGCGGTGATGCGGGCCCAACAGGCCTTTGGGCCAAGCGGCGGCTTTTTGTCGGGCGATCACTTTGCCCAGCTTTTCAGCACCCATGGCACGATCATGATCTTTTTCGTGGCCATGCCGCTGGTCGCCGGGGTGATCAACTATGTCATGCCCTTGCAGATCGGCGCGCGCGATGTGTCCTTTCCGGTGATGAACCAGATCAGCCTGGGGCTAACCGCCACGGGCGCGGCCCTTTTGATGATCTCGCTTGTGGTCGGAAAATTCTCAACCGGCGGATGGACCGCCTATCCGCCCTATACCGAGGCTGCCTTTAATCCCGGTCCGGGCCCCGTTTACTGGATCTGGGCAATCGTGATCGCAGGCGTCGGCTCAACGCTGAGCGGGATAAACTTTGCTGTCACGATCTATAAAGAGCGTGCACCCGGCATGACCATGTTCCGCATGCCGCTTTTTTGCTGGACCGCACTTTGCACGGCAATCCTGTTGATCTTTGCCCTGCCGCCCCTGACCGCCGCCAGCCTGATGCTGGCGCTGGACCGCTACCTTGATTTTCATTTCTTCACGAATGATCTGGGCGGCAACATGATGAATTATGCCAACCTTTTCTGGCTTTTTGGCCACCCAGAGGTTTATTTGCTGATCCTTCCGGCCTTTGGCATCTATTCCGAAGTTATCGCGACCTTCTCGGGCAAGAAACTTTACGGCTATACCTCGCTGGTGGTGGCGACGATGGCAATCTCGGTTCTGTCCTTTTCCGTCTGGCTGCACCATTTTTTCACCATGGGGCAGGGGGCCAATGTGAACATCGCCTTTGGCATCGCCACGATGCTGATTGGGGTGCCGACAGGCGTAAAAGTCTACGACTGGATGGCAACGATGTTTCGCGGGCGCATTCGGATGACAACGCCTATGGTCTTTTCCGCGGGGTTTCTGATCCTCTTTGTGATCGGCGGGCTTTCGGGCATCATCCTTGCCAACCCCACCATCGACTATCAGGTCCACAACTCGCTCTTTCTTGTGGCCCATTTCCACAACGTGCTGATCCCAGGTGTGCTTTTTGGTATGCTGGCAGGCTATAACTACTGGTTCCCGAAGGCCTTTGGTTTCCGCCTGAACGAGACCTGGGGACGCATTTCGGCCTTACTCTGGATCTTTGGCTTCGCCTTCACCTTCTTCCCGCTCTATTTCGTGGGGTTGATGGGCATGCCGCGCCGCTCGGTCAGCTATACCGAGCAACTTTTTCAGCCCTATATGTTGCTGTCGCTTTTTGGCGCGTTTCTTTTGGTTTCTGCATTGGCGGCGCTTACTGTCCAACTGTGGCAAAGCATTCGCCAGCGCGACCAAAGGCGCGTCTATGCCGGTGATCCATGGAACGGGCGGACGTTGGAATGGGCGACCGCCTCGCCCCCGCCTGAATATAACTTTGCCATTCTGCCCGTCGTGGCCCATCGCGACGCCTTTGCGGTGGCCAAGGACAATGGCCGCGCTTACCTGACGCCAGAGGAATACCATGACATCGAGATGCCCAGAAACACCGCAATCGGCATGGTCATGATGCTGGCCAGCACCGCCTTGGGCTTTGCATTGGTCTGGTACATCTGGTGGCTGGCAGGACTGGCCGCATTTGTGATCCTCGGCGCCCTGATCGCGCGCAGTTTTGTTCTGGACACCCATAAAACCATACCCGCCGCCGAGGTCGAGCGTGAGAACCGCGCATGGCTGGACCACGTGACCAAATCCCGCGCCGTGACCCGCGCCGATGAGACCAGCGCAGCCAACACAAGCGTTGCAGCCCCCGAATGGACAGGAGCCGCCGAATGATCCGTCAGACAATGCGCCATCCGGGCCTGAACCTGGGCCAAGACCACGGCGCCGCACATGACCACGCCGAAACTGTCGTCTTTGGGTTCTGGGTCTTTCTGATGAGCGATCTGATCCTTTTTGGCCTGATGTTTGCAACCTATGCCACCATGCTTGGCGCCACCGCAGGCGGGCCGGGGCCGGTTCAGCTTTTTGATCTCAAAAGCGCCTTTGCCCAGACAATGATCCTGCTGGTCAGCAGCCTGACATTCGGTGGCGCCTCGCTGGCCCTGCGCCACCATCTTGGAACCTCCAAGATCATCCTCTGGCTGGTGATCACCTTTGTTCTGGGCGCGGCTTTTCTGACGCTTGAGCTGCGTGATTTCGCGGCCATGATCGCCCAAGGTGCCGGACCCCAGCGCAGCGGCTACTTATCCGCTTTTTTCGGACTTGTGCCGCTGCATGGGCTGCACGTCACTGCGGGGATGCTGTGGATATTGGTCATGATCGTGCAGATCAAGACACTGGGCCTTGTGCCGGTCGTTAAAACCCGGCTCTTGCGACTGGCGCTCTTCTGGCACTTTCTTGATCTCATCTGGGTCGGGATCTTTTCGGTCGTCTATCTGGCGGGGCTGGCATGATGGATGAAAAACCCGACCTCAGGGCCGATCTGCGCCAATACCTTACCGGGTTTGCCGTCGCACTAGCGCTAACGCTGATCCCCTTTGCGCTGGTCTGGTGGGGCCTGACGGACCGAGCCACGACCCTGTGGGTGATTGCAGGGCTGGCGATCGTGCAGGTCACCGCCCACCTGCGCTATTTCTTTCACATCGATCTGTCGCGCCAAAAGCGCGAAGACCTGCAGCTGATCCTGTTTTCACTACTGATCCTTGCAATGATGGCGGGGGGGACGATTTGGATCATGGCCAATCTCGCCGCGCGCATGGGCTAAAAAGGAAATGGGCACAGGGGTTTGACGCAGCGATTGCGATCGGCTCAACTGGTGCCAATGCTTAGTCATCCAACGAAAGTAACCTTATGGAACGTCAAACAAACATTGCGGTCTTTGGCCTTGGGTCCATGGGCATGGGATTGGCAAAATCGCTGCTGCGTGCAGGGCACAGGGTGCATGGGTTTGATCTGAACCCGGACGCGGTCGCGCGATTTGCAGGTGAAGGCGGCGCGCCGGGGCAGGTGACAGATATTGCCGCCGAACTTGACGCGGTCATGGTCGTAGTTCTGAACGCGGCCCAAACCGAAAGCGTTCTGTTCGGCCAAAGTGGCATCGCAGAGATGCTGAAACCCGGTGCCGTGATCATCGCCTGCGCGACGGTTGCGCCCCAGTTTGCCCGCGCAATGGAGGCGCGCGCGCAAAAGCTTGGACTGCACTATCTGGATGCGCCAATTTCGGGCGGTGCGGCAAAGGCCGCGCAGGGCGAGTTGACGATCATGGCCTCGGGCACGCCCGATGCCTTTGCCGCCGCTGACGCTGCGCTGGACGCTACTGCGCAAAAGCTGTTCCGCCTTGGTGATTGCGCGGGCCCCGGATCGGCCATGAAGGCCGTGAACCAGCTTTTGGCGGGGGTCCATATCGCCGCCGCCGCCGAGGCCGTGACCTTTGGTATGACCCAAGGGGTAGAGCCCGAGCAAACCTTAGAGGTCATAAGCCAGTGCGCCGGGTCCAGCTGGATGTTTGAAAACCGCGTGCCCCACATCGTTGATGCCGATTACACACCCCGATCGTCGGTCAATATCTGGCCCAAAGATTTGGGGATTGTACTGGATATCGCCAAAGAGGCACGCTTTTCGGCGCCACTTGCCGCCGCGGCCCTGCAACAGTTTCTGGCCGCCGCCGGATCGGGCCACGGCGACGAAGATGACGCCGCCGTGGCCAAGGTCTATGCCCGAAACGCAGGTCTGGAGCTGCCTTAGGCCTTAGGCCGGCGGTTCAACCGTCACCTTGAACGACGCAAACCATGCCGCCAGGTCCTTGATGTCATCGTCGCTGAGACGTTTGACAATCAGGCTCATCCGGCGATCGTTGCGTATGCCCTCGCGAAAATCTTTCAGCGATTTTTCGACGTAAAAGGCCGACTGCCCGGCCAGATTGGGCACTTCGGGGTCCTTGGCCACGCCGTCGCGCCCGTGACAGACCGAACACTGGCGCGCCAGTTTCTGCCCCGCCACAGGATCAGCCGCGAAGCCGGGCGTTGCAAAAAACGCCAGCGCAACGGCCAGCGCAAGCGGTGCGTTCAAAGAATTCATCATAGGTCCACTGATTTTCGGGGGGGGTGAGGGTAGGGGACTGGCCAAAATCCAAGCGGCCAATCCCCGGTGCTGTTATTGCGAATAGCTGATCCGATAGATCGCATTTGCAAAGTCGTCAGAGACAAGGATCGATCCATCCGCCATCTGGGCGACATCAACGGGGCGACCGTCATATTGGCCGTTCTCGTCAATCCAGCCTTCGGCAAAGGGCTCGGACTTGGCGTTGCCCTCGGCGTCGATGAAGGTGACCATCACCCGCGCGCCAACCGGGGTCGTGCGGTTCCACGATCCGTGCTGGGCCGAAAAGATAGCGTTCTTGTACTTGGCCGGGAACATCTTGCCGTCATAGAAGGTCATGCCAAGGTCGGCCGCATGCGCGACTTCTTCGACCGCTGGCATCACGACATCTGCGGGCGGTTCTTCGCCTGCATATTCAGTCGTGCGCACCGATCCACCGCCATACCACGGAAAGCCAAAGTTCTGGCCCATCGCGGTCTGGTGGTTGATTTCGCCCGGTGGGATATCATCGCCCATCCCGTCAACCTGATTGTCGGTGAACCACAGATCACCGGTCGAAGGATCAAACCCATGCCCGACCGAATTTCGGATCCCGCGGGTATAGACTTCGCGGTTTGACCCGTCGCGGTCCATGCGGATGATCCCGCCGATACCCCATTTGTTATAGAGATCCAGCTTTTCGGGCGGCGGTACGTTAAACGGCTGACCCAGCGAGATATAGAGCTTGTTGTCAGGCCCGACCTTGATCACCCGCGCGGTGTGGTTATAGCTTTCCTCATCCACCGGGATCAGCGTGCCCTGCGGGACGATCGGAACAGCAACGACATCGGGGCTTTCCTGGAAAAACTCGGCCGCCGGATACATCATCACTCGGTTGCGCTCAGCGATGAACAAAAACCCGTCCTTTGAAAAGGCAACGCCGTTGGGCACGTCCAGCGCGATACTGGGCGCAAAATCCTTGACCTCATCAGCCACGTTGTCGCGGTTGCGATCCATCACCGCCCAGACCTTGGTTTTCTTGGTCCCGACGAAAAGAACCGTGCCTTGCGGAGCAATCGCCATATGGCGGGCATCAGGGACCTGCGCATAAAGTTCAATTTTGAACCCGGCGGGCATTTTGATACGCGAAAGCGTCGCGCGGATTGCATCGGCATCAGCGCCGCCTTGCTCAATCACAACGTGTTCAGAGGTTCCCGTCGTCTTGAACTGCCCAAGCTTTTCAAGGTTGCTTTGTGCGCTTGCGGCAAGCGGAGTCATCCCGACGCTTAACGCGCCGATCGCTCCAATGGTAAGAAATTTTCCAAAAAACATTCCATCCTCCCAGATGTCTATTAAAGCGCCCCGCAGGGCACCGGTCGTTTTGCAAGGCGCAAAGCAGATCAATGGACTGCCCAAAAAAAGGCAGCCATCTTAGCGTCTTACAGAGAACAATTTTTATAACGGTTTGACTTATTGGCCGACGCCCCAAGGGGTGATCTGCTCGAAAAGCGAAGCATCAGCAACGTAACAATCGAAGCCCGCCAAATACCAGAAGGGCCATGTGGTAAAGTTATCTTGCCAATTTTGTGAAAGTCAACTGTTTTGCCAAGCAATCTAAGAAACCTCAAATGGGGCCAAAAGCTTCCAGTTGAATTCAACCCCGATCCCCGGTGTTTCTGGGGCTGTGCAAAGCTGCTCTGAAACGACCAATGGCCGGTGCGTATAGCGATCAATCGGAAAGGAATGAACTTCTATCCAGCCGGCATTTATCTGGGCAGAGACTAGACTTACGTGCAATTCCTGCATCCCGTGACTTGAGACAGGAATGCCGTTTTCGGCGCAAAGCCGCGCCACTTGAAGCCACCCGGTGATGCCCCCACAGTTCGATGCATCCGGCTGAAGATGGGCCAACCGCCCTTGCACAATGGCAAATTCAAACTCATGCAGCGTGTGCAGATTTTCGCCCATCGCCAAGGGTTGCCCACTGGCCTTCGCAATTCGCGCGTAGGCGGCGTAATGATCGGGCAAAGTCGGCTCTTCGAACCATAGGATATCATAGGGCGCCATGGCATGTGCGGCGCGGATCGCGGTCTCTTCGTCCATCGAATAGTTGGCATCGACCATAAAGGCGACGTCAGGTCCGATCAGCGCGCGAACTGCCGCAATTCGCTTTAGGTCTTCGTCCAATGTGGGGCGGCCGATCTTGATCTTGACCCCGTTAAACCCCCTGTCAAGGTAGCCCCGGATACTGTCCAGAAGCTTGGGCAGATCAAAGCCCAGATCAATACCGCCGCAATAAGCCCGGCACCGGTCGCGGGCGCCGCCGGCCATTTTCCACAAGGGCTGGTCTGTTCGTTTCCCGCGAATATCCCAAAGCGCTATATCCACCGCCGAGATTGCAAAGGACGCAATGCCGCCGCGCGCGACGTAATGCAGGTGCCAACCCATCGCATCATAAAGCGCCTCAACCGCGGCGCCGTCCTGCCCGATAAGAAAGGGCGTCAGATCATGGCGGATCATCGCCGCGATGGCGTGGCCACCCTTGCCGCCAGTATAGGTGTAGCCGGTGCCGTGGGTCCCATCCTCTAACGTAATGGTCACGGTAATCAGCTGAAAGAACGTGTGATCGCCGTGTTTGGCATCGACAAGAATTTCGTCCAACGGGACGTTAAAAAGGCGGGTTTCAACCTGGGTGATCCGCGGCATATTCTGGTCTCACATATTGCTGCATTCAGGTACCGGGCTGATCACTGTTCCATCGCGCTGAAACTGGGCCAGGTTGCCCGTCACCAGATCGCCCATCGCCTGACGGGTCTGGGCCGTGGCGCTGCCGACATGCGGCAACAGCGTGACGTTATCCATGTCTTTGAGCGCTTGTGGCACCTTAGGTTCAAACTCGAACACATCCAGACCGGCGGCCCCAAGGCGTCCATCAATCAGGGCCTGTACCATCTCGGCCTCGTCCACGACCGTGCCGCGCCCGACGTTGATGATCGTGCCCTCGGGGCCCAATGCGTCGATTACGGCCCGGTTCACCAGTTGCCGTGTCGCCGCTCCGCCGGGCGTGATACAGATCAGCGTATCGATATCGCGCGCCATATCCGTCAGATCGGCGTAGTAGCGATAGGCAACGCCCGGCTTCTCATTGCGCGAATGATAGGCGATCGTGGGGCTGAAAACCTCGATCCGCCGGGCAATTTCCTGTCCGATCCGCCCCAGACCCAGGATCCCGACCCTGCGGTTCTCAACCGATCGGGTCAGCGGCGCTGCTCCCTTTTCCCAGTCGCCGCTTCGTACATGCCTGTCGTCACGGATCAACCGGCGGCTGGTGGCCAGCCAAAGCAGGATCGCGGTATTGGCAACCTCGGCGTTCAGAACATCGGGCGTGTGCGTGACGACAATACCGCGCGCCGCGCAAGCCGCCGCATCAATATTGTCATAGCCCACGCCATAGCAGGAAATGATCTGCAGGTTCGGCAGATGCTGCAGAACCTCCGGCTTGGCGCCCCAGTGCCCATCCGTGGCAATTGCCGTAATCGACGCCCCGTATTGGGTCAGCCAAGCCTCTTGATCCTCTTGGGCGAAAAGCTCGTGAACTGTAAAATCCGCCGCCATCGCCTCCAGCATCCGTTGGGTGGCCCGCCCGATCAGCAAAAGGCCAGCTTTGCCCGCCATCACGCGTCTTCCGTGACGGTTTGCTTTTGCTGGCCCAGCCCGTCGATGGCCAGCTCGATCATGTCGCCTTTCTTTAGGTAGACCGGGTTTGGCTTGATCCCCATCCCCACGCCCGGCGGTGTCCCGGTTGAGATCACATCACCCGGATGCAACGTCATCAGGCCCGAAAGGTGTTCGATGATCTGCGCCACGCTAAAGATCATGGTCGAGGTATTTCCGGTTTGCATCCGCTTGCCGTTCACATCCAGCCACATGCCAAGGTTCTGCACATCTGCAACCTCGTCGCGGGTCACCAGCCATGGGCCGGTCGGCCCGAAGGTGTCACAGGATTTACCCTTGGTCCATGTGCCCGACAGGTTGTTCTGAAAATGCCGCTCGCTGACGTCATTGATCAGGCAAAAGCCCGCAACATGGTCCAGCGCATCCGCGGCACTGACATATTTCGCAGCCTTGCCAATCACGACGCCCAACTCGACCTCCCAGTCGGTCGAGGTTGATCCGCGCGGCATTGAGATCGCATCATCAGGCCCCACAACGGCCGAGGTGGCCTTCATGAACAGAACCGGATTTTCCGGGATAGGCAGGCCCGATTCAATTGCATGATCGGTATAGTTCAGCCCGATGCACATGAATTTACCGATGTTGCCGACACAAGCGCCCATGCGCGGACTTCCCGTCACCTTTGGCAAGCTTTGCGGGTCGATCGCGCGCAGCCGTTCAAGGCCTGCATCCGACAGAACCACACCTGCGATGTCATCCACATGCCGCGACAGGTCGCGCAGCGCACCATTGGTGTCGATCATACCGGGCTTTTCGGCGCCCATATCTCCGTATCTTACTAGTTTCACAGTGTTATTCCTTGGTCAGTGGTTGTCGCGTGGCATCGCCTTATGGGCAATATCCTGGTATTCATCGGCACCGCGAAGCGTCATGCCTTCGCTAAAAGGACGGACCTTTTCGCGAAAGATTTCCTGCCATGGCGATTGGCTTGCAGGGGCAAAGGGGTGATCGGGCAGGGCGGCGCGACGGCGCGCCAGCTCGGCCTCATCCACCAGCATGTTCGCCGTGCATTTGCGCAGATCAATACGCACCCTGTCGCCCGTCGTAATCAGCGCCAGGCCGCCGCCATCGGCCGCCTCGGGCGAGGCATTCAGGATCGACGGGCTGCCTGAGGTGCCAGACTGGCGGCCATCACCGATGCAGGGCAGGGCGTGGATGCCCCTTTTCAACAAATAGGCCGGCGGCCGCATGTTCACCACTTCGGCGCCGCCGGGATAGCCGGTCGGCCCCGCGCCGCGCATGAATAGGATGCAATGCTCGTCGATCCCAAGGCTTTCATCATCAATCCGGTGGTGAAAATCCTCAGGCCCGTCAAAGACAATCGCGCGGCCTTCGAACGCTTCGGGGTCGTCGGGGCTCGATAGATACCGGTCACGAAACTCGGCCGAAATGACGCTGGTTTTCATGATCGCGCTGTCAAAAAGGTTGCCCTTGAGGTTGATGAACCCCGCATCCTGCAGCATCGGCTTGTCCGTGCTATAAATCACATCCGTGTTCTGGCTGCGCACTTCTCCGCAGTTTTCGGCCATCGTGCGCCCATTGGCCGTGATCGCGCCCGGGTGCGGCAAAAGCCCTGCCTTTAGCAGCTCACCAATCACCGCAGGCACACCGCCCGCATGGTGATAATCCTCGCCCAGATATTCACCTGCCGGCTGCAGGTTCACCAGCAAAGGCACCTTATGGCCCAGCCCCTGCCAGTCGTCATTGTCCAGTTTGACGCCCAGATGCCGCGCTATCGCGTTCAGATGGATCGGCGCGTTGGTCGACCCGCCAATGGCCGAGTTGATGACGATGGCGTTTTCAAAAGCCTCGCGCGTCATGATCTGAGCAGGCTTAAGGTCCTCATGGACCATCTCGACAATGCGCTTGCCGGTCTCATAACTGATCTGCCCGCGCTCGCGGTAGGGCGCAGGGATGGCCGCACTGCCGGGCAGTTGCATGCCCAAAGCTTCGGCCAGCGAATTCATCGTCGTGGCGGTGCCCATCGTGTTGCAATAACCCACCGAAGGCGCGGATGAGGCGACAAGTTCCATAAACCCTTCGTCGTCAATCTCGCCCGCCGCCAGCATCTCGCGCGCTTGCCAGACGATCGTGCCGGACCCGGTGCGCTTGCCCCTAAACCAGCCGTTCAGCATCGGACCCACGGACAGGGCAATCGCGGGAATGTTGACCGTGGCGGCCGCCATTAACAGCGCCGGAGTTGTCTTGTCACAGCCGATGTTCAGGACCACACCGTCCAGCGGATAGCCAAAAAGTGTCTCAACCAGCGACAGATAAGCCAGATTTCGATCCAACATCGCGGTGGGCCGCTTACCGGTCTCCTGAATGGGATGCACAGGAACTTCGATCACCGTGCCGCCCATCGCAATCACCCCGTCACGCACCCGCTTGCTCAGCTCAATATGGTGGCGGTTACAAGGGGACAGATCGCTGCCGGTCTGGGCAATTCCAATAATCGGTTTGCCCGATTGCAGCTCTTCGCGCGTCAGCCCGTAGTTCAGATACCGCTCAAGATAAAGCGCCGTCATCTCGGGGTTGTCCGGGTTGTTGAACCAACGCTGAGATCGCAGTTTCGTATTTTTTGTCATGGGTTTATTCCTCAAACCTCAACCAGACCAGCCGCCATCGATGATATGCGGCTGCCCGGTGGTGAACGCGCTTTCGTCGGACGCCAGATAAACAACCAGCGCGGCAATCTCTTCGGCCTTGGCAATGCGGCCCATCGGCTGGCGCGCGACAAAGGCCTTCATCGCGGCTTCATAGTCGCCCGTGGCTTTCAGGCGCTCGTGCAAGGACGGGCTTTCGACCGTGCCGGGGCAGATACAGTTGCACCGCACGCCTTGGGTGATCGTATCGACCGCCACCGATTTGGTCAGGCCGATCACCGCCGCTTTGGTCGTGCCATAGATAAACCGGTTGGGGGCGCCAATGATCGACGAACAGGCGGACGACATATTCACAATCGACCCCGATCCGCGCTGCAACATCCCCGGCAGGGCCGCTCGGATGGTTCGGTACATCGACCGCACGTTCAGATCAAAGGCAAAGTCCCACTCGTCATCGGTGGCGTCCATGATCGTGCCGTGGTGCACAAACCCCGCACAGTTGAACAAGACATCGGGCTTTGCCTTGGCGACACCCTCTTTGACCGAAGCGTCCGACCGGGCGTCCATCTCAAAGGCAATCAGGTTCTCCGGCGCATCCGCCCTGAGCGCCTCAAGCGCCTCCAGATTGATATCGGTTGCGAAAACATCCGCCCCTTCATGTGCCATGGCCAAGGCGCTGGCGCGTCCAATGCCCTGGCCGGCCGCCGTGATCAGGGCGCGTTTTCCACTTAATCTACCGCTCATAACACATTGCCTTTCATAGAGAAAAATCCAGTTGCACCTTCATCGCGCGACTTCGGTCGCCGGCCAGTTCAAATGCTTGGGTCGCCTCGCTCAGCCCGAAGGTCGCGCTTAGGAGCGGCGCAAGGTTCAGGGCGCTCGCGTTGATCATGGCGACGGCATCCGCGAACTCTTGGTGAAACCGAAAGGCACCGCGAAGCTCAATCTCGCGCGTGACAATCGCAGCTAGCGGCAGGGCAACTTCGCCGCCCAACCCCAGTTGCACCAACACCGAACCCGGGCGCAAAACCTCCAGCCCTGACAGAATGGCGCTTGGATGCCCCGAAGCTTCGATCATGACATCAAAACTGCCCTTTTGACTGGCAAATTCAGTTGCCCAATCAGGGTCTTGCGCCGCGTTTATAATGTGGTCTGCGCCGATTTCACGGGCGATCTTGAGCGCCGGATCAAGAATATCGGTGACCGTTATGCGCGCCGCCCCTTGCGCGCGAGCAACCAGAACCGCAAGCGCGCCAATCGGCCCACATCCGGTAATCAGAACCGATTTTCCTTCCAGCGAACCTGCGCGCCGTGCAGCGTGCAAAACCACCGCCAGAGGTTCGGCAAAAGCGGCCATCTGGGCCGGAATGCTGGGGGAAATCAGGTGGCATTGGTCCACAAAAGCCACCAGTTCCTGACGAAACGCACCCTGAATATGTGGCATTGGCATCGCGCTGCCGTAAAAGCGCATTTCCAGACAGTGATTGAACATTTCTTGGGCGCAGTAACGGCATTTGCCACAAGGCCGACTGGGCGACACCGCAACCCTGTCGCCGGGCTTGAATTTGCTTGGGCCATTTCCATTTTCCGGACCAACTTCCGTGATCACGCCCGAGATTTCATGGCCCAGGATCATCGGCTCGCGCAGTCGTATCTGTCCAAAGCCACCGTGCTGGTAATAGTGCAGATCTGATCCACAGATGCCCCCGAACTCCGTTTTGATCCGGACCTCATTGGCGCGCAAGCCTTTGGAATCACGCTCTTCTATGCGTAAATCTTTGGCTGCGTGGATCACGACGGCCTTCATGAGTTCCTCCGGGGAAGATCAGTAAAACGGCTGATTCATAAAAGGCCTAGTCGAAAGCTTTGGTAATTACTAGGGTGCCTGAACTGCGAAGTTTTTCACGATTGGCCTGCGCCCATCGGCGCCATAAACCACAATTTCAGCACCCAAGGAGACGGGATGAAAAAGCCAGCGATTGCTCTTTTGGGGACCGGCTTGATGGGCGCGCGGATGGGGCGCAACCTGATCGGGGCCGGGCACAATCTGACGGTGTGGAACCGGACGCTTTCGAAGGCCGCAGAGTTGCAAACGGACGGGGCAAGACTGGCCGAGACGCCGCAAGACGCGGTGCGCGGCGCAGATGTCGTGATCACCATGCTCAGCGATGGTGCAGCAACGGGCGAACTGATCGACGATGTGTCCCTGACGGCGGGGTTGGCTCCCGGGGCAATCTGGCTCGACATGAGTTCGATCAAACCGGATGAGGCACGGGTTCAGGCCGACACACTTGCCGGGCGCGGCATTGCGCATCTGGATGCGCCGGTCTCAGGCGGCACCAATGGGGCCGAAGCGGGTACACTGGCCATCATGGTCGGTGGCCGTCCCGAAACTTTCGACCGCGCCAAGCCGATCTTTGCCGCAATGGGGCGTGCGGTTCTGGTCGGGCCGTCGGGGTCGGGGCAACTGGCCAAGCTGGCCAATCAGGCGATTGTCGCGGTGACCATTGGTGCTGTGGCCGAGGCGACGCTTTTGCTGGAAAAGGGCGGGGCGGATGCAGGGGCCGTGCGCGATGCCCTGCGCGGCGGATTTGCGGATTCCGTCATCCTTCAGCAACACGGCGCCCGCATGTCACGGCGCGATTTCGCGCCCGGTGGGCTGTCGAAATTTCAGCTCAAAGACCTCGACAACCTGCTGCAAGAGGCGCGCAAATGCGATCTTGAGCTGCCAGTGTCCCAGCAAACCCGCGACAGGTTCGCTGATTTTTGCGCCAATATGGCCGGTGGTGACCTGGATCACTCGGGTCTCTTTCTGGAACTTCTGAAACGAAACGGGCTAGAACAATGAAGATTTTGATCCTCGGTGGCGGTGGGATGGTGGGCCAGAAACTGGCCCATCACATCCTTGAACATGGGCTGAACGGTGAGCCTGATCCCTACATCATCAGCCATGACATCGGCTTTGCCCCCGGCAGTGCGCAAGTGGCCGAACAGCGCCTTGGTAACCTGTCCGATGCAGGCGTGCACCAGGCCCTGGCGGCCGAGCGCCCGGATGTAATCTTTCATCTGGCATCGATCGTCTCGGGCGAGGCCGAGACCAACTTCGATCTGGGCTGGAACGTCAATATGCACCCGACATGGGCCCTGCTAGAAGCTCTGCGTGCGCAGCATCTGGCCACGACCGGCGCCTATCGCCCGCGGCTGGTATTCACCTCGTCCATCGCGGTCTTTGGTGGGCCTTTTCCAGACAAGATCACGGACGAGTTTCTTTCGGCGCCGCAAACCTCATATGGCGCGCAGAAAACGATCTGCGAGGCGATGATCAGCGATTTCAGCCGCAAAGGGTTTATCGATGGGGTTTCAATTCGCCTGCCGACGATTTGCGTGCGCCCCGGCAAGGCGAACCTTGCGGCTTCCTCGTTCTTTTCGGGTATCATCCGCGAACCCCTGAACGGAAAGCCCGCTGTCTTGCCTGTGCCCACAGATGTGCGCCACTGGCACGCCTCGCCGCGCTCGGCGGTGGGGTTTCTGACCCATGCTGCGGCATTGGACACAGAGCTCTTGAAAGGGCGCCGCGCATTGAACCTGCCGGGTGTCAGCTGTACCGTAGCCGAGCAGATCGAGGCGCTGCGCGAGGTGGCCGGTGACAAGGCCGTAGCCCTGATCCAACCCAAACCTGACAGCGCCATCCAGAAGATCGTCGCAGGCTGGCCGCGTGATTTCGCACCGCAAAGGGCGCTGGAACTGGGGTTCCGTGCCGACCGGGATTTTCGGTCAATCGTACAGGCCTATATCGAGGATGACCTGAGAGCGCCCTAGATGAAGTTGCGCTTCATATGTTCGAATATCGCATGGCGGCAACGGTCCTCGTCGCGCTCTAGGGCGGCATCCAGAATAGCCTGATGTTCGGTGATTATGGCGTGAAAGTAGTTGCTGCCAAAGTCGCGCTCCTGCGCCACCATCTGTTGGCGGAACTGGTCATAGATGTTGCGGTAGGTGTTGCGCAAAAGTGGCGACTGACAGGCCGAGATCAGCGTGTCGTGAAACTCCCATTCGGCCGAACTCCACAGCGGCAGATAGGCCTCAAGCTCGCCTCGCTTGGCAATCGTCGTCTCAATATGGCTCAGCTTGTGGTGGGCGGCGGTCAGCTGAGCCTCCCACATGATGTCACCGTTGCGGATCGACAGGCTGGCCCCTTCCTGTTCCAGAAGAATGCGAAAGCGCGCAACGTCGTGGCGTTTTTCCGGCGAAGTTTCCTGAGCGCGAAAGCCGCGCTGTTCTTCGAAACTGACCAGCCCGACGGTCGAGAGCCGCAAAAGAACGTCACGAATCGTATTGGCCGAACAGCCATAGACGTCGCGCAGGTTTTCGGATTTCAGTTTTTCACCCGGTGAAAACCCCGCCGTGATCAGGCGTTGATGCAGATCCCGGTAAATCTGGGGCGTCTCTACTTTTTCACTCGAAACTGTCATTCACTCAACTTTTCTTGATTTGGTGATATCCTGAGTAACCTGGGAAATCCGCAGATTCAATAAAATTTCAAGATTTTAGAAAAAATCAAGTTTTTGTTGGCAGCCGAATAAGACATTGCTAGGCTTTGAGGGCTTGGTGCGAGAGAGGTCATGTTCTGACACGGGCGCCATCAAAGTCTCAAAACGTCTGGGAGGACACCATGAACATTTTCACCAAGGCGGTGATGGCCGCCGGAGCAAGTGCGCTTTTGGCGACAACCGCTTACGCAGCCAGCCACGAGCAGGTAACCAAGCTAAGAATTCAAACCCACTATGCGCCTGAAACCGTGTCCGGCAAGCTGGCCGCACAGTATATCGACGACATTCAGACCATGTCGGGTGGCGGCATTCAGGTCGAGATGTTCTACAGCTCGTCCGTGGTCAAATCGGTCGAAACCTTTGACGCTGCAGCCACGGGAATTCTGGATTGCGACATGACCGGTGGCGGGTATCAGACCGGCAAGAACAGCGCCTTCCAATTCGTGGGCGACATCATGGGCGGCTATGCCACGCCCTACCAACAGCTGTCGTGGCTCTACTACGGTGGCGGCATGGATGCGGCCGAAAAGCTGTACAACAAATACGACATGGAGCTGATTGGCTGGTGGGTTTACGGGCAGGAAAGCTTTGCCTCGTCCAAGCCCATTGCCAAGGTCGCCGACTTTGAAGGATGGAAGTTCCGCTCGCCTCCGGGCATGGAAACCAAAATCTTTGAAAAACTGGGCGCCAAGCCGATCGTGATGGATTTCACCGAAATCTTTACCGCGCTTGAGACCGGTATCATCGACGGTGCCGACGCTTCGGGTCTGGCCAATAACGTAGGGCTTGGCCTTTACGATCTGGTGAAATACGCAAACTATCCCGGCTTCCATTCAATGCCATCCGATCACCTGGCTTGTAACAAGACCAAGTGGGACGCGATGCCTGCTGCGCATCAGCGCATCATGAAAGTGGGCATGGAAGCATTGGCGCTGCGGACGGCTTTGACGTTCGAGAAAAAGAACGCCGAGGCGGCGGCTGAACTGCGCAAGCAGGGCGTGACCCTGTCCCAGTGGGCACCCGAAGAGCTTCAGAAGTTCCGCGATGCAGCCCAGGCAACTTGGCCCGAGTTTGCCGACACGCCCGAAGCCAAGGCGCTGGTCGAATCTCATCTGGCCTACCTCAATCAGCTTGGCCTTGTGTCCAAGAAGTAAGATAGGTTTACCTCGGGGGCGGCCTGTAATGGGCCGTCCCTTCTTTGCCCGATACTCCCGAAATTTTGCGAGGATGCCATGGTCGAACATGAGCGCACCGGCTGGGTAGACGCCTTTACATGGCGGTTCAGTCGACTGGCGATGATCCTTCCCGCAGTGATCGTAGCCATCATGTTCTACGAAGTTGTCATGCGCTACGTCTTCGAAAGCCCGACCCTTTGGGTCAACGAAGCCTCACTCTGGCTGGGCGGAATGGTCTATCTTTTTTCGGGCCTCTACGCGATGCAGCAACGCAGCCACATCCGCATTTTTGTGCTTTACGATATAGCGCCCCTTAAAATTCGCCGCTTCTTCGACATCCTGTCGACCCTTTGCATCATCATCTTTTGTCTGGCTGTCATTTATGGCGGCTTTGGGGAGGCTTATGCCAAGCTGATGCGGTGGGAAAAATTTGGAACGGCATGGGACCCGCCCATTCCAGCCACGATGAAACCCTTGATCCTGATCACCCTGTCGCTGGTCACCATTCAGGCGATCTCGAACCTGATCAACGATTGGAACCGCCCGCCAGAGCATCTCGATATCACCGACGAGGTCGATATCAACATCGAAGAGATCAAGCGCGCTCAGGCCGAGATGGCCGACCACGTGGAAAACCCGCTGACCAAGATCAAGTCCCGCAAACATTAGGGCCAGTCTGATATTGGCCCCCTCGGCCCACGGGCCAGAAATTACGCCCTCGGCCCACGGGCCAGAAATCACGAAAGAGACGCGAACCATGGATATCGGCACAATCTCACTGGTCCTGCTGATCGGCATGCTTGCTCTTTTGGCCATTGGAATGCCACTTGGCTTTGCCTCGGGGTTTCTGGCCGTCCTTGTGATGGTCATGAAGTTTGAGCCTGCGCTCTTGACCAATCCCTTCTCATTTGGCGACGGCATTCTGACCAGCAATTTTGGCACCGGCCCGCTGAACATTCTGGCCCAGCGAATGTACGGGCTGACGACCGATTACGTGCTGATATCCGTGCCGCTCTTTATCCTGATGGCCACGCTACTGGAACGCTCGGGCATCGCGCGCGACATGTATTCGTCGCTGTCGGTCTGGCTGAACCGCACGCGGGGCGGGATTGCAATTGTCACATCGCTCATGGCTGTGGTCATGGCGGCCATGTCGGGCATCATTGGCGGCGAGGTTGTGCTTTTGGGTCTGATCGCGCTGCCCCAGATGCTGCGCCTTGGCTACGATCAGAACCTTGCAATCGGCACGATCTGCGCCAGCGGCAGCCTTGGTACGATGATCCCGCCCTCGATCGTTCTGATCTTTTACGGGCTGATCACCGAAACCTCTATTCAGGCACTGTTCAAAGGCGCCTTTGTGCCGGGCTTTATTCTGGCCAGTTGCTATATCTTGTACATCATCATCCGCACCCAGCTGAACCCGGCACTGGCGCCGCTGCCGGAACCCTCGGACGACGATATGGATGGCAAGGACAAGCTGGTCTACGGCACAGCACTATTGTCGATGATCACGATCCTTTTCTTTTCAGTCACATTGGTGCGCGCCGGATTTCTGATCTTCTTTGACCGCGTCACGCCCGACACATCAATGTTGACCTCGGGCCAGATGATGACGCGCGGCATCATCATCGCCGCTTTGCTGGCCTACCTCATGATCGTGATCAAACCGCGCCGCGTCTATGAGGCTTGGCAGGTCGGCAAGGGCCTTGTCGCGCCGCTTTTGGTTGTCGGTGTTGTTCTGGGCTCGATTTATGGCGGGATCACCGGCATCACCGAAGCCGCCGGGATGGGCACAATCGCGGTTTTGGTGATGATCATCCTGCGGCGCGAGTTCAGTTTGCAATTGGTGCGCGAGGCTTTGATGCGCACCTTCAAATCCACCGGCACGATCATTTGGGTCACTTTCGGTGCGACCGCCCTTGCCGGGGCATACACCATCGCGGGCGGGCCGACCTATGTGGCCAACCTGATCGTGGGCTACGACCTGCCGACTTTGGGTGTCTTGTCGGTGATGATGATCATCTTCCTTTTCCTGGGGGCCTTCATGGACTGGGTCGGGATCGTCCTTCTGGTCATGCCGGTCTTTCTGCCGATCGTCCTGAAACTGCCGCTGGAAGAGATCGGCGTCTTTGGTCCGCTGGCAGGTGATCCGCGTTTCTTAAGCGTCTGGTTCGGCATCCTCTTTACCGTCAACATGCAGGTCAGTTTCCTGTCACCACCCTTTGGGCCCGCCGCCTTTTACCTGAAATCCGTGGCCCCGCCGCATATATCACTTCCCGACATCTTCAGGGGCTTTCTGCCATTTATCTGCATTCAGATATTCGTTTTGATGCTGATCCTGTTTTTTCCCGAACTGACGATGTTCTTCCGCTAAGAGGCCTGAGGCGTTGATACGTGCCCTCACACAGAGCGCACTGCACAAGCTTCTGAATAATCCTAACACCGGGCCCAAAACGCCCGGTATATCCCGCGATTGAGGCTGAAAATGAAAGATACAATTCGTCTTGATCCCGATGACAACGTTGTAACCGCAACCCATGCCCTGCAAGCAGGTGTCGCGGTCGAAGGCGTCACGACCCAAAGCCTGATCCCCTCGGGCCACAAGCTGGCCACTTCTGCGATTGCCAAAGGCGATATGGTCCGCAAATACAGCCAGTTCATTGGCCTTGCCCTGACCGACATCGCGCCGGGCGATCACGTCCACACCCAGAATGTCGAGTTTCGCAACACGGACACGCAATACGAGTTTTCCACCGATATGCGCCCCGCAAAGATGGTCCCACCGGCCAGCCGCGACACATTCATGGGGTACAGGCGCGAAAACGGTACCGTGGGCACGCGCAACTATATTGCCATTGTCACCTCGGTGAACTGCTCGGCGACCGCTGCGCGCCGTATTGCCGATGCCTTTGGCCCGGCCGAATTGGCCGAATATCCCAATGTCGACGGCGTAGTGGCCTTTGTACATGGAACAGGCTGTGGGATGGCCGGCGATGGCGAAGGGTTCGAGGCGCTGCAGCGCGTGATGTGGGGCTATGCGCGCCACCCCAACCATGCGGGCGTGCTGATGGTTGGTCTGGGCTGTGAAATGAACCAGATCGACTGGCTGCTTGAGGCGTATGGCCTAAAACAGGGCCCGCTTTTCCATTCGATGAACATTCAGTCCGTGGCGGGACTGCAAAGGACAGTAGAGGCAGGGATCGCCAAGGTTCGTCAGATGCTGCCCCTGGCCAATGAGGCGCGGCGCGAACCCTGTTCGGCCTCCGAGTTGAAAGTCGCCCTGCAATGCGGCGGCTCGGATGCCTGGTCAGGGATCACTGCCAACCCGGCTTTGGGTTATGCTTGTGATCTTTTGGTGGCCCAGGGCGGCACCGGCGTTCTGGCCGAAACGCCTGAAATCTATGGCGCTGAACATTTGCTGACCCGGCGCGCGATAGACACAGCGACCGGCGAAAAGCTGATCGGTCTGATCCGTTGGTGGGAAGATTATACCGCCCGAAACAAAGGATCTATGGATAATAATCCAAGCCCGGGAAACAAGAAGGGCGGCCTGACAACGATCCTTGAAAAGTCACTGGGGGCGGCGGCCAAAGGCGGCACAACGCCTTTGACGGCGGTCTATAAATATGCCGAACCGATCCGCGACGCAGGTTTCACCTTTATGGACAGCCCCGGCTATGACCCCGCCAGCGTCACGGGCCAGATCGCCGGCGGCTGTAACATGGTCGTCTTTACCACCGGGCGCGGCTCGGCCTTTGGGTCCAAACCGGCGCCGACGATCAAACTGGCCACCAATTCCACAATGTATGATCGCATGACCGAAGACATGGACATCAACACAGGTGATATGCTGACCGATGGTGTCACCTTGCAGGAAAAAGGGCGCGAGATTTACCAGATGATCTTGCGGACAGCTTCTGGCGAAATGTCGAAATCCGAGGCTCAGGGCCTTGGCGATTATGAATTTGTCCCATGGCAAATCGGGGCGGTGATGTGACCCGCCCCCATACCGCTCTCGCTCAGGCCGCCAGCCGCGCGCTCCGCCAAGGCGCAGCGCAGTCGCATATTGACCCACAGGAGTTTGCCCCCAGATGAGCAGCGAAAAACCCAAGATCGGATTTATCGGACTGGGCCTGATGGGCGCGGCCATGGTCACGCGGCTACAAGCATGCGGATACCCCATGACGGTGATGGCCAACCGCTCGCGCCCCAACGTTGATGCCGCCGTGGCCCGTGGCGCGACGGAGGTTGCGACCGCCCGTGAGCTTGCCCAGGCAAGCGACATCGTGATGCTGTGCATGGACACTTCCGCCAATGTCGAGGCGCGGATGCGCGGGCCTGACGGCGCGATTGCCGGGCTCAACAAGGGTGCTGTGGTCATTGATTTCGGAACCTCCCTTCCGGGGTCCACCAAAGAGCTTGGCACGCAGGTGGCCGAGGCGGGTGGCGCCATGCTGGACGCCCCCCTTGGGCGCACGCCCGCGCATGCGCTGGAGGGTCAGCTGAATATCATGGCCTCGGGCGATAAAGCGGCCTTTGACAGGGTGCGCGGCGTTCTGGACGATCTGGGCGAAAACGTCTTTCATCTGGGTGCCTTGGGATCGGGGCACACGATCAAGCTGATTAACAATTTCTTTGCCATGACCACCGCCAACGCCATGGCCGAAGCTTTTGCCATCGCTGATGTCGCCGGCGTCGAGCGCCGCGCGCTTTACGATGTAATGGCCGCAGGGCCGCTGCATTCGGGCATGATGGATTTCATCAAGGCCTACGGCGTTGACGGCAACCCCAATGTCCTGAGCTTTGTGATCAAGAACGCCCGCAAAGACGTGGGGTATTATGCCCAGATGGCACAGGATATGGGCGCCCGGTCGATCATGTCGAAATGCGCCCATGAGGCGCTTGGCGCCGCCATAGACGAGGGCCGGGGCGAAGATATGATCGCCCAAATGGTCGATTTTTACGCCGATCGGTTTAAGGGCTGAGGTCAAAGCAATGCCAGCCGTCGCCATTCGCGCAAATCAGGACCGGGCCAAACTGGGCATCGCGATGATGCTGGTGGCCTATCTGCTGTTTTCGATGATCGACACCTCCGTCAAATGGCTGGTTCTGGCAGGGCTGCATGCGTTTCAACTGTCTTTCATGCGTTATGCCGGGCATTTCGCGATCTCATTGGTCAATATCGGCCGCGGCGGCGTCAGCTGGGACAGATTTCAAACCGACCGTCCGGGCACAGTGCTTTTGCGTTCCGGCCTCCTGGTGTCATCGACGCTCTTTAACTTTATCGCGCTCAACTATCTCTCGCTGACGGTCACCTCGGCCATCATGTTCTCGGCCCCTGTGATTGTCTGCGCCCTGTCGATGCCTCTTTTGGGCGAGAAGGTCGGGCCTTGGCGCTGGTTCGCAATCGGGCTTGGCTTTGTCGGTGTTCTGGTCGTGATGCGCCCCTTCGGATCTGGATTTCACTGGGCCGAAATTCTGACACTCTATAATGCCTTTGCACTGGCGCTTTACTCGATCCTGACGCGTAAACTATCGGGTTTGGTCGCCGCCGAAACGATGCAGTTTTACACAGGTGCCTTGGGCACCATCGTCCTGTTGCCGCTGGCGCTTTTGACATGGAGCGCGCCCGCGACCCCGCTGGACTGGGCCTTGATGTTTTTACTGGGTGTCTGGGGCTGGGCCGGGCACGAGTTTTTGACCCGCGCGCATGGGTTCGCACCCGCCAATACGCTGATGCCTTTCACCTATTCCTTCATGATCTACCTTACCATTGCCAGCTTTCTGGTCTTTCACACACTTCCCGATCAATGGACGATCGCGGGTGCACTGATTATCGTGCTCTCGGGCATGATCATCTGGTCACGCGAAGGACGAAAGGCGGCAACTGCATGAGTGTTCAGAGGATTGCCGCCATCGGCGAGGCGATGATCGAGCTTTCGCTGGATACCCACGACACGGGCACGGCCCAGATCGGTGTCGCGGGTGATACGTTAAACACAGCGATCTACCTCAAACGGCGGGCGCCACAGATCGACGTCTCTTTTGTGACCTGTCTTGGCGACGACGCGCTCTCGGACAGGATCCAACACGCCATCGCGGCCGAGCGGATATCGACCGAGCTGATCGGCCGGATCAAAGGTCGCAGCGCCGGACTATATGCCATCTCGACCGATGCAAACGGCGAAAGGTCGTTTTCATACTGGCGCGAAGCATCCGCGGCACGGGCGATGTTTGATGGCCATGCACCGGCGCTGAACGACCTGGCCGATTTTGATGTCCTCTATTTGTCGGCCATTACGCTGGCCATCCTGTCGCCTGCCGCCCGCGAGAGTTTGCGCAACTGGCTGGCGGGGTACCGTGCGCGAGGCGGGCAGGTGGCTTTTGACAGCAACTATCGCCCGTCGCTTTGGTGCGATGGCGAAACCGCCCGGCGCGAAATAGCGGCACTCTGGCAACTGACCGATATCGCTTTGCCCAGTCTCGAAGACGAACAGGCACTTTTTGGTGACACTGATGCGGCGGCAGTCATTGCCCGCCTGCGTGACGCCGGTTGCAGCCGCGGTGCGCTGAAATGCGGGGCGGCGGGGCCGATCCCGCTGGACGGTCAGATCACTGGCATCACGTTTCCCTCTGCCTCGATTGTGATCGACACGACCGCCGCCGGTGATAGCTTCAACGGCGGATATCTGGCGGCTTTGCTTGCCGGGCAAAGCCATAACGATTGCCTGATCGCCGGGCACAGCCTTGCGATTGAGGTTCTGGGCGTCAAAGGCGCCATCCTTCCAGCCCAGAGGTAAAGTCAAAATGCCCTGCGACGCGCGCTTATATATCCAGTCGATAGGCCTGCCGCGCGGCCCCGGTGCTCAGGTGTTTGGCAACGCGTGCCGCGTCGGCAATTCCAAAGACGCCGCGATCAACCTGTCCCGCCAGATGCGTGGCAACGCCAAGGCGCCAAACGTCGTGGCGCGCCGGGATCGACATGAAGGCGCGGGTGTCATCGTTGAACCCCGCAAGGTTCCAGTAACCGGCCGTCTCAACCACCTGATCGAAATAGCGCGCAATTCCGGCCTGACTGTCATGAAACCACCAAGGCGGGCCGATCAAAAGACAGGGCCAGTGACCCGCCATTGGGGCCAGTTCGCGGGCATAAGTCGTCTCGTCCAGCGTAAAGGCAATCAGCCGAAAGGCCGGATTGTTGCCGACGCGGTTCAACATCGGTTCCAGCCCCGTTACCCACTGTGTGGCCACGGGAATATCCGCGCCCATGTCAGGGCCAAATTGCTCGTACACCTCGGTGTTGGTGTTGCGCCGCGCGCCCGCGTGCAGCTGCATCACCAGACCGTCCTCAACCGACATCTGCGCCATCTCGACCAGCATGTGACCATAGAAAAGCGGTGCCTCACCCGGTTTCAGCCTACCTTTCAGTGCGCGGGCGTAAAGCCCGGCGATCTGATCGGCTTCCAGCCAATGGGTCACCGGCGCCTCAATGGCATGGTCGCTCGCCTTAGCCCCCAAAGCGCGAAACGCCGCGCGCCGGTGGCGCAGCGCCTCAAGGTAATCGCCAAACTGCGCCGGGTCGCCCCCCCAGGCCTTGATCATGGCACGCACATCGCGCGCAAATTCAGGGTGTGCAGGGTTCAGAACCCCATCGGGGCGAAAGGTCGGGATGATGCGCCCGGGCCATTCGCTGGCAGCAATGGCGCTGTGCGACGCCAGATCATCACAAGCGGCGTCCGTTGTGGCCAGAACCTCAATCCCGAACCGTTGGTACAAGGCGCGTGGGCGAAATTGAGGAGTGTCCAGCGCCGCCTCGATCGCGTCATAAATCCGGTCCGATGTGGCGCGGTTCAGCGGCTCGTCGATGCCAAAGACATGCCGGAACGTGTGGTCCAGCCAGACGTGACTGGGCGTGCCCAGAAAAAGGTGCCAGTTTGCCGCAAAAATCCGAAAGACATCGCGCGGCGCGGGCGGGTTTGCCGGATTACCAAGCCCCAGATCCTTCAGCGCGATGCCACGGCTGTAAAGCATGCGGAACAGATAGTGATCCGGTGTGACAATCAGGCCGGCAGGATCAGAAAAGCGCTGGTTCGTAGCAAACCACGCCGGGTCGCAATGGCCGTGTGGCGACACAATCGGATCGCTGCGGATCGCTTCATAGATGTCTCTGGCAGTGCTGGAAAGGTGGGCGGAAAGTGACATGGTTCCTCGCAACTTTGGTTAAGTTTAGGAGGGTTTTGTGAAGTCTTCCAGACTGATCAGGCATCTTAGGTCTGAAAATCGAAACGCAAGGCTGTCTTGGGTCGTAGCTGTGACAGGCGTCCCGCAATGAAGGTCGGATTGATCGGTGTTGGCATGGTGGCGGACATGCACCTGTCTGCGATCGCTCAAACCGGCGGGGCGGTCACGCTGGCGGGCGTCTATTCGCGCGACCCTGCGCGCCGTCACGCTTTTACTTCGCGTCACGCGGGCCTCAGATGTTATGGCGCGATCACTGAAATGGCCAATGATCCTGACCTCGATTTCGTCATTCTGGCGACGCCGCCTGACGCCCGCTCCGACATTGCCCAGCAAATGGCCAAGGCCGGCAAACCCGTCCTGATGGAAAAGCCGATAGAGCGTACATTCAGCGCAGCACAGAACATTGTTGCGGGATTTCAGTCTGTGAATGTGCCGCTGGGGGTCGTTCTGCAACACCGCGCCCGTCCAGCTGCGAAACAGTTGATGGATATCCTGTCTCGGGGCCTTCTGGGTCGGATCGCGCTGGTAGAGGTGCGCGTGCCCTGGTGGCGCGATCAAAGCTATTACGACACGCCCGGTCGCGGCAGTTTCGCGCGCGACGGCGGCGGCGTTCTGATCACCCAAGCCATCCACACGGCTGATCTTATGTTGCAATTTGCCGGCTCGGTAAGGGCGGTTCAGGCGATGGCTGCGCGCACCGCGCTGCATGATCTTGAGGCCGAGGATTTCGCCACAGCGGGGGTTGAGTTTGTATCCGGCGCCGTGGGCTCGATCACGGCAACAACCGCCGCTTTCCCCGGCACGACCGAAGAGATCGTGCTGCATTGCGACCAGGGAACCGCCATCCTCACGGCCGCGCATTTGCGTCTGGTCTGGCGCACCGGCCAGACCGAAACCTTCGGTGGCGATGCAAAAACCGGCGCTGGCGCGGACCCGATGGCGTTCAGCGCTGACTGGCATAGCGCAATCATAGCAGATTTCGCCGATGCCATAAAAAGCGGGCGCGAACCGCTGGCCTCCGGGCGGTCGGGACTGGCCGTTCACAGGCTGATCGACGCCATTCAGATGTCATCCCGACAACAACAACGCGTCACGATAGACGATGAGGTCCTTGATGAATAAGGCTTTGAATATTGGTGTTCTGGGCATCGACCACCGCCATATCTTTACCCAGGTCCAACACATGCTGGATGTCGGTGCCAGGTTAAGCGCTTGGTGGACTGATGGCTCACCAGAGACTTTGGCAGGGTTCATAAAGCGGTTCCCGGATGCGCCGCGCCGGGAAAGCATCGATATGGTTATAGAAGACCCAGAGATTGATCTGATCCTGATCGCGGCCGTCCCACACGACCGCGCCGATCTGGCGATCCGGGCGATGGCCTGTGGCAAGGATGTGATGTCAGACAAACCCGGCTGTACGACCCTTGATCAACTGGACCAGCTGCGCGCGGTTTGCGCGCGCACGGGCCGTATCTTTTCGATCGATTTCTCTGAACGTTTTGAGGTCGAGGTCGTGACCCGCGCCGCCGAATTGGTTCAGGACGGCGCGATCGGCCGCGTCATTCAAACCATAGGGATCGGACCGCATCGGTTGAACCGCTCCACAAGGCCCGGTTGGTTCTTTCAGCGCGAACGCTATGGCGGCATCCTGACCGACATCGCGTCGCATCAGATCGACCAGTTTCTTTATTTCACCGGCGCGCAGGACGCCGAAATCACGCTGAGCACTGTGGGCAATTTCGCAAATCCCGGCGATCGGGGGCTTCAGGACTTTGGCCAGATCGCCCTGCAATCCAAAGGGGCGGACCGGGCGCAGGGGTATATCCGCGTCGATTGGTATACGCCCGATGCCTTGCCCACATGGGGGGACGGGAGGCTTTTCATTCTGGGCACCCATGGCAGCCTTGAGTTGCGCAAATACGTTGATGTTGGCGGGCGGGCAGGGGGTAATCACCTCTTCTTGGTCAATCAGAACCACAGCGAACATATTGATGCCACCGGCGCGGGTCTTCCCTATTTTGCGTGCCTTGCCAATGACATAGCCGAACGCAGCGAAACCGCCATGACCCAGACACATGCCTTTAAGGTGATGGAGCTGGCAATACGGGCCCAACAAATCGCCGAGGCCGCCAAATGACCGCGCTTTGCGTTGCGGTCATAGGCGCGGGGATCGGTGCTCAGCATCTGGCGGCTTACCGGCAGATGTCGCAACAATTCGATGTAAAGTGGATCTGTGACCTGGATCTGACGCGTGCGCAGTCTTTGGTGGGCGGCACCGAAACGACCCGGATCACGGCAAATTTTGATCAGGTTCTGGCTGATGAGCGGGTAGATCTGATCGATATTTGCCTGCCGCCGCATCTGCATGTGCCAATGACGCTTAAGGCGCTTGAGGCGGGCAGGCATGTGATCTGTGAAAAACCGATCGCCTGTTCGCTGGCCGAGGTTGACCAGCTGCAAGAGGCCGTCGCGCGCACCAAAAGACAGGTCTTTCCGGTTTTCCAGTATCGTTTTGGTCTGGCCATGGCCCAGCTAAAGCATCTGATGCAAAAGGGGTTGGCCGGCCCGGCCTATGCCGCGACCCTTGAAACCCACTGGAACCGCGCTTCGGATTACTATGCGGTCGCTTGGCGCGGGACCTGGAAGGGCGAACAGGGCGGCGCGATCTTGGGTCACGCCATCCACGCCCACGACCTGATCACCCATCTTTTGGGACCGGTGGCCCAAGTTTCGGCCCAGCTTGCCACGCGCGTCAACCCCATTGAAACCGAAGACTGTGCCGCGATTGCAATGACCCTTGCCTCCGGCACCCAAGTTACCAGCTCTGTTACCTTGGGCGCGGCTGACGATCGTTCGCGCATCCGGATCATGTTTCAGGGGCTGACTGCCCAAAGCGGCCAGGCCCCTTATGCGCCTATGGCCGACAGATGGCAGTTCACTGCGCGCGCGCCACAAGATCAACAACTGATCGACACGGCCCTGAGTGAGGTCGCCGAGCAACCGTCCGGCTTTCTTGGGTTTCTGGCCGCAGTTCATGGCGCTTTGCGCGATCGCTCTAATGTGGCGGTCACACTGGATCAGGCACGCCATTCAATAGAGCTGGTGACAGCTATCTACCAAGCGTCCCGCACTGGCCAACGTCAGTCGCTGCCATTGCCCAGAACCGCGCCACTATATGGTGGCTGGCAACCCGCCTGAGGCACCGACCCGCGCGGACGGGTAAAATTTGAGCGATTTTTTGTTGAACCCGCGCGGCTTTTCCATGCGCTGAGGCGCGGCTTAAACGAATATTCACCTCTGATCGCACAGGGTGTCGGGATTATGGCACGTCGCACGTTCAGGTGGCCTCCTGAACTGTCGCTCTGAGCTTGGCACTTGACGCAGTCGATCAGATCGGCACGCGGGGGAATACGGAATATGAAGGCGCTCAACCGATTTAAGATTTCAACGAAACTTGCGGTGATGCTGGTTTCGCTGCCGCTGATTGCGATGACGCTCTTTGGCTCGATGGCCTATATTCAATCGCGCGACGCCTTGATAACCGCGGCGGAAAACCGGCTTCAGGCTATCCTGATCTCGCGTTCGAACGAACTCTCTGGCATCTACAACGGCGTTCAAAATGACCTTGCGATGAAATCCAAAGGTCCGATCCTGCGCGATGCGATCGGCGCTTTTCGTTCAGGCTGGCGCAGCTACGAAGGCAATAGCGCCGCTTCCCTGACCAAGCTCTATGTCACGGATAATCCCAATCCTTCGGCCCGTCAGAACTATCAGATGGCCGCGGATCAGTCCGCATATAGTCAGGCGCATCATGACTATCACTCCTATTTTCTGACCCATGCCGAAACCACGGGCTACGAAGACATCCTGCTTCTCGATCTATCGGGGAACGTGCTGTACACAACCTACAAAAATCCGGATTTTGGCCAGAACGTAAAGACCGGCCCGTTGGCCCAAACGGCGCTGGGTCGGGTTTATGACGCATTGTCAGACCGGCTAGGGACGGCACAAACAGCGCGGGCCACAACCGATAGTTATGGGCCGGGCGGGGGTACACCCGCGGGATTTGTCGGAACGCTTTTGCGTGATGAAAATGGCGAGCGGATCGGCATCTTGATCTTTCGAATGCCCCGGGCGCGCATTCAGACGGTTATGGCAGCCCGCGTCGGCCTTGGAGAGACCGGCCAAATCAAGATGCTAGGACGATCGCAAGCCGGGGCCCAAGCAGTCAGCGCGATAGATGGCGCAACCGACCACAGGTTGCACCCAACGGCAGAAGCAAGCGCGCAACCGCCTCAACCAGATGCGGCTGACGCGCCCGCTTCAAACGCGAAGAATGCGGCGGAACTTACCGCAGTCGCAAACGCCCTGTCAGGTCGGCAAGGCGTGATCTCTGGCAAGCAGGATGCGGGCCCAAGTCAGATCTTTGCCTATGTGCCTTTTGATTTTATGGGGCAGAGGATGGCGCTCTTGGCAGAACAGAAACTGTCAGAAGTCCTTGCGCCTGCGCGTGATCTGGGGCGCAGGTACCTTTTTATCGGGGCCTTTCTCTTTGGCATGATGTCGATCATTGGCGTTCTGGCGACACGCCACATCTCGGTGCCGCTACGCGCTGTACAGGATGCAATGACCAAAGTTGCAACGCCTGAATTTCCGGACGTGACCAAAACCGCAGAGCGCGCGGATGAAATCGGCCTAATGGCCAAAACGGTGGAAAACTTTCACCAGTCGTTAACCTTCGCCGCCCAGGCGTCCTCAGACAATCTTTTCAAAGGTGCGGCATTCGAAGGGTCCTCTGCTCCGATGATGATGGTTGATCGCAACAACCAGGTAAATTTTGTGAACCCAGCGTTGGTTGCAGTTTTGGAACAGCATGCAGCTGGCTTTGCCAAATACGCCCCCACCTTGGATCTCAATGGCATCATTGGATCGGATATCGCTGACTTCAACATCGTGTCGCCTAACGAAACTCCATCGACGCCAGAGCGTGCCGGCGCTCCAATTCAGAGAGAAATTCAGGTGGGCCACGCGCGTCTCTGCGTTACGACGAACACCATCAAAGACCAGGACGGTGGGCGGATCGGCTATGTCATCGAATGGGCAGAAGTGACCCAAGACTATCTGAACCGAGCAATTGTAACCAGCATCGACAAGCAACAACTCAAAGTTGAATTCGATGCCAATGGCGCTCTAGAATCTGCCAACGAAAATTTTACGGCGCTCTCTGGCCAAGAACCTGATCGGTTGTCGGGTCTGCAAGTGAGTGACCTCTTTCGCCCGCAATTTCAGCGTCAGGACACCAGCAAATCGATCTTCGATACAATATCACAGGGGCTGGCAGACAGTGGGCGGTTCGAGCTAACGGGCCCTGGTCAAACGACAGTTCTGGTAGAAGGCGTCTTTACGCCGGTCGTCGATACCTCGGGCGCTATGATAACCTTCGTGTTCATAGGAAATGATATCACAGGCGCCGAGGCCGACTTGCAAAGAAGCGAGAGTGAACGTCTCCAACTTAAGGAAGCGCAAGACAGCGTAGTCGACGCCCTCAGGGTAGGTTTGAGTTCTCTTTCTGATGGCGACTTGACCACGGAAATTGCCACAAAATTCGCGCATGACTACGATCAACTCCGCTTAGATTTCAATGTCGCGGTTCGCAAAATGAACGAAGCCCTTGGGCGCGTGACCGAAAATGCCGAAGCAATTCGCGGCGAAGCAACCGAGATTACTGATGCCGCCGACAACCTGTCCCGACGGACCGAAGGTCAGGCGGCAACACTTGAACAAACCGCAGCCGCTTTGGATCAGCTGACTGGTAGCGTCCGAGCCGCCGCTCAGAGTGCTATTACGGCGCGCGGGGTCGTCGATCAGGCCCGTGAGAAAGCAGAAACCGGCGGCAAAATCGTGATGCAAGCAGTCGAGGCGATGGGGGAAATTGAAACCTCATCAAACCAGATCTCTAGAATTATTGGCGTGATCGAAGACATTGCCTTTCAGACTAATCTTTTGGCGCTGAACGCCGGCGTTGAGGCCGCGCGCGCAGGCGAAGCCGGTCGCGGGTTTGCGGTTGTTGCATCCGAAGTGCGCGCTCTTGCTCAACGGTCTTCGGACGCCGCAAATGAAATTGGTACGCTCATTTCTGGAAGTTCAGGTCACGTAGAACGGGGTGTTGCGCTCGTTGGAGGAGCCGGTGAGGCATTGGAGAGAATTGTGGCTTCGGTGTCAGAAATATCTGAAACCGTTTCCGAAATCGCGCAATCGGCGCAAGAACAGTCCAGCGGACTGGCAGAGATCAACGTCGCAGTGACCCAACTCGATGAGGTCACCCAAGACAACGCGTCGATGTTCCACCAAACAACTGTCGCAAGTCAGGCGCTCCTAAATCAGGCCGCCGCCCTGTCCAAAACAATGGCCGCCTTCAAGGTTTCTGCGGCGATAGAAAAGCACGTTGTTTCTCCACCGAAAATCGCCTCACGACCAACTGCAATACCGCCCCGTATTGAGGTCCCGACCGGCAACCTTGCTGCAAAGTCCGAGCCTTCGATTCAGGATGAATGGGCCGAGTTTTAGTGCGGCTGCCTCATACCGCGCCCCTTCAAAAAATGCCACCGGCAAAGACAAACGCTAAGACCACTCGCGTCTTGATTGTCGAGGATTCTCCGACAATCCAAACAATGATTGCGACCCTCCTGGGAAAGGATCCGCGCATAAGCGTCGTAGGCGTTGCGTCCGATGCGATGGCCGCGCGGGCCGCCATCAGGTCGCTCAATCCGGACGTCATCACGCTGGATATAGAAATGCCGCAGATGGACGGCCTTGAGTTTTTGCGGCGTCTTATGCGGTTGAGGCCAATGCCAGTTGTAATGCTGTCATCACTCGCCCGACGTGGTCGAATTCGGGCGCTGGAAGCGTTGTCACTTGGAGCCGTCGACTGTGTAGAAAAGCCGGGTGGCATAGAGTTCTTTCAAGCACTTGCAGATCTGCCAGATCGCTTGATCCGAGCATCCCGCCAACGCGTTGAACCCAGCCAGGGCGGATTGAACGCAAAAGTTGCCGGGAGCAGCGCGACCCCAGAGCGTCTAATACTGATGGGCGCGTCAACCGGGGGAGTGGATGCACTTGAAGTCATCTTGAGTGAATTTGCCGAAGACTGCCCGCCAACGCTAATCGTTCAACACATGGCAGAACGATACTTGGAAAATTTGGTGCACCGGTTAGACCGCAAGATCAAACCCAGAATTGCAATCGCAGAACCGGGACTAGTGATTTCCCCTGGCCAAGTTCTTCTTGCGCCCGGTGATGGCCATAACCTTACCGTTGCATTCGACGGACAGCTAAAGTGCCGCTTGCAACCGGTAGAAGGCGACGCGAGCTATGGATCGTGTGTCGACGCCCTGTTTTTCTCCGGCCTTCCTTTTGCGAGAATTGTAAGCGCGGCTCTTCTTACGGGAATGGGGCAGGATGGAGCGAGAGGGTTGTTGGCCCTCAGACGCGCCGGCGCTGACACGATCGCCCAGGACCGCTCAACTTCAACTGTGTTCGGGATGCCCATGGCAGCAATTGAGATGGGCGCTGCTGCAAGTATCTCACCACTTGAGTCGATAGCAGGCTGGCTATTGAAACGTGAGTCTGAATAATCAGGCGGCACAGCGAGCAACCGTCCTGAACCGCCTTTTGTTTGCCGGAGGCTGATTATTTCGTGTTATGCGACCATATTTGATGTGTTGAACCGTGCCTTGTACCTCTCTTCAGCCTCGGATGCCGGGATGTATCCGATTGGGGCAAGTAGGTGACGGGTGTTGAACCAATCGACCCATTTGAGGGTTTCCCATTCGACAGCGGCCATGGTTTTCCAAGGCCGTAGCCGGTGAATGACTTCTGCTTTGTAGTAACCGTTGATGGTCTCGGCCAAGGCGTTGTCATAGGAGTCGCCAACGCTGCGAACCGGGGCGCGAACCCAGCCAAAGCCAATCGTTCGGTATAGCGAATGGACAAAAAGTGCCCGCCGCGGTCCGAATGATGATTAGGCCACCTTGTGAACGGGGCGGCGATCATGCGGCGCCTGCTCCAGCGCATCCAGCACAAAGTCTGTCTGGAAACACGCCAGCCCACTGTCTGTCGTCAGGGAGCTATGGTTGAGTTTGGGTGACGCGCTTCATCAGGCGGCGCTGGTTTCTGTGGTGTCGGTCACTTCGACACCGTCACTGAAGTTGATTCCTTCTATGACTTTTGGCAACTGGTTTCTGCCTTTGAGGCGCAACCATTTCTTCGATGCAGCTTGAATAAGCGTAAATACCATCAGCTTTGCGGTCTTCTGTGACAGCGCGCCTTTGGTGCGGACCGTTCTATGCCGGACCGTAGATGACCTGCCAAGAAAGTAGCAGTCAGAAACTCCAACTCAAAATAGTCCAGTTTTCAGGGTGCAGAGCACCACGCCCACCAATAGAATTTGCGGACCAAGTTCACGCCGAGTGCTTGCCGAACCGGAATTTTAAAAAAGCGTGACTTCGCCAACTAGGCTTGGTTTCTCGGTCGGTCCATTAAACTCCTTCAGGAATGACAGAACCCTACTTTGAGTGCTCGACTGAACTATGCAGCCAAAGACCTGTTCGGCCGCCGCGCTGGATAAGTGATCCTCGCCAATCACTTCGGCAAGTGCTTCTGTTAGATTTGCCACCTCACGAAGACCTTGGCGCAATCTATCAAGCGACTGAAGTTCTGTAAGGTTCACGGCGTCCGTTTCATTTCCTACAAGTACGGAAAGGACACTACTTTCGAGTTTCGCGCAAATCTCATCCAGACCGTTGACTTCGGAAGCTACGGCCCGAACGAGTTGAGCCGTCTTCACTTTGTCATCTAAGTATGTCGTTGAACGCATCGGCGGCACTCCAAACCTTAGTTAAAGACGCCCAACGACGGCTTCGATCGCGTTCCTCAACTGAGGCGGCTCGAACGGTTTTTTAACATAATTGTTCATTCCCAAAGCGCGTCCGCGGTCAATGATCGCGGCGTCGGCCTTTCCGGTTATCAAGATAAAGCCCATGCCTTGAGTTGCCTGTGCCCCACGCAGCGCTTGCAATAGATCTAAACCACTTGAGACCGGCATGTTGTAGTCGGAGATTACAATGTGTGCCGGCGATTGAGCGAGCGAAACCAGTGCTGACTTAGCATCAGCAGCGGTAGTGACGTGGCTGACGCCAAATGAGTCCAGTGCTTGAACAATCAGGCCGCGGCTGGTTGACATATCGTCCACAACAAGGACACGTAGTTGTTCTCGCAATGCCATTTCAAGAAACCTCTTTTCGTTCTTGCCCCACCAGCGGCGTTCGGTATGAAGTTTTCTGGAAAGAAGTTACCCCGGCGGGATCAAAGTTTGACTGAGCTGGGCCGCTCAGCCTTTCAGAATGGCCCAAGAACAACCACGCACCAATTTTCATAGCATCGCAAAATTGGGCCCAAAGTTTCTGTTGCCGTTCCCGCGAAAAATAGATCACGACGTTCCGGCAAAGTACGACGTCAAAGGGATGGCGCATCGGCCATGGGTCGAAAAGGTTCAGGGTACGAAAACAGACAATGGATCTTAGTTCGCCTGTTGCGGCGTAAACACCTGGTGTTTGCGTTTCCTGAAAATGATGAGATCGTTGCGTCTCTGAAATTTCTTCTAAGTCGTCGGTGCGGTAGCGCCCATTCGCTGCGTGTTCAAGACAGGCCGTGTCGATGTCACTGGCAAGAATGAGGAGATCAAAATCAGCGATGTCGGGTGCGAGGTCCAGCAGGGCCATCGCCACAGAGTATGCTTCCTGGCCAGTGGAACAACCGGCCGACCAAATGCGGACCTTACCACCGTTGCGCGCGCGCTTAATCAAGCCGGGAAGAACTTCTGATTTAAGTTGCTCAAAATGGTGTGGTTCACGGTTAAATGCCGTAACATTTGTTGTAAGAGAGGCGACCATTCTACCGCGCTCTTCATTACCCTGAGGGTGCTTAATGTGCGACAAATAGTCTGAAACCGACTTGATCCCCAGAGCAATCATCCGAGCTTGAATCCGCGTCTGTACGAGCCGCCGTTTGCTTTCGGCTATCATCAAACCTGCGTCACGTTCAGCGATGCCAGAAATCTCAGAAAATTCATTCATGGTCATATCTGTGGGCTCAGTAAACGCCGCATTTGACAGATTCTGTTTAGCAACAGCCAGCATTTCAGGCGGCCTCTTTTGTTGTTTCAGGAAGGATTGAACTTAGGTCAAGGACTTTGAACATTCGCTCATCAATAACTGTTAGGGCGTGGATGAACTTTCGACCGTCATCAGCTTTGATTTCAGGTGGTGGCGTCATTTCGGTGCTGTCGATTGACAAGATGTCGGAAACCGCTTCGACCAACAGGCCTAAGGGCGTCTTTCCGATTTCGACAACAATTATCACGTTTCGCTCAGAGTTTGCCACCTCGGGCAGTCCCAGCCTTTGCGCTAGGTCGATCACGGGCAAGACCGTTCCGCGTAAGTTGATAACTCCACGCACAAAGGGCTGAGAATGAGGAAGTGGGGTGGCCTTGGTCCAGCTACGGATTTCCCGAACGGACATGATGTCAGCCGAGTAATCTTGTCCGGCGACACGAAACGATAGAAGCTCGATTTGGCTTGCAGCTGTGTCAGGTTTTGCACCAGTCATTTTTGTCATCCTACAAGGGCGAGGGAAGACGTCTTTGTCCGTCCCAACGCATTCGTTGTAATATCAAGAGGATCAAGGATCAGTGCGATTTGGCCGTCGCCCAAGATCGTTGCGGCTGCGACACCGGGGATTTGCCCCAGTGAGCTTTGCAGGCCCTTGATGACGACCTGTCGCTGGTCGATGATGCGATCCACAACAAGTACTGATCGCGCGTCACCCTCGTGCGTGATCACCAAAGCCACATAGTCACTGTAATCGCTCAGGGGTTCTCGGATGCCCATTTCCGTTCCCAGATCAAGGAGCGGTGCCAGACCTTCGCGGATCCGTACGACCTGAGTTTCGCGACCCAGATCCTCCAACATATCGGCCTCGAGGATCATTGTCTCGGCGATGTAGCTTAACGGCAGAACCATCGCCTGCCCGGCGACTTCGACAACCATTCCATCCAGCACGGCCAAAGTTAGCGGCATGCTTATTGTGAATGTGCTTCCCTTACCTGGGGACGAGGCGATGCTTATCCGGCCGCCCAGGGCCTGAATTGCGGTCCTGACGACATCCATTCCGACGCCGCGACCCGAAAGGTTTGATACGGAACTCGCGGTCGAGAACCCGGGCAGAAACAAAAGGTTGTCGATCTCGTTCTCGGTTAGCTCGTCTGCGACACTAACCAGACCCTTTTTGATAGCAATCTCGTGAACTTTCGGCCGGTTAATGCCTGCGCCATCATCTGATATCTCGATTATGACGCGGCCTGACCTGTGGCCGGCGGAAATGGTGACAGTGCCCTTTTCAGATTTGCCCGCTGACAGCCGCGCGGCCCCATCTTCCAGTCCGTGGTCTACCGCATTTCTGATCATGTGGGTTAGTGGGTCGGCCAGCCGCTCAATCACTGTTTTGTCGACCTCAGTGGATTCTCCAGTAGAGATTAGTTGCACTGACTTTCCCACATCTGCACTGGTTTCGCGTACGATGCGCGCCATGCGTTGAAAAAGCGACTTTACCGGCTGAGCGCGAATCCGCATGACACTATCTTGCAAATCGCGCGTGAGCTGCATGAATTCTTCAAGCTCCTGAAGAACAGATGAACTTGGCGGAAGATTTGCATCAGCGACGCTTTGCGACAGCATCGATTGGGTGATGACCAACTCTCCGACGAGGTTAATCAACCGGTCAACTCGCTCTAAATCTACCCGGATCGTCGGTGCGGGTTTGGCCGCAACGTTTGTCGGGGCTGGGGCAGAGGCTGCTTGGGGCGCTGGTACCTCGATCTGGGGGAGTTCTGGCATTTCGGACAAGTCGGGCAGATCGGACAAGTCCGGCAGATCGGGCAGACCCGGCAAGTTGGGGAGGTCTGGCAGAGTATCCTTAACTGGTGTTCGGCGAAACTCGCACAAACCCTGCGCAAACTCAAACACCTCATCCACTTCACCGGGTGTATAGTCACCGGCCAAATTAATGTCCCAACGAAGGTGAAACGCGCCGTTTTCAAGTTGATCCAAATGTGGCACGTCGCTTGTATCGCACGTTGTGTCGAGGGTGGCGAATTCGGCCAACGCACGAAAGAGGAACAAGGGTTCGCTGGCCGAAGTGAAGAGTTCAGATGTCGGCGCGAAAAACAGATCTTCACTGTGCATTCCGCCTTCCGCGGGTGCGGACAATGACGGTAAGCCAATATCTAGTCCCAGGGGCTGGAATGCCGGGGCGTCGGTCTGGCTTTCGTCAGATGGCGCCAGCTCTTCCAGGGATCGCTCAATTTCCGTCAGATCGGAATTTTCCAATTCCTGATCGGAACGCGCCGCTTGCGTGAGATCCGACAACATGTCCGCTGCGCGAAAGAACAGCTTTAGTACATCGCCGCCAAGCGAGATTGTGCCCGCGCGCACTTCGTCTAAAGCGGTTTCAAAGTGATGGGCAAAGCTGACAAGCTGCGTCAGCCCAAAGGCGCCGGCGCCGCCTTTTACCGAATGGACAGCACGAAAGATGACATTGACCGTTTCGGCGTCAGATGTGCCGCTGGATACGGATTCTAAGCCGTCTTGCAGCGCTTCCAACAACTCTTCGCACTCCGTGAAGAAGAGCGTTCGAATCTCAGCCATCTGATCTGGATCACTGCCCATAACGCTCTCCTTAACCTGCAACCAGTTGCAGGGCGCGCACCAGTTTGGGGGCGTCGAAAGGCTTAACCACCCAGCCGGTCGCGCCAGCGGTGCGTGCTTTGGCCTTAAGTTCGGGAGCAATTTCTGTCGTCAGCACCAGAATTGGGATGGTCTTGTACTGATCCTGTTTGCGGACCTCAGAGATGAAGCTGAAGCCATCCATATTCGGCATGTTGATGTCGGTGATAATGACGTCGAATTCGCCCTCATCAAGCGCTGCGAGACCTTTGACGCCGTCTTCTGCCAGAACGGCGCTGAAACCGGCACCAGTTAGAGCCATGCGTAACATATCGCGCATGGTGCGGCTGTCATCGACGGCAAGTACACTTAGCGTCATGCGGCACCTCCCACCAATGTGTTTTCGCTGAAGCCAAAAAGCGACAGTTGTTCTTTCAACACATCCCCGACATTCAGAATGGAAAGCTTGTGCTGGTCGCGGTCCCAGGTCTTGGAGGCGGCGACCAGTACCTGAAGGCACATCGCCCCCAGATGATCGACCGCAGAGGCGTCAAGATCCAGATCGTGACCAATATGGGTCAAAAGCTCGTCTTTCAGCGCGCCCGCAGCTTCGGTGTCCAGACGCTCGGGCAAATCCAGACGGGCTGTCATTTCTGTGGCCCCGCGGGCATAACCCAATGTTTAAACATCCAAAGCTCCCGGTATTACTGTCCGTAAACACAGCAATACATCCAGGGGAGTTAATATATATTTGACGGCCTCAAGATTTCACGGGGGCAACAGCGGGCCCCGCTATCAGATGGCTCAAATGATGCGCCAGACCGGTCAGCGCAGCATAGTCATCCTCGACCACGCAGACGCGAAAATTCTGCATGAACCCGGCAAAGCGCCCCTTGTCGCGAAAGGCATCCTGATAACCCAGGCGCGCAAGATGCGGCTCGAACGCGCGCACGACACCGCCCACCAGAAAGACGCCGCCAAACGGCAGGTGGATCAAAGCCAAATTGCCGCAAACTGTACCCAGAATGCGCACAAAGACACGCGCGGCCTGCTCGGCGCGCGGATCATCACCGCGATTGCACGCAGCCATAATATCAGCTGCTGCCATTTCGCGCGGGTCACCTTCCTCTTGGCCCAACCAGGCATAGACCCGTTCCAGCCCGCGACCCGATAAGACATCCTCGACCGCCGGAAACCCATGGGCCGTTTCGACAAACTGGCACAGCCTCAGCTCGGCTTCGGTACGGATCGGCAGGTTGGCGTGGCCGCACTCTGATGGGGTGACAAGCCGCCCCCAGTCCGTGTCATAGACAGGCGCGGCATTAAAGCCTGTCCCCACATTGATCACCAGTTTGGCCGCATGTGGCCCACCCTGAGGACCATCAAGGACCATGCGCACCGAGGTGTCATCAAGATGTCCCACCGCATGGCCAAAAGCCTGCATGTCGTTCAGGATCGCGACGGTTTCGGCGCCCGTAGCACGCGAAAGCGTGTCCTTGTCGATGGTCCAGTCCAGATTGGTCATCGTCCCAACCCCGTCGCGCACCGGGCCTGCCAGATCAACCGCCGCACCGATGCAATCCACCCCGCCTTCGTCTGAAATATAGCGCCGCAGTACCGTCTCGAGCCCCGGAAAATCGACATTGCGATAGCGCCGGATGCTTTCGGTCAAAAGCTGCGTGCCCTGGGCCAGAGCCACACGCGTATTGGTGCCGCCGATATCGGCCAAAAGCGAAAAGGTCTTTGCAGGACGGGCCATCAGGTTTCCTCTGGCGTTATTTAGTTAGCGCTAACTTGAGCGCCTGATAGGACGCTTTTGGGTTGCGCCGCAAGCTTTCAAAATCGACGTGAACAAGACCAAAGCGCTTGTCATAGCCAAAGGACCATTCGTAGTTGTCCAGAAGCGACCACAAGAAATAGCCCTGCACAGGAATGCCATCGGCGGCCGCACGACGAACCTGTTCGACATGGGCGTTGATATAGTCGATGCGCGGCTGGTCGGGCAGGCCGGGTTCATCCGCATTCGCCATGCCGTTTTCGGTCACATAAAGCGGCAGATTGCCAGTGAACTCGCGCTGGCAGCTTTCAAGAAAGGAATAAAGACCCTCCGGGTATATCTCCCAGCCCATGGCGGTTTTGGGCAGAGGGCCCTGAACTTCCGTGTGCCCCGGCCACGGACCTGAGGTGGGTGCGATCAGCTTTCGGGTGTAATAGTTCAACCCGCACCAGTCGACGGGCTGTGAGATCGTGCCAAAATCGTCCTGCCAGCGTTCGGGCATATGCGGCTCGAGCCCGGAAAGAACCTCGGCCGGATACGCGCCGCGAAAGATGCCCGACAGAAAGAACCGGTTATAATAGCCGTCATAAAGTCGGGCCGCCGCCGCCGCATCGGCGGTGTCCTCAGCGGGCTGGGCATATTCAAGGTTGCACACCGCGCCAAGGTTGCTCATGCCAAGACCGCGCATCACACCGATCGCCGTGCCATGCGCCAGCAACACGTGATGCATCGCTCGGGCCGTGGCGCGAATATCGCGCATTCCCGGCGCGTGATGACCCAGAAAATGCGACAGCCAACTGACACACCACGGCTCGTTGATCGGGGCGGCCGACCAAAGCCGGTCCCCGATCCGTCCCATGATCACTTCGGTAAAATCGCCGAACCAACCGGCAATGTCGCGGTTGCGCCAGCCGCCCAGATCGGCCAGCGCCGAGGGCAGTTCCCAATGGTATAACGTCGCCGCAGGTTTCAACCCCCGCTCCAGCATCGCATCGACCAGCCTGTCATAGAAATCCAGCCCCTGCGGGTTGGGCGTACCGCGCCCCTGCGGCAAAACTCGCGCCCAAGAGGTGGAAAAGCGGTAAACATCCAAGTTGGCATCGCGCACCAGATCCAGATCCTCGCCATAGCGATGGTAGTGATCGCAAGCGCGCGCGCCGTTCTCGGCCCCCACGACATTGCCGGGCGTGGCGGCAAAGCTGTCCCAATGGGTCGGGCCCGCGCCGCCCGTCGCATGCCCTTCGATCTGATAGCTTGAGGTGGCCGCACCGAAAAGAAAACCTTCGGGGAAATCCTTGCGCGTGAATTCCATGTCAGCCTCTGTTTGAATTGAACCTAAAGCGGGGGGTAGGGAGGCCGTTCTGGCCCGCCCATGTTCAGCCTTTTCAGGGCGCAGGCCCAGTGGATTGCCCGACCATCAGTTCAGCCTCCAGCAACTCATGCTTGAACGGCACATCAGGGCGCCCGATCATCTTCAAAAGCCGGATCGCCGCGCGTTGCCCTGCCAGCCGCACCGACGAACGCGTGGCGGTAAAGATTGGCACGTCACCGCCATTGCGCAGATAAGACAGATCATCGTCATGGGTGATCACCGAAATATCGCGACCCATCTTCAGACCCCGCTCTTCGATCGCGCGCCGCACCCCAAGGGCCGATATCATCGAGGACACCAAAAAGGCGGTCGGCGGCGCGTCTTGGTCCAGAAGGTCGTTCACTGACGTATAGCCGTAAACCTCGGTCATCTCGCCGGTCCGCATCAGGGCAGGGTCCGCCACAAGGCCGCGATCTGCCAGCGCCGCCTCGAAACCCTCGCGCCGACGATGCGCGAAATCCATCGCCTCAAGCCCGTTGACCAGGGCAATCCGCTTGTGCCCGAGGTCCAAAAGAAAGGCCGTCGCGCGAAAGAACGCCTGACGGTTATTCACGTCAACCCAAGCGTAATCGCCCGTTTCATTCGATGCGCGCCCATGCACCAGAAAGGGCATGCCGATCGACTTTAGCAATCCGATCCGAGGCTCGTCGTTGCACGGCCCGTGAAGGATGATCCCGTCGACCGCCCCCTTGGCCTTCAGCTCGCGGTAAGCCTGTTCCTCGTCGCGGTCACGCACGATCGACAACACCATGTCATAACCCTGTTTGGCGTAAATCTCGCCCGCCCCCGAGATGAAATCGCCAAAGATCGGGTTGACCATTTCATGGCTGGTCGAGTTGGTGATGACATGCCCGATCGCCATCGATTGCCCCGTGGCCAGCCCCTTGGCGCGTGCATTGGGGCGATAGCCAAACTGATCGGCGGCCTGACGTACCCGGTCGCGCGTCGTCTCGTTCACTTCAGGATAGCCGTTCAGCGCCCGGCTTACCGTGGTTTGCGACAGACCAAGCTGACGAGAGAGTTCCTTTAAATTCATCCGACCCAAAGCTTTCAAAGCGCTTTCAATTGGCGTCAGGTTAATGCGACCCGGACCTAAGGTCAAAGGTCCCGGCCGGAAATAATCATCAGATTTCGGAAATCCCTGCCCAGGTTTGCAATCAATGTGGTATGAAAGTTGACAGATGCAGAGGTTTCGGTAATCCTCCGCACATCCAAAGCGCTTTGGAAATGAGTCCAGCGCCGCGGTATTTCGATCAGCGCCACAGGGCGCAACTTGGGAGGAAAATCCATGAAACATATGCTGTACGCGGGCGCCGCGGCAGTCGTGATGGCGTCAGGCATGATGACATCGGGCGCGGCAAATGCCGCTGCGCACCTAAAGTACGCCCCCGGTAAAGGCGACTTCAACTGGGCCAGCTACGACGCCTACGCCAAGTCTCACGACCTCAAGGGCGAGACGATAACAATCCTTGGCCCATGGCTTGGCCCCGACCAAAAGATTTTCGAAAGCGTTCTGGCCTATTTCGGCGCCGCAACCGGTGCTGACGTCAAATATGTAGGCTCTGACAGCTTTGAGCAGCAGATCCGCATCGACGCCGAAGCGGGCTCTGCCCCCAATATCGCGATCTTCCCTCAGCCGGGCCTGGCCGCTGATCTGGCCAAAGGTGGCTTCCTGACGCCGCTGGACCCAAAAACATCCGACTGGGTTAAAAACAACTATGCCGCCGGTCAGTCCTGGGTTGATCTGGGAAGTTATGTCGGCCCCAAGGGCGACAAAAACCTTTACGGTTTCTTCTATAAGGTCGATGTGAAATCGCTGGTCTGGTATTCGCCAGAGAACTTTGCCGACGCAGGTTATGACGTCCCGCAGACCATGGAAGAGCTTAAGGCCCTGACCGAAACCATCGTCGATGATGGCGGCACGCCCTGGTGTATCGGTCTGGGATCAGGCGGCGCAACCGGCTGGCCTGCGACCGACTGGGTCGAGGACATGATGCTGCGCACACAGCCGCCCGCCGTTTATGACGACTGGGTGTCAAACAAGATGCCGTTCAATGACCCGCGCGTCGTCAATGCAATCGACGATTTCGGCTGGTTTGCACGCAACGATAAATTCGTAGCTGGCGGCGCTGGCGCTGTTGCCTCAACCGACTTCCGTGATAGCCCCAAAGGCCTCTTTTCGTCGCCGCCACAGTGCTACATGCACCGTCAGGCTTCGTTCATCCCATCGTTCTTTCCTGAAGGCACGATGGTCGGTCAGGACGCGGATTTCTTCTACTTCCCCGCCTATGAGGGCGAAGATCTGGGTCAGCCCGTTCTGGGCGCAGGCACCGTCTTTGGCATCACCAAGGACAGCAAAGCCTCGCAGGCCTTCATCGAGTTCCTCGAAACACCGATCGCGCATGAAGTGTGGATGGCCCAGACCGGGTTTCTGACACCCTTCAAAGGCGTCAACACCACGCTCTTTGGTGATCCGACGCTGGGCAAGATGAACAACATCCTGCTGAACGCGACGACGTTCCGTTTCGATGGGTCTGACCTGATGCCCGGCGCCGTCGGTGCCGGTAGTTTCTGGACCGGTATGGTCGATTATGTCGGTGGCAAAAGCGCCGAAGCGGTCGCAACCGATATCCAGAAAAGCTGGGACGCGATCAAGTAAGACGACATAAACAACCTGCGGACCGGGGCGTGAGGCCTTGGTCCGCAATCTGCCCCGACCCGCAGAGCCGACCCGCGTAAGGAGGTTGCCATGCACCCGGCATTCCAGGCTGTTTTGACCATCGTTTTCGGCGTCGGTGGCTGTATCGGATATTTCTATTTCTCCAATCAGTTTCTGGACAAGGTCCTTTGCCCGCCGCGCGGGCCCAACGCAGGGCGCAACATCAACCGCGCCAATATCATCCGCCCCTGGCTTTTTCTGGCCCCGGCGATGATCGCCCTTGGCCTCTATCTGGCCTATCCGGTCGTCGAAACCCTGCGCCTTTCAGTGACCGAACGTATCCCCGGCGGCGGCTCGAAATTCGTAGGGTTGGATAATTATTCCCAAATGCTGAGCGAACCGAAGTTCTGGGAAGCGCTGCAAAACAACATGATGTGGCTCTTGATCGTGCCCGCCTTTTCCACCGCTTTTGGCCTTCTGGCAGCTCAGCTAACCGACCGGATCGGTTGGGGAAACCTTGCAAAATCCCTGATCTTCATGCCGATGGCCATTTCGTTTGTCGGCGCGGCGGTAATCTGGAAGCTGGTCTATGACGCACGCCCGATCGAACAGGAACAGATCGGCGTTTTGAACGCGATATATCTCGCCCTTGGCGGTGCCGAGCCTCAGCAATGGTTGACGATCCCGCTCTTGAACAACATTCTTTTAATGGCTGTTCTGGTCTGGATTCAGACCGGCTTTGCCATGGTGATCCTGTCGGCCGCCCTGCGCGGCATCCCCGAGGAAACCATCGAAGCGGCGATCATCGACGGCGCCAACCCGTTCCAGATATTTTTCAAGATCAAAGTCCCACAGATATCGGGCACAATCGTCGTGGTCTGGACCACGATCACCATTGTCGTGCTCAAGGTCTTTGACATCGTTTTTGCCATGACCAACGGCCAGTGGCAGACACAGGTTCTGGCCAACTACATGTATGACAAGCTGTTTCGCGCCAATGACTGGGGCGTGGGCTCGGCCAGTGCGATGGTCATCATGGCGCTGGTCACTCCGATCCTTGTCTGGAACGTGATCAACGCCCGGCGGGAGATGCGCTGATGGACAGTATCGCAGGCACGAAATCCAGCCTGACATGGGCCGTTCATATCTCGGTTCTGGTACTGGTCCTGTTGTGGCTTTTCCCGACCGTCGGTCTTTTGGTTTCATCCTTTCGCACCGCCGATCAGATCGCCACCAGCGGCTGGTGGAAGGCGGGCTTTCCGTCCGAACAAAACCTGACCCTGCGCACCGATCCACCAGCCGCGCAGGTGCAAGAGGGCGATCGCTGGGTCCTGAGCGGGAACCTCTTGGGCGACCAGAAAGGCGCAACAATCTCGGTCTGGGGCACGTCCTCGCGCGAAATTTCGACCTATAAGGCGGGCCAAACCGGTGCGTTCCGGGACGGCGCCACAATCACCGTTCAGTCCAACGGCGATTACACCGCCTCCAGCGTGACCCAGTGGCAAGGCAGCCGTGGCCCCCGCGTCTTTGTCACCGCAACAACCCCGCCCGAGTTCACGCTGGACAACTACCGCACCGTGCTCTTTGACCCCGCCAACCGCGAAGGCATGGCCAAGGCGTTTTTTAACACGTTAACCGTGACGATCCCTGCCACAATCATCCCGATCCTTGTGGCTGCCTTTGCCGCCTATGCGCTGGCTTGGATGGATTTTCCGGGTCGCGCCCTGCTTGTGGCAACGGTCGTAGGGCTATTGGTCGTCCCGCTGCAACTTGCACTGATCCCGCTTTTGAAATTCCACAACGAGATCGGGATCGGCAAAGGGTACTTGGGCGTCTGGCTGGCCCATACCGGCTTTGGCCTGCCGCTGGCGATCTATCTTTTGCGCAACTACATGGTCGGCCTGCCGCGCGACATCATTGAAAATGCCCGCGTCGACGGCGCCACCGAGTTTCAGATCTTTACCAAGATCATCCTGCCGCTGTCATTCCCGGCGCTGGCCAGCTTCGCGATATTTCAGTTCCTCTGGACCTGGAATGACCTCTTGGTCGCCCTTGTGTTCCTTATCGATTCAACCGGTGACACAACGGTCATGACCAAACAGATCGTTGAACTTTTGGGCACCCGTGGCGGCAATTGGGAAATCCTTGCCACCTCGGCCTTCGTGTCCATCGCGGTGCCGCTGGCTGTTTTCTTTGCAATGCAAAAATACCTCGTGCGCGGCCTTCTGGCCGGCTCGGTCAAATAACGGAGACGACGAAGGTGACAGTTGCCATGGCCTCACAACCCAAACAACAAACGGCGGCAGACAAGGACTGGTGGCGCGGTGCGGTGATCTATCAGATCTACCCACGCAGCTTTCAGGACAGCAATGGCGACGGTGTGGGCGATCTTTTGGGGATCGTGCAACGCATGCCCTATATCGCCTCGCTGGGGGTCGATGCGATCTGGATATCGCCGTTTTTCACCTCGCCGATGAAGGACTTCGGCTATGATGTCTCGGATTACTGCGACATTGATCCGATGTTTGGCACGCTGGCCGATTTTGATGCGCTGATCCAGACGGCCCATGCCTGGGGCGTCAAGGTGATGATCGATCTGGTGCTCAGCCATTCGTCCGACCAGCACCCTTGGTTTGCGCAAAGCCGCGCCAGCCGCGACAACGACAAATCCGATTGGTACGTCTGGGCCGATGCCAAACCCGACGGCACGCCGCCCAACAACTGGCTGTCGATCTTTGGCGGCTCAGCCTGGCATTGGGACGCGCGCCGCTGCCAATATTACCTGCACAACTTTCTGGCCTCTCAACCTGATCTCAACCTACACAACCCCGATGTTCAAAACGCGCTTTTGGACGTCGAACGCTTCTGGCTGGATCGCGGCGTGGATGGTTTCCGGCTGGACACGATCAACTTCTACTTTGCCGACAGGCTGCTGCGCGACAACCCGCCTCTGGCCCCTGAAAAGCGCAACGACACGATCGCGCCCGCCGTAAACCCCTATAACCACCAAGAGCACCTCTACTCCAAGAACCAGCCCGAAAACCTGGCCTTTCTGCGTCGGTTTCGCGCGGTCATGGATGAATACCCCGCAATTGCCGCCGTGGGCGAGGTGGGCGATGCCCAGCTGGGCCTGACGCTTTTGGGGCAATACACGCGCGGCGATGACTTTGTTCAAATGTGCTATGCCTTTGAGTTTCTGTCCAAAGAGCCACTGACCGCCGCCCGCATCGCCGAGGTCTTTGCCGATCTTGACCGCGTGGCCGCCGACGGCTGGGCCTGTTGGGCCTTCTCCAACCACGACGTGATGCGCCATGTGTCCCGCTGGGGGCTATCGCCGGCAGCGCAAAAACTGTTCACCACGATGCTGATGTGCCTGCGCGGTTCGGTCTGCATCTATCAGGGCGAAGAACTGGGCCTGCCTGAGGCCGAAGTGGCCTTTGAGGACCTGCAAGACCCCTACGGGATCGAGTTCTGGCCCGAGTTCAAGGGCCGCGACGGGTGCCGCACGCCCATGGTCTGGGAACCTTCAAACCAGAACGCGGGCTTTAGCACCGGCACGCCCTGGCTGCCGGTTGCCTCGCCTCATCTGGGCATGTCAGTCAGCGCCCAAGAGGCCGATCCATCAGCGATTTTGCACCACTACCGCAAGGCCATCGCTTTTCGCCACAGCCACCGCGCACTGACCAAGGGCGCCCAAAGCACGGTCCAGACCGATGGCGATGTGATGATCCTGCGGCGCGACCACGAAGACCAGCATCTCTACTGCGCCTTCAACCTCAGCGACAAACCCACAAGGCTGCAACTGCCGCCCGGACGCTGGCATGCCATAGGGACCGAACTGAACTCGGCCGCTCCCGGCGCCGATGGCCAGGTCCTTCTGGCCGCCTGGCAACCCTGCCTTGCGATCAGACAGAACTGAACCCGACCGATTGAATGAGGAACGACAAAAATGGCCGATCTGAAACTCACGAATGTCGAAAAGACCTATGGCGGGTCGGTCAATGTTCTTGCGGACATCAACCTCGAGATTGAAACAGGCGAGCTTGTCGTTTTCGTCGGCCCCTCAGGCTGTGGTAAATCCACGCTTTTGCGGATGATCGCAGGCCTCGAAAAGATCACCGGCGGCGAATTGCAGATTGATGGCCAAGTGGTCAACGACGTGCCGCCATCGCAGCGCGGGATCGCGATGGTTTTTCAATCCTATGCGCTTTATCCGCATATGACTGTGCGCGACAACATGGGCTTTGCCCTGAAACTGGCCAAAAAAACCCCGGCCGAAATTGACGCCGCCGTCAGTGCGGCCGCCGAAAAGCTGCAACTGACCGACTATCTCGACCGGTTGCCAAAGGCACTTTCGGGCGGCCAGCGTCAGCGCGTCGCCATTGGCCGGTCGATTGTGCGCGACCCCAAGGTCTATCTCTTTGACGAACCGCTCTCAAACCTTGATGCCGCCCTGCGCGTGGCCACTAGGATCGAGATTGCCCAACTCAAAGAACAGATGCCAAACTCGACCATGATCTACGTCACCCATGATCAGGTCGAGGCGATGACGCTGGCCACCCGTATCGTCGTTCTGGCCAACAAGGGCATTGCCCAGGTTGGCACGCCGCTGGACCTCTATGAACGTCCCAGGAACGAATTTGTGGCCCAGTTCATCGGCTCGCCTGCCATGAACCTTTTGCCCGGCAAAGTCACCGCGACCGGCAAGGTTACCACAGTTGCGCTGGATGGCGGCGGGACGGCGAAATCAGCCGTGCCAACAGCCGCCGCTGACAAGGGGCTTGCGGTAAACGTCGGCGTCCGCCCCGAAGACTTCGTGCCCACTAAAAGCGGGGCACATATCTTTGAAGGCCGGGTGAATTACACCGAAGCCCTGGGCGAGGTGACGCTGTTGTATTTCACCACAACGGCAGGCCGCGATCCGGTGATCGCCAAAATGCCCGGCATCCATCAGGGCCTGCGTGGCACCGATGTCAGCCTGACTGCGGATCCCGCCAAGGTTCAGCTTTTCGCCGGTGGTCAGTCGCTTTTGTATCGGTAAGGAAAATGCCCCTTGGAACCCCTGACGTATCGGTGCTTAATCGCTCCGAAACGATCTGGGAGGGTCCGACATGCCAGCACCGAAAAATGAACTGAAAGCAGCCCTTGCGCGCGGCGAAATGCAGGTGGGGATCTGGCTGGGACTGGCCAGCCCTGTTGGCGCCGAACTGGCAGCAACCTGCGGCTTTGACTGGTGCCTCATTGATGGCGAACACGGGCCCAATGACATCACCTCGATCCGTGGTCAGTTGCAGGCGGTACAGGGGCAGGGGACCCAAGCGGTCGTGCGCGTGCCCGCCAGTCAGGACTGGATGCTCAAACAGGTGCTGGACATGGGCGCACAATCGGTTCTGGTGCCGATGGTCAATACAGCCGCAGACGCCCGCCGCGTGGCCCGCGCCTGTCACTATCCACCCTTTGGAACGCGCGGCGTTGGCGCTGATATGGTGCGCGCCTCGCGCTATAACGCCATCACCGACTACGCTCTGACGGCCAACGAGGAGATCTGTGTGATGGTTCAGGTCGAAAGCGCCGAGGCCATTGAAAACATTGACCAGATCGCGGCGACCCAAGGCGTCGATGTGGTCTTTGTCGGCCCTTCGGACCTATCCTCGGACATGGGGTTCCACGCCCAGCCCGACGCGCCCCAGGTTCTGGCCGCCATCGATCACGCCGCCAAACGCATCCGCGCCGCCGGTAAAACCGCAGGCATCATCTCTGGCAACCCCGAGAAATTCGCAGGTCTGCGCGATCAGGGCTTTACCTTTCTGGGCGTCGGGGCCGAGGTCATGGTGCTGGCTGACGCCTTGCGCACGCTCTCGGCCACAGCACGTGACAAGACCGGCTAGGGGCCCCTCAGTCCGCTTTCGCGTCAAAGATGAAGCCCAGAAGGTTCAGCAAAAGCTGTGCTGCCAAGATCGTGGTCGACCCCGTGGGGTCATAATCGGGCGCAACCTCGACAAGGTCGATGCCGATAATCTGATGGTTCTGGGCCACTTCCTGCAAAAGCTCCAGCACCTCGTAATAGAGAAACCCGCCGTGGCTGGGCGTGCCGGTGCCCGGAGCGATTGAGGGGCAAAAGGCATCGATGTCGATCGTCACATAGACCCGCGCCCCTTTTGGCAGACGGCCGGCCACATCGCGCAGGCCAAAAACCCGCGCCTGTCGCACGGAAATAATGTCCGAGCCCCGCGCGCGGGCATCCTCATACCCTTCGCGCGCCGTTGACGACACGTTCCTGATCCCCACTTGCGTCATGCCCGTGACATAAGGCTTCTCAGAGGCGCGCCGCATCGGGTTGCCATGACCAAAGCGCACGCCATGACGCTCGTCCACGAAATCAAGATGCGCGTCGATCTGCAGAACGTGAAAATCGCCCGCGCCGTCAAAGGCATTGATACATGGGATGTTCACCGAGTGATCGCCGCCAATCACCACCGGCAACGCCCCGGCAGCAAGAGCCGCACGCACGCCGGTTTCGATGTTGGCATGGCTCTGGACCGTGTCGGTGTGAACGATATCAGCGTCGCCCATGTCGACAATACGGACATCCCCGCCCAGATAGACGCGATCATCCTCATGGTCATAGGCGCCTGCATGGCCAAATGAAAAGAGGGTCGAAGCCTCGCGCACGCCCCTCGGCCCGAACCGCGCGCCCGGTCGCCACTGGGTTCCGCCATCAAACGGAGCCCCCAGGATCGCCACATCCGCGTCTATTGCGCCCCAGTCGCTGACGTAAGGGCGTTTGGCAAAGGTCGAGATGCCGACAAACGGCAGATCCAGCCGCCCGCTTTGATATCCATGATCGCTCATGGGGCCACCTTGGCACAATTTGAACCCGTGGCAAGGGCCACCCCTACCAATTGCGCGCGGGGCAGCGAATTGGGGTTTCGGCCCCCGCATTTCCATGCGATAGGGACGCGCCAAGTGAAGCAATCCAGGAGTAATCCCAATGGAGATTCGCGAGGCTCTCACCTTCGACGACGTTCTCTTGCTGCCAGCCGCCTCCAGCGTCCTGCCAGCCCAGGCAAATACCGCGACAAAAGTCTCGCGCACCATCGCGATGAACATCCCGCTGCTCAGCTCGGCGATGGACACAGTGACCGAGGCACGCATGGCCATTGCCATGGCTCAGGCAGGCGGCATGGGCGTGATCCACCGCAATCTGGACGTCAATGAACAGGCCCGCGAAGTGCGCCGCGTCAAACGCTTTGAAAGCGGCGTGGTCTATAACCCAGTCACGCTGCGCCCCGATCAGACCCTTGCCGACGCCAAGGCCCTGCAGGAACGCTATCGCATCACCGGCTTTCCCGTGGTGGACAAAGAAGGCCGCGTTGTGGGCATCGTCACCAACCGCGACATGCGCTTTGCCACAGATGATGCAACGCCGGTCAGCGTGATGATGTCGTCCGACAATCTGGCAATGTTGCGTGAACCTGCCGATTTGGACGAAGCGCGCAGCCTGATGCAGGCCCGGCGCATCGAAAAGCTGCTTGTCACCAATGCTCAGGGGCAACTGACCGGCCTTTTGACCATCAAGGACATCGAACAGGCCGTGCTGAACCCGCAGGCCTGCAAGGACGCTCTGGGACGTTTGCGCTGTGCGGCGGCCACAACGGTTGGCGACGCGGGCTTTGAACGCTCCGAGGCGCTTTTGGATGCAGGCGTCGACATGATCGTTGTCGACACCGCTCATGGCCATTCCGAAGGCGTGGCCATCGCCGTGGAACGCATCAAGAAGCTGTCGAACGAAGTTCAGGTCGTGGCTGGCAATGTCGCAACAGGCGAGGCTACTCGCGCCCTGATCGGCGCTGGTGCGGATGCGATCAAAGTGGGCATTGGTCCGGGATCGATCTGTACAACGCGCATGGTCGCCGGTGTCGGTGTCCCGCAGCTGACCGCGATCATGGATTGCGCGCGTGCAGCCCAGGATGACGATGTCCCGGTGATTGCCGATGGCGGCATCAAATTCTCGGGCGATTTTGCCAAGGCGATTGCCGCGGGTGCTTCATGCGCCATGGTCGGCAGCATGATCGCCGGCACCGATGAAAGCCCCGGAGAAGTCATCCTTTATCAAGGCCGTAGCTACAAAAGCTACCGCGGAATGGGCAGTCTGGGTGCGATGGCGCGCGGCTCGGCCGATCGCTATTTCCAGAAAGACGCGGCCAGTGACAAACTGGTGCCCGAAGGGATCGAAGGGCAGGTGCCCTACAAAGGCTCGGCCGGGACGGTCATACATCAGATGGTCGGCGGTCTGCGCGCGGCCATGGGGTACACAGGCTGCGCCGATATCGCCCAGATGCGCCGTAACTGCCAGTTTGTCCGGATCACCGGCGCGGGGCTTAAGGAAAGCCATGTGCACGATGTTCAGATCACCCGCGAAAGCCCGAACTACCGGGTCGGCTAGGGTAGTACTGAAAATGGCCATAAGAGTTATCAGATAACTCTTATGGAGCAGACCGTTAAAGCGTCAAGCTAAGGCAAGTGGAGCCTCTATGACACCTTCAGCACGCGTCGCCGCCGCGATCGAAGTCCTTGATCTGGTGATTGCCGGTACAGCCGCCGAAAGGGCCCTGACCACTTGGGCGCGCCAGCATCGGTTTGCCGGCTCCAAAGATCGGGCCGCGATCCGCGATCACGTCTTTGAGGTGCTGCGTTGCTGGCGGTCTTTCGCGGCTCGCGGGGGTGCTGAAACCGGGCGCGGCCTAATGATCGGCGCCTTTCACGGCGATCCTGATCTGCGCGCGGCAATGTTCTCGGGGCAGGGCTATGGCCCGCCGGGAATTGAACCGGGCGAGGTGCCCGAAGACTTAATGGATCTGCCACAAGCGATTGAGCTTGATTGCCCCGACTGGTTAATGCCCCCACTTCAGGCCAGTCTGGGGGCCAGTTTCGCGCCCGTCATGCAGCTTCTGCAGACCCGGGCGCCGGTCTTTCTGCGGGTCAATTCGGCCCGCACCACGCCCGATGCCGCTCGGGCCGCTCTGGCGGCTGAGGGCATTGAAACCCATCCGCATATATTGTCGAAGAACGCTTTGGAAGTCTCTGAAGGTGCTCGCAAAATAAAACTTTCCGAAAGCTACCTAAACGGTCTGGTCGAACTTCAGGATGCCGCCTCCCAAGCGATCATGGACGAACTTCCTCTGACGGGCGGGATGACGGTTCTGGACTACTGTGCGGGCGGCGGCGGCAAGGCGCTGGCCATGGCCTCTCATCCCGGCGTTCAGGTCTATGTCCATGATGTTGCGCCCGAACGTATGCGCGACATTCCTGCGCGCGCCGATCGTGCCGGCGTATCCCTGACCCAAATCGAAACTGACCAGCTTGCCGATCAGGGCACCTTTGATCTGGTTCTCTGCGATGCACCCTGTTCCGGCAGCGGTGCCTGGCGGCGGTCGCCTGAGGGCAAATGGGCCCTGACCCAAGACCGCCTGAAAGAACTTCGCGAAATCCAGCGCCAAATCCTGCACACGACCGCACCGCTTGTGGCAAATAGCGGCACTTTGGCCTATGCGACCTGCTCAATGCTCGGCGAAGAAAATACTCAGCAAGTTGAGGCATTTACGCGGAAAAATCCGGACTGGACGGTCAAGTCACAGCGCCAGCTTACTCCAATGGATGGGGGTGACGGCTTTTTTGTTTCGCTTTTTGGTCGCGAAAGCGATTAGTTTAAACAACCTAAAGGCGAATCTACGGGTGGATGCACACAAGTTTAAGGACTGCTTAAGGGTTTCGCGGCGAAAGTCAGGTTCAGACGAATCATCCGGGGCAGAATTCTTGTGTCGCAAACGGCGCTAACATCTCATTCCATGAACAAAACTGCGGCTGATCACGCTTCGCGGGCCGCTATCCTTTTGGCAATGGCACTTTTGTTCTTTTCGCTCGCGGTCCTGGCTTGGGACCACATGTTAAGCGTTGTGTTTCTGGCCAGCGGATCGACCCTGACCGCACTGTTGGTGCTGGTATGGGCCTTTGCGCGCCGCCACCACAAATCCCAGGCCTCGGCGCTCAGAACGATCGAAGGCTTTGTCGAACATGATGCCTCGCCCAGCTTCGTCACTGACGCTGACGGGCGCGTCACCTACCGCAACAAATCCGCACTCGAACGTGTTGAAGGAGACGAAAAGGAAACACTTGCCGGGGCGCTGGCTGGACTATTCGCAAACCCTTCAGCAATTCTTTTCCGCCTCCAGAACCGCGCTCAGGCAGCTGGCTCAGCCCGCGACGACGTCGTCACCCGACGCGGCCACGTCCGCCTGTCCGTTCACAAAGTGGGCGCCGAAGGGTATCTTTGGCGCCTCGAAGACATCGGCGATCGTACCCCGAACAGTCGCGGAGCAGAAGGGCTTAGCCTGCCCATGCTGACCGTCAGCAAGGCGGGTACGATCCTGTTCATGAACGACGCCATGCGCCGCCTCCTGGGCGGGCGTGTGAAAACGCTGGATCGGATTTTTGAGGATCTGCCGATCCGCCCCGGCGCGATGAACACGATCACGGCGTCCGAAGGAGCGGTTGAAACGCTTGTGGCCGAGGTTGAAGGCGCCAATGGTCGGCGTGAAGTTTATCTTTTACCGGGCAGCACCATGCCCGAAGCCATCGCATCTTCCTGGAAATTCTTCGAAGAACTTCCAGTGCCGCTGTTGAAAATCGCCCGCGGGGGTACTGTTACGCTTTCTAACAAGCTGTCTCGTGATCTGCTCAAGGATCAGATGTTGAAGGGTGTACATCTATCTGATCTGCTCGAAGGTCTGGGCCGCTCTGTCGATGACTGGCTCGCGGACGCACTGGACGGGCGCGCCTTGGGTCACCCAGAGGTGCTGCGTGCCAAAAAGACCGAAGAGGATGTTTTCCTTCAGATTTCGTTGGGCCGCATTCAGGAAGAAGACGGCCCCGCCCTTGTCGCCGTGTTGAACGATGCCACTGAACTCAAAACGCTCGAAGCACAGTTTGTTCAAAGTCAGAAGATGCAGGCAATCGGGCAACTGGCCGGCGGTGTAGCCCATGACTTCAACAATTTGCTGACCGCCATTTCAGGCCATTGTGACCTTCTTCTGTTGCGCCATGACCAAGGTGATCCCGAATATGGGGACCTGGTTCAGATCCATCAGAACGCCAACCGCGCCGCCAGCCTTGTTGGCCAGCTTCTGGCCTTCTCGCGCAAGCAGACCCTGCAACCCGAAATTCTCGACATGCGCGATACGATGTCCGATCTGACCCATCTCTTGAACCGGCTGGTGGGTGAAAAAATTTCGCTTTCGCTGTCACATGACCCCGAACTGCATCCGATCCGCGCCGACAAACGGCAGTTGGAACAGGTTTTGATGAACCTTGTCGTAAACGCTCGTGACGCGATGCCTGAGGGCGGCGAAATCCGCATTGAGACTGAAAACACTGTGCTGGAAACACCCTACAGACGTGACCGGGCCGAAGTGCCGCCCGGTCGCTACATCCGTGTCCGGGTCAGCGATCAGGGCGTCGGCATCACGCCCGAACGGTTGCCCAAGATTTTTGAACCGTTCTTTACCACCAAACGAACCGGTGAAGGCACAGGCCTTGGCCTATCGACGGCCTACGGGATCATCAAACAATCAGGGGGCTATATCTTTGTCGACAGCACCCCGGACGAGGGCACGGTCTTTTCGCTCTACTTCCCCGCCCATGACAAGCCTGTCGAGCTGCAGCAGCCCAGCAAACCCCGCACACCGCGCCGGATGACGGGGAAGGGCGAAGGTGTGGTCCTTTTGGTCGAAGACGAGGCGCCAGTGCGCGCTTTTGCCTCCCGTGCGCTGCGATTGGGTGGCTATACCGTGCTTGAAGCTGAAAACGCCGAAGACGCGCTAAAAACGCTCGAAGATCAGTCGCTGGCAATCGACATCTTCGTCACCGACGTCATTATGCCGGGAATGGATGGCCCCACTTGGGTCAAGGCTGCGCTGCAAGACCGGCCAGACGTCAAGGTCGTTTTTGTTTCAGGCTACGCCGAGGATGCATTTGAAGGCAGCAAGGACCGCATTCCAAACTCGGTCTTCCTGCCAAAGCCATTTTCGCTAAACGACCTCACTGCGACTGTTCAGGAACAATTGCACTAGGTCTGCAACAATTGCACTAGGTCAGCGTGCCGTTAGCGCGCAGTTTCCCATGCATCAAATTCGGCATGCATCTTTCGGCGCAGCCGTTTCTCGACGCCCGGAGACAGCGAAAACTCGCGGCTGGGCGAAACATTCAACTGTTTTAGCGCGATCTTTGTCGCCAGGCGGTCCTCCAGAAACGCAATGAACCCGTCACGGTTCTCGTATTTAAAGAGGTGCGAAACGGCGGTATCGCTGCTTTCGTCAGTTATGAATTTCGCCTGCGACCCAACTTCTGAATGCGAAGGCCGTTTGCCCTTCATGTAACCCAGCACAAACTCGTCGAAGGAAAGTTCGGCGGTGCTGTTTGGATGCCCCTTCAGATCGTCACGACCGCGGTAACGATACCAACTGCCCAACCAGTCAATCGGTTCTCGGATGATGGCCATGGTTTCCAACTCTTGCCCACCCACGCCCTCAAAATAGGGCCGCAAAAATCGGTTGTAACGGTAAAGAGCGGAATGCTTGAGAATCGGCGGATCGATAATTTTTGTTGTCGCCATAGGCGCCAGAGCTCCCTCAATCGCCGTCGTGCCGGTCTTGGGGACGGCAAGAAAGACCAGCTTTTCCTTCCAGAAAACAAGCATTTAACGACCACCCTCCTGCAATTTTTACTTTGTTATTCCACGTAAACTACTCCTTAACCTGCATACGAAAAAGTAGTTTCAGTAAAAATTTGTATTGAAATGTTCTCTTTTTGATCTCATAAGAAAAGAGAACAAGAGGCGAACATGAGCAGTGATTGCCGCCCCGCCCGGGGTGTGAAATAAGGAATAGAACAATGGCAACGGCAACTCTTCTGGACATGAAAAACAAACCCGACGGCGACAAACAAAAAGCGCTGGATTCAGCGCTTGCACAGATCGAACGACAGTTTGGCAAGGGCTCGATCATGAGACTTGGCCAGGACAACGCGGTTCAGGATATCGAGTCGACTTCGACCGGCTCGCTAGGGCTGGATATTGCTTTGGGTATCGGCGGCCTGCCAAAAGGGCGGATCGTGGAAATCTACGGCCCCGAAAGCTCGGGCAAAACCACGCTGACGCTGCATTGTGTAGCCGAAGAGCAAAAAAAGGGCGGCGTTTGCGCTTTTGTCGACGCTGAACACGCGCTGGACCCACAGTATGCCAAAAAGCTTGGCGTCAACCTTGACGATCTTCTGATCTCACAGCCCGACACCGGCGAGCAGGCGCTTGAGATTACCGAAACGCTGGTGCGTTCGGGTGCTGTCAGCATGATTGTGGTCGATTCCGTGGCCGCCCTGACCCCCAAGTCAGAGCTTGAAGGCGATATGGGCGACGCACAGGTTGGCGCCCAGGCTCGTCTGATGAGCCAGGCAATGCGCAAACTGACCGGCGCAATCAGCCGTTCAAAGTGTATGGTTATCTTCATTAACCAGATCCGGATGAAGATCGGCGTAATGTTCGGCAGCCCCGAAACAACGACCGGTGGCAACGCATTGAAATTCTATTCCTCGGTGCGTTTGGATATTCGCCGCATCGGCGCAATCAAGGACCGCGACGAAGTTGTCGGTAACGCAACCCGCGTCAAAGTCGTTAAAAACAAGGTCGCGCCGCCATTCAAACAAGTTGAATTCGACATCATGTATGGCGAAGGCATCTCGAAGATGGGCGAGCTTTTGGATCTGGGCGTCAAAGCTGGTGTGGTCGAAAAATCGGGTTCGTGGTTCTCTTACGGGGACGAGCGCATCGGCCAGGGTCGCGAGAACGCAAAGGTCTTCTTGAAGGAAAACAAGCGCATCGCCTATGAGATCGAAGACAAGATCCGCGCCGCGCATGGTCTGGATTTCGAGATGCCCAAGGATGAGATCAAGGCCGCCCAAAAGGATGACGACGACATTCTAGAAGCCTGATCAAAACCAAATTGCGAAGCAGGGCGGGTTTTCCCGCCCTTTTTCATGCGCGCAATGCACCGATGCTGCACGCTGAACAGTGGACAGTCCCCATGGTGAAGGTTATCTCAGCGGGAACCGCAATTCACTGCAAGGCCCAATGCGCTCATGCCCAGTCTGAACGACATCCGATCGACCTTTCTTGAGTACTTTAAAAACAACGGCCATCAGGTTGTTCCCAGCTCGCCCTTGGTGCCGCGCAACGACCCGACACTGATGTTCGCCAACTCCGGGATGGTGCAGTTCAAAAACCTCTTTACCGGGGTCGAGACGCGTGATTACACCCGCGCCACCACGGCCCAGAAATGCGTGCGCGCCGGTGGCAAACACAACGACCTCGACAACGTTGGCTATACCGCCCGCCACCACACGTTCTTTGAGATGCTCGGCAACTTCTCGTTTGGCGATTACTTCAAGAACGAGGCGATCCCGCTGGCCTGGAACCTGCTGACAAAAGAGCTGGATATTCCCAAGGACCGGCTGATCGTGACGGTGTATCACACCGATGACGAAGCGGCGGAGCTCTGGAAGAAAGTTGCCGGGATCAGCGACGACCGCATCATCCGGATCGCGACTGATGACAATTTCTGGATGATGGGACCGACCGGCCCCTGTGGCCCGTCCTCCGAGATTTTCTTTGATCACGGCGACCATATCTGGGGCGGACCTCCGGGCAGTCCTGACGAGGATGGCGACCGCTTTGTCGAGATCTGGAACCTTGTGTTCATGCAGTATGAACAGTTCGAAGACGGCACCCGAACCGAATTGCCCAATCAGTCGATTGACACCGGAATGGGGATCGAGCGGGTGGCGGCCCTGTTGCAAGGCACCAACGATAATTACGCCACTGACCTGATGCGCTCGCTGATTGAGGCCAGCGCAAATGCCACGTCGACCGATCCCGATGGTCCGGGCAAAACCCACCACCGGGTGATTGCCGACCACCTGCGGTCGACCTCTTTTCTGATCGCCGATGGCGTGATGCCCGCCAACGATGGCCGCGGCTATGTCTTGCGCCGGATCATGCGCCGCGCGATGCGTCACGCGCACCTCTTGGGTGCCAAAGACCCGCTTATGCATCAATTGGTGCCCGCGCTGGTCAGTCAGATGGGTGCCGCATATCCAGAACTTGGGCAGGCTCGTGCGTTGATCGAAGAGACGCTTTTGCAAGAAGAGACACGATTCAAACAGACGCTGGATCGTGGTTTGAAACTGCTCGAAGATGAGCTGTCTGAACTGCCCGAGGGCAAGGAGTTGCCCGGTCAGGCGGCGTTCAAACTTTACGACACTTACGGATTTCCACTGGATTTGACGCAGGATGCACTGCGCGAAAAGGGACGCGGCGTTGACACCGCGGGCTTTGACGCCGCGATGGAAGAACAGCGCGCCAAGGCGCGCGCGGCATGGTCGGGGTCGGGCGAAACGGCTGATGCTGCGATCTGGTATGATCTGGCCGACGCGCATGGTGCCACTGATTTTCTGGGTTACGACACAGAGATCGCCGAGGGTCAGATCCTGGCATTGGTCACAGATGCAAAGCGCGCCAATCAAGCGGCCAAGGGCGACAGCATTCAGATTGTTCTGAACCAGACACCGTTTTATGCGGAATCCGGTGGTCAGGTCGGTGACACAGGGACGCTGAGCACAGAAACAGGCAAGGCGGTGATCCGCGATACGCGTAAAACTGCGGGCGTGTTCATCCATATCGCCGAGGTGACCGAAGGCACGATTGCGCCTTCGCAAGGGGCTGAACTGGTCGTAGATCATACCCGCCGCACCGCGATCCGGGCCAACCATTCGGCAACACATCTTTTGCACGAAGCCCTGCGCGAGGCTTTGGGCGAACATGTTGCACAACGCGGTTCGCTGAACGCAGAAGACCGTTTGCGGTTCGACTTTTCCCACTCCAAGGCGCTGAGCGCGGAAGAACTGCACAAGGTAGAGACGGATGTGAACGCATTTATCCGGCAGAACGCGCCGGTTGAAACCCGCATCATGACCCCCGATGACGCCCGCGCAATCGGTGCTCAGGCGCTCTTTGGCGAAAAATACGGTGACGAGGTGCGCGTTGTTTCGATGGGTGTTCAGCAAAAATCTGGCAAAGGTCACGCCGGCAATACCTATTCGCTGGAACTTTGCGGCGGGACGCATGTGCGCCAGACCGGTGATATCGGGCTTTTTGTGGCCCTGGGCGACAGCGCATCCTCATCTGGGGTGCGCCGGATCGAAGCGCTGACCGGCGCCGCGGCCTTGGAACATCTGGCGGAACAGGACCGGCGATTGGGTCAGGTCGCTTCGGCCCTGAAGGCAAACAGCAGCGAAGTTGTTGAACGTGTTTCCGCACTTTTGAGTGAACGTAAAGCGCTGCAAAACGAAGTGTCGCAACTGCGCCGCGAACTGGCGATGTCGGGCGGCGGTGGTACGGCCGCAGCCGAACGCGAGATCATCGCGGGCAAGGCCTTTGTGGCACAGGTTCTGAGCGGCGTCAGCGGCAAGGACCTGCCCGCGCTGATCGACGAGCATAAGACGCGGATCGGTTCAGGCGCCGTTCTGCTGATCGCAGACACAGGCGGCAAAGCTGCCGTTGCCGCGGGCGTCACCGCGGATATGGTCGATCAGCTTTCGGCGGTCGATCTGGTCAAGGCCGCGGTGGCGGAACTGGGCGGCAAGGGCGGCGGCGGGCGCGCCGATCTGGCCCAGGGTGGCGCAAGTGATTGCGCCAATTCAGAGGCCGCGATTGCGGCGGTAAAGAAGATACTGGAGGGGTTGAAATGAGCGCGCTTTGGATTGCCCATGTGCATGTAACCGATGAAGATGCCTATGGCCGCTATGCCGCGATCGCGACTGAAGCTATCGCCAGCTTTGGTGGTGTGTTTCTGGCCCGCGGCGGCAAATACGTCCAGCTTGAGGGTCGCGACCGGCCACGCAATGTCGTGGCGCGCTTTCCCTCACTTGATGAGGCAGTCGCCTGTTACAACTCGCCCCGCTACCAAGAGGCGCTGTCCTTTGCAAAAGGCGCATCTGAGCGTGACCTGATGGTCGTCGAAGAGGTCTGACGCCGTCCTTCTGTGGCAGGTGCCGCGTCGTTTTGAGTATTTTTTCAAAGAAGAATTGGGCTGTGGGTCAGCCTGAATGAAAAGCGCCCGCTGGTGTCAGCGGGCGCGTAATTCATCGTCTTTAGGCCGAGGCGCGCGACTGGCGCTTGCGCTCGTGTGGGTTCAGAAAGCGTTTGCGCAGACGGATCGCATTTGGCGTGACCTCGACCAGTTCGTCGTCGTCAATATAGGCGATCGCCTCTTCCAGCGAGAGGCGCACAGGCGTTGTCAGGCGAACCGCTTCGTCGGTGCCCGAGGCGCGAACGTTGGTAAGTTTCTTGCCCTTCAACGGGTTCACCTCAAGATCGTTGTCGCGGCTATGTTCGCCAATGATCATACCCTGATAGACGTTTTCCTGAGCGCCGATAAAGAACCGACCCCGGTCTTCGAGGTTGAAGATTGCATAAGCCACAGAGACGCCGTTTTCCATCGAGATCAACACACCAGCGCGCCGTCCGGGGATTGGACCTTTATGCGGGGCCCATTCATGGAAAACGCGGTTGAGAACGCCGGTGCCGCGCGTGTCGGTCAGGAACTCACCATGATAACCGATCAGACCGCGCGAGGGCACATGTGCGATTATGCGGGTTTTGCCGACGCCGGCCTGTTTCATTTCGACCAGTTCGCCTTTGCGAACGCCGGTGACTTTCTCAATCACTGCGCCGGAAAATTCGTCGTCGACGTCGATTGTAACTTCTTCGATTGGCTCAAGGCGCTGACCGTTCTCTTCCTGAAAGAGGACCTGCGGGCGCGAGATTGAAAGCTCAAATCCTTCGCGGCGCATGTTTTCGATCAGGACGCCCATCTGCAATTCACCGCGTCCGGCAACTTCGAAAGCGTCACCGCTGGGGGTGTCGCTTATGCGGATCGCGACGTTGGATTCGGCTTCCTTCATCAGGCGTTCGCGGATCACACGGCTTTGCACTTTCTTGCCGTCGCGCCCTGCAAGCGGACTGTCATTGATGCCGAAAGTCACTGTAATCGTTGGCGGATCTATCGGTTGTGCCGGAATGGCTTCGGTCACATCAACCGCGCAAATCGTGTCGGCAACTGTCGCTTTGGACATACCGGCAAGGCTGACGATGTCGCCAGCTTCGGCCTGTTCGATGGGCTGTTGGCCGAGGCCGCGGAACGCCAGGATCTTGGTGATGCGGAACTGTTCAATGCGCGAGCCGTCGCGGGCCAGTGCCTTGACCGTTTCACCGGTTCTCAGCGTGCCGCTTTCGACGCGGCCGGTCAGGATGCGGCCGATGAAGGGATCGGCGCCCAGCGTGGTGGCCAGCATGCGGAAAGGTTCGTCGCGCGCGGCAAGTTGCGCCGGGGCGGGGACGTGATCAACGACCAGATCAAAGAGCGCGGAGAGGTCCTTGCGCGGGCCATCAAGTTCAAGATCGGCCCAGCCAGAACGGCCCGAGGCGTACATCGAGGGGAAGTCGAGTTGATCATCGTCAGCGCCCAAATTGGCAAAGAGATCAAAGACTTCGTCCAATGCGCGGTCAGGTTCGGCATCGGGTTTGTCGACCTTGTTCAGCACCACGATCGGGCGCAGGCCGAGGGCGAGCGCTTTGGAGGTTACGAACTTTGTCTGAGGCATCGGGCCTTCGGCGGCGTCGACCAAAAGGACAACGCCGTCCACCATCGACAGGATCCGCTCAACTTCGCCGCCGAAATCGGCGTGGCCGGGGGTGTCGACGATGTTGATGCGTTTGCCTTTCCATTCAACCGAGGTGGCTTTGGCAAGGATCGTGATGCCGCGCTCGCGCTCTAGGTCATTGGAATCCATGGCTCTTTCGGAAACCTGCTGGTTCTCGCGAAAGGCGCCAGACTGCTTGAGCAATTCGTCTACTAGGGTCGTTTTGCCATGGTCGACGTGAGCGATGATGGCGATGTTTCTGAGGTCCATGGGACACGTATCCTTAAAGGGTCAGCGGGTCGCTTATCCTTTGGACGGCCAAAAGACCAGTGCCTTTTCCCAACGGGGCGGGCTGCGCATGGCGGGAATGCAGTGGTTGGGTGGGTTTGGGATTGGGGATGTCAGAAATATTTCGCAATAACAGCGGGTTGAAGAGGTGACCGGGCGACCGCGGCGCGGTGCGGTATTTCACCGCCGTGCCAAATTTGTCGCGCGGGGGCGCAGGTGGAAAATTTCCCAAACGCCGGATCAGGCCTGAAGCGGCACCGGAAGCTGGGTTGTTTCCTTAAGCTCTTCCATCACGAAACTGGCCGAGACATCCGACATCTCAACCCTGCGGATCAGCTGTTGATAGAGCGTGTCATAGGCGGCCATGTCGTGCACGCGGGCACGAATGAGGTAGTCAAGATCACCGCTCATCCGGTAGGCGCCCAGAATTTCGGGGAAGTCGCGCGTGGCTTTAGCGAAGTTTACCAACCAGTTAGGCGCATGACTTGATGTGCGGATGAGAATAAAGACGGTCAGACCAAGTCCCAGTTTCAGCGGGTCCAGAAGAGCAACACGCGCGGTGATGACGCCGCGGTCTTCGAGCGCCTTGATCCGGCGCCAGATGGCATTTCGCGACAGCCCGATCTTTTCGCCCAAAGCTTCGAGCGGCTGATCGGCGTCGCGCTGAAGCTCGGTCAGGATTTTGCGGTCTATTGTGTCAAATTTCTCCATTTCGGGACATTACACAAGAAATTATCCCATGAGTACCCGCAATAGGGATCAAATTTGGGAGCACTTCCAGCAGAGCCTGTGTGAAACTGCATGGTACAAGCAAAGCCACTTCCCAAGGAGCACGAACCAATGCTGCAACGACTTTTCTTCGAACACCCACAAAGTGTGGATGAAACCTATTTTGAACATGCTAAGTTCGCGGGATCATTCTCTTTTTGGCTATTCGTCGCGGCCTTTGCAGCTCTGGTTCACGCGGTTCTCCCGGCCGCGTTTGAAAAGACCGGCAGCCGGATCATTACCCGTCTTTACGGTCGTATCCACAACCGCGGAAATTAATGCCGCAAATGCAAAATGGCCGCCCGTCGGGGCGGCCATTTTGTTGCAATAGGTACATTTTGTACCCTGGTGCAGTACATTTTCAGGCAGCTTGGACCCCGGTGCCGGATCAGGCCAGAGCCTTGCTCAGATTTTCGTCGATCTTTTCCAAAAAGCCTTCGGTCGTCAGCCATTTCTGATCGGGCCCAACCAAGAGCGCCAGATCCTTGGTCATGAACCCGGATTCGACCGTATCAACGACGACCTTTTCCAGCGTCTCGGCGAAAGTCATCAGGGCCGCGTTATCGTCAAGCTTGGCGCGGTGCTTGAGACCACCGGACCAGGCATAGATCGACGCGATCGAGTTGGTCGATGTGGCCTCGCCCTTTTGGTGCTGACGATAGTGACGGGTGACGGTGCCGTGGGCCGCCTCGGCCTCGACGATCTTGCCATCGGGCGTCATCAGCGCCGAGGTCATCAGACCGAGCGAGCCAAAGCCTTGAGCAACCGTGTCGGACTGAACATCGCCGTCATAGTTCTTACAGGCCCAGACATAACCGCCCGACCATTTCATTGCGGACGCGACCATATCGTCGATCAGACGGTGTTCGTAGGTCAGGCCGGCCTTGTCGAACTTATCCTTGAACTCTTCGTCAAAGACCTTCTGGAAGAGGATCATGAACTGGCCATCATACTGTTTGAGGATGGTGTTCTTGGTCGAGAGATAGACCGGGTAGCCGCGCTTGAGGCCGTAGTTGAACGAGGCGCGCGCGAAATCGATGATCGAGGCATCAAGGTTATACATGCCCATGTAGATGCCGGACGAGGGGGCGTCGAACACCTCTTCTTCGATCACCGTGCCGTCATTGCCGACAAACTTCATCGACAGCTTGCCGGGGCCGGGGAATTTCATGTCCGTGGCGCGGTACTGATCGCCGTAAGCGTGGCGGCCGATGACGATGGGCTGGGTCCAGCCGGGCACAAGGCGCGGCACGTTCTTGCAGATGATCGGTTCACGGAAGACGACGCCGCCAAGAATATTGCGGATCGTGCCATTGGGGCTGCGCCACATCTTTTTGAGGCCAAACTCTTCGACGCGCGCCTCGTCAGGAGTGATGGTCGCGCATTTCACGCCAACGCCGATTTCCTTGATCTTGTTGGCGGCATCAATGGTGATCTGGTCGTCGGTGCGATCACGTTCTTGGATGCCCAGATCGTAATAGAGCAGATCGACGTCCAGATAGGGCAGGATCAGCTTTTTCTTGATGAAATCCCAGATGATGCGGGTCATCTCGTCGCCATCAAGTTCGACGATTGGGTTGGCTACTTTTATCTTGGACATGGCTGGCCTCCGGTTGGACGGTGAATCGGTTGGTCGCGGTGTAGCGGATGCCGGTGACGAGGGGAAGGTATGCGACTGTATACCGCGACCGGATTTGCAAATATTCTATGCGTCAGAGCACTATGGTCAGGCTTTGGACTTGGTCTGTGCCGCAATCACGGCCCGCGCACGGTGGTCGCAGCGCAGATAGCGCATCGCGCCGAGGAAGGCCTCTTGCATGGTGGTTGAGCTGTCACCCAGCGATGAGGACACAAGATCGGCCAGTTCGGCGTTTTTCTGATTGATCTCGATGTCAAAGACGTCTTTGGCAAGGGCTTCGGTCAGGTCGTCAAGAATGCGCATGGGTCAGTCTCACTGTTAAGGATCGCAATTGTTACTTTTGGTCAGGCCGAGCGGGCGCCGAACCAGGCCGAGATCCGGGTCTGAAGGTGGTCCCAGATGGCAGGGGCGCCGCGCGAGACCTTGACGCCGACGCGTGTTTCAAGCTGGGCCAGCGTCACATCGTATTCGGGCCATGTTCCGCCGCCCGTTTCAAGGTTGGCGATCACGGGCTGAACCCGGTCGATCGATTTGGCAAAGATCGCGTCATCGGTTGCGGCGGCTTCGAATTCATCCCAAAGCGCGCGGAACGCGGCCGCCTGATCAGCGGGCAAAAGGCCAAAGATCCGGGTCGCGGCCTGCTCTTCTGCCTGGGCCTGAGCCTGCGGGTCGTGATCGCCGTGGATCGGGTTGTCGCCAGCATCGATCTCGACCAGATCATGGATCAGCAGCATCCGGATCACCCGGTTGATGTTGACCGGGGCCTGAGCGTGTTCGGACAGGATCATCGCGTAAAGCGCGATGTGCCAGGAATGCTCGCCCGAGTTTTCGCGCCTGCTGGCATCACAAAGCGTGGTGCCACGCAGGATCGATTTCAGCCGGTCAGCCTCTGTCAGAAATGCAAATTGCTGAGACAGGCGATCGGCCATCATGTGCTACCGGGTGGTTTCCGTCAGGCGGCGGCGCACGTAGGTGTCGACGTTGTCGATCATCACATCCATATGCGGCTCTTCAAAGAAGTGGCCGGCACCCTCGATCTCGGTATGGGTGATGGTGATGCCTTTTTGCTCGTGCAGCTTGTCGACCAGATTGCGCGTGTCCTGAGGTGGCGCGACGCGGTCGGCGGTGCCGTTGATCACCAGACCCGAGGCCGGGCAGGGCGCCAGAAACGAAAAGTCGTACATATTGGCGGGTGGGCTGACCGAGATGAAGCCGGTGATTTCGGGCCGGCGCATCAAAAGCTGCATGCCGATCCAGGCGCCGAAGGAAAAGCCCGCAACCCAGCAATGTTTGGCGTTGTTGTTCATCGATTGCAGATAGTCGAGCGCCGAGGCCGCATCGGACAATTCGCCGATGCCCTGATCATACTCGCCCTGACTGCGCCCGACGCCGCGGAAATTGAACCGCAGAACCGTAAAGCCCATGTTCAGAAAGGCATAATGCAGATTATAGACCACCCGGTTGTTCATCGTCCCGCCAAACTGGGGGTGGGGATGCAGGATGATCGCAATCGGCGCATCCTTTTCCTTTTGCGGGTGATAACGGCCTTCCAAGCGGCCTTCGGGGCCTGGGAAAATTACTTCGGGCATGAGCGTCCTGTCTGTCCGTCTAAAGGTTCTATTCCGGTCGCGTCAGATAGTTGACGTTTCTTGTCGGGAACCTTAGAATAATTCTAAGTCCAGAGAGATATCTGGTTCGGTCGTGTGGAGTTAAGCTTCTGTGCGGCTGTCGTCAATGAAATTCAAGGGTATTTTGCGCCTTTGGTGGGAGCCTGCGGTCATGAAGCTGAGCACGAAGGGGCGCTATGCGATGGTCGCTCTGGCCGATATCGCGCTGCAGCCTGGCGCGAGCAAGGGGGCCACGCTGGTGTCTTTGGCCGATATCTCGAAACGTCAGGATATTTCGCTGCCCTATCTGGAGCAGCTTTTTGTCAAGCTGCGCCGCGCGGGGCTGGTGGAAAGCGCGCGCGGGCCCGGCGGGGGGTACAAGCTGGCCCGGGGGCCGGTCGAGATCCGGGTGGCCGAGGTTCTGGCGGCGGTTGATGAGACGGTTTCGGCGATGCATTCGGGCGCGGGCGCTTCGGGCGCTGTGTCGGGGTCCAAGGCGCAATCGCTGACCAACCGGCTGTGGGAGGGTCTGAGTGCGCATGTCTATGTGTTTTTGCATCAGGCGCGGTTGTCGGATGTGATCGAGAATGAAATGTCGCCCTGTCCGGCGGTTCCCAACCTGTTCGAGGTGGTGGACGAATGAGCCGGGTGGACCAGATTGCGCCGCCTTTGGCGGCACGGTTGATTTCTGCGCCGCCTCCGGCGGGAGTATTTTTGCAAAGAAGAATTTGGTGATGGCGGCGCGTGTTTATCTGGATTGGAATGCGACGACGCCTTTGCGCGCAGAGGCGCGTGCGGCGATGATTGCCGCGATGGATGTGCTGGGCAACCCTTCGTCCGTGCATTCCGAAGGGCGCGGCGCCAAGGCCGTGGTCGAGCGCGCCCGCGCGCAGGTGGCAGAGGCTTTGGGGGCGGGGGGTGCTGATCTGGTCTTTACCTCATCGGCGACCGAAGCCGCGGCGCTGGCCATGGCCGGGCGCAAGTTAGAGGGTGCGGCGATTGAGCATGAGGCGGTTGCGGCATGGGCCAATGCGGATCTGGCCGTGGACCCGCAGGGCGGGGTGACGGTTGAGACGCCAGAGCGGTCGGTCCTGCAAATGGCCAATTCCGAGACCGGGGTTATTCAGGCGCTGCCGCAGGGTTTGGCGGTGTCGGATATGACGCAAGGCTTTGGCAAGCTGGCCTTTGGATTTGACTGGTCGGGCGCCGAGATGGGGCTGATTTCGGCCCATAAGCTGGGCGGGCCCAAGGGCGTTGGCGCGCTGGCGGTCCGGCGCGGTCTGGAAGTTGAGGCGCGGGTGCGCGGTGGTGGTCAGGAGATGGGCCGCCGGTCGGGCACTGAAAACGTCATCGGCATTGCCGGGTTTGGCGCCGCTGCAGAGGCCGCTGCGCGCGATCTGGCGCAAGGCGTCTGGCAGGGTGTGGCGCAGGTGCGGGATGCGATGGAGGCGGCCATTGCAGATGCGGTGGCGGGCGTTATCTTTGTAGGGCAGGGCGCAAGCCGTTTGCCCAATACCAGTTGTTTTGCCTTGCCCGGCTGGAAGGCCGAGACGCAGGTGATGGCGATGGATCTGGCCGGTTTTGCAATCAGTGCCGGGTCAGCTTGTTCGTCAGGAAAAGTGCGGGCCAGCCGGGTTTTAGGCGCGATGGGGCTGGATGCGGGGGTTGCAACTGCGGCTGTTCGCGTGTCACTGGGCCCCGAAACAACGCAAGGCGATGTGATGCGCTTTGTTGAAGCCTGGGTTTCCCAGGCCAGAAAATTCCAGGTCCGGGCGGCCTGAGCGACAGAGGATGTAAAGCCATGGGCGTTGTAGAAGAAATGACAGCCAAGGAAGGCGTCGATCAGGAAACGGTCGAGGCGGTTCAATCGCTGTCGGGCAAGTATAAATACGGCTGGAACACCGATATCGAGATGGAATATGCGCCCAAGGGCGTGAACACCGATATTGTGCGGCTGATCTCGGATAAGAACGAAGAGCCTGAGTGGATGACCCAGTGGCGTCTGAAGGCGTTTGAGCGCTGGCAGGAGATGGACGAGCCGACATGGGCGATGGTCGATTACCCCAAGATCGACTATCAGGATCAATATTACTATGCCCGCCCCAAAAGCATGGAGGAAAAGCCCAAGTCACTGGACGAGGTCGACCCCAAGCTGTTGGAAACCTACAAGAAACTGGGTATTCCGTTGAAGGAACAGGCGATTTTGGCCGGTGTCGAGATGCCCGAGGGCGAGCGGCGCGTTGCGGTGGATGCGGTGTTTGACAGTGTCAGCGTCGGCACCACCTTTCAGGCCGAGTTGAAAAAGGCCGGGGTGATTTTCTGTTCAATATCCGAGGCTATTCGCGAGCATCCTGAGTTGGTGCGCAAATATCTGGGCACGGTGGTTCCGGCCACTGACAACTTCTTTGCGACGCTGAACTCGGCCGTATTTTCGGACGGCTCGTTTGTTTATGTGCCGCCCGGCGTGCGGTGCCCGATGGAGCTGTCGACCTATTTCCGGATCAATGCGGAAAACACCGGCCAGTTTGAGCGTACGCTGATCATTGCCGACAAAGGCTCTTACGTCAGCTATCTGGAGGGGTGCACCGCGCCGCAGCGCGACACCACGCAATTGCATGCCGCCGTGGTCGAAATTGTGGTGCTGGAAGACGCCGAGGTGAAATATTCGACCGTGCAGAACTGGTACCCCGGTGATGAGAACGGCAAGGGCGGGATTTACAACTTTGTCACCAAACGGGCCGATTGCCGCGAGGCGCGCGCCAAGGTGATGTGGACCCAAGTCGAGACCGGATCGGCGGTCACTTGGAAATACCCGTCGTGCATTTTGCGCGGTGACGACAGTCAGGGCGAGTTTTATTCGATCGCGATTGCCAACAATTATCAGCAGGCCGATACCGGCACCAAGATGATCCATCTGGGCAAGCGCACGAAATCGCGCATTGTGTCCAAGGGGATCAGTGCAGGGCGCGCGCAAAACACCTATCGCGGGTTGGTGTCGATGCACCCCAAGGCGCGTGACAGCCGCAACTATACCCAATGTGACAGTCTTTTGATCGGCGATAAATGCGGGGCGCATACGGTGCCTTATATCGAGGTCAAGAACAACTCGTCCCGGGTCGAGCATGAGGCCACGACATCCAAGGTGGATGACGATCAGATGTTCTATTGCCGCTCGCGGGGCATGGACGAGGAAGAGGCGGTCGCGCTGGTGGTCAACGGGTTCTGCAAAGAGGTTCTGCAGGCCCTGCCAATGGAATTTGCGATGGAAGCCCAGCAGCTGGTGGCGATTTCGCTTGAAGGGTCTGTGGGGTGATCTGAGCGGACCTTGTTCGCGCTATCCTGCCCGCAGAAATGAAATGAAAACGGAATGAAAATGCCATGATTAATGCCGCGGAGTTTTCCCTAGGGAGCCATCTTTCCTGCACGAAAGCTTGGGCAGTCGGGTGCCTGAGGTGAGTGCCTTGGACGCGCTTTTGACGGGCCTTGGGGCCGAGCGCCTGACGCGGGTGGTCGATGTCGGTGCGAACCCGCTGTCCGATCCGCCGTATAAATTTCTGATGGATCGCGGGGCCTGCGAGGTTTTTGGCTTTGAGCCACAAGAGGAAGCCTTTGAAGAATTGCAGCAGATCAAGGCGGAAAATGAAACCTATTTCAAATGTGCCGTCGGCGATGGGACCGCACAGACGCTTTATATCTATAATGAAAGCGGTCTGACTTCGACATTCCGGGCCAATGAGGCCGCGCTTGGGTTTCTTGGCCGCTCGGCGCGCAACATCCGCCTGAAAGAGACTGAGACGCTAAAGACAAAGCGGCTGGATGATCTGGATGATATTCCGGACTTTGATGTGCTGAAGATCGACGTGCAAGGCAGCGAGGTTGCCGTGTTTCGTGGCGGCGCTGAAAAGCTCAAATCGGCGACGGTGGTCATTCCAGAGGTCCGGTTTTACCCGCTTTACGAGGGTGAACCGATGCTGGGCGGTGTCGATGAGGAATTGCGCGCGCAGGGGTTCATTCTGCACAAGTTCATGTTTCTCAAGCCAAAAGTTTTGCCGTCACGCCACATTGACCATCTTAAACGCACGCAGCACCGAAACCAGCTTATCGATGGTGATGCGGTGTACCTGCGCGATCTGGGCCATCCCGAAGACTACTCGGACGAGCAGCTAAAGCATCTGGCGATCGCGGCCTCGGCGATATTTGAAAGCCATGATCTGGTGCTTCATTGCCTTGACCATCTTATTGAGCGCAAGGCGGTTGATCCTGTGATTTCTGAACGGTATCTCGCCGGCTTGCCGGGCGATCTTGTAAAATCCCTGCCGACTGCGCAGCGCTAAAACGAAAGCTATAAAATGTTGAATATCAAAGACCTGCGGGTCAAACTTGAAGAAGAAGACAAGCAAATCCTTAAAGGTGTTGACCTTGAGATCAATGCCGGTTCGGTCCATGCGATCATGGGGCCGAACGGGTCGGGCAAATCGACCCTGTCCTATGTCCTGTCGGGGCGCGACGGGTATGAGGTGACGGGCGGCAGTGCCACGCTGGATGGTGCGGACCTGTTGGAGATGGAACCCGAAGAGCGCGCGGCTGCGGGTCTCTTTCTGGCATTTCAGTACCCCGTCGAGATCCCTGGTGTGGGCAATATGACTTTTCTGCGCACGGCTGTGAACGCGCAGCGCAAAGCGCGCGGGCAAGATGAGATGTCGGCGGCAGAGTTCCTTAAAGTGATCCGCGCCAAGGCCAATACGCTGAAGATCGACGCCGAAATGCTGAAACGCCCCGTCAACGTGGGTTTTTCGGGTGGTGAAAAAAAGCGCAACGAGATCCTACAGATGGCCATGCTGGAACCCAAGATGTGCATTCTGGATGAGACGGATTCAGGGTTGGACGTTGACGCGATGAAACTGGTGGCCGAGGGCGTGAACGCCCTGCGGTCCGAGGGGCGGTCATTTCTGGTTATCACGCATTATCAACGGCTTCTGGATCACATTAAACCTGATGTCGTGCATATCATGGCCGATGGCCGCATCGTCAAGACCGGCGGTCCGGAACTGGCGCTGGAGGTCGAGAACAACGGCTACGGCGATCTTTTGGCGGAGGTTGTCTGATGTCCAGAGCTGCTGCGGCACTTGCAGCCAAGCGTGAGGAAACCGAGATGCGGCTGGCGGGGCTGACGCTGCCGGGGGGCGGTGCTTGGGCGACCGAAGCGCGTCTGGGCGCGATGGCACGGCTGCGCGAGATGGGGTTGCCGAACCGGCGCGACGAATACTGGCGCTATACCGATCCCAAGCTGCTGGTCGATGAGGCCGCACCAGAGGCTGCGGTCTTTGACCCCAAAGAGACCCCGCTTTTTGAGGGGATCGAGCGGCTGAAGATCGTTTTTGTCGACGGGGTCTTTGACGCCGATGCCTCAGACAGCCTCGACGAAGAAGCCATTGAAATTACGCTGCTTTCCGAGGCAGCCGGTCGTGATATTCACTGGGCCAAATCGCTGTATGGCGTGCTGGAAGCGCGCGGGCAGACCCCGGTGGCGCGCCCCTTGGCCGCGCTGAACTCAGCCATGGCCACCGACGGGGTTCTGATCCGGGTGACGGGCCGGGTCACGCGGCCTGTGTCGATCATCTATCGCCACGACCAGACCAATTCGGACGTCTGTCTGCACAATCTGGTTCAGATCGAAAAGGGCGGCGATTTCACCCTTTTAGAGAACGGGCCGGCGGCCGCGCGGTTCAACAAAGTGTTGGAGGTTGATGTCGCCGATGGCGCCGCTTTCCACCACGTGCGTGCGCAGGGGCGCGACCATGAGCGTCACGCGGTCACGCATATCTTTGCGCGGCTGGGGTGCGAGAGCCTGTTCAAATCCTTTACCCTGACCGTCAATGGTGCGCTGACCCGCAACGAGGCGGTGATCGAGCTGACCAGTGACGACGCGGTGGCCCATGTGGCCGGAGCGGCGGTGGGCGACGGCAAGTTTCACCATGATGACACGGTCTTTATCACCCATGAGGGCGAGCGTTGTGAAAGCCGCCAGGTCTTTAAGAAGGTCCTGCGCAATGGCGCTACGGGCGTGTTTCAGGGCAAGATTCTGGTCAAGGCGGGCGCGCAAAAGACCGACGGCTATCAGATCAGCCAGGCGCTTTTGCTGGATGGCGACAGCCAGTTTCTGGCCAAGCCGGAGCTGGAGATTTACGCCGATGACGTGATCTGTAGCCACGGATCCACCTCGGGGGCGATCGACGATGAGGCGCTGTTTTACCTGCGCTCGCGCGGGGTGCCGGTGAGCGAGGCGCAAGACCTGTTGGTTCTGGCCTTTCTGGCCGAGGCGATCGACGAGATCGAGGATGAAACCATCGCCGCCGACATTCTGGAACGGCTGCAAGCCTGGTTGGCGCGGCGGTCTGGCTGATGTCTGTGATCGCTGATATCGCGCAAAGCTATCGCCACCCGCGGCAGGTTTTGCGCAAAAGGGTTGCCGGGGGACCGCGAGAAGATCGCGCTCTGGTCATCCTGATGTTGGCGTGCCTGTTGATCTTTTTGTCGCGCTGGCCGGTTCTGGCGCGTCAGGCCGCAAGCCAGAACACCGATTTGCAGCCGTTGATCGGGGCCAGCCTTTTGGCGCTGGTCTTTATCGCGCCGCTGGTCTTTTACGCAATAGCGGGGCTGGCGCGGCTGATCGCGCGAGCCCTTGGCGGCACCGCCACCGGGTTTCAGGCGCGCATGGCGCTTTTCTGGGCGCTTCTGGTGGCCACGCCTTTGTGGCTGATCGGCGGGCTTGCGGGCGGGCTTTTGGGCTCGGGCGCGGCGGTGAACCTGATCGGCGCGGCGACGCTGGCCGTTTTCGTGATTGTCTGGGGCGCGGGGATCCGCGAAGTCGAAGGCCGCAGCGCGCCGGCCGCTGACCTGCCCCCCGGCCCGACGCCCGGCCCGACGCCCGGCCCGACATCCCCAACCGGGCCCTGATCGGCACCTGAAAGTGAGACCGCGATGCTGAACCATCTACTGAGCATGATTGTCCTGACCGTCAGGGACCCCGCCAAGGCGGCCAACTGGGTGCTGAAGGGCGGCATTCCACGCACCCAGACATGGGCGCTTTTCCTGCTTGCCAGCGCCATGTCGGGGTTTTTCGCCCAGATCGGCCTGCTTTTGACGCCGATCGAGCCGATCGAAGGCGCGGTCATGCCCAACGGGTTCATGATGGCCTTTATGGTGGCGGGATCGATCCTGATCCTGACCGCCGCGATCACCTGGATCGGCCGCGCCTTTGGCGGCAAGGGCACGGCCGGGGAGGTCATGTTGCTGGTCACCTGGATGCAGTTTGTGATGATCGCCCTGCAGATTGTTCAGATCATCGTCGGCATTCTGTCGTCAGAAATTGCGATGCTGCTGGCCTGGTTTGGCGTCGGTGTGATGCTGTGGATGATGACCCATTTCGTGACCGTCGTGCATGGCTTTGGCTCACCGGCGCAGGTGTTTGTGGGCATCATCGGATCGGCGATCGGTCTGGCGCTGGGGCTTTCGATACTTATTGTTATGATCGGCTTTGTGCCGCAAGGGGGCTGACCCGATGGACGACGTTGCACCATATGACGTTGAAAAGATCCGCGCCGATTTTCCGATCTTGTCGCGCCAGATCAACGGCAAGCCGCTGGTTTATCTGGACAATGGCGCCTCGGCGCAAAAGCCGAGCGTTGTCATCGACGCGGTATCAGAGCTTTACCGTAACGAATATTCGAACGTTCACAGGGGTTTGCACACGCTTTCTAACCTTGCCACGGATAAATATGAAGCCGTGCGCGAGACGATTGCCAAATTTCTGAACGCGGCCTCGCCCGATCATGTGATCATGAACTCAGGCTCGACCGAGGGGATCAACATGGTCGCCTATGCCTGGGCCATGGCGCGGATGGAACCGGGCGACGAGATCGTTTTGAGTGTGATGGAGCATCACGCAAATATCGTGCCCTGGCATTTCCTGCGCGAACGGATGGGCGTGGTTCTGAAATGGGTTGATGTCGACCTGAACGGCGATCTGGACCCTCAGGCGGTGATCGATGCGATTGGTTCCAAGACCAAACTGGTAGCAGTTACGCATGTTTCCAATGTATTGGGAACCGTTGTTGATGTAAAATCAGTGGTTCGGGGCGCCCATGCCAAGGGTGTGCCGGTTCTGGTTGATGGCAGTCAGGGTGCTGTGCATATGCCGGTGGATCTGCAGGATCTGGGGTGTGATTTCTACGTCATCACCGGGCACAAGCTTTATGGGCCCTCTAATTCCGGTGCGATCTATGTGCGTCCGGAACGCATGGCCGAGATGCGCCCGTTCATGGGCGGCGGCGACATGATCCGCGAGGTTCATAAAGAGCGGGTCAGCTATAATGATGCGCCGATGAAGTTCGAGGCGGGCACGCCAGGGATTGCCCAGCAGATCGGGCTGGGCGTGGCGCTGACCTATCTGATGGATATCGGGATGGAGAAGGTGGCCGCGCATGAGAGGATGCTGCGCGATTATGCGCGCGAGCGGCTGGACGGGCTGAACTGGTTAAGCGTGCAGGGGAATTCGGCCAGTAAGGCCGCGATCTTTTCCTTTACGATGCAGGGTGCGGCCCATGCGCATGATATTTCGACCGTGCTGGACAAGAAGGGTGTGGCAGTCAGGGCCGGGCATCACTGTGCCCAGCCGCTGATGGATTTTCTGGGCGTCAGCGCGACCTGCCGGGCGTCTTTTGGACTGTATAACACCCGCGCCGAGGTGGATGCGCTGATCGATGCGCTGGAGCTTTGCCACGAGCTTTTTGCCTGAGGCCCAAGCGGTGGAGCCTCCGGCGGGGATATTTTGCCACAAAGAAGGGCAGGCGGCGGCATCATGATTTTGCGTTGCGGTGGTGCGGCGGGGTGGCTATAGCAGGGCGCAGGCACCCGTAGCTCAGCTGGATAGAGCGCTGCCCTCCGAAGGCAGAGGTCACAGGTTCGAATCCTGTCGGGTGCACCATTAAAAACAATGACTTAGGCGTTTGTTCGGGTTTGGCGTTCTGGTGCAGGAAGCACATAGGAAGCACGGTGCGCGTAAACTCAGGGCATTTCTGGTCGATTCCGCAGCCCCTCACGCCTAATAGATAGTTAGAGATAGATAGCTATAAGAGCTTGTTTTCCTCGGAGCCGCCTTCGCGCCCCTCACACGCGCGGCGGAGGTGGCTCTGAGGGAAACAAGCGGGTTTTCCTTGGTGAGTTAGAGCTTTAGGATCGCTCAAATCCTTGGTCAACGCACAACTCGTCCAGACTTGGAACGCCACCGGACCCGGGGCCGGAGGGAATTTGTATCATTGTGATTTCGTTGTCTTTCACCACAATCCAGACTGAGAACGATACAAAGCCAGCGTAGGCCCCATAGGCGTTCTTGCCGTTGACCCATCCACAGTATTCCACGAAATCCGCGCCGGTGTCGGGAACGCTAGCTTCCGGCCATTCGAAAATGGCTGTTTCGGCATCCCGCAATTCGAGTGAGACAAGGTGCGCTATTCTGTCCCGTTCCTCCTGCGTCAGGTCACGGGTATCCGCTTGGGCGGGCAAACCTAAGGCGATTGCGATGGTGGCTAAGGCAATCTTGCGCATCAAGGATACCAATGTGTGTTCCCCAGAATCTCAACGTCTGTTGTTCGGTCGCTCGCTGGCCTTTCGTTAAAGGCCGTGCAATCTGACAGGCCGCGTTCGTAAACCAATCCCTGCGCTGCGTGTCTATTCAGAATTTCGATGGTCTCAACCGCTAGCAGGTCCACGCCTTGTAGCGGCGCCATGCAAAGGCCGAATTTGATTACCGAGAGGTAGATTTGGTCTGTTATGCGGTCCTGCGGCAGGATTATGGTCAAGGTTGCCGATTGGTAGGCCACGCTTTCGGGTGCCCACATCTCCAAGAGGGGCGTGGCGTCGGTGGCGATGTCAGCGCAAAGCGGTGTTGCGCCAAGAAGCAGCCCGAACAGGGCGGTGGTGGACAGGTTAAGGACTGCCCTTTTCGCGTGATCTGGCCGAAAGGGCCTCAGCTTGAATAATGCACAGCTCAAGTTCATCCGTCGTCATCCCGGTTGCAGCGTTTTCAAATCGCTCAATCAGGTCGGATTTCACTTTGTCGCGCTCATCCTTGGGTAAAACTCCCAAGAGCCAATTCGGCGTAGTCCCGAGATCATTGGCTATCCGAACGAGCGTTGCCAAGTCTGGCTCCCGCCGTCCGGACGCATAGTGCGCGTATCTCCGTTCATCCAACCCAATACGTCGAGCCGCCTCGGCATTTGAAATGCCGAGTTGCTTCGCTCTCTCCCGCAACCGTTGTGACAATATCTCCATAGGAACGATATGTTCCTGAGACACACTCATTGGCCACATACGATATGTGATGCTATAGGAACATACTGTAGTCAAGTCAGAAGGTTGATCCGTGCTTCCGAATGAACCTATGATGTTCGAATAAGGCCCAACTTCTTGAAAAATACTTCGTTTCGCAACTCCGCGTCCCGCAACATCTTTTTGTATGAAATCACATGGATGGCGGCTCGATGGTTCGGGGCAAAGCCGAAATATCCCTCACCGTCTGGCGTCTCATGAGCAGCCAATGAGCGTGCCAATATCTTTCGAGTACCTTCGGTGAGGTCACAAACAACGTAGCATTCGAACGGCGTGTCCTTTCGGATTTCTGAGACAATTTCTCCGTGAATGTCCCGGACTGTCTTTGAAGTCAGTTTTTCAATATACTCAAGCACCTGATCCACGGGGTCTTTACTCGGCTTTTCATCACCGGGCCGTTTGAATTTCACCAGCACCACGGGGTCATTCGTTCCCTCACGCCTGAATCCAAGTGGGTTGAAGAAGACGATATCCGGCTCTTTCTGGGAGTCTGAATCCTTAGCTATAACTCTGACTTGCTTGTCCGATGCGAAGAATTGGTAGTATGCAAGAAGATCATCCACGATCCAAAGATTGTGTCGGGTATAATCTTCGGCTGTCAGCATTTCTCCCATTGGGCAAATGAGGTCATGGATAGCCTTCTCATAATGATAGGAAATTTCTCCGTTGCTCTTATAGCGCAAGAAGCTCCGGGCGAGCATTAGCACCTGTCGGCGTTTCACGACGAGTTCAGCTAGACGATGTTTTGCTTGATCTGATACCCTATCCAGCACCTTCTCAGCTTCGCTTTGTGCTTCAGAATCGAGGCTCTCAAGCTCGGCGTACTGCTCTGCACCCTGAAAACTGGACTATTTTGAGTTGGAGTTTCTGACTGCTACTTTCTTGGCTGGGAGAAGGAGTGGAAGCGATGAAAGCATCCAAATTCACGGACGCGCAAAAAG